>ERZ1031176.2-NODE-2-length-186036-cov-43.827853_pt1 | contig 186036 bp, 178 predicted proteins | sample MGYA00518586_ERZ1031176 | MGnify/ENA primary metagenome ERZ1031176 (study PRJEB33718, sample SAMN03159775) | human skin metagenome | collected 2014-05-20 | study: EMG produced TPA metagenomics assembly of the PRJNA266117 data set (Human skin bacterial metagenome... | reverse complement strand
AGAAGCCGGCTCCGGAAGAGAAGCCGACCGAGGAGCAGAAGCCGACCGAGGAGCAGAAGCCGGCTCCGGAAGAGAAGCCGACCGAGGAGCAGAAGCCGACCGAGGAGCAAAGCTCCGCTTCTTCCTCCTCCGACGCTCCGATTGGCGTCATTCTCGGCATCATCGCCGCTGTCCTGGCTCTCGTGCTGCCGCTGGCGCTGGCGTTCCCGATTGACTCCGTGCTTGGCCCGATCGCGCTGCTGAACAACAACAAGTAGGACGAGCACGATCCTGACCTGATAGAGGCTGCACGCGACAACGCCGCCGTTTCCCGCGAGGGGGAGCGGCGGCGTCGCCGTTGGCGCGGTCGTGGGGCTGGAACGAAAAGAACCGGCTACCTAGAGCCGGTTACCAACGGAAATTTTCGCTGGTAGCCGGTAGTAGGTAGCCGGTTGTGTTTTGCGCAGCGGCGCGAGTGTGCCCCGTGCGAGAACGCGGTGGCTCTAACGCGCGAACTTAGACGCGATGGACAGCACCTGGGTGAGCATGCCGATGATCGCGGTGACCACGGCGATCCAGCTCTTCAGCTCCTCCGGGCTCATGTCCTCGATAGAGGAGCCCTCTTCACTCGAGGAGGACAGGCTGTCCTTGATGGTCCTCTTGTCGGAGTCCTTGCCGCCGGAGTCCTTGGACTTGCTCTCTGCGGTGTCGTTGACCGTCGGAGCTGCGTCGGCGACTGCGGCGCCAGAAACCATGACCGCGGTGGCGGTTGCTGCCGCTGCAAGGCTGGTGCGAAGCTTCATCGAATTTTCCTCACTCGTAAAAATGTGTGTGCTTCTCGGAATGCTATCGGGTGCGCTGGTAGAGCGCTACCTAGGACAGTAAGCTCTGAGGCGATTCCTAGAGCTACGTCGCTTCAACGGGCTGAAGCGTTACTCCACGCTGCTACTTCACGGTCGCCTTCTTGATACGGACCTCGTCTGCCGGGGCGCCGTCCTGTTCGCCGCCCTCGACGCCGGCCTCGGCAATCTTGTCCAAGGTGGAAAGGCCTTCGTCGTCGATGTGGCCGAAGTAGGTGTACAGCGGCGGCAGCACGGAGTCGCCGTAGTTGAGGAAGAACTGGGAGCCGTTGGTGTCCACACCGGCGTTCGCCATGGCGATGGTGCCGCGGTCGTAGCGCTGCGGCTGGCTATTTTGCTGCAGCATCATCGTCTTGGCCTGCATCAGCTCTTCTTCCGAGGCGCCCTCCGGGAGGCCCGCTTCAGACAGGTCGATGCCCTCGAGCGCCTGGTCGGTGGGCAGCTCGTTGGCGAACTGGAAGCCCGGGCCGCCGGCGCCGGTGCCGGCGCGGTCGCCGCACTGCAGGACCTTCAGGCCGTCGCCGGTGGTCAGGCGGTGGCAGACGGTGTCGTTGTAGAAGCCCTCCTCAGCGAGGTATTCGATGGCGTTGACGGTGCAGGGGGAAGCCGCACGGTCCAGCTCCATGCCGATCGGGCCCTGGTTGGTGTCCAGCTCGACGGTGAGGGTGCCCTCGGTGGACACGCCGTCGGTCTTCGGGGTGCCAACGCCGTCGCCGCCCTGCTCGTCAGCCTCGTTGTAAGTGCAGTTCACAGTCGCCGGCAGCGCCTGCTCGCGCTTGGTGGCGATCGGCTCGAACTGCGAGGCGTCGAACGGCTCCTGCTCCTCGGTGGTGGCCTCGGACGCGGCGGTGGATTCGGAGGCGGCGAGGTCCTCGCCGCTGTCGTTGTTGGCCGCGAAGTAGATGCCGCCGCCGATCAGCGCGATGACGGCCGCGGAGATCGCCGCCACCGACCACGGGCGGGACTTCTCCTTGCGGTCGCGCGAATCCAGCTCGCTCTTCAGGTGGGACAGGGCTTCCTTGCCGCGCTTTTCGTTCGATGCCACTGGGGTTTACACCTCGCCAATTTGTCGGGATGGGCGGAGTAGACGTCGATAAGCATCCGCCCTTGAACGGCTAGAAAGCCTATCAGCACCGTTATAGTGGCCAGCATGAGAATCGCCGGTTTCGCAGCAGGACCTTTTCAAACCAACTGCTATGTCGTTGCCAACGGGGATCGCGCGTTTGTGATCGATCCGGGGTTGGGCGCTCATGAAGCGGTGAGCCAGATGGCGCAGGAGCAGGGGCTGACCGTGGAGGCGGTGGTGCTCACGCACGGCCACATCGACCACATCCGCGACGCCGCCGCGTTCGGGGTGGAGACGTTTGTCCACCCAGCGGACGCGTTCATGCTGCTGCGCGGCGAGGGGGTGAGCGAGCAGGCGCGCCAGCTTTACGACGCCTCCGCCATGCCCCCAATCGACAATCCGACGCCACTTGAGGACGGGCAGACGCTGACCGTGGCAGGAGTGGACCTGCGGATCGTGCACGCACCGGGGCACTCGCCGGGCTGCGTGATGCTGGTTGCGGACGAGGTGGTTTTTTCCGGCGACGTGCTGTTCCGCGGATCGATTGGCCGCACGGACCTGCCGGACTCGGACCCGGCGCAGATGCAGGACAGCCTCCGCGGGCCGGTGTGGGACTTGGACGACGAGCTGCAGGTGCTGCCCGGCCACGGTCCCGCCACGACCGTTGCACAGGAGCGCGCAACCAACCCGTACCTGCGCCAGGCCAACGCCGACCGCTAATCGGGCACTCGTCCCGGGCGAGGTTGCCTGCACTAGACTTGCGCGGTGTGAGCGAGAACAAGAACGACCAGTTTCAGAAGCTTTCCGCCCCGAAAGGCGTGCCGGACTACGTGCCGCCGCAATCGGCGGCGTTTATCCATGTGCGCGACGAGTTCGCCCGCCAGGCGCGCATCGCCGGTTACCAGCACATTGAGTTGCCGGTGTTCGAGGACACGACGCTGTTCGCCCGTGGCGTGGGTGAGTCCACGGACGTGGTGAGCAAGGAGATGTACACCTTCGAGGACCGCGGCGGCCGTTCCGTCACGCTGCGTCCGGAGGGCACCGCAGGCGTGATGCGCTCCTTCATCGAGCACAACATGGACCGTGGCTACCTGCCGGTGAAGCTGAACTACTACGGCCCGTTCTTCCGCTACGAGCGCCCCCAGGCCGGCCGGTACCGCCAGCTGCAGCAGGTGGGCGTTGAGGCCATCGGCATGGACGATCCGTTGCTGGACGCTGAGGTCATCGCGCTGGCGGACCGCAGCTACCGCGCCATCGGCTTAAGCGGGTTCCGTCTGGAGCTGACCAGCCTCGGCGACAGGAATTGCCGCCCGGCGTACCGGGAGAAGCTGCAGGAGTTCCTCTTCGACCTGCCGTTGGATGAGGAGACCCGCAAGCGCGCAGAGCTCAATCCGCTGCGTGTGTTGGACGACAAGCGCGAAGAGGTCCGCGAGATGACCGCGGATGCGCCGCTGATGCTGGACCACCTCTGCGACGAGTGCCGCGCCCACTTCGAGGCCGTCACCGCGGCGCTGGACAGCTTCGGCGTGCCGTACGTGATCAATCCACGCATGGTGCGCGGCCTGGACTACTACACCAAGACCACCTTCGAGTTCGTCCACGACGGCCTGGGCGCGCAGTCCGGCATCGGCGGCGGCGGCCGCTACGACGGTCTTATGGCCCAGATTGGTGGCCCGGACCTGTCCGGCATCGGTTACGGCCTCGGCGTGGACCGCGCCGTGCTCGCGCTTGAGGCGGAGGGCGTGGAGCTCGAAGAGGCGGCCCACCGGGTGGATGTCTTCGGCATCGCCATCGGCGACGAGGCTCGCGTGAAGATGAGCAAACTTATCGACGAGCTCCGCGCCGCCGGCGTGTCCGCCGACATGTCCTACGGGCAGCGCGGACTCAAGGGCTCGATGAAGGGCGCCGACCGCGCCGGCGCGAGGTACGCGCTCGTGCTTGGCGAGCGCGAGCTGGAAGCCGGCGAGGTGGCGGTGAAGAACCTCGCGGAACACTCGCAGGAGTCCGTGGAGCTCTCTGTTCAGGCGGTGACTCAGGCGGTCACGGGAGCCTAGGTACTAGCACTCGGTGATGTTCACCGGCAGGCCCAGCTGCACTGCCAGGCCGCCCATGGACGTCTCCTTGTACTGCGTCATCATGTCGCGGCCGGTGGCGGCCATGGTCTCCACCACGTCGTCGAGGGTGACGATGTTGGTGCCGTCGCCCAGCTTGGCCAGGCGCGCCGCGTTGATGGCCTTCACGCCGCCGATGGCGTTGCGCTCGATGCAGGGCACCTGCACGAGGCCGCCGACGGGGTCGCAGGTCAGCCCTAGGTTGTGCTCGAGGGCAATCTCGGCGGCGTTTTCCACCTGGGCAGGCGTGCCTCCGAGGGCGGCGCACATGCCTGCGGCAGCCATGGAAGACGCGGAGCCGACCTCGCCCTGGCAACCGACCTCGGCGCCGGAAATCGACGCGTTGGTCTTGATGATCGAGCCGACCGCGCCGGCAGTGAGCAAAAATTCGCGGGCGCGCTCGACGGTGAAATCGTCGGTGAAGTCGCGGCAGTAGTGCATCACCGCGGGGATGATGCCGGCCGCGCCGTTCGTTGGCGCGGTGACCACTTGGCCGTGCGCGGCGTTTTCCTCGTTGACGGCCAACGCGTAGAGGTTGACCCACTCCATCGCGTCCAGCCCGCGCGCAGTGGAAGCTTCGTATTCGGCGGTGAGCAGGCGGTGGAGGCGGTTCGCGCGCCGCTTTACGTTCAGCCCGCCGGGCAGCGTGCCATCCGTCTTCAAGCCGTGTGCGACGCATTCCTGCATCACGTTCCACACCGCGTCCAAGTGCGCGTCGAGCTTCTCGCTGCCGTGGATGGACTCCTCGTTCGCGCGCATGATCTCCGCGATGGTCAGGCCGGTCTCGTCGCAACGCTGCATGAGTTCGGCCGCGGTGTCGAAGGGGTAAGGCACAGACGGGATGTCGCGCGCCGCCGCGACGCCGGATTCGTCGCGGTGCGCTTCCATCTCCCAACGGTCCTGAATGAACCCGCCGCCGACGGAGTAGTAGTCCTCGCGCTCTGCGAGCACGTTGCCATCTGCATCCCACGCGTCGAAAATGAGGCAGTTCGGGTGTGCGGCGACAGGAGCAGGGTCGAACCTGAGCTCGTATTCAACGGTGCCGATGGGCCCGGAAACGGTGCCGGTGGAGGGAATCGGCTCACCCGGCTTCGGCGCAATATCGGCAGACGTGGTGGTGGGGGTGTAGCCGACTAGGCCCAAAAGGGCAGCGCGGTCGGTGCCGTGGCCGACGCCGGTGGCTGCCAGGGAGCCGCGCAATTCAACAAGCACCTTGGCTGGGTAGGTGTCGAGTTCGTCAATGAATGCTTGGGCCGCGCGCATCGGGCCCACAGTGTGGGACGACGAGGGGCCGATACCAATACTGAACAGGTCGACAACGCTCACAAAGTTTGCAGACATGCCGGGGATACTACAGCACGAAAAGGTGCGCGGCGCCACAGGAAAAGCGGTGTTTTACGCTTCCTGGGCGAGGGCCGGAATGTCGGTCGCACCCAGCACCGACAGCGGCTTCTGAGTGGGCTTTCCGTGCTCTGTGATGATGGCGAGGCGGGGGACCGCGCCGGAGGCAAGCGGTGTGCTCAGCGCCTCGACCGCGACTGCGGCGGTGACGGTGCGCGGCAGAAAAATCGGCTGATCCAATTTGCCGCTGTGGTCGAGCACCTCGGCCACGGTGCCTGCCGCAATCGTGTCGTCGTCACGCAGCTCAGCCGCCAGCCACCGCGCAATCGCGTTGGTGGTGAGCAAACCGACGCACTCGCCACCGTCGTAGACCGGGAACTGGGCGAGGCCTTGCGAGGCGATGATGTCCAACGGCTCGTGGATGTCGGTGTCGGGGGAGAAGGTGACCACCCGCTGGTGCTCAATGACGTCTAAAGCCAGCGTCGGGGCGAGCAGGGAATCCCGGATCCGCTCGATCTCAGCGACAGTTTCCGGCAGCGGCTCGGCGATCGGGCGCAGGTTGTCGTACTCGCCGTGGCTGATCGCGTTGCGCAGATCCGCGAACTCCTGCAGCGTCTCAGACTGCTCGAGCGTGATGACTCCCTTCTTCGCCGCCAGCCTGGCCATCCAAGAAAAGGAATCGGACCGTTTGGCATCGAGTTCACTGCGCAAGAACTTCTCAATGGAGTTGAACGCAGCAAGAAACGGCACGGCGCGGTTGGGCTCAGCATTGCTCATGCCGGCCACTGTAGCGCCGTGCCGTTTCGAAAGCGGTGCGGAACAGAGGCGGTTTAGCTCTTGTACACGCCGCGGTTGAGCGTGTCGCAGGACGACATCTGGCCGGATTCGTAGCCGGACTTGAACGCCTGCATGCGCTGCTCCGACGAGCCATGCGTCCACGCGTCCGGATCGACCTCGCCGCCGGAGCGCTTCTGAATGTTGTCGTCGCCGATGGACTGCGCGGATTGCAGAGCCTGCTGTAGCTGCTCGTCGGTGATCGGCTCCAGCGCGGCGTTGTCACCCTTGGAGGCATGGTGCGCCCACAGGCCCGCGTAGCAGTCGGCCTGCAGCTCGATTGCCACCGCGGCGGAATCCTGGCCCGGATTCTTGTAGTCGCTCAAACCGAGGGTGCCCTCAAGGTTCTGGATGTGGTGGCCGTACTCGTGCGCGGTGGCGTACTCCTGCGCCAGCGGCCCGTTAGAGCCGCCGAGCTGCGACAGCTGGTCGAAGAAGCTCACGTCCAGATAGGCGGTTTTGTCTTGCGGGCAGTAGAACGGGCCGGTGTCCGAGCTGGCGTAACCGCAACCAGAGTTCACGCTGCCCTTGAAAATGGTCATTTCCGGTTTGGTGAACTGGGTGTCGGACTGCGCCGGCAAAATATCTGCCCAGATGGTGTTCAGTGACCCCATCGTTGCGGCTGCCCGGCAGTCGTCGTACTCGTTGGAGGAACCTGCTTCCTGGCAGTGCTCCAGGGAGTATTCGCCCTGGGACTGCGACTGAGAGTCGCCCCCTCCGCCGAGAATGCCGTCAAACGCGCCGCTGAAGTACAGCAGCGCCAGCAGGACCAAAATGATGGTTCCGCCGCCGCCTCCGCGCAGCAGGAGCGGAAGCAACATCATCGCGCCGTTGCCTAAGCCGCCGCCTCCGCGGCCGCCGCCGGAGCTGGTATTGACGTTGCCGCCTTGGCCCTGTGCGTAATCGCCTCTGAAAGTCATGGCCAGAATTGTGCCAAATAACTAGGGCACGTGTGGGATCTGGGTCGGTTGGCGCCTGTGTCGCCCCATCAGCGAGAGGGGCCGGGCGCACTGCGACGGAACGGCGGGTAAACTTTTACAGGTTAGATTTGCCATCACGTGGAAGGACGTGGATACCTTGCTGCGCACTCACCTTGCGGGGAACCTGAATAAAGAACTGGACGGCCAAACTGTCACGCTCACCGGCTGGGTGGCCCGTCGTCGCGACCATGGCGGCGTGATCTTTATCGACCTGCGCGATCGCTCTGGCTTGGCCCAGGTGGTCTTCCGCGAGTCCGAGGTCGCAGAGGCTGCGCACGACCTGCGCAGCGAGTACGTCATCCAGGTCACCGGCACCGTCGAGCCGCGCCCGGAAGGTTCCGCCAACCCGAATTTGGCTTCCGGCGAGATTGAGGTCAACGTCACCGACTTGAAGGTGCTCAACAAGGCCGCGGCCCTGCCGTTCCAGATCGAGGACGCTTCCTCCAGCGAGGTCGGCGAGGAAGCCCGTCTGCGCTACCGCTACCTGGATCTGCGCCGTGAGCGCCAGGCGAAGGCGATTCGTCTTCGCGCGAAGGCGAACCAGGCTGCCCGCCGCGTGCTGGACAGCCACGACTTCACTGAGATTGAAACGCCGACGCTGACCCGTTCCACCCCGGAGGGCGCACGCGACTTCCTGGTGCCGGCTCGCTTGAAGCCGGGCTCCTGGTACGCCCTGCCGCAGTCGCCGCAGCTGTTCAAGCAGCTGCTCATGGTGGCGGGCATGGAGCGCTACTACCAGCTGGCGCGCTGCTACCGCGACGAGGACTTCCGCGCGGACCGCCAGCCGGAGTTCACCCAGCTGGACGTTGAGGCCAGCTTCGTGGACCAGGACGACATCATCAAGCTCGCCGAGGAGATCCTGGTCGAGCTGTGGAAGCTGATCGGCTACGACATCCAGACGCCGATCCCGCGCATGACCTACAAGGAAGCGATGGAGAAGTACGGCTCCGACAAGCCGGACCTGCGCTTCGACATCCCGCTGGTGGAGTGCACCGAGTTTTTCAAGGACACCACCTTCCGCGTGTTCAAGGCCGAGTACGTCGGCGCTGTGGTCATGGACGGCGGCGCTTCCCAGCCGCGTCGCCAGCTCGACGCGTGGCAGGAGTGGGCGAAGCAGCGCGGCGCGAAGGGCCTTGCGTACATCCTCGTACAGGAGGACGGCGAGCTGACCGGCCCGGTGGCCAAGAACATCACCGAAGAGGAGAAGGCCGGCATTGCCGCGCACGTGGGCGCAAAACCGGGCGACTGCATCTTCTTCACGGCAGGTGAGACGAAGGCGTCCCGCGCGCTGCTGGGCGCAGCCCGCGGCGAGATCGCCCGCAAGCTGGACCTGATCAAGGACGGCGACTGGGCGTTCACCTGGGTCGTCGACGCGCCGCTGTTCGAGCCGGCCGCGGATGCGACGGCCTCCGGCGATGTCGCTCTCGGCCACTCCAAGTGGACCGCCGTCCACCACGCTTTCACCTCCCCGAAGCCGGAGTACCTGGACAACTTCGAGGAGAACCCGGGCGAGGCGCTCGCGTACGCCTACGACATTGTCTGTAACGGCAACGAGATCGGCGGCGGCTCCATCCGTATCCACGAGCACGACGTGCAGAAGCGCGTGTTCGAGGTCATGGGCATCACCGACGAGGAAGCGGACGAGAAGTTCGGCTTTCTGCTGGACGCGTTCCAGTACGGCGCCCCGCCGCACGGCGGCATCGCCTTCGGCTGGGACCGCATCGTGTCCCTACTCGGCGGCTTCGAGTCCATCCGCGACGTCATCGCCTTCCCGAAGTCGGGCGGCGGCGTCGATCCGCTGACGGATGCTCCGGCGCCGATCCCGGCGGAGCAGCGCAAGGAGACCGGCGTGGACTTCAAGCCGAAGAAGGACGCCGAAGCACAGGGCGGCGAGGCCGGGGCCGGCGACGAAAAGTAGGCCAGCGATGGGCGATACGCAGGAGATCATCCGCGCAGCCGCCGACATACTGACCAAGCGCTACGGCGGCGAGCAGCAGCTTGTCGACGTCGAAAGGCTCGACGGCTCAGGGCTTGCGGACGTGTTCCGGGCACGTGTTGTGAACAACCCGTTTTTCCAGCACCGCTCGGTGGTGGTGAAGCACTCGCCGGCTACCGGCGACGAGCTGGCGGATGCGGCGTTTCTGCGCGAGACGGTGGCGTACCAGTTCGCCACGTCGTTAAGCGAGGAAGTGCGCCCGGGCCCGGTGCTGCTGGGCTACGACACCGCGCAGCGCATCCTGATCATTTCGGATCTGGGTGACGGCCGCACGCTCGCGGACCTGCTGCAGGACGCGGACCCGGAAACCCACGTGGATCTCCTGCGCCGCCTTGGCCGCGCGCTGGGCAAAATGCACGCCGGTACCGCGGACGATGAAGACGCGTTCAACGTGCTGTTTCAGCGCATGACGCGTTCGCGGAAGAACTCGGCGAACCTGCAGCTTTTGCGTGACCGCCTGCTGTCGCACCGCATCCGTATCGGCGTGGAGTTCCTGGAGCGGGCTGGAATCGACATTCCTGGCGAGGTCCGCTTCGCCGCCACGAACGTGCTTACCCGGCTACTGCGCGGCGGGATGCGTGCGTTCACCCCGTTCGACTTGACGCCGGACAACATCATCCAAACCGGCAACTCGTTCCATTTCCTGGACTACGAGTGGGCGGGTTACAGGGACGTCACGTTCGATGTGGCGTTTGTGGTTGCCCGCTTCCCGGTGTTTCTCGCGGCGCAGCCGTTCAACGCCGCCGCCACCGAGGCGTTCATCGACGCGTGGGTGAGCGAGGTGCGCGGCATCTGGCCGAGCGTGGAGCACCCGGATACGTTGCAGGCGCGGATTACTGCGGGGCTCATCGGCTGGGCGATGAGTAGCGTGGCCATGCTGGATCCGGTGAGCCCAGCCGAGTTGGTGGAACACGACGCCAAGCTCAAGGAGGACTTCGAGGCCGCTGGCCTTGACGTGTCCGACCTGGGTCCGTTGGAAGCGAGCGCCGAAACCGAAGAACACTCTGCGGACTACGCCGGAGATGTGCTGCGGCCGCACTCGCAGGGGCCGTTTACCGCCGATGAGGCGCTGGTGCGCCGGGACTTGCGCGAGACGTTCGAGTCCCTCGCCGCGTTCGCGGGCACCGGCAAGGACCCCGCGTACCGCACGATAAGCGAGTTCGCGCAAACGCTGGCTGAGCGCTTGCGCTAAGAGAGGTGCGCGTGGAACAAGAGGGACTATTCGCTGCCGCAGGCGGCAACAACAGCCGCGGCGATTCCGGCAACCGCGGCACCGCCTTTTTTGAGGCTGGGGCGTCCGCGCCGTTGGCCGCGCGCATGCGGCCGCGGACCCTCGACGAGATCGCGGGCCAGCGCCACCTGCTCAGCGAGGGCAAACCGTTGCGCAGGCTTATCGACGGCTCCGGGGCCGCCTCCGTGATCCTCTACGGCCCGCCGGGGACCGGCAAGACCACGATCGCCTCGCTGATCGCGTCTGCGATGGGGCAGAACTTCGTCGCGCTCTCGGCGCTGTCTTCCGGCGTGAAAGAGGTGCGTGCCGTCATCGACGAGGCCCGCCGCGACCTGATCCGCGGGGAGAAGACGGTGCTGTTCATCGACGAGGTGCACCGCTTTTCCAAGACGCAGCAGGATGCGCTGCTCGCCGCCGTGGAAAACCGCACCGTGCTGCTCGTCGCGGCGACCACGGAAAACCCGAGCTTCAGCGTGGTTGCGCCGCTTTTGTCACGCTCGCTGCTGCTGAAGCTGGAGTCCCTCGACGCGGACGACTTGGGCAGGGTGCTCGACCGGGCGATGGCGGACGAGCGCGGATTCAACGGCGCATTCAAGCTTGACGACGCCGCACGGGACCAACTTGTCCTCCTCGCCGGCGGCGACGCACGCCGCGCGCTGACCTACTTGGAGGCCGCGGCCGAAGCGGTGCAGCCCGGGGAGACCATCACCGTCGACTCGGTGAAAGAAAACGTCAACCGCGCGGTAGTGCGCTACGACCGCGACGGCGACCAGCACTACGACATCGTCAGCGCGTTCATCAAATCCATCCGCGGCTCCGACGTGGATGCCGCACTGCACTATCTCGCGCGGATGATCGAGGCGGGGGAGGACCCGCGGTTTATCGCCCGGCGCCTTGTCATCCACGCATCGGAAGATATCGGCATGGCGGACCCGACCGCCCTGCAGACCGCCAACGCGGCGGCGAACGCGGTGCAGTTCATCGGCATGCCGGAAGGCAGGCTGGCGCTCGCACAGGCGACGATTCATTTGGCCACGGCACCGAAGTCGCCCTCGGTGATCCAGTCGATCGACCGGGCCTTGGCGGACGTGCGCGCGGGACACGCCCCGCCGGTGCCGGCGCACCTGCGTGACGGGCACTACGAAGGGGCGAAGGCCATGGGCAATGCGGTGGGCTATGTCTATCCGCATGAGGATCCTTTGGGCGTCGTGAAGCAGCAGTACATGCCCGACGGCCTCGAAGACGCCGTCTACTACGAACCCACCGACCACGGGGCGGAGCGGCGCATCAAGGACTACATCGGGCGGCTGAGGGACCTCGTCCGCGGGCGGTGACACCTGGCGGCGTCGAGGCGCGGGGTAGAGTAAGCGCGGATAAAAACCGGCGCTGCTGAAAGGACAATCACGCGTGCAGACCCATGAGATCCGAGAGCGGTTCACCAACCACTTCGTCGAGGCGGGACACACCCCGGTGCCCAGCGCTCCGCTGATTCTGGACGATCCGACGCTGTTGTTCGTCAACGCCGGCATGGTGCCGTTCAAGCCGTACTTTTTGGGCGACCAGACTCCGGATTTCGCAAACGGCACCGCCACATCCATCCAGAAGTGCGTGCGCACCCTGGACATCGAGGAAGTGGGCATCACCACCCGCCACAACACGTTTTTCCAGATGGCCGGCAACTTCTCCTTCGGCCAGTACTTCAAGGAAGGCGCGATCACGCACGCCTGGACCCTGCTCACCGGCGCTGTCGAGGACGGCGGGCTGGGCCTGGACCCGGAGCGCCTGTGGGTGACCGTCTACTTGGACGACGATGAGGCCGCCTCGATCTGGCGCGACAAGATCGGCATTCCGGAAGAGCGCATCCAGCGCATGGGCATGGAAGACAACTTCTGGTCCATGGGCATCCCCGGCCCCTGCGGCCCGTGCTCGGAGATCTACTACGACCGCGGCCCGGAATACGGCGTCGAGGGCGGCCCGGTCGCCGACGACAACCGCTACATGGAGATCTGGAACCTCGTGTTCATGGAGTCCATCCGCGGCGAGGGCGACAAGAAGGGCAACTTCGATATCGTCGGTGAGCTGCCGCAGAAGAACATCGATACCGGCATGGGCATCGAGCGCGTCGCTTGCATCCTGCAGGGCGTGGACAACGTCTACGAGACCGACCTTTTGCGCCCCGTCATCGATGCTGCTGTGGAGCTGACCGGCGCGAAGTACGACGCCGGAAACAAGGACGACGACGTGCGCTTCCGCGTCGTCGCCGACCACGCACGTACCGGCATGATGATCATCCTCGACGGCGTGACCCCGTCCAACGAGGGCCGCGGCTACATCCTGCGCCGTCTGCTGCGCCGAATCATCCGCTCCGCGCGCCTGCTGGGCGCGACCGGCCCGGTCATGGAGACGCTGATGAACACCATCATGGACACGATGACCCCGTCGTTCCCGGAGATCGCCGACAACCGCGAGCGCATCCTGCGCGTGGCGGTAGCCGAGGAGAAGGCGTTCTCCAAGACACTTGAGGCGGGCACCTCGCGTTTCGACGAAGCCGCCTCCGCCGTCTCCGCATCCGGCGCCAAGGTCCTGCCGGGCGCGCAAGCCTTCGAGCTGCACGACACCTACGGTTTCCCGATCGACCTGACCGTGGAGATGGCCCGCGAGGCTGGCCTGGACGTGGACATGGACGCCTTCAACGCCGCTATGCAGGAGCAGCGCGAGCGCGCCAAGGCCGACAACAAGGCGAAGAAGCACCGCAACGTGGACGAGTCGCTCTACCGCGAGTGGGTGGACGCGAACCCGACCGAGTTCGTGGGCTACGACCAGCTCACCCACGACGCGAAGGTGATCGGCCTGGTGCGCGGCGGCGAGAAGGTCGGCGAGGTCGCCCAAGGCGACGAGGTCGAGGTCATCCTGGATGTGACCCCGATGTACGCGGAGTCCGGCGGCCAGATGGCCGACCGCGGCCGCCTGCTCATGGGCGACACCATCCTCAACGTCAACGACGTGCAGCGAGTGGGCAAGAAGCTGTGGCTGCACAAGGCCACGGTGCAAAACGGCGGGCTCGATCTGGGCTCCACCGTCACCGCCGAGGTGGACGAGGCGTGGCGCCACGGCGCGCGCCAGGCGCACTCCGCGACCCACCTGATCCACGCCGCGATCCGCCAGGTGCTCGGCCCCACCGCAGTCCAGGCTGGTTCCTTGAACAAGCCGGGTTACCTGCGCTTCGACTTCAACTACACCGACCAGCTCACGGACGCGCAGCTCGAGGAAATCGCCACCATCACCAACCAGGCGGTGGACGCGGACTTCGCAGTCAACACGATTGAAACCTCTCTCGACCATGCGAAAGAAATGGGCGCGATGGCGCTGTTCGGCGAGAGCTACGGCGACACCGTGCGCGTGGTGGAGATCGGCGGGCCGTTCTCCATCGAGCTGTGCGGTGGCACTCACGTCGAGCACGCCTCGCAGATCGGCCCGGTGGCCGTCCTCGGCGAATCCTCCGTCGGCTCCGGCGCCCGCCGCATCGAAGCGTATTCCGGCATGGACTCCTTCAAGTTCCTGTCCAAGGAGGCCGCGCTTGCGTCCGGCCTTGCTGCGGAGCTGAAGGCCCCGACCGAGGAGCTGCCGGACCGCATCGCGCAGCTCACCGAGCGCCTGCGCGCGGCCGAGAAGGAGATTGAGAACCTGCACCGTCAGCAGCTTCTGGCGTCCACCGCAAACCTGGCGGATGAGGCGCAGACGGTCGGCGTGCACCGAGTCGTCGCAAAGCAGCTGCCCGAAGGCATCACCACCGGCGACCTGCGCACGATCGCCAACGACCTGCGCGGCAAGCTGCAGGCGGAAGACGCCGTGATCGTGCTGCTGTCCCAGGTGGACGGCAAGGTGTCGCTGGCCGCCGCGGCGACGCCGCAGGCCGTTCAGTCCGGCGTGAAGGCCGGCGACCTGGTCAAGCTGATCGGCCAGTACGTCGACGGCAAGGGCGGCGGAAAGCCGGACCTGGCGCAGGGCACCGGCGCAAACCCGGTCGGAATCGAGGACGCGCTGCGCGCAGTGCGTGAGTCGCTCGCCTGACAACCAGCGCTGTAATGCGTGACACGCCGAAGAAGCGCCCCGCCGGTTCCACAGGAAACGGTTAGGTTTAACTAAGGCCAGTTAACCGCCCCGCCGGTAACCGGTCTGTTGTTTACGTAGCCGTCGAAGGTGGAAAGGACACACGGATGAAGGTGCAGCCAGACACCCCGGGGGTTGACGACCCGGGGCAGGGCCGCCGCATCGGCATCGATGTGGGCACCGTCCGAATCGGCGTGGCCTCCTCCGACAAGGACGCGACGCTGGCCACCCCGGTGGAAACGGTCCGCCGGGTCACCGGGTTCAAGGACCGCGACGGCGAAGACATCGAGCGTTTGCTTGAGCTTATCGACGAGCTCGACGCCGTGGAGGTCGTTGTCGGACTGCCGTCGAACCTCAACGGCGACGGCTCCAAGAGCGTCAAGCACGCCAAAGAAATCGCGTTCCGCATCAAGCGGCGCAGCGACGTGCCGGTGAAAATGGCGGACGAGCGACTGACCACGGTCGCCGCCACGCACGCGCTGCGAGCTTCAGGCGTGCGCGAAAAGGAAGCGCGCGCCGTGATCGACCAGGCGGCGGCGGTGGAGATTCTGCAATCATGGCTGGACGGCCGCAAGAACTACCTCAAGGAGATTTAACCGTGACCCCACGACAGGCCGCCATGCGGCGCACACGCAGCACCGCAGTGCTGGTTGCTTCGCTCCTGCTGATCATCGGCTTGATCGCCTGGATCGCCATCGCCCGCGGCAACAACGTGTCGGATTACGAGGGCACGGGCAACGGCGAGGAGCAGGTAGTACAGATCAAGGAGGGCGCAAGCCTGTCCGCGCTCGGCCCGGAGCTGGAAGAGCGCGGCATCGTCGCCTCCGACAACGCATTCCAGACTGCTGCGGCGAATAACCAAAACGCCGACAACATCCAGCCCGGTTTCTACCGCCTGCAGGGGGAGATGAGCGCCGAGTCCGCCGTGGAGGCGCTGCTCGACCCGCAGCAACGCGTCACGCCGCTGCAGGTCTACGGCGGCGCGACCTTGATGGACATCAACATCCTCGGCGGGCAGAAGCGCCTGGGCATCCTCACCATGATTCAGCAAGCCGCGTGCGGCGAGAAGCCAGCACCTGATTGCGTGAATCTGGAGGATCTGAACAAGGTTGCGGCGGATGCAGATCCGGAAGCCCTCGGCGTTCCCGAGTGGGCGCGCGAGACGGTCGCCGGCCGTGCTGGCGACGCGAAACGCCTCGAAGGCCTGATCGCTCCGGGCGAGTACATCATCGACCCGCACGCGGGCGCCGAAGAGATCCTCACGGACCTGATCACCCGTTCCGCCAAGCAGTACGAATCCACCGACATTGTCGGCCGCGCCAAGGCTGTCGGCTTGACCTCGTACGAGTTGCTCACCGCAGCGTCGCTGGTTGAGCGCGAGGCCCCGGCGGGCGAGTTCGACAAGGTTGCGCGCGTCATCCTCAACCGCCTGGACGAGCCGATGCGCCTGGAGTTCGACTCCACGGTCAACTACGGGCTGCCGTCCGTCGAGGTCGCCACCACCGACGAGGACCGCGGCCGCGTCACCCCGTGGAACACCTACGCCATGGACGGCCTGCCGCAGACCCCGATTGCGTCGCCGTCGATCGAGGCAATTGAGGCGATGGAGCACCCGGCCGAAGGCAACTGGCTGTTCTTCGTCACCGTGGACAAGGACGGCACGACGATCTTCAACGACACGTTCGAGCAGCACCTCAACGACACCCAGCGTGCGGTGGACTCCGGCGTGCTGGATTCGCAGCGCTAAAACGATGGAGATCACGCGCCGCGCGGCCGTCCTCGGCTCGCCGATCGAGCACTCGCTATCCCCGGTGCTGCATGGTGCCGGGTATGAGGCGGCGGGCCTGGACGGCTGGGAGTACACCCGGATCCTCTGCGAGGCCGGCGAGCTGCCCCGGATCGTGGGGGAGGCGGATCAGTCTTTCCGCGGCTTCTCGGTGACCATGCCGTGCAAGTTCGCAGCGCTGGATTTCGCGGACGTGGTGACCGAGCGTGCGCAGCAGATCGGTTCCGCCAACACACTGACGCGTATCGACGGCGGCTGGCGCGCCGACAACACCGACTGCGAAGGCGCCCTGGTCGCTCTGCAGGAGCTGCAGGGAGAAGCCCCGGTAAAACGCGCAGTCCTGGTCGGTGCCGGCGGTACCGCCCGTGCCGTGATGTGGGCGCTGCGCGAGCTCGGCTGCGAGCAGGTGACCGTGGTCAACCGCTCGGATCGCGCAGCGGAATACGTGGAGCTGGCGCAGGGCATGGACGTGTCCTTCTGCAGCTTCGACACGGACCTTGAGGCGGTTGCTTTGGAGGCTGACGTTGTCGCCTCCACCGTCCCCGCGGATGCGTTGGAGCAGCACGCTAAGTCGCTTGGGCATGCCCCGGTGTTCGACGTGATTTACAACCCGTGGCCGACGCCGCTGGCCGTTCGTGCGGCCTCGAACGGCTACCCGGTGGTGGGCGGGCTGTCCATGCTGGCGGGGCAGTCCTACGCCCAGTTCGAGCAGTTCACCGGCGTTGACGCTCCGCGCGGGGCGATGCGTGCGGCGCTGTTGCGTCATTGGGAGCAGTCCCGCTAGTCTCGCCTGCATGGGGATCGGGGGATTCGCCGCCTATGCGGCAGGGGGAGTTTTTCTTGCGTGGTCGGCGCTGTTGGGGGCTTACGACATCCGCGAGCGCAGGTTGCCGGACCCGTTGACTGTCCCGCCTGCGGTGGCGGCTGCCATCGCGTGCGTGTGGCACCCGCCGTTGGCGTGGGGGTTGCTGTGGCCGGCGTGGTACCTGATGGTCGGGCGGGGCATTGGTGGGGGAGACATCAAGCTTGCGGCACCGCTCGGCGTAGCTTGCGCGGCCGTCGGCGGGCCCTTCGGAGTAGTCGCCGGGTTCGGGCTATCCGGCCTACTCACCGTGGGTGCGGCAGGAGTGTGCGGAAGGCGCTCGGTGCCGCATGGGCCATCCATGTTGTGCGCTGTGTGGGTGCTGTTTCCTTTTTTGTGTATGTATTCGGGGGTTTGAGGGCCGAATTTGGCGAGGCTTGTGCAAGAATGTCGCCATGCTTCGTTGGACAACGGCCGGGGAGTCGCACGGCCAAGCCCTCATTGCGTTAGTGGAAAACGCGCCGGCTGGATTGCCGGTGCGCAAGGAAGACATCGCCCACCAGCTGGCGCGCCGCCGGCTCGGATACGGGCGTGGAGCACGCATGAAGTTCGAGGCCGATGAGCTTACGCTTCTCACCGGCGTGGTCCACGGGACCTCCATCGGCAGCCCCATCACCATTCAGATCGGCAACACCGAGTGGCCGAAGTGGACCACGATCATGTCCGCGGAACCCGTGGACATGGAGGACCCGGAGGTGGCGAAGGCCATGTCGTCCGGGCGCGGAGCGTCGCTGACCCGCCCGCGCCCGGGCCACGCAGACTTCGCGGGCATGATCAAGTACGGCTTCGACTCCGCCCGTCCGGTGCTCGAGCGCTCGTCCGCGCGCGAGACCGCGGCGCGCGTGGCGGCTGCGACTGTGGCCCGTAGCTTCCTGCGCGAAACCCTCGGTGTGGAGGTGTTCTCGCACGTGATCTCCATCGGGGAGTCCGCCCCGTACGCAGGGCCGCACCCTTGCTTCGAGGACATTGAGGCTATCGACGCCTCCCCGGTCCGCGCCTACGACAAAGAAGCGGAGGCGGACATGGTCGCCCGCATCGAGGCTGCGAAGAAGGACGGGGACACCCTCGGCGGCGTTGTCGAGGTCATCGTGGACGGTTTGCCGGTCGGCCTGGGCTCCCACGTCTCCGGCGAACGCCGCCTTGACGCGCGCCTGGCTGGCGCGCTGATGGGCATCCAGTCTGTGAAGGGTGTCGAGGTCGGCGACGGTTTCGAGGAGGCCCGCCGCCGGGGTTCGCAGGCGCACGACGAGATGGTGCGCGGGCAGGGCGGCGTGACACGTTCCACGAACCGTGCCGGCGGCCTCGAGGGCGGCATGACCAACGGCGAGCAGTTGCGTGTGCGTGCGGCCATGAAGCCGATTTCGACTGTCCCGCGCGCGCTGAAGACTGTGGACATGTCCACCGGCGAAGCCGCCACCGGTATTCACCAGCGTTCGGACGTGTGCGCGGTGCCCGCTGGTGGTGTCGTCGCTGAGGCGATGGTGGCGCTGGTGCTCGCGCAAGCAGTGTCGGAGAAGTTCGGCGGCGATACTGTGGATGAGGTTCGACGCAACGTGGAGGCGTACCGCGCGTACGCGGCGGACCGGCTCGCGTTCGCCCGAGAGGAGGATTTGGCATGACCACTCCGGCCGGGGCATCCCCGGCAGATATTGTCAACGATTTGGCCCGCGGTCTCGCTCCGGAAGCCGCGCGCGCTGATGGCGCGGACAGCGCAACACCGTTCGACGAGAACGATGCGCCGAGTGCGACCGAACTCGTCACTGCGGCGCCTGCGTTGGTGCACTCCGCGCCGCGTGTTGTGCTAGTGGGCATGCCGGGTGCGGGCAAGTCGACGATTGGCCGGCGGATCGCCAGCGCACTGAACCTGCCCATCGTGGACTCCGATCTCCTCATGGAGCAGGGCGAGGGCAAGGCCTGCGGCGAGTTGTACTCGGAGCTCGGCGAAGACGCCTTCCGCGAGCTCGAGGTGGGCTACGTGGCCCGCGCGCTCGCCACCGGCGGGGTGGTCAGCCTCGGCGGCGGCGCGATTGTCACCGAAGAGGTGCGCACGCTCCTGCAGCGCCACACCGTGGTGTGGATCGACGTCACCGCCGAGGAAGGAATTCGCCGCACGGCGGAGGATGCGTCGCGTCCGGTGCTCGACGGCGAGGACCGCGAACAGCGCTACCGGGACCTTTTGGAGCAGCGAGAGTCCTTCTACCGGGAGGTCTCCAGCTTCCGCGTGCGCACGGACGAGCGCCCACCGCAGCGTGTGGTGGCGGAAGTCCTCGGGTTCATTGACGTGGATTAGCCCTGCGGGAGAAAGGCGAGGCGCATGGCTGTAGTTGGGGTGACGGGGCAAAGCCCGTACGCGGTCAATATCGGGCGCGGCAACCTGGGCCAGGCGGCTCAGCGCGTCGCACAGGTCGGCGCGCGCCGCGCACTCGTCGTGCACCAGGCGCCGCTGGTTGATGCCGCGCGCGAGCTTGCGCAGCAGCTTGAGTCCGCCGGTGTGGAGCCGGTGGCGGTGTGCGTGCCGGATGCGGAAGCGGGCAAGGACCTGGCTGTGCTTTCCAGTCTGTGGGACACCCTCGGCGCGCACAGCTTTTCCCGCCAGGACGCGGTTGTCGGCCTCGGCGGCGGCGCAGTGACGGATCTTGCCGGCTTCGCCGCGGCGACGTGGATGCGCGGCATCAAGGTCGTGCAGGTGCCCACCACGCTTCTGGCCATGGTGGATGCGGCCGTCGGCGGCAAGACCGGCATAAACACGGCGGCTGGCAAGAACCTCGTCGGGGCGTTCCACGAGCCGGACAGTGTGTTTATTGACCTCGCCCGCATCGACACCCTTCCTGAGACGGAGGTGGTCTCAGGCTCCGCCGAGCTGATCAAGACCGGCTTTATTGCGGACCCGCGCATTTTGGAGCTCTACCAGGACGGCGCCGAGCACCACTGGCCGGAGCTGGTGCGCCGTTCCGTGGCGGTGAAGGCGAGTGTTGTCGGGCAGGACCTCAAGGAGTCCGGCCTGCGCGAGATTCTCAACTACGGCCACACCCTCGGCCACGCCATTGAACGCCGCGAGAACTACACCTGGCGCCACGGCAACGCGGTCGCGGTGGGCATGATGTTCGTCGCCCACCTGGCATTGGGCAGGAAGCTTATCGACGCATCCTTGGTCGCCCTCCACGAAGAAATCCTGACAAAGGCGGGCCTTCCCACCCGTTACGAGGCGGGCGCGTTCGACGAGCTGCACGACGCGATGCTGCTGGACAAAAAGAACCGCGACGGGCGTATCCGCTTCGTCGTCCTCGACGGGTTGGGCTCGGCCACCAGGCTGGAGGACGCGACGGTGGAGGAGATGCGCGCGGCGTACGAGGCGATTTCGGAGTAGCGATGAAGATTCTGGTGGTAAACGGGCCAAACTTGAACAGGCTGGGCAAGCGGCAGCCGGAGATCTACGGGTCGGTGACACTGGCAGACGTCGAGAAGCAATTGTGTGAGCGCGGCGGCGAGCTCGGCGTGGAGGTGGAGTGCCGCCAGTCCAACCACGAGGGCGAGCTGATCGACTGGGTGCACGAGGCGGCGGATAACGGGTGGGCCGTGGTGATCAATCCCGGCGGATTTACCCATACCTCAGTCGCGCTGCGCGACGCGCTGGTAGAACTGAAAGATCACCACGGCTTTATCGAGGTGCACATTTCCAACGTGCACGCGCGCGAGCCGTTTCGGGCGCACTCCTACCTTTCGCCGATCGCCGAAGGCGTCATTGCGGGGCTGGGGGTGGACGGCTACCGGCTCGCGCTCGAGTACTACGCAAGGAGGCTCTAATGGCATTGGCAGACACCCGTTTTGAGGACCGTCGCCGCAAACTGTCCACGAAGCTGGCGGAGCGCCGCATCGACGACATGCTGGTCACCCACCTGACCCACGTGCGCTACCTGTCTGGCTTCTCCGGGTCGAACGGCGCGATGCTGGTGTCGAAGGACCGCACCGCCGCAATTGCCACCGACGGGCGCTACACCACCCAGATCGGCGAGGAAGTGCCGGACATTGCGGCCACCATCGAGCGCAACGTCGGCGTGGCCATGCTGTCCAAGGCCGCCGAGGGGCACCGCGTTGGCTTCGAGGCCGACTACGTTTCGGTTGCCCAGCTGGAGAAGCTGCGCGAGGCGTGCCCCGAGGGGGTCACGCTCGTGCCTGTCAGCGGGGTGATCGAGGAGATCCGTCTGATCAAGGACAACCTGGAACTCACGCGCTTGACGGAGGCTGCGGAGCTGACGGTGCAGGCGATCGACGCAGTGTTGGACGCCGGCGAGCTGCGGGCCGGCCGCACCGAGCGGGAAGTCGCTGCGGACCTGGAATACCGCATGCGCGTGCTCGGCGCGGAGCGCGTCAGCTTCGACACCATCGTCGCATCCGGGCCGAACTCGGCGAAGCCGCACCACAGCGCCGGCGACCGCGTGATCGCGGAGGGCGATCTGGTCACCACCGACTTCGGCATGCACCGCCTCGGCTTCAACTCGGATATGACCCGCACGTTCGCGATCGGGGAGATCGGCACCCTTGAGCGCGAGATCTACGAGGTCACCCTCGCCTCCCAGCTCGCGGGAGTGAAAGCGGCGGTGCCGGGGACGAAGCTTGTGGACGTGGACAAGGCCTGCCGCGACGTGATCGAGGAGGCCGGATACGGCGAGTACTTCGTGCACTCCACGGGCCACGGCGTGGGGCTGGACGTGCACGAGGCTCCCAGCGCGGCAAAGACCGGTTCCGGCGTGCTCGAGGAGGGTATGACCTTGACCATCGAGCCCGGCATCTACATCCCGGGCAAGGCCGGCGTGCGTATTGAGGACACGCTCATCATCACCTCGGCGGCACCGAAGGTGATCACGGAGTACACCAAGGAACTGACAGTGCTGTAACATTGTTGTGTTTGCACACGCCCCGATACTCCCAGGAGGAAGGTACTTACCATGGCAACTACCGCCGATTTCAAGAACGGCCTGGTGCTGAAGAACGAAGGCAAGCTGCAGCAGATCATCGAGTTCCAGCACGTCAAGCCCGGCAAGGGCCCGGCGTTCGTGCGCACCAAGCTCAAGGACGTTGTCACCGGCAAGACCGTGGACAAGACCTGGAACGCTGGTGTGAAGGTGGAGACCGCAACCGTTGACCGCCGCGACATGACCTACCTGTACAACGACGGCACCAACTACGTTGTCATGGACGACAAGACGTTCGAGCAGTACGAGCTGCCGGCAGACAAGTTGGGCGATGCCGCTCGCTTCCTGCTGGAGAACATGCGCGTGCAGGTTTCCTTCCACGAGGGCGAGGCGCTGTTCGCCGAGCTGCCGATCTCTGTGGATCTGAAGATCGAGCAGACCGAGCCGGGCCTGCAGGGCGACCGCTCCACCGGCGGCACCAAGCCGGCAACCCTGGAGACCGGCGCTGAGATCCAGGTGCCGCTGTTCCTGGAGACCGGCAACGTGGTCAAGGTGGACACCCGCACCGGCGAGTACCTGTCTCGCGTGAACAACTAATGCCCGATTACAAACGACACGGCGCGCGTTACCGTGCGCGCCGCCGGGCAGTAGACATCCTTTTCGAGGCGGAGACCCGCGACATCGATCCTGTGGCGATCGTGGAGGATCGCGCGCAGCTGTCCCAGGACCCGCTCAACGCAGTCGCGCCGGTGGCGGACTACACCCGCACCATCGTCGCGGGCGCGGCGGAGAAGCTGGACGACCTCGACGACGCTATTGAGCGCCACCTCTCCGAGGACTGGGAGCTGTTCCGCCTGCCCGCCGTGGACCGTCAGATCCTGCGCGTTGCGGCGTGGGAGATTCTGTTCAACGACGAGGTGGACGCGCCGATCTCCATCGCCGAGGGGGTGGAGATGGCCGCGGAGTACTCCGGGGCCCAGGCAGCGCCGTACATTAACGTCGTGCTCGACGGCATCGCCCAGCGCGCAGCGTCCAACTCGCCGTTTGCCGGCGAGGGCGCGGAAGACGCCTACCCGGTAGAGGACGAGAGTGCCCCCACCGATGAGCACTCAGAGGACTCCGGGCTGGAGCAGGCGGAGGACACCGACGCAGCCACGGCGCACGAGATCGCCGAGTCCACCGAAGACTTGGAGGCCGGGGAACCGGCGACGGACGGGACCCGCGGCTAGTACTGGGCCCGGCAGAAAGTCGAGTAGAGGAGGTCGAGTACACGCCCATTGAGCGGCGTACTCGACCTCCTTTACTCGACTTCCAGACCGAACACCACCGAAAGGAAGCGACATGTCGAAGCTCACCGTTGAGGAAGCCAAGCAGTTTTTCGTGGGACCCGATTTCCAGCTCGCGGACGTGGACCCAGCTGCGACACCGGGCGTCTCGGACGTGGACGACGCGTTCCACGACTATGACGGCGACCTAGATGAGCTGCAGGAGATGCTCTTCGCCAACGGACGCGCCGGCAACGAGGACGCCGGTTCGATCCTGCTGGTGCTGCAGGGCATGGACACCTCCGGCAAGGGCGGCATGGTCCGCAACGTCATCGGGGCGACCATGGACCTGCAGGGCGTGCACGTCCAGGGCTTCGGGCGCCCGACGGAGGAGGAAGCCGCGCACGATTTCTTGTGGCGCTTCACCCCGCACCTGCCCAAGCCGGGGCAGATCGCGGTGTTCGACCGCTCGCACTACGAGGACGTGCTGGTGCAGCGCGTGAAGCAGATGGCGCCGCCGGAGGAGATCGAGCGCCGCTACGGCGCGATCGTGGAGTTCGAGAACGAGCTCGCGGCGCGAGGCACGAAGATCATCAAGGTGATGCCGCACATCTCGCGCGAGTTCCAGGCGGAAAACCTGAAAAAGCGCATCGAGCGCGCCGACAAGCACTGGAAGTACAACCCTTCCGACATCGACGACCGTAAGCTGTGGAGCCAGTTCATGGCCGCTTACCAGATCGCAATGACGCGCACGTCCACAGAGGTCGCGCCGTGGTACTGCATTCCTTCCGACAACAAGACGTACTGCCGCACGGTGGTCAAGGCGTTGCTTTTCGACGCGCTGAAGTCGCTCAACCTCGAGTGGCCTGCCGCCGACTTCGACCCCGAGGTCGAGCTGGAGCGTCTGGCGAACTCCTAGTCGGCGGAGTCGGTGGGGTCGGGCTCGGCCGGGGAGTCGGTCTCGCCGCCCGACGGCGCGACGCCGGCGGCCTCGGCCTGCTTCTGAATCTCGCTGACCAGGGCGCGCATCGCGTCCTGGGTGGCCAGCACGCCGTCGACGGCGGCCTTCAGCGAGTTGGAGAGCTGGTCGTCCGCGAGCCCCGCGCCAACCTGGATCTCGGACTCGGTGCGCACGACGAGGTTCTCGGTGCGGTTGACCACCAGTGCGCGCGCGTCCAGGTAGGAGCTGTTGACCTGGTTCGCCGCCAGGTACAACGTGGCGTCAGGCGTGTCGGCCGGGGTGTCTGTGACGGAGTCCGCGCGGACGATGAGCACGGAATCCAGCAGCACGAACAGCAGGTTGTAGCCGTTGACGTTGGCGTGGCCCGCGCGGCCCGAGGGGTCGTCGGAGACCTCCACGTCATGGGCGGCCATGGCCTTGATGACGCGGTCGATGGTCACGAGTGTTGCGTTGCTCATTACTGCGGCTCCTCCCAGGTGACGACGGTGGGGAAAGTGTTCTTCAAAAAGTCGAAGGCCTGCAACGTGGTGTCGATGGAGCTGGCGATGAACGCGCCGAGCTGGTTGAACGACGCACCCTCGGCGATGCGCATCGCGCGGATAGCGCTGATGGCCAGCTGGTCCTCGCCGCGCTCGAAGAAGCGCAGGGTGGGCGCGAAATGCGTCTGGTTGTGCTCGTTGCACGCGTAGAGCACCTTCGGCGCCATCTCGCGGGGGAACTCGCCGCGCCACAGCGCTTCGAACACGAGGTGGTCGCCGTCGATGGCGACCACGATGGCGGCGTTGATGAAGCCGGAGCGCACTGCCTGGTCTTCGATGCGGTACTCGAGGTTTTCCTCCTCGAAGATCGCTGCGACGGCCTCAGGTGTGACCTTCTCGGTCACGTTGCGTTCGGGGTGCTCGCTCGGCTGGACGGGCTCTTCGTTTTGATCTGTAGTCACGCCTGCGAGACTAGCAGCCGCTCGCGGCCCAACTCGTGGCGCAGGGCGGCGTCGAGGCTTGGGTAGCGCAACCGCCAGCCGTGCTCGGCCGCCACGGTGGGCAGGACGCGTTGGTCCGCCAGCGCGAGCTCGTGCGCGCCCTCTTCGCCCAGCAGCAGTTTCGGGCCGAACGTCGGGATGGAAAATACGTCCGGCCGGTGCAGCAGGCGAGCGAGGGTGGAAGACATTTCGGCGTTGGTCACCGGCTCTGGCGCAGTGGCGTTGACGGGCCCGGAGACCGTCTCGTCCAGCAGGGCGCGCACGTAGAAATCGGTCAGATCGTCCAGCGCCACCCAGCTCATCCAGAAATCGCCGCGGCCGAACTGCGCGGTGAGCCCCGCGTTGACGCTGGCCTTGAGCACCGGCAACAGCCCGCCAGCGCTGGACAGCGCCAGCCCGGTGCGGATGTGCACGCTGCGCATCCCGTCGACATTGGCGGCGTGCTCCCAGGCGTCGCAGACCTCGGCCAAGAACCCCTCGCCGGGCCCGTCAGCCTCGGCGCGTGGAACGCTGCCAGCATCTGTCCCGTAGTACCCCACCGCCGAGGCGCCGACGAAGACCTCCACTCCCGAGTCCGCGGCGAGGCGGGCGAGTCTGCGGGTGGGCTCCACGCGCGAGTCGCGGATGCTGCGCTTCTTTTCTTCGGTGAACCGGCCCATGATGGTCTCGCCTGCGAGGTGGATCACCCCGTCCACGCCGGCTAGCAGGTCAGCTGCCGGGTTGTCCATGTCCCAGTGCCGCTCGCCGGGGCCCGCTGTGCCTCGCACCAGCGGGATCACGGTGTGCCCGGCGGTGGTTAGCTGCGCGCGCAGGTGGGTGCCGACGAGGCCGCTGGAGCCGGTCATGGCCACCGTCTTCGGGGCGGCGTGAGGCAGGGAAGCGATGAACCGCAGGTCCTCCACCAACTGGCGTTGGCGATAAGCCCAGGCGGGGCGGAGCGCGGCTTCTGGGATGCGGGCACTGACGTCGTCGATAAGCAATGTGCCCTCGCCCGCGTCCTCGAAGCGGTGCACGTGGCGCCAACCAGTAGTCGCGCGCACCGGCTGGTTCGCGGCGATGTCGGTGAACTGGCGGCCCGCGACGTAACCGTCGGCGAGGTGGCGCGCGACCCACTTCTGGCCCGCGGGAAGGCGGAACACGGTGGTGCCGCTGCGTATCGACGCCGCTTCGCTTGCCACCCGCATCGGCAGGAAACCGGGGGTAAGGCGGGTGACCGCGCCTGGGCGGGTGTGCCAGCGCCAGACGGTGTCGCGGTCGAAGGGGAGGGTGTACTCAGCGTGGATGCCCATGGAATCCTTCCCGGTTTATACATGCAGGTGCTAAGGTGAAACGCGGTCCCAAGACTACACACGGCCCCGACAGGCGGGGCCGGTTCGAAATCCTTTAAATTCCGCACTGTGAGGCGGGGAAGGAGGTTCGATGAGTGAGAACGAACGGTCGACCGTTGAGTTACTGAACGCTCAAGACGTCGGCCGCACTGTTGCACGCATCGCGCACCAGATCATCGAAAAAACGGCGTTGGACGATCAGACCAGCCCGCAGGTTGTGCTGCTGGGAATTCCGTCCGGGGGAGTGCCGTTGGCGCAGCGCATCGCAGAGGCCGTTGAAGAATTTTCCGGGGTGGCAATCCCCGTGGGCAGTCTGGACGTGACGCTGTACCGCGACGACTTGCGCAACCGCCCCCACCGCGCCCTGCGGCCCACCAACATCCCGGTGGACATTGACGGGGCAGTGGTCATCCTTGTCGACGACGTTTTGTACTCCGGCCGCACCATCCGCGCGGCGCTGGATTCCTTGCGCGACATCGGCCGCCCCGCAGCCATCCAGCTGGCGGTGCTGGTGGACCGCGGCCACAGAGAACTGCCCATCCGCGCAGACTACGTGGGCAAAAACATCCCCACCTCGAAGGACGAGGACGTCACCGTCTCGCTGACGCCGCTCGATGCCGAGGACCGGGTCACGCTGGCTAGGGAGGCGTAAATGAAGCACCTGATCGACATCGCGGACCTTACCCGCGAGGAAATTGTCGGCCTGATGGACGAAGCGGACCGTTTTCGCGAAGCCCTGGACGGCCGCGAGATAAAGAAGCTGCCCACCCTGCGCGGCCGCACCGTGATGACGCTGTTCTACGAAAACTCCACCCGCACCCGCTCGTCGTTTGAGACCGCGGGCAAGTGGATGAGCGCGGACGTGATCAACCTGTCCGCGTCCTCGTCGTCGGTGAAGAAGGGCGAGTCGCTCAAAGACACCGCGGCCACCCTGGAGGCCATCGGCGCGGACGCGATCATCATGCGCCACCCAGCCTCGGGCGCATCCCAGCTTCTGCGCACGTGGCTGCCGGAAACCAGCATCATCAACGCCGGCGACGGCCAGCACCAGCACCCCACCCAGGCGCTTTTGGACGCGGTGACCATGCGCCAGCACATCGGCGACGTGGCGGACAAGACCGTGCTCATCGTCGGCGACATCCTGCACTCGCGCGTGGCGCGCTCCAACGTGGACCTGCTGCACACCCTCGGCGCCGAGGTTGTGCTGGTGGCCCCGCCGACGCTGCTGCCCACCGGCGTGCAGTACTGGCCGGCGCGCGTGTCGCACGACTTCGACGCGGAGGTCGAGCAGGCGGACGTGGTGATGATGCTGCGCGTGCAGGCTGAGCGCATGCACGGCGGGTTCTTCCCATCGCACCGCGAGTACGCCACCCTGTACGGGCTGAGCAAGGACCGCGCGAACCGCATGAAGGATTCGGCGCTGATCATGCACCCGGGTCCAATGCTGCGCGGCATGGAAATCAACTTCGACGTCGCGGACCGCGACAACGCCGTGGTGCTGGGCCAGGTCTCCAACGGTGTCTACACCCGCATGGCCGTGCTGTTTACGCTGCTCGCCAGCTCAGGAGAGCAGGGCGGCAATGAGGAAGGAGCCAGCAAGTGACCACGCTCGCTTTGAACAACGTCCGCCCGTACGGCGAGGACGTGACCAACATTCTCATCGACGTCGCCGACGGCGTGATCGACGCGGTCGGGGAGAACCCCTTTGACGACGCGGACGAGGTCATGGACTGCGGGGGCAACGTGCTGCTGCCGGGCCTGGTGGACATGCACGTGCACCTGCGCGAGCCCGGCCGCGAGGACACCGAGACCATCGCCACCGGCTCCGACGCCGCGGCCAAGGGCGGTTTTACCGCCGTGTTCACCATGGCGAACACCTCCCCGGTGATAGACCAGCCGTTCCTCGCCGAGGCGGTGTGGGCGAAGGGCCAGGAGTACGGCAAGTGCGATGTCTACCCGGTCGGCTCCATCTCCCAGGGGCTGAAGGGCGAGCAGCTCACCGAGATCGGGCTTATGTCCCGCAGCGGCGTGCGCATGTTCTCCGACGACGGCAAGTGCGTCAACGACCCTCAGCTGATGCGCCGGGCCATCGAGTATGCCAAGGCGCACGACGTGGTGCTCGCGCAGCACGCCGAGGACCACCGCATGACTGAAGGCTCTGTCGCCCACGAGGGCGAGCAGGCCGCGCGCCTGGGGCTGCGCGGTTGGCCGCGCGTGGCGGAGGAGTCCATTGTGGCGCGCGACGCGATCATGACCCGCGACTACGGCGGCCGCTACCACCTGTGCCACGCCTCGACCGAGGGCACCGTGGAGCTTCTGCGCTTTGCCAAGAACCAGGGCATCGACGTCACCGCTGAGGTCACCCCGCACCACCTCATGCTCACCGACGAGAAACTCGCCACCTACGACGGCCTGTTCCGCGTGAACCCGCCGCTGCGCGAGGCCCGCGACGCCGAGGCGCTCAAGCAGGCGCTTCTCGACGGCACCGTCGACGTGGTCGCCACCGACCACGCCCCGCACGGCTCCGAAGACAAGTGCGTGGAGTTCGAAAACGCCAAGCCCGGCATGCTCGGCCTGGAGACCTCCCTTGCCGTGGTCCACCGCATCTTCGTCGAGCCGGGGCTGGCCGATTGGCGCTTCGTGGCCAAGGTCATGAGCGAGCGGCCGGCCGAGATCCTGCGCCTGAAAGACCAGGGCCGCCCGATCAACGTCGGCGAGCCGGCCAACCTGGTGCTGGTGGACCCGCAATCGCCGTGGACCGCCCACGGCGACGAGATGGCGTCCAAGGCATCGAACACCCCGTACGAAGGCATCGAATTTTCCGCCCGCGTGGTTGGCACCTGGCTGCGCGGCACCCAAACCTACGACGCGAAGAAGGCGTAAACCATGTCTGAGAACACCACCACACAACCCCAGCGCACGCGCGCAACGCTCGTGCTTGACGACGGCTCCGCCTTCCCCGGCTTCATCTTCGGCGCGACGCCGGCTGCGGATGGCGCCAGTGAGATCGCCGGCGAGGTCGCTTTCACCACCGACATGTTCGGCTACGAGCGCGAGCTGTGCGAGGCGGAACGCTTCGGCCAGATCCTCGTCTTCGCCACCCCGCAGGTGGGCAACGTCGGCTGGACCGGCGAGGGCGCATCCGGCAGCACCGACATCACCGCCGCAGCAGTCATCGTGCGCGACCTCGCGCGCATCGCCTCCAACCACAACGCCCAGCGCACCCTCGCCGCAGAGCTCGAGGCGCAGGGGATTACCGGCCTGTGGGGCGTGGACACCCGCAAGCTCGTCCGCCATCTGGCCGCTGCTGCCCGCGAGGGGAAGTCGGTGCGGGGGCAGGTCACCGTCGAAAAGCACACAGCCTAAGAGAAAGACCAGGAGATACAGACATGAAGCGTAACGATTTGAACCACGTCCTGGTCATCGGCTCCGGCCCGATCGTGATCGGCCAAGCCTGCGAGTTCGACTATTCCGGCACCCAGGCGTGCCGCGTGCTCAAGGACGAAGGCCTGCGGGTGACGCTGGTCAACTCGAACCCGGCGACGATCATGACCGACCCCGAGTTTGCCGACCACACCTACGTGGAACCGATTGAGCCCGGCTACATCGACCGCATCCTCGCCCGCGAAGCCGAGCAGGGCCACCCGGTCGACGCTATTTTGCCCACCCTCGGCGGCCAGACTGCGCTGAACACGGCGATCAAGCTGGACCGCCTCGGCATTCTGGAAAAGCACGGCGTGGAGCTCATCGGCGCGGACATCGACGCCATCGAGCGCGGCGAGGACCGCCAGAAATTCAAGGACATCGTGGACAAGATTGGCGGCGAATCCGCCCGCTCCCGCGTCTGCTTCACCATGGAAGAGGTGGAGGAGACCGTCGCGGAGCTGGGGTTCCCGTGTGTGGTGCGCCCCTCGTTCACCATGGGCGGGCTCGGCTCCGGCCTGGCGTACGACATGGATGATTTGCACCGCATCGCCGGCGACGGCCTGGTGGCTTCGCCGGAGGCGAACGTGCTGATCGAGGAATCCATCCTGGGCTGGAAGGAAATCGAGCTGGAGCTCATCCGCGACTCCGCGGATAACTGCATCGCCATCGCCACCATTGAAAACGTGGACGCAATGGGTGTGCACACCGGCGACTCGGTCACCGTGGCGCCGGTGCTGACGATGACCGAGCCCGAGGTCACCGCCATGATCGAGCAGGGCAAGGCCATCATCCGCGAGGTCGGCGTGAAAACGGGCGGCTGCAACATCCAGTTCGCCATCAACCCCAAAGACGGCCGAATGATCACCATCGAGATGAACCCGCGCGTGTCGCGGTCCTCGGCGCTGGCGTCCAAGGCCACCGGCTACCCGATTGCCAAGGTGGCCACCCTGCTGGCCATCGGCTACACGCTCGACGAAATCCCGAACGACATGACCGGCGGCGAAACCACCGCGCTTGCGGAGCCGACGCTCGACTACGTCATCGTGAAGATGCCGCGTTTCGCCTTTGAGAAGTTCCCTGGCTCCGACGAGACCCTGGGCACGTCCATGAAGGCTGTGGGCGAGGCGATGGGCATCGGCCGCAACTACATCCAGGGCCTGAACAAGGTTATGCGTTCGATGGAGGACAAGCCGAACGGTTTCTGGACCAAGCCGGACGAGTACTTCGCCGGCGAGCGCGCAACCGACGCCGCCGCGGTGCTCGAGGACCTGAAGGTGCCCACCGACAAGCGTCTCTACGACGTAGAGCTTGCGCTGCGCCTGGGCGCGAGCGTCGAGGAGGTCTACGAGGCCTCCGGCATCGACCCGTGGTTCCTGGAGGAGCTCGTCGCGCTCATTGACTTCAGGCAGCAGCTTGTCGACGCTCCGGTGCTCGATGCCGAGCTTTTGCGTGAGGCGAAGGCGTACGGCCTGTCCGACGCCCAGATCGCCGCGCTTCGTCCGGAGCTGGCGGGGGAGTCCGGGGTGCGCCAGCTGCGCTGGTCGCTGGGGATTGCCCCGACTTTTAAGACTGTGGATACCTGCGCGGGCCAATTCGACGCGAAGGTGCCGTACCTGTACTCCGCCTACGAGCTCGACCCGGAGGCGGAAAATGAGGTTGTTTCTTCCTCGAGCGACGGCGGGAAGGAGAAGGTGATCATCCTCGGCTCGGGCCCGAACCGCATCGGCCAGGGCATCGAGTTCGACTACTCGTGCGTGCACGCGGCGCTTGAGCTGTCGCGTGTGGGATACGAGACGGTGATGGTCAACTGCAACCCGGAGACTGTCTCCACCGACTACGATACGGCGGACCGCCTCTACTTTGAGCCGCTGACGTTCGAGGACGTCATGGAGATCTACCGCGCCGAGGCCGCCACCGGCACCGTCGCCGGCGTGATCGTCCAGCTGGGCGGCCAGACTCCGCTGGGGCTGGCGCAGCAGCTTGAGGACGCCGGCGTGCCCGTGGTTGGCACCTCCCCCAAGGCCATCGACATGGCGGAGGACCGCGGCGAGTTCGGCAAGGTGCTCGACGCGGCGAACCTGCCGGCCCCGGCTTACGGCACCGCAACCACCTTCGAGGGTGCGCGCGAGGTGGCGGACCGCATTGGCTACCCGGTGCTGGTGCGCCCCTCCTACGTGCTGGGCGGGCGCGGCATGGAGATCGTCTACGACGAGGACAACCTCCGCGATTACATCGAGCGCGCCACCGAACTGTCCCCGGACCACCCGGTGCTGGTGGACCGCTTCCTGGACAACGCCATCGAGATCGACGTCGACGTGCTCTGCGACGGCACGGACGTCTACCTCGGCGGCGTGATGGAGCACATCGAGGAAGCTGGCATCCACTCCGGCGACTCCGCGTGTGCGCTGCCGCCGATGACGCTGGGCCCGGATGACATCGCCAACGTCCGCCGTTCCGCGGCGGCGCTCGCGCACGGTATCGGCGTCAAGGGCCTGATGAACGTGCAGTTCGCGCTCAAGGACGACATCCTCTACGTCATCGAGGCCAACCCGCGCGCATCGCGCACCGTGCCGTTTGTGTCCAAGGCCACCGGCGTGCACCTGGCCAAGGCGGCCGCGCGCGTCATGATGGGCACTACGATTGCCCAGCTGCGTTCGGAGGGGTTGATCCCGTCCGACTACGACGGCGGCTCGCTGCCGATGGAGCACCCGATCGCGGTGAAGGAAGCCGTGCTGCCGTTTACCCGCTTCCGCCGCCCGGACGGCGCGCTGCTGGACACCATCCTCGGCCCGGAGATGAAGTCCACCGGCGAGGTCATGGGCCTGGCGCCGTCGTTTGGCGTGGCGTACGCGAAGGCGGAGGCCGCCGCGTTCGACGAGCTGCCCACCGAAGGCACCGTGTTTGTCTCGCTGGCCAACCGCGACAAGCGCACCCTCATCTTCCCGATCCAGCGGCTGTCCACCATGGGCTTTAAGGTGCTGGCCACGGAGGGTACCGCCCAGATGCTGCGCCGCAACGGCATCGAGTGCGAGGTTGTGCTCAAGGGGTCCCAGGTCCGTGAGGGTGCCGAGGGCAAATCCATCGTGGACCGCATCCTCGACGGCGAGATCGACCTGGTGCTCAACACCCCGGCAGGTTCCGCTGGCGCGCGCCACGACGGCTACGACATCCGCGCGGCTGCCGTCGTCGCCGACGTGGCCATCATGACCACCGTGCAGGGCGTCACCGCGGCGGTGCAGGGCATCGAGGCTATCCGCGCCAACGAAATCTCGGTGACTAGCCTGCAGGAGCTCGAGCACGGCAAAGCAGAGGCGAAGTAGTGGCTGCGCAGACCTTCAGCCAGCGCCTTGTGGCGGCCGGGCAGGAGCACGGCCGTCTATGCGTGGGCATTGACCCGCACGCCGCGCTGCTCGAGCAGTGGGGGCTGGACAACACTGTCGAGGGCCTGCGCGCGTTCTCGGAGACGTGCGTGGAGGCCTTCGCGGGCCACGCCGCGGTAGTCAAGCCGCAGGTGGCGTTTTTCGAGCGCTTCGGCGCAGCCGGATTCGCGGTGCTCGAGAACACGCTCGCCCGGCTGCGCGAGAGCGGCACCTTGGTGATCGCCGACGCGAAGCGCGGCGATATCGGCTCCACGATGGCGGGATACGCGTCAGCCTGGCTTGCGCCCGGTGCTCCGCTGGAGACGGACGCGCTGACTGTGACCCCGTACCTCGGCGTCGGATCGCTCGACCCGGCAATCGAATTGGCTGCGCAGCACGGCAAGGGCGTGTTTGTCATGGCCGCCAACTCCAATCCGGAGGCGGTGGCGCTGCAAACCGGAACGATCGACGGCAAGATGCTCTCGCAGCGGATGGTCGACGAGTGCGCGCAGTACAACCGTGCCGACGATCCTGACTACATCGGGCACGTCGGCGTGGTCGTCGGCGCGACCGTGCAAACCCCGCCGGTGCTCGACGGCCTGAACGCCCCGGTGCTGATGCCCGGAGTGGGCGCGCAGGGAGCGACGATGGCCGATGCGGAAGCCATCGCGGGTGAAATTGGACACCTGGTTTTCCCGAGTGTTTCGCGTTCGGTGCTCACTGCTGGCCCGGATGTGGCTGAGCTGCGCAAACGCGTATCTGACCTGGGGAAACAGGCGAAAGGCTAGGGTCTATTAACTGCCCAGCAAAATCCCTGGTAGTTTAGTCCCGTCGCACGGTGACGTGGAGAAATGCGGTGTACAACGCGCTCCGCGGAACCGTTGCAGAATAAAGCAGTGTTAGACTGTGCCGAACGTGGCGAATTGCACCGATGACATTCGGAGGAGTGCGCCCCGGATCCGGCACATGTCGGACTGGACAATTGTTCGTAACTATTACATGGAGGAACCCGTGGCACTTCCACAGTTGACCGATGAGCAGCGCAAGGCAGCACTTGAGAAGGCAGCAGAGGCCCGTAAGGCGCGTGCTGAGCTGAAGGCATCCCTCAAGCGCGGCGAGACCACGCTCAAGGACGTCCTGAACAAAGCTGACACCGACGAAATCATCGGCAAGACCAAGGTCTCCGCACTCCTCGAGGCAATGCCGAAGGTGGGCAAGGTCAAGGCCCGCGAGATCATGGAGGAGCTGGAGATCGCTCAGACCCGTCGTCTGCGCGGCCTCGGTGACCGTCAGCGTCGCGCGCTGCTCGAGCGCTTCGGCTACGAAGAGAACTAGTCGTGTCTGAGGTGGCTCCCCGCGGACAGCTGGTCGTCTTGGCCGGCCCGTCCGCGGTGGGTAAGTCGACGGTGGTGAGCGGCCTTCGCAGCGCCGTACCGGATTTGTACTTCTCGGTGTCCATGACCACCCGCGCTCCGCGCCCGGGTGAGGTGGACGGGAAAGACTACTTCTTTGTCACCCCAGAGCACTTCCAGGGCCGCATCGACCGCGGAGAGATGCTGGAGTGGGCCGACATCCACGGAGGGCTGCAGCGCTCCGGCACACCCGCCGGGCCGGTGCAGGAAGCCATGGATGCGGGCCGTCCCGTCCTCGTCGAAGTTGACCTCGCAGGTGCACGGAACATCAAGCGCCTGCTGCCAGAAGCGCAGACCGTGTTTTTGGCGCCGCCGTCGTGGGACATTCTTGTCCAGCGGCTCACCGGGCGCGGCACCGAGACCCCGGAGGTGATCGAGCGCAGGCTCACCACCGCCCGCGAGGAGCTCGACGCCCAGGGCGAGTTCGATGTCGTGGTGGTCAACGACAACGTGGACACGGCAGTGGCCACCATCGCCGGCATTCTTCAAGGCACATCTTCCAACAACAGTTAGCGAGTGGGTTACACGTGAGCAACACAACCAAGGATTTGTCCGAGACGCCCGCTGCTGAGGAAACCACCCAGCAGGAGAACGTTTACGACACTCCGGAGGGCATTACGGCGCCCCCGATCGACGAGCTTTTGACCAAGGTGTCGTCGAAGTACGCGCTCGTCATCTTCGCAGCGAAGCGTGCCCGCCAGATCAACAGCTTCTACCAGAACTCCGAGGACGGCGTCTTCGAGTTCGTGGGCCCGCTGGTCTCTCCTGAGCCGGGCGAGAAGCCGTTGTCGATCGCGCTGCGCGAGATCGAGGCAGGACTGCTCGAGCACGAGGAAGGCCAGTAAGCCTCACCCCATTGCCAGAGCGCTGCGCTAGCGCTCTGCAGGTGTCCGCCGCCGCCCAGCAATCATGCTGGGCGGCGGCGGTTTTGTATGCTTGGGGCTCATGAGCGAAGCCCCACACTCGTCCCATCCGCTGCGTGTTGTCGTAGGAGTCTCCGGCGGTATCGCCGCGTACAAGGCCTGCCATCTTGTCCGAAACTTCAAAGAGGCGGGTGATGAGGTCCGGGTGATTCCCACGCAGAACGCGCTCAATTTCGTGGGTGCGGCGACGTTCGAGGCGTTGAGCGGCAACCCGGTGGACACCGGAGTGTTCACCCGCGTCGACGAGGTGCAGCACGTGCGGGTGGGGCAGGAGGCCGGCCTGATCGTCGTGGCGCCAGCGACCGCGGACTTCATGGCTCGGGCCGCCGCGGGGCGTGCGGACGACCTGCTCACCTCGACCATCCTCGTCGCCACGTGCCCGGTGGTGCTTGCCCCCGCGATGCACACCGAGATGTGGCTCAACCCGGCCACGCAGGCGAACGTCGCCACGCTGCGCGAGCGGGGTATCACGGTGCTTGAACCCGCGCACGGGCGTCTCACTGGCAAAGACACCGGGCCCGGGCGTTTGCTGGAACCGGACGTGATCGCCGAACTCGCTCGCACGGTGCTGCGCACTAGCACATTCGCCCCGACCCTTGCGGGCAAGCGCGTGCTGATCAGCGCGGGCGGCACCCAGGAGAACATTGACCCGGTGCGCTACATCGGCAACCGGTCCTCCGGCAAGCAGGGCTACGCGCTCGGCGACGTCGCCGCGCAACGAGGCGCGAAGGTGACCATCGTGGCGGGGGCGACCGATGCGCTGGATCCGCCGTCGGGCGCGGAGGTGATCAAGGTCGGCTCCACCCGCGAAATGCAACAGGCGATGGCGGAACGAGCGCCGGAGGCCGACGTGGTGATTATGGCTGCTGCCGTGGCGGATTTCCGTCCAGAAGCAGAAGCGAGCACGAAGCTGAAGAAGGGCAAAGCCGATGACGCGCTGTCCACGATCCGCCTCACCGAAAACCCGGACATCCTCAAGGGCTTGGTCCAGATGCGGGAGGCGGGGGAGACCGCCGCGACCATCATCGGCTTCGCCGCGGAGACGGACAACGAGCTCGAAAATGGCCGCGCCAAGCTCAAGCGCAAGGGCGCGGACATGCTCATGCTCAACTCCGTGGCCGGCGGCGGCGTGTTCGGCCAGGCCCGCAACCGGGGCTGGCTGCTTAGCGCAGACGGCCGCGAAGAGGAGATTCCCGACGGCACCAAGCACGAGGTCGCGGCCCGGATCTGGGACGCCGTCGAGCGCCTTTCGTAGTGACATTGCACATTTAGACAGCTTGGTCTATCGTGGGCATCACTTCACGACGTGCCGTTCCCGTTTAAGCCGTTGGACGCCGCCGGAACGCTACCCGTTCGCATAGACGCTAAGGAAAGACTGCTTTGTCCACTGATACGTACTTCCGCTTGTTCACAAGCGAATCGGTCACCGAGGGCCACCCCGACAAGATCTGCGACGCGATCTCGGACTCGATCCTGGACGACATGCTCGCTCAGGACCCGGACGCGAAGGTGGCCGTGGAGACCCTCGCCACGACCGGCCAGGTGCATGTGGCGGGGGAGGTGCGCACTTCCGCCTACTCCAACATCGCGCGGATCGTGCGCGAGAAGCTGGTGGAGATCGGGTTCGACTCTTCTGAGGTCGGTTTCGACGGCCGCAGCTGCGGCGTGAACATCGCCATCGGCGACCAGTCTTCGGAGATCCACGATTCCGTGGTGACGTCCCAGGAGGTCCGCGAGAACACTTCCACCGGCGAGGACGACCAGACCGGCGCGGGCGACCAGGGCCTGATGTTCGGCTACGCCACCAACGAGACGCCCGAGTACATGCCGCTGCCGATCTCCACGGCGCACCGCCTGGCCCGCCGCCTGTCCCAGGTGCGCCACGAGGGCATCGTCGAGGGGCTGCGCCCGGACGGCAAGACCCAGGTGACCTTCGCCTACGACGGCCAGACCCCGGCGTTCATCGACACGATCGTCATCTCCACCCAGCACGACCCGGACTTCACCGGCGAGGCGCTGGAGGCGGCGCTTCGCGAGCACGTGATCAACTGGGTGCTCAAGGACGCAAACCTGGAGCAGTACTACCGCGAGGACACCAAGGTGCTGGTCAACCCGTCCGGCTCCTTCATCCAGGGTGGCCCCATGAGCGACGCCGGCCTGACCGGCCGCAAGATCATCGTGGACACCTACGGCGGCATGGCTCGCCACGGCGGCGGCGCGTTTTCCGGCAAGGACCCCTCAAAGGTGGACCGTTCCGGCGCGTACGCGATGCGCTGGGTGGCCAAGAATATTGTCGCCGCGGGCCTAGCGGAGCGCGTCGAGGTGCAGGTGGCCTACGCCATCGGACGCGCGAACCCGGTGGGGCTGTACGTGGAGACGTTCGGCACCGCCGCGGAGGGCCAGACGGACGAGAGCATCCAGCAGGCGGTGGAGAAGGTCTTCGACCTGCGCCCCGAGGCGATCATCCGCGAGCTGGACCTCAAGCGCCCGATCTACGCGCAAACCGCCGCGTACGGCCACTTCGGCCGCACGGACATCGACGTGCCGTGGGAGCGCACCGACAAGGTCGACGACTTGAAGGGCGCCGCCGGCGTCTAGTCCGTCTCCGGTGTCTTGTCCGCCTGGTGTTCCTGCCAGGCGGCTTTTTCTTGCTCGGAACGCCGGTGGTTGCGCAGCGCGACCACGCCGACGACGATGCCGATGACCACCGGCACCCAGATCTTCGAGTACTCGAGCAGCCACAGCGCCCACTCGGGAACCTCGGGGAACTCCGGCAGGTCGATGTCCGGCATCGGCAGGTTGAAATGTGGCAGCGACGGCACCGGCAGGTCCATGTGCGGCAGCTGCCAATCGGGCAGGTCCCAGTCGGGCAAAAACCCAACTAGCCAGCCGATGAACCTCGAGATGATCGGGCCGAGCACGAGCACCGCGAGCGCCCAGCCGCCCTTGCCCAGCCCTTCCGCCATGGGGATGAGGGTGCGCTTGAGCTCGCTGGACTGCATGGTTTCGCGCCTGTGCGCGCCGCGGGAGCCGGCGGGCGGGTCGAACTCCACCACCGTGTCGCCTTCGCGAAACTCCACGCTGAGCAGCTCGTCGAAACTACTGACCCGAAGCTTCAGGTGCGGTTTTGTGCGGTCGGTGCCGAGCCCCGTCGGCGTTTCCAGCTCGCCTTTCGGGCCGTCGCCGAACAGCGGCAGCCGGGCGCTTGCGACGTCGTTGTAGCGGTGCTGCACCTCGCCGTTGACGCGCACCTCCATGCGCTCGGTGGGGTTTTTCGTCCACAGCTTGATCCGCTCTTTGAGGGAGCTCTCCGCCGTCGCCAGGGCGCCGGGTTTGTCCGCCTCGTCGCCGGGCCAGCTGGGGTCCTCGGCGGCGAAGTCGCGGTCGAAACCGACGCGGACCTCGATCAGGCCGTATTCGGGGTGGTTGAGGCTCCAGGTTTCCATCGGCTACGCCTCCGCCTTGCTTCTCGACGAGCTGCCGCCCACCAACGACCCCACCCACATCGCCGCCGCGCAGACGAGCGTCACCGCGATGGAGTAGATGAACGTGCCGTCGTTGAAGTACAGGGCCTTGGAGATCCAGAAGCCCACCCCGGTCAAAAGGGGCAGGGACAAAGTGGGGCGGAAGGCGATGCCGTCGATAAGCCCGGCGATGATCGCCACTGCGAAGATGAACCCGACCATCACCCACGGGTTACCCACCAACGGGATGAGCAGCAGGGGCCCGAGCGCGTAGGCGGCGAGCATGGCGTAGGGGATGGCTTTGACCCATCCGTGGCGGCCGCCGTTGTCCTGCTGTTCAGTCACGGGCAAGAGTATAGGAACTAATCCGCGCGCGTGTAGACGTGACCCGCCTCGGGTCGTTTGATCATCTCGTCTAGGCCAACGGGATTGAGCCCCTTGGCGCGCAGGCCGTCGATGACGCACTCCGCCGCGTCGACGGTTGGCTGGTGGATGTCGTGCATGAGGATGATGGAGCCCTCGCGTGCGCCGTCCACCGCCCGCTTGCAGGTGGTGGCGGGGTTGCGGTGCTGCCAGTCGGCGGTGTCCACGTCCCACACGGCCAGCGCCATGCCGCGGGCACCCGCGGCGGAGGCCACGCGCGGGTTGTGGGAGCCGTAGGGCGGGCGCAACCAGTGCGGGTCGAGGCCGGCCTGCTTCTGCAGCGCGGCGTCCGTGTCGTCCAACTGGGCGGCAATGGCGCCATCGGACTGCCTGGCCAGGTCCGGGTGGGAAAAGGAGTGGTTTCCGATGGTGTGGCCCTCGTCGCGGATCCGCCGCAGGATCTGCGGGTTCGCGTTGGCGTTTCGGCCCACCACGAAGAAGGTCGCGTGCACGCCCTTGCGCTTGAGGATGTCCAGCAGGCGCTCGGTGCTGCCGGGGACCGGGCCGTCGTCGTAGGTGATGGCGACGCAGTTGTAGCAATTGGGCGGCACCGGCGACGGCGCTGGCTCCTGCGCGGGCGCGACGGTGACGTCGGCCGGTTTCGCTGGCTCGGGCGGGCGCAGGTGCGGCGGCACGGCCTGCTTCACCTGCCCGGGAAGACCGTTGTAGGCGCGGCGCCAGCCGTCCTCGACGGCGCTGCGGGCGCGGTCGGAGGAGCCGGCGATGAAGGCGGAGCTGCCGTCGATAGGCAACCCAGCTCCCTGCACGAGGATGGGGCCGAAGCTGTCGCCGGAGATGATCTTTGCGTCCTGCGGCAGGGCGAGCTGCGTGACCTTGGACACATCCGCGGAGGCGGGGGACGGGGCCAGTGTTGCAGCGGCGAGGAGTGTGGCAGAGGTGACTGCTGTGAGCAGGCGTTTCATGGGGCGGCGGGGTCTTTCAAACGCGCGTAAGGGGAAAATTTTCAGTCTTATTAGTACTCCATAAAAGACCGGGCCGGGGGATTGGAACGCTCGCGGGCAAGGCGGTGTCGGACGGTGGTTTAGAATCCGGGGTCATGTCTGACACGCCCGCCGCAGAAGCCCCAATCGCGCGCGTGTTGCCCATGCTCGGGCTGGCGCATCTGGACAGGCCGTTCGACTACCTCGTGCCCTCGCAGGAGGCGGACGCGGTGCAGCCCGGGGTGCGGGTGCGGGTGCGGTTTGCGGGCCGGCTCGTGGATGCCGTGGTGCTCGAGCGCGCATCTTCTTCGCGGCACGAGGGGTCGCTGCGCTTCATCGAGCGCGTCATCTCGCCGGAGGTTGTGGCCCCGGCGAGGACGCGGGAGCTTATCGACGTGCTGGCGGACCGTTACGCAGGCGTGCGGTCCGACATCTACCGTTCTGCTATCCCGGCGCGCCACGCGAAGGCGGAGGAGACGGACACTTCCACGCCCTGGGAGGAGCTGGGGGAGGCCGGGGAGCCGGACTTGTCGGCGTGGACCGCCTACACCTTTGGCGAGTCGTTCGTGGACGCGGTGGTCGCTGGCAAGATCGCGCGGGCGGCCTGGCAGGTCGCACCGGGGGACAGCTGGGCCGCGGCACTTGCGTCGTTGGCGGCGAAGGTGGCCCTGGACGGTGCGGGCGCGCTGATCGTGGTGCCGGACCAGAAGGACGTGGACGCGTGCGAGGCGGCGCTGAAGGAGATCGTGGGGGCGCGCCAGGTGACCACGCTGACGGCCTCGCAGGGCCCGCAGGCGCGGTACTCGCGCTACCTATCGGTGCTGCACGGACAGGGCCGGATCGTGGTGGGCACGCGCTCGGCGGCGTTCGCCCCGGTGAAAAACCTGCGCTTTGCGGCGCTGATGTTCGACGGCGACGACAACCTGGTGGACCCGCGCGCGCCGTACGTGCACGCCCGCGAGGTGCTGACTACCCGCGCGGCGAAGGAGGGGTGCTCGCTGGTCATCGGCGGGCACGCGCGCACCGCGGAGGCGCAGCTGCTGGTGGAATCCGGGTGGATGCACGAGCTGGTCGCCCCGCGACAGAGCCTGCGCACCCGCTCGCCGTACATCCACGCGGCGGGGGATTCGGACTTTGAGATGGAGCGCGACCCGCGCGCGAAGCAGGCGCGCCTGCCGTCTTCGGCGTTCCAGGCGGCGGCGAAGGCGCTCGAGCGTGGCACCCCGGTGCTGTTCCAGGTGCCGCGCACCGGCTACATCCAGTCGCTGGCGTGCGGGCAGTGCCGCACACCGGCGCGGTGCAGGTGGTGCAACGGGCCGCTCGGGCTGCCCTCGGGCGGCGAGGCCGCGGCGCCGACCTGCCGGTGGTGCGGCCGGATGGACCCGGCGCACGTGTGCCCGACGTGCGGCTCGCGCAGGCTGCGCGCGGTGGTGCTGGGCACCGAGCGCACCGCCGAGGAGCTCGGCCGCGCCTTTGCCAAGTACAAGGTGATCACCTCGGGCGGCGACAACGTGCGCGCGCAGGTGCCGGCGGGCCCGGCGCTGGTGGTGGCCACGCCGGGTGCGGAGCCGCACGTTGACGGCGGCTACGGCGCGGCGGTGCTTCTGGACGCCTGGGCGCTGATGCAGCGGCCCGACCTGCGCGCGGTGGAAGACACCTTTGCCAAGTGGATGGGGGCGGCCACGCTGGTGCAGCCGCACAGCGCAGGCGGGGAAGTGGTCGTGGTGGCCGAGCCCTCCCTGCCCGTGGTGCAGCACCTGATCCGGTGGGACGCGCCCGGGTTCGCAGCTTTGGAGCTTTCCTTGCGGCGCGAGGCCCGCTTCCCGCCGGCGGTGCACGTGGCGGTTGTGGACGCCCCACGCGACGGGTTGGAGGAATTCTTCGCCCGCACTGAGCTGCCCGAGCACGCCGAGCTGCTCGGCCCAGTGGACTTGCCGCCGGGGGTGCGGCTGCCGGGCGAGTGGAACCGGGAGGCGCTCGGGCCCGCGCAGCGGATATTGGTGCGCACCCCGCTTGCCGGCCGCACCGCGCTGGGCAAGGCCCTGCGTGCTGGCGCGGTGGCGTGGACGACGGCGAAGCAGGACCTGCCGCTGCGCATCCAGGTCAACCCGGTGGACATCGGCTAGCGGGGTCGCGCTACTACACTTTGGCCCCATGGTTATCCGCGACATCCGCCTGTTCGGCGACCCAGTGCTCAACACCGCTGCGGCAGAGGTCACTGTTTTCGACGCCGCCTTGGAGCGGCTGGTCGCCGACATGCTGGAAACCATGGACCACGCTGGCGGAGTCGGCCTGGCCGCGAACCAGATTGGGCTCGCGCGCCGGATTTTCGTCTTCGACTGCCAGGGCATGCGCGGGCACATCGTCAACCCCGTGTGGGAACCCTTGGGAGAGGAGATGCAGACCGGCGTCGAGGGCTGCCTCTCGGTGCCGGACGTGCGAGGCGAGGTCACCCGCCACAAGACGGTCATCGCCCGCGGCCAGGACTGCTTTGGCCGCCCGCTCACGCTGCGCGGCACGGGGCTTTTGGCGCGCTGCTTTCAGCACGAGGCGGACCACTTGGACGGCGTGATGTTCATGCGCAGGATGTCACCGGAGCAGCGCAAGGAAGCGATGGCGGCGATCCGGGCCGCCGACTGGAGCTAAGGAGAACGTTTGTATGCGACTCGTATTCGCCGGCACACCCGAACCCGCCGCCGCGGCACTCGAGCGGCTCATCGCGTCTGACCACGAGGTCGTCGCGGTGCTCACCCGCCCCGACGCGCGCCGCGGCCGCGGGCGCACGCTGCACCCGTCGCCAGTCAAGGCACTCGCTCTCGAGCACGGCATCGAGGTGCTCACCCCGGAGAGCCTCACGCGCGACGACGCCATCCGGGACCAACTGAAGGCGCTGGCCCCCGACGCGATCCCGGTGGTGGCCTACGGCAACCTCATCCCGGCCGACATGCTGGACATCCCCGCACACGGCTGGGTGAACCTGCACTTCTCGCTGCTGCCTAAGTGGCGCGGGGCGGCGCCGGTACAGGCGGCGATCGCGGCCGGTGACGAGGTCACCGGCGCCACCACCTTCCGCATCAACGAGGGGCTGGACACCGGCGACATCCTGGACACGCTGGAAACCGTCATCGGCGAGGCAGAAACCAGCGGCGAGCTGCTGGAGCGCCTCGCCTACGCGGGTGCGGACCTGCTGGTTGAGACCATGGATGCGCTCGAGGCCGGCACCGCGGACCCGACGCCGCAGCCGGAAGAGGGCACCTACGCCCACAAGATCGCCCCGGCGGACGCCCGGGTGGACTGGACGCAGCCGGCCGCCGTGATCGACCGCGGCATCCGCGCCCACACCCCGGCGCCGGGCGCGTGGACGATGCGCGGGGAGGACCGCTTCAAGCTCGGCCCGGTCACCCCGATGGGTTCGGGCGCGCTCGCCCCGGGCGAGGCGGCGTTTGGCAAGAACGAGGTGCTCGTGGGCACCGCCGACGGGGACGTGCGCCTGGGCACGATCCAGCCGCCGGGCAAGAAAATGATGAACGCGGCGGACTGGGCCCGCGGACTCAACCCTGAGGCGAAAGAAGGAGTGGTGTTCGAGTGAGCGGCGGATTCAGGTCGCGCTCCGCGGGGCGCCGAGAGGACACACCCGCACGCAACCGGCAGCAAGGCGGCAATGCAAAACAACAGCCCCGCAAGCAGGGCGGCGGGCGCCAGCGCTACACGGTGAAGGGTCGCCCGGCCAGCATCGGTGACCCGGCGCGCGAGGCGGCCTTTGAGGTGGTGCTGCGCGTCGCCCGCGACGGCGCGTTTGCCAACCTCACCCTGCCCGGCATCCTGCGCGAGCGGAAGATCACCGGCCGCGACGCCGCCTTTGCCACCGAGCTGGCCTACGGCACGCTGCGCAGCCTCGGGGTGCTCGACGCGGTGATCGCGAAGAATTCCTCGCGCGAGCTCGAGCGCATCGCGCCCGAGGTGCTCGCCGCGCTGCGCCTGGGCGCCTACCAGCTGCTCTACACCCGAGTGGGCGACCACGCCGCGGTGGACACCTCGGTGCGGCTCGTCGAGGCTGCGGGCCATGAGAAGGCGAAAGGTTTCGCGAACGGCGTGCTGCGCTCCATCGGCCGCACGCCCGCCGACGAGTGGCTGCGCACCCTCGCCCCGGACAACGAGCTGGGCGCGCTGGCCTTCACCCACGCCCACCCGGAGTGGATCGCGCGCTCCTTCGCGGAGGCGCTCGGTGACAAGCGCGACGAGCTGGAAGCCGCGCTCGAGGCGGACTCGGCCCGCCCGGTCGTGCACCTGGTGGCGCGCCCCGGCGAGATCTCCGCGGAAGAACTTGCACTGTCCACGGGCGGCGAGCAGGGCAAGTACTCGCCGTACGCGGTGTACCTGCCGGAGGGGGATCCGGGCCAGCTCGAGCCGGTGCGCGAGGGGCTTGCCGCGGTGCAGGACGAGGGCTCGCAGATCATCGCGCGTGCCGTCACCGAGGTCCCCGTCGAGCAGGATCAAGGCCGTTGGCTTGACCTGTGCGCGGGTCCCGGCGGCAAGGCCGCGCTCATCGGGGCCATCGCGGCTATCGACGCCGCCACGGTCGACGCCGTCGAAGTCAGCCCCCACCGCGCGGAGCTGATCACCAAGACAGTGCGCGGCCTGCCGGTGACCGTCCACACCGCGGACGGGCGCGACTCCAAACTCGAACCCGGCTACGACCGCATCCTTGTCGACGCGCCCTGCTCTGGCCTCGGCGCGCTGCGGCGGCGCCCGGAGGCGCGCTGGACGAAGTCCGAAGGCGACATCGCGGAGCTGAACCAGCTGCAGGAAGAGCTGCTCCAATCCGCCGTGAACCTGGCCAAGCCGGGCGGGGTGGTGGTCTACTCCACGTGCTCGCCGGATGTGCGGGAGACCCGGAGGATCGTCGAGAAGCAATTGGCGAAAGGCGATGTGGATGAGCTCGACGCCCGCGAGTGGGCCGCCGGCATGGAGGACGTGGGCGAGGGGCCGAGCGTGCAGATGTGGCCGCACCGCCACGGCACCGACGCAATGTTCTTCGCGGTGCTGCGCAAAAAGCTAGGGTAGGACCCATGATTCAGATCGCCCCATCAATTCTGGCCGCGAACTACGCCGCCCTCGGCGAGGACGTGCGCAAGGTTCCCAACGCGGACCTGATTCACGTGGACATCATGGACGGCCACTTCGTGCCCAACCTCTCCTTCGGGCCGGACGTGACAAAGGCGGTCAACGGGGTGACCGACCAGTTCCTGGACATGCACCTGATGATCGAGGAGCCGGAGCGCTGGTTCGAAACCTACGTCCAAGCTGGCGGCGACCGGCTGGTGTTCCACGTTGAGGCCACCGTCGACCACGTCGCGGCCGCGAGGCAGTGCCGCGAGCTGGGCGTGCAGTCCGGTTTTGCCATCAAGCCCGGCACCGCGATTGAGCCGTACCTGGACGATCTGGAGCACTTCGACCAGGTCATGGTCATGAGCGTGGAGCCCGGCTTCGGCGGGCAGAAGTTCATGCCGGAGGTCTTAAGCAAGGTCATGGTGCTGCGCGACCGCATCGCGGAGGCCAGCCTGGACACCATCATCGGCATCGACGGCGGCATCGCAAACGCCACCATCGCGCAGGCTGCGGAGGCCGGCGTGGACGCGTTCGTGGCCGGCTCCGCGGTCTTCGGCGCCGACAACCCGGGTGAGGCGGTGGAGCGCCTGCGCGAGCTCGCCCGCGAGGCCGCGCGAGGGTGACGGCGGAGCTCGGCGCCATCGCCGCCGCCATCGAGGCGGGCGAATCCGTCCGCGGCACCACCTCGCCGAACCCGCCGGTGGGCTGCGCGCTTATCGACGCCTCCGGTGAACTCATCGCCACCGGCGCAACCTCGCCCGCAGGCGGACCGCACGCGGAAATCAACGCCCTGCGAGACGCGGGCGAGCGCGCCCGGGGCGCGACCGCCGTGGTGACCCTGGAGCCGTGCAACCACACCGGCCGCACCGGCCCCTGCTCGCAGGCATTGGTGGAGGCGGGGATCGCACGCGTGGTGTACTTCACCGCCGACCCGAACGACGCGGCCGCCGGCGGGGCCGAGTACCTGCGCTCCCACGGCGTCGAGGTGGACTTCCAGCCGGTGCGGATCGCGGCGTTGCAGCCGTGGCTGCGCTCGGTGCGCCACAACCGTCCGAGCGTGACGCTGAAGTTCGCCTCCACGCTCGACGGCTTCACCGCCGCGACGGACGGCACGAGCAAGTGGATCACCGGCGATGAAGCCCGCGAGCTGGCGCACGAGGACCGCGCGAAGCTCGACGCCATCATCGTCGGCACCGGCACCGCGATCGCGGACGACCCGTCGCTGACCGCGCGCTTCCCGGACGGCACGCTGCGCGGGCACCAGCCGCGCCGCGTGGTCGTCGGCACGCGCGAGGTGCCCGAGGGCAACCTCACCCGCTTGGGCTTCGAGCAGTACACCACGCCGCAGGAGGCATTAGAAGCGCTGTGGGCAACCGGTGCGCGCGACGTGCTGGTCGAAGGCGGCGCGACGCTCGCAGCGAGCTTCCTCGAGCTGGATCTGGTGGACGCGGTGCAGGCCTACATCGCGCCCGCGCTTCTCGGCGCCGGCCGCGGGGTGCTCGACCGCGCGATCGCCGGCACCATCGCCGACGCCCGCCGCTTCCGCACCACCTTCGTGCGCCCGGTGGGCGGCGACGTGTTCATAGAAATGGAGAGAGATGTTTACGGGACTCGTTGAGGAAATCGGTGTGGTGGAGGAGCTGGAGCAGCTTGGCGACGCCGTCCGCATCGCCGTGCGCGCCCCCAAAGTCACCGAGGATGCCGCCCCCGGCGACTCCATCGCCGTGGACGGGGTGTGCCTGACGGTGGTGGATAGCGCCAGCGGCACCTTCACCGCGGACGTGATGCACGAGACGTTGGACCGCTCCCGCCTTGGCACCTACGAAGCCGGCTCCGAGGTGAACCTGGAGCGCGCCCTTGCCGCAGGCCAGCGCATGGGCGGCCACATCGTCCAGGGGCACGTCGACGGGGTTGCCGAGGTGGTCTCGCGCGCCCCGTCGGAGCACTGGGAGGTCGTGCGCTTCACGCTGCCGCGGCAGCTGTACCGCTACGTGGTGGAGAAGGGCTCCATCGCGGTCAACGGCACCTCGTTGACCGTTTCAGCTGTGGGCGAGGGCTACTTCGAGGTCTCGCTGATCCCCACCACGCTGCGCGAGACCACCGCCGGCGCGCTCGCACCCGGCGACCCGGTGAACCTCGAGGTGGACATCGTGGCCAAATACGTTGAGAAGATGGTGCGGGGATAGGCTTGGACGGTATGACTTCCCCTAACTCCTTGAATACGGTCGAGGAGGCTATCGCCGCCATTCGCGCTGGCAAGGCCGTTGTTGTGGTGGACAGTGAGGACCGCGAGAACGAGGGCGACCTCATCTTCGCCGCCGAGGACGCCACCCCGGAGCTCGTCGCGTTCATGGTGTGCCACACCTCCGGCTACATCTGTGTTTCGATGCCGGATGAGCGCGCCACCGCACTCGAGCTGCCGCCGATGGTGGCCAACAACCAGGACCTGCACGGCACCGCCTACGCCGTCACCGTGGACGCGGCCACCGGTACCACCGGCATCTCCGCGCGCTCGCGCGCGACGACGATCGCCTTGCTTGCAGACGGCTCCGCCAACGCCTCGTCGTTTACCCGCCCCGGCCACGTGGTGCCCCTGCGCGCCAAGGCCGGCGGCGTGCTGGAACGCCCCGGCCACACGGAGGCGGCCGTGGACCTGGCGCGGCTGGCGGGCAAGACCCCGGTGGGCGCGCTGTGCGAGATCGTCTCCGAGGACGACCCCACCGACATGGCGCGTTTCGACGAGCTGCGCCGCTTCGCCAACACGCACGGGCTGCCCATGATCTCCATCGAGCAGCTGGCCGAATACCGCCGCCATCACGAACGCACCGTCGAGCGCGTCACCGCGGCGAAACTTCCCACCGAGTACGGCGAGTTCACCGCCGTGGGCTACCGCGACACTGTTTCCGGGGTGGAGCATGTGGCGTTGGTTGCCGGAGGCGTCGAGAAGCTGCGGGAAGCAACAGATGTGCTGGTGCGGGTGCACTCCGAATGCCTCACCGGCGACGTGTTCGGCTCCACGCGCTGCGATTGCGGCCCTCAGCTGCGCGAGTCCATGCGGCGCATCCAAGCTGCCGGGCGCGGCGTGGTGGTGTACCTGCGCGGGCATGAGGGCCGCGGCATTGGACTCATGGCGAAACTGCAGGCCTACCGGCTGCAGGACGCGGGCCTGGACACCGTGGACGCGAACCTGGAGCAGGGCCTGCCGGCGGACGCGCGGGAGTACTCCGCGGCCGGGCAGATCCTGGCGGATCTGGGGGTGGGCACCTTCGAGCTGCTCACCAACAACCCGGACAAGTCCGACGCGCTGGCGGGTTACGGCCCTGCGGTGGCGCGCCGCAGTAGGATCGAGATCGTTCCCACACACGACAACATCAAGTACCTGCGCACCAAGCGCGACCGGATGGGCCACGACCTACCTGGTGTGGCCGAATGGCTCCACGCCCATCCGGGGTACGCAACCTAAACGGACCCAAAAGGAGCTGCAAGTGGCATCGAGTGGAGCACCCGAGGACTATTCCATACAGGCGGAGGGCATGACCATCGCCGTGGTTTACACCCGGTGGAACGACAAGATCGTCGACCTGCTGCGCGCCGGCGCGCGGGATGAGGCCCGGGAGCTCGGCGTGAAGGTGGAGGAGTACGCCGTCGCCGGCGCCCTCGAGCTGCCGGTGGTGGTCCAGGCGTGCGCTAAGCGTTACGACGCCGTGGTGGCCCTCGGCTGCGTCATCCGCGGCGAAACCGCCCACTTCCAGTACGTGTGCGACTCCGTGACCGCAGGGCTGACCCGCGTGGCGTTGGATGAGCAGACTCCGGTGGGCAACGGCGTGCTCACCGTCGACGACGAGGACCAGGCCTACGAGCGCGCCGGTGGCGAGGACGCCAAGGAAGACAAGGGTGCCGAGGCCATGCGCGCCGCCGCCGGTACAGCCGCGGAGCTGCGCAAAGTTCGCGCTCTGCCGTTGAAGGGCTAAGGTAGCCCGGAGGGCGTGGGGCGGCCTTTGGGACGCTGCCACGCAACATGCTCGAGCGCTTGTAAGGAGTAACGGCAGTGGCTGATCAGGCTGAACAGCACAACCCCACGGGACTTTCGGGCCGGGACGAGATTGCCTACCTCAACGCGCTCGACCCGCACGCCACCACCACCACGAAACCGTGGGAGCTGGAGCTGTCCTCGAAGTTTCTGCGCAAGGTCGCCGTCGGCTGGATCGTTGTGGTCATGGCGGTGCACGTGTTCATGTCCTGGGCCGTGGACGCCGAATTCACCGGCGTGTCCATCACCGACCTGGACAAGTTCGCCTTCATCGGCGTCGGCCTGATCATCTCCGTGCTGTCCTGGATCGCGCTGACCCGACCGCGGGTGCGCGCGAACGAGGACGGCGTGCAGGTGCGCAACATCATCGGCACCCGCTATTACCCGTGGGCCGTGATCTACGGGCTGAGCTTCCCCAAAGGCTCGCGCATGGCGCGCCTTGAGCTGCCGGAATTCGAGTACGTGCCGCTATGGGCGATCCAGTCCGGTGACAAGGAAGACGCCTTGAAGGCCGTGGATGACTTCCGCGCGCTCGAAGCCAAGTACATGCCGCAGGACTAAGCGTTGGCGGACCCGCAAAGCTACCGCCCGGCGCCGGGCACGATTCCGACCGACCCCGGGGTGTACAAGTTCCGCGACCGCGACGGCCACGTCATCTACGTGGGCAAGGCGAAAAGCCTGCGCGCGCGCCTGAACAACTACTTCCAGCCGCCGCACACGCTGCACCCGCGCACCCGCCAGATGGTCTACACCGGCGCGTCCGTGGAGTGGACTGTGGTGGCCTCCGAGGTGGAGGCGCTGCAGCTGGAGTACACCTGGATCAAGCGCTTCGACCCGTGGTTCAACGTCATGTACCGCGACGACAAGACCTACCCCATGCTCGCGGTGAGCGTGAAGGAGCGCTACCCGCGCGCGTTCTTCTACCGCGGCCCGAAGCGCAAGGGGGTGCGCTACTTCGGGCCCTACTCTCACGCGTGGGCGGTGCGCGAAACACTGGACCTGCTCACGCGCGTGTTTCCGATCCGGACCTGCTCGAACGGTGTGTTCAACCGCCACGAGTCGCTGGGGCGGCCGTGCCTGCTCGGCTACATCGACAAGTGCGCCGCCCCGTGCGTGGGGCGCGTGGACGAGGCCGAGTACGACGAGATCGTGCAGGGCTTCTTGGGCTTCATGTCGGGGCGTACCGACCAGCTCGTGCGCGGCATCACCGCACAGATGCAGGAAGCTAGTGAGAACCTGGAGTTTGAGAAGGCGGCCAGGCTTCGCGACGACTTGGGCGCCGTGAACAAGGTCATGGAACGCCAGACGGTCGTCTTAGGGCAAAACACTGACGTCGACGTCATCGCTTTCGACACCGACGAGCTCGAAGCGGCGGTGCAGATCTTCAACGTGCGCGACGGGCGCATCCGGGCCCAGCGCGGCTGGGTGGTGGAAAAGACCGGCGATGAGCCCGGCGCCGCCGAGCGGCTGGAAGAGGGGCAGAAAGACCCGACCTTGCCGACGCTGATGCAGAACTTCCTTGTGCAGTACTACTCCGACGCGGTGGAGCGGGTCCGCCAGGAGCAGGAGGAAGACCGCACGATCGAGGCGCAGAAGGTGCGCCGCCGCGGCGTGGACCAGGAGTCCCGCGCCAAGGCGGAGGCGCCGATGCCGGTGCCGCGCGAAATCCTTGTGGAGACGCTGCCGGCGGAACTGCCAGAGGTCACCGAGCTGCTCGCGGAGCTGCGCGGCGGCCCGGTGGAGATCCGCGTGCCGCAGCGCGGCGACAAGCGCGCGCTGATGGAGACGGTGCACAAGAACGCCTCGGAGGCGCTGCACCAGCACAAGCTCAAGCGCGTCGGCGACCTGACCGCCCGCTCCCAGGCGCTGCAGGACATCCAGGACGCCCTCGGCATGGACGAGGCGCCGCTGCGCATCGAGTGCACCGATATTTCCCACATCCAGGGCACCGACGTGGTGGCGTCGCTTGTGGTGTTCGAGGACGGTTTGCCCAAGAAGAACGACTACCGCCGCTACCGCATCAAGGAGGCCGCCGGCGACGGCCGCTCCGACGACGTCGGCTCCATCGCCGAGGTGACCCGGCGCCGCTTCAAGCGCTACAACGAGGACAAGCTGGCTAACCCGGACGAGGTCGCGGAGGAGCAGACCTTCGAGGACGAAGCGGACGAGTCCACCGGGGCGAAGCGGTTCGCCTACCCGCCGCAGCTGTTCATCGTCGACGGCGGCAAGCCCCAGGTCACCGCAGCGCAGGCGGTGTTCGACGAGCTGGGCATCGTGGACGTGCAGCTCATCGGGCTGGCCAAGCGCCTTGAGGAGGTGTGGGTGCCGGACGACGACGAGCCGATCATCCTGCCCCGCAACTCCGAGGGCATGTACCTGCTGCAGCAGATCCGCGACGAGGCGCACCGGTTCGCCATCACGTACCACCGCCAGCAGCGCTCCAAGCGGATGCGCGCCTCGGCGCTGGACGCGGTGCCGGGGCTGGGGCCGGCCCGGCGCACGGACCTGGTTAAGCACTTCGGCTCCGTGAAGAAGATCAAGGAAGCGACGGTGGAGGAGATCCAGCAGGTCAAGGGTGTGGGCCCGAAGCTCGCGGAGACCATCTACCAGCATCTGCACCAGTAGAAGCGGGTTGCTAATCGACGGCACGTCGCCCCCTCCTTGTCTAGGATGTTCCTTATGTCCACGACATCCTCCGCACACGCATTGCCCCAGGAAGATTCCGCGACCCCGATGCGCCCTGTGATCATCACGGGCCTGTCGGGCGGCGGCCTGTCCACGGCAGCGAAGGTCTTTGAGGACAAGGGCTTTTTCGTCTCCCAGAACCTGCCGCCGCAGCTGATTCTGGAGCTGGTGGACCTGGCCGCCGCGGACGATTCCCCGGTGGAGCGCCTCGCGGTGGTCACCGACATCCGCGCGGCGAAATTCAACGGGTCCCTCATGGAGACCATCGCGGCGATCCGGGACCGCGACCACCAGCCGTTCGTCCTGTTCCTGGAGGCGCGCGACGACGTGCTGATCCGCCGCTTCGACTCGGTGCGCCGCACCCACCCGCTGCAGGGCGACGGGACGCTGCAGTCCGGCATCGAGCGCGAGCGCGAAGAGATGGAGGAGCTGCGCGCGTCCGCGGACGTCATCATCGACACCTCGAACCTGTCGGTGCACGACCTGCGCCGCGCGGTGGAGGCTTCCGTCGGCGAGCTGCCGGTGGGCCGGCAACACGTCACCATCGAATCCTTCGGGTTCAAGCACGGCTCGCCGCGCGACGCTGATATTGTGCTGGACGTTCGTTTCCTGCCAAACCCGTACTGGGTGGAGGGGCTCCGGGAGTTCCGCGGCGTGGACAAGGCGGTTTCTGACTACGTGTTGAGCCAGGACGGCGCCCGCGAGTACGTGGACAACTTCGTCGACCTGCTCTCTAGCACCCTGGGCGGCTACCGCCACGAGGGCAAGGACTTCATCACCGTCGGCATCGGCTGCACGGGCGGGCACCACCGCTCAGTGGCGGTGGCGGAGGCCGTCGGAAAGCGTCTGCGCCAGCAGGGGCAGGTGGATGTCAATGTGATCCACCGCGATCTTGAGCGCCACTAAGCGAGCCGGTTAGGCCATCAGAAAGAAGGGACAATTGAGCCATACGTCGTTCACGTGCCTCGGGGGAGGGCACGGCTTGTACCAGACGCTTACCGCCGCGCGCGAAGCCGGCGCGTCCACGATCAACGCGGTGGTCACCGTGGCGGACGACGGTGGATCGTCCGGGCGCTTGCGCCGCGAGATGGAGATCGTCCCGCCCGGGGATCTGCGCATGGCGCTGGCGGCCCTGACAGCCGAAGGCGAGGACGGCGCGCAGTGGCGCGAGACCCTGCAGCACCGCTTCGGCGGGCACGGCGCCATGGCCGGCCACGCGCTGGGCAACCTGTTGATCACCGGGCTGGCCGAGCGCCTCGGCGACACCCAGGCCGCCCTGGATCAGGTGGCCGCCTGGACCGGATCCGCCGGCCGCGTCATCCCGGTGTGCCCGCAGCCGCTGGACATCGAAGCGGACGTGGCGGGCCTGGACGACGACCCGCGCGTGCTGCGCTCCGTGCGCGGCCAGGTGGCGGTGGCCACCACCCCCGGGGCGGTGCGGCGTGTGCGCCTCACCCCGGCGCAGCCAGCCGCGAGTGAGGCGGCGGTGCAGGCGATCATGGACGCGGACATGGTGACCATCGGGCCCGGCTCCTGGTTCTCCTCGGTGATCCCGCACATCCTCGTGCCCGACATCGCCCAGGCGCTCAATGAGACCTCGGCGACCGTCGCGGTGATCCTGAACCTCTCGCCGGAGGCGGGGGAGACCCACGGGTTCACCACAGAACGTCACATCCACGTGTTCTCCCAGCACGCCCCGCAGCTGCACGTGGACTACTTCCTCGCCGATGAGCGCACCGCCACCTCCGACGGCGAGCGCGACAACATCGCCCGCGCCGCCGCTCGTTTGGACGCAGAGGTCGCCTTCGCCCCGCTGCGCGAGGTGGACGCCGTGGGCGCACCGCTGAACCGCCACGACCCGAAGCAATTGGCATCTGCCCTCAAGGCGCTGCGCCCGGCACGATAGAATGCTGGGCGGTTCCAAGCTGCAACACACGTAAACGAGGGGAGGCGCCGGTGGCGCTCACGGCCAAGGTCAAGGACGAACTCCTGCGCGCCACCGGCGGCGGGCTGGAGGCGCGCGCCGCGGAAGCGGCCGCGCTGATCCGGTTCGGCGGGGAGATCCAGCCGGCGGAGGGCGGGGTGGCCATCGTCGCGGATTTTGAGGAAGAAGCGGTCGCGCGGCGCTTAGCCAGCACGGTGGCCGATTTGTGCGCGGTGGAGGCGAGTGTGGAGCTACTTGCGCCGTCTTCAGGCAACCGCGAGTCGCGGTACGAGGTGCGCGTCGATGACGGCGCGGCGGACGTCATCCGCCGCTTGAAGCTCGTCACCGCGTCCGGCCACCCGGTCGTGGGGATGCCGCGGCAGGTCATTTCCGGCGACATGGCCGGGGTCGAGGCCGCGTGGCGCGGGGCCTTTCTCGCGCGCGGGCGACTGGCTGAACCGGGCCGGACCGCCACCCTTGAGGTCGCCTGCCCGGGCCAGGAAGCCGCGCTGGCACTGGTCGGGCTCGCCCGGCGCTTAGGCCTGACGGCGAAGACCCGCGAGACCCGCGGCGTCGAGCGGGTGACCTTGCGCGACGGCGAGGCGATCGGCATCCTGCTCAGCCGCATGGGCGCGCCGGCAACCCGCATCGAATGGGACACGAAGCGCGAATCCCGCGCAGTCAAGGCGAAGGCGAACAGCAGGCTCGCCACGTTCGACGACGCGAACACCCGCCGCTCGGCGCAGGCGGCGGCCGCGGCGGCGGCCCGCGTGGAGCGCGCCATGGAGATCCTCGGCGACGACGTCCCCGAGCACCTCGCCGAAGCCGGCTACCTGCGCGTGGAGCACCGCCACGCTTCCCTGGAGGAGCTGGGCCGTTTAGCGGACCCGCAGATGACCAAGGACGCGGTGGCTGGACGCATCCGGCGCCTGCTCTCGCTCGCAGACAAGCGCGCCTCGGAACTGGGCGTGGAGGACACTCACGGGAGCCCGACCACCTAAAACCTGCACGGGTGACATACTTCACAGTGGGTGCTGCGCGGCCGGAGTCGGGGGTGGAAGCGGCGGAAATGGCTCCCCCTGAGACGTGGAAACGGGCATAAACCAACATCAGGGGCGGGTGCTGATTGCGGTTACCACCCCTGGTTTCGTCGTTAAGCAAAAAGCTCTCTGCAGGTGAGAGCCCTGCTCATTACACTCGGGGGTGGACCGACAGACCACGAGCACGAGGAGTGTTGACTGTGACTACCCGCATTGGCATCAACGGTTTCGGCCGCATCGGCCGCGCAGCGCTGCGCATCATCGAGGACGAGTACAAGGGTGAACTCGAGGTTGTGAAGATCAACGACCTCACCGACAACGAGACCCTGGCTCACCTGATGAAGTACGACACCGCGTACGGCCAGTTCAACCACGAGATTGAGCACGACGACGACTCCATCACCATCGACGGCCGCCGCATCGAGGTCTCGGCGGAGAAGGACCCGGCCAACCTTGCCTGGGGCGACGCCGACGTGGACATCGTGCTCGAGTGCACCGGCGTCTTCCGCAAGGGCCCGGATGCCAAGGCGCACATCGACGCTGGCGCGAGGAAGGTCATCATCTCCGCACCGGGCAAGGAAGTCGACGGCACCTACGTCTGGGGCGTCAACCACGCCGACTACACCGGCTCCGAGGACGTCATCTCCGCCGCATCCTGCACCACCAACTCTCTCGCGCCGGTGGCGAAGGTGCTCGACGAGGCGTTCGGCATCGAGCGCGGCCTGATGACCACCGTGCACGCCTACACCGGCGACCAGCGCCTCCAGGACGCGCCGCACAAGGACCTGCGCCGCGCCCGCGCCGCCGCCCAGAACATCGTGCCCACCACCACCGGCGCCGCAAAGGCCGTTGCGCTGGTGCTGCCGAACCTGGAGGGCAAGCTTGACGGCTTCGCCATGCGCGTGCCCACCATCACCGGTTCCGCCACCGACCTCACCGTCACCCTGGGCAAGGAGGCCACGGTCGAGGAGGTTAACGCAGCGGTAAAGAAGGCCGCCGAGGACGCCGAGTTCGGCCAGGCGCTGCTCTACACCGAGGACCCGATCGTCTCCTCCGACATCATCGGCAACTCCCACGGCGCGATCTTCGACGCCGGCATGACCCGCGTGATTGACGGCAACATGGTCAAGATCATTTCGTGGTACGACAACGAGTGGTCCTACACCTCCCAGTACATCCGCCTGACCAAGTTCGTGGCGGACAAGCTCTAAGGAGCTTGATTTGCGGGTCTGCGGTGCTTCCGGCACGGCGGACCCGTTTTTCATACGATGGTGAATGTTCACAGAACAAAGGAGATACCTATGACCAAGAACTTGCAGCAGCTTCTCGACGAAGGCGTGGACGGCCGCCACGTCCTGGTCCGGTCCGACTTCAACGTCCCCCTGGACGACAACGGCAACATCACCGACGCCGGCCGCATCGACGCCTCCCTGCCCACCCTGAAGGCGCTGCTGGACGGCGGCGCGAAGGTGATCGTCATGGCGCACCTGGGCCGCCCGAAAGGGGAGGTCAACCCGAAGTTCTCCCTCGCCCCGGTGGCGGAGGCGCTGTCCGAGCGACTCGGTCAGTTCGTCCCGCTCGCCGGTGACGTCTCTGGCGAGGACGCCCACGAGCGCGCCAACGGCCTGACCGAGGGTGAGATCCTCCTGCTCGAGAACGTCCGCTTCGACGCGCGCGAGACCTCCAAGGACGAGGCGGAGCGCGCCGCGTTTGCCGAGGAGCTCGCCGCACTGGCAGCCGACGACGGCGCGTTCGTCTCCGACGGTTTCGGTGTGGTGCACCGCGCGCAGGCCTCCGTCTTCGACGTGGCAAAGAAGCTGCCGGCCTACGCGGGCTACCTCGTAGACAAGGAAGTCGAGACCCTCTCTTCCGTGAAGGACGTCCCGCAGCACCCGTATGTGGTGGTCCTCGGCGGCTCCAAGGTCTCCGACAAGCTCGGCGTGATCGAGGCGCTGGCGGAGAAGGCCGACAAGATCATCATCGGCGGCGGCATGTGCTACACCTTCCTCGCCGCCCAGGGCCACAACGTGCAGAAGTCGCTGCTGCAAGAGGACATGGTGGACACCTGCAAGGAGCTCATCGAGCGCTTCGGCGACAAGCTGTTGCTGCCGGTGGACGTCGCCGCCGGTGCGGAGTTTGACAAGGACACCGAGAAGAAGATCGTCGGCCTGGACGAGATCCCGGAGAGCTGGATGGGCCTGGACATCGGACCGGAGACCGCCGAGAACTACGCCGAGGCCATCAAGGACTCCAAGACGGTGTTCTGGAACGGACCGATGGGCGTGTTCGAGTTCCCGAACTTCGCAGACGGCACCAAGGCTGTGGCCGAGGCCATGATTGCGGCGACGAAGGAGAACGGCTCCTTCACCGTGGTCGGCGGCGGCGACTCCGCGGCGTCGGTGCGCACCCTCGGCCTGGACGAGGACGGCTTTTCCCACATCTCCACCGGCGGCGGCGCCTCCCTCGAACTCATCGAGGGCAAGGAGCTGCCGGGCGTTTCCGTTCTGAACTAGGAGGTTTGCTACCCATGGCACGCACACCACTTATCGCGGGCAACTGGAAGATGAACCACGACCACCTCGAGGCCATCCAGAGCGCCCAGAAGCTCGCCTTCGCGTTTCCGAAAGACGGCTACGAGTACGTCGACATCGCGCTAACGGTCCCGTTCACGGACCTGCGCTCCATCCAGACCCTGGTGGAGGGCGACAAGCTCAAGATCACCTACGGCGCCCAGGACGTCTCCGAGCACGACAACGGCGCGTACACCGGCGACATCTCCGCGTCCATGCTGGAGAAGCTGGGGTGCTCCTGGGTGGTCGTCGGCCACTCGGAGCGCCGCGAGTACCACGGCGAGACCAACGAGCAGGTCGCGGCGAAGGCCGCCAAGGCCATCGAGCACGGCATCGCACCGATCGTCTGCGTGGGCGAGCCGCTCGAGGTGCGTGAGGCAGGGGAGCACGTCTCTTATGTGGTCCAGCAGGCGCGCGAGTCGCTCGCCGGCGTCGACCTGTCCAAGGCGGTGATCGCCTACGAGCCGGTCTGGGCGATCGGCACCGGCAAGGTCGCCTCGGCGGAGGATGCCCAGGAGGTCTGCCACGGCATCCGCGAGCTGGTGCGCGAGCTTAGCGACGACTCCGTCGCCGACGCGATCCGCATCCTCTACGGCGGCTCCGTCAAGGCCGACACGGTGGCCGAGATCATCTCGCAGCCGGACGTGGACGGCGGCCTGGTCGGCGGCGCCTCCCTGGACGGGCAGGACTTTGCCAAGCTCGCCGCGGCGGCCGCCAACGCGGTGATGTAACTAGCGCTAGTCGCTGCCGGGATTGTCGTAGCGGTGGTGTAAGCTCATCGGGAGTTTGCACCATCGCCCATTTTGAAAGGTGTCGCACACATGGCATTAGCCCTTGAGATTGTGCTGGTGATCGCCGCGATCCTCATGACCGTCTTCGTCCTGCTCCACAAGGGCAAGGGCGGTGGCCTGTCCAGCCTCTTTGGCGGCGGCGTCCAGGCCAACCTGTCCGGTTCGACGACGGTGGAGAAGAACCTCGACCGCGTCACCGTGCTGCTGGCCCTGATCTGGATCCTCTGCATCATCGGCCTGAACCTGATTCAGACCTACGCTGTCTAAGCGCCCGCTGAACTAGAACGGTCCTGTTGCGTCCTTCGTGGCGAACAGGACCGTTTCTTTGCGCCCGATGGCGCCGGCGACGGGCCAGTCGTCGGCGGCCTCGGCACCGTCGGAGGCGTGGCTGGCCGCCTCCGCCTTCTCGGCGCCGGAAACCAGCAGCCACACCCGGTCGGCGGACTGCACCGCCGGCAGGGTCAGGGTGGCGCGCTCGGCTGGCGGCTTCGGCGAATCCGTCACCGCCACCACCATGGCGTCGCGCTCGCGCACCGCGTCGGTGTGGGGGAACAGCGAGTTGATGTGGCCCTCGCCGCCCATTCCCAATAGGTGGAGGTCGAAGCCGCCCTCGCCGACGAGGTGGCGGTAGCGCTCTACCGCGGTGTCCATCGGGCCGCCGTCGAGGCCGTAGCCGTTAATGTTTTCCTCTGGGATGTCCACCTTGGACAGCAGCGCCGTGCGGGCCTGGCCCTCGTTGGAGTCGGGGTGGTCCGCGGGCACGTTGCGCTCGTCTCCGAAGAAGACCTCCACGCGCGACCAGTCGATGTCCTCGTCGGCCAGGCGCTCCAGCAGGGCGATGCCGACGGTGCCGCCGGTGAGCACCACGCGTGCGGTGCGGCCTTCGCCGTGGATGTCGGACATGAGGGTGGTAAACCGAGACGTTGCGGCGTCGAGAAGCGATGCAAGATCGTTAAAGCTCATTGTGTACTCCTTGAAGTCCGCGCAGCGCGCGCTCGTAGGTGGTGTCGGGGCCGAGGTGGCGCAGGTCCTCGGCGAGGCTCTCCGCTTCGGTGCGCTCGCCCATGGCCACAAAGGAATCGGCGTTGCCGGGCGCGGAGATGCGCACGGTGTGGCTGTCCTGGACCGCGACCTCCACGTCGCCGTCGTCGCAGTGCAGCACCAGGCGGGCGATGGGGAAGTCGCCGGCCGCCTCGCCTTCGCATCGGGTCACATCAACGCCGAGGCTGGAGGCGAGCCAGCCCGCGGCGAGATCCACGCTCGGGTCCCCGGCGGCGCCCGCGATCTCCGCGCTGTGGATGCGCGTGCCGGGGTGGCGGTCCAGGGCGGAGGCGACGATGCCGCGCCACGGGGTGATCCGCGACCACATCATGTCCGAATCGCCGTGCTCGTAGCCCTCCGTGAGCTGCTGGAGGGTCACCCCGTTTGTGCCGCGGCGCAGGTTGGTGATGCGGCGCTGTGCGATCCGGCCCAGCTGCGTGCCCGCGGGGTGCTTCGGGGCCTTTTGCGGCCAGCATGCCACCACGGGGGTGTCCGGCAGCAGCAGTGGGGTGACCACGGCGCCCATGTGGCCAGTCAGCTCGCCGTAGAGGCGCATGACCACGACCTCGGAGGCGCCGGCGTCGGTAGCCACCAGCACCTGCGCGTCGAGGCGGGTTTCGGCCTCCGGGTCGCCCGAGATGAGCACCAGCACGCGGGCGGGGTGCTCGAAGGAGGCGTCGCGCAGGGTCGCAAGTGTGTCGTCGATGCTGTCGTCACGCGCGTCGTCGATGGCCACCAGCAGGGTGAGCACGCGCCCGGTGGCCAGGGAGTGGCGCTCCCGCGCGTGGGAGAGCTCGGCGGCGATGGCCTTGGTGGTGGTATCCGGCAGTTCGGTGATCATGCTCGAGCCTTTCTTGCTTATGGACGCCGCCAAGCGCGGCCATCCATGGACAGCATGCGCTCGGCGGAGGCCGGCCCCCAGGTGCCGGCAGCGTAGTCGTCGGGGCTGCCCTGCTCGGCCCAGTAATTCAGCACCGGGTCCAGGATCTCCCAACTGCGCTCCACCTCGGAGTTGGTGGGAAACAGGCTGGACTCGTCCAAAAGCGCGTCCAGGATGAGGCGTTCGTAGGCCTCCGGGGACTGCTCCGTGAACGCCTCGGAGTAGGAGAAGTCCATGTTCACGTCGCGCAGCTCCATGCCGGGGCCGGGGACCTTGGAGCCGAAGCGCATGAGCACGCCCTCGTCGGGCTGGACACGGATGACCACGGCGTTGTTGGTCAGAAGGTCGGTCTGGCCCTGGGAGAACGGCTGGTACGGCGGGCGCTTGAACACCAGCGCGATCTCGGTGACGCGCCGGCCCAACCGCTTGCCCGTGCGCAGGTAGAACGGCACCCCGGCCCAGCGGCGCGAATCGATCTGCAGGGTGCAGGCCGCGAACGTCTCGGTGGTGGAGTTCGGGTCGAAACCTTCCTCCCCGCGCAGGCCAACGACTTTCTTGGAGCCCTGCCAGCCGGCGGTGTACTGGCCGCGGGCGGTGGTTTTGCCGAAGGGACCCACCGCCGAGGTGGCGCGCAGGACCTTGAGCTTCTCGGCGCGTAGCTGGCCGGGGGAGAACGAGGTCGGCTCCTCCATGGCCACCAGGGCGAGCAGCTGGATCAGGTGGTTCTGGATCACGTCGCGGGCGGCGCCGATGCCGTCGTAGTAGCTGGCGCGCCCGCCCAGGCCGATGTCCTCGGCCATGGTGATCTGCACGTGGTCGATGTAGTGGGAGTTCCACACCGGCTCAAACATCTGGTTGGAAAAGCGCAGCGCCAAAATGTTCTGCACCGTTTCCTTGCCTAGGTAGTGGTCGATGCGGAACACGGACCGCTCGTCGAACACCGCGCCGACGACCTCGTTGAGCTCCTTCGCGGACTCGAGGTCGTGACCGAACGGTTTTTCAATGATCACCCGGCGCCACTGGTTCTCACCGGCGTGCGCCATGCCGGAGCGGTCCAGCTGGTGGACCACCTCGGCGAAAAACTCCGGCGGCACGGACAGGTAGTAGGCCCAGTTGCCGGCGGTGCCGCGCTCGTCGTCGCTGCGTTTGCAGGTGGCGGCAAGCCGGTCGAAGGCGGCGTCGTCGTCGAAGTTGCCCTGCACAAATTCGAGGCCCTCGGCGAGGCGCTGCCACACGTTCTCGTGGAACTCGGTGCGCGCTCCGTCGTCGACAGCCTTGCGCACGTACGCCTCGAAGTCGGCCTTGGACCAGTCTCGCCGCCCGTAGCCGACCAGCGTGAACCCGCCTGGCAAAAGGCCGCGGTTGGCCAGGTCGTAGACCGCCGGGAGCAGCTTCTTGCGGGCGAGGTCGCCGGTGACCCCGAAGATCACCATGCCGGAGGGCCCGGCGATCTGGGGGAGGCGTTTGTCGGCGTCAGAGCGCAGCGGGTTGGTCCACTGCTGGTGCGGTGAAGTCACGTTAGGCGAGCCTAGCAGTCATGGAATCGAGCAGCTCCTGCCACGCGTCCACGAACTTCTCCACGCCTTCGCGCTCCAGTACGGCGACCACGTCGTCGAGGTCGATGCCCACGCCGCGCAGCGCCGCGAAGGTCTCGCGGGAGGCGGCTTCGGTGCCGGTGAGGGTGTCGCCGTGCACGCCGCCGTCGCGAAGCACGGCGTCGAGCGTCTTCTCCGGCATCGTGTTCACGGTTTGCGGGCCGGCGAGCTCGGTGACGTACATCGTCGCCGGGTAGTCCGGGTTCTTCACACCGGTCGACGCCCACAGGGGGCGCTGGGCATTCGCGTTCGCAGGAAGCTTCTCGACGTCAGCTCCGCCAAACTCACGCTCAAACAGCGCATACGCCAGCCGCGCGTTGGCGATGCCCGCCTTGCCGCGCAGCGCCAGCGCCTCCTCGGTGCCGATGGCCTCGAGTCGCTTGTCCACCTCGGTGTCCATGCGGGAGACGAAGAAGGACGCGACGGAGTGGATTCGGCTGACATCGTGGCCTGCGGCGGCGGCCTTGCGGATACCGTCCTTGTAAGCGTCGATGACCTGCTTGTATCGCTCCACGGAGAAGATCAGGGTGACGTTGACAGAGATGCCCTCGGCCAACGCCGCGGTGACGGCGGGCAGCGACTCGTCGGTCGCCGGGATCTTGATCATGAGGTTGTCGCGGTCCACCAGCTGCCACAGCTCGCGGGCCTGGGCAATGGTCTTTTGCTCGTCGGCGGCGAAGCGCGGGTCCACCTCGATGGAGACGCGCCCGTCCTTGCCTCCGGTGGCATCAAAGGTGTCGCGGAAGAGGTCGCAGGCGTCCTGAACGTCCTTGACGCTCATTGCGTAGACGGCCGCGTCGGCGGTGGTGCCAGCTTGCTTCAGTTCGGCGAGCTGCTCGTCGTAGTGGGTGCCGGAGCCCATCGCTGCCGCAAAGATCGCGGGGTTGGTGGTCACGCCGACGATGGATTTCGCCTGCTTCACTTCGTCCAGGTTGCCGGTGGCGATGCGCTCGCGCGACAGGTCGTCGAGCCAGGTGGAGGTTCCGGCCTGGTAGAGATCGTCGATTGCGGTCATGTTGTATTCCTTCCTGTGCGAACCTAGCGCCCGTCGCCTCGGGTCGGCTCGGACTCGGTGTCGCCGACGCGCACGCTCGTGGCCACGCTGCGCTCTTCGCGCACGCACTCGAGGGTCTCGCGGGCGGTGCGCACGACGTTATCGGTGGTGAAGCCGAAGCGTTCGAACAGTTCGGCACCGGGGGCGGAGGCGCCGAAGTGCTCCAGGGAGACGGCGCGGCCGTACTCGCCGAGGAAGCGGAACCACGGCATCGAGGTCGCGGCCTCGACGGAGACGCGGGCTTTGACGTCGCGCGGCAGCACGGCATCGATGTAGGCGTCGTCTTGCTCCATGAACCAGTCCATGGACGGCACGGACACCACGCGCGTTGCGGTGCCTTCGGACTCGAGGACCTTGGCGGCCTCGACGGCGTACTGCACCTCGGAGCCGGAGGCCATGAGGATCAGCTCCGGTGTGTCCGCGGATTCCTCGACCAGCACGTAGGCGCCACGGGCCACGCCCTCGAAAGCCTTCTCCTTGGTTCCCTCCAGCACCGGCAGATTCTGGCGGGACAGCGCCAGCGCCTTCGGCTGCTCCTTCGCCTCGAGCGCGGCGATCCAGGCTGCGGAGGTCTCGTTCGCGTCGGCCGGGCGGATCACGGCGACGTCCGGGATGGCGCGCAGCGCAGCGAGGGTCTCCACCGGCTGGTGGGTCGGGCCGTCCTCGCCGAGCCCGATGGAGTCGTGGGTGAACACGTAGTAGCCGTCGATGCCGGACAGGGCGGCCACGCGGATGGCGGGGTAGAGGTACTCGGAGAAGATGAGGAAGGTGCCGCCGTAGACGCGTGTGCCGCCGTGCAGGGCGATGCCGTTCATCACCGCGCCCATGGCGTGCTCGCGGATGCCGAAGTGCAGGTTGCGCCCGTACGGGTCCGCGGTGAACATCTCGGTGGAAATCGAGCGCGGGCCGAAGGAGGCCGCCCCCTCGATCAGGGTGTTGTTGGACCCGGCCAGGTCGGCGGAACCGCCCCACAGCTCGGGCAGCGCGGCTGCGGCGGCCTGGATCGCGGCTGCAGAGGCCTTGCGGGTGGCCACACCCTTCGCGTCCGGCTCCCAGGTGGGGAAGTCCTTGGCCCAGTCCGCCGGCAGCTCGCGGGAGGTCAGACGGTCCAGCAGCGCCTTGCGCTCCGGGTTCGCCTCGGCCCAGGCGTTGAACTTCTCGTCCCAGGCAGCGCGCTTCTCTGCCGCGCGATCGCGCAGCTTACGCGTGTGGGCAATGACCTCGCCCTCTTCGGGGAAGTGCACGGCCGGGTCGAAGCCGAGCGCTTCCTTCACTGCGGCGACCTCGTCGGCGCCGAGTGCCGCGCCGTGGATGGCGCCGGTGTTCATCAGGTTCGGGGCCGGGTAGCCGATCACGGTCTTGACGCGGATGATCGTCGGCTTGGTCGGCTCCGCCTTCGCCTCGGCCACGGCGGCCTCGATGGCGGCGACGTCCTCGCCGGATTCGACGGTGAGGGTCTGCCAGCCGTAGGCGTCGTAACGCTTGAGCACGTCCTCAGTGAATGCGATCTGGGTGTCGTCCTCGATGGAGATGCGGTTGTCGTCCCAGAAGAGGATGAGGTTGCCCAGCTGCTGGGTGCCGGCGAGCGAGGACGCCTCGGAGGTCACGCCCTCCTGTAGGCAGCCGTCGCCGGCCACGACGTAGATGAAGTGGTCGAAGGGGGACTCGCCGGCGGGGGCGTCGGGGTCGAACAGGCCACGCTCACGTCGAGAAGCCATTGCCATGCCCACTGCTGAGGCGAGGCCTTGGCCGAGCGGGCCGGTGGTGATCTCGATGTGGTCGGTGTGGTTGTACTCTGGGTGGCCCGGGGTCTTCGAGCCCCAGGTGCGCAGGTCCTTCAAGTCCTGCAGCTCCAGCCCGAAGCCGCCGAGGTAGAGCTGCACGTACTGCGTGAGCGAGGAGTGGCCGTTGGACAGCACGAAGCGGTCGCGGCCCACCCAGTCCTTGTCGGACGGGTCCACGTCCATCACGCGCTGGAACAGGGTGTAGGCCAGCGGCGCGAGGCTCATGGCGGTGCCGGGGTGGCCGGAGCCGCAATTCTCCACCGCGTCCGCGGCGAGCACCCTGGCCGTGTCAACGGCGCGGGTGTCGGTCTCGGTCCAGTCCTGCGGGTAGTTGCGCTCGGTCATTGCCTGCAGTTTCGGGGGCAGCGTCATGGGTTCCTCGCTTTCTTTAAGGTCGCCCAAAAGCATATCGCTTATCGACGCCTCCGGTCCCACCCGTTCCTCGATTCGTCCCCTCGCTCTGGTTGGGGCTACCATCGTCCGAAGGTATGATTGCCCGCGCATATCGGCGGTACAAAAAGGAGAGAGTTGTTGGAGACCATCAAGGCATATTTCGCGTTGACGAAGCCGAGGGTCATTGAACTTCTCTTGGTTGCCGCGATTCCCGCGATGCTGCAGGCGCACCGCGGTGAGGTGCACCTCTGGCTCGTGCTGGGCACGCTGCTCGGCGGTTGGATGGGGGCGGCGGCCGCGAACACCTTCAACATGGTCGCGGACTATGACATCGACCAGAAGATGGGCCGCACCCGCGCCCGCCCGCTGGTGCGCCACTCGGTGACCAAGCAGAAGGCGGCGGTGTTCGCCTGGGTCATGCTGGTGCTGTCCGTGCTGTGGCTCGGGGTGCTGTGCAACTCCTGGCTGGCGGCGTTTTTCATCTTGCTGACCAACTTCTTCTACATCTTCGTCTACACGAAGTGGCTGAAGCGCCGCACCTGGCAAAACGTCATCTGGGGCGGCGCTGCCGGCTGCATGCCCGTGATGGTGGGCTGGGCCGTGATCCGCGACAACGTCCACGACGGCTCCGCCGACAACTGGTGGCAGGCCATCGTGCTGTTTCTGATCATCTTCTTCTGGACCCCGCCGCACACCTGGGCGCTGGCCATGAAGTACAAGGACGACTACGCCCGCGCCAACGTGCCCATGCTGCCGGTGGTCGCCTCCGCCGAGGAGACCTCGCGCCAGATCGTGATCTACTCCTGGCTCACCGTGGCGGTCTCCCTGCTGCTGGTGCCGGCGGCGTCCTGGATCTACCTGGCGGCCGCGATCATCTCCGGCGTGGCATTCCTGGTCATGGCCACCAAGCTGCACCAGGGGATCGTGCGCGGCGAGAACGTCAAGCCGCTGAAGCTGTTCATCCTCTCCAACAACTACCTCGCCGCGCTGTTTCTGGGCCTGTCCTTTGACGCGGTGCTCGGCTGGGAGACCGTCGGCCAGCTGCTGTTCTAGACCTTCAGCACTACCGAGCCGGTGGTGTTGCGCGCCTGCAGGTCCTCGTGGGCCTGGCGGGCGTTTTTCAGTTCATAGGGCGGGTGGATGCGGATCTTCACCGTGCCCTCTTCCACCGCCCGGGCCACGGCCTGGGCGCGCATCAGGAACTCGTCATCGGTGGCCACGTAGTGTTTCAGCGAGGGGCGGGTGAGAAACAGCGCGCCGTGGGCGTTGAGCTCCTGGATCTTGAACGGCTCGACGTCGCCGGAGGCGGAGCCGAACGAGCACACCAGCCCGCGCGGGCGGGTGACGTTCAGGCACATCTCGAAGGTGTCCTGCCCGACGCCGTCGTAGACCACGTCCACGCCGCCGCCGTTTTCGGCCTTGATCTGCGCGGCCAGGTCCTCGCCGTAGCGGAACACCTTGGTCGCGCCCGCCTCGTAGGCGAGCTGTTCTTTCTCGTCGGTGGAGACAACCGAGTAGACGGTCGCCTCCTCGGCGGCGGCCATCTGGGTCAGGATCAGCCCCACGCCGCCGGCGCCGGCGGTGACCACCATGGTGTCGCCCGGCTTCGTCTCGCGCACGCCGTGGAGCAGGTAGTGGGAGGTCATGCCCTGCAGCAGCATCGAGGCCGCCACCTCAGGTGCCACGCCCTCCGGCACGGCGACCAGGCGGTTGCGGTCCACCGCCACCTGCTCCGCGTAGGAGCCGGGGGCGGCGTGCCAGGCCACGAGGGTGCCGGGCGCGATCTCGCCCTTGGGATCTTCCACCACGCGGCCGCAGCCCTCCGTGCCGGGGATGTACGGCGGGTTCGAGGGGTAGGTTCCGGAGCGGAAGTAGGTGTCGATGTAGTTGATGCCGGCGTACGTGACGTCGACAAGCAACTGCCCCTCAGACGGCTGTGGCGGCTCGGCATCCTTGTACTCGAGGACTTCCGGGCCGCCGTGGGATGTGACAACGATAGCTTTCATGTCACACGAGCGTAGGCAACCTGCGCTTCCCATGTGCAAAAAGGAAGCCGCTGAATGCAACGACGGTCGACGACATGGCGATATGCGCCGGAATTGTCCAGCGCGGAACGCCCATGCGGAACTGGATCACGCCGATGGCCCACTGCACGAGGATCAGGGCGATGAGCACGTAGGCGGTGCGCTTGGCGTCCTCCGGCGCGCCGGAGTTGCGCAGCAGCACCGTGGTGATGATGGTGGCGATGAGGTAGAGGTACATGCACACGGCGTGCACGTAGGCGAGCACGCGCGTGTCCATCTCGAGGCGGCCCTCCATGCCCGCGGCGGCGTCGCCGGCGTGCGGGCCGGAGCCGGTGACCATGGTGCCGGTGACAAGCACGAGGCACAGCGCGGCGGCGGCGATGAGCGTCCACGTCTGCGCGGAGCCGGGGTAGCGGCGGGTGGGCGCGGCGTTGTCGGGCTCGGCGATGCGCATGTACAGCATCGCGGCGACGAACACGAGCACCATCGACGGCAGGAAGTGCACCGCCACGGACCACCAGCGCAGGTCCAGTCGCACGGAGATGCCGCCGATGACGGCCTGCACGACCACGCCGAGCAGGGAGATCCAGGCCAGGGTCTTGATGTCCTTGCGGCGCCCGGCGCGGATCACGGCGTACAGCACGAGGCCGGCGGCCGCGGCGACCACGAAGGTCAGGGTGCGGTTGCCGAACTCGATGGCTTGGTGGATCCAGGGCGCCGCGCCGGCGACCGGCACGAGCGAGCCCTCGTGGCACAGCGGCCAGGTGTCGCAGCCGAGGCCGGAGCCGGTCACGCGCACGAGCGAGCCGGTGACGGTGATGCCGCCCTGGCACAGCAGCAGCACCATCGCGAGGGTGCGCTGCAGCTTCAGCGACGGGTCGCGCCAGGCCTCCCTCCAGGAGTTCGGGCGGGTCTCGGCTGTGGTTGCGGTCACTGTTTCTCCAACTTTCGGACGATGTTGATCGTGGTGAGTGTATCGCGCCTAGCCGTCAAAGCGGAACAAGCGCACGGCCGCGGTCACCGCGGCGACCCCCCAGGCGGCGAGTGAGGCCCACGCCACCCAGTTGACCTGCAAAGACAGCGCTTGCACCAGCGCGCCTGCCAGCGCCACGGTGGGCACCGCGTTCCACCACCCGGCGTGCGCGATGTCGCCGGAGTAGCCCACCCAGCCGAGGATGCCCATGAGCACCAGCCAGATCAGGTTCGCCAGCGCCAGCACCAGCTCGGCGCGCAGGGTGCCGCCCATCAGCAGCCCCAGCGCGGTGAACGCGGCCACGCCGCACAGGAGGGTGGCCAACCCGAACGCGGCGCCGGCGGGGGTCACGCGCCACCCCAGAGCCAGCGCAATCGCCCCGAGGACCACGAGCTGCACCACCACCGTGGCCAGCACGCCGAGGATCTTGCCCACGATGATGGTCCAGGGCGGCACCCCGGACGCGCCGGTGCGCTTCAAGGCCCCGTAGCGGCGGTCGAAGGCGACGGCGATGGCCTGGCCGGTAAAGCCCGCACCGGTGGCGGCCACGGCGAAAACCATGGGCACGAGCACGTCGGACTCAGTGTTCTCGCCGAGGATCGGGGCGAAGTGGGCCGCCAGCAGGATCGCCGCCGGGATCAGCACGTTGACCAGGAGCTGCTCGCCGTGGCGCAGCATCAGCTTCGCCTCGATGCGCCCCTGGGCCGCGGCCATCCGGCCGAAGGACGCCCGCTGCGGCGCCGGGGCGAAAATGCCGGGGGTGAGCTTTTTCATTAGCTCCTCAGCTCCCTTCCTGTGATGTCCAAAAACACGTCCTCTAGGTTGCGGTGGGACACGCTCAGCTCGCGTATCAGCACTCCTTGGCGTGCGGCCTCGCGCGCCAGCTTCTCGACGACCTCCGGCGAGCCCGTGCCCTTGATCCGGTAACTGCGGGGCCGGACTTCCTCGACGGTGAGGCCGGAGGGCGTGAGCTCGTCGTTAAGCAATTGCACCTCGAGTGCCTCCGCAGTGTCGAAAGAGAGCAACGGAAACTCCTCGTGGCTGGTCAGCTCCTCCGGGGAGCCCTGGGCGACGACCTTGCCGTGGTCGATGATGACGACGTCGTCTGCGAGGCTTTCGGCCTCGTCCATGAGGTGGGTGGTGAGCAGGACGCTCACCCCGTCGCGCTTGAGTGCGGAGATGATGTCCCACACCGCCATCCGTGACTGGGCGTCCAGGCCCGCGGTGGGCTCGTCCAAGAAGATCAGTTCCGGTCGGCCGATCAGCGCCAGCGCCAGCGATAGTCGCTGCTGCTGGCCGCCCGACAGTCGGCGGTAGGTGGTCTTGGCTGCGCCTTCCAGCCCCACCAGCTCCATGAGCCACTGCGGGTCGTGGGGGTTTTTGTTGTAGCTGGCGGCCAGGTTGAGCATCTCCACCACGGACACGCCGGCGTAGGAACCGCCGCCCTGGAGCATGATGCCGATGCGGTCGCGCACCTTCTGCGGCTGAGCGACCGGGTCGATGCCGAGCACCCGGATCGACCCGGAGGTGGGCTTGGTAAAGCCTTCGCACATCTCGATGGTGGTGGTTTTGCCGGCGCCGTTGGGGCCCAGAAGCGCCAGCAGCTCGCCGCGCCGCGCTGTGAAAGAGAGCCCGTCAACCGCCGTTTTCTCGCCGAAGTGCTTGACAACACTGTCGACGACCAGCGCGTGATCACTCATGGGTGATGAGTGTAGACCGCCTGCGCCGCAGCACCCGAAGCACCAGTGCCACGCCCGCCGCCAGCAGGATGAAGCTGACGATGGCGGAGCCGTAGATCGTGGCGACGGCACCCGCCTGGAGACGGAGCCCGCGCGGGAGGACGAGGAAGCTCACCAACGCCGAGTACCCGGCCACCGATGCGCGGAAGGCGAAGCGGTTCGCCCACGCAGCGAGCGGAAGCACGGCCCACAGCGGGTACCAGGGGTGCACGACCGGAAACAGCACGACTAGGACGAAAGTGGAAACGCCGAGCCCGCCGACGGGGTGGATGGTGCCGCGGTAGGTGGCCCACAGCATGCGCACCGCGAACGCGGCGGCGACGGTCAGCCCCGCCCAGCGGGTCACGCTGAGCATCGCGTCCGTGTGGTCGCCGAGGCCCAAGTTCATGCCGAGGAACCCCCCAGCGACGCCGATATCGGTGGTCAGGGACAACCAGCTGCGGATCTGGGCGGCGCCGCCCTGGCCGGTGACCCAGCCCAGACCAATGCCGGAGACCAGCGAGACCGCGACAGCGGTGGCCACGAGCATGGTCGCGTGCAGGGCGGCAGAGGTGGCGATGGCGCGAGGCCCGCTGCGCTGGCGTTGCGGCCGGGTGCGCAGGTGCCGGGCGAGCGACATGCCGGTGAAACCGAGGGCCAAAAAGCCGATCACCTTCACCATGCCGGCGCAGCTGATCAGGGCCGCCGAGGCGGCGAGCAGCGCCCAGCCGGAGCGGCGGTCGAGCTCGAGCCGGTCGATGCCGCGCAGTCCCACCTCGAGGCCGACGAGCAGCAGGCCCATCATGATGGACTCATTGTGGATGCCGCCCACCATGTGCAGCACCGTCAGTGGGTTGAGGATGCCCAGCCACAGGGCGGCGGGGCCGGTCACGCCGCAGCGCTTTGCCAGCGCGAGCACTGCCCAGGCCGCGGCGAGAATGCCAGCGACCGCCACGGCCCGGTGGGCGAGCACGCCCCAAAAGATCGAGTCGCCCGTGATGTGCGAGATCACCGCCGCGGTCCCCAGCGCCACCGGTCCGTACGGGCTAGGGGAGTGCGCCCAAATGAACGGCACCGAACGGGCCAGGTGGTGCTCCACGCCGAGAATCTCCACGGGGCCGGAGGAGTACGGGTCGAGCCCCTGGCGCACGATGTTGCCGTTGGCCAGGTAGGAGTAGATGTCCTGGGTGAAAAGCGGCGCGGTGGCGATGAGCGGGACCACCCAGGCGATGAAAGTGCGCAGCATCTCCGGGTTGCTCACCCGCGCCCCGCGCGCCGCGCCTGGCGACGCCCCGACGAACGGGGCCATGGCCAGCCACGCCGCCACCAGCACGCCGACGCCGATGAGCACGAGCGCGTTGGAGGCGAGCATCATGCGCCCCATCTCCGCGCCGAAGGGGAAATTCTGCCACGGGTTTTCCACCACCGGCAGGGCGCCGCCGCCGATACCCGCGAAACCGATCAGGAACGCGCCGGCGGCCCCCGCCCAGCGCAGCGCGGCGAAACGGCCGCGCTCGCGGGCCCGCACAGCCGCGCTTGTGGGTGCGCTGTGCGCAGGCGAGGCCGGGTCGTGCAGCAGCGTCGAGCGGGACCCGGGTCGCCCGAAGCGCGGCAGCTCGCTGGCCACGTTCACGCGCGGGGCGCGGCGGGCGCGTCGGGAGCCGTGCGGGCGGTCGGGTGCAGTCACGGTTGAACAGTCTAAGGCGCGCCCCGACACAGGCCCACCCGGTGCGGCAGGAATATTTACAACACACTAGTGTTGTGAAAAGGCAGCGACCCAGACCACATCGAGCGAAAGGTGGTGCCATCGTGGATACAGTGGAAACCCACAACCCCGCTCCTGCGGACGCGTCCCGCGCTGGCGGCGACACGCGCTCGCAGGTGATGTCGGTCCTGCTCAAGCGGGGGCCGGTAGCGGCCAGCGACATCGCGGAAGAGCTCGACCTCTCGGCGGCCGGCGTGCGCAGGCACGTGGACAAGCTCGTCGAGGAGCAGCTGGCCGAGCCTTGCGCACCGCGCGCCGTCGCGGGCGAGGAGCAGGGGCGTGGCCGTCCGGCCAAGCACTTCCAGCTCACCGCCGCGGGCCGGGAGCGCTTCGGTTCGCATTACGACGGTCTCGCGCTCGACGCCGTGGAACTGATCCAGCAGATCGGGGGCGAAGACGCGGTGCGCGACTTCGCCCGCGCTCGCGTGGAGAAGATCCTCGGCGACGTGGAACCGGCGGAAGATGCCGAGTCGACGGCGCGCCGCGTCGCCGCCGCGCTGGAAAGGCACGGCTACGCCCCGAGCGTCCACCGCACCGACGCCGGAATCCAGATCTGCCAGCACCACTGCCCGGTGTCCGCCGTCGCCGCGGCGCACCCGGAGTTCTGCGAGGCAGAAAGGGAGGCGGTGGCACGGATCGTCGATACGCATGTGCAGCCGCTCGCCCTCATCTCCGACGGCGACGGCATCTGCACAACTAACATCCCCCTTGCCGCGGCGCGGACCCGAACGCGCCCGGCGGGAACAGCAACGAAAGGAGCGGCTGACCATGACTGAAGTGAAGCCCACACCAGGCCTTGAGAAGCCGATGAACGACGACGAGATCATCGAGTCGATCGGCGCCTACAACTACGGCTGGCACGACTCTGACGCCGCCGGCGCCTCCGCGCGCCGCGGCCTGAACGAAGAGGTCGTGCGCGACATCTCCGGCATCAAGGGTGAGCCGGAATGGATGCTCAACCAGCGTGTGAAGGCGCTGGAGATCTTCGACAAGAAGCCGATGCCCACCTGGGGCGCAGACCTGTCCGACATCGACTTCGACAACATCAAGTACTACGTCCGCTCCACCGAGGAGCAGGCCGCCAGCTGGGACGACCTGCCGGAGGACATCAAGAACACCTACGACAAGCTGGGCATCCCCGAGGCGGAGAAGCAGCGCCTCGTCGCAGGTGTGGCCGCGCAGTACGAGTCCGAGGTGGTCTACCACCAGATCCGCGAGGACCTGGAGGAAAAGGGCGTCATCTTCGTCGACACCGACACCGCCCTGCGCGAGCACGAGGACCTGTTCAAGGAGTACTTCGGCTCCGTCATTCCGGCCGGCGACAACAAGTTCTCCGCGCTGAACACCGCCGTGTGGTCCGGCGGCTCCTTCATCTACGTCCCGCCGGGGGTCCACGTGGACATCCCGCTGCAGGCCTACTTCCGCATCAACACGGAGAACATGGGCCAGTTCGAGCGCACCCTCATCATCGTCGACGAGGACGCTTACGTGCACTACGTCGAGGGCTGCACCGCGCCGATCTACAAGTCGGACTCGCTGCACTCCGCGGTGGTGGAGATCATCGTGAAGAAGGGCGGCCGCTGCCGCTACACCACTATCCAGAACTGGTCCAACAACGTCTACAACCTGGTCACCAAGCGTGCGAAGGCTGAAGAGGGCGCGACCATGGAGTGGGTCGACGGCAACATCGGCTCCAAGGTGACCATGAAGTACCCGGCTGTGTGGATGACCGGCGAGCACGCCCGCGGCGAGGTGCTCTCTGTTGCGTTTGCGGGCGAGGGCCAGTTCCAGGACACCGGCGCGAAGATGACGCACATGGCGCCGCACACCTCTTCGTCCATCGTGTCCAAGTCCGTGGCCCGCGGCGGCGGCCGCGCGGCCTACCGCGGCCTGGTGCAGATCAACGCCAACGCCCACGACTCCGCGTCCAACGTGGAGTGCGACGCGCTGCTTGTGGACGACATCTCGCGTTCGGACACGTACCCGTACAACGACATCCGCAACGACCGCGTGACCCTGGGCCATGAGGCGAAGGTGTCCAAGGTCTCCGAGGACCAGCTGTTCTACCTGATGTCCCGCGGCATCGCCGAGGAAGAGGCCATGGCCATGATCGTGCGCGGCTTCGTCGAGCCGATCGCCAAGGAGCTGCCCATGGAGTACGCCCTCGAGCTGAACCGCCTCATCGAGCTGCAAATGGAAGGATCGGTGGGCTAAATGGCCGAAACCGTCAAAAACGCCACCACGCACAACAACAAGGGCGACCTGTTTTCCTCCTTCAACGTGGAGGACTTCGAGGTCCCGGGCGGCCGCGACGAGGTCTGGCGCTTCATCTCCCTGCGCCGTCTGCGCGGCCTGCACAACGGTGAGTTCGCCCCGCAGGCCGACGCGCAGATTGCGGTCGAGGCCCCCAGCGAGGTCGCAGTCGAGCAAGTTTCGCTTGACGACGAGCGCGTGACCGCCGCCGGCGCCCCCGTCGACCGTGTCGCCGCCCAGGCGTGGACCTCCTCCGAGAACGCCACCCTGATCTCGGTGCCGGCGAACGCGGAGCTGACCGAGCCGATCACCGTGACCATCACCGGCGCGGGCGCCGACAAGACCACCTTTGGCACCGTCGTGGTCGAGACCGGCGCGAACTCTTCCGCCACCGTTGTGGTGCGCTACGCGGGCTCCGGCACCCACGCCGACAACGTCAACTGGGTCATCGGCGAGGGCTCCCGCGTCAACGCCGTGGTGGACGCCGACTGGGAACTGGATGCGGTGCATGTGGGCCAGCAGTCGATCGTCGTGAAGCGCGATGCGACCCTGCGCCACCACGTGTCCACCTTCGGCGGCGAGATCGTCCGCATCACCCCGCGCCTCGCCTTTGAGGCGCCGGGCGGCGACGCCGAGCTGACCGGTGTGTACTTCGCCGACGCGGGCCAGTACATTGAGAACCGCCTGCTGGTGGACCACGCGGTGCCGAACTGCCGCTCCAACGTGCTGTACAAGGGCGCGCTGCAGGGCGACAAGGCCTCCAAGCTGCCGGAAGCCCGCACCTGCTGGGTGGGCGACGTGCTCATCCGTGCAGACGCCAAGGGCACCGACACCTACGAGACCAACCGCAACCTGGTGCTCACCGACGGCGCGCGCGCCGACGCCATCCCGAACTTGGAGATTGAAACCGGCGAGATCGCCGGCGCGGGCCACGCCGCAACCGTCGGCCGCTTCGACGACGACCAGCTGTTCTACCTGCGCTCCCGCGGCATCCGCGAGGAAGACGCCACCCGCCTGATCATCCGCGGCTTCTTCAACGAGGTCCTCAACCAGATCCCCGTCGAGTCCATCCGCGAAGAACTCATCGCCCGCGTCGCCGGCGAGCTCGAGCGCAACGAAAACTAAAAGGAGCAATACATGTCCACCCTGGAAATTAAGAACCTGCACGCCAACGTCCTGCCCACCGAGGAAGGGCAGGAGCCGAAGCCGATCCTCAAGGGCGTCAACCTGACCATCAAGGGCGGCGAGACCCACGCGATCATGGGCCCGAACGGCTCCGGCAAGTCCACCCTGGCCTACACGCTGGCGGGCCACCCGAAGTACGAGGTCACCGAGGGCGAGGTGCTTCTCGACGGCGAGAACGTCCTCGACATGGAAATCGACGAGCGCGCCCGCGCCGGCCTCTTCCTGGCCATGCAGTACCCGGTTGAGGTGCCGGGCGTGTCCTCCTCGAACTTCATGCGTTCCGCAGTCACCGCGGTGCGCGGCGAGGCCCCGAAGCTGCGCGAGTGGGTCGGCGAGCTCAACGCCGCCCGCGAGGCGCTGCAGATGGATGCCTCCTTCTCCGAGCGCTCCGTCAACGAGGGCTTCTCCGGCGGCGAGAAGAAGCGCCACGAGGTCATGCAGCTCGCGCTGATGAAGCCGAAGTTCGCGGTCATGGACGAGACCGACTCCGGCCTGGATGTCGACGCGCTGCGTATCGTCTCCGAGGGCATCAACCGCTACCAGGACGAGACCGGCGGCGGCGTGCTCATGATCACGCACTACAAGCGCATCCTGAACTACGTCAAGCCCGACTTCATCCACGTCTTCGCCGACGGCAAGATCGTGCAGACCGGCGACGCATCCCTCGCCGACCAGCTCGAGGCCGAGGGCTACGAGAAGTTCATCTAATGGCGCTCGACGTAACTGCCATCCGCAAGGAGTTCCCGATCCTGTCTCGCACCGTGCGCGGCGGTAAGCCGCTGGTGTATCTGGATTCGGGGGCGACGTCGCAACGCCCGCAGCGCGTGTGGGACGCCGAGCGCGACTTCGTGCTCGGCTGCAACGCGCCCGTGCACCGCGGCTCCTACGAGCTGGCGGAGGAGGCCACCGACGCGTACGAGTCCGCCCGCGAGGCCATCGCCGCTTTCGTCGGCGCGGACAACGACGAGATCGCGTTCACCAAAAACGCCACCGAGGCGCTGAACCTGGTCGCGTACGTGCTGGGCGATTCCCGCGCCGGCTCGTTCTCCGTGGGCGAGGGCGACACCATCGTGGTCACGGAGCTCGAGCACCACGCCAACCTCGTGCCGTGGCAGGAGCTCGCGCGCCGCACCGGAGCGACGCTGAAGTGGTACACGATGACCGAGGACGGCCGGATCGACCTCGATTCGCTCGAGCTCGACGACACCGTCAAGGTGGTGGCGTTTACCCACCAGTCCAACGTCACCGGCGCGCACGCCGACGTGGCCGAGATGGTGCGCCGCGCTAAGGCGGTTGGCGCGCTCACGGTGCTCGACGCCTGCCAGTCAGTGCCGCACATGCCGGTGGACTTCCATGCGCTCGACGTGGATTTCGCGGCGTTCTCCGGCCACAAGATGTGCGGCCCGAACGGCGTGGGAGCGCTGTACTCGAAGCACCTCAACGAGCTGCCGCCGTTCCTCACTGGCGGCTCGATGATCGAGGTCGTGCGCATGGAGGGCTCCACCTACGCCCCGGCGCCGCAACGTTTCGAGGCGGGCACCCAGATGACCTCCCAGGTCGTTGGCCTAGGCGAGGCGGTGCGCTTCCTCACCGAAATCGGCATGGAGGACATCCAGGCGCACGAGCGCGAGCTCACCGCCTACGCCCTGGAGCAGATGCAGCGTATCGACGGCCTCCGCATCGCCGGCCCGCTCACCGCCGACAACCGCGGCGGCGCGATCGCCTTCACCGTCGAGGGCGTGCACCCGCACGACCTGGGCCAGGTGCTCGATGCCGAGGGCGTGGCGATCCGCACCGGCCACCACTGCGCGTGGCCGCTGCACCGGGGCCTGGACATGCAGTCCACGTCGCGGGCGAGCTTTTACCTGTACAACACGCTGGATGAGGTTGATACCTTGGTGTCGTCGATTAGCAAAGCGAAGGAGTTTTTCGCGCGATGAACCTCGAATCCATGTACCAGGAAGTCATCCTGGACCACTACAAGAATCCGCAGCACGCCGGGCTGCGTGAGCCGTACGAGGCGGAGGTGCACCACGTCAACCCGTCGTGCGGCGACGAGCTGACGCTGCGTGTGCACCTGTCCGAGGACGGCGCCACGGTCGAGGACGTCTCCTACGACGCCGAGGGCTGCTCGATCTCGCAGGCCTCCACGTCGGTGATGGCTGAAGAAATCATCGGCCTGCCGGTCGACGAGGCGATGAAGAAGCTCGCCGCCTTCGACGAGATGATCACCTCGCGCGGCACCGTCGAGGGCGACGCTTCCGTGATCGGCGACGGCGTGGCGTTCGCCGGCGTGGCCAAGTTCCCGGCGCGCGTGAAGTGCGCGCTGCTGGGGTGGAAGGCGTTCCAGGCGGCGACGTCGGACGCACTGGGAGAGAAGGAGTAAACCATGACTGATGCAGAGAAGCAGGCCGAGCGCCCGCAGCAGACCGAGGAGCAGCTCAAGCTCATCGGCGAGGTGGAGGAGTTCCTCCACGACGTGATCGACCCGGAGCTGGGCATCAACGTGGTCGACCTCGGCTTGGTCTACGACCTGTGGATCGAGGAGCGCGAGAGTAAGACCGTCGCGGTGGTCAACATGACGCTGACCTCGCCGGCGTGCCCGCTCACCGACGTGATCGAGGAGCAGGCGACCCAGGCTGTCGTGGCCAACACGGCGGTCGACGAGCTCGACCTGAACTGGGTCTGGATGCCGCCGTGGGGACCGCAGTTCATCACCGAGGAGGGCCGCGAGCAGCTCCGCGCCCTCGGGTTCGCGGTGTAAAAGCACCCCTTGAAGCCCCCCAGGTTGTTAACCTGTGGGGGATTTCCGCGTTTTGAAGGAGGACTGTTGTGAACCTTGGACTCGGCGAAATACTGGTTATGCTCGGTACCGCTAGCCTGGTAGCGCTGCCGATTTTGGCAATTCTGTGGATCGTGCGCTCAGTGTCGAAGAAGTAGCAGGCGATTTGGGGGTGGTTGATACAGTGAACCCCCGTGATTGTCACCAATGATCTCGAGGTCCGCGTCGGCGCGCGCACGCTTCTCGACGCCCCCGGCCAGCACCTCCGCGTCCAACCCGGCGACCGCATCGGTCTGGTCGGCCGCAACGGCGCCGGTAAGACCACCACGATGCGCATCCTGGCGGGGGAGACCGAACCCTACGGCGGTTCGGTGACCCGCTCGGGCGAGATCGGCTACCTCCCGCAAGACTCCAAGGAGGGCGACATCGAGCAGACCGCCCGCGACCGCGTCCTTTCGGCCCGGGGTCTGGACCAGATCCAGCGCTCGATGGCGAAGCAGCAGAAGCTGATGGAGGAAACCGACGGCGCGGAGCGCGACAAGGCGATCGCGAAGTTCTCCCGGTTGGAGGAGCGCTACCAGGCCCTCGGCGGCTACGAGGCGAACGCGGAGGCGGCCCAAATCTGCGACAACCTGGGCCTGCCGGAGCGCGTCTTGGACCAGCAGCTGAAGACGCTTTCGGGCGGCCAGCGCCGCCGCGTCGAGCTCGCCCAGATCCTCTTCGCCTCGCGGCAGGGCTCGGGCAAGTCCCAGACCACACTGCTCCTCGACGAGCCCACCAACCACCTCGACGCCGACTCCATCGCGTGGCTGCGCAACTTCCTGTCCAAGCACGAGGGCGGGCTGATCATGATCTCCCACGACGTCGAGCTGCTCGACGCGGTGTGCAACAAGGTCTGGTTCTTGGACGCGGTGCGCGCCGAAGCCGACGTGTACAACATGGGCTTTGCCAAATACAAGGATGCCCGAGCCTTGGATGAGGCCCGGCGCCGCCGCGAGCGCGCCAACGCCGAGAAGAAGGCCTCAGCCCTGCAGAAGCAGGCCGCGAAGTTGGGCGCGAAGGCGACCAAGGCCTCGGCCGCGAAGCAGATGCTGGCGCGCGCCGAGCGCATGATGGGGGAGCTCGACGAGGTCCGGGTGGCCGACAAGGTCGCCTCCATCTCCTTCCCGGAGCCGGCGCCGTGCGGCAAGACCCCACTGTTCGGCAAGGGGCTGACCAAGATGTACGGCTCCCTCGAGGTCTTCGCGGGCGTGGATTTGGCGGTGGACAAGGGCTCGCGCGTGGTCGTGCTGGGCACCAACGGCGCCGGCAAGACCACCCTGCTCAAGCTGCTCGCCGGGGTGGAGCGCACCGACGGCGAGGGCGGCGTGGTCTCGGGCCACGGCCTGAAGATCGGCTACTTCGCCCAGGAGCACGACACCATCGACGGCGACAAGAGCGTCTGGGAGAACACCATCGAGGCCTGCCCCGACGCCGGCCAGCAGGACCTGCGCGGCCTGCTTGGCGCCTTCATGTTCTCGGGCGACAAGCTGGAGCAGCCCGCCGGCACGCTCTCGGGCGGCGAGAAGACCCGCCTCGCGCTGGCAACCCTCGTCTCCTCGCGCGCGAACGTGCTGCTGCTCGACGAGCCCACCAACAACCTCGACCCCCAATCCCGCGAGCAGGTCCTCGACGCGCTCAAGACCTACACCGGCGCCGTCGTCCTGGTCACCCACGACCCGGGCGCGGTGCGCGCGCTCGAGCCGGAGCGGGTCATCATCATGCCCGAAGGCGACGAGGACATGTGGAGCGATGAGTACATGGAGATCGTCGAGCTCGCCTAAACTTCCCGACCTGCTCGGGGCGCATCTAGAACGGCGGGTACGGGTCTTGCCCCTTCGCCCATGGCGGGGGCTCCACCGGCTCCCGTGGGGGAGGTGGATCCGGTGGTTCTGGTGGTACTCGAGTTTCCGGTGGGGCCGTAGCACCACCCGGATCGGGCACGGTTGCCCGATTCCGCTGTCGGTGTCTCTTTCGTAACCTGTTCACCGCCGAATGCTCGGCCGCGTCCGCATGGTTGAACTGCAACGTTGCACACCCAGGTTCCTTCACCCCGGCCCGACCCGTCGCCGGGTCCACATCCATGTGGCTGGTGTTGTTTCTGTGGTCTTTGAAGTCGTTGTTGCAGCGGTGGTGGGCCCTGCATAGCGCTGTGAGGTTTTTTATGTTGGTGTCGCCGCCCTGCAGCCACGACGTGATGTGGTGGATCTCGGTCTCGGTCAGTGGCGCGGTGCAGCCGGTCCAGGCGCACACCCCCTGCACAGCCAGCAAGGTGATCCGCTGCGCCAGCGATGCCAACCGCCGCGTCCGGTACAGGTTTAACGGCATCGACGTTGCGTCGTCGACAGTCAGCACGAAGTCTGATGTTCCGTCCATGCCCAATCGCACGAGGTCGAAGGCGTCGAGCTCGATGCCGGTGTTGGTGGCGAACTTCGTGGTCGGATCGGCCTCCGCCAGCTCGTCTAATGTCACCGACACAACCACGGACGCGCAGCCGCCGCCGGTCGGTTTCTCGCAGGCGTCGTAATGCTTGAGTATCTCCGAGAACTGGTCGTACAAGCGTTGCGAGGGCGTGCGGTAATCCTCCACGCCCTCGGGCAGGTTCGAGTTGGGCGCCAACCCCTTATCGGTCAACGCCTTAAACAGTGCCGAATCGGAAGCCACGGCATCGATGGTTATCCGGCACGTCCCGTCCGCGCGCTGAGCACCGATGTGCAGGCCACGGTTTTCCATGCCCGCGTTCGGGTTCGTGGGCTCGACGTGCTTGCGGTTCTCCCGCTCCACCCAGCGTCGCACGGTGGCGCGCAGATCCTTCACTGTCCGTTTAGGCGCCTCCGCGAGCGCATCTGCTTGTAGACGGGCACGCGCCCCCTTCGCAGCCGGAACAAGCTTGTCCAGCTCCTGGCGGATCACGCGTTGCTTTTCGGCGTTCACGCGCTCAGCGGCACGGCGGGCCTCCTCTTGTTTGCGCCGCGCCTCCGCACGGGCAGCCTCGCGGGCAGCCGCCCGCGCCGCTTCCTCCCGCGCGGCCTCAGCCGCTGGATCCGCGGGACTGTCATCAAAGCCAGCATCGAAGAGATCGGATACGGGTTCATCCTCGATCTCGGGCTCGCCGTAGTAGTCGCGTCCCCGGGCGAGGCGGTCGTATGCGTCTTTAGGTTCAAGCCCCAGCTTCTTCTGCAAGTACTGATTGGCGTGCTTCGAGCCGACGACGCGGCCAGCGTCGTCACGCTCGCACACGTACGCGAAAAGGGCATCGAGCGTCGCCTTGACGTTAAACGCAGCCTCGAAGCGCTCGAAATCCTCCCGAACCTCCTCGAACTTGACCACATCGGGGTCAGCACACAGGTCCTTCATGGCCAGGAGGGCATGGGTGATCGTGTCGACGTGCTTCCGCAGGTCAGTCGTCATTTTACCCTCCTTCAAAACCCCTTAATCGAATACGTTTACGATCAACATACAAACCGCGCCGACACAAACTCCCTCTATGTCCAGCTGTGCAGACATAAGGGGAGAAACTGTAATCAGGATCACATTTCTAGAACGGCGAATCGCCGGCCCAAAGCTCATAGTCGGGATGTGAACCCGCAAGCACACGAGGCCGCGCCCAGGGATCCACTAACCGTTCGAACTCTGCCAACACCCGCTCAATGGCCTCATCCGTGAAGTCCGTAACCATCACCAGCTCGCCGTCAGACGTGCTCAACCGGAGCGACTCGTTGGGCACATCGACGGTCAGCATCGGGCAATCCACCTCACGCGGCGGCGGGGTCGTCGCGGCGTACTCGTCGCCAAGCACCTGGTCCTGAAACGGCTGCACCAAGGCGTCTAACTCCCCAACAAGCCAGAGATCGGCGAGAAGAGAATCGACTGTCTGGCCCAAGAGAATCCGGGGCAGAAACCTCCGAATCCGTTCCTCGCCGCCAATGGGGTAGAAGACGTCAATACCGGAGCCGACCTCTCGGCTTCGATCGCAAACCAGCCGCACCAGCGACCGCTTCGGAAACTTCGGAGTCTCGCCGTACGAGTCGGGCTCAGTGTGGTCCCAGACGGTCTGAAGTAGGGGGCGAACGTCCTCCGGCGTCAGCGCGCAGCGCATCAGCGGCACCCCTTCGAGTCGCAACGTCACCTCACCCCGGGCGTAATCGAGCGTCAGGTATTCCTCGCTTTCAGTCTCAAGGAGCTCGCCGCTGACGTCCGCATTGGGTGGCGTCGAGTTCCAGCGGAACACCCAAGTCAGCGCCTGCCCCAAGCCCCGGAAAGGATCGTTTGTGTCTATCTTGTGCGTAAAGATCTCACCGAGAATCCACTCGAACTGCATGATGTTTGATTCGACTGTTATTCCCCGTGGTTCGCAATTGACACGTTCGGTAATGACGTGCAGAAGCTTCTGGCGACCCATTTTCTAACCCCTTCGGTTCGGACGTTTCGTTAGGGCAAACGTACAAACCAAAACGCAAACCGCACAAGGGTGTGTCCACTATAGTGAGCGTTTTGCTTATCGACGGACGAAACGTTGCCCACGAAAGCAGCCCGCTACACTCGCAATATGGCAAGAAACAACGAGATCATCGACACCATCCGGGACGCGTGGAACGGACTGTCCTCCGATCAGAAAACGATCGCCGGCGTCCTCGCCACCATCGACACCGCCGGTAAGGCTTTCGCGCTGCGCGACCTCGCGCGCACCAACTCCAGGCGTGTCCGGGGCCCGAAGTGGCTGTGGACCCCGGTGATCGGCGCTGTCAACACCCTGGGCTGGGTCGCCTGGTTCGCGGTGGGGAAGAAGCGCTAGCTACAGACCGCGCTGCCCAGCGTAGAAGCGAACGCGAGTTACCGGCGCGATTTTAGCCTTCTGCCAGGGATAGCGGTCACCCGCAGCCAGCACTGGCTCGCGGAGCTCGAGGACCGTGTCGGTCCCGCCGGAGCCACCGACGGTCAGGGTATCGCCCTCAATTTCGATATCGGAGGCAAAGGTTCTCTCCGCACGCCGCCGCGCCACGCTCGCCACAGGAACATCGGCGAAGACCGTTCTCCCGCGGCGCAGAACCAGAGTGTCAGGCCCCTCGTAGCTTGGCCGGATACGTTCTCCGGCGATGAACGACCACACCCACACGACCGCCCAGAGCGAAAGCAGTAGCGCGACCAGCCGCACCCATCCTGCGGGCAAAAGCAGGTGCACAACAACCATCTCAATAGCCAGAATTGCGGTGAAAAAGCCAAGCATCTGCAACCGCCCAGGCGGATGGGGGAGCGGCGACGCGCCCTCGGGCACGAGACGGCGTCCACGGATCCACCGTCCCAAGTCGCGGTACAGCCCCAACTCGAACTTCGCTACCCGGTATGCAGGGTGCTTCTTCAGCAATGCTAACGCTCTAGATGCCACGGGCGAGTTCCTCCAACACCACCCGCTGGGCGCCCCGGGTGGGAAGATCCTTCACCTGCATCGGGACGGAACCCTGCCGCAGGGTAGTGAAAACGTCTCGCATAATGCCACGGGCAAGTAGCCCCGAAAAGCTAGCCGATACCTGCTGCACATTCACATCCCGTGGATGCATTGTTCCAAGCTCGCCCCACCACTTGGCAACTTCGCGCGTTGCCTCCACACAGGAAGCATCCTCGAGGTTTGCTCGGAGCTGCGTCCACGTAGCCTCGGTCGCTACGCCGGTGAGAGCCATGAGATCCCAAGAATCGAGCTCCATCTGCAGCAGCGCGGCATCGTCGATCACATCCGCAAGCGTGTCGCGAATATCGAGCGGGCACCCGGCGGGTGCTTCCGCCAACGATTGCAGCCGAGAGCGCTGTCTTTCCAGATGAGCGATGCGGTCATCCAGCATTGCAATGGAACGCTGAATTGCGTCTTCGCGGTGGATGTCGGCGACCGGGACGCCGGCGTCGATTAGCGCACGCGCCCGAATCACCGCCGCTAGATCGCTAACCGTGTAGTCGCGGTAGTTGCCGCTGGTGCGCGCAGGCTCCGGCACAACTCCGCGTTCGTGCAGGTGGCGTACGGAGCGGACGGAGCAGCCGGCCGCCGCGGCCACGTCTGAGATCTTCACGCACCAAAACTTAAACCCTCACATCGTGTGAGGGTCAAGCGCTAGTTCCTGAACCCGTGCACCGGCGCGGGGATGAACCCGCCGCGGTGGATGAATTCGTCGTTGCCCACGGTGTTGACAGGGATGACGGGCGCGTAGCCGAGCAGGCCGCCGAAGTTCACTTCGTCGCCTGGCTTGGTGCCGGGCACGGGGATGAGGCGCGAGGCGGTGGTCTTGTGGTTCATCACGCCGATCGCGGCTTCGTCGGCAATCATGCCCGCGATGAGTTCGGCGGAGCTGTCGCCGGGGATGGCGATCATGTCGAAGCCCACGGAGCAGATCGAGGTCATCGCCTCGAGCTTGTCCATGGAAATCGCGCCGCTATGAACCGCGTCGATCATGCCCTTGTCTTCGGAGACGGGGATGAACGAGCCGGACAGGCCGCCGACGCGGGAGCAGGCCATCATGCCGCCCTTCTTCACGGCGTCGTTGAGCAGCGCCAATGCAGCGGTCGTGCCGTGCGTGCCCACCTGGTCAAGGCCCATGCGCTCGAGCACGTGCGCCACCGAGTCGCCCATCTCTGCCGTCGGCGCAAGCGACAGGTCCACGATGCCGAACGGCACGCCGAGGCGCTCCGCAGCCAGCGTGCCCACGAGCTGGCCCGCACGGGTGATCTTGAACGCGGCCTTCTTAATCTCCTCGGCGACCTCGTTCAAGGACGCCCCCTTGAGCGGCGCGATCGCATTATCGACGACGCCGGGGCCCGACACACCCACAGAGATCACCGTGTCCGGCTCCTCGATGCCGTGGAACGCACCGGCCATGAACGGGTTGTCGCCCACGGCGTTGGCGAAGACGACCAGCTTTGCGCAGGCGATGGAGGAGCGGTCCGCGGTCGCCTCCGCGGCCTCCTTCACAATCTCGCCCATCTTCGCCACGGCGTTCATGTTGATGCCGGCGCGTGACGACGCCACGTTGACCGACCCACACACGTTATCGGTGACGCTCAACGCCTCCGGGATGGAGTAGATCAGCTTCTTATCCGCGGTCGTGCCGCCCTTTTCCACCAGCGCGGAGTAGCCGCCGACGAAGTTGACGCCGAGCTCGTCGGCCGCGCGGTCCAGCGCGCGGGCAATCTCCACCGGGTTGCCATCCGCGCCCGCCGCCACCAGCGCGACGGGGGTGACGGAGATGCGCTTGTTCACGATCGGGATGCCCAGCTCGCGCTCGATGCCTTCGCACACCGACACCAGGTTGCGTGCGCGCTCCACCACGCGGTCGTACACCGCCTGCGCGGTGGCCTCCATTGTGGGCCGGGTGCAGCCGATGAGCGAGATACCCATGGTCACGGTGCGGATGTCCAGGCGGTAGTCCTCGATCATGCGAATGACGTCGAGGAACCGCGCGTCTGAAAACTCGAAATTCACAGCCGCCCCTTAGATGTCGTTGATGGCGCTGAACAGGGCCTCGGACTGGATGCGCACGACCATGCCGAGCGGCTCGCCGGCGGCGTCGAACGCCTCCTGCAGCGCCCCCATGTCCACCTCGCCCTCGGGAAGTGCGACGCGCATGATCATGGTGAAAAAGTCGTCCATGATGGTCTGGGAGACGTCGAGGATGTTCAGTCCCTCGTCAGCGGCGGTTTTGGCAACTGCGGCGATGACGCCGGGGCGGTCCTTACCAGTGGTCGTAATAATTGCGTGCATGCGCAAAGTATAGACACGAATTCGTAGCTACGGTTGGACCCATGGAATCCCAACACGTTCTCGTTCTCGGCGCGGGTGGCAACGTCTCGCGCCACTCCGTCCCCAAGCTCGTCGCAGCTGGCCACAGCGTCAGCGCGCTCGTGCGCAACCCCGATCATGTGCAACAGCTTGTCGACGACGGCGCGACCGCCATCGTCCGCGACCTGACCACCCTCGACGAGGAGGACTGGGCCCGCCTGCTCACCCCGTTCGACGTGGTCGTGTGGTCCGCGGGTGCCGGCGGCGGTTCCGCCGAGCGCACCTACGCAGTGGACCGCGACGCGGCGATGGCCATGATCGACGCACTCGAGGAGCTCGGCGAGTTCGCCCCGTTTACCGTCATGGTCTCTTACGCCGGCGCCGCCGAGGCCACCACGGAGGACGACGGCGGTTCGTGGTACGCCTACGTCGAGGCCAAGAAGGCCGTCGATAAGCGTCTGCTCGCCTCCGACCTGCCGTACCAGATCCTCGGGCCCACCCGCCTCACCGATGATCCGTCAAAGGGCATCGCGCTTCTCGACGACCAAAGGGACCCCTCGTCAGAAACCCCGCGCGAGCTCGTGGCGGATGTGATCGTGGAAGCGGTCGGCCGCGGCAAGCAGTTCGACCGCAACCCGCTCGACTTCGAGGGCGGCGAGGCGAAGGTCTCCGAGATTTAGTCGAACCGGCCCTCGGTGCAGAGCCGGGTGAAAGTGCGCAGCAGCCCGTTCGCCCGGCTTACGTCGTGGTTGGGCAGGTCGGCGACGATGCGGGCGTACTCCTCGGCGGGGAAGTAGCCGTAGTCGTGGAAGAAGTCCATGCGGGTGCGCATGGCGTCGGCGTCCATCTCGGCGTGGAACTGGGTGGCCCAGACCCGGTCGGTGTAGCGCACTATCTGCACCATCCCGTCGGGCCCGGTGGCCACGACGGTGAGGGAATCGGGCACGCGCACCGGGTTCTCGGTGTGCCCCGTCAGCGCGGTAAACGTGCCGTTGGGCCCGGCGAGCTCGTCTTCCGCCACCACGTTCACGGTGGTCGGGCCGGACGGCTCAGGGTGGGTGCGTCCGACCTCGCCGCCGAGGTGGTCCACCAGCCAGGAGATGCCGAAGCAGACAAAGAAGACGGGTTTGCCGGAGTTGACGGTGGCGGACAGGATGTCGTCGATACGCATGTGCCACGCGTCGCGCTCGGGGTTGGTCACATTCAGCGAACATCCGCCGACGATGATGCCGCTGACGGGGCCGAGGGGGCCGAGCTCGGAATCGGGGGAGTCGATGACGCGCAGCTCCATGTCCACATCGCTTACGCCCGTGGCGCGCAGGGCGTCGTGGTATTCGGCGTGGGCGACGTCCGGCCCGATCTCGCCGTTGCGAAGGGAGAGGAAAAGCAGCTTTGACATAGCGGCAATTCTATACCGCTTAGTCTATTTTTCGGAATTACCCGCGAACCGACTGCTCTACCACGTCGAGCATCGCCTCGAGCCGGTCCACAGGCTCGCCGGAGGCGAGTTTGGTGATGAAGCCCTCGAGCACTGTCTCCAGGTAGGTCTGGACGACGGCGACGGGGACGTCGTCACGCATCTGCTTGTTGGAGTCCAAGCGCTGGCGGACCGCGTGGTCCAAAACCTCCTGGTGCTCGTGCCAACGCGCCTCGAACTCGGGGTCGGTGCGCAGCTTGCGAAGGATCTCGGCGCGGGTGGTGAACCAGTCGTTGGAGCTGCGGTCCACGAGCATGCCGCGCATGACCTCCACCAAACCGCGCTCGCTGACCACCTGGGCCTGCCGCTCGGCGTCCGCCTCCGCGATGGCCAAAAACAGGGTTTCCTTGTCTCCGAAGTGGTGGAAGATCGCGCCCCGGGTCTTGCCGGTGGCCTCTTCCAGGCGGGCCACGGTGGCCCCCTCGTAGCCGTAGTGTGCGAAGCAGACGCGTGCGGCGTCGATGATCTCGCCGCGGCGGCGCTGCAGCTCTTCGTCGCTGACAATCGGCATGAGGGGGCTCCTTCGGGCTCCAGATAGTGAAAGAAAAATGGGGAAGGGCCCCGCGGCGTGCGGGGCCCCTCAAGCGACGGCCGAAAGCGGGTTAGCTCTTGACCATCTGACGCAGCACGTACTGCAGGATGCCGCCGTGGCGGAAGTACTCCGCCTCACCCGGCGTATCCACGCGCACCACTGCGTCGAACTCGACAGCGTCGGCGCCGTCCTTCTCAGCCTTGACGTGGACCGTCGCCGGGATCTCACCGTTGTTGAACTCGGTGATGCCGGTCAGGGTGAAGGTCTCGGTGCCGTCCAGGCCGAGGGACTCGTGGGACTGGCCCTCCGGGAACTGCAGCGGCAGCACGCCCATGCCGATGAGGTTCGAGCGGTGGATGCGCTCGAAGGACTCGGCGATGACGGCCTTCACGCCCAGCAGGTTGGTGCCCTTCGCAGCCCAGTCGCGGGAGGAACCGGTGCCGTACTCCTTGCCGGCGATGACCACCAGCGGGATGTTCTTCTCGGCGTAGTTCATCGCGGCGTCGTAGATGTAGGCCTGCGGTGCACCCTCCTGGGTGAAGTCGCGGGTGTAGCCGCCCTGCTCGTCCACCAGCTGGTTGCGCAGGCGGATGTTGGCGAAGGTGCCGCGGACCATGACCTCGTGGTTGCCGCGGCGGGAGCCGAAGGAGTTGTAGTCCTTGCGCTCGACACCGTTGGCGTCCAGGTAGTTCGCGGCCGGGGTGCCCGGCTTGATGGAGGAAGCCGGTGAGATGTGGTCGGTGGTCACCGAGTCGCCCAGCTTTGCCAGCACGCGTGCGCCCTCGATGTCCTGGACTGCCTCCGGCTCCTCCGGCATGCCGTCGAAGTACGGCGCCTTGCGGATGTAGGTGGAGTCCTCGTTCCAGTCGAAGGTCTTGCCGGTCGGGATGTCCAGACCCTGCCACTGCTCGTCGCCCTTGAACACGTCGGCGTAGTCGGCCTCGTACATCTCGCGGGAGATGGTGCCTGCGATGGTCTCTTCGATCTCCTCGGTGGACGGCCAGACGTCCTTGAGGAAGACGTCGTTGCCGTCGGCGTCCTGGCCCAGCGGCTGGGTCTCGAAGTCGAAGTCCATGGTGCCGGCGATGGCGTATGCGATGACCAGCAGCGGGGACGCGAGGTAGTTCATCTTCACGTCCGGGGAGATGCGGCCCTCGAAGTTGCGGTTGCCGGACAGGACGGCGGTTGCGGTGAGGTCGTACTCGTTGACGGCGTCGGAAACCTCGGCCGGCAGCGGGCCGGAGTTGCCGATGCAGGATGCGCAGCCGAAGCCGGAGAGGTAGAAGCCGACGGCCTCCAGGTCCTTCCACAGGTCAGCGCGCTCGTAGTAGCCGTCCACGACCTGGGAGCCCGGAGCCATGATGGTCTTGACCCACGGCTTGGCCTTCAGGCCCTTTTCGGCGGCCTTGCGCGCCAGCAGGGCGGCGCCGACCATGACGGACGGGTTGGAGGTGTTGGTGCAGGAGGTCACTGCGGCAATGGCCACGAAGCCGTGGTCCAGGGTGTACTCGCCGCCCTTCGGGGACTCGACGATAACCGGCTTGGACGCGCGGCCCTCTGCACCCTCAGCGGCGGACTCGCCGTTGGCGGCCCAGGACTCGTTGTAGGAAACAGCGTCGACCTTCTCGGCGCGAACCGGCTCTTCGGTGCCCTCGCCTGCGGTGTTGTAGTCCGGCAGCTGCTTGCGGAAGGTGTCCTTGGACTCGGACAGCAGGATGCGGTCCTGCGGGCGCTTGGGGCCGGCGATGGACGGGACGACGGTGGACAGGTCCAGCTCGAGGTACTCGGAGTACTCGGCCTCCTCTGCGTCCTGCTCCAGCCACATGCCCTGCGCCTTGGCGTATGCCTCAACGCGGTCGATGTCCTCCTGGGAGCGGCCGGTCAGGTGCAGGTAGTTGATGGTCTCCTCGTCGATCGGGAAGATCGCGCAGGTGGAGCCGAACTCCGGGGACATGTTGCCGATGGTGGCGCGGTTTGCCAGCGGGATTTCCTTGACGCCGTTGCCGTAGAACTCGACGAACTTCTGCACCACGCCGTGCTCGCGCAGCATCTCGGTGATGGTGAGCACGACGTCGGTTGCGGTCACGCCGGTCGGGATCTCGCCGGTGAGCTTGAAGCCCACGACGCGCGGGATGAGCATGGAGACCGGCTGGCCGAGCATTGCGGCCTCAGCCTCGATGCCGCCGACGCCCCAGCCCAGGATGCCCAGGCCGTTTTCCATGGTGGTGTGGGAGTCGGTGCCGATGCAGGTGTCCGGGTACGCCAGGCCCTCGTTGTCGAAGACGACGCGGGAGAGGTACTCGATGTTGACCTGGTGGACAATGCCGGTTCCCGGCGGGACGACGCGGAAGTTGGAGAAGTTCTCTGCGCCCCAGCGCAGGAACTGGTAGCGCTCCTCGTTGCGCTGGTACTCGATCTCGACGTTCTTGTCGATGGCGTTCTCGGAGCCGAATGCTTCGATGATCACGGAGTGGTCGATGACCATCTCGGCCGGGTTCAGCGGGTTGACCTGGTCCGGGTTGCCGCCGAGGGTGCTCACGGCCTCACGCATGGTTGCAAGGTCGACCACGCACGGCACGCCGGTGAAGTCCTGCATGAGGACGCGGGCCGGGGTGAACTGGATTTCCACGCTCGGCTCCGCCGAGGGGTCCCAGTTCGCGATTGCCTTGATGTGGTCCTCGGTGACGTTCTTGCCGTCCTCGGTGCGCAGGAGGTTCTCCCCCAGCACCTTGAGGGAGTAGGGGAGTTTCTCCATGCCTTCGACAGCGTCGAGCGCGAAGTAGTCGTAGGACTTTCCGCCGACCTCGAGCGTCTTCTTGGCACCGAACGAGTTCTTGCTTTCTGCCACGGTGAGCTCCAATTCTCGTCGTATCAAATCAGGGGTTAGCGACCCTATGGTCAAGCCACCAGTTTATGCGACCTTCCATAGTTCCGCGCCCATATTAACAGTACGCTCGTTATGTTTTCGCATTGCGCTTATCGACGCACCTCCGGTAACCACCGTTACACTGCAAAGCCGACCGTATTGATCGCCCGGAAACCCGAGGAGCAAGGCCGATGCAGACCGAAGCCACGCTGGAAGAGCTCGTCTCTCAGCTCTCCTCGTCCTCAGTGGCGTTCGGCACCGACAACCCGGTCAACGCGGCGCTAGGTCCGGCACTGGAAGACGCTCTCGCCGAGGCCAACCTCGACCCGGCGGGCATGATCGTGCTCGAGCAGACCCCGCCGGTGATCGCGGACCTTCGCGACTTGGCGCAGGACGCCGCCGCCGAAACCGGTCTCGACACAGTGCTGGTGCGCACCCCGCAGGTCGCTGTCGGGGTGAGCGACTCCTTGAACCGCGCACAGGTGGAGTGCGGGGAGCGGGCGATGGCCGCCGAACCGGACTACGTCGCCGGCGTCCACGCCTTTGCCGACGCTGCCAATTTGTTCTCGGTGAACTGGCCGCTGGTGGTCGCGGCCGTGCTCGTCGTCCTTGCCGCGGTAGCTGCGGGGGCTGCGTTCTCCGCCCGCCGCAGGTAATCGTCGACAAGCTCGCTGCCTTGACGCGCCCGCTCGCAAAAGTTGACGTGCCCCCGGAAACCCGCAGGTCAGATTCCACGTTTTCATCAGTTTGGTCAACTTTTGCGAGCGTGAGCCCGGCAATGTGACGAACGTCACGTAACGCTCTCGCGTCCAGGTTTGTGCTGGTGAGACGGGTGTGAATCATGTGAATAGCCTTGACTCGCGAGATTGTTTGTAACAAAAGGGATACAAGTTTGTTGCCTTGACGTATGGTTCCCGTATCGGCTCGCGGGTCGATGGCTGTCACACGCAACGCAATGGCACCGTTAGGGCGCTCTAGTCAAGCGCCCGCGAAGGTTCGGGCATGTGGGGAAGCACGCCGAGTACCAGGTTCCAGGTCAGAGCTGTGCCAGCTGCGATTCGCGCTGCCGCGTCAGTAGTCAACATCTAGACCGCTCGTGGGACCGCTAGTCACGGTTTTCGCCTGCGCTTTGAAGCCTCGGGTTTTCTTGATCGCCCGAGTGCCGCTGAAGTGTGCGCGACGGGCGGTGTGAGGAGCACCTTCGTGGCTAATCCACAAAGGGGCACCCGGTTTGGTCGTGCGCGAAATGTGCTCGGTGCCGCCGCGTGTGCCGCAACTGTTTCTTTGGCGGCGGGCCTAGTCAGCCCGGCCGCCACCGGTCAGAGTTCCACCTCTGCAATGGGCGAACTCGTGACCGCTGTGTCCCGTGCGCAAGCTAACGTGGACTCGCTCAACCTCGACCTCGGCGGCCTGCAGGAGTCCGTCAACCAGTCCCTGGTGGACCTGCACGATGCGCAGGTCAAGGCCGAGCAGGCCCGCCGCGGCAAGGACGAGGCGAAGCGACGTCTCGACGAAGCCCAGGAGCGTGTCGACGTCCTACGCGCCGAGCTCGACGAGCTGAGCCGTTCGCAGTACCGCGGCGCGAGCCCGGGTGACGCGCTCGTCGCCGTCAGCGGCAAGGACACGCAGCGCGACGTGCTCGACCGCTCGTTCTTCCTGCGCCAGCGCTCGGAGGAGAAGCGCGCCAAGCTCGCCGAGGCGGAGCAGGCGCGTGCCGAGGCGGCGAATGAGGAGGCCACGCTGCGCGAGGCGAGCGAGCTCGCCGACGCTTCCGAGGCCGAGGCGAAGCAGGCCGAGGCAAACGCGCGCGAGCTTCTCGACGCAAACCGCGCCGCGCTCGAAGCCTCCGTCGCTGAGCGCGACGCCGCCCAGTCCCAGCTCGATAGCGCGCAGAAGGACCTGGAGCAGCAGCGCCCGGCGCAGGCTGAAACCGCAGAAACCCCGTCTGCAGATAATGCTGCGTCGGCCGAGGCTGCTGAAGCTGCCCCCGACAACGCCATCGCTGCCGACCCGTACGCGGCCACCTTGACCGTGTCCAAGGGCGACACCACCTACGAGGTGCCCGAAGAGGTCGTGGACCTGGTGCGCAAGCGCGTGTCCAACGACGCCCCGGAGGCCCCGGAGCCCAGCCGCGAGGTCGTGGTGGACGCGGTGCGCACTGTTGCGCAGACCTCCTCTGCAAGCGACATCGCCGCGCTGTCTTCCCAGGCCGGCCTGCCGGCGCTGGACAGCGACACGATCGCCAAGGTCGGCGCCGTCGCGGCCGGCATCGCGATGGTCGGCGGCGTGGCGGCCAACCACGGCTCCTTCGACAGCTCCAACACGGATGCCGTCGAGCTGGTCACCGCCTTCGCGGATGGGCTGAACGGTGCGCTGGGCACGGTCGAGCAGACTTCCGACACCACGGAAACTGCGGACTCTGCGGATTCCCTGTCCACTGTGCTGCCCGAGGTGGAGACCGCTGCTGACGTTTCCACCAAGGCACAGAAGTCTGTCGCCGCGGTGTCGAACTCTTCCCAGGTGGAGGCTGTGATCGCGCGTGCGCAGTCCCAGATTGGCACCCCGTACGTGTGGGGCGGCGGCGACGCCAACGGCCCGACCACGGGAGTAAACGGCGGTTCCGTCTCCGGCTTCGACTGCTCGGGGCTGGTGCTGTACGCCTTCGCGGCCGCTGGCGTGGCGCTGCCGCACTACACCGGGTATCAGTACCAGCGCGGCACCCAGATCCCGGCCAGCGAGGCCCAGCGCGGCGACCTGCTGTTCTGGGGCCCGGGCGGCAACCAGCACGTGGCCATCTACCTCGGCGACGGCACCATGATCGAGGCTCCACAGTCCGGCCAGAACGTCACCATTGCTCCGGTGCGTTGGTCCGGCATGGCTCCGAACGCGGTGCGCCTGCTCTAGGGGGATAAGCTCGAGGGCATGGCTCTCAACGACTACGACGCACTCCTCGTCCTTTCCTTCGGCGGCCCCGAGGGAGAGGACGAGGTTATTCCTTTTCTCGAGAACGTCACGCGCGGCCGCGGCATCCCCCGCGAGCGCCTTGCGGCGGTCGGTGAGCACTACTTCCACTTCGGCGGTGTGAGCCCCATCAACGGACAAAACCGCGAGCTCATCGCCAACATCGAGGCGGAACTGACGCGCCGCGGCATCGAACTCCCCGTCTACTTTGGCAACCGTAACTGGCACCCGTTCGCCGAGGACACTGCGAAGCAGTTGCTTGATGACGGCCACAGGAACGTCCTCGTCTTCGCCACCAGTGCCTGGGGCGGGTACTCCGCCTGCCGCCAGTACGACGAGGACATCCAGCGCATCCGCGAGGTCACCCCGGAGATCACCTACACCAAGCTGTGGCAGTTCTATGGGCACCCGACGTTCGTCGAGCTTGTCGCCGCCGGACTACGCGCGGCTGTGGAGAGGGCGACCGGCGACACCCGCGTGCTCTTCACCGCGCACAGCGTGCCCACCGCAGCGGACGAGAACTCCGGCGGCCCGGCAGACCAGAACCTGTACTCTAGGCAGGTCGCGGAGGCGGCGGAGCTCGTCGCAAAGCACGCAGGCGTAGACAGCTTTGAAGTGGTGTGGCAGTCGCGCTCCGGAAACCCAGCGACGCCGTGGCTGGAGCCGGACGTGGTGGACCGCGCTCAGGAGCTCAAGGCCGACGGCATGGAGCACCTCATCTGCGTGCCCATCGGATTTATCACCGACCACATGGAGGTGGTCTGGGACCTCGACACCGAGCTCAAGCAGGCGTGCGACGAGATGGGCGTGACGCTCGAGCGCACCCCGACGGTCGGCTTAGAACCCGCGTTCGCCGGTATGATCGTCGACATCGCCGAGGCCGTCGGTGCGCAAGTCAAGCCTAAAACCTTGTCTGGCGTCACGGTGCGGGGTTGCACCGTCAACGGTGAGCCCTGCAAGGTGGGCTGCTGCGCACCGGTGAAGCGCCCGCAGCGCTAACTGTTTTGGCCTCCCATGTGATCTACCCTTTGCGAAAGGAGAAACGCTGATGTACGCCATGCAGTACCAGATCTCTCTGCCTGCCGACTATGACATGCAGATTATCCGCGATCGCGTCACCCAGACGGGGCATCTCATGGACGGTTACCCCGGTTTGGAGTTCAAGGCGTACCTCATCCAAGAGAAGAATAAGGGCGCACCCCGGAATGCCTACGCCCCTTTCTATCTCTGGCGCGACATCGACGGTATGCGCCAGTTCTGCTGGGGCGAACCCGGCTACTCAGCCATCGTGCGAGACTTCGGACGCCACCCTATTCACGACTGGACCGTCCACCAGCTAAATACCGGTCCTGCTGACTACTCGTCAGCCCGCAGTTTGACCGTTACTACCGTGCCCCTGCCGGTCGGCGAAGCACCGTCACAGTGCTTGGAAGGCATCACCGCGGAGTTTTTCGGTTCGGCCTCTGCCTCCACCGTCGCGCGTGTTTCCGCAGTCGACGTCAACAACTGGGAAGTTGTACTCGTCGAGCTAAGCACGTGTGAAGCTGACGAAAGTTCCACTGATGCAACCACCTACGAGGTACTGCACGTTTCCACAGCTGTTTAACCCAACACAATCATTAGCGCCCGCCATGACTTTGATGCCCTCTAATGGGCCCACTCGCGCTGGTAGTCCAGCACTGCGTCGGCGACACCCGCCATGCGGGCGGAGCGGACGTGGCGCCACAGGGCAAAGAGCTGGGGGTCGAATGAGTGGTCGTCCAAGCGGTCGGTCACCGTTTCGATAGTGGCGGCCACCCGGTCCGCGCGGGCAAAGAGTTTCGCCGCGCGCGGGGTGACACCGGCGGGTAGCCCCGGGGTGTCGTAGAAGTCGGCGAGCGTGCCCACCGCCAGCCGCGGGTTGGGCAGCTCCTTGCGGGTGCCGCCTGCGGCCTCGATGAGCACTGCGGCTTGGTCGGTCGCGCGCGACAGCAGCTGGTCCGCCTCGCCGGGTGAGAGCCACTCCGGCTCCGGGAGGGGCTCCGGGTCTTCGAACCAGCGCCAGTTCACCCCGCTACCTGAGTACTCCGGCACCAGGATGTGGTGCATGTCGGCCCCACGAACGACCAGCGCGCCGGCCTGCGTCAGCGCTTCCATCGCCGGGGAGCCCGCCCGCAGGCGTGGCGCTTGGCCCGGGCCCCAGAGGACCAACCGTACGGCGGGGCCGGGCGAATTGAGGTCGGCGGCGGAGCGGACGTCGTGAAGCAAATGCGCCATGGGCAGGCTGCCGTACGAATGCGCGCCGCCAAGGTCCGTGAGTGCGTCGACGGTGTCGTCGGCGGATTCGACGTTGTAGAGCCAGGCTGCCAGCCAAACGGCGGTATTCTGCAGGGGTGAATAGACTTCGGCGCGCGTGTGCATCCGGGCCAGTGTAACGGGGCCGATACAATGCGGACGCATTATGGGAGATAGCCGGTACAGCGGAGACATTTTCAGCGGACACGCGCGCACGAAGCGCCCGACCTACCCGGAGATGCCGGCTGAGCCCGGCATCATCGTAGAGATCGTGGGCAACGATTTCGTCGGCGCCGTCGTCGGGTTCGAGCGCACCTACGACGGCGACTTCGTGCGCCTGGAGGACCGCTACGGCACGCAGCGCCTGTTCAAGATGCTCCCCGGCGCGTTCATGGTGGAAGGCCAGCGCGTGACGCTGACCCGCTACGTCGCACCGCGCAACGAGGGGCCGAAGCGCTCCAACTCGGGTTCGCGCAAGGTAGAAAACGTCAAGGCCAAGGTGGCCATGCCGTCGCGGATCTGGGTGGAGGGCATCCACGACGCCGCGATTGTGGAGCAGGTGTGGGGCCACGACCTACGCGTCGAAGGCGTGGTGGTGGAGTACCTCGAGGGCCTGGACAACCTGCAGGAGCGACTGCATGAGTTCCAGCCCGGCCCCGGCCGGCGCATCGGGGTGCTGGCGGACCACCTGATTGAGGGCACGAAGGAATCCCGGTTGGTGGAGCACGTCGGCCCACACGTGCTGGTCACCGGCCACCCATACGTTGACATCTGGGCTGCGGTGAAGCCGTCTAGCGTGGGCATTCCCGCATGGCCGGAGGTGCCCTACGGCGAGGACTGGAAGACGGGCGTGTGCCGCCGTCTCGGCTGGTCGGACCCGAAGGAGGGGTGGCGCCGCGTGTCCTCCTCGGTGAGCACGTTCCGCGACCTAGATTCCACGCTCATCGGCGCAGTCGAGCGGTTGGTGGACTTCGTCACCAACCCAGAATTATCCAAAAACGATCTCTAGAACACATGTAAGGTACTTCACGTGGGACCTTTGCTTTGGTTTTTGGTCGCGGCGCTGTTGGCGCTGCTGGAATTGACCGTCGGCGAGCTGACGCTGCTCATGCTCGGCGCGGGCGCGCTGACCACCGCGCTTGTGGCGCTCGGCGGCGTGCCTGCGTGGGCGGAAGTCGCCGTGTTCGCTGCCTCGTCCGCACTGTTCTGGTTCTTCCTGCGCCCGCCGCTGCGCCGCCGGATGGAGAAGCCGCTGGTGTTGGACGACTCGCCGCGGGCGCTCGTGGGCAGCACGGCCGAGGTCGTCGAGGACATCGTGGGCGGTAACGGCCAGGTGCGTCTCGACGGCTCCCTGTGGTCCGCCCGCGGCCTCGACCCGGCGGAAACCATCCCGGCGGGATCCCGCGTGACCGTTTACGATATTGACGGCCCCGTCGCTGTCGTGTGGAAGGAGCCCTAAATGGGAGGGTTTATCACATTCTTCGTCATCATCGCGCTGGTGGTGGCAGTTCTCACCGCATCTATCAAGCTGATCCCGCAGGGCGAAGCGGCGGTTATCGAGCGCCTCGGCCGCTACACTCGCACCGCGTCCGGCGGGCTGACGTTCCTCGTGCCCTACATTGACCGCGTGCGCGAGCGCGTGGACACCCGTGAGCGCGTGGTGTCCTTCCCGCCACAGGCCGTGATCACCCAGGACAACCTGACCGTGGCGATCGACACGGTGGTCACGTTCCAGATCAACGACCCGGCCAAGGCCATCTACGGCGTGGACAACTACCTCGTGGGCGTGGAGCAGATTTCCGTGGCAACGCTGCGCGACGTCGTCGGCGGCATGACGCTCGAGGAGACGCTGACCTCGCGCGAGACCATCAACCGCCGCCTGCGCGGCGAGCTGGACGCGGCCACCGCCAAGTGGGGCCTTCGCATCAGCCGAGTGGAGCTGAAGGCGATTGATCCGCCGCCGTCCATCCAGCAGTCCATGGAGATGCAGATGAAGGCGGACCGCGAAAAGCGCGCCATGATTCTCACTGCTGAGGGTAAGCGCGAGTCCGACATCAAGACCGCAGAGGGTGAGAAGCAGGCGCGCATCCTCTCCGCCGAGGGCGAGAAGCACGCGGCCATCCTCGCGGCTGAGGCGGAGCGTCAGGCGATGATGCTGCGCGCCGAGGGTGAGCGCGCCGCCAAGTACCTGGCCGCGCAGGGTGAGGCCCGCGCGATCCAGAAGGTCAACGCCGCCATCAAGTCTTCCGGCGTGACCCCGGAGTTGCTGGCGTACCAGTACCTGGAGCAGCTGCCGAAGATCGCGAACAACGACGCGGCGACGATGTGGATGATCCCGTCCCAGTTCGGCGACTCCCTGCAGCAGTTCGCCCGCGCCTTCGCCAACAAGGACGACGACGGCGTGTTCCGCTACGAGTCCGAGTCCCCGAACGACCGCGACCGGGAGATGGCCCAGGCGGACAACACCGACCGCTGGTTCGACACTTCCACCGACCCGGAGCTGGCAAAGGCTCTCGCCGAGGCGCGTGCGGTGGCCAACAAGCACGTCGACGACCCGGATCCGACCCAGGATGCGGCACAGGGGTCAGCGCAGGATTCGATCAAGCCGGAACCCAGCGGCGCCACCCGCCGCGAGATCACCGCGGGCGAGCCGGAGCGCACCGGCTTCGAGCAGGATTTCGGCCGCGACACTGACGTGTCCGAGCCGGTCTCGCGCCCCGTTACTCGCCCTGACCAGCAGCCCGAGTAATCAAATTCAGCGCTAGCTGCCACCCGGCCTGCTCCGCGGGCCACCCGGCCGCCTGCAACCGCTGGCTCATCGCCTGTTTGGAGATGCCCAGGGTTGCGGCGGCCTCATTTTGGTTCATGCCGCGCCGCACCAGCGATGTCGCCTCGCGCCCCTCGTAGGTGCGCTTGTGCAGCACGTGCGCCATCAGCGCGAAGGTCGCCGCGATGTCCGCGGCCTCAGTCGTCGCTTGTTGCCTATCGACGATCACCCGCACCTGGCCCGCCCTCGTTCCGACAGCTTTCGTCGCGGTGGCAGAAGCGTCGCGCGTGGAGCCCTCGCCGTCGCTGATGCCGAGCCCGATGGCCCAGTTGCCGTCCGAAAGCAGCGCCATGATCAGGTTCAGCGCAGCTTCGGCGTCCTCGACCTTCGAGCGGATGTCTTCCACCCCGAGCACCTCGAAGCCTGCAACACCGGGCAGGCCACTGAGCGCCTCAGCGGAGCGCTCAACCACGGCGGCGCGGGCCTTCTCGCGGCCCCGGTACCTCGCATGCACGGCAATCATAGGCCGTAGCGTACTCCGGTCTACCCTTGGGGCTTGACTCCGACACGTAGACGGTGGGGCCAGGCCCTACAGCCGGATCGTCTAGCGGTTTGCTTCAGTTTGCTAGACGATTCGGAGTTGAGCTCGACATTTTCCCAGGTGATATTGAATGCGAGTGTCGATAGCGGGCTGTTCGTCTAGCGGGGATCAGTGGTTGCTAGACGATCAGGTGAGCGGGTCGGCATTCGAGCGTCCAGCACCAGCCCCGCGACGCCGACGACGGCGAGCACCGCCATGATGGCCACGAACACCGGGTCCGCCTCGCCGGTGAGCGTGTCGCCGAACAGGGTGACCAGGATCGTGCCCGGGGCGGAACCCACCAACGTCGCGAGCGCGAACGGCATCACCGGTACCCGGGTGAGCGCGGCGGCGTAGTTCATGATGGAAAACGGCACGGCCGCGATCATGCGCAAGCTCAAGATGGCCAACCACCCGCGTTCCTCGAGTCGCCGGTTGATGTTCTCCACGGCCGGGTGCGTCAGGCGCGGCTCCACCCAATCCCGCAGCAGCGTACGGACGATGAGTAGCGAGATGATTGCGCTGACCGTCGTCGCCGTCAGCGCGATGAGGATCCCACGGGCGGTGCCGAACAGGATGCCGGCGGAAACCGTCATCAGGGTCCGCGGGATGGGGAACTGGGTGATCAGCACGTACAGCAGCCAGAACAGGACGGGGAACCAGGCACCGGTCTGATCGGACCAGGTGCGCAAGGTCGAAAGCGGGGGAACGTCGAGAAGCATCCATGCTGCGACGAACAACGCGCCGGCCGCAACGATGAGTGCGATCCGGTTCCGGGGTGCCTTCCGCAAACGATTCACCACGCTATCTTCCATCGGGCTGTAGCCTGGAACCAACTTGAGGAGGGGGGCTCATGAGCTCAAATCAACGCTATGCATCGTCCGTCGGCCTGTTTCTACTTTCACTGATATTGACATTTCTTGGAATCGGGGTGACCTATGGGCCGATGGTGCTGTCACTGGTGTTTTATGGCACTGCGCTCGTCGTCGGGTGCATAGCGGCTGCGCGGGCATCGACGGGCGGCGCCGTACGCACAGCGGTGTCCTGCGGGTTCGTCGTTGTGGCAGTCGCGTCTCCGTGGATCCTCCCAATACTGAAAGGGGAGCCTGCCGGTTACGCTATCGTCATCGGGATTTACGGACCTGCCATCTCTTTCTTGGCCATGTCCTGGGCGTATCTCACTGCGCGTTCCAGCAAGCCCTGGCCGTACATAGCAGCGGTGGTGCTCGCCGCCGTGTTGGTCGCTGCTCCACACAAACTCATGGTTCATGTGGCCCACCTGCTTTGGGAAACCCCGCTGTTCGGGTACATCTGGGCCGCAGTGGTAATCGCCTTCGCCGTTGGGTTTTTCCTGCTCATTGTGGTGCTCAACCGCGGAACCGAGAACCGTCGCCCAGCTGCACAGACAAAGGTGATGATGCCGGATGAGCAAAACTGAGCACTGCAGTCGCGGTACCCGGGCTGGTCTCCGCACCCGAATCGGAGACGCCAGGGATGAGTGAGTTTGCCAATATGCTGCTGGGCATCTTCGGTGGGGGATCGATCGGCTCGATGAACGGGCCCGGCTGGACGTAGCTGTGGGCGGAAAAATTAAAATCACCCCGCCGCAAGATCTGCGTCGGGGTGTTCCGGTGGTGCCCGGAGGGGGACTTGAACCCCCACGTCCGTTAATAGGACACTAGCACCTCAAGCTAGCGCGTCTGCCATTCCGCCACCCGGGCTTAGGGTGATTTTCAGCCTCTCGGCTGGGCACTCGCATAACTATAGGGCGGGCCCATGGAACCGCCAAATCGCCAGTACAACCCTGAAAATTTGCTAGATTTTCCAGAATGATCCCACCGCCGCGCAGAATGAAGACGTACAGCTGGTTCGTCCCGCCCGTCCCACCAGCGGACGATCCGGCGCGGCTCCACCCGGCGCGCTGGAGCAGCGGGAACCGTGTGGTCAGGGACATGGTTGGCGCATACCCGGGCGTGCTGGTGCTGCACATTTTGAGCTACCTCATCGGCTCCGGCATCTCCGCGTTTGTGCCGGTGGTGGTGGGCATGATCGTGGACGGCCTGGTGGGGGAAGAAAAGTTCAACGCATGGTGGCTCTTCGCGGTGCTGGTCGGCATCTTCATCATCCAATTCATCGGCGAGGCCACCGGCGACGGCCTGGCCACAGCCTCGGTGCGCCGCGTGACCCACAACGCGCAGCAGCACCTGTCCTCGGGCGTGCTGCGCCGCGGGGCGGGAGCGATGAGCCCCGGCACCGTACTCAACACCATCGACGCGGACGCGAACACCGTCGGCCGCTACCGCGAGCTGCTGTCGTTTCCGCTCATGGCCATCGGCTACGCGGTCTGCGCGATGGTGGCGATGTGGTCGGTCTCCCCGTGGATCTCACTGGCCATCCCGGCCAGCGCGCTGATCATCGCTCTGTTCGCCGCGTGGACCGCGGGGCCGGTGACGCGGGTGTCGTTGAAGCGTCGCGCCGCGGAGGCGGATGTCGCTGGCTTGGCCACGGATGCGTCGCAAGGCATTCGCACCGTCAAAGGCCTAGGCGCGGGTGCAACCGTGGCAACACGTTTTCACGCCGAAACGGCGAAGGCGAAGCGCTTGATGCTCACGCACCTGCGTGTGGAGGTGTGGCTCGGTTTCGCCAGGTTTTGCGTGGCGTGGCTGTGCAACCTTGGCATCGTGGGCTTGAGCGCGTGGATGACGCTGCGCGGGGAGATCACCCCGGGGCAGCTGACATCCGTGGCACTGTTGGTGCAGCCTGCGTTGACCATGGCGGGCTTAGCGTTCGGCGACCTGGCCAGCGGGTGGGGCAGGGCCGTCGCGAGTGGCCAGCGCATCGAGCAGCTGCACCACGCGGGCGACGACACCGCGGGGCCCGAGCTAACAGACACACCGGTCCCAGGCGCGGGGCTGTGGATTCTCGAGCCGGCGGAGCGTTCCTACGCCACCGCCGCCGCGTGGGCGCAGCGCGCAGACGTGCTGTTCCCGCCGCACACCGTCAACGTGTTTGAGGGCACCATCGCAGACAACGTGAACCCGCGCGGGGATGTGCCGGAGGACGTCGTCAAGCAGGCGCTCGCCGCCGCCCACTGCCAAGACATCCTCCGCAGGCTCGGCGGTATCAACGAAGCAGGCGAGTTGCCGGACGCGCCGCTGGGGGAGGCCGGCCTGAACCTCTCCGGCGGGCAGCGTCAGCGCGTCGCCCTTGCCAGGGCACTCGCCGCCGACCCGGACGTGCTCATCCTGGACGACCCGACCACGGGGCTCGATTCCGTGACACAGGCGGACGTCGTGGAGGCCATCGCCGCGCTCAGAGCGGACAAAACCACCGTGGTCATCACAGGAAACGCGGCGTGGCAGCACGCCGGCACCGCATTGGAGGTGGCGTAAATGGCGCGCGAATACGAACGCACTGACGCGGTCGCCCCCGCGAGCGTGAAAGAGACCTTCGCCTACCTCTCGGCGCTGCCCAACGCGCTGGACAGACGCTGGTGGGCGGGTCTGCTGCTCATCCAGGCGCTCATCGTCGCCGTGTACACCACGCAGTCGAACCTGTTCGGGCGCAGCGTCGACCCGCTCACCGGAGGCGAGGTGCCGCTACTGGGCACCGGCACCCGCGCCTTTGTGTGGACTGTTGGACTGGCGTTGGCCTGCATGCTCGTCGAGATATTCCTGCGCGCCCTCGGTAACTACGTGGTGGGCCTCAAGGTCGCCCGCGCGTCCATCGACTTGCGCCGTCGCTGCCTCGACGCGATCCTGCGCGCACCTGTGCCGCGGGTGATGGAGCTCGGCACCGGCAACGTGATCACACGCATGACCAAGGACATCGACGACGTCGTCCAAACCATCACCGCCATCGGCTCGCGCGTGCTCACCACCGTGTTCGTCTTTCCGATCACGTTTATCGGGCTTTTGCTTATCGACGTCCGCTTCGCCTTGATCCTGCTTTTGATCTGCATCTGCACGTACCCGTTCGCCCGCGCGGTGGTCCGCGCCATCCCGGATGCCTCCAACGCGGTGAGCGTGGCGGAGGCGCGTCGCAACGCGGTGCTGCTGGATACCGTCCGGGGCCTGCCCACGCTGCGCGCCTTCGACTTGGAGCGCTGGGCGTTGGCACGGATGCGGCGGACCTCGTGGGGCGCGGTGGAGGCGGAGATGGACCGTGTGCCCTGGTTCATCCGGCTCACAGGCATCGGCCAGGTCGCTTTCGCCGCGTGGGTGCTGCTCACGCTTGGCGTCGGCGCGTGGCTCGCGACGGCCGGTGCCGTCAGCCCGGGCCAGGCGAGTGCCGCCGTGTTCATGGTCATCCGCGCCGAGGTCACGGTGTTCAACGCCCTGTTCTTCGTCGGCGAGCTGCAGAGCGCGGCCACCGCAGTGGGCCGCGCGGTGAGCCTGGCCAAGCTCGCGGACGGGCGTGAAGCTACGGCCGTTCCGGAGGATCTGGCGGAGCCGGTGGACGTGGAAGTCGACCACGTCTCGTTTGCCTACCCGGGCGGCGCCAACGTGCTGGAGGACCTCTCTGTCACGCTCGAGGCGGGAACAACTACCGCACTGGTGGGGACTTCGGGCGCCGGCAAGTCCACGCTCGCCGCGCTCATTGCGGGGCTGGTGGAGCCCACGTCTGGGTGCATCCGGGTAGGCGCAGTAGATACCTCGCAGGTCAGCGACACGTGGACCGCCAAGAACGTCACCCTGCTCACCCAGGACGTCCACCTGTTCGCCGGCACCCTGCGCGAGGACCTCTCGATGGCCGCACAGGATGCGACCGACGCGGACCTGCTGCGGGCGCTGGCAAGTGTCGGGCTCGACCCTGAAGGCACCCAGTTCGCGCGCCTGTTCCCGAAGGGGCTGGACACCGCCGTCGGCGCAGGCGCGGAGGAGCTGCCCCCGGAGGTGGAGCAGCAGCTCGCGCTCGCACGCGTGGCGCTCTCAGGCCCGAAGGTGCTCATCCTGGACGAGGCGACGGCAGAAGCTGGCAGCGACGCCACCAACGCGCTGGAGGACGCCGCCGCGCGGATCACCGCAGACACCACGGCACTGGTGGTGGCGCACCGCCTAGACCAGGCGGCGGCCGCGGACCGGATCCTGGTCATGGACGCCGGGCGCATCATCGAGGACGGCACCCACACCGAACTCGTCGCCGCCGACGGGAGATACGCGCAACTGTTCGCTGCGTGGAGTGGCGGCGGTCACTAACTCTCCGGTAGGAATGGGGACATGACTGCAAATTATGTTTCCGACCGTTTCCCCGGCCCCGACCCGTACGCCCCGCTGGCGGACGTGCCGTCCTTCGACATCACGTCCGAGGACATCGTCGACGGCGAGCGCCTCGCCGACACGCTTGCCGGCGACAACGCCACCAGCCCGCAGCTGTCCTGGTCCGGCGCCCCGGAGGGCACCAAGACCTTTGCGGTGACCTGCTTCGACCCGGACGCGCCGACCGCCTCTGGTTTCTGGCACTGGTCCGCGTTCAACATCCCCGCGGACGTTACCGAGCTGCCAGCCGGAGCAGGCGCGAAGGACGACCTCGGTGTCGGCGCGGTGGTGCTCACCGGCGACAGCGGGGTTAAGGGCTACTACGGTGCGAACCCGCCGGCCGGCCACGGCCCGCACCGCTACCTGTTCGCCGTCCACGCGGTGGACACGGAGCTGCCCGCAGACGAGATTGCCAACCCCACCCAGCTCGGCTTCAACCTGAACTTCCACTCGCTCGGCCGAGCAATCATCTGGGGCTGGTACGAAAACCAGTAAGATTCGCCGAATGGTTCCAGTGCAACTCCGCGTCGGCGGCGCGTTCATGGGCATCGCACTCGTGCTCGTGCTCTACGCCGTGCTGGCGCTGCTTCGAGGCGACGCCGCGTTCCCCGTCACCCCGCAGGTGCTCTCCATCATCGTGGCGGTCGCCATCGTCGGCGCCTTCGCCACCTACAACACCAAGCAGGAAGGCTCACGCACCCAGGTCGGCGCGCTAATCGTGGCCGTGGTGCTCATCGGGCTCGGCTTCATCGCGCCCGACACCGAACTCATGGCCACCACGCCGTTCTGGCTGATCGGCTGGGCGCTCGCCGCCGGACTCTGCGCGGTGGTGCTGCGCCGCAGCGCAGCCGGTCACGCTTAGAGCGCTTTCCACTCCAGCCCGCTGCCCACGGCCTGCTCAATCGAGTCCAGGCCGTGGGCTTTGATCTGCGCGGCGATCCCGCGGTGGATGCCGCGGATCCAGCCCAGCCCGCCGTAGATGAACGGCGTGTAGCCCTGCAGCAGGCTCGCGCCCGCGGCGATGCGCTCCCACGCCTGCTCGGGCGTGGAGATACCGCCGACGCTGACCAGCACCAGCTGGTCGCCCACGCGCTCGTTCAGGCGCTTGAGCACCTCAAGCGAGCGGTTCTCCAACGGGGCTCCGCTGATGCCGCCCGCGCCCATCTTCTCCACCCTGGAGGCGGGCGTTTTCAGCCCGTCGCGGGAAATGGTCGTGTTGGTAGCCACAATGCCGGCCAAGTCCAGCTCCACGGCAAGGTCGGCCACGGCGTCGATGTCTTCGTCGGAAAGATCCGGCGCGATCTTCACTAACACCGGGGTGGTGGTGGATTTCTTCACCACTTCCAGGATCGGGCGGAGTTCCTCCACCGCCTGCAGGTCGCGCAGACCCGGCGTGTTGGGGGAAGAGACGTTGACCACCAGGTAGTCCGCAAGCTGACCCAGAAGCGTCGAGGTGGCGCGGTAGTCCGCCACGGCATCCTCGGAGGTCTTGTTCTTGCCGATGTTGATGCCCACCACGTCGCGGGAGCGCCGCGCACGCAGGTTGTCGGCGACCACGAGCGCGCCCTTGTTGTTGAAACCCATCCGGTTCAAAATCGCCTTGTCCTCCGGCAGGCGGAACAGCCGCGGCGTGGGGTTGCCCGGCTGGGACTTCGGGGTCACGGTGCCCATCTCAGCGTAGCCGAAGCCGATCGCGCCCCAGGAGTCGATCGCCTCGGCGTTCTTGTCAAAGCCGGCCGCCAGCCCCAGCGGGGCGGGGAAGTCCACGCCGAAAACGGTTTGCCGCAGCACCGGGTCGTGCACGCGCACGGCCTTTTCCATCACGCGGTTGACCGGGGTGGCCAGGTGCAGCGTCTGCAGCGCGCCGCTGATGATGCCGTGGATGCGCTCCGGCGGCAGCAGGAACATGAGCTTGAGTGCGCGGTCGTAGAGCGTCATGGGTTTTTCTCCTAGTTGCTCTCGGTTTGGTCGGCGGGGGAGACGATCTGGATGCCGTCGCCGGATGCGGAGGCGGCGACCACGGTGCCGTCGTCAAGCGTAATGATGCTCTGGGCATCTGCGACGGTGGCGAAGTGCTTGCGCTTCACCGGAATGCCCTGGGAGATGTCGTAGCCGGTGGCGGTGTTGCTGGCCAGCGAGCTGACCCAGGCGAGGCGCTGCGCGGGATCCCACGCGGCGTCCCAGGGTGCTTCCGGCACGGGCGCGGACTGCTGGAGGCGAATGATGTCGTCGGTGGTGTAGACGTGGATCTGGTTGCCGGTGGAATCCGCGGCCAGCACCAGGCCGTGCTCGCCGCCGCGCACTTTGCCCACGCCGAGGCCGACGCGCAGGGTGCCGCCTTGGCGCGAGCCGTTCCAGTCGATGTCCTGGATGGTGGTGTCGAAGCGGTTGGTTCGCACCACGGAGTCGCGCTGGCCGTCCACCTGCACAGCTTGCAGCTGGTCGGTCTCGCGCGCGACGTCGATGGTGTCTTTCAGTTCGCCGCCGTCGAAGACCCACACCTTGCGCTCAGTGTCGCTGCCTGCGAGCACCTCGCCTGTCGACGCCACCGTGGCCACCGTGACCGGCTTATCCGTGGCGATAGTCTCCTCCCGGTCGCCGAAGAGCTTGATCTCGCCCGCGCAGGCAAGCGCGAAGGTGCCGGCGTTTGCGGAAGCCTCGCCGCAGGATTGGTCCAGCTCGTGGCGGGCGGCCTTGCCTTGCTGGATCTCCTCGAGCGTGCCGATCGTCAGCGCGTTGTCCGTGCGCACCCCGATGCGGCCGTTCGTGACGTCCACATCGCTCACTGGCTCGAAGTCCACCACCGCGCCCGCCGGGTCCGACGACTGCGGGGACTGCACAGGCTCAGCGCTGCCCATGTTCGCAGCCGCCTCACCGCCGGCTTCCTCGATCTTGGCGGAAGGAGACGCGCCGCAGGCGCTCAGCGCCAGGGCAGCCGAGACGGCACCGGAAACTGCGGCGAAGCGGAGGCGGGAATTGGGGGCAAACAAACGAGCATTCACAAGGTCAAAGCCTAGCAACGCGCCAGTCGCGTCCCGCGATGGCTAAAGATGCGGGGTAGTGTCTTTCGCCATGACTGATCCCGCCACCACAATGTCCTGGGTTCAGGTGATCGTCCTGTCCATTGTCCAGGGCCTCACCGAGTTTCTGCCCGTGTCTTCCTCGGGTCACCTGCGCATCGTCTCCCAGCTGTTCTGGGGCGAAGACGCCGGCGCCAGCTTCACCGCTGTGATCCAGCTGGGCACGGAGCTGGCCGTGCTGGTGTTCTTCGCCAAAGACATCTGGCGCATCCTCACCGCCTGGTTCGCCGGCCTCGCGGACAAATCCAAGCGCGGTTTCGACTACCGCATGGGCTGGATGGTCATCGCCGGCACCGTCCCGGTCGGCATCGCTGGCGTGCTGCTCAAAGACCTCATCCGCGAGAACTTCCGCAACCTCTGGATCACCGCCACCGTGCTAATCCTGTTCTCCCTGGTGTTCATCTTGGCCGAGCGCCGCGGCAAAAAGACCCGTGGCTTCGAGGAACTGACCATGAAGGACGCGGTTGTGATGGGCCTGTGGCAGTGCCTGGCGCTCATCCCGGGTGTGTCGCGCTCCGGCGGCACCATCTCCGGCGGCCTGTTCCTCAACCTCGACCGCGAGGTTGCCACCCGTTTTTCCTTCCTGCTGGCCATCCCGGCAGTGCTGGCCTCCGGGCTGTTCTCCCTGCCGGATGCCTTCGACCCCCAGGCGGGCCAGGCAGCGAGCGGGCTGCAGCTGCTCGTAGGCTCAGGCATCGGTTTCGTGGTCGGCTACATCTCCATCGCGTGGCTGCTGAAATTCGTGTCCAACCACTCGTTCGCGTGGTTCGCCGCCTACCGCATTCCGCTAGGCCTGATCGTCATGGTTATGCTCGGCACTGGCGTGATGGCCGCGTAGTTGTAGGGTTGTCCGCATGCATGCATGGCCCGACCCGTCCGTACCCGCAGTCGCCGGCACCCCGGTGCCGCTGAAGCTCTTCGACACTGCCGATCAGCGCGTCAAGGAAGTAGACACCACCCCGGATGCGAACGGGGAGGTGGGGATGTACGTCTGCGGCATCACCCCGTACGACTCCACCCACCTCGGCCACGCCGCGACCTACCTCACCTTCGACCTGGCGCATCGCCAACTCATCGCCAACGGCCACAAGGTCCACTACGTGCAAAACATCACCGACGTGGACGACCCGCTGTTCGAGCGCGCCGCACGCGACGGGGTGGACTGGCGCGAACTCGGCACCAGCCAGATCGACCTGTTCCGCAGCGACATGGAGATCCTGTCCGTGATCCCGCCGCGCGACTACATCGGCGCGATGGAGTCCGTCGACGAGGTGATCGCAATGGTGCAGCAGCTTCTCGACGCCGGTGCGGCCTACGAGCTCGACCAGGGCGACATCTACGCCTCCATTGACGCCACCGAGCAGTTCGGCTACGAGTCCAACCTTGACCGCGCGACCATGGAGGAGTACTTCGCGGAGCGCGGTGGCGACCCGGACCGCGAAGGCAAGCGCGACCCGTTGGACGCCCTGGTGTGGCGCGGCCACCGCGAGGGCGAGCCGGCCTGGGACTCGCCGTTCGGCCCGGGCCGTCCAGGCTGGCACGTGGAATGTTCCGCGATTGCCACCAACCGCCTGGGCAGCCACTTCGCCATCCAGGGCGGCGGGTCTGACCTTGCGTTCCCGCACCACGAGTTCTCCGCGGCGCACGCCGAAGCCGCGTTGAAGGTCGAGCGGATGGCCGGCCACTACGTCCACGCCGGCATGATCGCGCTCGACGGGGTGAAGATGTCCAAGTCCCTGGGCAACCTCGTGTTCGTGCACAAGCTCTCGGAGGCCGGCCACGACCCGTCGGCGATCCGCCTGGCCGTCTTTGCGGGCCACTACCGCGAGGACCGGGACTTCTCCGACGCAATCCTCGCCGAGGCGGAGGAGCGCCTCGCGCGTTGGCGCGAGCAGCTCGCCAGCGAGGTTTCTGAGGCGGAGGCGACGGAAGTCGTCGATAAGCTTCGCGCAATTCTTGCGGACGATTTGAACACCCCGGAGGCACTTTCGCTTCTCGACGGCGTGGCCGGCGACTGCAACCAGATCATCGCCACCGCCCTCGACGGGCTGCTCGGGGTGCGCATTTAACGCGTCTCACGCACAATGGGGCGCATGAGCGCACCTGCGGACAACTCGATTCGGGCCCAGTTTCAGCCCGAGGTAGACGAATTCATCGACGACCTGACCACTTTCGCCACCGGTTCCTACCTGCAGGACGAGGACAAGGACCTGTGGGAAGAGCCCTTCGACCCGGCGGTGCTGCCGGATTTGAAGAAGCTCCTAGAGATGTTCCTGGACGCCCTCGACCTGCTCGGCGACGACCCTGAGGGCGACGCGCTAGTGAAGGTCGTCGCGCCGTTCTACGAAAACCTTGAGGCGTTCAACGAGAAGCACGCCAACGCGGTGCTCGAGCCGGAGGAGAAGGCCGACATCGAGACGCTGGTGTTCCGAGCGGCTGCCGCCACCGGCGCCACGGACGAGGCGCTCAACGAGCTTCCGGAACTTGAGTAGGCCACAAGCCGTCCTCTGGGACATGGACGGCACCCTCATCGACACTGAACCGCTGTGGGGGAAGGCCACCTTCGAGCTCGGCGAGCTGCTGGGTCGCCCGCTCACCCCGGAGGTGCGCGCCAAAACCATCGGCGGAAGCTTCCCCAACACCTTGAACGTGGTGGCCGAGTGGGCGGGCTACGAGCTTAAAGACGGCGACCTGGAGCGCTACCGCACCTGGATGTTCGACCGCATGGCGGAGCTGTTCGCCGACGGCATCGAGCTCAACCCCGGCATCGGCGGCGTGCTCGAGTCGCTCGCGCGGCGGGGCACGCCGATGTTCATCTGCACCAACACGGAACGGGTGGTGGCGGATCCGTGCATCGACGCGATCAGCCGCGACTTCTTTGCCGGCACCATCACCGGCGACGAGGTGGAACACTCCAAGCCGGCTCCGGACATGTACCTCGAGGCAGCCCGGCGCGCGGGCGCAGAACCGGGGGAATGCCTCGTGGTGGAGGATTCCTGGCACGGCATGTCCGCCGGGGCCGCAGCAGGCTGCGCGGTGCTGGGGCTGGCGGATGAGGTTCCCGCGGGTGTGACGAAGTTCGACCCGGACAATTTCGTCGGTGCGGGCGCCGATGACGTGGACGGTTGGTTTTCTGCAGCTCGACAGGCATAAATCGGGGGTATACAACGCCCGTCTGCAAGCGTCGCGCTACGTATAGTGGCGCGCATGAGCACTCGTACTGAAGAAGACCTCCTCGGCACCGCCGAGGTCCCCGCCGACGTCTACTACGGCATCCACGCGCAGCGCGCCGTGGACAACTTCCAGATCTCCGCTAGCACCATCAACGACGTGCCGGAGTTCATCCGCGGCATGGTGCAGGTGAAGAAAGCCACCGCGATGGCGAACCGCCGCCTGCACGCCCTGCCCAAGGACAAGGCCGAGGCCATCATCGCGGCCTGCGACAAGATCCTCGACGAGGGCGTGTGCATGGACCAGTTCCCGATCGACGTCTTCCAGGGCGGCGCGGGCACCTCCCTGAACATGAACACCAACGAGGTGGTGGCCAACCTCGCACTCGAGCTGATCGGCCGCGACAAGGGCGACTACTCGGTGATTAACCCGAACGACGACGTGAACATGTCGCAGTCCACCAACGACGCGTACCCGACCGGCTTCCGCCTCGGCGTGTACTACGCCGTGCAGGGGCTGCTGGAGGAGCTCGACGAGCTGCAGAAGGCGCTGCGTGCGAAGGGCGACGAGTTCGCCGACATCATCAAGATGGGCCGCACCCAGCTTCAGGACGCCGTCCCGATGACCCTGGGCCAGGAGTTCACCGCCTTCGGCGCCAACCTCGCCGAGGAGCAGCGCACCATCAGCGGCGCGGCCGACTCGCTGCTGGAGGTCAACCTGGGCGCCACCGCGATCGGCACCGGCATCAACACCCCGAGCGGCTACCGCGACCAGGTGGTCTCCGCGCTGCGCGAGGTAACCGGGCTGGACATCCAGGCGTCCCCGGACCTGATCGAGGCGACCTCCGACACCGGCGGCTACGTGATGATGCACAGCGCTATTAAGCGCGCCGCGATGAAGCTGTCCAAGATCTGCAACGACCTGCGTCTGCTGTCCTCCGGCCCGCGCGCCGGCCTCAACGAGATCAACCTGCCGGAGCGCCAGGCGGGCTCCTCGATCATGCCGGCAAAGGTCAACCCGGTCATCCCCGAGGTGGTCAACCAGGTCTGCTTCAGGGTCTTCGGCAACGACGTGACCATCTCCATGGCCTCCGAGGCGGGCCAGCTCCAGCTCAACGTGATGGAGCCGGTGATCGGCCAGTCCCTGTTCGAGTCCATCCGCCTGCTGGCCAACGCGGCGAAGACCCTGCGCGAGAAGTGCGTCACCGGGATCACCGCCAACAAGGAGGTGTGCGAGGCGTACGTGACCAACTCCATCGGCATCATCACCTACCTCAACCCGGTAATCGGCCACCACAACGGCGACCTGATCGGCCGCGAGGCCGCGGAGACCGGCAAGAGCGTCTACGACCTGGTGCTGGAGAAGGGCCTCATTGAGGAAGAGGACCTGCAGAAGCTGCTGAGCAAGGAAAACCTCATGCACCCGGAGTACCGCGGCACGCTGTACGTCGACGACGAGCCGAGCCTGGAGGCGTAGGCTCAGTGCTTAGCGCAGCCGGGTAGGCAACATCACACCGGCTGCATTTTCGTTTCGGGCTCCTTCGGACAGATAATGGGATGACCTAATAACTGTCTGAAGGAGCCCGCCGTGTTACTCGCCGTCCACATCATCATCCTCCTCGGGGCGATCGTGGTGGGCGCGCGGATGGGCTCCATCGCCATCGGCTTCGCCGGCGGTCTCGGAGTCCTGCTGCTCGGCGCGACCGGGATGCCGGTCAGCGCTGAGGCCATCCCGTTCGATGTCATCGGCATCATCATGTGCGTCATCGCCGCGATCTCCGCGATGCAGCTCGCCGGAGGCATGGACTACCTGGTGGACCTGGCCGAGCGCTTCTTGCGCCGCAACCCGAAGCGCATCACGGTCTACGCCCCGATTGTCACCTGGCTGATGACGGTGCTCGCGGGCACCGGCCACACCGCCTTTTCCACGATGCCCGTGATCGTGGAGGTGGCCAAGGAAGGCAAGGTGCGGCCCTCACGCCCGCTGTCGGCTGCCGTGATTGCTTCGCAGATGGCCATTGTCGCCTCGCCGATTTCCGCCGCTGTGGTGTTCATGGCCTCCGCACTCGAGCCGCTCGGGGTGGGCTACCTGCAGCTGCTGGCGGTGATGATCCCGGCGACGTTCTTCGCGATTTTCCCGATGGCGTGGATCGCCAACAAGTCGGGTGCGGAGCTGGAGGATGACCCGGTCTACCGCCAGCGGGTGGCCGACGGTCTCGTCGCAAAGCCAGCTGCCCGCGAGCATTACGTCGCACCCCGAGGGGCGAAGGCCTCTGTGGGCATTTTCCTCGCCGCGATTGTGATCGTGATGGTCTACGCCACGTTGATCTCGGAGCAGGTTGGGCTGATTGCGGACCCGACCATCCCGCGCAACGAAGCGATCATGGCCATCATGCTTGGCGCCGCGGCCGCCATCGTGCTGGTCACCCGCACGACAGCGGCGGAGATCTTAAACACCCAGGTGTTCCGCTCCGGCATGTCCGCTTGCGTGTGCGTACTCGGCGTGGCTTGGCTGGGCACGACGTTTATCAACTACTACATCGAGGACATCCAGAGCATCGCCGGCGACGTGCTCACCGCGAAGCCGTGGCTGCTCGCGGTCGTGCTCTTCGTCGCCGCATCGCTTTTGTACTCGCAGGCCGCGACGGCCAAGGCGCTCATCCCGGCGGCGCTGGCGATTGGCGTGAGCCCGCTGACCGCGCTCGCCGCCTTCCCGGCCGTCTCCGCGCTGTTCGTGCTGCCGACGTACCCGACGCTGCTCGCCGCGGTAGAGATGGACGACACCGGCTCCACCCGCATTGGCAAGTATGTGTTTAACCACCCGTTCCTCGTTCCGGGTGTGGTGTGCATCTTTGTCAGCGTGATTCTGGGTTATGCCATCGGCGCCGTTGTAGTGTGAGGTGCATGACTGCACAACCGTTGACTGACGTCGAAATTGCCCAGGCCCACTCGCTCGCCCCTATCACGGAGATCGCCGCGAAGGCAGGTGTGTCCGACGATGCGCTGATCCCGTACGGCAAGCACATGGCCAAGGTGGACATCGCCCAGAACCCGGGGAACACGCCGGGCAAGCTCGTCGTGGTCACCGGTGTCTCGCCGACGCCTGCGGGCGAGGGCAAGTCCACCACGCTGATCGGCCTGACGGACGCGCTGGCGAAGCTGGGCAAGAACGCCATGGTCGCGCTGCGCGAGCCGTCGCTCGGCCCGGTGATGGGCATCAAGGGCGGCGCCGCGGGCGGCGGATACTCCCAGGTGGTACCGATGGAGCAGATCAACCTGCACTTCACCGGCGATTTCCACGCGATAACCAGCGCCAACAACACGTTGGCCGCGCTCATCGACAACCACATCCACCAGGGAAATGCCCTCGGCATCGACCCGCGGCGGGTGACCTGGCAGCGCTGCCTGGACGTCAATGACCGCGCGCTGCGCAACGTGGTCACCGGCCTGGGTGGCCCGGCGCACGGCGTGCCAGCGGAGACCGGTTTCACCATCACCGCTGCCTCCGAGATCATGGCGATTTTGGGTCTGGCCACGGACCTGGAGGATTTAAAGCAGCGCCTGGCGAACATCACCATCGGCCTGACCTACGACAAGAAGCCGGTCACCGCCGGCGACCTCGGCGCCCAGGGCGCGATGGCCGCGCTGCTGAAAGATGCGGTCAACCCGAACCTGGTGCAGACCCTCGGCGGCACCCCGGCGTTCATCCACGGCGGCCCGTTCGCCAACATCGCCCACGGCTGCAACACCCTGATTGCCACCCGCACCGCCCAGCAGTACGCGGACATCGTGCTCACGGAGGCCGGCTTCGGCTCCGACCTGGGCGCGGAGAAGTTCTTCGACATCAAGGCCCGTTACGGCGAGCTCGACGTCGCCGGTGCCGTCATCGTGGCTACGGTGCGCTCCATCAAGCACAACGCGGGCGTGGCCAAGGCGGAGCTTTCGAACGAGAACGTCGCCGCGCTGGAGGAGGGCATTGTCAACCTCGAGCGCCACGTGGAAAACGTGCGCAAGTTCGGCGTGACCCCGGTGGTTGCGCTCAACCGTTTCGCCACCGATTCCGAGGCCGAGCTGGACTTCCTGAAGAACTGGGCCAAGGCTAACGGCATCGCGCTGGCTGAGGCGGACGTGTGGGCCAAGGGCGGCGACGGTGCGCTCGAGCTCGCTCAGACTCTGCTGGACAACCTCACCGAGGGCACCTCGCACCCGCTCTACGATCCGGCCGAAGGCGTGGAGGCGTCCATCGAGACCATCGCCAAGGAGATCTACCGCGCCGCCGACGTGCAGTACTCGGCCGCGGCGCTGAAGGACCTGCAGACGCTCAAAGACAACGGCTTTGACAATCTGCCGGTGTGCATCTCCAAGACGCAGTACTCCTTCTCGGACGACCCGACCCAGCTCGGCGCACCGGAGGGCCACACGCTGCACGTGCGCAACATCGTCCCGCGCACCGGCGCCGGTTTCGTGCTCGTGCTCACCGGCGACGTGATGACCATGCCGGGCCTGCCCAAGCAGCCGGCCGCCAACAACATCGACGTCGACGCCGACGGCGTGGTCTCCGGCCTGTTCTAGGCCTCGGGGGCGCCGCCGTCGCTACGCGCCTCCGCCCGCGACCCCGGCCACCCGGGGTAGGCCGGGGGAGTGCCGCCGAAGACCGGGCACAGGTGCTGGAAGGCGCACCACCCGCACAGCTTGGACTGCTGCGGGCGGAAGTTGCCTGATTTACCGTCGGCCTCGATCTTCCACCACAGCTCCGCCAAGTCCCGCTCGAAGTACTCCAGCTCCTCGCGCGAGGGGGCGAGGATCATCGAGTCCATCACCTTCAGATACATCAGCTTCAGCTGCGTGGGCACAACGCCGAACATGCGCCAGTACACCAGCGCGTAAAAGCGCATCTGGAACTGCGCGTCTTCGGAGTAGCGCGGCAGCGGCTTCTTGCCGGTTTTGTAGTCGACCACGCGCACCTCACCGGTAGGCGCGATGTCCACGCGGTCGATGAAACCGCGGACCGGCACCCCGTTCGGCAGCGTGAAGTCCACCGGCATTTCTTGAGCGTGCGCGTCGAAGCCCAGTGGGTTTTCCATGGTGAAGTAGCCGCGCAGCAACGTGCGGGCGTCCACAAGCAACTGGTACTCGTCCTTCACCGGCTCCGCGCAGGTGGGATCCTCTTCGCGCATCTTCTCCCAGTTCGGCTTCAGCCTTTTTACCGCCGCCGGGTAGGTGCGCTCCTCGCGCGGCCAGGCGAACATCTCCTCCAGCACGGCGTGCACCAGCGTGCCTTTGACCTGCGCCTCCGTGGACGGCTCCGGGATCTTGTCGATAGCGCGCAGCCGGTACTGCAACGGGCAGCGCTTGTAGTCGGAGGCGCGCGACGGCGAGATGGCTAGTGGGCGTGGGGGAGTGCTGGCATCAGACATGGTGCCCAACATCATAGAGTGGAGCCATGACACAGCCGTTCATCGATTTCATCGCCCAAAGCCCCTCCGCGTTCCACGCGAGCGCCACCGTCGCCGAAAGGCTCGAGGCCGAAGGGTTTACTCGGAGCATTTCGCTTGACGACGGCGCACACGCCCCCGGCGGCCACCTCATCGTGCGCGACGGCGCCGTGGTTGCGTGGTGGGTGCCCGAAAAGGCCCGCCCGCGTTTTCGGGTGGTCGGCTCCCACACCGATTCGCCGGGGCTGATGGCGAAGCCGGACCCTGACGTGGTGCGCGAGGGCTTCCGCCAGGTTGCGGTGGAGGTCTACGGCGGGCCGATTCTGGCCAGCTGGTTCGACCGCGACCTCACGTTTGCCGGCCGCGTGGTCACCGCGGACCGCACCGAGCACCTGGTCAACACCGGCCCGGTCGCGCGCGTGCCGAATCTGGCCATCCACCTCTACCGCGGCGACATGCCGGAGATCGACCGCCAGGTGCACACCCAGCCCATCCTGGGCGTGGACCGTCCGCTGCTGGAGTTGGCGGCGGAGTCCGCGGGCATCAACGCCGAAGACGTGGTGGCGCACGAGCTGATCACCGCGGATGCGCAGCGCGGCGAGGTCATCGGCGACCTGCTGGCGGCCGGCAGGCTGGACAACCTCACCAGCGTGTGGGCCTCCATGGAGGCGATGCTCGCGGCCAAGGACGAGGCGCAAGACATACTGGTGCTGGCGGCCTTCAACCATGAGGAGGTAGGTTCCGCGTCCACCGCCGGCGCCGGCGGGCCGCTGCTAGAGCGCGTGCTGACCAAGGTGGCGCAAGGCTTCGGCGACCCGGCCGAGATCATCGCGGGCTCCATCCAGGTATCCGCCGACGCGGCCCACGCGGTGCACCCGAACTACCCGGGCAAGCACGACCCCACCCACCACCCACTGGTGAACAAGGGTCCGGTGCTCAAGATCAATGCGAACCAGCGCTACGCGTCCAACGCCGCCACGGAGACGGAGTGGATCATGGCCTGCCGCGCGGCGGGCGTGCCGCACCAGACGTTCGTGGGCAACAACGCGGTGCCGTGCGGATCCACCATCGGGCCGATTTCGTCGACACGCTTGGGCCTTCCGACGGTGGACGTCGGCGTGCCGCTGTTGTCCATGCACTCGGCGCGCGAGCTGTGCGGCGTGGACGACATGGACTACTTCGTGCGCGCGCTGACGGCTTTTTATGCGGCGGCGCAGTAGGGCATACTTACCGCCATGTATTCGGGACCGTTCCAGCCAGGCGACAAGGTGCAGCTCACAGACGCGAAGCGCCGCCACTTCACCATCGAGCTCAAAGAGGGCGGGCAGTTCCACTCGCACAAGGGCATAGTCAGCCACGACGACATCATCGGCGCCGACGAGGGCACCGTGGTGAAGTCGACGCTCGGCTCCGACTACCTGTGCTTCCGCCACCTGCTGGTGGACCACGTGCTGTCCATGCCCCGCGGCGCCGCGGTGATCTACCCGAAGGACGCCGCTCAGATCCTGGTCGAGGGCGACATCTTCATGGGCGCGCGCGTGCTCGAGGCGGGCGCCGGTTCCGGCGCGCTGACCATGTCGCTGCTGCGCGCCGTGGGCCCGGAGGGCCACGTCTACTCCTACGAGATCCGCGACGACCACCTGGCGTTCGCGAAAGACAACGTCGCCGATTACTTCGGCGGTGAGCCGGAGTGGTGGACCCCGCGCCTCGGCGACTTCGGCGAGGTCACCCCGGAGGACCTGGACGGCCAGGTCGACCGCGTCATCTTGGACATGGTGGAGCCGTGGCACTTCATCGACACCGTGAAAAACGTGCTCATCCCGGGCGGCGTGTTCATGACGTATGTGGCCACCGTGCCGCAACTGATGAACATCATGGAGGCCATCCGCGAGGCGAAGTGCTTCACCGAGCCACGCGCGTGGGAGACCCTGCTGCGCGAGTGGAAGGTCGACGGCCTTGCCACGCGCCCGGAGCACCGCATGAACGCCCACACGGCATTCCTCGTGTGGACGCGCCGGCTTGCCGACGGGGTGACGCCGCCGCGGCCGCAGCGCAAAGCTCGTCGATAAGCCTCTCGCTCCTATGTAGGCTCGAACGTATGCCTGAAATCCACGACGATGCCTTCGGACCGGAGCTGCGCGAGCTCAAGCGCAAGAACCGCGATCTCGGGTCGCGCAACGAGAAGCTCGCTGAACTGCTGAAAGTCAGCCGCGACAAGCTCAACGACTTGTATGCGAAGGTCGAGGAGCTCAACGAGCCGGCATCGACGTACGGGATTTACCTCGCACCCGCCCCGCGCGATGGGGAAGCCGAGGTGCACACCACCGGCCGGCGCATGCGGCTGAAGGTCTCGCCGCTGGTGGACCCGTCCAAGCTTGTTCCCGGCACGCTCGTGCGGCTGGGCGAAGGCACGATTGTGGTGGAGACCTGCGGTTTCGACCCCACCGGTCAGTTGGCCACCATGGTCGAGCGCGTCGGCGGGGACCGCGCGATTGTGGCGGACCAGCAGGGCGCGGAATCGATCGTCATGCTCGCCGAGCCGTTGCGCCACGCCGCCCGCGCCGGCGACACGGTGCTAGTCAACGCGTCTGCCGGCTACGCGTTTGAGCGCATCGCGAAAACCGAGGTCAACCAGCTTTCGCTCGACGAGGTCCCGGACGTCACCTACGCGGACATCGGCGGTTTGGCCTCCCAGATCGAGACCATCCAGGATTCCGTGGAGCTGCCGTTTTCCCATCCGGAGCTCTACCAGGCCTACGACCTACGCCCGCCGAAGGGCCTGCTGCTGTACGGCCCGCCCGGCTGCGGCAAGACGCTCATCGCCAAGGCGGTGGCGAATTCGCTGTCGCAGCGCATCGGCGACGGGGGACAGGCGCACTTCATCAACGTCAAAGGCCCCGAGCTTTTAAACAAGTTCGTCGGCGAAACCGAGCGCCGCATCCGCCTGATCTTCGAGCGCGCCCGGGAACTGGCCGCCGGAGGCAACCCGGTGATCGTCTTCTTCGACGAGATGGAGTCCATCTTCCGCACCCGCGGCTCCGGCGTATCTTCCGACATGGAGACCACGGTGGTGCCGCAGCTGCTCACCGAAATCGACGGCGTGGAGGACATCGCCAACGTCATCGTCATCGGCGCGACCAACCGCGAGGAACTCATAGACCCGGCGATTTTGCGCCCGGGCCGCCTGGACATCAAAATCCGCGTCTCCCGCCCCAACAAGGACGAGGCCAAAGACATCCTCGCGCGCTACATCACCGACGAGGTCCCGCTCGCGTCCCCGCGCGAGCTGCTTATCGACGCCACCGCCGACGCCATGTTCGCCCCGCGCCCCTATGTGCGCTTAGAGCTTGTCGACGGCTCCGCCGAAACCCTGCACTACTACCACTTCGTCTCCGGCGCGATGATCGCCAACGTGGTGGACCGCGCCAAAAAGTTGGCGATCAAGGACCACCTTTCTGGCGTATCTACCGCGGGCCTGACGGAAGAGCACCTGCGCCAGGCTGTCCGCGCCGAGCAGGACGAAAGCGAGGACATGCCGAACACCGCCAACCCGGACGAGTGGGCGCGAATCACCGGCCGCCACGGAAAACGCGTCTTAGCCGCGGAGGTTATCGGTTAGGAACGGCGCTGACCTTCGCTTAGCCCTGGTCGAAGAGATGCTGATCGATGGCGATAGCCACGGCGGCACCCGATCCGAGCGCTTGAGAGACCTGATCCGGCGAGCTAACTACGTTGCCGATCGCCCACAGTCCAGGCTGTGAGGTCTTTCCTCCCTCAACCTGGACCCAGCCATCTGCAACAGTGCAGCCAGCTCCCCGAAGGAGTTCGTCGTTCGGCTTGAACTCCGGACCAGTGAAGCAAGCTTCATAGCGAATCGGCCCGGAGTCAGTGGTGATCTCGACGGTGTGGTCGTCGTCAGTGGCTGGTGAAACTCGCGATACCTCATCGACGACGAGAGCTACTCCACGCTGTTCAAGGCGTTCGCGCTGCTCTGGGCTCAGGTCCATCCCGTTGGAGTAAAGCGTGACGCTGGAGGCCCACTTGGTCAGCAACGTTGCGATCCTGGTGGTAAACCCTGGGTTCTTGCCTCCGACGACACCGAGATTCGTGCCGTTGACCTCGTACCCGTGGCAGTACGGACAGTGGAAAACGCGGGTGCCCCACATCTCGCTCAACCCGGGGACCTCGGGAAGCACATCCGTGATTCCGGTTGCAACCAGTACCTGCGAAGCTGTGGATGCTTCGCCCGACGCGAGCTTCACGGACCAATCACCCGTGTCCAGGTGCTCCAGGGTTTCTACGCGTCCGTCGATAAGAAGGCCCCCGTACGACACGAACTCGGCCTGGCCGCGGGTAAGCAGTGCGGAGGGATTCTCTGCGTCGAGACCGATCACGCCGTGCATGTGCTCGCTGTTGCGGTTCCTGGGCGTGCCCGCGTCCACCAGGCACACCTTCCGGTTCGCCCGAGCGAGATTGATCGCTGCCGCGCTCCCGGCGAATCCGCCTCCAACGACAACGACGTCAAAGTGTTGACTCGCCAGGCTTATTGCCTCGTCCATATCCGTTCCCTCTTTCGCTTCACGTCTGGGCTCGGCCCAGGGTAGCGCGCGTCTGCGCAACTGTGTCGACAGCAACACCGAAATCACCAGCGCTGAGGTGCGCGAAGCTCAGCACCAAACCGTCGCCGCTGTTGGTCCACAAGGTGGATTCGTGCCCGGATTCAATACCGGCTTTAAGTAGGCGTTTCTCAAATTCATCTCGCTCCTCGCGTGTGCCAAAGCGCACAGTGAGGTCCGCGCCGTCGCCGGGCGCGAGTCGGGCGCCGTCGAAGAGCGGAACCAGCCGCTGGTTCAGCACCTCGCGTCGCTGCGCCAGCCCGCGGTGGACGGCGCGGGATGCGCGGCGGGCGACGCCGTCGTTAAGCAAATGCGCGATCGCCCGCTGGGTGACGGAGGAGACCGGCATGCCCAGGACGCTGCGGACCTCGCGTAGCGCCTCGGCGGTCGCTTGTGAGGCGACGACGTAGCCCGCGGCGAGTTCGCGGGACAGCAGCGTGGAAAACGTGCCGAGGGTGAGCACGTCCGCGCGGGTGGCCAGCGAGGACAGCGCCGGCTGCGGGGATATGCGGTAGCGCAGTTCGGTGTTGAAGTCGTCTTCGATTACCACGGTGTCGGTGCGCGCGGCCCACTCGAGCAGCTCCACGCGGCGGGCGGCGGGCATGGCGCCGCCGAAGGGGTAGAGGTGCGACGGGGTGACTAGCAGGGCGTCGAGGGAGTCGGGGAGAGCGTCGACCACGACGCCGTCGGTGTCCGTGGCGCATTCCACGACCTCGTGGCCGCCGAGCGGGATCACGCGCCGCAGTCCCGGGTGCCCGGGGTCTTCCACGCCCACGCGCAGGTTTGGACCAAGCGCAAAGAGGATGCACATGAGTCCCTCGCGGGAGCCGCCGGTGACCACAATCTGGTCCGGGGACACGCGCATGCTGCGCGCGAGGCGGAGGTGCTCGGCAACGGCGTGGCGCAGCTCGGGCTCGCCGGACTTGTCCACGGTGGAGCCGGGTTCCGCGGCGGCCTCGCGCCACGCCTTTCGCCAAGTGGCGGGGCGGATGGTGCCCGCGCTGCCGGGCGAGGGCTTCAGGGAGATCCAGGCCTTCGGGGTTGTGCGGGCGGGCGTGCCGGAGGTGGGCTCTGGCAGGGGCGCGGCCACGGTGAGGTCCGGGTGGATCCGCGTCGGCGCTCCCTGGCTGGTTAGCAGGTAGCCCTCGCCTTCGAGCTGGTCGTACGCGGTGACCACGCTGCCGCGGGAGACGCCGAGCTGTTCGGCCAGGGCGCGGGTGGACGGGATGGCGTCGTGAGGCGAAAGTGCGCCTGTAGCCACGGCGTCGCGGATGCCTGCGGCGATCTGCGCGGGGATGGGCGTTGGGTGGTCGCGGGAGATATGCAGCAGCATCAACTGGTCCAAAGAAACTAAACGGAACTGGCACTTGGAATCTACCAGTTGCCGGGGCAGACTAAGTGGTATGTCTGATGTAGAACAGCTGAACCAGAAATTCATCGGCGGCGTGATCATGGACGTCGTCACGCCCGAGCAGGCCAAGATCGCCGAGGATGCCGGCGCATCCGCAGTCATGGCGCTCGAGCGCGTGCCGGCCGACATCCGCGCGCAGGGCGGCGTGGCCCGCATGTCGGATCCGGACCTGATCGAGGGCATCATCGAGACCGTCGACATCCCGGTCATGGCAAAGGCGCGCATCGGCCACTACATGGAGGCGAAGATCCTCGAGCACCTCGGCGTGGACTACATCGACGAGTCCGAGGTCCTGAGCCCGGCCGACTACGTCAACCACATTGACAAGACCGATTTCTCGGTGCCGTTCGTGTGCGGTGCAACCAACCTGGGCGAGGCGCTGCGCCGCGTGAACGAGGGCGCGGCGATGATCCGCTCCAAGGGCGAGGCCGGCACCGGAGACGTCTCGGAAGCCACCAAGCACATCCGCACCATCAAAGGCGAGATCGCGTCCCTGCAGGCAATCTGGAACGGCAACCGCGACGAGCTCTTCGTCGCGGCGAAGGAGCTGCAGGCGCCGTACCAGCTGGTGGCCTACGTGGCGGTGCACGGCAAGCTCCCGGTGCCGCTGCTGGTTGCCGGCGGCGTGTCTACTCCGGCTGACGCGGCGCTGATGATGCACCTCGGCGCGGACGGCGTATTCGTCGGCTCCGGCATCTTCAAGTCCGGCAACCCAGAAGCCCGCGCCAAGGCCGTGGTCAAGGCGACCCAGAACTGGAACGACATCGCCGCGGTGACTGAAGCCTCGCGCGGACTGGGCGAGGCGATGGTGGGCATCAACGTCGCCGACCTTCCCGCGCCGCACCGCCTGGCCGAGCGCGGCTGGTAGGTCTTCCGCCTGCGAAGGCTCACCCGCTAGGCTTGGTCCCCATGACGCGCTACATGGGGACCGAGACCGAATACGGCATCACCTGCCCGGACAACCCGCAAATCAGCCCGCTGGTCACCTCCACGCACGCGGTGGTCGCCTACGCGGCGCTGCGCACCCAGGCCCGCACCCGCTGGGACTATGCGGAGGAAGCGCCGCTGAAGGACACGCGCGGCTTCGACCTGCAGCGCTACCGCAGCGTGCCAGTCGTGGACGCGAACGCGATCGGAGTGGCCAACGTGGTCACCACCAACGGCGCGCGCTACTACGTCGACCACGGGCACCCGGAGTACTCCAGCCCGGAGTGCTCGAACGCGTTCGACGCGATGGTCTTTGATGCCGCCGGCGACATCGTCCTCAACGACGCCGCCGCGTGCATCCGGGAGCTGTGGGAGCAGCAGGTCTCCGTGCTGGCCAAGCACGAGCCGTGCCCGCCGCTGAAGTTTTACAAGAACAACGTCGACGGCAAGGGCCGCTCCTACGGCAGCCACGAAAACTACCTGTATTCGCGTCACACCAACTTCGAAAACGTCACCCAGGCGCTGATCCCGTTCTTCGTCACCCGCCAGGTCATCATTGGCGCGGGACGCGTGGGCATCGGCCAGTCATCGGAGCAGCCGGGCTTCCAAATCTCCCAGCGCGCGGACTACTTCGAGCAGGAGGTCTCGCTGGAGACCACGCTCAACCGCGGCATCATCAACACGCGCGACGAGCCGCACGCACCGGAGGAGGACTTCCGCCGCCTGCACGTCATCGTGGGGGACGCGAACATGAGCCAGTTCTCCAACTTCCTCAAACTCGGCATGACCTCGCTCGTGCTCGACGCGATCGAGGCCGGCGTGGATTTCTCGGATCTGCGACTGAAAAGCCCGGTCGAAGAGATTAAGACGGTCAGCCACGACCCCACGCTCACACATGAGCTCGAGCTTCTCGACGGCCAAAGGTTGACCGCGATCTCCATCCTCCGTGAATACAGGAGAAGGTGTGACGGGCGGAGCGACGTCGATAAGCAAGTGCTCGAGATGTGGGACGAGGTCCTCAACGACCTGGAGCGCGACCCGCTGTCCACCGCCGACCGGCTGGATTGGACGGCGAAGTGGGCGCTGGTGCGCAGGTTTGAGCAGCGCGGGGCGACGCAGGCGAAGCTGCAGGCGATTGATTTGCAGTACGCGGACATCGACCCCGCAAGCTCCCTGTACCACGCGCTGGTGCGCAAGGGAGCGATGCGCACGATGGTCAGCGCGGAGGAGATCGCGCGCGCCGCGGCACACCCGCCGGAGGACACCCGCGCGTACTTCCGGGGTCGCGCGGGCGAAAAGTTCGCCGAGGACCTAACAGCCTCGAACTGGCAGTCCATGCTGTTCACCGTGGACGGGCAGCTCTACCGGGTGCCGCTGGACCTGCTGGGCAGCCACACCAAGGCGGACGTGGGCGAGCTGATTGAAACGTCTGCGACAACACGCGAGCTGCTTTCCGGCCTGGGGCTGGCTCCAGAGCGCTAAGGTTGCATCTATGGCTACGCAACAGACACACGCTTCCGGTGGCGGCGGGGACAACCACGGCGAGGACGTCGCCGCGGAATCTGCCGGCCAGGCCCAGATCAACGCCTCCGGCACCGACGATCTGCTCGACGAAATCGACGCGCTGCTGGACTCCAACTCGGAGGAGTTTGTGAAGTCCTTTGTGCAGAAGGGCGGGCAGTAAGCTGGCAACCAGCTACCCGCGCCGCATCATGGGCGTGGAAACGGAGTTCGGCGTGGTCGCCTACGACGGCTCGCGCCAGGTGCTCACGCCCGAGGAGGTCGCACGCTACCTGTTTCGCCCGGTGGTGTCGCAGCACCGCAGCTCCAACGTGTTCACCGCTAACGCCTCGCGTTTGTACCTGGATGTGGGCTCGCACCCGGAGTACGCGACCGCAGAGTGCGACTCGCTGAGCCAGCTTCTGGCCTACGACAAGGCGGGGGAGCGGATCTTCCACCGATTGTCGCAGCAGTGCGATGAGACGCTGCGTAACGACGGGTTTGCCGGCTCGACCTACCTGTTCAAAAACAACGTGGACTCACGTGGAAACTCCTACGGCGCGCACGAGAACTACCTGATCAGCCGCGAGCTCGCGTTGAAGTCTTTCGGCCAGCAACTGCTGCCGTTTCTGATCACGCGCCAGCTCATCTGCGGCGCGGGCAAGATCGCAGGCGACAAGTTCGTCATCTCCCAGCGCGCGGACCAGGTGTGGGAGGGTGTGTCTTCGGCCACCACGCGTACCCGGCCGATCATCAACACCCGAGACGAGCCGCACGGGGATTCCCACCGCTTCCGCCGCATGCACGTGATCGTGGGCGATTCCAACATGTCCGAGCCCACCTTCGCGCTCAAGGTCGGCTCGATGCTGCTGGTCATCGAGATGCTGGAGGCCGGCTTCGACCTGCCGGACATGGAGCTTGCGGACCCGATCGCGCACATCCGCGACATCGCCGCCGACCCCACGGGCGCCACCGAACTCACCCTTGCAGCGGGCGGCACCGTCACCGCGCTCGAGGTGCAGCAGCGCACCCTCGCCGCCGCGAAGCGCTGGCTCACACAGCGCCCGGACGAGGGCACGCCAAACGAGGAGATGGCCCGGGTGGTGGACCTGTGGGCCCGCGTGCTCGACGCCATTGCCACGCAGGATTTCTCGGGCGTGGACACGGAGATCGACTGGGTGATTAAGCGCAAGCTGCTCACCCAGTTCAAGGACCGGCTCGGCTGCGGCTGGGACCACCCGAAGCTCGCCCAGATCGACCTGACCTACCACGACATCAACCCGCAGCGCGGCCTGTTCTATCTGCTCGAGCGCAAAGGACTGGCGGCGCGCTGGATCGATGAGGCGGCCATTGAGCAGGCGGTGGACAACCCGCCGGTGACCACTCGCGCCGCCATCCGTGGCGAGTTCCTTTCCGCCGTGCGCGAGCGTGGCCTTGCGCATAATGTCGACTGGGTGCACTTGAAGGTCAACCGCCCGGAACCCCGCACGGTGGAGCTGCAGGACCCGTTCGCCACCGCGGACGACGCCGCAGCCGACCTGATCAGCTGGGTGCGGGCGCAGGAAACCGAAGAAGGGTAGGTCGCGGTGGCCAACGACAATGACATGGTCGTGCGCCAAGTCGGGCTCACGTTTGCCCTGCTGGCCTCGCCCGCAAAACGCGACGTGGCCTGGGTTCAAAAGCACGTGGACGGCTACGGCGGCCGCACCCGCGACGCCGCCACCCACCTGATTGAGCGCGACGTGCGCGAGTTGCGCGACCTCGGCGTGCCCGCGCGTTACCAGGACGGCGAGGTGTGGGTGGTCAAGGACCTCTACGAGCTGCCGGCCGTGGACCTGACCGCCGAGGAGGCCTCCGTGGTGGGCCTCGCCGCGGATCTGAGCAAGCCGGGCTCGCTCGGCGAGTTCGCCCGCTCCGGCTGGACCAAGCTCGCCGCCTCTGGGGCGACGCGTTCCATGGACGCGCCGGCGCTGATGAACGTGTCCAACGACATCTTCCAGCTACGCCCCGACACGCTGCGCGCCATCGTGAAGTGCGTCCAGGCCAAGCAGCGCATTTCCTTCGACTTCGTCCGCGCCCCCGGCAAGGACCCGGAGCGCCGCGTGGCCGACCCGTGGGGCGTGGTCTCCCTGAACAACCGCGCCTACTTCGTCGGCTACGACATCGACCGCGACGACGTGCGCGTGTTCCGCCTCAAAAAGGTCTCCAAGCTGAAGAAAGTGCGCCACTCGGACGCGTTCCACGAACGCGCGGGCGACCTGCAGGCATTGGTGGAGGAAACACTGCGCGGCGAGCTTATCGACGCCACCGTGACCGTCACCCACGGCACCGGCGAGGAGCTCGCTCAGCGCGGCTCCCGTACCTCCGGTGACACCGACACCATCACGCTGCGCGGCGTGGACCGCGACTGGGCCGTGCGCACTATCGCCAGCCTCGCCGGAAACGTGGTGGTGGTGGAGCCGTCGGAGGTCCGTGAGGACGTCGTCAAGCTGCTGCGCACCGCGCTGGAAGGGGAGAACTGATGGCTGTGGACTTCAAGCGCCAAGAGCGCGTGGTGCGCCTGCTCAACCTGTTGGCCTACTCCTCGAACCACCCTGGGCTGACCCCGATGGAAATCGCCCGCGACCTGGGCGCAGACCCGATGCAGGTGCGCGACGATTTCGAGCTGCTGTTCCTCTCCGGCGTGGGCACCGGGCCGGGTGAGATGATCGACCTGGAGTACTCCTGGAAGGGCGTCAACATCAAAGACGACCAGGGGATGACCACGCCGCTGCGCCTGTCTCCCGCGGAAGCTAGCGCGCTGCTGATCCTGCTGGATTCTTTGGAAACCATGCCGGGGCTCGTGGACGGCCGCGCCGTGCGCACCGCCGCCGAGAAAATCCGCGCGGTGACCAAGTCGCAGGCGGTCGGCGACGCGGAACACACCGGTGAGGCCGGTGTTGCCGGCACCGTCGCCGACGCACTCGCCGCCAAGCGCAAGCTGCGCATCACGTACTACTCGGCGTCTTCGGACACCGTCACCGAGCGCGAGGTCGACCCCGCGCGCCTGTTCCACCAGTCCGGCGCCACCTATCTCCAGGCCGCTCAGCACGGGGAGATCCGAACGTTCCGCCTGGACCGGATTCAAAGCGCCGAGCTTCTCGACGCCCCTTCGGACGCCACCGACACCGACTTCGACACTGACTTTGACCCAGCGGACCCGTTCGGCATGGCCGATCGAGCACAAGCGAAGTTGCTGATCCACCCGGACGCCACGTGGCTGGCGGACTACTGGGAGATCGAGCTGGATAAGCCTTCGGAGGAAGACCAAAAACGTGTGGAAGCGTCAGGGGAGTGGATCCCCGCCACGATGCGCTACGGCAGCGACGACTGGCTGGTGCGCTTCTGCCTGAGTCAGGCGGACCGGGTGCGAATCGTCGAACCAGCAGCACTCGCCGACGAGGCCATGTCCCGCGTGCATCGCGGGCTCGAGGCGTTAGACTAATCTGCGCGTTAGACCGTTTTCGGAAAGGACAACCCATGCCAAACATTGGATGGACCGAGCTCATTATCGTCATCTTCCTCGTGCTGCTGCTGTTCGGCGCAAACAAGCTGCCGGACCTGGCGCGTTCCATGGGTCGCTCCGCACGCATCTTCAAGTCCGAGGTCAAGGAGATGCGCAACGAAGACGAGGCGGAAACCCCGGCGCAGCAGCGTCAAATCGACGCCGCGCCGGCGCAGGAGACCCGAAGCGCTGCCCAGGAGGCGGACTTCTGGGAGCGCCCGGAGAACAATCCGCGCTAAGTCTGCCTGATGGCACGCACGAAAACCCCCAAGAGGCCGAAGAGACCGAAGAACCCGACCGGCGAGATGTCGCTGGTGGAGCACCTCCAGGAGCTGCGCCGCCGCGTCATCATTTCGCTCGCTGCCATTGTGGTGGGCACCATCATCGGATTCATCTGGTACCAAGCCGCCCCGCCGCGCATGATGCCGCTGGGCGAGATCATCCGCGGCCCCTACTGCAACTTGCCGCCCGAACTGCGGGCAGACTTCACTGGCGACGGCGAATGCCGCCTGTTGGCCACTAACCCGTTTGAGATGTTCATGCTGCGCCTGAAAGTAGGCGCCCTGGCAGGCCTTGTGCTGTCGTCCCCGGTGTGGCTGGCGCAGATCTGGAACTTCATCACCCCGGGCCTGCATAAGAACGAGCGCCGCTACACGTTCAGCTTCGTCACCATCGCGGTTGTGCTGTTCGTCTCCGGTGCGCTGCTCGCGTACTTCGTCCTGGACAAGGGCCTGTATGTGCTCATGTCCATGGGCTCCGAGGTCCAGATTGCGGCGCTTTCAGGAGGGGAGTACTACAACTTCCTCCTCGCGCTCATCGTCATCTTCGGTGTCAGCTTCGAAGTGCCGCTGATCATTATCATGCTCAACCTGCTGGGCATCCTGCGCTACGAGCACGTCAAAGACAAGCGCCGGATTATCATTGTCGGTATTTTCATTTTTGCTGCGGTGATGACGCCGGGCCAGGACCCGTTCTCCATGGTGGCGCTGGCTATCTCCATTTGCCTGCTGGTGGAGATGGCCTTCCAGTTCTGCCGCTGGAACGACCGCAAGCAAAAGCGCGAGCGCCCCGACTGGATGGATCTGGACGACGAGGAAGCCTCCGGCCCGATTGAAGCGCCGACGCCCGTTGGCCGCGCCAGCAGCATCGGTGCGGAGCCGATTGAGCGCCCGGCTCCGGTGCAGCGCGCGCCGGAAGCTCAGCAGGATTCCTCGCCGCGGGGCTACGCGGGCGGAGCAGATTTCAGGGACGTACTGTAGGGGGCATGCTTTCCCCCGATCCTGGTACATCGTTTCTGCGGGAATTCGCCGAGGCGAAACCGTTTGTCCTCGACGACTTCCAGCTCCAGGCCTGCCAGGCGGTGGAGCAGGACCGCGGCGTGCTGGTGTGCGCGCCCACCGGGTCGGGCAAGACCATCGTCGGCGAGTTCGCCGTCGCGCTCGCCCTTAACCGCGGCACGAAGTGCTTTTACACCACGCCGATTAAGGCGCTGAGCAACCAGAAGTACCACGACTTAGTCGCCGAGCACGGCGATGACGCGGTGGGCCTGCTTACCGGCGACACCAGCATCAACGGCACCGCCGACATCGTGGTGATGACCACCGAGGTCTTACGCAACATGCTGTACGCGGAGTCGCCCCAGCTGGACCGGCTCACGCACGTGGTGATGGACGAGATCCACTACTTGGCGGACCGCGACCGGGGTGCGGTGTGGGAGGAGATCATCCTCAACCTCGACGATTCTGTGAGCCTCATCGGCCTCTCCGCCACCGTGTCCAACTCCGAAGAGTTCGGCGAGTGGCTTGACGCGGTGCGAGGCGACACCGAAGTCATCGTCTCCGAGCACCGCCCGGTCCCGTTGAGCCAGTACATGATGGTCGGCCGCAAGATGTTCCCGCTGTTCGAGCCGGGCACCGGCGGGCGGGTCAACCGCAGCCTCGAGCACGCCATCGAGCGCATCGAGGCAGGCTCTTCCGACGAGGGCCGGCGCGACTTCGAGGAGGGGAGGGGCTTTCGCTCCCGCTCCCGCTCCCGCTCCCGCAGCGGCCGCTCGCGCGGCCAGGACAAGGTGCGCCCGGTCGGCCGGCCCGAGGTTGTCTCCGCCCTCCAGGGCCAAGACATGCTGCCGGCGATCGTGTTCATCTTCTCCCGCGCGGGCTGCGACGGCGCCCTGTTCCAATGCCTGCGCTCCCGCAAGGAACTGACCACGCCCGACGAGCGCGCGGAGATCGAGCAGATTATCGACGAGGGCGTGGACGGCATCCCGGAAGAGGACCTGGAGGTACTGAACTTCCGCCAGGTGCGCACCGCATGGATGCGCGGGTTCGCCGCCCACCACGCGGGGCTTTTGCCCGCGTTCAAGCACATCGTGGAGCAGTTGTTCGTCCGCGGGCTGGTCAAGGTCGTCTTCGCCACCGAGACGCTGGCGCTGGGCATTAACATGCCGGCTCGCACGGTGGTGCTGGAGAAGATGGTCAAGTTCAACGGCGAGGCCCACGTGGACCTCACCCCGGGCCAGTACACCCAGCTCACCGGCCGCGCAGGACGCCGCGGGATCGACCACATCGGCAACGCCGTGGTGCAGTGGGCGCCCGCGATGGACCCGCACCAGGTGGCGGGGCTGGCGTCCACGCGTACGTACCCGCTGATCTCCCAGTTCCAGCCCGGCTACAACATGGCCATCAACATGCTCGCCATGAACGGCTTCGACGACTCCATCCGCCTTATCGAGCAGTCCTTCGCCCAGTTCCAAACAGACCGCTCGGTGGTCGGCGAGGTGCGCGACATCGAACGGCTGCAGCAGAAGGTGCGCTCGCTGCGCACCAAGCTCGAGCGCGACATCTCCGCGTTCGCTCCGCCTAGCGACGACGCAGCCGCCGAACTGGTCGAGTACTCGCAGCTGCGCCGAGACCTGTCGGAGGAGGAGAAGCAGGCCCGCCACGACCACCTGAACAGCCGGCACACCGAAACCATCAAGATCCTCGGCTCGCTGCAGGTGGGCCAGGTCATCGCGCTGCCCAGCAAGCGCAAGCCGGAGCTTGCCGCCGTGGTGCAGCCCGCGGGCAAGCCGCACGACCCGCGCCCCTGGGTGACCACAGAGCGCGGCTGGTCCGGGCGCATCGACGCCGCGACGTTCAAGAACCCGCCGCTGGTGGTGGGCCGCATTAAGGTGCCGCGCCACATGCAGGACCAGCCGCGCCGCCACGCCCGAAAGGTGGCGAGTCTGTTACACCGCGGCCACTTCGACGCCCCGAAGCGCCTGCGCGAGCAGTCCCGGGTGCGGCCGAATAAGAAGGTCACCGCGCTGCGCGAGGCCATCCGCAACCACCCGGTGCACGACTGGCCGGCGGCGGACCGCGAGCTGTTGGCCCGCACCGCCCAGGAGATCGTGCGCGAGGAGCGGGCACTGGCCAAGCTGGAGCGCCGCGTGGACACCTCCACCGACTCGCTGGGCCGCACCTTCGAGCGCATCATCGGGCTGCTCACGGAGATGGACTACGTCGAGCTTCACGACGGCGAACCGCAGGTCACAGACGAAGGCGAGCGTCTGTCCCGCATCCACAACGTCTCCGACCTGTTGGTGGCGCAGTGCCTGAAGCGCGGGATCTGGGACGAGCTGGATCCGGCCGAGCTGGCCGGCGTGGCCTCCATGGTCGTGTTTGAAAACCGCCGCGCCACCGGCGGCAGCCCCGAGGCCGCCACCGACGCCATGGCCGACGCGATGAACGAGACGATGCGAATCTACGGCGAGCTGGTTGCCGACGAGCAGCGCCACAACCTGCCCGCAACCCGCCTGCCGGATCCCGGGTTCTGCCTATCCATTCACCAGTGGACCGCCGGAGCACCACTGGGTTACGCCCTGGCTGCCGCTGCGGAATCGGGTGCGGAGCTCACCCCCGGCGACTTCGTGCGCTGGTGCCGCCAGGTGATCGACTTGCTCGAGCAGATCAAAAAGACCGGCTACTCGGACCAGATCCGGGACAACGCCAACCGGGCTGTGGACGCCATCCGCCGCGGCGTGGTGGCAATCGGCAACTAGAGCCCCCGCATCGACCGAGCCAGCCCCCGAGGCCACAGCGACACCGTGGCGATGCGCAGGTTCGTGCCGTTCGGATCCAGGATGAGGGATTGCACGCCAACGACCTTTCCCCCGACCAGCACAGGGCCGCCGGAGTCGCCCTTCACCGCCGGCGGGTTGGCGTACACCAGGCCAGCCGGACGCACCCGGGTCACGCGCTTCCTGGACCAAGACACCGGCAGGGTGCCCAGGTAGACACCCGGCCGCGCCTGGACGCTGCGCGCCTGGCCGCCGAACCCGAGCGTGAGCGTGCGCGAAAGCGGGCGCGGCAACGGCCCGAGCACGAACGGGGTGGCATCGATCCTCTCAGGTAGACGAACAAGCGCCACATCTGTGCCGGGCATGGTGTGGAGGCTGTCGACGGGGAACACGGAGCCGTCGATACGCACCTGCGCCTCCGTGTGCGGGCGCTCGCGGAAGAAGTGCGCGCACGTGAGCAGGATGTCGGGGGCGATGAGCGCGCCCGAGCAGTAGCCGCCGGGTGCGCTCAGGCGGGCGACGGAGCGGTTCAGGGCAGGCAACACTCCCACGATGCTAGCGATCTACCATGGCGCACATGACTGCATTCGACTCTGATGTGTACACCGACCGCCGCAAACAAGCCGCTGAGCTGGTCAAACAGCGCGGTTTGGGTGGGCTGGTCATCGGCACCGGCGCCGAGTTCGCCTACCTCACCGGTTCCTGGACTTCCTCACACGAGCGGCTCACTGTGCTGGTGATCGCGCCTGGCGGCACCACCGTGGTGGCACCGGTGACCGACATTCAGTCGCTGGGGCTGGAGGGCGCGGCAGACGTTGAAGTCATCGGCTGGCGCGACGGGGAAAACCCGTACAAGCTGGTGGCGGACGCGATTGAAGACGGCACCGTGGGTCTCGGGTCGTCGCTGACCGCGGACCACGTTTTCGTTCTGCAGGCGTTACTGCCTGCAACCGAGCTTGCCTCCGGCGCGGTGGCAGAATTGTTCATGGTCAAAGACGACGAGGAGATCGCTGAGCTTGCAAAGGCCGGCGCCGCCATCGACCGCGTGCACGAGCGCGCCGCCGAACTGCTCCAGCCCGGACGCACGGAGCGCGAGATCGCGGACGAGCTGCACACGCTGATCCTGGAGGAGCACGCATCCGTCTCCTTCGTCATCGTCGGCTCCGGGCCTAATGGTTCCAACCCGCACCACGACTTCTCCGACCGTGTCCTCGAAAAGGGGGACCCGGTCGTGGTGGACCTGGGCGGCGCGCTGCCGTCCGGCTACCAGTCCGACTGCACCCGCACCCACGTGGTAGGCGAGACTGCCAAGGCACCGAAGGACTTCCTGGAGGCGTACGCGGTGCTGGAGCGTGCGTTCGACGCCGCGTGCGCTGCCGCCAAGCCCGGCATCACTGCCGGCGAGCTCGATGCCACTGCGCGCGAGGTCATCGCAGATGCCGGGTACGGCGAATACTTCACTCACCGCCTGGGCCACGGCATCGGCCTGTCCGGCCACGAGCGGCCCTTCATCGTCGCCGGCGGCGACATCGTCTTGCGCGAGGGTATGACGTTTTCCATCGAGCCCGGCATCTACGTGCCAGGCAAGTGGGGCATGCGCATCGAGGACATCGTGCGCATGACCGCGAACGGCATTGAAACGCTCAACCACACCCGCCGCACGCTAGGCGTGAACGATGCCTAGCGGCTCTGGGCAAGGTACTGTGCTCCTTCTCGGGGCGCGCAGCGACATCGGCGGCGAGATCGCCGCACGCGTCTGCCAGGGCCGCGAGGTCGTGTTGGCGGCCAGGGGTAACGGGGGACTGCAGGACGTCGAGAAGCGATTGCTCGCCGCGGGTGCCGCCGCGGTGCGCACGCTCGACTTCGACGCCACCGACGTGGATTCGCACCGGCGCATCGTGCGCGAGGCGGGCGAGGTGACCACCGCAATCGTGGCATTTGGCATCCTCGGCGACCAGGAGCTCGCGGAGCGCGACGAGCGCGAGGCTGCCCGCATCGCCACGGTGGATTACCTCGCTCAGGTGAGCATGCTGACAGTGCTTGCTGACGAGATGACGCGCGGCGAGATCTACGCCTTTTCTTCCATCGCGGGGTGGCGGGCGCGCCGCGCCAACTACGTCTACGGCTCCACCAAGGCGGGCCTGGACGCGTTCTGCCAGGGCCTGATGGACCGGCTGCACGGCAGCGGGCTCAACCTCATCCTCGCGCGGCCGGGCTTCGTCATCGGCAAGATGACGCAAGGGATGACACCGGCGGTGATGTCGGTGACCCCGGACGTGGTCGCGGACGTGGTGGTGGAGGCTGCCGCGCGTGGCAAGAGTGCCACGGTGTGGATCCCGCGGCGCCTGGCTGTCCTCGCCGCGATCATGCGCGTGGTGCCGCGGCCGGTGTGGAGGCACATGCCGAGGTAGCGGCCAAGCCAGGTATCCTCGTGGCCATGCCGATTCCTCTTCTCGCATACTTCCTCGTCGAAGCGCTCGCGTTTTTTCTGGTGGCGAAGGCCATCGGTGTGGGCTGGGCGCTTCTGGCGATTTTCGTGCTCATGATCGCCGGCGGCGCCGCGGCCAGCATGGCGCTGCGCAACTCGCTGCTGCAGGCCGCGCACGGCCGCTCCAGCGTGGGCAAGCTCGCGGGCGATTCCGCGCTGCTCATCGGCGGCTGGACGCTTTCCGTCATCCCCGGCTTTGTCACCTCACTGATCGGTCTGCCGCTGGTTTTCGGGCCGACGCGCGCGTTGATCCGCAAGACCATGACCAAGCGGGCACGCGCCGCGGTGGAGAACCTGGGCGTGCGTGTCTACGACGCCACCCCGATGGGGCAGTTCCAGACCAGCTACGGCTCTTTCAACCAGCCGGGTGCGCAGCCGCAGGAGCAGGTCATCGATGCCGACGAGCTGGAGCAGTGGTACCGCATGGACAGCCCCGAGCGCCCACAAGACCCAGGCGACAGCACCGGAGGGGCGCGCTAAATGCCGGCGTTCCTCCGTTTCGGACTCGCCGCCTTTTCCGGCTGGCTGGTTTACCTGTCGTACGAACCTCTCGGCCACTGGTGGGCCGCGGTGCTCGGCATCGCGCTGCTGTGGCTCACACTCATGCCGTGGCCCAGGCGCGCCACCGCGGCGCTGGGCATGGCGGGGGAAGCGCAGGAGCGCCCGTCCGTACGCTTCGGCGCGCTGATCGGGTTCACGCATGGCCTGTTTTGCTACCTGTTCCTGCTGCCGTGGGTCGGCGAGTTTGTCGGCGCCATGCCATACATCGCGCTGGCCATCACGATGGCGCTTTACGCGCTGGCCACCGGCGCGTTCGGCGTGTTGGTGGCCCGCTTACGCTACGGCGCGTTCGCGTTCCCGCTGGTCTACCTGGCTGTCGAGTTCGTGCGCTCCTCGTGGCCCTTCGGCGGCTTCGCGTGGGTGCGCCTGGCGTGGGGGCAGATCAACGGCCCGCTGGCGGCACTGTCGGCCTGGGGCGGGCCCGCGCTGGTCACCGTCGCCGCAGTACTCGTGGCAGTCGGTTGCATTTCGCTTCTCGACGGCACGTCGCGCCGCCCCGCCGTCGCCGCCATCATCCTGCCGCTGGCTGCCGGACTGATCGCCAACCTCGGCGTCGGCAAGGACAGCTCCACCGTCGATCAGGCCCGCGTGGGGGCCGTGCAGGGCAACGTGCCACGCATGGGCCTGGATTTCAACGAGCAGCGCCGGGCGGTGCTGAGCAACCACGTCAACGAAACGCTCCGGCTCGCGGAAGCGGCCGAGGAATCCGGCGAGGAGCTGGACATCGTGTTCTGGCCGGAAAACGCCTCCGACGTCAACCCGTTCGTCGACGCGGAGGCCGAGGCGCTGGTGGGTGCGGCGGTGCGCGGCGTGGATACGCCCCTGCTTGTTGGCACGCTCACCCGCGACGAGGTCGGAGCCCGCAACACCATGGTGGTCTTCGACCCGGAGACAGGGCCGGGGGAGCGCCACGACAAGCGCTTCCTGCAGCCGTTCGGCGAATACATGCCCATGCGCGATTTCTTCCGCAACTTCTCCGACCTGGTGGATTTGGCGGGCGACTTCAAGCCCGGCGACGGCAACGGCGTGGTCCACATGGGCGGCATTCCAGTTGGCGTGGCCACCTGCTACGAGGTGGCGGAGGACGAAGCCTACCGCATGGCGGTGCGTGGCGGCGCGCAGATTTTGTCCACGCCAACGAACAACGCCACCTTTGGTTTCACTGACATGACGTACCAGCAGCTGGCGATGAGCCGGATGCGCGCGATCGAAACCGACAGGGCAGTGGTGGTTGTTGCCACCTCCGGTGTCTCGGCGATCGTGCACCCGGATGGTCGCGTGTCGCAGCAAACGGAGATCTTCGAGCCCGCGCATCTGATTGAGACGCTTCCGCTGCGTACCGGCACCACACCCGCGGTGCGGTTCGGGCAGGTTTTGGAGTGGTTGATGGTCGCCGCCGGTGTGGCGCTGATGCTTGCCGCAGCCGTGTCCGCGCGCCGGTCGCAGCGCGGGTATGCTCCTACCGGAGAACAACAGCGTAAACCTGAGGAGAATTAGCGCCGTGGCCAACCAGACCCTGGTGATCATTCCGACCTACAACGAGGTAGAGAACCTCCCGCTTATCGTCGAGCGCGTGCTGGCTACGAAGGATGCCGTGGACATCCTCGTCGTGGACGACAACTCGCCGGACGGCACCGGCGCGAAGGCCGACGAGCTCGCCGCCGCCCACGACGAGGTCAACGTGCTGCACCGCACCGGCAAGGATGGCCTATTGGCCGCCTACCGCGCCGGCTTCAACTGGGGCTTGGAGCGCGACTACCAGGTGCTGGTGCAGATGGATGCCGACGGCTCTCACGCGCCGGAGGAGCTGCACAGGCTTCTCGACGCGCTGGATGCCGGCACCGATCTGGCCATCGGTTCCCGCTACATCGAGGGCGGGGAAGTAGTCAACTGGCCGAAGAACCGCTTCCTGCTGTCCAAGCTGGGCAACCAGTACGTCTCCATCGCCCTCGGCACCGACGTGGCGGACATGACGGCAGGCTACCGCGCATTCAAGCGCGAAGTGCTGGAGGAGCTGGACCTGGATTCGCTGTCCACCAAGGGCTACATCTTCCAGGTGGAGATCGCGCATAAGGTGGACAAGCTGGGCTTCGACATCCGCGAGGTGCCGATCACCTTTGAGGACCGCAAGCTCGGCGAGTCCAAGCTGGACGCCAGCTTCGCCACCTCCTCGCTGGCCGAGGTGACCAAGTGGGGTGTCGCGGACAAGGCGGCCTTCGTCAAGGACCTGACCTCCGAGACCGTCCGCCAGTTCGTCTACGCCGTGGAGCACTCGAAGCTTTCCGACATCCGCCGCAAGGCCGCCGACGCGCCCGAGCAGATCATTAACGACATTGGCGAGTTCGGCGCGGTGGCCAAGCACGAAATCGACAACGCCAACCTGGGAAAGGTTCAGTCCAAGGCCGCCCGACGCGTCAATAACGCCATCAACCTGGGCGAAGAGACCGTCCGCCAGGCGCTCTACGCGCTCGGCTTCGACGGCAAGCGCAAGAAGTAGCGGCCGAAAATAGGGAAGTGCCCGCCCCCGCAATTTCGTTTCGCGGAGGCGGGCACTTGCGTGAGCCGTCGTAAAGCAAGCTAGCTCTCTTTGGCCTGCTGCTGCTCCTTCGCAATGCGGGCGGCGGTGCGACGGCGCTTGCGCAGCTGCTCAAGACGCTCCTCAAGCAGGACGTCGAGCTCCTCGATGCTGCGGCGCTCACGCAGCATGTCCCAGTGGGTGCGCGGCGGCTTGGCGGGCTTGGACTCCACGCCTTCGCCCTCCATGAGGGTGCCGACCTGGCCGTTCTTGCACATCCACTCTTCGGGGATTTCAGCGTCGTCCGCGAACGGCACCTCGAACACCTCACCGTTGGGGGTGCGGTACTTCGCCATCTGACGTGGCGCGAGATCGTGGTCGCGGTCCGTTTCGTAGCTGACTGCACCCATGCGGCTTCCGCGAAGAACTCGATCAGCCATGGCACTCACCATCCTTTTCAACCCGTTTGTTATCAGTCGTTCCAGTATAACGGTGCAGTTCCGCGATTTGTTCCCGGCCACTTTTGCGTAATCGACAGTTGTAATACACTGTATAATTGTGACGGATAAACTACGTGCTCTTACCAAGAAGCAAGCCGTGTGCGCATGGTGCGGGAAGCAAATCCCCGTCAACCGTGGTCGCGGCAGGAAACGGAAGTACTGCGGGCCGTCGTGCAAGCAGCGTGCGTACGAACAGCGCACGATGCTAGCCGGCACGTCGGTCGACGAGGATGCGGTGATTTTGAACCGCAACAAAGTGGCCGAGATACGCGACCGCTTGTTTGCGCTGCGCTGCGCAGCGGAGGACATCCGCACGGCGGCCGCGGAGGGCGCGGGGCCTGACGATTTGGCCCCGCTTTGTGACGAATTAGTAGAATTAGCCCAGCAACTTGAAAGGCTGAGGTGATTTCCAGGTGGAGAAAAGCGCGGCAACCAGCGCAAAGACACGAACAACCCTGATCGTTGTCGTATCCATTTTCATCGTCGCGGCGGTGCTGGTGGCCATGGTTCCGCTACTCATGACCCTGTTTAAGGGCGGCGGCGTGAAAACGGAGGGCATCGATGCCAACAAGGTGTCCGCGGCCTCCACAGAGCTCGACGGCGACTGGGAGGTGACTAACCGCCCGGGCGACAACGTCACGTCCGCCGGTTTCACCTTCGAGGAGGTGCTGCCGGGCGAGCGCCGCAGCACGTCGGCGTCCACGCGCGGGGTCACAGGCTTCGCGACCATTGACGAAGGCACGCTGACCGCCGGCGAGATCACCGTCGACATGCAGCACCTGTCGTCCGACAGCGACAAGCGCGACTCGTCGGTGCGCCGCCGCATCTTCCACACGGACGAGTACCCGGAGGCGACGTTCAAGGTTACCGAGCCGGCTGACGTGTCCGCCGTCCCAGAGGACGGCACTGTGGGCACCGTTGAGCTCACCGGCGAGCTGACCATTCATGGCAAGACGAACGAGATCACGCACGAGTTCGACGTCGCGCGCTCGGGCGACCATCTGATTGTCGCGGGCGACATTCCGATCAACCGCTTGGACTACGGCGTGGAGACCCCGGAGCTCGTCGCGGCGAAAATCGCCGAAGAAGGCGAAGTCAATGTCCGCATCAATATGACCAAGTAGATAGGCCTGTTTACGTAACGTTACGTTAAAAGGGGCATATGAAAGGGCGTCGGGCGCGAGGAGCGCTCGGCGCCTTTTATGGTTCCACCGTATATAACTGTCCGATAATGTACATTATGTCAAGTAACGTTCTCCTGGTTGGGGCTCCTGCCTAGCGACGGCCTCTCCTGTTCCGCCGCGCCAACGTGATCTGAGCCAGATCGATCATCCCCAGCCGCGCCATCGCTTCACGTAACGCGAACTGCCATACCCACAGGCGGCGGAACACGGCGTCGTAGCCGTCTGCCGCCGCGTCGCGCAGCTTGCCGTCAAACGTGATGCGCTGCAGGCGCAACGACGCCACGAGATGCTCCGGCGCCGACGTCTGCGCCACAACGCGCAGATCCGTCTCGCGGTCGACCGTCTTGCCGATCTCCGCAGCCGTCGTGAAATGCAACCCCGGCCAGATGTACGCCCGCAGAGACTCCAACGCGAGATCCGCCGTCCGGTTGTACGCCTTGGCGCGCACCACGGTTTGCAAACCAGCTCTGCCGCCCTGGCCCAGCAACGCGTCCACAGCGAGCAGATACTGCCGCTGCTGTCGCCGTGGCATCGTCTCCAGCATCTCCATGCTCACAACTGCGTCATAGACCCCGCGGCGCTGCTTTGCCACAGCGTCCGGGCCTTCCGCGATGCGGTCCACAGTGACCGATCCGTCCGTGCCTGCCAGCACGAGCTGCTCGCGCATGGCCGCATACAGGCGGGCGTCGCGCACGACCGCATCTACAGTCGCGCCCCGTTCTGCCGCGGCGAAAGCAACCGCTCCGCCGCCGGACGGATACTCCAACAGGTGCGTACCCGCACCCGCCCCCAAAAGGTCCAAAATAGCTCGTACGCTGCGGGTTTGCGCGTCCTTCAGGTCCGCGCGGTCAGACTCTAACGGGGACCCGAATTCCGTCACGTCGACGAAATGATCCCGAGGTTCACGGCCTCTACCAGCACCTTTGGTGTGCGACTTCACCCGCATGCGCTCAGTGGTGGCTACGCCGGTGGAAAAATGGCCCTGAAATGCGCTCAGCCCGTCTCCGGAAAAATGGGCCACCAAGTCCGGCGGCAGCTCGCCCGGTGTCGCGGGCCGCACCGCGTCCACCCTACGGGTGCGCGGGAGGTAGCCGGTGCGCAGGAGGGCCGTGAGGACGTCGACAAGCTGCTGCGAACCCCCGGTCGACCACTCTCCCGCCATGTAGCCCTCCGCGAGCCCGACCCACCCGCTCGCGGCGATGCGCTGGAACACCTCCGCGCGCTCAACCGTGAGATCCGCGCCGTCGCCCTCGAAGGACAGTCCCGCTTTCGCGCACGCGCGGGCAAAGCCCGCCTCCGCAAGCCTCGTGCGTAATCTGCCTGGCTGCGGCACTGAAGCCACTCCCGGCCAAGCGTCTGCATCGACCGACTGTAGGTGCGCTGGGGTGTTCGCGGGAGTGCTCTCGGACATTCCTCGGATGCTACTGCGCCGGCAGCTCAGATGCGGAGTGCCACGGCGGAGCCTGGCCGCGCGGTTTGCTGGCGGGCGCGTACTATGTATGCCGTTCCGATTAATTACGTCATTGACCCGAGGAGATATCACTCATGGCCTCTCAGGTGTACCGCCCCGAAGGTAGCCGCCACCACGTCGTCATCGTGGGCGCAGGTTTTGGCGGCGTGAACGCGGCAAAGGAGCTCGCAGATGCAGACGTCGACATCACGCTGATCAATAACACCAACCACCACCTCTTCCCGCCGCTGCTGTACCAGGTGGCAACCGGCCTGATGTCCTCCGGTGAGATCACCGGCGACGTGCGCCAGATGTTCAGCAACCAGCAGAACGTCCGCGTCGTGCGCGGCACCGTAGAAACGGTTGACGTGAAGGCGAAGACCGTCACCTCCGTCGAGGGCGGCAAGGAATCGACCTTCTCCTACGACTCGCTCATCGTCGCCGCCGGCGCTGGCCAGTCTTACTTCGGTAACGACCACTTCGCCGAGTTCGCTCCGGGCCTGAAGACGCTGGACCACGCGTTTGAGATCCGCGCCCGCCTCATCGCCGCCTTCGAGCGCGCCGAGCTTGCCGAGACCCCGGAAGAGCGCGACCGCCAGCTGACCTTCGTCATCGTCGGTGCTGGCCCGACCGGTGTGGAGCTGGCTGGCCAGGTGGCAGAGATGGCGCACCGCGCGTTCACCTCCGGCCGCTACTCCTTTAGCACCGAGCAGGCCAAGATTTACCTCCTTGACGGCGCTCCGCAGGTGCTGCCGCCGTTTGGCAAGCGCCTGGGCAAGAAGGCGCAGCGCGAGCTTGAGAAGGCCGGCGTGACCGTCATCCTCAACGCGATGGTGACCAACGTGGATGCAGAGAGCGTGACCTACAAGGACATGAAGTCCGAGCAGGAGACCACCATCAGCACCCCGACCAAGATCTGGTCCGCCGGTGTGGCCGCTTCCCCGCTGGGCAAGCAGGTCGCAGACCAGCTCGGCGTTGAAGCAGACCGCGCGGGCAAGGTCGCGGTCAACGCCGACCTGTCTGTCGGCGACGATCCGAACGTCTTCATCGTCGGCGACATGATGAGCCGCGACCGTCTCCCGGGTGTGGCGCAGGTGGCCATCCAGTCCGGCGCGTACGTCGGCAAGATCATCAAGGAGCAGGTCGAGCACGACGTCGCACCGGAGAGCCGCGACCCGTTCGAGTACTTCGACAAGGGCTCCATGGCCATCATCAACCGCTTCAACGCTGTGGTGAAGATGGGCAAGGTGGAGATCACCGGCTTCATCGGTTGGCTGATGTGGCTGGGCGTGCACCTGTCCTTCCTCACTGGCACCCGCAACCGTCTTGTGGCTGCCACCGAGTGGACCACCAACGCCTTCTCCCGTGCCCGCCACAACCTGGCGGTAACTGAGGGCCAGCTTGAGGTCTCTGAACTGGACAACGAGAAGTAGTCCCTCGCCTTTTTCTGGGCGTGCTGTAGCCGCGCCTCTCCCCCGGCCCCGAACCTGTTTACCCAGGCTCGGGGCCATTTTTCGTCCCGCTTAGAGCGTAACCATTCGAGTGGGAAGAATCACACCTATCGTATTACCTTTATTGTTCTCACGTCCCCTACAATCGTGTGTGAGCGGCCCGCGCTTTGAAAGTACATGGGCATGTTGATTGGGCAAGTGCAGCCGCGAGAGATCCTCATAAGCTTTACCGAAGGACTGTGCAACTGTGACTGTTTCTACAGAGCCGCAAACCGAAAACCGCGCGTGGGAAGGCTTCACGCCGGGACCGTGGATGGAACGCATCGACGTTCGCGATTTCATCCAGCGCAACTACACCCCGTACGACGGGGATGCTTCGTTCCTCGAAGGCGCCACCGAGAAGACGCTGCGCCTGTGGGACTACCTGGACAAGAACTACCTCGCCGTCGAACGCGAGCGCCGCGTCTACGACGTCGACACCGAAACCCCCGCCGACATCGACGCGTTCAAGCCGGGATACATCTCGGATGACGACGATGTCATCGTCGGCCTGCAGACGGACACCCCGACCAAGCGCGCGATGATGCCCAACGGTGGCTGGCGCATGGTCGAGCAGGCCATCAAGGAGGCCGGCAAAGAGGTCAACCCGGACGTGAAGAAGATCTTCACCCAGTACCGCAAGACCCACAACGACGCTGTCTTCGATATCTACACTCCGCGCATCCGCGCAGCCCGTTCCTCCCACATCGTCACCGGTCTTCCGGATGCCTACGGCCGCGGCCGTATCATCGGCGACTACCGCCGAGTGGCGCTCTACGGCGTGGACTTCCTCATCGAGGAAAAGCAGCAGGCCAAGGACGCGTCCGTGGAGAAGGGCTTCTCTGAGCACTGGGCACGCTACCGCGAGGAGCACGCCGAGCAGATCAAGGCGCTGAAGAAGCTGAAGAAGATGGCCGCAGACTACGGCTTCGACATCTCCGGCCCGGCAACCAACGCGAAGGAAGCCGTGCAGTGGACCTACTTCGGCTACCTCGCCTCTGTGAAGAGCCAGGACGGCGCCGCCATGTCCATTGGCCGCCTCTCCCCCTTCCTGGACGCGTACTTCGAGCGCGACCTGGCCAACGGCACCCTGACCGAGGTTGAGGCCCAGGAGATCATCGACGCACTGGTGATCAAGCTGCGCATCGTGCGCTTTCTGCGCACCGAGGACTACGACCAGATCTTCTCCGGCGACCCGTACTGGGCAACCTGGTCCGACGCCGGCTTCTCCGAGGACGGCCGTCACCAGGTGACCAAGACCTCGTTCCGCCTGCTGCAGACGCTGCGTAACCTCGGCCCGGCGCCGGAGCCGAACATCACCATCTTCTGGGACCCGGAGCTTCCGGCGGGCTACAAGGAATTCTGCGCCGCAATCTCCATCGAGACTTCGTCTCTGCAGTACGAGTCTGACAAGCAGATCCGCGGCCAGTGGGGCGACGACGCCGCCATCGCCTGCTGCGTGTCCCCGATGAAGGTGGGCAAGCAGATGCAGTTCTTCGGCGCCCGCGTCAACGCGGCGAAGGCTCTGCTCTACGCCATCAACGGCGGCCGCGACGAGGTCAGCGGCAAGCAGGTCACCGACGGCGACCACACCCCGATCCAGGGCGACGGCCCGCTGGACTTCGACGAGGTCTGGCAGAAGTACGAGGAGATGCTCGACTGGGTTGTCGGCACCTACGTCGAAGCGCTGAACATCATCCACTACTGCCACGACCGCTACGCTTACGAGTCCATCGAGATGGCGCTGCACGACTCCGACATCGTCCGCACCATGGGTTGCGGCATTGCCGGCCTGTCTATCGTGGCGGACTCCCTCTCGGCGATTAAGTACGCCAAGGTCACCCCGGTCCGCGACGAGACCGGCCTGATCGTCGACTACGTCACCGAGGGCGAGTTCCCGTTCTACGGCAACGACGATGACCGCGCGGACGACATCGCCGCCACGGTGGTGCACACGGTGATGCAGAAGATCAAGGCGATCCCGCTGTACCGCGACGCCATCCCGACCCAGTCGGTGCTGACCATCACCTCCAACGTGGTCTACGGCAAGGCAACCGGTTCGTTCCCCTCCGGCCACAAGGCTGGTACCCCGTTCGCACCGGGCGCTAACCCGGAGAACGGCGCGGACAACCACGGTATGGTCGCGTCCATGCTCTCCGTGGGCAAGCTCGACTACAACGACGCGCTGGACGGCATCTCGCTGACCAACACGATCACTCCGACGGGCTTGGGCCGCAACAAGGACGAGCAGGTGACCAACCTGGTCGGTGTCCTAGACGCAGGCTTCATCATGGACAACGCCGACACGGTCATCAACCCCGCCTAACCAAGACTTCCCCATCCACCTTTTCACTCTGAAGGAGACAACATCATGGCTACCCCTACTTTCGACGAGCGCCTCGCTTCCATGAAGGCTTCCCGTTCCGCTCACCACATGGACTCTGGCCTGTACCACGCAAACATCAACGTGCTGGACGAGTCCACGCTGGAGGACGCAATGGAGCACCCGGAGAACTACCCGAACCTCACCGTTCGCGTCTCCGGCTACGCCGTGAACTTCGTCAAGCTGACGAAGGAGCAGCAGCGCGACGTTATCTCCCGTACCTTCCACAAGGGCGCTTAATATATGGCGCAGGACGGAACTAGCGGCGTCGTCACGCTTTCGCCCGAGCAGGGCGAGCGCGTGCGCGGCGTCGCTGCCGGTTTAGGCGGACTGTCCACCGACGACCTGGAGATCACCCGCCCCGAGCTGTTCGAGGCCCGCCGCACGGGCGAAATCGGCCTCATCCACTCGTGGGAGCTGGTCACAGCTGTTGACGGCCCCGGCACCCGGATGACCATCTTCTTGTCCGGTTGCCCGCTGCGGTGCAAGTACTGCCACAATCCGGACACGATGGAAATGAAGGAAGGCACGCTCGAGCGTATCGACGATGTCGTGCGTCGCGTGCTGCGCTACAAGCCGGTCTTCAGCGCTTCCGGTGGCGGGCTCACGCTCTCTGGCGGCGAGCCGCTGTTCCAGATCGCGTTCACGCGCCGCCTGCTGAAGGCGGTGCACGACGCGGGCGTGCACACCACGATCGACACGTCCGGCTTTCTTGGTGCGCGACTCACCGACGAGGACCTGGACAATATCGACCTGTTCCTGTTGGACGTGAAGTCCGGCGATTCGGAAACGTACGAGCACGTGACTGCCCGCCAGCTGCAGCCGACGATCGACTTCGGCGACCGGTTGCATGCGAAAGGCAAGCCCGTGTGGATCCGCTTCGTGCTGGTGCCCGGTCTGACGGACAGCGAAGAGAACATCCGGAACGTCGCCGACATTGTCGCGCGTTGGAAGGGCACCGTGGAGCGCGTCGAGGTGCTCCCCTTCCACAACATGGGCGCCGATAAGTGGGAAAAGATCGGGCTGGATTATGAGCTGGCGGACGTCAAGCCCCCCAGCCCGGAGGCTGTCGAGCACGCGCGAGACATCTTCCGCAGCCGCGGGCTGACGGTGTTCTAGCGGCTTTTCGCCCGGGTGGACACCCGGGCGCACCCCCGCTAGACAACCGTCGCGATCAGCGTAGTATTACCTAAGTTGTCGAGCGCGCCAGGGGCGCACTCTCCCGCCGCACGGGGGCCACTGCGCCGCAGCGCCAAGATCCTGCATTGCTACCGGCCCCTCGCACGAGTGAAAGGGGGCTGAAGCAATGCCACCACGTATTCCAATGCCGGGTCAACGACCGAAGAAGGTACAGCCCCCCACGCGCAGCATCCCGGTCCCCCTCGAGCGCCAGATCGATTTCTGCCGCGTCTTCGTGGACGGCAAGCGCCAGCCCGGCAATGTGCGGATGTCGCACGCGCTCGAGGTTGTGGAGCGCTACGAAAACGCCTTCGTGTGGCTGAGCTTGAAAGAGCCGACCACGGAGCAGATGGAGAAGATCGCGGAGGTCTTCGACATCGAGGACCTGGTCGTCGACGACGTCGTGGATGCGCACCAGCGCCCGAAGATCGAGCGACACGACGAGCAACTGTTCATGGTTGTGCGGTCCGTGTCCTACCGCGACGATGAAGAGGTCGCGGACGCCCGCGAGATCATTTCCACCGGCGAGGTGCAGATGATCGTCGGCGAAAAGTTCGCCATCACCATTCGTCACGGTGCTCGCCTGCCGGACCTCACGCCAAAGCTTGAGGACGAAGAAGATCTCGCCGTGCTCGGCCCCACCGCCGTCGCTTGGGCGGTGTCGGACTACCTGGTGGATAACTACCTCAAGGTCGCCGACTTGCTCGAGGACGACGTGGACGAGTTGGAAAATGAGGTGTTCACGCCCCGCCGCACCATCAACATCGACAAGATCTACACCTACAAGCGTGAGATTTTGGAGATGCGGCACGCGATCGATCCGCTCGCTCCTGCCCTGCGTAACGGCCTGACCAGCAACAAGGACTTCATGCGTAAGGTCCTGCGCACCTACTTCCGGGACGTGCAGGACAACTCCACGATCGTCAGCGACCGCCTGTCCGGCTTCGACGAGCGTCTGACGTCGCTGCTCGATGCGTCGGTAGCCAAGATCACCATGCAGCAGAACTCGGACATGCGCACCATCTCCGCTGTCGTCGGCATGGCCGCGGTGCCGACGCTGATCGCGGGCATTTACGGCATGAACTTCGAGCACATGCCGGAGCTTGGGTCGCGCTACGGCTACCCCGCCGCGCTTTTGGTCATGCTTTTGGCCATCTCCGCGATGTGGTGGTGGTTCCGCAAGAACAACTGGCTGTAGCTAGCGGTCCAGCACCATCAGCTTCAGGTTGGTTACGGCGGCCAGCTTGCCGTCGGCTGTCATCTCCACGCGCCACAGGTGCGTGCGCTTGCCGACGTGCACGGGTTCGGCCACCGCGCGAATCGTCTGGCCTAGCCGCACGCTGCCGAGCAGGTCGGTGTAGTTGCTCATGCCTACTGCAGGCTTCGCGCTCGCCGCCACGGCTGCGATGGAGGCAAGCGTCTCCCCGATCACGCAGTACAGTCCGCCGTTGACGATGCCGGTGGGCTGCAGGTGGCGCTGCTCCACCTCCAGCGCCCCATCGAGGCGGTCTTTGGAGCAGTACGTCAGCTTCAACCCCAGCGTCTGGGCGAAATCAAACTCGCCGGAATTGATGTAGGACAGCTCTTCTTCCGTCAGAGGGGCCTCGATGACCTCTCGGTACAGGCGCAGATTCTTCTCCATGTCCATGCCGGCCAATCTTACGGGCGAAAGCGGGCGCACCCCGCGTAGAATCCGGCGTATGACTGCAGAACACAACGGTGACCAGCTCGCTCAAATCGGTGTTGTCGGCATGGCGGTGATGGGCTCCAACCTTGCCCGCAATTTCGCGTCCAAGGGCCACACCGTGGCCATCTACAACCGCTCCCCGGAAAAGACCCGCGCGGTCGTTGAAGAGTTCGGCCACGAGGGCAATTTCATCCCCTCCGAGTCGATCGAGGACTTCGTCGCATCGCTGGAGCGCCCCCGCAAGGCAGTGATCATGGTGCAGGCCGGCGCCGCCACAGATGCAGTGATCAAGCAGCTCGTGGAGGCCATGGACGACGGCGACATCATCATCGACGGCGGCAATTCCCTGTTCACGGACACCATCCGCCGCGAACGTGAAGTCGCTGCAGCTGGCCGCCATTTCGTCGGCGCCGGCATCTCCGGCGGCGAGGAGGGTGCGCTGCGCGGCCCGTCGATCATGCCGGGCGGTCCGGTGGAATCCTGGGAGACTCTCGGGCCGCTGCTGGAGGACATCTCCGCGAAGGTGGACGGCACCCCGTGCGTGACCCACATCGGCCCGGACGGCGCCGGCCACTTTGTCAAGATGGTGCACAACGGCATCGAGTATGCGGACATGCAGGTCATCGGCGAGGCCTACCACCTGCTGCGCTACGCGGCGGGCCTCGAGCCGGCGGAGATCGCGGACATCTTCACGGAGTGGAACAAGGGCGACCTGGACTCCTACCTCATCGAGATCACCGCGGAGGTGCTGCGCCAGGTGGACGCGCGCACCGGCAAACCGTTCATCGACGTCATCGTGGACGCCGCCGGCCAGAAGGGCACCGGCCGCTGGACGGTCAAGGAAGCGCTGGACCTCGGGGTTCCCACCACCGCCATCGGCGAGGCCGTCTTCGCCCGCGCGCTGTCGTCTGCGCTGGCTCAGCGCGAGGCGGCCCAGGAGGTCGGTCTGCCTGCGGGTGAGACGACGACGTTGGAGGCCGGAAGCGTCGATAAGCAATCGTTCGTCGAGGACGTGCGGCGCGCGTTGTACGCCTCCAAGCTGGTGGCGTACGCGCAGGGCTTCGACGAGATCAACGCCGGCTCCCAGGAACACAACTGGGACATCAAGCCCGGCGATCTCGCGCGCATTTGGCGCGGCGGCTGCATCATCCGCGCGAAGTTCCTCGACCGTATCACCGAGGCCTACGAAAAGGACCCGGAGCTGCCGTCGCTGCTTTTGGACCCGTACTTCAAGGGCGAGCTGGACAAGGGCCTGGTCGATTCCTGGCGCCGCGTGGTTGTCACCGCAACCCAGCTGGGCCTGCCGGTGCCGGTGTTCGCATCCTCGCTGTCCTACTACGACTCGCTGCGCGCGCAGCGCCTGCCGGCTGCGCTGATCCAGGGCCAGCGCGACTTCTTCGGCGCCCACACCTACAAGCGCGTGGACATGGAGGGCACGTTCCACACCACGTGGTCCGGCGAACGCGAGGAACTGAGCTACTAGCTCGGCTTCTCCCCTTTCGTCCGACCGCGTAGACTGCACTGAATGACTACATTCGCCGATCTCGGTTTGCCCCGGGCCATTGTCAACGTCCTGGGCAAGCAAGGCATCACTGAGCCCTTCCCCATCCAGGAAGCGGCGATCCCCGACGCGCTGGCCGGCAAGGACGTGCTGGGCCGCGGCCCGACAGGCTCCGGCAAGACCTTCACGTTCGGCCTGCCCATGCTGGCTCGTCTCGCAGGCGCTCCGAGCACCCCGGGCCACCCGCGCGGCCTTGTGCTGGCGCCGACGCGCGAGCTCGCCTCGCAAATCCGCGAACGCCTCGAGGATCCCGCGGCCGCGCTCGGCCTGCGCGTACTCGATGTTGTGGGCGGTGTGAACATCAACCACCACATCCGCTCGCTCGCGTCCCCGGTGGACCTGCTGGTGGCCACCCCCGGCCGTGCCGAGGATCTGATCAACCAGAAGAAGCTGTCCTTCGATTCGGTGCAAATTGCTGCCCTGGATGAGGCGGACCAGATGGCGGACATGGGCTTTCTGCCGCAGGTGCGCAAGCTTTTGGACCGCACCCCGAAGGACGGCCAGCGCCTGCTGTTTTCCGCCACCCTCGACGGTGACGTGGAAAAGCTCATCGCCCGCTACATGCACGACCCCGTCACCCACTCCACCGCCCCGGTGCAGGCGGCGGTAGACACGATGGACCACTACCGCCTCATGGTGGGCGGCCGCGAGGAGCGCAACGAGATCGCGCTGCAGATCGCGGCGCGCGAGGGCAAGACCATCATGTTCATGCGCACGAAGCACGGCGTGGACCGCCAGGTGAAAAAGCTGCGCCGCGCCGGCATCCACGCCCAAGGCCTCCACGGCGACAAGGGCCAGGGCGCGCGCACACGAGCGCTGGAGGGCTTCGCCGACGGCTCCACCCCTGTGTTGGTGGCCACGGACATCGCGGCCCGCGGCATCGACGTCGACGACGTCTCCCTGGTCGTGCACGTGGACCCGCCCGCGGAGCACAAGGCGTACCTGCACCGCGCAGGACGCACAGCACGAGCCGGCACGTCCGGAACCGTGGTCACCCTCGTGATGGACGACCAAGCCAAGGAAGTCGCGCAGCTTCTGCGCAAGGCCGGCGTGGACGCGCCCGAGGTCAGGGTGGCTCCGCTTTCGGATTCCTTGGTTACAATCACCGGTGCACGCACACCGGAAGGCACGCCGCTTCCTCCGCCGGGCCAACCCCAGCGGCCGAAGCGGACCGCTGCCTCCGGCAACCGCAAGGCAGACGGCAACCGGAGCCGCAATGCCAGCCGCGGCGGAAGCAACAACCGCAACCGCGCCCGCCGCGCGGACCGAAGTCGAAGGAGTAACGGCCGCTAAGGCACAGACCACCATCCATGGACATACTCTTATCCATCCTCGCCCTACTGGCGTTCGTGCTGCTCACGGCGTCGACCGGGCTTTTCGTCGCGGTCGAATTCGCTATGACGGGCCTGGAACGCTCGACCATCGACGCCCACGTCAAGGAGCGGGGCGACGCCACAGCGCGGGCGATTGCGCGCGACCACGCAAACCTCTCGTTCGTGCTCTCCGGCGCGCAGTTGGGCATCACGGTGACCACCCTTGCCGCCGGTTTCCTCGCAGAGCCGGTGCTGGGCAAATTCTTCACCCCGGTCCTCGAGCTCATCGGGTTGCCTGCAAGCGCGTCCACCACTGTCGCGCTCGTCCTCGCGCTGGTGGTGGCGACGTTTTTGTCCATGGTGTTCGGCGAGTTGGTGCCGAAAAACGTGGCCATCACGGACCCGTTGAACACGGCCCGCACGGTGGTGCCGCCCGTGCACTACTTCAACACGGCGACCAAGCCGTTCATCCTGTTTCTCAACACCGCCGCGAACTGGGTGGTGCGCAAGATGGGCATCGAGCCTGCCGACGAGCTCGCGTCCGCCCGCTCCTCCCAGGAGCTCGGCGCGATGGTGCGCAACTCCGCTGAAGCGGGCGGTCTGGATGCGGCTACTGCCGCCGTGATCGACCGTTCGTTGCGTTTCGGCGAGACGACGGCTGAGGAAGTGATGACGCCGCGCTCAACCATTGATTCACTGGATGCGGACGACACCGTCGCGGATTTGATCACCCTCGCGCGCGAGACTGGCCACTCCCGTTTCCCGGTGCGCCGCGGCGACTTGGACGACACCCTCGGCGTGGTCCACATCAAGGACGCCTTCTCTGTGCCGCACGAGTTCCGCTCCACGACGAAGTTGGCTTCCCTTGCACGTCGGGTGCCGTTCGTGCCGGGCACGCTCGATGGCGACTCGGTGCTCAACCGCGTGCGCTCCGCAGGCTCTCAGGTGGTGCTGGTGGCCGACGAGTACGGCGGCACCCAGGGCCTGGTCACCATCGAGGACCTTGTGGAGGAGATCCTCGGTGAGGTCTACGACGAGTACGACGACCAAGAAAGCGAGAAGGACTTCACCCGCTTCGGCACGTCCTGGGAGGTTGCGGGCCTCGTGCGTCTCGACGAGTTGGAGGAACGCACCGGGTTCGCCGCCGTGGACGGTCCCTACGAAACCCTCGGCGGCCTGATCATGGCCACGCTGGGCCGCATCCCCGAGCTCGGCGACGAGGTCGTGCTGCGCACCGCCTCCGCGGCGAATTTCCAGGAGGAGCTGCAATCCGGCGGCGCCGGCAATTGGCTGGCGCAGGTCTCCGAGATGGACGGCCGCCGCATCGACCGCGCGCTGCTGCGCCCGGTCCCGCCCGAGGAAGCAGGCGAAGTTGGAGAGGCGGTGGACACCAAGTGAGTATCTGGTTGGCAGCACTGCTGATCGTCGCGCTGCTCAGCGCCAACGCGTTCTTCGTGGCCGTCGAATTCGCACTCGTCTCCTCCCGCAAGGACCGCTTGGAGTCGCTCCTTGCGCAGGGCAAAACCAAGGCTGAGGGCGTGCTCTACGCCACCGAACACCTCTCGATCTACCTCGCCGGCGCACAGTTCGGCATCACGGTGGCGTCGCTGATTCTGGGCAAGGTGGCCGAGCCTGCGATCGCCTCTTACGTCGAGGCGCCGTTTGAGGCGCTGGGCATGCCCGGCGACCTGCTGCACCCCGTCGCGTTCGTGCTCGCCCTGCTCATCATCTCGTTTCTGCACATCTTGTTCGGCGAGATGGTGCCGAAAAACATTGCCATCGCGGGCCCGGAACGCATGGCGATGTGGCTGACCCCTGCGATGACGCTGTGGATGAAGCTCACGCATCCGCTGCTGGAATTCCTCAACTGGGTCGCGCGCAAGACGCTGCTGCTGTTCGGCATCGAGCAGCGCGACGAGCTCGAATCCACCGTGGACCAGGAACAGCTCGCCACCATGATCCAGGAGTCGCGCGAGGAGGGCCTCCTGGACGCCGAAGAGACCGTGCGCCTGGCCAAGGCGCTGCGCCAGGACTCCCGCCAGCTCAAGGAAGCGATGATCCCGCTGGCCCAGGTCACGACTATTCCGTACGATCCGCGCGGCATCCGCCTCTCCGTCATCGAGCAGGCGGTGCAGGACACCGGCTATTCCCGCTTCCCCGTCCGCATCGACGCCAGCTCGCTCGCCGGCTACGTCCACGTCAAAGACATCCTGGACCTGATGGAATTCCCGCAGGGCGACCCGCGGGTCTCGCTCAAGCGCATCCGCCCGCTGACTACAGTCGAAGCCACCCAGTCCATGGACGACGCGCTCGCCCAGCTGCACCGCCGCTCCGCCCACATGGCGGAAGTGCACGACAACGGCAAACTCGTCGGCGTGGTCGCCCTGGAAGACCTCATCGAGGAGTACGTGGGCACAGTCTCCGACTGGACGCACGAGGGCGAGTAAATGCAGGTACTCACCCCCGAGGAGTACATGCCGCGCATCGCAGCTCACGCCGCCCGCGCCGAACGCTGGACCGCGCCAAGGGTGGCGCGCCGGGCACGCGGCAAGTATCACCCGGTGTGGGATTTCCTCTTCGATTACTACCCTCAGCGCCCCGCCCACCTGAAGCGCTGGCACCCGGGCGTCGGCGTCGCGCTTGAAGACGCCGCTTCGCTCCCCCACGCCGGCTGGCGCGACTATGTCTGCAACAAGGGCACTGTGCTTCTCGACGTCCAACGGTTCCTCACCCACCGCAGAGGCGACGTGGAGGAGGCGGAGGCCATCCTTCGGTCCGTCGATAGGCGTGAAGCCCACTTCGACTGCTTCGGTATGCACGAGTGGGCGATGGTGTATCGCACCGACAACCCGCGCCACAGCCTGCCGCTGCGTCTCGGGCCAGAAGGCACGAACGCCGTGGTGGAGGCGCACAACGTCAAATGCACGCATTTCGACGCCTTCCGGTTTTTCACCCCGGCGGCGAGGCCGCTGAACCTCACGGTGCTCACGCGCGAGGGGCAGCCCGACAATGACCAGGCCGGCTGCGTGCACGTGAGCATGGACCTGTACAAGTGGGCAATGAAGCTCGGACCGCTCGTGCCCGGCGAGCTGCTGATGGACTGTTTCGAGCTCGCCGCCGACGCCCGGCGCCTGGACATGGAGGCCTCCCCGTACGACTGCCGGAGCTTGGGCTTCGGCGTGGTGGCTGTGGAAACGCCCGAGGGCAAGGCGGAGTACGTAGCCCGCCAGCGCGAGCTCAGCCGCCGCGCACAACCGCTGCGCCAGCGGCTTGTCGCGGTCATCGACGCCGCCTATCACGGCTAGACTCGAAGACGGTTTTCACTCGTTCGATCGAAAAAGGCGGCGATTCCGGTGGCGAAGCACGCAAGCGGCAAAAACAACTACAGGCTGTCCGGAGAGCTCATCGCCTTACTGGTGGTGCTGGCCCTGATCGCGGCGGCCGTGATCTGGTGGTTGACCAGCCGCGGCGACGATGCTGGCAGCACTGAGGCGCAGACGAAGGACTGCGTCGCGGGCGAGCTCGTGCTTCCTGTTACGGCCTCCGACAAGGGCGCGGGCCAAGCGCTTGTGGACGCCTACGGTGCGTCCTCCCCCGTCGTCCGCGACTACTGCGTCAAGCCCCAGCTGGTCGACTCTGTTGCCGACGCCGCGGTGTTTATCGCCCCGAACACGGCGGTGACCCACCAGTCGCTGGAGAGCGCCGGTCGCACCCCCGCCGTATCTGACCCGAAGGCTGCGTACAGCGAAGCCGTCGGCGTGGCCGGCAAGGACGAGGTCAAGCTCGAGGACCTGACCGTGGACAAGGTCCGCTTCCCCGTATCCGAAGAGTCTGCAGCCTCCGCCCTGGTGGCATCAAAGGTGGCCGGCAACGACAACGACGCCGTGCAGGCGCTGACCGATCAGCGCATCGGCAGCGCCGACGAGCTCAACGCAGATGGCGGCGAGTACCTCGCCACCGCCGAGGATGCCGTGCCGGAAGGCCTGAAGTTCACCCCGGTCGGTGCCGACGCCGTCTACACCGCGTTTCCGCTGAACCAGATCGACAAGGTCGACGAGAACCAGGCCCGCGCGGGCCAGGACTTCGCCCGCTTCGCCTCCGAGCGTTTCGACGGCACCGCCAACGACCAGCCAGCCGTCTCCGACCTGGTGTGGGCCGCTGCCCTGCCCGCCGGCGGCGAGGCCATCACATCGGACGCGAAGAAGGACGGCGACGCGCAGGACGGCGCCGACGCCGACAAGGCTGCTGGCGGCGACGGCGCTGACGCCGCCAGTGCCAATGCCGGCGCCCTGCAGCCCGAGAACACCCTGTTCCTCCTGGACACCTCCAACGCGATGAGCCCGTACCTCCAACCGGCGAAGGACGCCATCGCAAACGCCGCGCTCGAGCTCGGGGGCAAGGGCAAGCAGGTCGGCCTGTGGAACTACTCCTCCCCGCTGAACCCGGGCGTTGTAGTGGGCTATCGCCAGAACATCAGCGTCTCCCCCGACGCCGACTCCGTCGCCGTGGCGGTGCGACGCTTCCTCACCGGCGGCGTGCCCCAGACCCGCCAGGCCGTCGAGGCAGCCGCAGGCGCCTACGGCGCTGGTGAGGCAAAGACCCGCGTCGTCCTGGTCACCACTGGCACAGCCGATGCCGGCGACGACAAGGCCTTCGAAGACGCAGTGCGAGGCGCGGCCGGCGACAAGGTGGAGATCACCGTCGTGCGCGTCGGCGAGGGCGTGGCTGACAAGGCGGTCGAGGCCCTGTCCGCGAAGACCGTGGATGCGAAGCAAGCCGACGGCATCGACGGCGCCGTGAAGCAGGCATCCGGCCTGTAGGCATCCGGTCAGCCCCCCCTGCGACAGACCCTGGGATCCTAAGCCTGGGATCGGGCGAAAATCGAGCGATCGCAGGCTCTGCCTCCCAGGGTCTGTGCGGCGAGGACATAGAAAAAGGCCCGGGCTGGTGGGAGTGATCCCAGCCCGGGCCTAAACGCTTCGCTTAGGAGGTCTTGCGACGGCGGCGGTCCGCCAGCTCGTCGAAGCCAATGACGTTGTCGGCGTCGTCCTCGGTGACGCGCTCCGACGGGAACGCGGAGATGGTGCCGGTCAGTTCCTTCATGATCTGCGGCACGGCGATGCCGAACACGCCCTGGCCGCCGCCGAGGAGGTCGATAATCTCCTCGTTGGAGCGGCACTCGTAGACGGTCACGCCGTCGGAGACGAGAGTGATCTCGGCGATGTCGGACACACCGCGGTCACGCAGCTTGTCCACTGCGAGGCGGATGTTCTGCAGCGAGATACCGGTGTCGAGCAGGCCCTTGACGATCTTCAGGACCAGGATGTCCTTGAAGGAGTACAGGCGCTGAGAGCCGGAGCCCTTAGCGCCGCGGATGGACGGGCGCACCAGGCCGGTGCGTGCCCAGTAGTCGAGCTGACGGTAGGTGATGCCGGCGACCTGGCAGGCGATCGGCACGCGGTAGCCGACTTCGTCGGACGGGCCGACGTCGAAAAGCGACTCCTGCACAGCGTCGAACAGGCCGTCCTGATTTTCCTCGATGATGCTCACGAAATTACTCCCATGAAAGTTAGCTCGAAGCCTAATGACTATTAAAGGGTAAGCATACGGAGCTGGTCAATAGTCACATGCGTAACACGCCGAAACTCTCAAGGAATACTTGAGGGTTTTACCCCTCCTTGGGGTTATCCTCCCCCAAATCCGAGTCCTCCACCCCGAGGCTGCGCATCAGCGCCTCGAAGTCCGCGTCAGCCTGGGCGTCGCCGCTGGCGGAGACGGACTCGTCTGCGAAGTCTTCGATCTCGATCTCCGCCTGCAGGTAACGCTCCGCGTCCTCTTGCGACAGGTATACCGAGGCTTGGGCGGCGACCGTGTCGTCGACAGTCAGCTCCATGTCCAGCTCGCTGGCTAGAAGCAGCGCATCCGAAGCACGCAGGTCAATCTCAGCGCCACCGTAGATTGTCAGGGTGGCCATAAAGGTGCCGTTGACGTAGCTGGAAAGTTCGAGGCTGTCCGCGCCGTTGGTGGAGGTGCGGATGAGCTCGGCGATCGCGTCGACGGGCCGCGGACGGTTCGGCGCCCAGCCGTCCAGGCGCGCGGCGAGCTCGGCGCCTTCCATCGGCGGCAGCCACACCGGAATGCACCGGCCGTTCGTGGGCCGCTGCAGCAGCGCGCACAGGAAATCTTCCGGTCCGACCGGAAAAACGCCGATGAGGTTGACGGCCTCCATTAGCTCCCCAGCTGCTTGCGCAGCTCGTTCTTCACCAGCGACGCGTGCAGGGAGACAACCAACGCGGACATTTGCTGGCCGATCTCTTCGGCCTTCTGCTTCGCGGTGACCTTGCCGGACTTCGACACCGGCTCCGCAACCTGGTTGATCATGTCGGCCTGACGTGCCGCGGCGGTGCGCAGGGTCTTCAGGTGGCGGGCGTCGAAGCCGAATTCGGACAGCGACAGCGCGGTGGTGACGGTACGAACGTCGTCGGCATTGAACAACCCGGCAGCATCCGGGGTGATCAGCCCGACCTTGATGTACTCCTCCACCGTCGACGGATCCGCCTGGGCCTGCTCCGCCACGTCCGCGTCGGTCAGCTGGGTCGCCGCCGGTGCGCGGAAGTTCTCCGGGGAGATCATCGGCTCGGACTCGCCGGCGGACAGGATCGCGGTGACGTGGCCGGAATCCATCGCCTCGAGCTGCTCGCGGATGACCTTCAGCGGCAGGTAGTTGTCGCGCTGGGTGACCAGGATGTAGCGCAGACGCTCCACATCTTCCTCGGTGAAGCGGCGGTAGCCGGAGGCGGTGCGTTGCGGAGTGATCAGCCCCTCGGACTCGAGGAAGCGGATCTTGGAGACGGTCACGTCCGGGAACTCGGTGCGCAGACGCTCAAGCACCACGCCGATGGACATCGTTTTCGCGGTCTTGGTTGCCTTGGCGGCCTTCGCCGGCTTCGCGGGGGTAGCGGCTGGTGCCGTTTGACGGATTGCGCTCACGTGATCGAACTCTTCTCTAACTAGTTGCCGGCGGTGATGAAGACCAGACGGAATTTACCAATCTGGATTTCGTCGCCGTTGGTCAGCTCCTGGGAGTTGCGCGGCTCGCGGTTGACGTAGGTGCCGTTGAGCGAGCCCACGTCCACGACCTCGTAGCCGCCCTCGTTGCGACGGAACTCTGCGTGGCGACGAGACACGGTCACGTCGTCGAGGAAGATGTCGGCCTCCGGGTGGCGGCCCGCAGTGGTGGAATCCTGGTCCAGCAGGAAACGCGCACCCGCGTTCGGGCCGCGCTTGACTACGAGGAGTGCCTCCCCATCCGACAGCTGGTCCGCACCGGCGGCGGAGTCCGCAGACGTCGCAGCTCCGGACTCCATCTCCTTGAGCAGGTCTGCGCGGAATACCGAGGTGGTTTCGACCTGGTTCTGCGGCGTGTTGTCGCTCATGGGTAACTCCTGACTTTCGAGTCGTGGTTGAGATCTCTCGCCATAATAGCGTCCGGCCCGCCGCGAGGGGCGGCTACCGGATAATGCCTAGCGAAAAATGTTGCCGATACCGGAAATGACTGAGTTGCCGGAACCCGCCAGCGGGTTGTCGGACACCATGTACGTCCACGTCGCGCTCGGGCGCTTCCAGCCTGCGTCCGCCAGGTGCGCGCCGTCGGCGTCAATGTCCACGGTGTTGAATGTTTCTACCGCCGCGGCGATCGCCCGGTTGGCCAGGTCCTTGAACTCGCGCACGGCGATGCGGTGGTACTCGTCGATCGGCGTTTCGCGGGCGATGGCGCGCAGGTGGATGGACTCGCGGACGTCGTCCATCAGCGCCAGGTGCTCGGACCACTCGGCGTCCAGGTGGAACAGCATGATCTCCCGGGCCGCCTGCTCGAGCACGTTCTGCGGCAGGTGCGAAAGCTCGGCGGCGCGCTGCGGGGAGCGCTCCGACAGTTCGCACCAGGCGGTATCCGTGTCCAGCAACGCGGCGCGCCGCTCGTCCAGGATGTCTCGGTGGTCCGCCAGCAGCTTGTTGTATTTCCAGGTCTGGGAGTGGATCTCCAAAAGCTGGCCTTCGGTGACGCGCTGGCAGTGCTCGATGAAGCTTTGGGCACGGTTGCCGGTGATGCGCCCGTCCGCCTCCGGCTGGGCGGAGAACTGCTCCCCGTCGCCGCCGGAGGTGACAATGTCGTCGTCGAGGGAGACGAAGAACACGCTCAGCCCCGGGTCGCCCTGGCGGCCGGCGCGGCCGCGCAGCTGGTTGTCTAGGCGCGCGGTGCGGTGGCGGGCTGTGCCGATCACGGCCAGGCCGCCGAGCGAGGCCACCTTGTCGTGGTCGCGTTCATCCGCGCCGCCGAGGCGGATATCCGTGCCGCGGCCCGCCATCTGCGTGGAGACGGTCACGCGTCCCACGTCGCCAGCTTCGGCGACGATGCGGGCTTCCTCCGCGTCGTTTTTCGCGTTGAGCACGTTGGCCGCGATGCCGCGAGCCTGAAGCGCTTCCGCCAGCGCCTCGGACTCCGCCACGTCGTGGGTGCCCACGAGCACCGGCTGGCCGGTGGAGTTGAGGTGGGCGATCTCCTCGACAATCGCCGAGTTCTTCTCCTCCATCGTGGCGTAGATCCGGTCGGCCTCGTCGAAACGCTGCAGCTCGTTGGCGCGGTCAATCACGGACACGTGCAGGCCGTAGAAGCTGCGTAGCTGGTCGGTCGCCTCCACAGCGGTGCCGGTCATGCCGCACACCAGCGGGTAGCGGCGCATGAGCGCCTGCAGCGTGATGGAGTCCAGGATGCGACCGCCTTCGGACACGTCCAGCCCCTCCTTGGACTCCACCGCGGCCTGCAGGCCGTCGGGCCAGCGCTGCAGCTCCGCCACGCGCCCGCGGGAGGCGTCCACAAGCGCGACTTTGCCGTCGTCGACGATGTAGTGCACGTCCCGGATCAGCAAGGCCTTCGCGTGCAGCGCCAGGTTCACACGCACGAGCGTCGTGCCGATGTGCTCGTCCGAGTAGAGCGAGTCGATGCCCAAAAGCCGTTCGATCTTCGCCGCGCCGTCCTCGGTGAGGAAGGCGTTTCGCCCATCGGCGTCGATGGTGTAGTCGGTCTCTTCGTCCAGTTTCGACACGGCTTCGGTGATCTGGCCGGTGGCCTGCTTGGAGCCCTCGGAGCCGGCGAGCACGAGCGGCACGAGGGCCTCGTCGACGAGTACGCTGTCCGCCTCGTCGACCAGCGCGACGTCGGCAGGCGGCTGCACGGTCAGCTCGCGGGAGGTGATCTGGTTGTCGCGCAGGTGGTCGAAGCCGATCTCGGTCACCGGCGCGTAGATGACGTCGCTGCGGTAGGCGCTCACGCGCTCTTCGCGTGTCGACGACTCCGTGACCGCCGCCACCGTCAACCCGAAAAACTCCACGAGCGGGCGCATCCACTCCGCGTCGCGCGCGGCCAAGTAGTTGTTCACCGTGATCAGGTGGACGCGCTTGCCCTGCAACGCGAACCCGGTGGCGGCCATCGCGCCGACGAGCGTTTTGCCCTCGCCGGTGGCCATCTGGATCACGTCGCCCTCCAGCAGGCGCAGCACAGCCTGGTTCTGCACCTCGAACGGCGTCATGCCCAGGGTGCGCTGGGAGGCGACGGACAACCCGGCCAAAAAACGCGGTTTGTCGGCGATGGCACCGTCGCGCACGGTGGAGGCGACTGCGGAGGCGAGCGAAGCATCGTCGAGAAGCGAAAGCTCCCCGATCAGCCCATGCGCGTCCGCGACAACGGCCTTCGACTTCTTATTGTTGCGCTCCGTGGTGGAGCCCATGGCCTTCCAGAACCAGTCAAACTTGCCCATAAGAGGTAAGAATAACGCCAACGTGCCAAACCGTTGGTGCGACGATTAGTCTTGCAGCGAAAGTAACCGTTGCGTTGAACCGCCGAGCCGCAGGAGGACACGGCTACCCATGCTGTCTATGAACGTGAAAGTTCCGTCGTCGAAAGGCCACATGATGGCCGCGACCATCGACCGCCCCGACGGACCCGCGCAGGCCTACGCCATTTTCGCCCACTGCTTCGCCGGCTCCCGCCACACGCCCGGTGCCTCCCGCATTGCCAAGCGGCTGACTGAGCACGGCATTGCCACCCTGCGATTCGACTTCCCAGGCCTGGGCCAGTCCGAGGGCGATTTCAAAGACACCTCGTTTTCCGAGAATGTGGACGACATCGTCGCCGCTGCCCTGTGGCTGGAGGAGAACCACAAGGCCCCGCAGCTGCTCATGGGCCACTCCCTCGGCGGTGCCGCCACCCTGAAGGCCGCCACCCGCCCCGAGTTGAAGAAGATGATCAAAGCGGTGGCCACCGTCGGCGCGCCGTTCGACCCGGCGCACTCGGTGCTGCACTACGCCCACGCCATTGGTGAGGCCGATGCGAACGGCTCCGTCGGCGTGGTGCTCGGCGGGCGCGAGCTGACCATTTCGCGCGAGTTCCTTGAGGATCTGGCTGAGACCAACCCGGAGGAGTACCTGCCCAAGCTGCGCAAGCCCCTGCTTGTCGTGCACTCGCCTATCGACGTCACCGTCGGCATCGACAGCGCCCAGAACATCTTCTCCCTGGCGCGCTACCCCAAGTCCCTGATGGCGCTGGACAAGGCGGACCACCTGCTCACCCGCCAGGGCACCGCGCAGCGCGCCGCCGACATCATCGGCTCCTGGGCGCAGCAGTACATCCAGCCGCTGTTCGTCCCTGCGAAGACCACGGACACCAACGCCGTGTCTTACTCCGCGCGCGGCACGAAGTACGGCGACGTGGTGCGCACCTCCGACCGCGCGATCACCACCGACCGCTCCAAGAACACCGGCGGCAAGGGCCAGGGTGTCACCTCCACCGGCCTGTACATGTCCGCGCTCGCCGTCTCCTGCTCCCAGGCGGTGCGCGAGGCGGCCAAGGGCATGCAGCTTGACGACGTGCGCGTGGAAGTCAACCACAACGGCGACAGCACCTTCACCCGCCTGATCACCCTGTACGGCGATCTGACCGACGACGAGGTGGAGACCCTGCGCGCCGCGGGCGCGTCCTCCACCGTGGACGGCTACGTGGAAAAGGGCGAGATTGAAACGACCGCGGAAACCGCCTCGCTCGAGCGCCGCCGCCGCCAGAACAAGCTCCACCGCGCGGAGCGCCTGGGTAAGTAATGGCTGGCGCATCCGGACTATGGGCCGACGTGCGGGGGCTGTGTCCCTGCGGGCAGGGCCTGCCGTTTGAGGCGTGCTGCGGGCGCTACATCGACGGTTCATCGGCGGCGCCGACCGCGGAAGCGCTGATGCGCTCGCGCTACACCGCCTACGTGGGCGGCGCGGGCTCCTATGTCGCGGAGACTTGGGCCGATGAGACGCGGCCGGCAGATCTGACCGTGGACCCTAACGGCGAGCCGTTTACCCGGTTGCAGGTGCTGGACACCTCTGGTGGCGGGCCTTTCGACGCCGAGGGCGTCGTCGAATTCGCCGCCCATCACCCCGGCGGCGTGATGCGCGAACGCTCCCGCTTCGAGCGCCGCGCCGGGCGCTGGGTGTACGTCGACGGCGTGGTCCGCTAACCCTAAGGTGTCAGCGGTGACTGTCTGGTGACCTGCCGGTTTTGGGTCCGTATGACAGTGCTGTAATATTTGCGCAGTTACCGTTTAGGTAGCGGATCGGGCTGTGGCGCAGTTTGGTAGCGCACCACACTGGGGGTGTGGGGGTCGCAGGTTCAAATCCTGTCAGTCCGACAAAGTTTTTTCTGGGGGTTCGGGGGTCTCTTTCGGCGACGTTGCTAGTCGACAGGTGCCACGCGGATCTGGTTGCCGTCTGGATCGGCAACCACGAACGTCGTTCCGAAGACGTCCTGGTGGGGTTCTTTGATGACGTCGACCCCCTTGCCAGTCCAGGCCTGGAACACGTCCATGACTTCTTCCCCGTTGACGTTGAGGCACACTTCGGTGGTGCGTCCGGGAGCGTCTGCAAGCACTTCGGAGTTCCCAGTCCACAGTGCGAGAGCCACACCGTCCGCCAAAGCGAACGTCACATAGCGGGGTGAAACAAAGTCGGTTTCCAGCTCCAGGAGGTCTGAGTAGAACTCGACCGATCTATCAATGTCGGTCACGTAAACGATGAAGACGATTTCGCGGTTCACCTGGGTACCTCTCCTTCTCGACATTTTAGGACCTCCCAGTTTACGTAAGCTGCTGCAACGGTGATTAGGTCTCGCTCACCCCATCCACCAACTACTCAAATATGGCAGAATATAGCTATGGATACGTCAAAGATGAGTAGTCGTAGAACCCCTCGCGCGGTCGAAGGTGGGCTTATCGAGATCGGCGAAGATCTACAGCGCTGGCGTCGCCTCAACCGTCTCACGATCGAGCAGGCTGCGTACCGCGCCGACGTGAGTGTGTCCACGTTGCGCCGCTTAGAGCAAGGCCACGGCGCAACACTGGAAAACTTCCTCCGGGTGTGCCGTGCGTTTCAACTGCTTGACCGGGTGAGAGACGCGGTTAATCCGATGGAGCACGATCGCGGTCGGGCTTTGATTGAGCAGATGATTTAGCGATGGCACCCACGTCTATACGCATCTGGACGGAGGTCGAAGACCGCAAGCTCTCTGTCGCAACCTATTTTCCGCACCAGCACGGTGGGACGCTCGAGTACGAAAAGGAGTGGATACAACTTCCAGGCGCGTACGCGATCAGCCCTGCGCTTCCCCTTCACGGCGGAAAGCAGCCTCTCGTCTCTGATCGCGGGCATCTGCCCACCGCTCTTTCTGATTCTGCTCCGGATCGATGGGGGCGAATGCTCATTCAAAAACAGTTTGCGCGGCGGGGTGACCAGCCGACAGAAGTCGACTACCTCCTCGGTGTTGATGATCGCCTTCGCCTAGGAGCGTTGCGTTTCGAAGTGAACGGGGTGACCCAATCGCCGAGCAGCCGGGTGCCCAAACTTGTGAACCTCGCTGACATTGAGCGTGCCTCGCGCGCCGTTGAGGAGGGCGATGATGCAGTGGACGCCTTGAGACGCATCGCCGTTGCCGGATCCTCTCTGGGCGGCGCCCGTCCGAAAGCGACAGTCATTGATGACGAAGGCAAGCTGATGATGGCAAAGTTCTCGTCATCTACGGACACTATTGACGCGGTTGCGTGGGAAAAGGTTTGTTTGGATATCGCAGAACTTGCGGGCATCTCCACACCGAGTTCGAGACTTTTGGAGATTAACGGGCGGTCCGTATTGCTTCTGGAAAGGTTCGACCGAGCCTACGGTGAGGATGGAAGCGAAGCCCGTATCCCCTACATGTCCGCAATGACCCTGCTCAATCGTACGGACGGCGACCGTGCATCCATGGTCGAGATCGCCGAGGAGCTTCGGCTGCTGAGCATCAATGGCGATTCCGCGGCTGAGCTTTTCAGCAGGACAGCGATCAATCTGCTGGTGGGCAACACCGATAACCACCTGCGAAACCACGGATTCATTCGCGTAGATGGCGCATGGCGACTCTCCCCCGTTTTCGATATCACGCCCGCCACCACCAAAACCAATTTTGCCACCTCAGTGGACGTTGTCGGCGACGATTCAGTAGACACACTCATGAGTGCCGCGGGCTGGTTTGGTCTCAATGACAATCAAGCCATCGAACGACTCAGCCGCGCAGTCGACGCAGTGAAACAATGGAAAGAGCTCGCACGCAAAAACCAAATCGCCGTCGCCGAGGACAAACAGGTTGCGCCCAGTTTTGACGGAGGGCATCTGCAGCGAGCTCAAGTGCTTATCCGCGAGCACCGCGCTTAGGAAACGATCTTGCCGTTCGCGTCGTAGGTGTAGAAGCCCTGCCCAGCTTCCAGGCCGATCCTGCCTTCTGCGACCATCGGCTTGAGCGTCGTCTCAAGGAAGTCCTTCTGCCACTGCGGGGCGTTTTCGTTGGACTCGATCACGGCGACCAAGGTGCGCACGCCGATAAGGTCCATGATCTCGAACGGCCCGCGCGGGGAGCCGGTGGAGTTGCACCAGTCGCGGTCGATGTCCGCGGGTTCAGCGATGTCGTGGTGCAGCAGGTACATGCCGGCACTTAGCAGCGGCACCAGCAGAGTGTTCAGCACGTAGCCGGGCTGCTCGCGCTTGAGCGGGACCGGCACCATGTTGATCTGCTCCGCAAACTCCACGAGCTGGTCCACATACTTCGGGTCAGTGCCCTCGTGCGGCATGATCTCGGCGGTGTTCTGAATCCAGATGTGGTTGGCAAAGTGCAGTGCCAAGAAGCGCTCCGGCGCACCCGTCGCGTCCGCGAACTTGCTCGGCATGAGCGTCGACGTGTTGGTGGCAAAGACGGTGGTCTCCGGGGCGTACTGCCCCACTTCGGCCCAGACCTTGCGCTTGAGCTCGAGGTTCTCCGGGATCGCCTCGATGACCAGGTCCGCGTTCGCTAGCGCTTCCTTAAGGTCCGAGGTCTGGGTGAGGTTTTCGTGCGCCGCCGCGATGGTTTCGTCGTTAGCGGACTCGAGCTCCGCCTTCATCTGTTCACCGATGGCGTCGAAACGCTTCTTGCCGGCCGCGAGGGCCTCCTCGTTGATGTCGTAGGACACAACCTTCTTGCCCGCGAACGCGGAGCAAAAAGCGATCTGCGCGCCCAAGACACCTGCACCAAGTACTGTTACGTTATTGAATGTCATACTAATCACATTACGCCTCATTGCGTGACTTTGGCGACGATTTCACTGTGAGGTTTTACGCAAGCAAGTCCCGCTCCACCGGCACCAAACCGTTCGCCGTCCGCCGGCCCAACTCCACGTAGTACGCCGCGTGGCGCAACCTGTCCTCGTAGGTGCCCGGCTCGAGCGTGCGCTTCACCTTCGCGGGTACGCCGGCCGCGAGGGAGAACTCTGGCAACTCCTGGCCTTCGAGCACCACTGCCCCGCCGCCGACGATGCTTCCCTTGCCCACGCGCGAGCGTGACAACACGGTCGCGCTCATTCCGATCAGGCAGCCGGGCTCGATGTGGCAGCCGTGCACCATGGCGAGGTGGCCGATGGTCACGTCGTCTTCCAGCACCGTCTCCCCGTCCGTGTCCACGTGCAGCACGGAACCGTCCTGAACGTTGACGCGGTTGCCGATACGGATCGCGCCCACATCGCCGCGGATGACCACGCCGGGCCAAATATTGGCGTCCTCGCCGATGGTCACGTTGCCGATGATGGTGGCCTCGTCGGAGATAAACGCCGAGGGGTGGATCTGCGGGGTTGCGCCTTCAAAGCTGTAGATCATGCACACCATTGTGCCTGCGCCGCAGCAAAATGGGTGCTCAGCACACCACGAGAAGGGTGCCCGGCATCACCTCGAAGGTGACAGCGCTGACGGAGCCGGCGGCATCGCCGTCGAGCTCAAGCTGCTCCGGCTCGGCGAACTCGAGGGTGATCCGGCGGCCCTCAAGGTACTCCATGGTCGGCGGCAGGGACGCCGGCGGGCGCGGCTGCGCCTCGCTGGGCAGCAGCGCATTGATGCCGCCGCGCACGGTGTCCAGCGCGAGCTTGCCACCGATGCCTGCCCAGTCGGTGACGTCCTCGGCGCGCAGCACCACGGCGTCGAGGACCCCGTCGTCAGGCAGCGCGTCCGGCAACAGCGGGATCCCGCCCACCAGGTCGCTGCAGTTGCCGACAATGCAGGTGTGCAACGAGGTGGTCACCGATGGGTCGCCATCAAGCGTGATGCCCACGTCCACGCTGTTGCCGCCGCCGAGCGATTGGAACACGGCCGGCACGTACGCGAGCGGTCCAACCGCGGCTTTGAGGCTGTCGCGGGTGCGGTGGATCATGCCGGCATCCACACCGACGCCGGCCATGACCGCGAAGCCGGAATGCTCGGTGCGGCCGTCGGGGTACACCATCTCGGCGCGGCAAAGGTCGATGAGCCGGTCAGTGCCGGAAAACGCACGGTGCACCGCCGATTCCAGCAAAAGCGGCACGCCGAGGTTGCGCGCGAGCATGTTGCCGGTGCCCGCCGGCACAATCGCCATAGGTGTTTTGGAACCGGACACGGCCAGCGCGACCATGCGCACCGTGCCGTCACCGCCAGCGGCGATGATCAAGTCTGCGCCCTGCTCGAGCGCGCGGTCGGCCTGGGAAAACCCGGGTCCTTCCGCGCTCGTTGCTGCCCACTCGATCTCGGCGTCCTGCCACGCGTAGCGCTCCACGGCACGGCGCAACCGTTCCACGTGCACTTTCGCCGGGTTGTACACCACCGCCACCCGGGGACCAGACGCAACACTCACGCGACTCATGGTAGCCGTGCCCGGCCAGAATGTGCGCTAGGACAACCCGACACCGAGAGATTCCAGCAGCGTGCGGGTGGCGAACCCCTTCGACACCAGGGCTGTGTCGTCTGAGGTGCCGCCGGGCCACACGTGCGGCCCGCCCTCGATTCGATAGTGCGACAGCGCAGCATCGCAGTCGTCCCAGCTCAGCTTCGTCACCGTAGGCGACAGCGCAACGTCTTCCCTGCGCCCCGCACAGTGGTTACGCGCTGCAGCCTCCTCGAGCATCTCGGGTGCGGAGTTGTATACCGTCTCGTGCCGCTCGCCGCCGTCATAGGAGATGATCGGGTCGGCGGTGCCGTGGAAGTCGACGTGCTTCATCGGGATGCTGGAGCACCCTGCTGCGACGCGCTGGTAGAACGCGCCGGCCACGGTGGCCACGCCGCTGAATTCCTGCGGTCGCTGGCAGCCCACAAACGCTGCGAACCCGCCGCCGTTGGAAAAACCGGCGGCAAAGATCCGGGTGCGGTCGATGGAGTATTCGCCTTCCACCTGATTGAGCACATCGTCGACGAAGGCAAGGTCTTGCTCTCCGGTCGTCTTCGCGTACGGGGCGGGCGCCCAGGCTTCGCCCACGCCGTCCATGAACGCCACCACAGCGTCCGCTTTATCCAGCTGCGAGTGCTTCCTGAGCCGCTCCGCGTCCTCCTTGTAGCCGTGGAACACCAGGATTAACGGCAGCCGGTCGCGCTGCTTCGCGCCCCGCGGCACCGACAGGATGTAGTCGCGTTTCAGCCCGGCAGAGGTCATCTGCCTGCGCTCAATCGCAGGATCCGACCATGGCTCCACCTCCCGGACGATGTCCTCGGGAGCATCCGGCTGCGTGGTGATCGCGGTGCGCAGCCGCGCCGTGTCACCCGCGCACCCTGCGACGCTTAAGCAGGTTGCAGCCAAGCTGATTGCAGCCGCGGCGCGGATCACTGGGCGGTAAAACACGCAAGGTAGATTAGACCATCGTGCACGCGAGCGGAACACAGCCAGGACCCAGCAAGAAAGCTGGCCCCACGTTCAGGGATTCCGCGCACCGCAGCGGCGCCGCCGGAGCGTTTGACCGCGACGCAACACGCTACGACGCCGCCCGCCCCACCTACCCCGCCGCGCTCAGCGAACTCGTCGGCCCCGGTACCGTCTGCGACGTCGGTGCGGGCACCGGCAAGTTCACACAATTGCTTTGCGACGATTCACGTACCGTGCTCGCCTGCGATCCCAGCGGCGGCATGACCCGCGTGTTCCACGCGGTGCTTCCCCAAGTGCCTGTATGGCGCGCCACCGCTGAAGCGACCGGCTTGGTCGATGACGCGGTCGACGCGTTGACGTGCGCGCAAACCTGGCACTGGGTGGATGTCCACGCCGCAAGCCGAGAAGCGGACCGCGTAATCCGACCCTGCGGCCGCCTCGTACTGTGCTGGAACACGCTCGCCGTGCGCCACCCCTGGGTTTTACGGCTCAGCCGCATCATGCACTCCGGCGACGTGCAGCGCGAGGGCTTCTACCCGGAGGTCGCCGCCCCCTGGCAGCTGAAAAACGAGCTGCGCCAAGAATGGCTGCACCCGATCGCCGTGGAGGACTGCTTCGAGCTCATGGCCACCCGCTCCTACTGGCTGAAAGCGAACGAGCGCACCCGTGCCAAGATGGAGGCGAACCTCGCCTGGTACCTCTACGAGCGCCTCGGCTTCGACCCCGGCGACACCATCCCGCTGCCGTACCGCACCGACGCCTTCGTCTACGAGCGCGCCTAGCCGGCGCGGTTGAACTCCAGCCCGAAGAACTCAACAATCGCCTTGGTGGCGTCAACGCCGCGCCGGGCAGCCCACGGCCCAGTGGGCCACTCGTGGCCCATGCCCTCCACCGCAATCAGCTCGGCGCGGGCGCGACCGGCGTTGCGCCGTTCAAACGCGGCCACCACCTCCGGTGCGCCATACGTAGCGTCGTCTTTTACACCGCTGTACGGGGAGCGCTGTTCGCCAGCAAACGGCACCACCTCGTCGAAGGTGCCGTGGATGTTCAGATAATCCAGGGGCTGCGCTCTCGCAGCCAGCTCGTCCGGGGCCGCACGCACGGCTGCCGCGACGGTGGCCACGCCTGCGAGCTCGAGGTCGGTTAGGCTCAGGTGCACTGCCAGTCCCCCGCCGTTGGAAAAGCCAACCAGGTAGGTGTTGGTGGTGGCGAAGGTGGTCCGGAGGTCGTCGATAAGCGCACGCACAAACGCCGCATCTTCATCGAAGGTGGTGCGCGCGTACGGCGCAGGCGACCACGCAAGGCCCGCACCCGTTGGCGCGGCAACGATGGCGCGCGCCCTATGCAGGCCCGTGCCGGCGAGGAAGTCGCGGCCGTTGTCGCCCTTGCCGTGCAGTGCGACGATCACCGGCAGCGCGCCAGTGTGACCTGCGGGAACGCAGACGTGGTAGCTGCGCTTAACGCCACCGATATCCACCGTGCGCTGCCGCATCGGCCTAGCCCTTCTTGCCGCGGCGCTCGCGCACGCGCACCGCAATGCGCACCGGGGTGCCGTGATAGCCGAACTGCTCGCGGAACTTGCGCTCCAAGTAGCGGCGGTAGCCGCCGTCCAGGAAACCGGTGGTAAACAGCACGATTGTCGGCGGACGAGTGCTGGCCATCGTGGCGAACAGCAGCTTGGGCAGGCGGTTGTTCTTCATAGGAGGCGGGTTCGCCGCAATCGCCTCGCGCAGCCAGTTGTTCAGCTGGCCGGTGGAGATGCGCTTATCCCAGTTCTCCAGCGCCTCCTTCATCGCCGGCTCCAGGCGGTGCAGGCCACGGCCGGTGTCGGCGGAGATGTTCAGCTTGGTCACCCACTTGAGCTGACCCATCGTCTCGTCGAACTCGCGGTCGAAGTCGTAGCGTCGGTCCTCGTCCATCAGGTCCCACTTGTTAAAGCAGATGACCATCGCCTTACCGGCTTCCAGCACCATGGAGATCACGCGCTGGTCCTGCTCGGAGATTTCCTCCGAGGCATCGATAAGCACGACGCACACCTCAGCGGCCTCGATGGTGCCGCGGGTGCGCAGCGACGCGTAGTACTCGTGGCCCTGGGCGTTCTTCACCTTCTTGCGCAGGCCAGCGGTGTCGATGAAGGTCCACAGGTCCTCGTCCAGCTGCACGAGCTCATCCACCGGATCCACGGTGGTGCCGGCGACGTTGTCCACCACCGAGCGGTCGGACTTGGTCAGCTTGTTCAGCAGGCTGGACTTGCCCACGTTAGGCCGGCCCACCAGCGCGACGCGACGCGGGCCGCCGATGATGGATTCCTTGACCCGTGGCTCGTCCGGGAACAGTCGCATGATCTCGTCCAGCACATCCGCGCCGCCGCGGCCGTGCAGCGCGGAAACCGGCCAGGGGTCGCCCAGGCCGAGCGAGTAGAACTCAGCCACGTCGCCCCACTGGCTGTCGGACTCGAACTTGTTCGCCACCAGGATCACGGGAACCTCGGAGCGCTGCAGGTTGCGGGCCATCACTGCGTCCGTCTCCGTGATCGCGGTTTTCGCGTCCACAACCATGACAATGACATCGGAGGTCGCCATCGCGGCCTCCGCCTGGCGGGCAATCGCGGCGTGGATGCCCTTCGCGTCCGGGTCCCAGCCACCGGTGTCCTGCACCCAGAAACGGCGCCCGCCCCAGTCCGTGATGTAGCTGACGCGGTCGCGCGTGACACCCGGGTGGTCCTCCACCACGGCCTCGCGGCGGCCGATGAAGCGGTTCACCAGCGAGGACTTGCCCACGTTCGGGCGGCCCACGATAGAAACCGTCGGCAGCGCCTCGGTGACCACGTCGGGCTGGGCGATGCCGTACTCGGCCTCGAGCTCGGCCCACTCCTCTTCGGTCAGCTCGTCGTCGGAGTCGTAGCCCTCGCCGAAGTCGGCCTCGCCGAACTCGGACTCGTCGATGCCGGCTTCCTCGAAGCCCTGGAGATCTTCCTCGGCGGTGAAGTCCTTGTTCTCGTAGTACTCGGCGCTATCGGCGCCGACCACGTACGCATCCATGTCGGTGTAGCCGGACCGGTCGATGCCGGGCTGGATGAACTGCGTATCCGGCTCGAGGTGCTCGCCGTTGTTGTTGCGCTCGCTCATCACGCGCTCCTTTCCACGACCTCAGTCAGCGCCGCCAGGACCTCATCCGGCGTCATTTCGGAGGTGTCCACCAGCACCGCGTCGTCCGCGGGCTTGAGCGGGCTGGTTGCGCGGGAGGAATCTGCCTGGTCGCGGCGCTGCACGTCCGCAAGCACCGCGTCATAGTCCGCTTCGCGCCCTGCCGCGATGTCCTGGTCGTAACGGCGCTTCGCGCGCACCTCGGCGCTTGCGGTCATGAACACCTTCGCGGGAGCGTCCGGCAGCACGACCGTGCCGATGTCGCGGCCTTCCACGATCGCGCGGCCAGCCTCGCGGGCCAGCTTGCGCTGCAGCTCCACCAGGTTCACGCGCACCTCGGGGATGGCGGAGACGGCGGAGACGTGCTTGGTCACCTCGGCGCCGCGGATTTCTCCCTTGACGTCCTCACCGGCAAACAGCACCTCGGTGGAATCCGGGTCATCGGAGACCTGCAGCGGCAGGTCCGCGGTCGCCTCAATCACCTTCGCCGTGTCCGCCGGGTCCACGCCCGCGCGCAGCACAGCCAGGGTGGCCACGCGGTACATCGCGCCGGTGTCCACGTATTTCGCGTCCAGGCGCTTCGCCAGCGCGCGGCACATGGTGGATTTGCCGGTGCCCGAAGGCCCGTCCACAGCCACGATGAGCCCGCCGTTTGCCGTGTTGGACAGTGTGTCAGCCATTTACATCCCCACCGCCTTGTACAGCGACGCCAGCTCGGAGGAGTTCAGCGCGCGCATGGAGCCCGGCTTCATGTCGCCGAGCTGCACCGTGTGGAACTTCGTGCGCACCAGGCGCTGCACCGGGTATCCGGCCTGCTTCAGCATGCGGCGGACGATGTGTTTGCGCCCTTCGTGCAGCTCCACGCGGATGATGGACTGGCCGTTATGCACGTCCACCACCTGCGCGTAATCCACCTTCGCGGGGCCGTCGTCAAGCTCGATGCCCTCTTTGAGCTGCTTGACCACCGCGTTGTTCGCCTCGCCGAGCACCGTGGCCAAGTAGGTCTTGGCCACCTCGTACTTCGGGTGGGTCAGGCGGTTGGCCATTTCGCCGTCGTTGGTGAGCAGCAGCAAGCCTTCTGTGTCCGCATCCAGGCGGCCGACGTGGAACAGGCGCTGGCCAGACGCGGTGCGCTCGGCCAGGTAAGAGCCCACGGAGACGCGGTCCATTTCGTCTTTCATGGTCGAGTGCACGCCGCGCGGTTTGTTGAACACGAAGTACTCGTGATCTTCATTGACGTTGATGCGGGCGCCGTCGACGCGGATGATGTCCACGTTCGGGTTCACGCGCATCCCCTGGCGCGTCACGATTTCACCGTTGACCTCGACGCGGCCTTGCTCGATCATCGCCTCCGCGTGACGACGGGAAGCGACGCCCGCCTGCGCGAGCACCTTTTGCAGGCGGACACCCTCGGCCGCCACTTTCGCTGCGGCCGGGTCTTCGTCCCACCAGTTATCATCCAGAGGGTTCGGTTGGTTCTTCGCGGCGTTCTGGCGCCTCTTGTCTAGGCGAACATGCTGTTTCTTAGCCGGCTTGGCGTAGGAGATGTAGAACGTATCGTCCTTCCCACGCTTTTCCGGTGTGCCATCTCGGCGAGCGGGTGGTGTCATGCCCCGGGAGTTTACCAGGCATCCTCGATGGAATCGATGTCCGGAAGCAGCGGCGCAAGCTCAGGCAAGCGCTCCAAGGAATCGATGCCTAAGAGCTCCAAGAACAACTCGGTGGTGACGTAGCGGTGCGCGCCGTGGTCCGGCACGTCTTCCCCGGCCTCGCCCGGGTCCACCTCGGCGATCAAGCCGCGCAGTGCGAGCGTGCGCATCACGCCGTCCACGTTGACCCCGCGCACGCCGGCGACCTGCGCGCGGGTGACCGGCTGCCGGTAGGCCACCACCGCGAGGGTTTCCATCGCCGCACGCGACAACTTCTTTTGCGTGCCGTCCAACAGGAAAGCCTCCACCGCGTCGGCGTTGTCGGTGCGGGTGTAGAAACGCCAGCCCTCCGCCGTCTCACGCAGGTCGATGCCGGAGCCGCGCTCATCCAGCTCGCGGGCAAACTCGCGCAGCTGGTCGGACACCTCCTCGTCGGTGGCGCCGAGCGCACTTGCCAGCTCCTCCACCGCGACGGGTGCGTCGACGACCAGCAGCACCGACTCGATGCGCGAACGCAGCTGGGAAACCATGGGCAAGCTATCCATGCTTCGGCAGTGTATCGGTCGCCGTCTCCCCGCCTTGTGCCTACGTCCAGTTCGAGGCCGCGACCACGGCCGGGTCCACGTCAAGCCCGGTCCAGGACACGTCCAAGCGCCCGAGCGCTTCCGGTTGCTCCGCTTCCACGGCTTTGGCTTTGTACAGCTCCAGCAGGGCCAGGAAGCGACCCACCACCTCCATGGAGCGGGTGCAGTCTCGCGTAAGCGCCGCGAATGTGAGCCACGAGCCGCTGCCGGCCAGCTTCAGCGTGTCCAGAATTTTGCCGGCCTGCTCCGGCACGGACACCGCCTGCGCGTGCAGGTGGTCGGTGCGCACCTCCTCCGGAGGGCGGGGGCGAAACACGCTGGCCGCCAGTTCGGCGAAACTCGCCGGGGTGTGCCCCAGGTCCACCGGGGGCAGCAGGTCCACAAACCGCGGCTCCATAGACACCGCCCGCGGGTAGCGTCGCAGCGCGTGCTTTTGCCACTCCGCGAACTGGTCGGCCACGCGTTGGTAGGCGCGGTATTGCAGCAGGCGTGCGAACAGCAGGTCGCGCGCCTCCAGCAGCTCCAGGTCCTCAATGTTTTCGCCGTCGTTGCCCGGCAGCAGCCGCGCGGTCTTCAAGTCCAGCAGGGTGGCCGCCACGACGAGGAACTCGGTGACCTCATCCAACGCTTCTGTCTCTCCGAGCGCGCGCGTGTAGGCTATGAACTCGTCGGTCACCTCGGCCAGCGCCACCTCTGTCACGTCCAGTTTCTTTGACTGGATCAGGGTGAGCAGCAGGTCGAACGGCCCCTCGAAGTTCTGCAGAGCCAGGGTGAACCCGGTGATCTCCGGCTGGGGGTACTGCTCGGGCGCGGCCGCTGCCACTAGCTGGTGCGCTCCAGCACCTCGAGCGCCAGGTTGCGGTACTGGTCCGCGCCCTGGGAATTCGGCGCCCAGGTAATGATCGGCTCGCCGGCCACAGACGTCTCTGGGAAACGGACCGTGCGGGTGATCACGGTGTCGAAGACGCGCTTGCCGAAGACCTCCACCACCCGGTCCATCACCTCGCGGGCGTGGGTGGTGCGGCGGTCAAACATGGTCACCAGGATGCCCACGATGTCCAGGTCGAAGTTGATGCGGTCGCGCACCTTCTCCACTGTGTCCGTGAGCAGCGCCAGGCCGCGCAGGGAGAAGTATTCGCACTCCATCGGGATGATCACGCCGTGCGAGCAGGCCAGCGCGTTCACGGTGAGCAGGCCGAGGGAGGGCCCGCAGTCGAGGATGATGAAGTCGTACTCGTTGCGCACCGGGCGCAGCGCGCGAGCCAGGGTGTGCTCGCGGCCGACCTCGTTGACCAGCTGGATCTCCGCCGCCGACAGGTCGATGTTGGCGGGGACCACGTCCAAGCCGGAGACATTGGTCGTGTTGATCGCGGCGTGGATGCTGGCGGTGTTGTCGAACAGCAGGTCGTAGACCGTGACCTGGTCCTCCTCGTAGGACACGCCCAGGCCAGCGGAAAGCGCGCCCTGCGGGTCTAGGTCCACCAGCAGGACCTTGCGGCCCTGCTCGGCCAGGCACGCGCCGAGGTTGATCGTGGAGGTAGTTTTGCCCACCCCGCCCTTCTGGTTAACCATGGAGATCACCGTTGCGGGACCGTGCTTGTCCAGCTCCTTCGGCTTGGCGAACTCACGCCACGGCCGCCCGGTCAGAAACGTCTTCTGGTCCGCAGCGTCAAACAGCGCTTCGTCCGCCATGGCCGGTCCTTCCCTCAATCACGTCCAAACCCTTGACTTCCGTCATCTTACAACGTTGTCATTACGCCCGCCTGCGCCTCCGGCGCAGGAACACAATCAACAGCGCGATCGCGGCCAGCAACGCAGCTCCAGCGATTGCGAGGGGCACTACATCGCTTATCGACGACCCTTCGTCAACGCCTCGTCCTTGACCATCCTGGTTCGCGTAGTTGCCGTACTGGTTGTCCTCGTTGCTGTCGCCGGCTTTTTCGACCGGCACGTTGGTGGAGGTGATCACCGCGACGAAATCCGCCTTGCCGTCGCGCACGACTTCCATGATGAACGGGTTGTCCGGTGTTTCGCCTTCCGGGTAGGTCAGGGTGATCGTGCGGCTGGTTTTGTCCACCTTGCGCTCGACGCCTTCAATCACCTGTCCGTTGACGTCCAAGTAGCGCAGGGTCGCGCCCTCGGTGTCGTAGCTGGCGTACTTCATCAGGTCCTTGACGCGGCTCAGCGGCACCTTCACCACGATTTTGTTGTCCTGGATCTCACCGTCGAAGTACAGCTTCGTCGCGGCGGCATCGTCGGCGGGCTCCGCCTTGGAGCGCGACGGGTGCGCCACTGCCGGGGCGCCGCCACCGGCGTTGCCCGCGCTGTCTGCACCGCCTGCACTGCCAGCCTTGCTCGCCGGGGCATCATGACTGTCTTTGGACCCGCTTCCGCTGCCTGATGCCTCCGAGCCGCCGTCAGTTTCACTATCCGCGGTCCCACCGCCGGCAGCCGCGCCGCCTGCTCCCCCTTCAGCGCCACCGGGCTGACCGGACTCGCCTGCGTTTCCGCCGACGTCCGCGGAGCCGTCGCCGACGGCAACCAAGTTGACCGTCGCCGAATAGCCGCCGGCGCTTGCCGGCACCGCGGCGGTCGCGCCCGGCTGGTCCGGGGCGCTCACGGTCACGGACGTGCCTGACGACGTCACCGTCCACCCGCCCGAGGAGTAGTTCACGTCCACCGGCACACCCACGTCCACGGTCGTGCTTTCACCGGCTGGCACGGAGATCTCGCCGGGGATCATGGACTGCACCTCCTCCGGGCTCATGCCGCCCGGAAGCTGCGCGTCGGCCAGCGGTGCCATCGGCGCCGCAAGCAGCATTGCGGCGGGCACGGCAAGCAGCGCGGAGCCGCGCTTACCGTGCAGAGTTCGGGATGCGGGTCGCATGGACCATCCTCTCGTTGCTCAAAAGATCAATCAAGCAGCCGAGTCTACGCACGCGGGTGCGTGCTGCGCCAAACTTCACGCAGGTTATCGGCTGTGATGTGGGTGTAAACCTGCGTGGTGGTCACTGAGGCGTGCCCGAGGAGTTCCTGGACGCTTCGCACGTCCGCCCCGCCTTCCAGCAGGTGCGTGGCAAACGAGTGCCGCAGGGTGTGCGGCGAGATGTCCTTGTCAATCCCCGCCCGGGCGGCCGCGGCCTTGATCGCGTTCCAGGCGCTTTGGCGGGACAACGCCCCGCCGCGCTTGTTCAGCAGCAGCGCGTGCGACGTGCCGTTCGCAAACGCCGGGCGGCCGCGCACCAAGTACGCCTCCAGCGCCTCCTGCGCCTTGGACCCCAGCGGCACCAGGCGCTGCTTGTTGCCTTTGCCGGTCACCGCCAGCACGCCGCCGTACTCGCTGTCTAAAGCAGCGTTTGCATCGTCGACGCTCAAACCCAGCACCTCGGAGACGCGGGCGCCGGTGGCGTAGAGCGTCTCCAGCAGTGCTTTGTCGCGCAGGCCGGAGGGGGTCTCGGTCGGGCACGCGTCGAGAAGCTTTGCCACCTCATCGATGCTCAAGGTGTCCGGGAGCCGCTCGCCGGTCTGCGGCGGGGAGACCTCTGCCGCCGCATCCGCCGGCAGCTCGCCCTCTTCCACCCCGAACTTGTGCAGGCCGCGCGCAACGGTCAGCGCCCGCCCTGCCGACGACGCTGCCAGAGGCTTCGCCCCGTCCACCCCGCGGCGCAGATCCGCCACGTAGGCCTCGATGTCGGTGGCGGTGACCTGGCGCAAATCCGTCTTGCCCGCAGCCGCCAACCACGTGGTGTAGCGGTTCACGTCGCGGGTGTAATTGCTCAACGTGTGGGGTGAGACTCCCCTCTCAACGGCGAGATGGGTCAGCCAACGCTGCGCCTGCGCCTCCGCATCCACCTGCTAGATCCGCTTCATGTCCGGCACGACGCCCTGCTTGGCGCGACGTGCGGCCAGGGAAGTCGGGCGCAGGCGGAACGGCTCGTCGATAGGCCGGGGCGCATCACCCCGCGCAACCAGGCGCGCGGCTGCGAGGATGCCGGAGACCGCGATGGAGTTGACCACCTCGCCGCGCAACGCCATATCCGCGGCATCCTCCAGGTCCACCCACGAAAAGTCCATGTCGGCCTCCTCGTTTTCGGGCTCGGGCCGCTCCACCTCGTGCAGGCCGCGGGCGATGAACACCCGCACCGCCTCCTCCGCGAAGCCCGGTGAGGTGACCAGGTCCACCAGCACGCCCCACTCGTCCGCAGCCAGGCCTACCTCCTCCTGCAGCTCGCGCTTCGCGCAGGTCAGCTCGTCTTCGGCGTGCATGTCCAACAGACCGGCGGGAAGCTCCAGCAGGCGCTCGCCGACGCTGTGGCGGTACTGCTCCACCAGCGCCACACAGCCATGTTCATCCAGCGCGACCACAGCGACAGCACCAAAGTGCTCCACAATTTCTCGCGCGGCCTCGTTGCCGCCCGGCATGACCACATGGTCGCGGCGCACGGCGATGATCGGCGCGTCGAGGACAACTTCGGACCCAGTGACAGTGAATTCGTGGCTCATGGCAACCAGCCTACGAGCCTTAGGCCTCGCCGCCACCACTAGACACTGCAAGCACGGACTTGATGCGACCTGCCTCGTAGTCCACGCCGCCGACAGTCTTCACCCCGTCGATCGCATCCGGCTCAGTGCCCTGAGACGCAAGCGCAGTCTTGCCTTCCGCGCCGAGCGCCTTGGCGAAATCGCCCAACACCTTGGCTCCGAAGTCGGTGCCTCGCGACGGCCCGTCCACAATCACCACTGCGCCAGCGGGCACAATAGAACCGTTGAACTCGATAAATCCAGCCTGCTGGAGCGTGTCCAGCACCAAGGTGCGGTCCGCCGGCAGGGTTTTGGACTCGCCGTTGGTGCCATCGTCGAAAAGCACGGTCGCGAGAGATTCGCCTGCATGAAGCCCTGGGGAGCGTTCCTCCACCGACAGTTTCGCGCCCGAAGGCAGCGTGTTGGCGACAATGCTGGACAGCTCGTCTGCACCCGCCTGGTCGGTGAAACGCTCCGTCAAGGTCAGCTCGCCGGAGTCTGAGGCGCCAGCGGCGTTGAGCAACCAGCGCACGGACTCCACATCCTCAGCGTCCGCCGCGGCGGTGCGCACAATGGTCACCGGCACGTCCTTCAGCGCACCGGAGACGATGGAGCCGGACTCCTGGGCCAACAAGTCGTTCGCTTCTTCCGCGCGTGCCTCCGCCTCAGTGAGTTCGGAGTCGTCCGCGTCCGGCTTGTCCGGAGCGTCGGCCTTGAATTCGGAAAAGCCGAGGTCAACCTCGCCCGGCATCGCCGGAACCAGCACGAGAGCGCCCAGCGCAATACCCAGCGCTGCGCCCCAACCCAAACCGGCCGCAATCAGCCCGGCCCTGCCTTTAGTCTTCGCCATCTGCCACTGCCCTCCTAGCTGGTCCAGCCGTCGAACCAGCCGCGCACCGTCAGCGCGATGGTGTTCCAGGTGTCTACGAGGTTGTCGGCGAAGTTGCCGTCACCGCCGAGGCCGGCGATCAGGATCACCACCGCGGCGGCAACGAGCACGCCGAGGATCGCCCACGCCCACGCCACACCCGCACCGGACTCGACGGCGTAGAGGTTGGTGATCACGGTGGAATCCACGATCTTGCGCCCCGCCTTCAGGCGCGCGAGCAGCGCCGCCGGTTCCGTTGCCGGGGTGCCCGCGGTGGTAGCCGAATCCGCAAAGATGCGGTCCAGCTCCACCGGCTGGCCGACGGTGACAATCATCTCGGCGTCATGGAATGTGGCCAGCAAAATGGCCAGGTCCGTCGGCGAATCCGTCGCCGCCGGGAAGGTCATCGCGCCCACTCCGAGATCCTGAATGCGCTCCAACCCGGGCGCGTATCCGTCCGGCTCCGCCGGCAGGATCACCTTCGCGTCGGAGCGCAGGTTCTCCGAGGCCACGTCCTTCGGGTCCCCCACGATGACGTCCGGCGCGTACCCCATGGACGCCAGCGTGTCCGCCGCGGAGCCGACGCCGATGACCACCGGCGTGTACTCCTGCATGAAGTTCTTCAGCTCCTCCATGCGCTGGCGCGTGTCGGGAGCCGGCGAGACCACCAGCACCTTGCGCTCGGCCATGATGTCGCCGAGCTCCGGGGCGCCCACACCGTCGATGAGCAGCGCCGCCTCCGAGTGGATGAACTCGATGGTGTTACCGAAGTAGGCCTCCATGTTTTCCACCAAACCGCGTTGGGCCTGGGCGAATGTGGCGTCCACTTCAGTGCGGGTCACCGGCTGTGCCTGGCCGGCAACCTTGCGCCCCACGGTGATTTGTCCGGTCGGCGAGACCACGGCCTTCTTGCCGTCGCGGATCTTTCCGCGCATGTCTGTGCCTGCCGCCTCGAACAGCGGAACGCCTGCGTCGAGAAGCAAATGCGGCCCGAACGTGGGAAGCGTGCCGGTGGAGTACGGAGCGAGGTTGACCACCGCGGCCGGGCGCCGCGCAATGATTTGCTCCGCCAAACGGCGCTGCATGTCGGGGGCGTCCACGAACACGATGTCGCCCTCGCTGAGCCTGCCAAGGCCCTTGCCCTGCGGGGTGCAGTCGCGCAAGGTGCCGCGCAGCTCGGCCGCGGGCGGTTCCTTCGTGGGGTCTTGGGTGGAGGGTGCAGCAGTCATGCGCACCATTGTGCAACGGTGACCTGCCTGAACCGGGGAGGCGCGCGGGGAGTTATCCGCGCAACTGCTCCACCTCACCCTGCGCGCGCTCGAAGAGTTCCGCGGCGTGGGCGCGGCCGGTGTCCGAATCGTCCATGCCCGCCATCATTCGGGCCAGCTCCTCGATGCGCGCCTCCGGTTGCAGCGCCGCAACACCAGAGGTCACAGCCACGTCGCCGATGTCCTTGGACACGTGCAGGTGCGTGTCGGCATACGCCGCGACCTGCGGCAGGTGCGTGACCACAATGACCTGGTTGCCGCGCGCCAACCGCGCGAGACGCCGTCCGATCTCCACCGCCGCGCGCCCGCCCACGCCTGCGTCCACTTCGTCGAACACCAGCGTCGCGCCGCTGGAGGATTCGGACAGGATCACTTCGAGCGCGAGCATCACGCGCGACAGCTCGCCGCCGGACGCGCTCGTGGCCAGCGGCTTCGGCTCAAGCGCGCTATTCGGCGCGAGCAGGATCTCCACCGTGTCGGCCCCGTCGCGGCCGTACTGCGCCTTCGCGACGTTGACCGTGAGTTGCGCCTTCGGCATCGCCAGCCCGTGCAGCTCCTCGGTCACCGCCTCGCCCAACTTGCCCGCGGCCTTCGTGCGCGCCTTCGTCAACGCGGCGGCGTGCTTTGTCATCGCCTGCTCCAGCTCGGCAACCTTCGCCTTCAGCTTTTCGACGGCACCCTCCGACGTATCGATCTTCGCCAACCGTGCCCCAGCTTTGTCGCGCCACGCCACCACCCCTGCCGCATCCGGGGCGTACTTGCGGGTCAGACCTTTGATCTCCTGCTGTCGCTGCAGGAGCCGCTCCAACTCCTCCGGGTCGGACGGCAGGCTGCCGGTGTAGCTGCCCAGCTCCGCGGAAACGTCCGAGAGCACGCCGGCGACCTCGCCCAGCCTGGCCCCCAGATCACGCAGGTCCTGGTCGCTGGCTCCCTCTAGCGCCGCCTGCGCGCGGCCGATCAGGTCGGAGGCGGGTTCCTCTTCCCCGCCAACACCGCCGACGGCGTCCGCGCCGTCGATAGCCATAAGCGCGGTCTCGGCGGCCTCGCGCAAGGCGTCCACATCCTGGAGACGGTTGATGGTGGCAACCAGCTCCTCGTCCTCGCCAGCCTGCGGGGCCACCGCATCGATCTCGTCGATGGCGAACTGGAGGCGGTCTACCTCCTGCGCCAGCTCCAGGCGCTTTTCCGTGCGTTCCTTCAAATCCTTCGCCGCCGCTCGCCACGCGGTGTACGCCTCGCGGTACGCATCCAGCTTTGCTTGGATGGCCGGGTCGAACCTGTCGAGGGCGGCCAACTGCTGTTCCGGCGCCATCAGGCGCAGCTGGTCGTTCTGGCCGTGGATCGTCAGCAGGTGGCCCGCCAGCTCGCTCAGCGTCGCCGCCGGCACCTTGCGCCCGCCCAGGTGCGCGCTGGAGCGCCCCGAGGCCTTCACCGAGCGCGAAACCAAATACTCGCCGTTTTCATCAGCTTCTGCTCCAGCGCCCGCGGCTATCGCGCCGACGGCTTCGCGCACCTCCTCCGGCAGCTCTTCGGTGCCGAACGCGCCTTCCACCACCGCGCCGTCCGCGCCGGTGCGCACGCGTGAGGCATCCGCCCGGCCACCGGTGAGCAGGCGCAGGCCAGTGACCACCATCGTTTTACCAGCGCCCGTCTCGCCAGTAAGCACGGTCAGCCCCGGCGAAAGCTCAGCCGAGGCATGGCGGATCACACCAAGGTTGGAGATAGCAATCTCAGCGAGCAAAAACGTGCCTCCCTGTCAGATTCAAGCCCCGCGCGGGCCGCGCCACCCGGAAACCGGGAGCTGGAATTTGTCCACGAGCCTGTCCGTGAACGGCCTGTCGTCCAAGCGTACCCAGCGCACCCCGCGCTCGCCCCGCGCCACTTCCACGCGGGAACCGGCGGGCACCGTCAGGCGGCGCTGCCCGTCCATCACCGCCACGGCCTGCGTGGTCTGCTGCTCCGATTCCACCGCCACAGTCGACGTCGGCGCCACCACCAGCGGCTTGGCAAACAGCGCGTGCGCGTTATTCGGCACCACCAGGATCGCGTCGAGCTGCGGCCACATCACGGGCCCGCCCGCGGAAAACGCGTACGCTGTCGAGCCTGTCGGCGTGGAGATAAGCACACCGTCGCAGCCGAAGGAGGACACCGGCCGGAAATCCACCTCCAGCGTCGCGTCCAACACGCGGGTGCGGTCGGAGTTTTCAATGCTGCACTCGTTGAGCGCCCAGCTGCGGCCGAGCACCTCCCCGCCCTCGCCGATCACCGACACATCCAGCGTCATGCGCTCAACCACGCGGTAGGAACGGTCAATCACCTGGCCGATGACTTTTTCCAGGCTCGATGCTTCCCCTTCCGCGAGGAAGCCCACGTGACCCAGGTTGATGCCAAGGACCGGGATGTCCTGCGCCCGCGCGTAGCTCGCCGCACGTAGGAACGTCCCGTCACCGCCGAGCACAAGCACCAACTCGCAGCCCGCGGCAGCGGAATCGTCCGCCTTCGCGCGCGTCAGCCCACACAGCACAGGGTTGGTCTCGATGACGTCCATCTGCTCCTGCTCGAGCAGACGGACCTCAATGCCCGCCTGCTGCAAAAGCTGCGCCGCCCGCGCCGCCGAATCAATGTTGGAGGCCCTGAACAGGTGCGGCACCAGCAGGATCTCGCGGCGTGTCGTCTCACCCATCTACTTCGGTCCTTCCTCGATCGCGCGGTTGACCAGCGCGGCCAGTGCGTCGTCGTCAAGCTTGTGCTTACCCCCGTCTTTGACCAGCCACAGAAAGTATTCCACGTTGCCGCTCGGACCCGGCAGCGGGGACGCCGTCGCCCCGCGCACGGACAATCCCAGCGACTGCGCAAAACGCGCGACGTCCAGCGTGACCTCCGCGCGCAGCTCCGGCGAGCGCACCACGCCGCCGCTGCCGAGGCGGTCCTTACCTACCTCGAATTGTGGCTTGACCATGGGCAGCATGTCCGCGCCGTCGACCATGCACTCCGCAAGCGCCGGCAGCACTAGTTTCAGCGAGATAAACGACAGGTCGCCCACCATAAGATCCGCCGGCCCGCCCATCATCTCCGGAGTGAGGTTGCGGATGTTCGTGCGGTCCAGCACGCGCACACGCTCGTCGTTCTGCAGCCGCCACACCAGCTGGCCGTAACCCACGTCCACCGCGACGACCTCGCTCGCGCCGCGCGACAGCAGCACATCAGTAAACCCGCCGGTCGAGGCACCAGCGTCCAACACCTTTCGCTTCTCGACGACCAGCCCGCCCCCGCCAAACACCTCAAGCGCGCCAAGCAGCTTGTGCGCACCACGCGACGCCCAATCGTCCACGTCGTCGGTGTTGACCTTGATCGACGCTTCCGGCTCCACCACCGTCGCCGGCTTCGTTGCCGTGAAGCCACCCACCTGGACGCGGCCTTCCTTGATCCACGACTGCGCCTGCTCGCGCGAGCGCGCAATCTTGCGGCGGACCAGCTCCGCGTCGAGCCGGGTGCGTTTCGGTGCCACGGTAGCGGCCCCCTTTCTTAACTAGCTATCGGACAGCGCCTCGTGCAGCACCGCGTGCGCCCGAGTCAGCGCGTCCACCTCTTCCGCGAGGCCGTCCGTCGGCTCCGCCAGAATCGACTCGACGCGCTCGGTGACCTCGTCGGCGCTGACCTTCGGTGCCCGCGGGTCGCGGGGAATCGGAGCGGGGCTCATCTTGGTCACCACCACTCGGCGAGTGCCGCGTCAGCGGCGTCGGACTCTTCGCGCACATCGGCCGGCGGCTCGGGCTGCCGCCACGCCACGTCGAGGGCAGTCCGAAGCGCAGCCAAGCTGGAGGCGCCGGGGTTGCCGCCGGAAAGGACGATGGCGGAGCCGTCGATACGCGCCTCGAAGCCCTCCTGCGCGCCCGGGGCGAGTGCCTCCGTCGGCTCGCTCAGTCCGCGCATGTCCGCGGCGATGTACGTCGGCCGGTGTTCGGGCGGCGCCTGCAGCAGCGCGTACGGGCCAGAAACCCCGGTCAGCACATGCAGCGCGGGCATGCCAGCGGCGACGCCACCTGCAATATCGGTGTCCAGCCTGTCGCCCACAGCGAGCGGTGTCTGCATGCCCCGCGACTTCGCCGCCTGGGTGAACATCGCCGGCTCCGGCTTGCCCGCAGCCTCAGGCACGACGCCGGTCGCCGAGGTCACCGCCGCGACCATGGACCCGTTGCCAACCATCAAGCCGCGCTCCATCGGCAGCGACGTATCCAGGTTCGTGGCCAGGTACTTCGCCCCGCGCTGCAGGCTCAGCGCCGCCTCCGACAGCTCGCGCCACCCCGTGTCCGGGTTGTGGCCGTGCAGCACCACCTTGGGCGCATCATCGGCGCTGTCCACGACCCGGTAGCCGGAGTCCTGGACCAGCTGTCGCAGCGACGGCGCACCCACGACGTAGACTGCGTCCCCCTTCTCGAGGTAGCGCTCCGCCATGTTCACCGCCGCCATCGCGGACGTGAGCACGTCCTCCTCACCCGCATGCAAGTCAATGGCACGGAGCATCTCCGCGACATCCTTGGCACTGCGCGAAGCGTTGTTGGTCACGTACATCGCCGGCAGCCCGGAGGCGTTAATCGCCTCGACCGCGTGCTCAATCGCCACACCGCCAGACCAGACAGTGCCGTCGAGGTCCAGCAGCAGGCCGTCATGGTTCGACGCAAGCGTCATCGCTCTAGCCCAGCTCCGCCACACGCTCGGACGCGTCGGTCATGCCGTCCACGTCAATCTTGGCGACGTGCTCAAACCACCGCTTCGCCTCCGCCTTCTCGCCGGTGGCCAAGAGCGCATCTGCGTAGGCGTAGCTCAGCCGCGCCTGTTCAAAACCCTGGGAATCCAGCGACGGGTTCAGTCGCTGCAACTGCGCCACCGCCGAGTCGTGCTGCCCAAGGTCGTGGCGCGCACCAGCCAGAACGATGGCCAGCTCAATCTGGCCTTCCTCGTCCAACTCGCGTGCCTCGGGGCTGCGACCGAGCTCCAGTGCCTTTTCCGGCCTCCCAAGACCGCGTTCCGCGTCCGCCATCACGGCAAGCAAACCGGGACCGCCGGAAATTCGGCGCGCGGCACGAAGCTCAGACAGTGCTTCCTTCCACTCGCCGGCGTGGTACGCCACCACACCGTTGGTTTCGCGCACCACGCCCACGCGTCCCGCGCGGTTCTTCGCGGCGCGGGCGTGCTGCAGCGCAAGCTGTGGGTCGTCGTACAGCAGGTCGGTCGCCATGAGCATATGCTTTGCGACGCGCTCCGCATTATCCTTCGACAGCACCTTCAAATCCTGCAGCACCGACGGGTCCAAGTCGGAGATTTCCAGGCCCTGCGGCAGATCAGGCTCCAGCTCCTTCTGCGCCATGCGGTCCTCGCGGAAGCCCTCGCGGCGCGGGTTGGAACGGTCGTGGCGCACACCACCGCGACCCCGGCGACGGTCCCCGTCCCGACCGCGGCCTTCACCACGACCGCCGCCATCTCTGCGAGACCCGCCCTGACCATCACGGTTGCGGGCATCACGGCCACCGCGCTCCCCGCGCGGCCTATCCTTGCGACCGTTATCGTCGGAAGAGCGCTCCTGCCCTCTTCCTTCGTCCACATCTGCCATTGGGGACCTCCGTTTCTAATCTCGACCATTATAGGAAAGCCAAACACTCGGGCACATCTGGCTCCAGCCACCTGCGCCTTCCGCCGCGCGCTCCCACCCTCGCTGCCCACGAAACCAGAACCTACCTGCGGTCTGCCCTGGTGAATTCCCGATTGGGGAGGATGTTACTTCGGTGGGTGTGGGCTAATGATGGCTGCAGGTGTCATTGTCGGCAATGCGGAGTCGGGCCGGGCCCAGGGTTTTTGTGTGGGTGCGTTGTTGGTCGAGTAGTGGAGGTCGAGTTCATCGGTGTACACGGGCGTACTCGACGTCCGCTACTCGACTTTCGCCCCGCAGTAGGCGTCAACGTGGCAGCGCGTGCTGCCCCCGCGACCTATTCGCCCCGCAGTAGGCGTCAACGTGGCAGCGCGTGCTGCCCCCGCGACCTATTC
>ERZ1031176.1-NODE-1-length-187402-cov-50.924904_pt1 | contig 187402 bp, 196 predicted proteins | sample MGYA00518586_ERZ1031176 | MGnify/ENA primary metagenome ERZ1031176 (study PRJEB33718, sample SAMN03159775) | human skin metagenome | collected 2014-05-20 | study: EMG produced TPA metagenomics assembly of the PRJNA266117 data set (Human skin bacterial metagenome... | reverse complement strand
AGATGTGTATAAGAGACAGGGGTGGGGGTGTCGCGGGCATGCGAAAGGCGGCCGGCCGGGCGCTGGGTCCGGCGGGCCGCCTTTGGTGACGTCGAAAAGCTGAAGCCTATGCGCCTGCGACTGCCTCTGCGAGGGAATCGAGGGACTTGGCCAGGAAGTCGTCGTCGAACTTCTCGGTCATGGCGAGTAGGTTCTCCTCCAGCTCATCGCGCTGGTAGGTGAGGGTGACGTTGGTGTTGTCCGCGTCGATCGGCTCGAGCTCGTAGAGCCACTTCGCGCCGACCTTCACCTCGGCGGTGGTGTTTTCCACGTTCTTCCAGCCGATGATGCGGTCGTCCTGGATGGCGAAGACCTCGTTGACGGTCTGGTAGTCGCCGTCCTCCTTGGTCATGTTCATGGTGAAGGTGTCGCCGACGTTCTTCAGGCGCTCGCCCTGGTCCGCGGAGACGACCATGCCGGAGTTGTCCGTCTCGGCGTGGCGCTCGGGGTTGGAGAGGATGTCGAAAATCTCGGCTGCGGGAGCGTCGATCTGGCGGGTTGCTTTGTTTTCAGTGTTCTTGTCGATAGCCATGACAGCCAGGGTACAGATTTTCGGCTCATAGGGTCGCGCTGGAAGTAAGGGTGAACTAACCAACCAATGATTGACACTGAACGGGGTGGAGGATGTGGGATCCAAGGTGGATGGGCAATGTGGTGACAAAGGTCACAAACAATGTCGAGTGCTGGACGAAGGGCTCAAGTGGCGGTTGAGGCTAGGGGGTGTCTCGGGCAACCTGGCAATCCGGTGTGTATGAGCGGGGGCTATCTCTTAGAGTATTAGCGACACTGGAGGTGCCATGACTGTACAAAACGCAGACCGTGAAGCCATTCGTCACGGAAAAATTACTGAGAAGCCGCTGCGCGAGCGGCCGTCCTACCCCACGTGGGCCGTCAAGCTGACCATGGCGATCACTGGCCTGATCTTCGGCCTGTTCGTCCTCGGCCACATGGTGGGCAACCTGAAGATCTTCATGCCGCTGAACGCCGACGGCTCCGCGCCGATCGACGATTACGGCGAGTTCCTGCGCACGATCGGCGAGCCGCTGTTCCCACGCGAGGGCTTCCTGTGGATTCTCCGCATCATCCTGCTGGCCTGCCTGGTGCTGCACGTGTGGGGCGCATTCACCCTGCGCGCCCGCTCCAACGCGTCCCGCGGCCGCTTCAAGCGCACCAACCTGATGGGCGGGTGGCAGTCCACCGCCACGAAGTCGATGATCTGGACCGGCATCATCCTGCTGCTGTTCATCATCTTCCACCTGCTGGACCTGACTCTCGGCCAGGCTGTCGCCTCCGACGAGTTCGTCCAGGGTGCGGTGCGCAACAACCTGCTCGCCACCTTTGCCCCGGGCCGCTGGTGGGTCACGCTGGTGTACGTGGTTGCCAACCTGGCGCTGCTGCTGCACCTGACGCACGGTATCTACCTTGCGGTGTCCGACCTCGGTTGGCTGGGCAAGCGCGGCGAGGGCCTGATGGTCATCCTCGCGTACATCCTCCCGTTCATCGTTGTCGCAGGCAACGTTGTCATGCCGCTCGCTATCGCGTTCGGCTGGGTCCCGGATTTTTCCAGGTAACGGCTTTTTAGGAGAACAACTATGACTACCTCTATTTCCGGTCTTTCCGGGGCCCAGGGTTCCAACGGCGGGGAGCAGACCTCCGCTGAGGCGAAGGGCCAGCAGAGCACCGGCGGCTTCCGCCAGCCCGAGTCTGCAGCTGCAGGCGTGACCCCGGGCAACGTCCTCGAGTCCAACGAGCCGAACCGCGACGAGGTTCGCATGAAGGACATGTGGCAGCACCAGAAGGACCACATGAACCTGGTCTCGCCGCTGAACCGCCGCAAGTTCACCGTCCTGGTGGTCGGCACCGGCCTGTCCGGCGGTGCGGCTGCTGCGGCGCTGGGCGAGCTCGGCTACAACGTCAAGGCCTTCACTTACCACGACGCCCCGCGCCGTGCGCACTCCATTGCGGCCCAGGGCGGCGTGAACTCCGCCCGCGGCAAGAAGGTGGATAACGACGGCGCCTACCGCCACACCAAGGACACCGTCAAGGGTGGCGACTACCGCTGCCGCGAGTCCGACTGCTGGCGCCTGGCCGTCGAGTCTGTCCGCGTGATCGACCACATGAACGCCATCGGCGCTCCGTTCGCCCGCGAGTACGGCGGCACCCTGGCCACCCGCTCCTTCGGCGGCGTGCAGGTCTCCCGCACCTACTACACCCGCGGCCAAACAGGCCAGCAGCTGCAGCTGTCCACCGCGTCGTCGCTGCAGCGTCAGATCCACCTGGGCAACGTGGAGATCTTCACCCACCACGACCTGATGGACCTGATCATCACCGAGAAGGACGGCAAGAAGCACTGCGCGGGCATTGTCACCCGCAACCTGATCAACGGTGAGATTGCGCCGTTCACCGGCCACGCTGTCATCCTCGCCACCGGCGGTTACGGCAACGTGTACCACAAGACCACGCTGGCGAAGAACTCCAACTCGTCCGCCATGATGCGCGCGTACGAGCGCGGCGCGTACCTCGCGTCCCCGTGCTTCGTGCAGTTCCACCCGACCGGCCTGCCGGTCAACGCGAAGTGGCAGGCGAAGACGACGCTGATGTCGGAGTCCCTGCGCAACGACGGCCGTATCTGGACCCCGAAGGAAAAGGGCGACGACCGCGACCCGAACACCATCCCGGAGGAGGAGCGCGACTACTTCCTGGAGCGCCGCTACCCGGCCTTCGGCAACCTCGTGCCTCGCGACGTGGCTTCGCGCGCGATCTCCCAGCAGCTCAACGCCGGTTTCGGCGTGGGCCCGCTGCACAACTCCGCGTACCTGGACTTCTCCGACGCCATCGAGCGCCTCGGCGAGGACACCATCCGCGAGCGCTACTCCAACCTGTTCGAGATGTACGAGGACTCCACCGGCGAGGACCCGTACAAGTCCCCGATGCGTATCGCCCCGACCGTCCACTTCACCATGGGCGGCCTGTGGACGGACTTCAACGAGATGACCTCCATCGACGGCCTGTTCGCCGCCGGCGAGTGCTCCTGGACCTACCACGGCGCGAACCGCCTGGGCGCGAACTCGCTGCTGTCCGCTTCTGTGGACGGCTGGTTCACCCTGCCGTTCACGGTGCCGAACTACCTGGCCGACCACCTCGGCGAGGAGAAGCTGGCCGAGGATTCCCGCGAAGCCCAGGACGTGGTGGCTGACGTCACCGAGCGCATCGAGCGCATCATGTCCATCCGCGGCCCGGAGCCGCACGGCCCGGAGCACTTCCACGAGCAGCTCGGCGACATCCTCTACGAGCACTGTGGCGTGTCCCGCACGGTGGAGGGCCTGGAGGAGGGCATCCGCAAGATCCGCGCCCTGCGCGAGGACTTCTGGACCAACATCTCCATCCCGGGTTCCCCGAACGACATGAACCAGACGCTGGAGGCTGCACTGCGCCTCGTCGACTACATCAACCTCGGCGAGCTCATGTGCATCGACGCCCTGGACCGCGACGAGTCCTGCGGTGCGCACTACCGTATGGACCACCTCACCGATGACGGCGAGGCAGAGCGTGACGACGACAACTGGTGCTTCGTGTCGGCCTGGGAGCCGGCCGGAGAAGGCCAGTTCATCCGCCACGCAGAACCCCTGCACTTTGATTCGATCCCGCTGATGGCAAGGAACTACAAGTAATGAAACTGACACTTGAAATCTGGCGCCAGGCTGGTCCTGACACCGAGGGCAGCTTCGAGACCGTTCAGGTCGATGACGCTGTGGAGCAGATGTCCATCCTGGAGCTGCTCGACCACGTGAACGAGACCTACGTCGAGCAGGGCAAGGAGCCGTTCGTCTTCGCCTCCGACTGCCGCGAGGGCATCTGCGGCACCTGCGGCCTGCTGGTCAACGGTCGCCCGCACGGCGCAGGCCAGAACACCACTGCCTGCCTGCAGCGCCTGTTCAACTACAAGGACGGCGACACCCTGAAGATCGAGCCGTTCCGCTCCGGCGCGTTCCCGGTGATCAAGGACCTCGCCGTGGACCGCTCCGCGCTGGACCGCGTGATGGAGCAGGGCGGCTACGTCTCCGTCAACGCCGGCACTGCACCGGACGCTGACACCCTGCTGGTCAACCACCACGACGCGGAGACCGCGCTCGACTACGCGGCCTGCATCGGCTGCGGCGCGTGCGTGGCTGCGTGCCCGAACGGCGCTGCGCACCTGTTCACCGGCGCGAAGCTGAAGCACCTGAAGCTGCTGCCGCTGGGTAAGCAGGAGCGTTCCCGCCGCGCCCGCAAGATGGTCGACGAGCTGGAGACCAACTTCGGCCACTGCTCGCTGTACGGCGAGTGCGCCGACGTGTGCCCGGCTGGTATCCCGCTGGATGCGGTCGGCGCAATCAATGCCGAGCGCGCCCGCGCCGCCTTCAAGGGCGGCGACGACTAGGGACGACCACGCGTCCTGTCGTATACTCGAACCATCGCAGCAGCTCACGCTGAAGTCACACCGAAGCTGAAGAAGGAAACAAGAACAATGGGTTCCACCGCAGTTGCAGATATCCGCAACGAGTCCTACCCGGAGTACGTCGGCCGCATCGATGACACCTACATCGACGGCTACGACCCGGTGTCGCTGAGTGCTCCGCACTCTTCCCTGACCCGGAACTCCACCTGGGTTGCAATGGGCCTGATCCTGTCCACCCTCTTCGGCATCGGTCTGGCCGTGTGGGGTGCCGGCGCGATGGTCTACGGTTTCGGCTCCCAGACCCACGACCTGGCCCAGCGCCTGCTGATCCTCGGCATCGTCGAGGCAGTGGTCACCGCCATCCTCGGCGCCATCCTGATCGTCGTGGGCCGCAAGGACTACAAGGCCTACCGCAAGCGCACCGGCCGCGTGAACTAGCCGCGTAGCGCTTCCCGCAAAATGCCCTCTCCACCTGCGGAGGGGGCATTTTTCGTGCCCGTGTCGGCACGCCTGCTTTAATCATGGGCATGAGCGAGCAGCTTTCCATGATGCCCACCCCCACAAACGAGGACGAGCGCCGCCGCGTGCTGCGCAAGCACAAGATCGCGGTGACCAGTCTTCTGGGCCTGATGGCGGTGGTGTTCCTGTCGTGCTCGTGGGCGCAGTCCCAGGGCAACGGCGCGGCCTGGATCGGCTACGTCCGCGCCGCCGCGGAGGCGGGCATGGTCGGCGGTTTGGCGGACTGGTTCGCCGTCACCGCGCTGTTTACGTACCCGATGGGCATCCCCATCCCGCACACCGCGATCATCCCGCGGAAGAAGGACCAGGTCGCCGGGGTGCTCAGCGACTTTGTGTCCGAGAACTTCCTCAACGCCCGCACGATTACCGACAAGGTCATGGCTGCCGGCATCCCGGAGCGGGTGGGGCGCTGGCTTGCCAAGCCGGAGAACGCGGAGCGTGTCAGCGAGGAGGCCGGCAAGTTCACCGTCCGCATGGTCGAGGGCATCGATCCGAAGGAGGCGGAGGCGTTCATCAACACCCAGCTCATCGACCGTTTGGCCGAGCCGATCTGGGGCCCGCCGTTGGGCCGCACCCTGGAGGGGCTGATCGCGGACGGCAAGGTGGATCCGGTGGTGGACGACATTGTCGCCTGGGGGCGCCGCAAGGTCGACGGCATGGAAGAGACCGTGGTCACCATGATCGACGAGCGGATGCCGCGCTGGGCCCCGCGTTTTGCCAAGGAGCTGGTGGGCCAGCGCGTCTACGACGAGATGGTCGCGTTCATGGAGGACGTGGACACGAACCCGCACCACGAGGCGCGCCGGGCGATCCGCCGCCAGATCAACCAGTTCGCCCAGGACCTCCAGTTCGACGGCGAGATGATCTCGCGGGTGGAGGCGCTCAAGGCCGACATCATGGGCTCCGGCGCGGTCACGTCCGCGGCGGGCAGCATCTGGGAGCAAATCTCGGCGTCGATTGTGGCGCAAGCGTCGGATGGGCGAAGCGGGCTTCGTCGTAAAGCTGCTGCTTCGGCGCGCGAGTGGGGGCGAAAGCTTGTCGACGACCCTGCGGTGCGCGCCGACGCAGAGCGGGCCCTGGAGAAGGCCACGCACTTCGCCGCGGACAACGGCGCCGACCAGATCGTGGGCATCATTGCGGAGACCATCGAGCGCTGGGACGGCGAGGAAGCGGCGGAGAAAATTGAGCTCATGGTGGGCAAAGACCTGCAGTTCATCCGCCTCAACGGCACAATCGTCGGTGCACTGGCCGGGCTAGCTATTTACACTGGTTCGCAACTGATCTTCTACTAGCGAAGGAGCGAATGATGACCGAGAACACCAACCTCAACAACAACACCGAAAACAACACAGGCGACGAGGTGCGCAACAACCTCCGCGAGGCCGGCGACGCGCTGCTGTCCGCTGGCTCCGCTATCGGTGCGGCGCTGACGAGGGCCACCGGCGAGCTGTCGGACCGCTTTAAGACCGCCACGGAGGACGCGCGCCAGAACCTGAGCAACGCGAACACCGAGGGCGAGGTGCGCGGCGCCGCCACCAACTTCACGGACGAGGCGGAGAAGCTCTTCAACAGCCTGCGCGAGCGCGACCTGCAGTTCACCGACGACGTGAAGGCGAAGCTGCGCAGCACTATCGACGATGCGCGCGCCGCGTTCAACGAGCGCCTCGACAGCACCCAGACCGAGGGCATTGAGGGCACCGTGGACGACCTGCGCGCCCGCTTCGAGGGCCTGGTGCAGCGCGTTCAGGACCAGTTCGCTGGCGAGAAGACCGGCGGCGATATCATCGACGGCGAAGTTGTGGACAACACCAAGAACGACACCACCGTCAACGTCGAGGACCTGAAGTAAACGCCATGGATACCGCCGCTGTCAGCCAAATTCACCAGATCATGATGCTGCCGTCCCGCGTCGGGATGGTGCTGATGGTGGTGGTGGGCATCGCCGGCATCGTCGGGGCTGTCATGGCGGCCACCACGCGCGCTGACGCCTTCGAGGCGGCGAACCGTCAGTCCAAGGGCGCCTGGGTGGGCATCCTGGTGCTGGCGGCGTTGGCGTGCCTGCTGCGCTTCCCGTTCATCGCGTGGTTCGGCGCAGTGGCCATCGGCATCTACTTCTTCGACGTACGCCCGCAGATCCAGCGCATCGTAAACGGCGACTACGGCTGGTAAAGCGCGCCGCAGCGGCGGTTACGCCGGCTGCGACTCGGGTTGCTGGGGCTGCTGGAGCGCCTGCTCCGGCTGGCCCGGCAGCTGCTGGGACTGCTGCATGTCCTGCAGCTCCTTGAAGTTGACGTTCTCGCCCGAAACCGTGACCCGGAGGCCACCGGGGATGACCGTGAAGTCTTCCACGCTCATCCCGCCGGTGGCCTCTTGCGCGACACCCTGGGACATGGCGGAGCTGATGGCGTCGGCGACGTCGTCAGGCAGGGCGAAGCCGAACAACTCGGTGCTGCGGGCCTTGAACGTCAGCTGGCCGTCCCGCATCTCCGGCTGCAGCTCAATCCCCGCCGCGCCTGAGGTGAACACGATGGAGAACGTGCCGGCGTCCTCGTTGGACACCACGTCGGAAACGGTGATCACGTTGGCGAGGAAGTTGTCGCCGATCTGATCCTGGATCTGCTGGTTCAGCATGGCGCGCACGAAGTCGTTGGGCAGCTCCGTGGTCAGGCGCACGGACTCGGCCACGGGTTCGCCGTTGTTGAGGCGCACGTTGTCCATGTCCACCACGGACGCAGGGTTGCCGGTGATCTGGTCGCCGTTGATCTTAAGGTCGGACTGCTGGTCCACGGTCATGTGGGGGAACTTGCCGCCGAGCAGGCCGATGGTCACGGGGCTGGCGCCGAAGGACACGGACGTGCCCTCCGGGGCCTGGGAGGTGACCTGGTGGGCGACAAACGCCCGGATGCCTGCCTCCGCCACGATGAACAGCAGCAGCACCGCCACGATGATCGACAGGACAACTTTCCACGCAGTTTTCATGCGGGCCAGTTTACGAAGCAGGAGCGACTGCCAGCCAATCCACAGTGACAAAGTTGTCCGCCAGACGGCGCCGCTGCGGGTGAACCGGCCAGTCCCGGGCCAGGTCTTCCAGCGCGTGGCGCCACCGCACGCGCGGGCCGTGCGGGGCCCAGCCGCTGGCGCGCTCCCAGGCCGCGTCCGCGTCAACCAGGAACTGGTGGATGGGCTCGCCCGGCACGTTGCGGTGGATCAGCGCCTTGGGCAGCCGCTCCGCCACGTCCGAGGGCTTGACGGTGTGGAAGGGGGCCCAGGACAAGGTCAGCGTGCGGGGACCGGAGGCGTCGAGAAGCAGCCATGCGCAGCGCCGCCCCAGCTCGTCGCAGGTGCCCTCGATGAAGAGGCCGCCGGGGGCGAGCCCCGCGCACACCGTGCGCCACACGTCCGGGACCTGGTCTACGTCGTATTGACGCAGCACGTTGAACGCGCGCACGAGGTGGGGGCGGTAGCCGGCGAGTTCGAAGCCGCCGAGTTCGAAGCGGACGCCGTCGCGAGGCGGCAGGACGCGCTCCGGGTTGATCTCCAGCCCCACGACCTCGATGTCGGGGCGGATTTGGCGTAGCCACCCGGCCCACTCCACGGTGGTGGTGTGCGACGCGCCGTAGCCCACGTCCACCGCCAGCGGCGCGGCGGCGGAGCGCAAAAGGGACTGGACCCGCGGGTTAAAGCGGGTCCAGCGGTCTGACCTGCGCAAACGATTCACCCCGGTGGTGCCGCGGGTGATCACCCCGTAGGGCTTGCCGGCGGCACCCGGGGTGGCGCGCAGGTTGTGGTAGTGGGGAATTAGAGGTTCTCGCTAATCCACTGTTCGGTCAGCTTCGCCTCGTTTTCCACGATTTCCTCGAGCGCGTCGGCCACCTTCGGCTCCAGCGCGGCACCCATGAACGGGATGTTCACCTTCGCCTCGAGTTCGTAGTCCAGCTTGGTGTTGTCGCCGTCGCGGGTGGCGGTGTACTCGGCGCCCAGGTCCACCGGGGTGCCCTTCACGTCGCCGGTCATGGTGTGCTTGGCGGTGTCGCCGTCCAGCTCGCCGACGGTAACCACGCGCTTGAGCTTCAGGTCCTGGGAGACCATGGCCTGCGCGGCCTCCGGGAGGATGGACTTGGGCAGGATCTCAAACAGGGTGGCGGTGTTGTCCGCGAACTCGTGGAGCTCGCCCGGCTCCGGGGAGAGCTTCTCGGCGATGAACTCCCAGTATTCGCGGGTGCTGTACGCCTGCGCGACCTTCTCGATCGGCTGGTTGATGGTCACAGTGATCTCACTACGTGCAGTCATGGCTCACAGACTACCGTTGTGGACGTGATTGCCCCATCATTCGCCTCCCTGACCACGCTGCGCGTCGGCGGCACCCCGGCCGCGGCCTACGAGTGCCATAGCGCCGACGAGCTCGCCGAAACAGTGGCTCAGCTCGACCGCGACCGGACCCCGCTTTTGGTCGTCGGCGGCGGCTCCAACCTGGTCGTCGCGGACGGTGATCTCGATCTCGCGGCAGTCCTCGTGCGCAACGAGGGCATCTCGCTTGACGACGACCTCCGGTTGCGCATCCAAGCCGGCACCGAATGGGACGCAGTAGTCGCCTACGCGGTGGAGCACGGACTCGGCGGCATTGAGGCCCTGTCCGGCATCCCGGGCTCCGCGGGCGCGACCCCGGTGCAGAACGTGGGAGCCTACGGCGCGGAGATCGCCGACGTGCTCACCCGCGTGCGGCTTTGGGACCGCGAGACGGGCGTAGACGAGTGGGTGCCCGCGTCGTCGCTGGACCTGGCATACCGGTACTCCAACCTGAAGTTCACCTCGCGGGCCGTGGTGCTGGAGATTGAGCTGCAGCTGGAAAAGACCGACGACTCCATCCCCCTGCGCCACTTGGGCGGAAAGCGCGTCCCCTTGGCCGAGGCGCGTGCCTCGGTGTTGGAGACGCGCCGGGCCAAAGGCATGGTGCTCGATGCCGCCGACCACGACACCTGGTCCGCCGGCTCGTTTTTCACCAACCCCGTGGTGCCTACAGCGCTTGCCGACGAGATCGCCGCCCACGTGGGGGAGGAGTCGATGCCGCGCTTCGCCGCCGGCGACGGCAAGGAGAAGCTCTCGGCGGCCTGGCTCATCGAGCGCGCCGGCTGCCACCGCGGCTTCCCCGGCGAGGATACCCCGGCGCGCCTGTCCACCAAGCACACCCTCGCCCTGACCAACCGCGGTAACGCCCGCGCGGCCGACATCGTCGATCTTGCCCGCCGCGTGCAGGCGCAGGTCCGCGACGCGTTCGGGGTGGAGCTGCACCCCGAGCCCGTCTGGGTCGGCCTCTAGGCGTCGGGCCCAGCCCGCTCCGTGCTCCAGCCCCGCCTCCGCCGCGGCCGCGCCGCTGAAGCGCTAGCGCTCGGCGAGCTTGGACAGCAGGTCGTCGCGCACCTCGCGGCGGCGGATCTTGCCCATTTGGTCCTTCGCCAGCTCGTCGAAGTGATAGAAGGTGCGCGGGACCTTGTAGCGGGTGAGGCGCTCGCGGGCGAAGTCTTTGAGGCCGTCGGGGTCGAGGGCGGAGCCGTCGTTAAGCACGATGCATGCGACGACATCCTCGGAACCGTCGGCGCGCGGGCGGCCCACGACCGCGACATCAGCGACGTCCGGGTGGGTGCGGATGACTTCCTCGACCTCGGCCGGGTAGACGTTGAAGCCGCCGGTGATGATGAGCTCCTTGATGCGGGAGACCAGCTTGATAAAGCCGTCTTCCTCCATGATCCCCATGTCGCCGGTGCGGAACCAGCCGTCGTGGAAGACCTTTTCGGTGGCCTCCGGGTTGTTGAAGTAGCCGGAGAAGACCTGGGGGCCCTTGGCCAGGATCTCGCCGGCTTCGCCGAACGGCATGTCCTCGTCCGGGTTGTCGGGGTTGACGATGCGGATCTGCGTGTCGGGGAAGGGGATGCCGATGTAGCCGGGGCGGCGGTCGCCGGATTCGGGGTTGCCCACGATGATGGGGGAGGTTTCGGTGAGCCCGTAGCCCTCGACGAGGTGGCCGCCGGTGGCGCGCTCCCATTCCTCGATGACGTCGGCGGGCAGCGAGGATGCGCCGGAGAAGCCGATCTTGATGTCGGAAAGGTCGACGTTTTTCTTCTTCGCCGTTTTCACGATGCGCTCGAAGACGGTGGGCACGCCCGGGACGAAGGTGGGCGGGGTGATGCGGATGGCCTTCATGATCAGGTCCATCTTCGGCGCGGGCAGGAGCACGAGCTCGGAGCCGACCAGCATGGTCAGCGTCAGCGAGAACGTCAGTCCGTAGGCGTGGAAGAACGGCAGGGTGGCCAGCATGCGCTGGTTGCCTTCCTGCAGCTCCTTGACCCAGGCCTGGCCCTGCAGCGGATTGGCGATGAGGTTGCGGTGCGACAATGCGGCGCCCTTCGGGGTGCCTGTGGTGCCGGAGGTGTAGAGGATCACGGCGGTGGAGTCCGCGGTGACCTCCTCGGGCGTTTTCAGGTCGGCGCCTAATCCGCCGATGGCAGAGCTGGTCAGCGACTCCCAGGGCACCGTGTGCAGGGAGGTGTTCTTGCTGGTGGCGGTGAGCGCTCCACGGGCCTCCAGGATCTTGGGCAGCGGGATGCGCAGGGCGAGCTGCTGAGCGCGCGGCATGGCCTTGGTCATGTTCACGCTGACCACGGTTTCCAGCGGGGTGTCCGCGCGCAGCTTCTCCAGCGTGTCGGCGGCTTTGTCCCAGGCGATGGCGACGCGGGCGCCGTGGTCGATGAACTGGGGGCGAAGCTCGTGCGCGGTGTAGAGCGGGTTGTGCTCGACCACCACGCCGCCGATCATCTGCACGGCGAAGAAGGCGGCGACGTGCTGGGGGCAGTTGGGCAGCATGATGGCCACGCGGTCGCCGGGGCGCACGCCGAACGCTTTCAGGCCGGCGGCGGCGCGGCGCACCTCGCGGTCGAGCTCGCCGAAGGTTTGGGTGCGGCCGAAGAAGCGGGTGGCGATGCGCGAGACGTTCTTCGACAGGTTTTCCTGGTACAGCTCGCCGAGGGTTTTCTCGCCGTATTCCAGCGAGTGCGCGGTCCACTCGGGGTAGTACTGCAGCCAGGGTTTGACGTCGTTGACGTTGGATGGGGTGAGAGCCATGCGCACCACCCTACGCGCTTTGCCGCCCGTAACCTACGGTTGCGTAAGCAACTGGAGTAGCGTGTCGCGCACTTCCCTCCGCCTGATCTTGCCCGTTTGGTCGCGCTGCAGCTGGTCAAAGTGGTAGAAGTCGCGCGGGATCTTGTAGCGGGTCAAGCGCTGCCGGGCGTAGGCCTTGAGGCCGTCGGGGTCGAGGGCGGAGCCGTCGATAAGCGTGATGCAGGCGACGACATCCTCGGAGCCGTCCGGGCGCGGGCGGCCCACGACTGCGATGTCCTCGATGTCCGGGTGGTTGCGCATCACGCCTTCGACCTCGTCGGGGTAGACGTTGAAGCCGCCGGTGATGATCATTTCCTTGATGCGCGCGACCAGTTTGATCCAGCCGTCCGGCTCCATCACCGCCATGTCGCCGGTGCGGAACCAGCCGTCGTGGAACGCGCGCTCGTTGGCTTCGGGGCTGTTGAGGTAGCCGGAAAAGACCTGGGGCCCGCGCGCGAGCAGCTCGCCGGGTTCGCCGTCGGGCATGGTGCGCGACGGGTCGTCGGGGTCGGCGATGCGGATCTCGGTGTTGGGAAACGGCAGGCCGATGTAGCCGGGCCGCCGCGTGCCGTCGAGGGGGTTGCCGGCCAGGATCGGGGCGGTTTCGGTCAGCCCGTAGCCCTCGATCAGGCGCCCGCCGGTGGCGTTTTCCCAGCGCTCGATGGTTTCCACGGGCAGGGTGGACGCGCCGGAGACGGAGGTGTGGATGGACGACAGGTCCGCGTTGGTTTCCACCGCCCACTCGACAATCTTGTCGTAGAGGGTGGGCACGCCCGGCAGCACTGTGGGGCGCGTTTTGGTGATCGCGGCCTGGTAGAGCTTCGGTTTCGGCGCCGGCACAAGCACCATTTCCGCGCCGATGCTCAGCGGCAGCGCGTAGTTCAGCGCGAGGCCGTAGATGTGGAACATTGGCAGCACGCCGAGGACCTTCTCGCGCACCGCGCCCCAATCCTCCATCCACTCCATGCCGGCCTTGAGCACCGCGATGATGTTGCCGTGCGTCAGCGGCGCGCCCTTGGGCCTGCCCGAGGTGCCGGAGGTGTAAAGGATGAACGCGGTGGCGTCCTGAGTGATCTGCGGGAAGTGCACGGAGCGGGAGCGCTGGCGCATGAACTCGCGCCACGGCATCGCGCCGGGGGCGGGTTTGGTCAGCTCGGCGCGCAGCTTGGTCACCGGCGGAATGGGCAGCGCGAGCGCCGCGCGCAGGTGCAGCGGGGTTTCCTCGAGCATGTTCACTGCCACCACGGTCTCAAGCTGGGTGCTTTTGCTTAACGACGAAAACGTCTCCGCCACCCTGTCAAAGACAATCGCTACCCGCGCCCCGTGGTCTTCGAATTGCGGCTGCAGTTCTGCCGCGGTGTAGAGCGGGTTGTGCTCCACCACGGTCGCACCGAGGCGCAGGATGGCGGTGACGGCGATGACGTGCTGCGGGCAATTCGGCAGCGCGACGGCCACGCGGTCTCCGCGGCGCACGCCGAGTTGCGTTAGTGCTGCGGCGGCGCGGGCGACCTGCTCGTTGAGCTGGCTGTAGGTAAGCGTTTTGCCCATGAACCAGGTGGCGGTGCTCTTCGGCTGCATGGCCACCGCCTGGTTGAACCAGCTGACCAGGGTGTCCGTCCCGATGTCGGGGTTGGGGTCGGTCCACTCGGCGTAGTGGTCGATCCAGGCTTTGGTGTCAAAGGCTCCCACGGAAATCCTCCTTGTTGTTAGTTGGGCAAAACAAGTTGGCGACAAGTGTAACCTACGTTGCGGTAAGTTTGTTGCGCTGCAGGGTGGGCGGGTTTGCTCTAGGCTGTGGCGCGAAACCATTCGAGGGGGAATTGGGGGAAACCATGACTACCTATTTCGAGCCGTCCATCGACACCGATGCCGGGTTTGAGCTCACACCGCCCGCAGTGCTGGACCAGTCCAACCTGGTGGACCCGGTGAAGGCGCCGCCCAAGCAGGGCTGGCGCAAACTCATCCACTCCGCCACGCGCGGCCGCATCAACCCGGGAGGCTCCCGGCGGGAGCTGGAGCAGCAGCAGCTTTTCGACGCCATCCGGGCACCCCTGCGCGGCGACTACCGCATCGCCGTGATGAGCCTGAAAGGCGGCGTGGGCAAAACCACCACCACGGTCGCGCTCGGCGGCGTGTTCGCGCAGACCCGCGGCGACCGCGTCATCGCCATCGACGCCAACCCGGACCTGGGCACCCTGGCCCAGCGCGCTGCCACCGCGCCGCCGGCGACCATCCGCGACCTGCTGCAGGCGCCGGGCACGGAGCGCTACCCCCAGGTGCGCGCCTACACCAACCAGGCATCCTCGCGCCTGGAAGTCATCGGCTCCGAGCGCGACCCGGCCGTCAGCGAGGCGTTCTCTGAGGACGACTACCGCCGCGCCATCGACATCCTGCAGCACCACTACAACGTCATCCTCACCGACTGCGGCACAGGCCTGATGCACTCCGCCATGGCCGGCGTGCTCGATCTGGCCAACGCGCTGGTGCTGGTGACCTCGCCGGCGCTCGACGGGGCCCAGTCCGCCTCCGCCACCCTGGACTGGCTGAACCTGCACGGCTACGACCAGCTCGCCGCCAACGCCGTGGTGGTCGTCTCCGCGTCCGCGCCGGGCAAGCCGACCATCGACATGGCCAAGGTCGCCGACCACTTCGCCTCCCGCGCCCGCGCCGTGCACACCATCCCGTACGACCGCCACCTCGCTGAGGGCGCCGTCGTGGACCTGGAGCGCGTCGCACCCGCCACGTTGAAGGCCTACCAGCATCTCGCGGCGACGGTCGCAGCGGACTTCGGCTCCTGGCACCGGCACGCGGCGCTCTGACGGGTGCGGTTCGGGCGTCGCGGCCCCGCCCCGACACTTCGCGGCCGAATCTGTCAGCCGGGCCCTTCCGGCCCAGGTCGGTGCAAACGGCCGCCGTGATCTGTCAGGAACCTAGGTGAAACCCGTGTGCGCTAATCTTGCCCGCATGCGCGTCGCCATGATCTCAATGCACACCTCCCCGCTCGAGCAGCCGGGGACCGGCGACGCCGGCGGCATGAACGTCTACGTCCACAACACCGCCACCCAGCTGGCCCGCAAGGGCACCACGGTGGACGTGTTCACCCGCGCCACCCGCCCCAGCCAGGGCGAGGTGGTGGAGGTGGAGCCCGGCTACCGGGTTATCAACGTGGTGGCCGGGCCCTACGAGGGGCTGGAGAAGCACGACCTGCCCACCCAGCTCGCCGCATTTTCCGGCGGGGTGGTGCAGTTCGCCCGCGCGAACGACGAAAACTACGACCTGATCCATTCCCACTACTGGCTCTCCGGCCAGGTGGGGTGGCTCTTGGCGGACCTGGCCGGCATCCCGCTGGTGCACACCGGGCACACCTGGGCGGCGGTGAAAAACGCCTACGCCACCGAATCCGAAGAGTCTGAGGCGCGCCGTATCTGCGAGCAGCAGTTGGTGGACAACGCCGAGGTCTTAGTGGTCAACACCCCGGATGAAACGAGCGAGCTCGCGCGCTTCTACGACGTGGACCCGGCGAAGATTTCCGTGGTCAGTCCCGGCGCGGACACGGATCTGTTCACTCCCGGCACGAACCGCAACACGGAGCTGGCGCGGCGCCACCTGGGCATTCCGCTGCACGCGAAGGTGGTGGCGTTTGTGGGCCGGTTGCAGGATTTCAAGGGCCCGCAGGTGCTGATCCAGGCGATGGGGGAGGTGGTGCGCCGCGGCCGGGTTGACGGCCCGCTGCGCGTGATTATTTGCGGCGGCGCGAGTGGCGCGGGCTCGTCGGTGGAGCGCTACCGCGAGCTTGCGGCGTCGGAAGGCATTGGCGGTTGCACCCGTTTCCTCGGGCCGCGCCCGCCGGAGGAGCTGGTGAGCATTTACCAGGCCGCGGACATTGTGGCCGTGCCCAGCTACAACGAAAGTTTCGGGCTCGTGGCGGTGGAGGCGCAGGCCGCGGGCACTCCTGTCGTCGCGGCGCGCGTCGGCGGCCTCCCGCTCGCGGTCGCGGACGGTCAGACCGGCCTGCTGGTTCAGGGCCACGGCACGGAGGCGTGGGCACAAGCACTGGAGCAATTGCTTATCGACGATCCCACGCGCATCCACATGGGCGAACAGGCCGTCAGCCACGCAAAAGCGTTCAGCTGGTCCGCCTCGGCGGACAAACTGATAGAGGTCTACACCGACACCCTGTCCGGCTACGTCCCGGGCGAGGCCACCCGAGACGCCGGCGGGATGTAGCTAGAGGCGCTTGCCGATCTCCTCGCCGAGGGACGCCCCGCCCCAGTAGCCGATGCGGTCGGAGTGGTATCCGATGGCGCGGTTGATCTCCGCCGGGTCGAACTGGCCCTGCGAGGCCTTCTGCGCCAGGCCAGCGGCTTCCTGTTGGGCGTTGTCGACGGCCTTGCGGAGCTCGTCGCGAGGCACCGGCTGCTTGAAGTCGGGGTTGAGGCGCTCGATCTCGGCCGCGACGCGCTCTTCCTCATCGCCGGAGGTGGTGAAGTTCTCGCGCGGCGCGGTGGAGTCGGTGGGGGTGAACACTTCGTTGACGTGGCCGTCGGGGATGCCGTAGGCGTCCTCGATTATGCGGTCCACCGGCTGCGCCTTGCCGAGCGGCCCGAGCGTCATGGAGGACACGCCGATGGCGGCGCCGTCGCGGGGGTCGAAGTTCACGCCGCCGGAGTCGCCCTGCACGTAGTTCAGCCCCCAGCTGTAGATGCCGTTTCTTGTGCGGCCGATCTGCTTGGCGCAGGTGCGGCCCGTGGTGGCGCCGTCCTTGCAGATGGGCTGGCCGAAGTTGTCGACCGAGACCTCGCCCGGAGCGAGCGTGCGGAAGTCGCGCACATGCGTGATCTTCACCGGTTCGCCCTGCACGCCGCCGTTGAAGTCGCGGGAGTGGGACAGGCCGGTTTCGGTCACGCCGTCGTCGATGCGCACCACGCCCCAGTCGGCAGTGCGGATGGACTGCATCGGGTCGCTCAGGTTCATGGCTTCCGGGGTGACGTGGTTGGACGCCACGCGCTCGCCGAAGCGCTTGTACTCGGTGCCCACGGGGGCGTAGAACTCGTTTTTCACCTCCGGGAAGCCGGGCATGGTGTTCACGCAATGGGAGACAGTGAGCATCACACGCTGCGGTTCCTCGCCAGGCAGGTGCAGGGTGCCGTTGGGGCCTTGGGAGCAGGTGCCGGCCCAGCCGTCGCGCGGCATGGTCAGTTTCTGGCCGTTGGGCAGGTCGATTGTTTTCGGCGGGTCCTGGGGGAACCCTCGCATCGGCGCGCCGGGTGCGACGAGCGCGGGCGCGGCTTCCGCCGGCGCGGGGAGGGCCTGAAGTGCGAGCATGCTGGCTGCTGCAAGTGCTGTTGCTGGTGTTCGAAGGCTGAATCGCATGAGAATTACCTTAACGTGCAAACCCGGCCCATAGGGCGATATCGTTGCCATGCTTTTCGACGAGCCGCTGAACCTCACCAGCGTCCACCCCGCCACGCAGCGCCCGGCGCGCGGTTTCGTGGGCGGCTTGGCCCGCCTCGTTTACGGCGCGGCGCAGCTCCGTCTTCGGGTTCGGCGGGACGTACCCGGGGTTGAGCTCGCGCGTGGCCCGGTCGATGCGTTCGCGTTCCGCGCCACTGGTGGTGAACTCCGCGCGCGGGGCGGTGCCTGCGATCTGGAACGCCTGGTTGACCTGGCCGTCGGGGATGCCGTAGGCGTCCTCGAGCGCGCGGTCCGCGGCCTGGGAGACGAACAGCGGCCCGATCACGCCATGGGAGGTGCCGATGACGGCGCCGTCACGCGGGTCAAAGTTCACCCCGCCCGAATCGCCCATTTCCGCCGCGACGCCGACGCTGTAGACGGTGTCGCGGCCGCGGGCGATCTGCCTTCCGCAGGACCGTCCGGTGGTGGCGCCGTCTTTGCAGATCGGTTGGCCGAAGTTGTCCACCGAGTACTCGCCGGGGCGAAGCGTGCGGTAGTCGCGGATGCCGGTGAGCTGCACAGGGGCACCCGCAGAACCGCCGGCGGCGTCGCGGGAGTGGGAGAGGTTCGTGGCGGTGGCGGAGTCGTCGATACGCACGAACGCCCAGTCGGGTTCCGTGAGCGCTGCGGGCAGATCGGCGAGCGAGTGGGTCTCGGTGGTGGGCCCGCTATTCGGGCCGCGGGTGCCGATGCGGGTGTAGCCGTCGCCGACCGGCACGGTGACCTCGGTGGACGGCTCAGGCATGCCGGGGATCCGGTTCACGCAATGCGAGGCGGTGAGCATCACGCGTTGCGGGCCCGTCGGGGTGGCGACGGTGCCGGTCGGGCCCTGCGAGCAGGTGACGGTGTAGAGCTCCGGGGGCGCGTTGAGCCGCTCACCCCACGGCGTGGCCGCCTGCGCGGGCGGGTTGACGGCAGGGACGCGGAAGGGGGCGCCAGGGGCGGCGAGCGCGGGCTCCGCGGCGTGCGCCAGGGGCGCGGAGAGTGGCGCCGCCAGGCACAACAACAGCGCTGCGGCGGCGAGAGACGCAGGGGTTTTCATACCTCCAGTGTAAGTCCACCGCGCCGGCGTTTCAGGTGGTCAGCGGTGTGATCTAGCGCAGGAACGCGTCGACGGCGCCGCGCACATCGCCCGCGTGCTGCTGCGCCGCCGCGTTCGCGCGGCCGGCGAGGTCTTGCGCCGCCGCGACCGGATTTTCGGCCTGCGGCAGCTGCGCGGCTTCCGCGCTGAAACGCGCCGCGTCCGCCTGCGCGCCCATGACGGCGCGGTCGAGCAGCTCGCGGGGCTGGGGGCCGTCGACAAGCTGCGGTGCATTGTTGGGCGAGAAATTCGCGACCTCCTCGTACAGCGGTGCGAAATCGGCGCGCGGCGCGGGCGCTGCCGGGGTGAACGCTTCGTTGACCTGGCCGTCGGGGATGCCGTAGGCGTCCTCAAGTGCGCGGTCCACCTGCTGCGAGTTGCCGAACGGGCCGAAGCCGATGATGCTCAGCCCCACAGCCTCGCCGGTGCGCGGGTCGTAGTTGATGCCGCCGGAATCGCCCGACTCGTAACCCACGCCGAAGTGCCACACGAAGTTCTGGGTGCGGAACATCTGCACGCCGCACGAGCGGCCGGTGCGCATCCCGTCCTTGCAGATGGGTTGGCCGGCGTTGTCGAAGCTGATCAGCTCGTCGCCGCGCAGGTTGCGGTAGTCCTTCACCCCCGTGATCGCCGCCGGCGCGGACGGGCCGCGGCCCTTCTGATCCACCGACGACGACGCGCCTGACGCCTCCACGCCGGGCGCGAGACGCACCGTGACCCAATCGGGCTCGTCGATGATGCGGTAGAAGTCCATCAACTCGCCGTTGCCCAGCTCAAACGGGGTGCGTTGCCTATCGACGTCCCCCACCCGCGGGTAGGCCACCTTCCCGCCTTCGCGCAGCGGCGCGAACACGACCGGGCGGACGGTCTTGCTCTTGGACTCCATGCAGTGCGCCGCAGTGACCATCACCTGCTTCGTCTCACCGTCCGGGGTGCGCACGGTACCAACCGGGCCCTGGCTGCACCGCGCGGTGTGGACGAAGGAATCGGAGCCTTCGTCGAGCATGGCGATCGGCGCGCCGGGAGCGGCGAGCGCGGGGGCTGCCGCGGCGGCGGTGGGCGCGGCGGGGGAGGCGAGAGCGACGCAGGCGGCGGCGAGGCTGGCGGCGAGGGCGGAAGCGGAGCGGGGTGAAAACATGCCTTCAGACTCTAAACCCCCGACAAACCCCCGACAGTTTCGCCCATCCGTGGCATGCTTGAAGGCATGGGTAACGGAAAGCTGATTCTCGTTCGCCACGGGCAGAGCGAGTGGAACAAGTCGAACCAGTTCACCGGCTGGGTCGATGTGGACCTGACCGAACAGGGCGAGGCCGAAGCCGTCAACGCCGGCAAGCTCATGGAAGAAAAGGGTGTCCTGCCGGACATCCTGTTCACTTCGCTGCTGCGCCGCGCGATCCGCACTGCGAACATCTCGCTGAACGCGGCTGACCGCCACTGGATCCCGGTGGAGCGCAGCTGGCGCCTCAACGAGCGCCACTACGGCAAGCTCCAGGGCCTGAACAAGGCGGAGATCCGCGAGGAGTTTGGCGAGGAGCAGTTCATGCAGTGGCGCCGCTCCTACGACACCCCGCCGCCGGAGATTGACACGGACAACGAGTACGCGCAGACCAACGACCCGCGCTACGCCTTCCTGCCTGAGGTGCCGCGCACCGAGTGCCTCAAGGACGTGGTGGAGCGCTTCCTGCCGTACTACATCGACGTCATCGCGCCGCACGCCATGGCAGGTAAGAACGTGATGGTCGCCGCGCACGGCAACTCGCTGCGCGCGCTGGTGAAGTACCTGGACAACATCTCCGACGAGGAGATCGCCGGGCTGAACATCCCCACTGGCATGCCGCTGGTGTACGAGATCGATGAAAACGGCAAGGTGCTCAACCCGGGCGGCACCTACCTGGACCCGGAGGCCGCTGAGGCTGGCGCCGCTGCTGTGGCGAACCAGGGGCAGAAGTAAGCCTCGAATCACACCGTGACGCCGATTCTCGCTTTTTTCATCGGCGCCGCGCTGACCGTGCCCGCTGTGCTGCTCGGCCAGCGGGCGCTTCGTTGGCGCGCCCGCAACCGGGCGGATGACGGCGGGCAGGACGACACCGCAGCCGCAGTGAGCCAGGTCCTTCACCTGGTTACGCAGGGCTCGCCGACCGGAATCGCTGTCATCAACCGCGCCGGCAACGTGATGCTGTCCAACGCGCGCGCCCACGACATGTCTATCGTGCACGACGGTAGCGTCAACCCGCGTGTGCTCGAGGTGGCCGAAGAGGTGCTTGAGCAGCAGGAAGAGCAGGTGCTGGACCTGGATTTGCCGCAGCGCACCACGGGCAGCCGCATCCGCAATGTGCGCGCGCTGATTGCGCCGCTGATGCTGACGGACAACTCCTACGCCATCGTGTACGGCTCTGACGAGTCTGAAAACGTGCGCATGGAAAACGCGCGCCGCGACTTCGTGGCAAACGTCTCCCACGAACTGAAAACCCCGGTCGGAGGCATAGCGCTTCTTGCCGAGGCACTGCTGCAGGACCCGACGGACCCGGAGATGGTGGACTACTTCGGCACCAAGCTGCACAAGGAGGCCCACCGCATGGGGGAGATGATCACGGATCTGATCTCCCTGTCCAAGCTTCAGGGCGCGGAGGCGCTGCCGGACATGGCGCCGGTGCGTGTGGACGACATCGTGGACGACGCGGTTGCCCGCAACCTGGTCGCCGCTGAAAACCACGGCATTGAACTCACCCGCGGCCAGCGTTTGGGGCTGCGGGTGATGGGGGACCGGGCGATGCTCACCGTGGCGGTGTCCAACCTGATCACCAACGCGATCAACTATTCGCCGAGCGGGCAGCCGGTGAGCGTGACACAGAAGCCGGTGCGCGACAATGTGGTGCTGATCCGGGTCACGGACCGCGGCATCGGCATCGCGCCGGAGGACCAGAAGCGCGTGTTCGAGCGGTTCTACAGGGTGGATAAGGCGCGCTCGCGTTCCACGGGCGGCACGGGGCTGGGTTTGGCCATCGTGAAGCATGTGGTGGCGAACCATGGCGGTAGCATTACGTTGTGGTCGAGGCCTGGGACGGGCTCCACGTTCACCATTGAGCTGCCCCTGTATGACCCCGAGGCCGCCGGCAGAGCAGAAAAGGAAGAGTGAAGTGACGACCATTCTCATCGTTGAAGACGAGGAATCGCTGTCCGACCCTTTGGCCTACCTGTTGCGCAAGGAAGGCTTCGAGGCGGTTGTGGCCGCAGACGGGCAGGCGGGGCTGGACCTGTTCGCCTCCCAGGACATCGACCTGGTGCTGCTGGACCTGATGCTGCCGGGGATGAGCGGCACGGAGGTGTGCAAGAAGCTGCGCGCCGAGTCTTCGGTGCCGATCATCATGGTCACCGCCCGCGACAGCGAGATCGACAAGGTTGTGGGCCTGGAGCTGGGCGCGGACGATTACGTGACTAAGCCGTACTCCACCCGCGAGCTGGTCGCCCGCATCCGCGCGGTGCTGCGCCGCGGCCCGGAGACCGAGGTGGTCGAGGAGGACGACGAGCAGCTGCTGCAGGGCGGCCGCGTGACCATGGACGTGGAGCGCCACACGGTGCTTGTGGACGGCCAGCCGGTGCCCATGCCGCTCAAAGAGTTCGACCTGCTGGAGTACCTGCTGCGCAACGCCGGCCGGGTGCTCACGCGCGGCCAGCTGATCGACCGCATCTGGGGCGCCGATTACGTCGGCGACACCAAGACCCTGGACGTGCACGTCAAGCGCCTGCGCACGAAGATCGAGGCCCAGCCGTCGCGACCCACCCAGCTCGTCACTGTGCGCGGCCTGGGCTACAAATTCGAAGCGTAAGCGCGGCTACTCGCGCGCGGCTTGGGTTGCTGGGTGGGTGGCCCGGAGGTCGTCGCTATGCTGGGCGCGCTTTTCGCAATGCTTGGCGACGACACGGTACGGCTTTTCGCCGATCAGCGCGACAAGCTCGTCTTTCATCGACTGCCAAATCGGCGTGTCGCCGGTGTGGCAGGCGGGCGCGGAGGTGCACCACCAGTCGAAGTCCTCTCCGCCGCCGCCCCACTGACGGCGGTGGTACTCGCCGATGGTGGTGCGCAGAATCTCCTGGCCGTCTGTGCGCTCCTCCCAGGCGTCCTCGCGGGAAAACGGCACCTGCCAGCACACTTCCGGCTTGGTGCCCACGATGTTGCGGCCTTCCGCCATGGCGAACTGGTGGAACGCGCAGCCGGCGCCGGTGGGGTGGCCGGGGCGGTTGGCGAAGATGCAGGCGCCGTCGACGACCTTGGTCTTGATGTGGGGGCCGGCCTCCTCGTCGTCGGGGTCGGGCTCGAGCGCGTTGTCGTCCTCTTCCTCGTCCCACTCCAGCCACGGCTCGAGCCACGTCGGGTCGTTGGCCGCGAAGTAGGCGTCCGTCTCTGCGGGCCGCAGCTGCCAGTACTTCGCCGGCATGTCCTTCACCGCGTTGTAGACGGTGTCGCGGTCTTCCTCGTCCGCGATGTAGGCGCCGTGGATGCAGCAGCCCACGGCCGGGTTGGATTCGTCGATGCCGTGGCACTCAGGGGTGCCGAAGCGGCAGGACCAGGTGGCCTCCGCCCAGGTCAGGTCGATGGAGAAGATGTGGTTCGGGTCGTCCGGGTGGACGAACTCGAACCATTCGCGCGGGAAATCGGGGCGGGTTTCGCGGCCCGCCAGGATGGAGCGGCCGGCTGGCGAGTCCGCCGGGAAGCCGAGAAAAACGGGTTTCGGGGCTGGTTGATTCACACCTGGACACGGTAGACCCGTTACCCTGGGGTGGTGCGATTAGGTGTATTAGATGTCGGCAGCAACACGATCCATCTCGTGGCGGTCGACGCGTACAGCGGTAGCCGGCCGACGCCGATGAGCGATTGGAAGCAGCCGCTGCGTCTCGTTGAGCTGCTGGACAAAAAGGGCAATATCGAGGACAAGGGCGTGGACAAGCTCGTCGACGCTGTCCAGGAGGCCTCCGACCTCGCGGACAACCTCAAGTGCGAGGAGCTCGTGGCGTTCGCCACCTCCGCGGTGCGCTCGGCCACCAACTCCGCGGACGTGCTCAAGCGCGTGGAGAAGAAGACCGGCGTGAAGCTGAACATCCTTTCCGGCGAGGAGGAAGCGCGGCTGACGTTTTTGGCGGCGCGCCGCTGGCACGGCTGGTCCGCGGGCCGCATCACCAACTTCGACATCGGCGGCGGCTCCCTGGAGATCTCCACGGGCACCGAGGAGATGCCGGACCTGGCGGTGTCCCTGGACCTGGGCGCGGGGCGCTTGACCCACGAGTGGTTCGACACCGACCCGCCGGAGCGCAAGAAGATCAACATGCTGCGCGACTACATCGACGCGGAACTCGCCGGTCCTGCCGAGCAGTTCAAGGCGATGGGGGAGACCGGTCTGGCCGTGGGCACGTCCAAGACGTTCCGTTCCCTGGCCCGCCTCACGGGTGCTGCGCCGTCGTCCGCCGGCCCGTTCGTGCAGCGCACGCTTACCGCGCCGGGTCTGCGCCAGCTCATCGCGTTCATTTCCCGCATGACGGCGGCGGACCGCGCGGAGCTCGAGGGCATCAACTCGGACCGCTCCCACCAGATCGTCGCAGGTGCGCTGGTGGCGGAAGCTGCGATGCGTGCGTTGAATGTTGATAAGTTAGAGATCTGCCCGTGGGCCTTGCGTGAGGGTGTGATTCTCAAGCGCATCGACAAGGGGTCTTTGGACGCTGAGATTCAAGCCAAAAAAGGAGACGACAACTAATGGCCGACAAACAGCTCACAGTTGCCGAGCTCCTCGCGCGCGCCGAAAAGGAAAACCCGTCCGGCGCGCGCCGCCCGCGTCGCCGCCGCAGCCTCGAGGACGGTGGCGTTTCCGTCGCCGAGCTGACCGACTCGTTTAAGAAGGTCGAGGCCAAGCCGGCGGAGGTGAAGCACTCCAGCGTGCCTATCGACGCACCTTCGGATACCCCCAAAAAGACCCCCACCCAGGCGCCGAAACCTGAGCCGACGCCGGCCGCGCAGAAGCCGGCGTCGAAGACCGAGCCGAAGCCGGTGTCGAAGGTCGCTCCGAAGCCGGTGTCGAAGCCTGAGCCGAAGGTGGCGCCGAAGCCGGCTGACAAGCCCGCGCAGGCGGAGTCCGTGAAACTGCGTCCGGCAGCCAAGCCGGCTGAGCAGGCTCCCAAGCCGGTGGAAAAGCCGGCCGCTGCACCTGTGTCAAAGCCGGTGTCCAAGCCTGTGGAGAAGCCCGTCCCGGTGCCCGCGGCTTCCACCACCACGAAGGTTCAGCCGGCCAGCGACGACACGACGGTGTTGCGCAAGGTCGAAGCTGAGCCCGAGGACGAAGCTAAGCCCGAGGGCAAGGCGGAGCCCGTCGTAAAGCAAGAGCTCGCGCAGTCGGACGACACGGGCGAGATCCGCACCGTCGACGCGCCGGAGCCGCAGGCGCGCGAGGACTCCCTCGACGCCCCTGAGGCCGAATACGACACCGACTACGAGGTCGAGGAGGCGTCGGTCAACCCGATCCTGCTGGTCCTGCTGGTGTTCTTCGGCGTGCTGCTGGGTGTGCTGGGCTTTTTGGCGTTCAAGTGGCTGTGGGCCAACGCGATGGCGATTGTGGCGGTACTCGTCGGCGTCGCCGCGGTGGCAGCGGTGGTCGCCGCCGTCGGTGCGATGGCTGGCAGCCGCGACAAGGTCACCATGATCATCGCCGGCCTGGCTGCCGCGGTGGTGGCCTTCGGCCCGGCACTGCTGTAAAACGCGCAACGACTTTTCAAAGGAGCGACATGGAACGCATCGCCGTCATTGGTGCAGGCAATCTCGGCGAGGCTTTCATCTCGGGCCTTGTTGCCAATGGGGTGGAGCCGGGGTCTATTACGGCGACGAACCGGTCCTCGTCGAGAAGCGGTGAGCTCGCGGAGCGCTACGGCGTGCGCACCACCTCCGACAACCGCGAGGCCGTCCGCGACGCGGACGTGGCGCTGCTGTGCGTCAAACCCGCGCAGATCCTGGACGTCATCGCGGAGGTCGGCGAGGAGCTGACCGACTCCGGCTCCGCCACCGTGCTGGTCTCCATGGCCGCGGGCGTGACCCTAGCCGCGATGGAAGACGCCGTCTCCGCCGCCGGTACCCCGATCGTGCGTGTCATGCCGAATACGCCAATGCTGGTGGGCAAGGGCGTGCTCGCCGCTGCGTGCGGACGGTTTGTCAACGACGAGCAGCGCGACGCCGTGGTGGAGCTGCTCTCCGCCGCAGGCCAGGTAGTGGAGGTCGCCGAATCTCAGATGGACGCCGTGACCGCGATCTCCGGGTCCGGGCCGGCGTACTTCTTCCTGGTGACCGAGGCGCTCGTGGACGCGGGCGTGTCGCTCGGCCTGCCGCGCGACCTGGCGGAGCAGCTGGCGTGCGCGACCGCCGCGGGCGCCGGCGCGATGCTCGAGGGCGAAGACAGCCCCGTGCAGCTGCGGGCGAAGGTCTCCTCGCCGGCCGGCACCACGGTCCGCGCGCTCCGCGAGCTGGAGGAGTCAGGCCTGCGCGGCGCGTTCTACCGGGCCACCGAAATCTGCGCGGAGCGCTCGGACGAATTGGGCAAGTAGCCCAAATCCCAACTTTCACACCCGTTTCTGTGGGTTCACTGCCTGCACTTTGAAAATTTTCTTCCACTTAAGTCGCACTCGACGCTGGTTTCACGTTAGGGTGGTTCAAGCACGTGCGTGTTCGTCCTGCGGGAGGGGAAGCCTGCAGCGCGTTTGCGTGCCGAGAGGTATGAATTAGTGGTTAACGAAGATAAAGGAAAGTTCCTGACGGTTGCCGAGGTCGCGGAGATCATGCGCGTATCCAAGATGACCGTCTACCGCCTCGTCCACTCCGGCGAGCTGCCCGCCGTCCGCGTGGGTCGCTCCTTCCGCGTGAACGAGACGGCAGTGAGCGAGTACCTGGAGTCCTCCGTCTACGACGTGGGATAGTCCGAAGGTCTCGTTTGCAGGACCTCGAGAACACACCCGCCGCACCGGTTTTCCGGTGCGGCGGGTGTTTTTGGCCCTGAAAAGCCCTGCCGGTATGCTTTGAACGATCAGGTCGGCCACTTCCTGTGGGAGTGTGCACCTCCCACGAACCGCGGAAGCGGTTGCGCCGGCCGCGTACGTACGCACTTTGAACAGGAAAGAGGTAGCCCAATGGGTTCAGTGATTAAGAAGCGCCGCAAGCGCATGTCCAAGAAGAAGCACCGCAAGATGCTCCGCCGCACCCGCGTGCAGCGTCGTAAGCTCGGCAAGTAAGCCGCGAGCGTTCACCCGCCTCCGTTTCGGGAGGCGGGTTTTTCGTGTCCGCGGCAGGATGACCGTCCGAGGATGCTTACTTCTAAACGCTTACTTCTCGACGAACACCCGGCCGCGACCGCCGCGTCACTCGAGAAGTAAGCATCCTGGGGTAAGCATCTAGCGCCGGTAAGCATCCTGGGGTAAGCATCTAGCCCCGCCGGCGCCACCACCACACACCGGCCACAGCCAACACGGCCGGAACCACGCCGGCGCGCACCACCCGGCGCACGGAGCGGTAGTCGCGCACCGCCCAGCCCTGGGCCTTGGCGTGCTTGCGCAGTGCCCGGTCCGGGTTGATCGCCACCGGCGAGCCGACCATTTCCAGCATGGGCAGGTCGTTGATGCTGTCGGAGTAGGCGGTGCACTTGGACAGGTCCAGCTGCTGCAGCGCGGCCAGCGCCGCCACGGCGTGCTTCTTGCCGGGGCCGTGGAGGATGTCGCCGACGAGGCGGCCGGTGAACTTGCCGTCTTTTTCCTCCGCCACGGTGCCCAGCGCGCCGGTGAAGCCGAGCGTTTCGGCGAGTGCTTGGCCGATCTGCACCGGGGTGGCGGATACCAGCCACACCTGCTGCCCGGCGGCGAGGTGCATGGCGGCCAGCTCGATGGTGTCGGCGTAGGACTTCTCCAGCATCCGGTTGTCCACGATCTCCCGGCACGCCTGCTTGAGCTCCGCCACGCTCTTGCCCTTCACAACGGCCAGGGCCTGCTCGCGGCCCTCGGCGATGTCGTCGGCGTTTTCGGAACCGGAGACGCGGTAGCGGATCTGCTTGCGTAGCGCAGGGGCGAGCTCGGACAGGGTGATGAACCGTTTCTTAAACAGCCCCTGCGCCAACAGGATCAGCGAGGAACCCTGGATCAGCGTGTTGTCCACGTCGAAAAACGCGGCGGCCTCGGTGTCCTGGGGGATCTCCGGATCGGGCGGGGTGATCTTCTGGCGGCCGGCGGTTTCGAAGGCGCCGCCGACGGAGTCCACGCCGAGCGCGAAGTCGTCGATGTTGATGCCGAAGGTCTCTTCCACCGCGGCGGCTGCGGCGGCGCGGCCGGCGGTGCGCTGCGCGTCGTCGTCGAGCGGGGGCATCACGCGCTCCTCTAAGAAGCGGCGCAGGTTGCCCTGGGATTGGGACCACTGCGCGAGGATTTCGCGCTGATCAGACATGGAACTACGGGCCCTTTCGGGTGGGGGTGTTAGCGTGTGCAATCGTACAACGCCCCGGCATATGCACTCACAGGAGGAGCGGCGATGAAAAAGGTGGAGCTGATGGTCCGGTCCACGTGCGGTTCGTGCGAGCGGGTGGCGGGCCAGATCGCCCCTGTGGTGGCGAAGCACGGCGTTCAGCTCGCGCTTGTGGACGTCGACGAGGACCCGGAGCTTGCTGCTGAGTACGGCGATCGCGTGCCCGTTGTGGTCATCGACGGCGAGGAGTTCGCCTGCTGGGAAGTGGACAACGACGACCTCGACGCGGAGCTGTCCAACTAAAGGACTATTCTCTAGTGTGATTTTCAACTGACTGGAGGGTTTTGCGTGAGTGTTCTGCTTGTGGGGATGTCGCACAGGTCGGCGCCTGTGGCCCTGCTGGAGCGGCTCAGCATGGACGCGGAGGTCCAGAACGGGGCGGCGGGCGCGCTGGTGAAGCAGCCGTCGCTGTCTGAGGCGATGATTATCTCCACGTGCAACCGCCTGGAGGTCTACACCGTCACCAACGCGTTCCACGCCGGCGTGGAGGACGTGCTGCGGGTGCTTGCGGACGTCTCCGGGGTCGACGCGGCTGAACTGCGCCGCTACCTGTACGTGCGCTACTCGGACGCGGCCGCCGAGCACATCTTCACCGTCGCGTCCGGCCTGGACTCGATGGTGGTGGGCGAGCAGCAGATCATCGGCCAGGTGCGTTCGGCTTACGTCGACGCCGTGGAGCGCGGCACCGTCGGCCCGAACCTGCACTCGCTGGCCCAGGCGGCGCTGCACACCGGCAAGCGCGTGCACACCGAAACCGGCATCGACGATTCGGGCGCGTCCATGGTCACCGTCGCGCTCGAGGAGGCGATGGAGCTGATGCTTGTCGACGACCTCCGGGGCAAAACCGCCCTCGTCTTAGGCGCCGGCGCGATGAGCTCGCTGGCCGCAACGCATCTGGGCAAGCAGGGCATTGACAAGCTGGTGCTGGCGAACCGCACCCGCGACCGCGCGGAGCGCCTCGCCGAGCACTCCCGCGAGGCCGGCGTGCCCGCCGAGGTGGTGGACTTCGCCGACCGCGCCTCGGTGTTGGACCGCGTGGACCTGGTGGTCTCCGCCACCGCCTCCGACGAGTTCACCATCACCCCGGCCGACGTCCCCGGCCCGCTGGTGCTGGCGGACCTGTCGCTGCCGCGCGACATCGACGACGCCGTGGCAGACATCGACGGCGTGCACCTGGTCAACATAGAGTCCCTGCACGAGAAGATGCGCTGCAGCGACAACGAGGACTCCCGGGCGCTGCGCCGCGCCGAGGAGATCGTGGCCGAAGAGGTGGACACGTTCGGCTCGGAGCAGCGCGTGCGCGAGGTCGCCCCGGCGGTGACGCGGTTGCGCCGCAACGCCGCGGAGATTTCCGGCCAGGAGCTGCAGCGCCTGCGCACCCGTCTGCCGGAGATGTCCGAGGACGACTTTGATCAGGTCAGCCGCATGGTCAAGCGTGTCGTCGATAAGCTTTTGCACCAGCCGACAGTGAAGATCAAGGAGCTGGCGGCGACGGCGGAAACGGTGAGCGTGGAAGAGGCGGTCACCGAATTGTTCGGGCTGGAAAGCCCCTCCGTGGCGGTGGACGCGCAGAAGCTGCCGCTGCCCGAGGAACTGCACGGCAAGGAGAAGTAGATGTTCAAGATTGGTACACGCGGATCCCACCTGGCCACCACCCAGACCGGGCACGTCCGCGACGCGCTGGGCGAGCACGGCCACGCGGCCGAACTGCAGATCGTGACCACCTCGGGCGACTTGTCCCAAGCGCCTGTGGAGCGCATCGGCGTCGGCGTGTTCACCTCCGCGCTGCGCGACGCGCTGTTTCACGGCGAGGTAGACATCGCGGTCCACTCGTTCAAGGACCTGCCCACTGCCGACGAGCCGCGCGCCCACATGATCATCCCCACCCGCGAGGACAGCCGCGAAGCGCTCATCGCCCGCGACGGGCTGACCCTGGCCGAGCTGCCCGAAGGCGCGCGCGTGGGCACCTCCGCGCCGCGCCGCGTCTCCCAGCTCAAGGCCGTGCGCCCCGACCTGGACATCCGTCCGCTACGCGGCAACATTGAGCGCCGCATGTCGTATGTGGAAGACGGCGAGCTGGACGCGATCATCCTCGCCTACGCAGGCCTGGTGCGCGGCGGCTACGGCGACCGCGCCACCGAGGTCTTCTCGCCCGAGGTGTTCATGCCGGCCCCCGCCCAGGGCGCGCTGGCCGTGGAGTGCCGCTCCGACGACGCAGTGGCGCGCGAGGCGATTGACAAGCTTATCGACGCCTCCGCCACCGCCGAAGCCACCGCCGAGCGCGCCGTGCTGGCCCGTTTGGAGGCGGGTTGCACCGCGCCGGTCGCCGCCTCGGCGGTGTTCGACGGCTCGGGCGTGACCCTGCGTGCCGGCGTGTTCGCCCTGGACGGATCCCGCCAGCTGGTGGAGGAAGCGCAGGGTGCGGACCCGGCCGAGCTGGGCCGCAAGGTCGCCGAGGTGCTGCTGGAGCGCGGCGCCGCCGACCTGATGGAGTAGCGCTGGAGCGGCTGCTAGACGATCCGGGGTGTGAGACTCCGGGAGGCGCGCACGGCGGGGAAGACCGCGCTGGTTTTGTTCTCGGGCTGAAGCATTTTATGGTGGAGATACCATACGTTCAATACCCTCCGCGCAATCGGGTCGGTGGGCCGTTGTGAGGCCGATCAACACCGCGAACCCAGCCGCGCGGGGGCGGTTTATTTGTGCCTAGAAGAGATTTCTCCATGACAGAGCCCACTCACACCCCCCAGCCGGGGAAGGTGATCTTCGTTGGTGCTGGACCGGGTAACCCTGAATTGCTCACGGTTCGCGCTCGCGAAGTAATGGAATCCAATTCTATCGCCCTCGTGGACCCTGAGGTGTCAGCGGGGGTCCGAAGTGTCGTCGCGGCGGCGCTGCCAGTGCCGAAAGCCAAGATGGACGCGGCCAACGAGCGCTACGAGAAAATGTGCGCGGAGGCGAAAGAGGCTGGCGCGCGGCGCAAGCCGCCCCGCCCAGAGGACCCGACTGCTGCGGAGTTGCAGGAGGTTGGGCTGGACGGCGGAGTGATCGTCGAGAAGCTGAAGCTCGCGCTTAACGACGCCGCGGAAGCGGTGGAGCGCGGCGAAGCCGGCGACGGCGACGTCATCCGCCTGGTATGCGGCAACCCGCTGACGCGCGACTCAGTGATGGAGGAGATCTCCGCGGTGGCCGCCGAGGGCATGGAGTTCCAGGTGGTTCCGGGGATGTCGCTGCCGTCGACGGTGCCGTCGTTCGCCGGAATCGCGCTGGGATCGACGTACACGGAAGCCGACCTCAACAACGGCGGCGTGGACTGGGACCAGCTCGCATCCGCTCCGCAGCCGCTGGTGTTCCAGGCGAACCAGGAGCACCTCGCGGAGATGGTGGAGCAGCTCACGCAGCGAGGCTTCCAGGCGTCCACCCCGGTGACGGTGACCACGCGCGGCACCACCCGCCTGCAGCGCACGTTCGACGCGACGCTGGGCACCGTGGGCAAGCTCGATGCAGAGCTGGAGGGCCCGCTGGTGGTCACCCTCGGCACCGCGGCGGACGACCGCTCGAAGTACTCGTGGTGGGAAAACCGGCCGCTGTACGGCTGGCGCGTGCTTGTGCCGCGCGCGAAGTCGCAGGCAGGGGTGATGAACGCCCGCCTGTCGCAGCACGGCGCGATCCCGCAGTCCGTGCCCACGATTTCGCTGGAACCGCCGCGCAACCCGGCGCAGATGGACCGCGCGATCAAGGGCATCGTGGAGGGCCGCTACCAGTGGATCCTGTTCACCTCGGTCAATGCCGTCGATGCCGTGTGGTCGAAGTTTGAGGAGCTGGGCCTGGACGCCCGCTCGTTCGCCGGCGTGCACCTGGGCGCGGTGGGGCAGAAGACCGCCGACGCGCTGATCGCCCGTGGCATGCAGCCGGAGCTTGTGCCGCACCGCACGAAGCAGAACGCGGCCGGTCTGGCGGAGGCGTTCCCGGAGTACGTCGAGGACATCGACCCGGTTTCGCGCGTGCTGCTGCCCCGCGCGGACCTCGGCTCCGACGTGCTGGTGGACGGTCTGCAGGAGAAGGGCTGGGAGGTCGACGACGTGGTCGCCTACCGGACCGTGCGCGCCGCCCCGCCGCCGCCGGAGACGCGCGACATGATCAAGACCGGCGGCTTCGACGCCGTGTGCTTCACGTCCCCGTCGACGGTGAAGAACCTCGTGGGTATTGCGGGCAAGCCGCATTCGCGCACCATCATCGCGTGCATCGGCCCGGTCACCGAGGCGGAGGCGCGTGAGCAAGGCTTGCGTGTCGACGTCGTCCCGGAGGTCGCCGACATCCCCCACCTCGTCGACGCCTTGGCCGACCACGTGGCGGGGCTGCGAGCGTCGGGGCAGTTGCCGCCGCCGCGCAAGAAGCGTCGGAAAGCTGCGAAGAGCACCGGCGAGGACACCGCGGCCGCGGCTGGCTAGCAACGCGCCAGCTGGGTCGTGTCGGGTGCGCGTTCTAAGATGTGGCGCATGGCTGATTACGACTTGATTCGACGCCCCCGCCGCTTGCGGCAAACCCCCGCTATCCGTGAGTTTGTCACGGAGACGCGCCTGCACCCGGCCGACTTCATCCTCCCGCTGTTCATCGCCGACGGCATCGACGCTCCGCGCGAGATCCCGTCGATGCCGGGCGTGTACCAGCACACCCCGGAATCGCTGGTAGAGATCTGCCGCGAGGCGCTCGACGCCGGAGTGAAGTGTGTGGACCTGTTCGGCGTGCCGCGCGAGGAGGACAAGGACGCCACCGGCTCCGTCGCCGTTGCCGAAGACGGCGTGCTTAACCGCGCGATTGCGCTGCTGCGCAAGGAGTTCGGCGACGAGCTGATCATCATGGCGGACACCTGCCTGGACGAGTTCACGGACCACGGCCACTGCGGCGTGCTCACCACCGACGCGCACGGCAGGGAAGTGGTGGACAACGACCCCACCGTGGAGATCTACTGCGACATGGCGGTGGCTCAGGCGCGCGCGGGCGCGCACATTGTCAGCCCGTCCGGCATGATGGACGGCCAGATCGAGCAAATTCGCAGGGCGCTTGATCGCGCGGGTTTCGCCGACGTCGCCATCATGGCCTACTCCGCGAAGTACGCCTCCAAGTTCTTCGGGCCGTTCCGCGACGCGGTCGGCTCCTCGCTGAAGGGCGACCGCCGCACCTACCAGCAAGACCCGGCGAACGTGCGCGAGTCGCTTTTGGAAACGGAGCTGGACATCGCCGAAGGCGCGGACTTTGTCATGGTCAAGCCCGCGCTGCCGTACCTGGACGTGCTGGCCAAGATCGCGGAGATGTCCCCGGTGCCGGTGGCCGCCTACCAAGTCTCCGGCGAGTACGCCATGCTCAACGCGGCCGGTCAGAACGGCTGGATCGACTACGAGGAGACGATGATGGAAGCACTGATGTCCATCAAGCGCGCCGGGGCAGACCAAATTTTCACCTACTACGCCATCGAGGCAGCAAAGAGGCTCAATGGTTAGCTTGCCCCCAATGAATCCGGGATCACCGAGCCGGGTGGGACCGGAGGCCGTCGAGAAGCACAAGGGCTCCATGCCCGAAGCTGTGCGCTACATGCTCGCGGCCTGGACCGTGATGATCGGCGGGGAACTACTGCACCAGATCTTCGCCGTGGCGGCGAGCGTGATCGACCCGTCCGCGCTGCGCGAGGTGGCCAAGGAGCGCGCCACCAACGGCGACGGCGAGGTCTCCGAGGCGCTGATGAACGCCAGCGTGTATGGCTCGATCTTCATCATGGCGCTGCTGCAGCTCGGCGTGATCCTGCTGTTCGTCTTCGCGCTGCGCGCGGTACAAAAACAGGCGAAATGGGCGGAAAACGCCCGCAGGCTGCTGCAGATTTTCTCCGTCTTCTTCGCCCTGCGCATGGTCACGCTGTTCATGATGGTGCCGGCCTCCACCGCGGTGCCGACGGCCATGTTCGGCATAGACGGCGTCATCCAGATCATCCTTGGTGTTGCGGGCATCCTGGGCATCATCTATTCAGTTGACAAGGATTCCGTGGCGTGGACCAAGCCGCCCAAGGACAAAACCAGTGGTAACGCTGATGCGGCGGGAGCGCCGGAGAAGAAGGAGAGCTAAGCGGTGGCAGGGATGTTCCCGACCATGGTGTCGGACCCGAATGACAGGAACCGGCGCTTCACCGGCGAGGTCGGCCCGGCGTGGCCAAAGCCGCTCAAAATCGGCTACTACCTGTGCCTGATCGCGGCGGTGCTGATGTTCGTCATCGCGTTTTTGACCATGGCCAACGGGGTGCCGGACCGGCTGCCGGATACGTGGATGATTGAGGGGGCCGACGAGGAGCTCATTGATAGATTCGCGCGCAACCTGCGGGTCTACACCTGGGGCAGCATCATCCTCGGCGCACTCATTACCTCGTGCTGCGCCTACCTGCCAAAAGGCTCGAAGGTGGCGCGGCGTTGGTTGGCCGGGTTCATCGGCCTGGCGGTGTTTTTGCAGCTGGCCAGCTTCTTCGTCGGCGTGGCCGGCTGGGCCGCGTTCGTCGTGGTCGGCGTGCTGGTCTTCGCCCTGTTCTTCATGTTCCGCCCGGCCGCCAACGCGTTTGTGGATAAGCGCAGCGGCGACGTCTGGGAAGGCGTGGAATGAGCAAATACGAGGGCGGGGACCTGGAAAAGCTCAGCACCACCGGGCGCGAAGGCGCCAAGTTGGAGCAGCTGAGCGGCGAGGAGCTCGACAACTACATCGAGGCGGCCCGCGACGCCGCCCGCCAAGCTGGCATCGACCCGGCCACCGCCAGGCGCGACCTGGACGGCGAGCTCGTGCGCCCCAACGCCTCCTACGCCTTCGAACTGCGAGGAGTGGAAGACGGCCCGCAGCTGACGGAGATCGAGGACGCCCTGGAATCTATGGAAGGCGTCTCCGCCCGCCTGGTGTACCCCACCCGCATGGCGTGGGTGACCGCACCGGCGACCATGCCGCCGCACCACCTGATCAAGATCATCGAAGAATTCGGCGTTACCGCAGTGATCACGGACTCCACGCTGCAACGCCGCGCGCACGGCCGGTACTGGGCGGAGCACCCGATGCCGCGCCGCGCCAAGCACCACCGCAAGGAAGAAGCGGCACACCTGCTCGCCCGCGCCCAAGGATTCGTGCAGAACAAGCCCCGTACGGGGCGCCGCAGCGGCGACGTGCTGTTTACCGCCCGCGACTTGGTTACCCCGGGAAGGCTGTGGCTGGCGGTGGTGCTGACCATCCCGGTGCTGCTGCTTACCTACGTGCCCGCCCTCGGGTTCCCCGGCTGGCAGTGGGTAGCGTTCGCCCTGACCACCCCGGTGGCGCTGTGGTGCGCCTCCCCGTTCCACCGCGCGATGGCCGGCGGCGTGCGCCGCGGCCTTTCGGCACTGGACGGCGCGAGTTCCATCGCTATCTTGGCGGCCTACCTGTGGTCATTCGCCGTGCTGCTGTTCACTGAGGCGGGCCACATCGGCTACGAGTCCAGCGGCGCCTGGGCGCCGCTGGAGATCGGCCGCGGCCCGGAGCTCTACCTCGAGGTCGCCTGCACCGTGACCACGTTGCTGCTGCTCGGCCGCTTCTTCTCGATACGCGTGCGCACAAACCTGCTGGACGAGCTGGAGGCGCGCCGCCCCGGCGCGGAGTCCCTTTACGAGGTCACCCACCGCAAGAAGGGCGGCGGCTGCGAGCGGCTCCCGGCCACAGAGATCATGCGTGGCGACGACGTCCGTGTGCGCGCCGGGCAGGTCATCCCCGTCGACGGAGAGGTCGTCGGTGGCTCCGGCGAAATCGGCTGGGAGCTGGTGAACACCCACGACAGTCCGCAGATAAAGGTAGGCAAGCGCGTGGTCGCCGGGTCCGTGGTGCGCGAAGGCGACATCAAGGTCCGCGCCGTCCGCGTCGGCCACACCACGCTGTTGACCGCTGTGCAACGTTGGCTGGAGGAGGCGTCGCGCCATCAAAACGCCGCGACGATGGTCTCCACCCGGTCTGCCAGCATGCTCATCCCGGCCGCGTACGCGATTGCCGTGCTGGACTTCGGCCTGTGGCTGCTGTTTACGGGCAACGTCAACACCGCGGCGTCGACAGCCCTGGCGATCCTGATCGTGGTCGCCCCGTTCAGTTTGGCCATCTCGCCTGCGCTGGCCATCCGCCAGGGCATCGAGGCCGCCGTGCGCAACGGCGTGCTCATGCGCGACGGCAACGCGCTGCGGATTCTGTCCAAGGTGGACACGGTGGTGTTCAACCGCGTGGGCACGCTCGTGCTGCCGGAGATGCACGTGGAAACGGTCACCGCCGCAGCCGGGGAAAGCAGCGAGCTGGTGCTGCGCATCGCCGGCGTGCTGTCCGCGGACTCGGACCACCCGGCCTCCCGCGCCATTGTGAAGGCGGCCCGCGAAGTGCGCGACGCCCGCACCGGGGACCCGCGCCTGCCGGACTGGATCGAAGTCAGCGACGACACGATCACCCCGGACGGCGAGTTCGGCGGCCGCGTCACCGCCACCTGGGGTAACGGCGATAACGCCCGCACGCAAACGTACGACGCCTCCCTGTGGCGCCCGACCAACCTCTCCCAGCTCAAGGGCAAGCTGTCGGTGGCCGCCACCACCGGCGGCACCCCGGTGGTGGTGCGCTGGGACGGCAAGGACCGCGGCGTGATCACCTTGTTCGACCCCGCCAAGGAAGACGCCATTGAGGCGGTGGACACCCTGGAATCCATGGGCGTGGAAACCGTGATGCTCTCGCGCGACACCTACCCGGTGGCGCGCCGCTTCGCGGACTTTTTGGGCATCTCGCAGGTGCTCGCCGGCATCCGCTCCAATGAGAAACCCGCCGCGGTGCGCGCCCTGCACACCCAGGGCGGCATCGTGGCCATGGTGTGCGATTCCAGCGTGCTGCCGGTGCTGCGCGTGGCGGACTCCGGCATCCTCTACGCCGGCGAGGACCTCTACGGCACCAAGGTGCCGAACTGGAACAACGTCAGCGACGTCGTGCTTATCCGCAACGACGTCATGGCTGTGCCCCAGGCCATCGAGCACGCCCGCCGCGTCAACCGCATCGCCGACAGGAACCTGTGGTTCGCCGGAATCTACAACGCGGCCGCCATCATCCTCGCGGCCGCGGGCGTGCTGCCGCCAGTGGGCGCGACCCTGCTCATGCTGGGAAGTTCCCTGCTTGTGGAGTACAGCTCCCGCCGCGCCAGCCGGTTCCGGGTTCACGGCCTGCGCCGGTAGGCTTGAGTGCCATGACCAGACGCGACCTCCCCAACGCACCACTGCTCGAGGCGGCCCACGGCCGCACCCCCTCGCGCACCCCGGTGTGGTTCATGCGCCAGGCCGGCCGCTCCCTGCCCGAGTATCGCGAAGTGCGCGAAGGCATCCCCATGCTGGACTCGTGCTTCATGCCGGAGCTGCTCGCGGAGATCACGCTGCAGCCGGTGCGCCGCCACGACGTCGACGCCGCGATCCTGTTCTCCGACATCGTGGTCCCGCTCAAAGCGGCAGGCGTGGACGTGGAGATCGTGCCCGGCCGCGGGCCGGTGATGGGGGAGGCGGTGAGGGGGCGGAGTGACGTCGAGAAGCTGCCTGTGCTTGACGACGAAGTCGCCGCCGTGGCCGATGGCATCCGCATCATCCTCGACGAACTGAGCGACACCCAAGCCCTGATCGGGTTTGTCGGCGCGCCGTTTACCCTGGCCAGCTACCTCGTCGAGGGCGGTCCGAGCAAGAACCATGAGAAGACCAAGGCGATGATGCACGCCGAGCCGGAGACCTGGCACGCGCTGATGCGCCGCTTGGTGCCCACCATCGTCGCCTTTCTGCGCACGCAGGTCGAAGCCGGCATCGACGCGATGCAGCTGTTCGACTCCTGGGCGGGTTTCCTCACCGAAGCGGACTACCGCGAATTCGTTCTGCCGTACTCGGTGGAAATCCTCGAATCCGTGGCAGGCGAGATCCCGCGCATCCACTTCGGCGTGACCACCGGCGAACTGCTCGGCGCGATGTCCGAGGCCGGCAGCGAGGTCATGGGTGTGGACTGGCGCGTGCCGCTGGACACGGCCGCGACGCGGTTCGCCTCCCCGCGCGTGCTGCAGGGCAACCTGGACCCGGCCATGCTGTTCGCCGGCACCAACGTGGTGCGCGGCGAGGTCGCGCGCATCAAGGCCGAGGCCGCGCGGGCAATTGCGGCCGGCGACGCCACCGGGCACATCTTCAACCTCGGCCACGGCGTATTGCCCACCACCGACGCGGACGCGATCACCGAAGCCGTAGCGATCATCCACGAGGAGAGCTAATGAACATTGCCATCATCGGCGCAGGTCTTGCGGGGCTGACCGCCGCATACGAGCTTCGCAGCACGGGCTCCGCCCGCGCAGGGGAAGAAGACGACCTCAAGGTCGACGTCTACGAGGCCACCGACCGCCTCGGCGGCAAGCTCCACACCGTCGCCTTCGAGGCCGGCCCCACCGACATGGGCGCCGAGGCGTTCATGGCGCGCCGCCAGGACGCCGTGGAATTCTTCACCGAGCTCGGCCTCACCGACTCCCTGGTGGAGCCGTCTGGCCTGCGCTCATTGGTGTGGGTCGACGGCGAGGCGCGCGCGCTGCCCACCGGTGGGGTGATGGGCATCCCGTCCACCTCCGAGACTGTCAAGCACCTGGTCAGCGAGGACACCGCGCAGCGCATCGACACCGAGGCCGACCGCGAAGGCTTCGACTGGGAAGTCGGCGGCGACGTCAACGTCGGCAAGCTTGTGCGCGAGCGCTACGGCGACGAAGTGGTGGACAACATCGTCTCCTCCCTGCTCGGCGGGGTGTACTCCTGCACCGCCGACGACCTCGGCGTGCGCGCGACCATCCCGCAGCTGGCGGAGGAATTCGACCGCCTTGCCGCCGACGGGCCGGTCCACCTGTCCACCGCCGTGGCCAACCTGGAGCGCTCCCGCCGCGAGATGCCCACCGGCCAGGGTGCGGTGTTCAAGACGTTCCGCGACGGCTACCAGGAGCTCTACGAAACGCTTGCCGAAAAATCCGGCGCGGACATCTACATCGACGCGTTCATCTCCGCGATCAGCCTCGAGGGCTCGGCTGAGGCACCGAAGTACCGGCTCAAGGGCGGGGAGGACAAGGCCTACGACCACGTCATCCTCGCCGTGCCCGCCCCCACCGCGGCGCTGCTGCTCAAGGACATTGCGCCCGAGGCCTCCGAGGCGCTGAAAACCGTGAAGCTGGCCAACTCGGCGGTGGTGGGCATGCGCTTTGCCACCGACGAGGGCCTGCCGCAGAACTCCGGCGTCCTCGTATCTACCGGCGCCGAGGACGTCCACGCGAAGGCGTTCACGTTCTCCTCGCGCAAGTGGCCGCACCTCGCCGAGCGCGGCGGGGCACTGGTGCGCGCCAGCTTCGGCCGCTTCGGCGACAACGTCGCCATCACCGCCTCCGAGGACGACCTCGTGGACTGGGCCCTCGACGACCTCGAAACCATCACCGGCTTCGACGGCCGCGCCGCCGGCCTCGAGGAAATCTACGTCCAACGCTGGCTCGGCGGCCTACCCCGCTTCGACGAAGGCCACCTCGCCACCGTGTCCAAGGTGCGCAGCCTGCTTCTCGACGAACCAAAGGCCTCCCACATCTCCCTCACCGGCGCGTGGGCCGGTGGGGTCGGCGTGCCGGCAGTTATTGCCGATGCGAGGACTGCGGCGGCAGCTGCCGTCGAGAAGCAAAAGCCCTAAACCAGCGGGAGGTCCCGGCTGCCAGTGCGCTCTGGAAGCTCGAAGTTGTCGAAGCCGCCGTATTCCCGTGAAAGCTCGTAGATGAGCCGGCCGGCATCGACAGGGCGTGTGCCTCGGTCGGATTCGTTTTGTGGTGTTTCCATGTTGCGCCTCCTCTCTGAGTCGCGTGCACGCAGAACCTAGCACCTCATTCTCCGCTTGGGTAGGGGGTGCGGGCGGATGTGCACTAGGTTGATCACCTATGGAAGAACACGCGGATCCACGCGAGACAGCCGGTGCCGAGGCGGCCGAGCCTGCCGAGAAGGAATGGTGGGAAGAAGACGGCCTGCCATGGAACGGCAAACCCACCAAAGCCGACTATTGGTGCCTGGGCTGGTTCGGCTTCGTCGGCATCTTCGGCCTGGCCATGATCCCGCTGCGGGCGTGGCTATTGGGGCTGGACCCGCCGATCATGCTGGCGCTGACAGGCTCGCGCGTCGGCGCCGCGTCCACCGGCGCGCTCGCCGCGGTGGGGGAGGCGCCGCACTGGCTGTTGTTCCTGCTCATCGGCTCGATCGTGAACATCAAGTTCGACTGGATCTACTGGTGGGCCGGCAAACTCTGGGGCCGCGGGATCCTGGACGTGCAGGCAGCGAACTCGCCGCGCGCCGCGAAAAACATCGAGCGCGTGGAGAAGTGGGCCGTGAAGCTGGGCTGGCTGGGTATCTTCCTCGCCTACGTGCCCATCCCGCTGCCAATCGCGTTCGTGGTGTTCGTACTCATGGGTATGACCGGGATGCCGTTGTGGAAGTTCATGGTCCTGGACTTCATCTCCAAGACGCTGTGGTCCTTCCTCTACCTCGGTCTGGGCTGGTGGATCGGTGAGCCGGTCGTGATGGTGCTGGAACAGTACGCCAAGGTGGCCAACTGGATCGCCATCTCGCTGCTGGTGGTGGTGTTCTACGGCATCTTCCGCAACCAGGGGAAGAAGAAGCCGGCCGCCGAGGTCGTGGGCAACGAGATCGAGGCCGGTCGGTAGGGCGGCCGGGCGGCGCCGAAAGTCGAGCGGCGGAGGTCGAGTTCGCCCTGTTTTAGGCCCGGACTCGACCTCCCGGACTCGACTTTCGCGTCGCTGGACCGAAGGGGGCCTGACAGATTCCGCCGGGCGTCTGCGGCGACCTGGGGGTTTAGGGGGCAGCCTGACAGATTCCGCCGCGAAGTGTCGGGCACCAGGGCGCCGCCCCTAGCGGTTGACCACGACGGTGGAGAAGTCCTCGTCGCCGTGGCCGGCGTCCTGCTGCGCCTCCAGCGACGCCAGGGCGGCGGAGACGGCGGGCAGGTCCTGGTCAGCGGACGCGAGCATCAGGCGGGCGTCCTTGGCGATGGCGTCGGCGGTGAAGTCGCCGGGCGAAGTAGAGCGCTCGCCAAGCAGGAACGGCGACTTCATGTTCACGATGAACTCCAGGCCGGTGGAGCCGAGCATGTCCACCACCTGCTCTTCCGACAACCCCTGGGATTCGCCCAGGACCAGCGCTTCCTTGAAGCCTTCGATGGTCACGGCCAGGGCGAGGTTGGCCAGCAGTTTGCCCACGGCGGCGCCGCCGGCGGTGTCCACCTCCTTCAGCCGCTCAGGATTAGCGGCGGCCCAGGGGGCAACGACGTCGGCGACTTTAGAGCGTCGAGAGGCATCGACGCCTCCGACGTACACGCCGAGCTTGCCGGCGCGGGCGGGCGGGAGCGAGCCGACGACCGGGGTGTGCACGTAGCCGGGCACGGCGTCGGCGAAGGCAGCGGCATCCGCGGGGGAGATGGTGGTGGCATCGGCCCAGGTCACGCCGTCGGGGATCAGTCCGGGCTCGATCACTACCTCACGGACGACGTCGGGGCCGAACAGGCAGGTGATCACCAGCTCGGCGCCCTCGACGGCTTCCGCGGGGGTCGAAGCGGCGGTAGCCCCGCGCGAGACCAACGGCTCGGTCTTCTCGGCGGTGCGGTTCCATACGGTCAGTTCGTGGTCGTCGACAAGCTTGAGCGCGAGCTCCGTGCCCAAGCGGCCGAGGCCTAAAAACGCGATTTTCATATGCCCTAGGATAGACAAGCATGACTGCGGAAAAGCCGACTTCAGCTAACACCCAGCGCTCGCACGAACTGTTCGAGCGGGCGCAGAAAACCACCCCGGGCGGCGTGAACTCGCCGGTGCGCGGCTTCGGCTCGGTGGGCGGGCAAACCCGCTTCATCCAGAGCGCGCACGGCTCGCAACTCATCGACGTGGACGGCAACTCCTACGTGGACCTGGTGTGCTCCTGGGGCCCGATGGTGCACGGCAACGCCCACCCGAAGATCGTCGAGGCCGTGGAGAAGGCCCTGCGCAACGGCCTGAGCTTCGGCGCGCCCACGGAGGCGGAGATCGAGATCGCGGAGCACATTGTGAAGCGCACGTCGGTGGAGGAGGTGCGCATGGTCAACTCCGGCACGGAGGCCACCATGTCCGCCGTCCGCCTGGCGCGCGGGTTCACGGGCCGGCCGAAGATCCTCAAGTTCGAGGGCTGCTACCACGGCCACGTCGACGCGCTGCTGGCAAGCGCTGGCTCCGGCATCGCCACGTTCTCCCTGCCGGATTCCCCGGGTGTCACCGGCGCGCAGGCGAAGGACACCATCGTGGTGCCGTACAACGACTTCGAGGCTGTGGAGCGCGCGTTCCGCGAGAACGAGGGCGAGATCGCGGCGGTCATCGCCGAGGCGGCCGCGGGCAACATGGGCACCGTCGCCCCGCAGAACGACTTCAACGCCAAGCTCAAGGAGCTCGCGCATCTCAACGGCGCGCTGCTGATCCTCGACGAGGTCATGACCGGTTTCCGCACCTCCTACGCCGGCTGGTACGGCGTTGACAACGTTGCGGGCGACCTGACCACCTTTGGCAAGGTCGTCTCCGGCGGCCTGCCCGCCGCGGCATTCGGCGGTCGCCGCGACATCATGGAGCACCTCGCGCCGAACGGCCCCGTCTACCAGGCGGGCACCCTGTCCGGTAACCCGGTGGCGATGGCGTCCGGCCTGGCCTCGCTCGAGCTGGCCACCGAGGACATCTACCCGACGCTGAACAAGAACGCCGATCTTTTGGAGCGTTTGCTTCACGACGCCCTCACGGCCGAAGGCGTCACCCACCACATCCAACGCGCGGCGACCATGCTGTCCATCCGGTTCGGCGAGGGCGAGGGCCACAACTTCGCCGACATGCAGGCCGCCGACACGTTCCGCTACGCCCCGTTCTTCCACGCGCTGCTGGACGCTGGCGTGTACGCGCCGCCGAGCGCGTTTGAGACCTGGTTCGTCTCCACCGCGCTGACGGACGAGGACTTCGGCCGCATCGAGGACGCACTGCGCGGCGCCGCGAAGGCCGCAGCCGCGGCGAAACCCGCGGAGGCCTAAATGACGAAGACGACGGTGCACCTGGTGCGCCACGGCGAGGTGTACAACCCGAAGAAGATCCTCTACGGGCGCATGCCGGGCTACCACCTGTCTTCCCGCGGCAACTCCATGGCCGTGGCCACCTCGAAGTTCTTCCGCGGCCGCGATGTGGTCTACCTTGCGGCGAGCCCGCTGGAGCGCGCGCAAGAAACTGCCCGGCCGATCGCGGAGGTCACCGGCTGCGAGGTGGACACCCGCGAGGACATCCTGGAGGCGGGCAACACGTTTGAGGGCCTGCGCACGAAGGGGTGGCGCTCGCAGCTGATCAACCCGATCCGCTGGCGGCACATGACCAACCCGCTCGAGCCGAGCTGGGGCGAGCCCTACCAGGAGATCTTCGAGCGCATGTGGTCCGCGGTCGAGGACGCCCGCGACAAGGCCCAGGGCCACGAGGCTGTGATGGTCAGCCACCAGCTGCCGATTGTGATGGTGCAGCGCCACGTGCAGGGCAAGCGCCTCGCGCACGCGAGCCGCAACTGCGACCTGGCGAGTGTGACCTCACTTGTGTTTGACGGCGACAGTGTTGTTGACTGGGCCTACAACACCCCAGCCCAGCACATCTGAGAGGTACTATGCGCAAGCTTTTCGCCGCGCCGCTTTGCGCGGCCGCGCTTTTGCTGACCGCCTGCTCCGGCGCGGACAACGGCGGCAACTTCGCGTTCCACTCGCCGGGCGGGCAGACTGAAATCTTCTACGAGGAGGCGGACCGCAAGCCCCTGGCCGGCTTCGAGGGCGAGTCGCTTCTCGACGAAGGCCAGACCATCGCCCTGAGTGATTTCGAGGGCCAGATCGTCGTGCTCAACGCTTGGGGCCAGTGGTGCGCGCCGTGCCGCGCGGAGGTGGACGACTTGCAGCAGGTGCACGAGCACCTCCAAGCGCAGGGAAACGGCACCGTGCTTGGCATCAACGTCCGCGACCCGAACCCGCAGATCGCGCGGGATTTCCTGGCGGATAACGGCGTGACCTACCCGTCCATCTACGACCCGCCGTTTAAGACCGCGGCGCAGTTGGGCGGCGTGCCCAGCTCCGTCATCCCGACGACCATCGTTCTGGACAAGCAGCACCGCCCGGCGGCGGTGTTCTTGCGCGCCGTTTCTGCGGACGAGCTGATCGAGCTCACCGACCGCCTGGCCGAGGAGGCGTAGGTGGGGTTCGCGGAACTGGCGGCGGACGGCCCGCTGCTGCTGGGCCTGCTTGCGGCGGCGGTCGCCGGCCTGGTGTCCTTTGCCTCCCCGTGCGTGATCCCGCTGGTGCCGGGCTACATCTCGTATTTGACCGGCGTGGTCGGCGGGGAGATGACGCTGGATGAAAACGGCGCGCGCGTGTCCCGCAAGCACTGGGCCGTGGCGGGCGCGGCGGCGTTGTTCATCGCCGGGTTCACCGTGGTGTTCCTGCTGGCCACCGTCACCGTTTTCGGCGCGGTGCGCGCGATCGCGCTCAACGCCGACACGCTGATGCGCATAGGCGGGGTGGTCACCATCTTCATGGGCCTGGTGTTCATGGGCGCCGTGCCCGTCCTGCAGAAGGACACCCGCTTCCAGCCGAAAAAGTGGACCACCATCATCGGCGCGCCGCTGCTCGGCGGGGTGTTCGCGCTCGGCTGGACGCCGTGTCTGGGTCCGACCCTGGCGTCGATCATCTCGGTGTCCGTGGGCACCCAGGGCTTCACCGCGGTGCGCGGCGTGCTGCTGGTTATCGCGTACTGCCTGGGCCTGGGCCTGCCGTTCCTCTTGGTGGCGCTGGGGTCCTCGTTCGCGGTGCGCAGCATCGACGTGCTGCGCCGCCACTCGCGGGCCATCCAGATCGCCGGCGGCATCGCCATGATCCTCGTCGGGCTGATGCTTGTGACCGGCGCGTGGAACGGCTTCATCGGCTGGACCCGCCAGCTCGTTGACGGATTCGGAGGGACGATCATCTAAATGCGCACCGCTTCGACTTGGCTGAAAAAGGCGTGGCACTGGCTCACCAGCATGCGCACCGCCCTGATGCTGCTGTTCGTGCTGGCCGTGGCGTCCATCCCGGGCGCGCTCCTGCCGCAGCGCACCGTGTCGTCCTCGCTGGTGGACGACTACCTCAAGGCCAACCCCACCACCGGCCCCATCTACGACAAGCTGCAGCTTTTCGACGTCTTCCAGTCCACGTGGTTCCTCGCCATCATCGTGCTGCTGACCATCTCCCTGGTCGGCTGCATCATCCCGCGCTCCATCGACCACTGGCGCGCCTACAAGGCCAAGCCGACGCGCGCGCCCAAGTACTTGGGGCGCATGCCGCATCACGTGGAGGGGGAGGTTGCGGGGGCACCGGAGGACGTCGAGAAGCAGTTGCGTGAACAGCTGAAACGTTGGCACGTGGCGTCCTACACCCCGGACGAGGACCGCGCCGGGGCGTACTCGATTTCCGCCGAGCGCGGCTACACGCGCGAGCTGATGAACCTGATTTTCCACATCGGCATCGTCGCCATGATCCTCACCTTCGTGGCCGGGCGCATGGTCTTCTACGAAGGCCAGGTCATCGTGGTGACCAACTCGGAGGCCGAATCCGCGGTGCCGGTGGAGCAATCACGGGTGTTCTGTAACACCAGCCCCGCCAACTTCGACGTCTTCCGGGCAGGCCCGCTTTTCGACGGCACCGGCCTGACCCCGTTCTGCTTCGAATCCCAAAACTTCTCGGCCACCTACCTGAATAACGGGCAGGCCAACGAGTTCTCCTCCGACATCACCTACACCGACGACCTGACGGTCCCGCAGGAGGAGTGGACGCCCACGAGCCTGGCGGTGAACCACCCGCTGCGCTTAGGCGGCGACCGTGTTTACCTGCAAGGGCACGGCTTCGCCCCGCAGATCACCCTGACGTGGCCGAACGGGGAAACCCGCACGCAGATGATGCAGTTCCGGCCCACCGACGTGTTCACCTTCCTGTCCTCCGGCGTGATGCGCTTTGACCCGCCCGCCGGCATGTACCCGGACCTTACGGAGCGCCGCCAGCACCAGATCGCCATCGAGGGCAACTTCGCGCCCACCGCCCGCTGGGCCGGGCCGAACGGCGACCAGCTGCAGTCCGCGTTCCCCTCCATGGACGACCCGGCGGTGTCCGTGGACGTCTACGTCGGCGACGCCGGCCTGGACACCGGCCGGCCGCAAAACATCTTCGTGCTGGACCAGTCCCTGGTCGCCGACGGGCGTCTGGAAAAAGTCTCCCGCGTCCAGCTCACCCCCGGCTCCGAGGCCACCGTGGACACCGGCGACGGCGAGGTCAAGGTGCGCTTCGACGGCGCCGCCGAGTACGCCAACTACCAGATCTCCCGCGACCCGACGCAGGTGTGGGCGCTGCTCGCGTCCACGGTCATGCTCGCGGGCCTCGCCGGCTCGTTGGCCATCAAGCGCCGCCGCGTGTGGGTAAGAATTCGCCCGGGTACCTCGGGCCACACCCACGTCGAAATCGCCGGGCTCGCCCGCACCGACCGCGCCGGGTGGGGCCGTGAATTCGACGACATCGCCGCCGCCATCCTCGGGCTCGACCCCGACGACGATGAGGGCGAGCAGGGGGAGTTCAACCCCTATGACCTTTGATAACGCCTGCTAGTGGGGTAGGTTATGGGCATGCTCGTCAACACAACCATGGCGGAGCTGTCTGACCTGACGTTCCGCACCGCATTCATCGTCTACATCGTGGCGCTGATTCTGGCGTTCATCTACTACGGCCGCGTCAACAGCGTCATCGAGGCGCGACGCGAGGCCCTGGCAGAGCAGAAGGTGCTGGTTGGCGCGGGGGGACCGGAGGTCGTCGAGAAGCAAAAGTCCGACGAGGACATGATCGCCAACGCCCGCAAATGGGCAGGCATGACCCAAGCCCTTGTCTGGGTCGGCGTGGCGCTGCACCTGGTGGCGTTTGTCACCCGCGGGCTCGCCGCCGGGCGGTTCCCGCTGGGCAACCTGTACGAGTACATCCTGTTCATGACCGCCGTGATCATGGTCGTCGCCGCCGTGGTGGTGCAGCGCAAGAACTGGCACACCGTCTGGCCGTGGCTCCTGTTCCCCATGGTCATCGCGATGTTCTTGAACTCCACGGTGTTCCACATGCAGGCCGCGCCCGTGGTGCCCGCGCTGCAGTCCTACTGGATGCCAGTGCACGTGTCTACGGTGTCCATCGGCGCGTCCGTGGGCCTGGTCTCCGGCGCGTTCGCCCTGCTGTACCTGCTGCGCATGCGCCAGCCGCGCGGCGAAGAACACGGATTCCTGGGTGCGATCCTCCGCCCGCTGCCGGACGCGAAAACGCTGGACCAGATCGCGTACAAAACCGCGGTGGTGACGCTGCCGCTGTTCGGCATCGGCATCGTCTTCGGTGCCATCTGGGCCGAGGTGGCCTGGGGCCGTTTCTGGGGCTGGGACGCCAAGGAAACCGTCTCCATGATCACCTGGATCCTCTACGCCGCCTACCTCCACGCGCGTGCCACGGCCGGCTGGAAGTCCACCGCCGCCGCCTGGATCAACGTATTCGCCATGGCCATGACGATCTTTAACATGACTTACGTCAACACCGTGATCGCCGGCCTGCACTCCTACGCGGGGCTGAACTAGTGAAGGTCCTGATCACCGGCGGGGCCGGCTACATCGGCTCCACTATTGCGTCTTGCTGCGCGGACGCCGGGATCACCCCGGTGATTCTGGACGATTTCTCCACCGGCCTGCGCGTCTTCGGCCAGCGCTTCGCCTGCTACGAGGGCGACGTCGCCGACGAGGCGTTGCTGGAGCGGGTGTTCGCGGAGCACGACATCGACGCGGTGATCCACTGCGCCGCCAAAATCGTCGTGCCCGAGTCCGTGGAGCAGCCGCTGATCTACTACGACAACAACGTGGGCAAAGCCATCACGCTGCTGCAGGTGATGGAGCGGCACGGCGTGCGCCGGTTCGTGCTCTCCTCCACAGCGTCGATGTACGAGCCGGGGCCGGACTACATGGTGGACGAAACCAGCGCCGTGGATCCCCAGAGCCCGTACGCGGCGTCGAAGTGGCTGCTTGAGCGGGTGCTTCGCGACGAATCCGCCACCGGCCGCCTCGGCGTTGTCGCCCTGCGCTACTTCAACCCGATCGGCGCCGACCCCGCGCTACGCACCGGCCTGCAGAACCCGCACCCCACCCACGCCATGGGCAAAATGATCGAGGCCCACGCCGCCGGCGAGCCGTTCACCGTCACCGGCGTGGACTGGCCCACCCGCGACGGCTCCGGCCTGCGCGATTACATCCACGTCTGGGACCTCGCCCGCGCGCACGTGGCGGTGCTGCAGCGCTTCGACTCCGTGGTGGGGGATTCCGGCTACGACGTGATCAACCTCGGCACCGGCCACGGCACCACCGTCTTCGAGCTCGCCGAGGCGTTCGGCGAAGCCACCGGCACACCGCTCGAGGTCCGCACCGGCCCCGCCCGCCCCGGCGACGTCGTCGGCAGCGCGTCGCGCACCGACAAAGCGAAGTCTGTCCTGGGGTGGTCCGCGGAGCGCTCGCTTGTCGACGGCGTCCGCGACGCCCTCGCCTGGTCCGAGAAACTGCCCGCAGTGCTCGCCGAGGAAGAGGGCCTGAAGGAGGCCGGCCGATGAGCGACGCCCACCACAAACCCCGCAACAAGCAGGGCAAACCCGCAAGCGACGACCCGGTGCTGCTGGCGCTGGGCGAGCAGATCGCCTTACGACGCCGCTCCGCCGGCCGCCTCCAACAAGACGTCGCCGACGCCGCCGGGGTCTCCCGCTCCACCCTGCACACCATCGAGCACGGCGGCGCCGGCGTGCGCTGGGAGAAGGTCATCGCCGTCGCGGCCGAGCTCGGCCTGCGCGTCGGGTTCACCGAGGCGTAGGTCGGGCTTCTTCCGCTCGCCGCGGCCGCGTTCCGCCCCCCGCCGCTGACACTCCGCGGCGGAATCTGTCAGAGGGCCCCTATTTGCCCAGGTCGGCGCAAACGTCCGGCGGAATCTGTCAGGAATCCGGCGCCCGTTCGAAATTTGTTCACTGGGCTAGTGAACAAATTCAGACGGGCTGGCAAAAGCCCTAGATGTCGTCGCGCTGCTCGTCGTCGCGGCGCTTCCGCTCCGCCTCGGCCTCGGAACGACGCCGCTCCAGCTCACGTCGCTCGGCCTCCCGGCGCTCGGCCTCTTCGCGGGCGCGGCGCTCCTTGAACCGGTTTTTCTCGATGTTCCAGAGGAACTCTTCGTCGTCGTCCGGGCCCTTAATCACGGGTTTTTGCTCCACCTGCCGCTGCGAGCCGCCACGCAGCGACCCGTAACGCTCGGCGGAGCCGGGGCCGAACGCGCGCCAGAGCAGCGCGACGGCCAGGACAACCAATGCGAGGAGTAACAACCTTCCCATGGTTTTAAACATACTTGGCCACCGGATAGGGTGAACAACCGTGACTGATCAACGTTCTCCGCAGGTAGACCCCGGGGCGAAATCGAGGGCGAACAAGGCCGTGGCCATCTACGGCTTGGACCGCCTGCTGTTGTTCATCGCGCTGACGGTGGTGATCCAGCTGCTCGCGGTGCTCATCGGCGCGCCGGTGCCGGTGATCATGTCGGCGCTGTTGGCGCTGATTGTGGCGTTCCCACTGTCGATGCTGCTGTTTAAACGCCACCGCCTGGAGGCCAATGAGGCGGTCGCGGAGCTGAAGCGCCAGCGCCAGGCGCGCAAGGACTGGATCCAGTCCGAGCTCGCCGAGCGCTAGCTTATCGACGCAGCTCGTGGCTGAGCGCCTCGAGCTCGCCGCCCCCGGCCATCTGGTGGGTCAGCTCCTCGAGGGTGACCTCGGAACGAGGTGCGTCGAGCTCCTGGTGGCCGAGCTTCAGGATGGTGAAGTGGTCGCCCACCAAGAAGGCGTGGTGGGGGTTGTGGGTGACTAGCACGACGGCGATGCCGCGCTCGCGGGCGGCGGCGACCATGCGCAGCACCGCCCCGGACTGTTTCACGCCAAGCGCTGCGGTGGGCTCGTCAAGGATCAGCACGCGGGCGCCGAAGTAGACGGCACGGGCGATGGCGATGACCTGGCGTTGGCCGCCGGAGAGGTTGCCGGCCTCGACGTCCACGTCGGGGATGTCAATGCCCATCTCTAGAAGCTGATCGGAGCAGATCCGCTTCATCTCGGCCTGGCGCAGCACGCCGAACGCGCCGGTGAGTTCTTGGCCGAGGAAGAAGTTGCGCCACACGCTGAGCTCGTCGACGATCGCCAGCGTCTGGTGAACGGTGGCGATGCCAGCGCTGATGGCGTCGCGGGGGGAGGTGAGGGTGGTGGCGGAGCCGTCGATAAGCATGGTGCCCGAGGTGGGTTGATGCAGGCCCGACAGGATTTTTATCAGGGTGGATTTTCCGGCGCCATTGTCGCCGAGCACGCAGGTGACTTCGCCTTCGCGCACGGCGAGGTTGACGCCGCGCAGCGCCTCGAAGCTGCCGTAGGACTTGGTGATGTTTTCCAGTTCGATGACAGCCACTTAGCGCCCCTTGGTGTATTTGGCGAAGGAGGTGTTTGCGAGCACCGCCACCAGCAGTGTCGCGCCGAGGAAGAACTTGAACCAGTCCGGGTTCCAGCCGGCGTAGACGATGCCCTGGTTGGTCATGCCGAAGATCAGCGCGCCGATGGCGGTGCCGACGGCGGTGCCGCGCCCGCCCGTCATGGCGCAGCCGCCGATGACCGCGGCGATGATGTAGAGGAACTCGTTGCCCACGCCCTGGCCGGCCTGGATGGAGTCGAAGGCGAACAGGGTGTGCATGCCGACGAACCACGCGGCGAAGCCGATGCCCATGAACAGCAGAATCTTCACGCGGCGCACCGGCACGCCGACGGCGCGGGCGGCATCGGCGTTGCCGCCGACTGCGGTGATCCAGCCGCCGAGCTTGGTGCGGAACAGCACAAACGATGCCACGGCGACGAAGAAGATCCACCACAGGACGGTCACCGAGATGCGCACGTTGCCGATGTGGAAGTTGCCGGCGAACACGGCGTGGGCGGACGGGAAGCCCTCCATGTCCGCGATGGTGGGGGTGGCCACCTGGCCGGTGACCAGCTTCGTCACCGCCAGGTTTAAGCCTTGGAGCATGAGGAAGGCCGCCAGGGTGATCAGGAAGGAATCGATGCCGGTGCGCGTGACCAAAAAGCCGTTGAGCGCGCCGATGGCCAGCGAGATCCCCAGCGCGAGGAACGCGCCCACCCACGAGTTTAAGTGCAGGTTGTAGTTCAGCATTGTCGCGGCGAGCGCGGCGGTGGTCACGGCGACGCCGGAGGAGAGGTCGAACTCCCCGCCGATCATGAGCATGCCCACTGCCAGCGCCACAATGCCCAGGGTGGAGCTGGCGTACAAGGTGGTGGCCAGCGCCTCAAAGGAGCGGAACGCCGGCGCCACGGAGAGGAAAAAGACGAAGATGGCGATGAAGCCGAGGAGGCTGGCAAACTCCGGGCGGCGGATCAGGCGCGCGAACCCGGTGCGGGTTTTCAGGCGGTCGTCCATCATCGCATGCCCGCCTTCGCGGCGTCCGCGACCTCGTCCACGTTGGTCGCGTCCACAAAGCTCGGGCCCGTGTAGACGGGGCGCCCGCCGCCGAGGGTGCCGCCGTTGCGTTTTGCAATCCACAGCGAGTCCACCGCCAGGTAGCCCTGCAGGTACGGCTGCTGGTCCACGGCCCACGCCACGCGGCCGTCCGCGATGGCGCCAACGAGCTCCGCGTTGGTGTCGAAGGTGGACACCTGCGCCTGCGCGCCGGACTGGCTGACGGATTCCACGGCGCGCATCGCCACCGGCGCCTGCAGCGCAAACACGGTGTCGAAGGAGCGGTCCTGGGAAAGCTTCGAGGTGATGGTGGACTGCACGGCGGTGAGGTCCTGGCCGTTGACGTACAGCAGCTCCACCGCGTTTGAGTCGCCGCCGAGGCCGTCGCGCACACCGGCGCAGCGCGCCTCCTGCGAGGAGTTGCCCTGCTCGTGGATCACGCACAGCACCTTCTTCTTGCCTTCCTCCTTGAGGCGCTCGCCGGCGGCGCGGCCGGCCACGGTCTCGTCCTGGCCGAAGAAGCCGGTCAACCCGTAGTCCTGGTACGCGGTCATGCCGGCGTTCAGGCCGACCACGGGGATGCCGTGGTCCACGGCGTCGCGCGCCGCTGGGCCGATCGCCTCCGCATTCGGCATGGTCACGGCGATGCCGTCCACGCCCGCGTCCACCGCGGAGCGCACGAGGTTCGCCTGGTTGGGCGCCTGCGGGTCGGATGAGTAGCGCAGCTCGATGTTGTCCTTCTTCGCGGCGTCCTCGGCGCCCTTGCGCACGAGGTCCCAGTAGGTGTCGCCGGGCGCGCCGTGGGTGACCATCGCCACCACGTACCGCGGGGTGTCCACGCCGCCCGCCGTGCCGCCGCCGTCTTCGTTGCGGGGGGCTCCGCCTGTCGACGAGCATCCGCCCAACACCGCTGCCACCGTCAGTAGCGCGGCTGCCACAGTTTTCCGTGCCTTCCTCATTGCCAAAGTGTGAACCACTGCACTCGGGTGCGTCAAGCGGACTAGACGTATTGACCGGAGACGTCAATTAATTGGCTGAGATCCGCCACGCTGGGTAAACTCTGCCTCATGTACTCAGGCATCGCTTCCATGAAGCTGCGTTCTGCCCGCTGACGGCGGCGGGACCCCTTCTGATCTCTCGTCTGCCGTCCTGGCCATCTGCCGGGCGGTCATTTAGTGCTGCCCGGCTCCATGACGAGCTGAAAGTACGAAATGCCAATCACACCAACCTTGCGGTCATGTGTGTGGAACGGAACGCCCCGCGGGCCAGTCGCACACATCCGTGCCGAATCAATCCACATCACCTTGGGAGACAGGCACCTCCTGAACGGGCTGGATGTCACCGTCTCCGCCGGCTCACGCCTGGCGATCGTCGGCGACAACGGCCGTGGTAAGACCACCTTGCTCCATATCTTGGCGGGGCTCCTGACCCCTGACTCGGGAGTAGTGACCCAGATGGGTTCCCTCGTCCTGGTCAAGCAGGACATGCCCACCGAAGGCAACCGCACCGTCGGCGATCTCATCGCCGAAGCGACAGCTCCCTCCAGGGCTGCACTTGAGGCACTCGACGTGGCGAGCGCAGCACTCGCCGCAGGAAACGACGCGGCCGATGCCTATTCCGCAGCGCTCGAGACCGCCACGCTATTGGATGCCTGGGATGCAGAAAGGCGCGTGGACATCGCACTTGCAGGCCTTGACGCTTGCAGCGACCGCGCTCGCATACTGTCGACCTTGTCGGTCGGGCAACGGTACCGGGTCCGGCTTGCCGTCGCACTTGGATCGACCCCTGACCTGCTCCTGCTGGACGAGCCCACGAACCACCTCGACGCTGCAGGACTGTCCTTCCTAACCGAACGACTGCGTGATCACCCCGGTGGCCTGGCTCTGGTCAGTCACGACCGCGCTCTGCTGCGTGATGTGGCGACTACCTTCCTGGATCTCGACCCGACCCGAGATGGCGTGCCGCGAACCTACTCGGGCGGCTACCAAGGCTGGATTGAAGGCCGCCGACGAGAACGCCTCGTGTGGGAACAGGACCACGCCGCCCAGGTCGCCCGGCACAATGAACTGACACGCGCTGCAGCCGAGGCACGCTCCCGCCTGTCTCAGGGGGGATGGAGACCTGACAAGGGCACAGGCAAGCACCAACGCGCCACACGCGCTGCTGGAGTGGTCCAAGCCTTCAACCGACGTATAGAAGACCTGAAACGTCATGAGATCGACGTGCCGGCACCGCCACTGCGTCTAGCGTGGCCCGCCTCGACAACTCGTGCCGGGCAGAGCATCATGAACGCCACCGAAGTTACTGTGAAGGACCGGTTGGACACTCCGGTGTCGGTTGACGTGAACGGCGGTGACCGGTTGGTGGTCACCGGACCAAACGGCGCGGGAAAGTCCACCTTGTTGGCAGTTCTTGCACAGCGTCTGGCCCCCACCACGGGACATGTGCGAGTGAACCCGAGAGCACGCATCACTCTGCTGTCTCAAGAGGTCTCCGACTGGGATCACTCCAGCCCCGCACACGAGGTCTACGAGGCGTACCTAACAAAGCTGGGCCGCCGATCTCAGGCGCCTACTCTCGGCTCGCTCGGGCTGCTCGAGGCCTCTGCAACCAACACGCCCGTGGGGCGCCTGTCGCAAGGACAGCAACGCCGACTCCACCTGGCCATGTGTCTGGCACAGGACCCAGACCTGCTGCTCCTGGACGAACCCACCAATCATCTGTCATCGAACCTCGTCGACGACATCACCACCGAGCTCCAACAGGCCTCCTGCGCGGTGATCGTCGCCACCCATGACCGGCAGATGCTCCACGACTTTTCCGACTGGCCCCACCTGAACCTTGACTTGAAGGACATGCCATGAACCCGCTTCACCCCTTGACCATCCCCACGTACCGCCAGTTGTTCGCAGCGATGGTGCTGACCATCTTCGCCCAGGGCGCCTGGGCCCTCTACCTGACCATGCAGACCCTCGACCTGGGCGCCACGCCAGCCACCTTGTCGGGTGTCGTGGCCTGGAGCGGCATCGGCCTGCTTGCGGGATCCCTCCCAGCTGGCGTAATTGCCGACCGGATCCCCAACAAATCCGTCATCGTGGGTGTGCTCGCCCTGAATCTCGCCATCGCGACCGCGATGTCCACAGCAGCAATCCTCGACTTTGTCACCTTCTGGATGCTCGCGGTCTCCGCGTTCATCAGTGGCGCTTCAACCGCCTTCTTCTTCCCCGCCTACACGGCACTGGTGCCAGTCCTGGTGGATAGCGACGACCTCATGGCCGTCAACGGCCTCGAAGGCGCCACCCGTCCCTTGGTCGGGCAGGCACTTGCGCCCGCTGTCGTCGGAGCGCTCATCGGCGCAAGCATGCCCGCCGCTGGCGGGTACCTCATCGCAGCAGCAATCGGACTTGGCCTGCTCGCGGCCCTGCGGCTTCCCACCCCCACCCGCGCCGAAACGGAGGCCAATGCCGACGCTGCGGCAGACTCACCGATCACCGATCTGCTCGATGGCTTCCGCTACGTTTCCCGCACACGCTGGGTTCGCTCCAGTGTCCTGTTCGCGGCCGTCATGGGACTGGTCGTGACCGGACCACTCGAAGTCCTCCTACCCGCTCTTATGCGCTCCTCGCATGACAATGGACCTGCCCTCTACGGGGCCGTCCTGGCTGCCCTCGGCGCGGGCGGGTTGGTGGGCTCCCTGCTGGCGGGGTCGTGGCGCACACCGGAACGCTTCCTGCCCGCAATGGTCGGCGTCTGGGCGCTCGGATGTCTGCCCTTGTCCATCCCGGCGCTCACCAGCAATCCGTGGGCCATCGGTGCAGGACTCGCGTTCTACGGGGCGCTGATCGGGATCGGGATGGTCATCTGGGGAACAGTGCTTCAAGAGCACGTCCCCTTGGAGATGCTCGGCAGGGTCGCCAGCCTCGACTTCTTCATTTCCATCGCCTTCATGCCTCTGTCCATCGCCCTCACCGGACTCTTCAGCCGCTTCATCGACTCCAGAACTCTGTTCATCACCGCCGGCCTGGTGCCACTGGCCACGGCAGCACTGCTCCTAGCCCTGGGTCAACTCAAGATGCCACAGAAGACGCTGGCCGAGGCATGAGAGACCTAAGACACGCCAACATCATCCTCACACCTCTCCACCGCTTTGCTACCGCGGCGAGCTCGACGGCTGGTTGCACTGGGTTTTCACGATTGACCAACGTTTGAGGTCAGTACAGCTAGAACACTCCGGCGATCAGCAGCATGGCCGGCAGGGCCAGGAAGGTAGTCAGGAACACGGTGTCGCGGCAGATCACTTCACCCGAGCGGTACGTCGCCGCGTAGTTGTACACGTTCTGCGCCGTGGGCAGCGCGCAGAGGATCAGCGCGGCGTACATCTCTTCCGGCCCCAGGTGCAGAAGCTTTGCGACGATCCACGCCACCGCCGGCATACCCACCAGCTTCAACGCGGTGGCGGTGAGGGTGGGGCCACGGTGGCTTGTCAGTACCTTCTCGCCGGTGAGTGAGGCGCCGAAGCTCATAAGGATCAGCGGGATGGACGCCCCGCCCAAGATCTCCAGCGGCGCCAGCACCGGCTCTGGCACGGTCCAGGATGCCGCGGAGACGGCGAAGCCCGCGAACGCCGCGACCACCACGGGCGCGGTCAGCCCGGACAGCACGGACTTGGCAACGCCGGAGGAGCTGCGGTTCAGCCCGGCGATGACGATGGGGGAGAGCACCGCCATTTGGAGGACGAGGGCGGGCACGACGAAGGTGGCGTCGCCAAGCACATAAGTTGCAATGGGCAGGCCGATGTTGACGGAGTTGTAGTAGCTCGACGACGCCGCACCCGCCATCGTTTCCGTCGCGTCCTGGCGGAAGAAGAGCGCGCTGATCGCCCAGTAGATGAGCATGGTCACCACCGTGGCGACGGCGATGACCAGGATGACCGGGGAGAAAAACGCGTCCGTGTCCGAGACCGCCACCGAGGAGAAAATCAGCGACGGGGTGGCTACGTGGAACGCGATGCGGTTGAGCTGCAGGCGCTGCTCGCCCGGCCCGATGACGCCTTTGTGGGCCAGCCACCATCCCGCCGCGATGACGGTGAAGATGATGGCGAAACCGGTGAGGACGTCAAGCATGCCCGTGAGTGTATCGCCGGGGCTGGGGGTGGTCGCGTTTGGCAATGTGGCAAATTTTTGCCACATTGCGAAAACGAGGCACCTGCGGGCCCGATGGACACCTGCGACTACATCGAGGACAACGGCGCGTACGGCACGGCCTCGCCCATACCGCCGATACCGGCGAACTGGCCCCAGAACGACCAGCCGAACCACGCGAACGCCACCGCGGTGACCACGGCCCAGGCCAGCATGGTCTTGCCGTTCAGCCCCAGCACCGGGATGAGCTCTTTGCCCGAAGCCCCGCCGCGTACCTTCAAAACGCTCGCCACCGCCAGCGGCAGCGCCACAAGCGCCGCTAGCGCAGACACGGTGGTCATCGACAACACCACTGAGATGAAGAACGGGAACAACGTCAGGACGGTGAAGAGGGTGCGCGCGTTGTCGTCGCCAAGCCTTACCGCAAGTGTGCGCTTGCCGGCGGCCGCATCGGTGGGTATGTCGCGGATGTTGTTGGCCAGGTTCACCGACGCGGAGATCGCGCCGATGGCCAGCGCGCACAAAAAGCCTTCCCACGACACCATTCCGGACTGGGTGTATTCGGTGCCCATGACGGCAACCAGCCCGAAGAACACAAACACCGATAGTTCGCCGAAGCCGGAGTAGCCGTAGGGGCTGTCGCCGCCGGTGTAGAACCACGCCGCGGCGATGCACAGCGCGCCCACCAGCACGAGCCACATCGCGCCCGCCACCGCGGATAGGATCACGCCGAACACCGCGGCGGCGCCGAACGCTATAAACGCCGCGAGCTTCACCTGCTCCGGCGCGGCCAGCCCGGAGCCGGTCAGGCGGGTCGGACCGGTGCGGTCGTCGTCGGTGCCGCGGATGCCGTCGGAGTAATCGTTGGCGTAGTTCACGCCGATGATCAGCGCCCACGCCACTAAAAGCGCGAGCACGGCGCGGCCGGGGTGGGCCTGCAAGGTCAGTGCCGCCACGCCGGTGCCGGCGATGACGGGCGCGAATGCGTTGGGCCAGGTGTGGGGGCGGGCGGCTTCCCACCAGTCGCGGGGTGTGGCGGTGTGAGTCCCAGTGTCAGTCATGCCCTCCATCATGCACCCTCCCTCGCCGGTCGGCTAGGGTAATGCGCCATGTGGATTGACTACGCCGTGCGGCAGGGGTTCGTGGCCACCGGCGCATTCGTTCGTCTCCCGTTGCTGCTCAACGCGGCTCACAACTCGGATAAGCGTTTCCCGGAGGACGGCGAAACCGTCATTTCTTTGACCACCCACGGCACCCGTTTGCGCTCCGCGTCCGCGGCGATCGCGTCGCTTTTGGTGGGCACGGTGCGCCTGCCGGTGCACCTGTGGCTGGATCCCGTGGATTTTCACGCCCGGTGGCCGGACGCGCTGCGGGCGTTGGCGGATCGCGGCCTGCAGGTGCACGAGTCCACCGGCGGCTTGGGCCCGCACACCAAGTATTACGGCACGTTCCAGCAGTATCCGGACTGCAACGTCATCACCGTCGATGACGATGTGCTTTACCCGCGCACCTTCGCGCAGAAGCTTATCGACGCCCCGCCGGCCACCACCATCACCGCCTACCGCGCCCACAGAGTCGTGCTGGATGATAACGGCATCGCCCCGTACAAGAAGTGGAAGCCGGTGCGCAGCGCCGAGCCGTCGATTCTGCACTTCGCCACCGGCGTGGACGGGGTGCGCTACCCGAAGGAGATGGTGCGCTACGTCGCCGAGCGCGGCACGGAGTTTTTGGACCTCGCCCCGCGCGCCGACGACGTGTGGCTCAACCACTGCGCCCTGCGCGCCGGGTTCCCGGTGAAGCAGGTTTCGGAGCGCTCGGCGAACTTTCCGCTGGTGCCGGGCTCGCAGCGGGTACGCCTGTCGCGCGTGAACCTCTCCGGCGGCAACGACGTCCAGATCGCGGCGACGTATTCAGCAGAAGACGTAGCCAAGCTGCGCGCCGCGGAGTAGCGTTTGGCCGGTGAATGACACAGCCTCCTCGAGGTGGTTCGGCCCCGCGCAACTGACTGCGCTGGGCTTTCTAGCCATGATCCTCGCCGGCACAGCGCTGCTTTCCATGCCGTTCGCCTCGGCTGATGGCGCGCCGACAGCGCTGATGAGCGCGCTGTTCACCGCCACGTCCGCGACCACTTTGACCGGCCTGGTCACCGAGGACACCGGCAGTCACTGGAGCCTGGCCGGACAGCTCATTGTGCTGGCGCTGATCCAGGCCGGCGGCCTGGGCATTATGAGCATTACCTCGCTTACCGGCATGCTGCTCACCGGCCGGGTGAAGCTGCGTTCGCGGTATGCCACGGCAGCCGAGGGGCGGCCGATTTTGGATGGTGGGGTGAGGCGGACGCTCGTGGCAACGCTGCTGCTCACCTTCTTTTTTGAGGGGGTGGTAGCGGTGATCCTGGGCATCCGCTTCGTCACCGTCTACGGCATGGCGCCGGGGCGCGCCGCATACGAGGGCGTGTTCCACGCCATCTCCGGGTTCAACAACGCCGGCTTCGGACTGCGTCCGGACAGTCTGGTCTCCTACAACACGGACGGGTGGATCCTCATCCCGTTGGCGGGTGCGCTGATGATTGGCGGGCTGGGCTACCCGGTGCTCTCCGAGCTGGTGCGCCGCGGCCGCGAGCGGGTGCGCGGTCTGGTCCACGGCGCGCCGGTGAGCTCGCGGCGGTTGTCAATCACCACCCGCATGACGCTGAAGGCGACCGCGTTTCTGGTGGTCAGCGCCACGCTTATCATCGCACTACTGGAGTGGCGCGGCTTCCTCGCCGGTATGCCAGCCAGCGTCAAGTGCCTCAACGCGTTCTTCTCCGGGGTGACACCGCGCACCGCGGGGTTCAACTCTGTCGACTACGCCGAGGCGCACCCGATCACACTGATGGTCACGGACATATACATGTTCATCGGCGGCGGGTCCGCGGGCACGGCCGGCGGCATCAAGATCACCACCGCGACCGTGCTGCTAGCGGCCATGCTCGCGGAATTCAAAGGCCGCGACGCCACCACCGTGGGCCACCGCACCGTGCCAAAAAGTGTGGTGCGACAGGCGATGACGGTGGCCGCGGCGGGACTGGTAGCGGTGACCGCAGGCGTAGCTACGCTGCGTATTTGCGACCCCCAGTTCACCGCCGACCAGGTCAACTTCGAGGTCATTTCGGCGTTTGCCACCACGGGGCTTTCCACCGGCATCACCGCGGATTTGTCCACCCCGTCCCAGCTCGCGCTGTGCCTGCTGATGTACCTCGGGCGCATCGGCCCGTTCACACTCGTCGCAGCGCTGGCGCTGCGCACCGTTTCCCGCAGGTTCGACTACCCCACAGAAAGGCCGTTCATTGGTTAACTTCCCCCGTTTCACGTCCACGCAGCGTTTGAATATCCCGCCCGTGGTGGTCATTGGCCTGGGCCGTTTCGGCGGTGCGATCGCCCAGGAGCTCACCCGCTACGGCGTGGAGGTCCTAGGCGTCGACGCGGATGAGCGGCTGGTACGCGAGCATGCGCCTTTGCTTACCGACGCCACCGTCGCCGACACCACCGACCCCGAAGCCTTACGCCAGCTCGGTGTTCACGACGTCAAACGCGCTGTACTCGGCATCGGCTCCGCGCTGGAGGCGTCCATCCTGACCGCCTCCAACCTGGTGGATCTAGGGGTGCCCGACATTTGGGCGAAGGCTGATTCGGAGTCCCACGCCCGCATTTTGCAACGCCTCGGCGTGCACCACGTGGTGCGCCCGGAGCACGACACCGGCCGCCGGGTGGCGCATCTGCTCGGCGGGAGGTTCCAGGATTTCGCAGAGTTGGCGGAGAACTACGGCGTGATCAAGATGGCCCCGCCGCGTGCGCTGCTGTCCGGCCCCTGCGACGCGGAAAAGCTGTGGGACAAGCACCGCGTGCAGGTGGTCTCCGTGCGCAACAGCAACGGCGAGTGGCAGCCGTTTGTGCCGGGCCAGGAGCTCTCCCCGTCGAACCTGATTGTGATGGCGGGTGCGCCGGACGACTTAGAGCGTTTCTCCCAGCAGTAGGGGCATGTGGCAGTCTTTGGACCAGTTCTGCTGGGAGTGGTTCTGTCTCAGCTGGTAAGTCTCAGTCCATCTGCAGCACGGTGCGAAGTTCCGCGAACAGCTCCGGGCGCAGCCGGTGGAGGACCGACCTGCCCAGGCGGCTCTTTTCTAGGAGCCCGGCCTCGGTAAGTTTTTTGAGGTGGTGGGAAACCGTCGGTTGGCTTAGCCCAGAGCGTCGCGTCAGTTCGCTCACGGTCATCGGCTCGCAGCCCTCTTCGGCGAGCCAGGAGAGTAGTTGCAGCCGGCCGGGGTCCGCCAAAACTTTGAACAGGGCCGCGTAACGCGTCGCGTCGTCTGCGGAGAGCAAGCCGGAGCCCAGCGAGCAGCAGTCGAGGCCAGTGACTGCTGTCGTGGCGACAGAATCTTTCATGCTTCCTACCTTTTCATATTGACAGCGATAAATGTGGCTTTTAGTGTTCGTATTGATAATCGTCAATAGATAAGGATTCCAGATGGAAGACACAACCTCTCAGCCAGTAGAGCGCATGTCATTTCTTGACCGCTTCCTGCCGGTGTGGATCATGCTCGCCATGGCGGCGGGCCTCGCCATCGGCCGCGCAGTGCCGGGGCTTTCGGGCGTACTCGAGCGCCTGGAGGTCGGCGGGATCTCGCTGCCGATCGCGCTCGGCCTGCTGGTGATGATGTACCCGCCGTTGGCCAAGGTGCGCTACGACAAGACCCGCGAGATCGCCACCGACAAACGGCTCATGACCGTGTCCATCATCTTGAACTGGATTGTCGGCCCCGCGTTCATGTTCGCGCTCGCCTGGATCTTCCTGCCCAACGAGCCTGAGCTGCGCACCGGCTTAATCATCGTCGGTCTGGCGCGCTGCATCGCCATGGTGCTGGTGTGGTCCGACCTCGCCTGCGCCGACCGGGAAGCCACCGCCGTGCTTGTGGCCATCAACTCGGTGTTCCAGGTGCTCATGTTCGGCGTGCTCGGCTGGTTCTACCTGCAGGTCCTTCCGTCTTGGCTGGGCCTGGAGACCACCTCGGTGGAGTTCTCCTTCTGGGCGATCGTCTCCTCCGTGCTCGTCTTTTTGGGCATCCCGCTGCTGGCCGGGCTGCTGTCCCGCATCATCGGCGAGCGCACCAAGGGCCGCGACTGGTACGAAAACACCTTCCTGCCCCGGATCTCCCCGCTGGCGCTGGTCGGCCTGCTGTACACGATCGTGCTGCTGTTTTCGCTGCAGGGCGACCAGATTCTGTCCAGGCCGTTGACCGTGGCCACGGTGGCGCTGCCGCTGCTGTGCTACTTCGTGGGCATGTTCGCTGTGGCTCTTGTAGTGGCAAAGCTGTCCGGCATGGACTACGCCCAGTCCGCCTCGGTGGCATTCACGGCCGCCGGCAACAACTTCGAGCTCGCCATCGCGGTGGCCATCGGCACCTTCGGCGCCACCTCCGCCCAGGCGCTGGCGGGCACAATCGGCCCGCTCATCGAGATCCCGGTGCTCGTCGGCTTGGTCTACCTCATGCGCGCCATCGGCCCGAAACTGTTCCCCGGTGACCCAACCCTGCCTAACCAAAGGAGCCTTACATGAAGCCCTCAGTCCTGTTCGTCTGCGTCGGCAACGGCGGCAAGTCCCAGATGGCGGCGGCGCTCGCCGAGAAGCACGCTGGTAGCAAGCTCGGCATCCACTCCGCGGGTACCAAACCCGGCACGAAGCTGAACCAGGAATCGGTCGAAGCGATCGCAGAGGCTGGCGCCGACATGTCGCACGGAACGCCCAAACCCATCGATCCGGAACTGCTGCGCAACGTCGATCGCGTCGTGGTGCTCGGCGAAGACGCGCAGGTGGAGATGCCTGACGGCGCCCGCGGCACGCTGGAGCGCTGGCACACCGACGAACCCTCGCACCGCGGCATCGAGGGCATGGAGCGCATGCGCCTGGTGCGCGACGACATTGACGCCCGTGTGCGTTCGCTTATCGACGAGCTAGTAGGAGCCGTACATTAGCTCGCTTGCTGGGTGCGCAATCCATCAATGAACACGTCGACGAGCCAGGCGCGCCTGCCCGCGAACGCTTCCTCCGCGGGCTCGGGCAGCGGGCGTGAGAGCGCGATGATGGCGAAGTCGAACGACAGGTAGTCGAGGTCCGGGGGGCACAGTTCGTGCTGTTTGGCTTGCGCAAGTAGCGGGTCGTAGATGGCTTGCAGCTGCGCGGTGGCGACAGCCCTGTCTTCGTGCGACAACGTGGGTAGCAGTTTGGGCAGGATTTCCTGGCCGACGGCGGGGAAGTTCAAGTTCACCATCTCGCCGATCGCGGAACGCCAGGTGTCTTCGGGTGCGTCGGGGAAACGCAGGAGGTGCTTGTCCACCACGTCGCGCATGCTGTTCATGGTGTGTTCGAGCACCGCGCGGAAGAGCTCGTCCCTGTCGGGGAAGTGGCGGCTCGCGGTGGCCACGCCCACGCCTGCCTCCTTAGCGATGTTGCGCAGCGACACGCCAGGCCCCATCTGGGCGATGAGCGTGGAGGCGACCTCCACAATCGCTTGACGGGTTTCGGCAGCATCTTTTCGCATGACCCGCAGCTTACCGTTGACGCGCCAGAAGTGGAACAGTCTGATCCATTTGTGTAATTGAAACACACTGTTCCATTTGGAGGAGATTATGTCCACAACCGTGGCGCGCCCCGCACCCACGCAGGGCGCAACAAAGAAGGCACTCGCCATGATCCTTGGCATCCCCGTCGTCATCGGACTGCTGCTCTGGGCGTTTTTGGCCCCGACATTCGCGTCCGGGCCGGACGGGGTGCCGGTTGCGGTGGCCGGTCCGGGGCCTGTCGTCGAGAAGCTCATTGCTCAAGCTGAACAGCAAGAGGAGCACCCGGACTTCATCACCGTGAGCTCGCCGGAGGAGGCGGAGACGATGGTGCGCGACCGCGAGGCGGTTGGCGCGATCGCGATCGGTGAAGGCGGCGCGACCGTGTATACCGCCTCCGGCAATGGCGCACCGTACGTGCAAATGCTGAGCGGTGTCGCTCAAAACATGGAGGCCAGCGGCATGCCTGTGGAAACGAAGGATCTCGCCCCCACCACCAAAGATGACCCGCAGGCCCAAGGCCTCGCGCTGCTCGGACTGCCGCTCGCGGTCGGCGGCTTGATCTCGGGCATCTTGCCGACGCTGCTGCTTCGCGGGAAGAAGTGGTCGAAGGCTGCCGTGATTGCTGGTGTTGCAATGATTGGCGCCGGTGTCGCGGTCTGGATGCTGCACGGCGTATACGGCACCCTCTCCGGCAGCGTGTTCATGGAATGGTTGGCTGTGACGCTCGGCCTCGCCGCGACGTCGTCGGTGACCGCGGGCCTCGGCGCGCTTATGGGTATGCCGGGTGCGGGCCTGGGCGCGGTGCTGACAATCTTCGTTGCCAACCCCTTGTCCGGCCTGGCCACGGGCCCGTGGTTGCTGCCGGCGGGTTGGTCCACGCTCGGCCAGCTGATGCCGATTGGCGCGACGGGCTTCCTCGTTCGCTCGCTAAGCTTTTTCGATGGTGCCGGGTCCACGCAGCCCTGGATAGTGTTGTGCTGCTGGATTCTCCTCGGCCTACTCCTGCTGGCCTTCGATCGCTCGAAGGCACCGACTGCTGAAACAACAACTGAAACTGCCTAACCCCTACGCCCGGCCCAAACGTGCACTATCACCTGGCCGGGATCATCGGGATTCGCTGTTTGTTGCGGAACCTCGACGCCTGCATGCGCGCCGGCGAGGTGCCGCGGTAGTGGGTGGTGGAGGGGGAGGTTGCGTACTTCGGATTCGTGGACGGTTTGCGGGAGCGTAGCTTCTCGTGCCTCACACCACCGCATTGTGGCACGAATTACACGATTGTGCTTTGCAAGCGGTTGGCTATCGACGGACCTTCGGTAGCAGTCCTTATTCTGGTCCTTCGACCCTGTACCCGCTCTCTTCCAGAATGGTCACCGCCCGGGAAAGATTTCCGCGGATCACCCGATCCACCTCCGCGTCGTGGTAGAGGGTGCGGTGAAAATCGAGCCACTCTTCCCATCCTGTCTCGGGCGCAGCACCGAACTCTCGGATAAGCAGTTCGACGACATCCGTGAGTTGCAAACGGAATTGAGGTCCGCCCATCGGGAAATGGATGTCCTGCTGCTGGGCTGCGGTGTCATACCTTCCCGCACGGGCAAGCAGTAGTCCTAGTGGCACCGAGTCAGCGTGGAACTGGAAATGCGAAGCGGGTTTGTTCCTGGCTTGCGATTCGTACTCGAACCGGACGACCGGGACGGGCTTCTTTCTCGCCCTGAACTCGATTTTGAAGGTGCTTTTCTCTATTTCGACATCGTCGTTGACATCGTCATATCTGAGTAGATACTCATAGCGGAGGACTAGGCGGTCGCTCCCAGAGTGGGCAATAATGACCGGATGAGTACCCTCGACGAATGCTCGTTGTCCGTCAGCCAGAATCTCCGCGTCGATCGGCGATGAGCCCTCAAGGGTCCTCTCGAGCAATTGCACCGTCAGCAGCATGAAGGCGCGCACTGCGTTTTCGAGGCCCCGTGATGAAGTCACGCCACTCCGTATCGGAGCCACATACAGGCCTCGTACCGCTCTAAGAGTCGCTCTTCCGCATACTCAATCGCACCAGCATCCCGTAAGCGACGAAGGTGCTCGACGGTGAGAGGTGCCATTTGGGCTTTCAAACTGGCGAGTTCTTCATCCAATTCCTCCACAGTTCTCCGAACTGGGGTCAGAGACTTTCTCATGGCACCTCCGTTCTTAGTTTTTAGGATGGGGAAGATAATTACGCATTTTAGACAGCTAAATGGGTAGGTTTCTACTCTCGCGCAAGCTAGTCTCGCCAGCGGGTGATAAAAATGCCGACCAAGTGTGCGAGGCCCAAGAAATCAGGCAATTCCGGAGGAAGGAGCAACGATGAACGAGCAGCAGTCGGAAAAACTACGTTCCTATTACGACAACACCGACACCTCCGATCTCATGGAAGATGCTCAACCAGGAGACCTGGGCAATGTCGCAGACCCCGAAGCTAGCGTTGCGTTTACTGTCACCATGCCTAATCGGGTTCTCCGCACCGCGCGGGGAATGGCCGCAGCCGAGGGAGTTTCTACCAACGATGTGCTCCGGCGGTTCATTGAAGCCGGAGTGAGTGATCGGGCTGGGGCCGAGGCCTCAATTCCAGTGAGTAAGCTCCTTCGCCTCATCGACGAAGCCCGCGGCGCGTAACATCTGCCACCATGAGCGACGAGCAGACCAACGCACCGCAGCCCGAGACCGTGTCCTGGTTCGCTGACAACCAAGCCAACTGGGATTCACGGGCCCACGCCCACATGTTCGGCAACAAAGACGAGCTGATCGCGGACAAAACTGCCATCAGCAGCGTCCTCGCGGTGGACATCGACCGCTTCGGTGACCTCGCCGGGAAGTCCGTGTGCCACCTGCAGTGCCACGTGGGCACCGACACCATCGGGTTTGCCCGCCGCGGGGCGTCCCGAGTTGTGGGCGTGGATCTGTCCGCCGAGTCGCTCAACTACGCCCGCGACTTCGCTGCCCAGGCCGACGCGGACGTCGAGTTCATCCAGAGCAACGTCTACGACGCCCGCGACGCTGTCGACGGCGAATTCGACCTCGTCTACACCTCCGCCGGCGTGCTGTGTTGGCTGCCGCAGGTGCGGGGGTGGGCGGAGGTCGTCGCAAAGCTGCTTGCTCCCGGCGGCACCTTCTTCATCCGCGACGACCACCCCATGTTCATGACCATCGGCGAGGACGTCTCCCAGGGCCTGCGCATTGAGCAGCCGTACTTCGAAATGCCCGACCCGCTGACCTGGGAGGACGAGGACAGCTACGTCACCACCCCGGGTGCACCGAAGCTGACGAGCCCGCGTAACCACCAGTGGAACCACTCGCTCGGCGAGATTGTCACCGCGCTCATCGACGCCGGCCTGACCATCACCGCCCTCGAAGAAACCCCCTACTCCGCGTGGTGCCCCTGGCCGGAGCTGATGGTGGAGGACTCCCGCGGATTCATCCTCCGCGACAACCCCGAGCGCCTGCCGCTCCAATTCGCCATCACCGCGACGAAGCCCTAGGGCCTTTGCCTATCGACGGGCCTTCGGTGGGCCGCGCGTGAACATACAAGCGCGAACCGAGTGCTCCACGCCGCAAGTGGGATTGCCGTCGGTCTAGAGGGCCTGCGGGTAGCCGTCTTGGAAATGCGCATTCAACGAACCGGATGTCAATAGAAAAGCTCTTGGCTCTGTAGCTTCACTGATCTGAGCTGCCATTGGTTCGAGTGCCGCAACTAGCTGCGCCAGCTGAAGATGAGCGATGCGCCGGCCCCGGGCCTGGGGATGCCGAGGAACCCCGATCCAGTGCAATCCCGCTGACCTGCACGCGGCCCGTTCGTGCTTCCGGTCCAACCCCTGAATTTGGAGTAGGTCAGCTGTGATGACTGCCTCGGCGCCGAGCGATGCAGCGGTGTCGAATAGCTCGACATCGCTGATCCCAGTTGGGTAGTCGCGGCCCGGTTTCAAAAAAACGTGTCGCGACTTGGTTAGTCGTTGCAGAGGTCCGATCGTGTTCCCCGGAAAGTTCTCGTCGAAGAGGAATCTCACGCAGACCACTCTTTAACGGCTGATTCAAAGTCAAGGGCGTGTGCAATGGCGTCCCGGTCTAGTGACGGGTATGCGTCTTTGAGTTCTTCCATATCCATCGCCTCGTCGCCGCTGCATAGATCGATGACTAGGTCGAATGGAACCCTTGTGCCAGTAAGCACGGGAGTGCCGTGCATTTTCTGAGGGTCAATTTCAATTCCCGCGTGCGGCCGCAGAAGCGGAGGAACAATCCGGTTCTTCCAATTGGGGAACTCGCCGTAAATATCCTCGAACGTGTAGAGCTCCCACTGTCCCGGATTGGACACCAGATCCAGCCAGCCCTCGTCCGTCCACAGTTTCACGGACTCGCCGTCGGTAGCGAACCTGTACGTGGAGAGGTGCTCGTTGAATTCTTGGTCGTTCAAGGTGGCAAGAGCGGCCCGGATCTTCTGCAGTGACACTTTTGAACGCAACTTGGCGATGGTCCGTAAAGCCACGACATCGCGAAAAGAATATCGCCTAGGGCGGGACGAGATTTCGGGTCGCAGCACGCCGCTCTTTGCCCACCCGTCTAACTGCGAACGGGTGGCGCCGCTGAGGAACGACGCGAGTTTGGAGTCGTATGACACAGCGGCTCTCCTTCCTCACAGCTTCTGGCATCTAGGTTTGAGTGAAGTTTAGCCTGCGCAGGTGCTATCAGCGGCTCGGACCTGCGCATTTCAGTAGACAATTGGTTGGAAGCGCGACACGAGAAGGCGGCTGAAACACTCGAAGCTGAGTTGCGCTACTCGACGGTTTCCGGTTCACGCGGCCCATCAGTAACGAGTTCGGCCATCGTTGCGAGACCACCGTCCTTCTCGAGGGCCCAAAAATTGAAACCGCTGAGGTTCTCGACACCGACGTGCTGTGCCGCTTCGTCAAGGCTGTCGAATTCGTCTACACCGTCGATGCGAATGGTCCGGTCGTCGGTAATGACGGCATCGATTTCCCAATCTGGGTCGATGGGGTCGAGTAGATCGCCTGGCAGCAGGTAGTTGCCGTCGAGCAGGGCCTCGAAGGAGAGCTCGTCCTCGGCGGGCTTCGCAGAATCCGTGCTCAAAGACTGAGTGGAAGTTGCGTCGCCAATATGTTCTCGGATCCACTATCGCGCAAACGCGAGGGTTTTTCCTGTGAGTCATGCGATTAGGCGGACTGGCGAGGGGGTTCGACGATCGGTCGATGTCTCTCGAGTGACTCTCCTTCATTTAGGGATGAGGGATTCGAGAGCTTTCCGTCACTTCCGAAACAAGTTGAAAAGCGCCATTACTCCCGAAATCGCAGCGGTGAGGCCACCGAAGAAGAAGCCGAATGCGAATACTCCCGCGATGAAGGACTCGGCGTCCGGGTCGAAGGTCTCGATGCACAAACCGAACAGGAAGAAGCACAGCACACCGAGGCCCGCGGACCACTTGAACACCTTGGCGGCTTTCGGGCGCTTGACCGGCGCGGGTGTGGGTTCCGTCGGAGCTGGGGTGCTCCAGGATGAGGGCACCGGCGCAGGGGTGTACTGCGGAGCGTTCGCAGCGGTGAGGAGCTCTTCGGGGGTCGGGTCTGAGGGTGCGGGTGCTTGCGGTTCGGCGACGGGCGTTGCCTCAGCGGGCTGGAGAGGTCGTGTGGTCAAGTCCAGCTGAGCACCGTGGGGAGGTAGCGGCTCCGGAATACGGCTGAATACGTTGCTCTGCGGATCGCCTGGCTGTCCCGTGCGGGTTGTCTCCTGGTCCATTGCTTCTCCATCCGGCGGTGCGTTTATCTTCTTCCCCGAGACTAGAGCAGTAAGTGGCCTACTGCGCTGGCTCGCAAATTGAAGGACGTGGGTTCACGCTCCGCGAGATGGGGAAGGCGCTCGGGGTGTCGTACCAGCGGGCGTCGGAGTTGGCGGCGGGGGAGGGGACCGGAGGGCGTCGATAGGCAAAAGCTCCATGGAACCGGCGGCGGGTTCATTTCGTCTAAAGAAGTGAAGGGCGAATGTCGGAGTGTCAATCTATGGTTGACAGATATGCGATGGGGGAGGTTGAACTATGAAGCGTTATGCAGTAATTAGGAAGTTGCGAGCTGAAGCGCGCAGACGCGGACTCGAATTTGAGGAGATACGCCTAACTCGCCATGACGCATACCGGGTTGGAGACACGACTCGGACGCTGGGCAGACATAACGAGATTGATGATCTTGCGGCGCGGAAGTTCTTTGACCAATTTCAGAACGAATTAGGAAAAGGGTGGTGGCGATGAAGGCGTTCACGGTGACTGCAGAGCGTGGGCCGAGCGGCGCTTGGGTGCTGGAATGCGACGAACTGGGGGTGGTCTCGCAGACTCTGAGGCTCGACCGCGCACAGGATGAAGTCGCGGAGGCGATCGCGTTTCAGTCCAGGTTGAAGCCGGGCGAGTTCAAGATCGAGGTCGTGCCTATCCTGCCTGCTGAGGTTGAGTCGTTGCGTAAGCGTGCCGACGAACTCGGCGTGAAGGCGAAAGCCGCATCGGATGATGCTGCGGCGGCGAGGTCGGCGCTGGCCCGCAAGTTGAAGGACGAGGGGTTCACGCTCCGCGAGATGGGGCAGGTGCTCGGGGTGTCGTACCAGCGAGCGTCGGAGTTGGCGGCCGGGTAAGGAAAAGGAGCGGCGAAGATGCGGTATAGCTACAAGGAAATCAAGTCTCTCGACGGACTGCGCCTCAAGCGTCCGCCGCACCAGGGGGAGATCGCCACCAGCTGGCGAAACCGGTCGTAGCTGTAATGAAGCTGGCCGGGTAGCGCTGTCGGGTGGAGTAGCGCTCCTTGGAATCGGCTTCTTCATCGATTTTGCTGCCAAGATTACGGGCGCGATGCTCCAAGATAAAGGCGTTGCATAGTACGTTGGCCGGGGTTCCGCCAGTTAAGCCAAAGATTGAGTGAGAAAGGGCGTGCGCTATGCAAAAGAAACTGGGACTGCGGTTTTGGAGTCCGCTGCTAGTAGGTGGCGTTGCTCTTGCGCTACGCCACAACCTCGATGATGGCACCTATGCAGATGCACCTGTGGTTACCGGTGTGTTCTTCGCAGTCATGGCCGCTGCGGCACTGTGCTTCGTTGCAGTGGCCGCGTTGAAAGCAGACAGGACCAAGCAATCGGTTCAATCACTTCTTATTCGAGATTTGATATCGGCGCTTGCGATATTCGGTATTGCACTCATCGAGTGGCCAGGCACTGTGCCGGTGATTCTTTGCTGTGCTGCAGTTTGGGGTGTTGCCGCTTACATGCAGGCCCCCGAAAAACCGTCTTAGTCGAACAGCTCCTTGACGGCCGCGCGGTCCACTTTGCCCGGGCCGAGCTGCGGCAACGCGGCCACTATCTTGAGTTCTTTGGGGATCTGCCAGTGCGCGATGCGGCCGGCGTCCTCCGCGTCGGCGAGGGCGTCCAGGATATCGGGCACTGTCGCGGAGCCGGTGTAGGCGGCGCAGATGCGCTGGCCGAAGCGGTCGTCGTCTTTGCCGATGACGGTGGCGGCGGTGACGCCGTCGATAAGCAAAAGCTCCTCTTCTAGCACCTCGGGGTGGAGCTTGAGGCCGCCGGAAGAAATGACGTTGTCCGTGCGGCCGAGGACCGTGAGCACGCCGCCGTCGAGCTCGCCGGCGTCCGAGGTGCGGAACCAGCCGCCGGAGAGGTCGGGGGAGTCGAGCTGGTGGTAGCCGCGGGCGACCATGGGGCCGCCGAGGTGGATGCGGCCGTTCTGGATGCGCACGCGGGCGCCGGCGATGGGGCGGCCGTCGTAGACGCAGCCGCCGGAGGTTTCGGAGGAGCCGTAGGTGGTGACCACGTTGATGCGCAGCTTCTTAGCCGAGTCGAGCAGGCGCGGGTTGGTTGCTGCTCCGCCGACGAGGACCGCGGAAAACGTGCGCAGCGCGTCGATGCCCTTGAGCGTGGACGTGGCCTTGGCCAGCTGCATCGGGGTCAGCGCGGTGTAAGTGCGCTCGCCGGTTTGCGCGAGCTCGTGGGCGCGGGTGGCGAACTCGGCGACGTTGAAGCCGCGGGTCAGGTCGATGAACCCGGGCTCGACGCCGGCGACCATGCTGCGGACGAGGACTTGCAGGCCAGCGATATACGCGGCGGGCATGGCCAGCAGCCACTGGCCCTCGCCGCCGAGTTCCTGGTGGGTGGCGTCCGCGCTGGAGATCAGGTTCGCTGGCGTGAGCATCGCGCCCTTCGGCTTGCCCGTGGAGCCGGAGGTGGACACGACCAGGGCGATGTCTTCGTCGATGGGCGCGCCGGGTTTGAGTGTGTTGCGCAGCAGGTTCGTGCGCGCCGGGTCGTTCGCGGGCACGGGCAGCAGCGTGCGCTGGCCGGTCAGGGCCTCTTCCAGCGCGGGGATGATGGCCAGCGGGTTGGCGGGGTCGACGGGGAGAAGTTCCAGCAGGTGGGTCACTTGGCGGGCGTTTCGTTCTCGAGGGGGTTCGTGGGAGTGGTGCGGGCGAAGGCCTTGCGCGACAACGGGCCGTCGATAATTGCCCAAAGCCCCGCGGCTGTAAGTGCAGTGAGCAGCACGTACATCACCGGCGCGCTGTGGGGCGCGACAAGCACGGCAACGGCGTTGAACCCGATGTGGCACATAACCGCCAGCGCCCAGAGCTGCCAGCGGCGCTCGCGCACCGCGCGCAGCACGATCAGGGTAAACACCACGTGTGCGGCGATCGCGAGCGCTCGCTCGTACCAGCTTGCGGCGATCATTCCCATGCCGATGTTCTGCAACGCCTCAATCTGCTCCGCAATGGCTTGCGCGGTGGTGGGGTCGTCGTTTCCGGTGGCCTGCGCCTTGATCGCGTCGCCGGTGGTCAGCAGCATGATGTTGCCGACGAACAGGTTGGTGAAGAGCAGTAGCGCCTCTATGCCGCCGTGGCCCAGGCCGAAGCCGATGCCGTCGTTCCACTCGCGGGTGTTCTTGTCCCAGAAACGCAGCACGATCCAGCGGGCGGTCTCCTCAAACAGGCCCGAGGTGACCAGGAACAGCGCAGTGGTCAGGGCGGTGGCCGTCGCTGGATCGAATGTTTTGCTGAAGAAGAACTGCAGCGGGATCACCAACGCGAACCTGGCTACCTGGGACAACGGGAACGCCAGTGCGCCCCAGCCAAGCGAGGCCCAGTTGAAGCCGAGGTTGCGCTTCCCAACGAACCACGCGGCTACCACCAGGGCGATCATGCCTACGAACTGCAGAATGAGAAGGCCCAATGTCATGGCCCCGACGATACCGCTGCGGTCGTGATGGGTCGCGGTGAGTGGTGCGACGGGGCGGATCGACGGGGCGGATAAACGGGCGTTTGCGGCGAGGTCGATACCTCGATGTCGATAGTTGCTGGTCACAGCGTTTCGTCGAATTTTGGCCGAAATCACCCCCGACGCGCTGACCTGGAACTATCGACCTGGAAGTATCGACATCGAGCCATCGACCCGGCTAGGCCTGCTCCTAGTCACCTGTAACGCAGGTCTCACTTGCCGCCGATAAAACAGGCATGAGGAAGATCATCGCACCGGCCGTCGCTGCGGCGACCGCCCTTTCACTCACCGTCCCTGTCACTGCTACCGCCGCCACCTTGACTCCGTTTACCAAGGACGGCACCAACTACTGCCGCGTCACGCTCAACGACGTCGAGCGCGGCCCCGCCAACCAGGCCGAACGCGCCGCGAAAATGCTCACGCACGGCATGTACGCCACCTCGGTCACCGAGGCGTTCGAGGCAACGTTCCCGGAGCTGAAGAAGCTTGGCGACGACTACGTGGCCGACCCAGCCGTCATCAAGCATCTGCGCCTGCTGCGGGACGACAAAATGTCCCAGGAAGATGTCCGCGCCGACGCCCGCGCCGCCGCGAAGGAGAAGCTTGCGCCGCTGGGCCTGCACACCACCGACGCCGACTTCTACCTGGACATGAAGGAAGGCTCCCAGATCCCGCTGAGGCCTGCCGGCCGCGCGCTGAAGGGCAACGCTGACTGGTTCGTGGGCATCGACGGCGGGGTGCCGAAGGTGCAGCCGCTCGGCGACGACTACACGTTCGGCCGCACCGGCGACAACACCGCACGTTGGCTGCGCTACGTGGAGGGCTGGCAGCGCGACGCGTTTGCCGCGAACATGAAGAGGACCTACTTCGGCCAGGTCCAAGACACGCTGGAGAGCTCGTACTACTACGCGCTCGAGGAGGCCAAGACCTGCCACGACGGCACCAGCCACGTCATCTTCCCCATGCAGGATCTGAAGCTGCCGAAGGCGCCGGAACTGGCCAACGCCGACTTGGGCGATACCGCGCCTGAGCCGGTTCCAGCCCCGAAGGACCCGGAGGAGAAGCCGGACACCAACGCCCCGGAGACCTTCGACGCCAAGTTGGCCAAGATCTTGGGCATCGTCGCCGCGGTGTTGACGGCACTGGGCGCGCTGTTCGGCCTGCTGCAGAACATGGGCGTCAAGGGCCTGCCCGCCATTCCGCAGATTCCGGGGTTGACCAAGTAACTAGCCGGCGCAGCCTCGCAGCGCTAGTAGTAGAACGGGAACTCGTCCCAGCGCGGCGGGCGCTTTTCCAAAAACGAGTCGCGGCCCTCGACGGCCTCGTCGGTCATGTACGCCAGGCGGGTGGCCTCGCCGGCGAAGACTTGCTGGCCCATCAGGCCGTCGTCGACAAGGTTGAACGCGAATTTCAGCATGCGCTGCGCGGTGGGGGACTTGCCGTTGATTTCGCGGGCGACCTGGATCGCCTCGTCCTCAAGCGAGGCGTGCGGCGCGACGATGTTCACCGCGCCCATGCGCTGCATCTCCTCCGCGGTGTAGGTGCGGCCGAGGAAGAAGATCTCGCGCGCGAACTTCTGGCCCACCATCTTGGCCAAATACGCCGAGCCGTAGCCGGCGTCGAAGGACCCCACGTCCGCGTCGGTCTGCTTGAAGCGGGCTTCCTCGCGCGAGGCGATGGTCATGTCGCACACCACGTGCAGCGAGTGCCCGCCGCCGGCCGCCCAGCCGTTCACCACGGCGATGACCACCTTCGGCATCGTGCGGATCAAACGCTGGACCTCCAGGATGTGCAGGCGCCCGCCCTCGGCCTTCACGCGCGCTTCATCGACGGTCTCCGCAGTCTCGCCGCCTGCGTACTGGTAGCCGGAGCGGCCCCGGATGCGCTGGTCGCCGCCGGAGCAAAACGCCCAGCCGCCGTCCTTTTCCGATGGCCCGTTGCCGGTCAGCAGCACCACGCCTACCGACGGATCGCGCCGGGCGTGATCCAACGCCTGGTAGAGCTCGTCAACGGTGTGGGGGCGAAACGCGTTGCGCACCTCGGGCCGGTCGAACGCGATGCGCACGGTGCCGTCGGCACGCGTGTCGCCCACGTGGCGGTGGTAGGTGATGTCCGTGAAATCAAAGCCCTCGACCTCGCGCCACTGGCTGGGGTCGAAGGGCTGGGCGGTGGAGTACTGCATGGGGGTAATCGTACCCATACACCCCTTTTAGTTAGGGCAGCCTTGCTTTAGTATCAGTGTCATGCAAGAACATGTGCTTATCGACGTTCCAGTCGGCCACAACGCCACCATCACGCACGTCAGCTGCCCGACGGCGCGTCGGCTGCGCGAGCTGGGCCTCCGCGCCGGTGCGGAGGTGACCGTCATGCAGAAAACCGCTGGCGGCGGCCGCGTGATCAAGGTCCGAGGCTCCCACTACGCACTGGGTAAGGACACTCTTCGCCGCATCACCATCGCTCCGACCGAGCAGGCCGCGTAATGGCCGACTGTCACGGCGCGCCGGTTTCAGAGTTCGCGCCGGTGGGCACGCCCACCATCGCGCTGGTCGGCGCGCCGAACGCGGGCAAGTCCACGCTGTTCAACGCGTTGACGGGCGCGAGCGCGACCATGGGCAACTACCCGGGCACCACCGTCGAGGTTGCCCGCGGCGTGTGGCGCCCCGCCGGCGCCACCTACAACATCGTCGACTTCCCAGGCGCGTACTCGCTGGACCCAGTCAGCCCCGACGAGGCACTCACGCGCGAGCTGCTTATCGACGACACACGTGACCGCCCCGACCTCATCCTGGCGACGGTGGACACCTCGAACCTGGCGCGCGGCCTGTACTTGGTGGCGCAACTGGCGGAGCACCCGTACCGGCTCGTGGTGGTGCTGACCAAGAGCGACGTGGCGGCCAAGCAGGGACTGGAGGTGGACCCAGTGGCGCTCGAGCGGGAACTGGGCGTGCCGGTTGTAGTGCTGGATCCGCGGCGGAGGGACGTTGGTGGGGTGGCGGAGCTCGTCGCTAAGCAACTGCACGTACCTGCCGCAGCGGCGCGTGGGACCGCGGCCGGCGACGAGTTCGCGCAGGCCGATGAGCGTTTCGAGTGGATCGACAACGCGGTGGCCGCCGCGACCGTGCGCAACGAGCACCGCGACACCGTGACCGAGGCCGTGGACCGTGTCGTGCTGCACCCTGTGGCCGGCCCTCTGATCTTTTTGGCCGCCATGTTCGCGGTCTTCCAGATCACCACCACCGTCGCGGCACCTCTGCAAGATGGCCTGGATGCCTTCTTCGCCGGGCCGCTGTCGGACTGGGCCACCGCCGGTTTGGCGCGCATCGGTCTGGGTTACCCCGTCGTGCAGGGGCTGATTGTCAACGGACTGATCGGCGGCGTGGGCATGGTGCTCACGTTCGTGCCGCTGATGGCGCTGATGTTTCTGTGCCTAGCAGTGCTGGAGGACTCCGGGTACATGGCCCGTGCCGCCGTGGTCGCGGATCGGCTGATGCGCGCGATCGGGCTGCCCGGCAAGGCGTTCATCCCGCTGATCGTGGGATTCGGGTGCAACGTGCCGGCGATCGCCGCCACGCGCGTGCTGGCCACCCCGGAGCAGCGGCGGCTGACGGCACTGCTGGTGCCGTTCACCTCATGCTCCGCGCGCTTGACGGTGTACGTAATGCTGGCGCAGACGTTCTTCCCGGACCACGCTGGCACGGTGGTGTTTGCCATGTACGTGGTCTCCATTGCGCTGGTGGTGCTGGCCGGGCTTCTGCTGCGCGGCACTCTGTGGCGGACGATGGGCTCGGACCCGTTGGTGATCGACCTGCCCACCTACCAGCTACCCACCGCGCGGCTGAGCCTGTCCGTGATGTGGTCGCGCCTGAAGGGCTTTCTCAACACCGCAGGCGGCATCATCGTCGCCACCGTGGTGGTCATCTGGGCGCTCCAATCCACACCCGCGGTGGGCGGGTACAGCTGGGGCGACGAGGACCTGGCGCCGGCGGACTCCGCCTACGGTGTGGCTTCCGGCGCGGTTGCCCCAGTGTTTGAGCCGGCGGGCTTCGGCTCCTGGTCGCTCACCGGCCCGCTGGTCACCGGCTTTCTGGCCAAAGAGGCGGTGATATCCACCTGGGCGCAGACCTACGCGCTGGAGGACCCGTCGGGCCTCGAGCCTAAGGAGCAGGGCACCTCCGAACTGGCGGCCGCGGTGCGCGCGGACTTCGACGAAGCCTCCGGCGGGCACAGGATCGCCGCGGTGTGGGCCTACATGATCTTCCTCATGGCGTACACCCCGTGCGTGGCTACGCTCGCCGCGCAGCGCCGCGAGATCGGCTGGAAGTGGACCCTGCTCGGGCTTGTGGGCCAACTCGCGCTCGCGTGGGCGCTGGCCGTGGGCACCTTCCAGCTGCTGAAGGTGTTCTTCTGATGCGCCCCATGCAGGCCGTTGTGGCGGCTATCAAAGACGGTGCACGCTCCCGCGCCGACATCCGCCGCGTGACGGGGCTGACGGATTCCACCGTGGATGCCGTGGTCCACCACCTCGAGCGCACCGGCCACCTCACGCTGGAAGAGCTCGGCTCGTCCTGCGCGGGCGGGAACTGCAGTTCGTGCATCGCCGCCGCGGCCAATGGCATGACGTGCGCGGACAGGCCGAAGGGGCCGGTCGCTCTCGTGCTGACCAAGCGGCCGCAGTAGCCTCTTCGCAACTACCTCGGCCGGCAAAGAGGTATAAAGCACCCATGCTGCCTTCCGCCGACGAGATCCTCGAGCGCGCCCACGTCGTCGCCCTGCCCATGGCCGTGAAATTCCGCGGCGTGACCACCCGCGAGGCCCTGCTCATCGACGGCCCCGCCGGCTGGGGCGAATTCTCCCCGTTCACCGAATACGGCCCGCAGGAATCCGCCGCGTGGCTGGCCGCCGGTATCGAAGCCGCGTTCACGGGCCTGCCTTCAGCAGAGGGCAGCGTCGAGGTCAACGGCACCATCCCGGCGGTCGCAGACGTCGAGCCGGTGCTCGCGCGCTACCCCGGCGTTTCCACCTTCAAAATCAAGGTGGCGGAGAAGGGGCAATCGCTTGACGACGACCTCCGGCGCATCAACGCCGTCCGCCGCTTACGCCCCGACGCGACCCTTCGCGTGGACGCTAACCGGGGCTGGAGCGTCGATGAGGCCGTCGAGACCGCCGAGAAGCTCGGGGAGCTGGAGTACATCGAGCAGCCCTGCGCCACCGTGGAGGAACTCGCGGAGGTCCGGCGGCGCATCAGCACCCCGATCGCGGCTGACGAGTCCATCCGCCGCGCCGCCGACCCATACCGTGTGGCCGAACTTCAGGCGGCTGATGTGGCGGTGTGCAAGGTGGCGCCGTTAGGTGGCGTCGATAAGCTTCTGCGCATTGCCCGCGACTTGGACCTCGATGTGACCGTGGCCAGCGCGTTGGACACCGCCGTCGGGATGGACGCGGGGCTGGTGGCCGCCAAGCTCGCTGGTTCGCGCGCGGCGGGGCTGGCCACGCAGCGGCTGTTCGTCGAGGACGTCGCCGAGCCGCGCGAGATCGCAGGCGGACGCATGGCGGTTACTCGTACTACCCCCGATCCGGAAAGGCTGCACGCGCTTCGCGCGCCGGCGCAGCGCCGCGACTGGTGGTTCGATCGCGTCCACGCCTGTATAGACGTGCTGCGGCAAGGCCCCCAAATCCGGGTGTAATTCCGGACAACCGTGTGGGATTCGGGGGCGCGACCGCTAATCTTTCGCCCATGTCGACTCCCGTACTCCACGAATCCGCCGCGCTTTCCGACGGCGACCTGGCCAAAGCGCCCGAACCCGGCGAGTGGCGCCGCCAGCTCATCGGCCTGATCACCGGTGTGGTGCTGGCCGTGCTCGTCTACATCTTCTTCCCCTCTGGCGCGGCGGAGACCGTCGCGCAGTCCTCCGGCGCGAAGGAAGGCGTGGAGTACTCCGCGGACACCATGCGCATCGTCGCCGCCACCACCGTGCTCATGGGCGCGTGGTGGATGACGGAGGCGATCCCGCTGGCCGCCACCGCGCTGCTGCCCATCGCCGTGTTCCCGCTGGCGGGAGTCGCGCCGTTCAAGGACGTGTCCTCGCCGTACGCCTCCGCGACGATCTTTTTGTTCATGGGCGGGTTCCTCATGGCGCTGGGCCTGCAGCGCTGGAACCTGCACCGCCGCCTGGCGCTGATGGTGGTCAAGGTGGTGGGCACGTCCCCGAAGCGCATCATCTTGGGCTTCATGCTCGCCACCGGGTTTATGTCCATGTGGGTGTCCAACACCGCAACGGCCGTGGTGATGCTGCCCATCGGCACTTCCGTGCTCATGCTCACCGCCGACACCGTCGGCGGGATGAAGAACCAGAAGAAGTTCGCCACCGCGCTGATGCTGGCGATCGCGTACTCGGCGTCGATTGGCTCGCTGGCAACGCTCATCGGCACCCCGCCGAACGCGCTTTTGAAGGGCTACATGGAGGAGGCCCACGGCATTGTCATCGGCTTTGGTGAGTGGATGCTGGTGGGCCTGCCGGTGGCTGTGCTGTTCACGTTCATCGCGTGGTGGGTGCTCATCACCGTGTTCAAGCCGGAGGTGGACAACATCCCGGGCGGACGCGAGCTCATCGACGAAGAACTGAAAAAGCTCGGTCCCTGGACCTTCCCCCAGGTCGCCGTCGGCCTGATCTTCTTGGTGGCCGCGCTGGCGTGGATCTTCATCCCGCTGGGCATCAACCAGTTCGGCTGGGACTTCCCGTACGACGACGCCATCGTGGGCATCATCGCCGGCCTGCTCATGTTCATCGTGCCGGGCACGTCCAACGGCAAGCGCCTTTTGGACTGGGAGACGGCCAACGAGATGCCGTGGGACGTGCTGCTGCTGTTCGGCGGCGGGCTTTCCCTGTCCGCGATGTTCACCGCGACCGGCCTGTCCCTGTGGATCGGTGAGAAGGCGAAGGGCCTGTCGTCGCTGCCGATGTTCCTGCTCATCCTCGCCGTCGCAGCGCTCGTGCTGCTGCTGACCGAGCTGACCTCCAACACCGCCACTGCGGCGACGTTCCTGCCGATCATGGGCGGCGTCGCAGTGGGCATCGGGCTTACCGACGCCACGGAGATGAACGTCATGCTGCTCGCCATCCCGGTGGCACTTTCCGCCACCTGTGCGTTCATGCTGCCGGTGGCCACCCCGCCGAACGCGATTGCGTACTCGTCGGGTTACGTCACCATGGGCGAGATGATCAAGGGCGGCGTCTGGCTCAACGTGATCGCCATGGTGCTGATCACCCTGGCCACCTACTTCATCGCGGTGCCGGTGTTCGGGCTCGTGCTGTAGCGAACGCAGAATGGGGAGGGCCCGCACGAAAATGTGCGCGGCCCTCTTTTTGGTAGATTCTGGTTCTTGGTGTGCTGTGCTACGTCGCAAGACGGCGTGGGATGGCGCGGTACGAAGACAGCAACAGTGGAGTCAAGAGAATCGAGCCTTGAACAGAATGGATCCGACCCGTCACCAACGGGAGTTGCGTGGCCTCCAGTCGCGACGCTCGAAGCCGACGATTCTCGATGTGGCCGCGGCTGCCGGCGTATCTAAGTCCACCGTTTCCCGCGTCATCCGGCAAGACTCGCGTGTCGCGGAAACGACGCGGCAAGCGGTTGAACAGGCGATCAGACAGCTGGGGTACGTCCCCGCGATGTCCGCTCAGCTCATGAGGGCGGAGCCCGCCCCGACTATTGGGCTTTTGATTAGCTCCATCGATATCCCGATTTTCGCGCAGCTGAACCGGTATCTCCACGAGGGATTGACGGAGCTCGGGTTCCATGTCATCCAGCAGACAGTCACCCACTCGACCCGTGAGTCGAACGAGGCGGCGTTGGAGAACCTCGCCAGCATGCCGATCCAGGGCATGCTCGTGTCGGTCGGTGGAGTCGAATCGGAACAGCACCTTCGGTTTGCCCAACGAATGCCCCTGGTTGTCGTGGGACGGCCCGAACCGACAGGGCAGCTGGACACGGTTGGTTTCGACGAAGAAGTGCACGCACGGTTGATCGTGGATCACCTCATTGAACTCGGGCACACGCGGATCATGATGCAAGAGGCTCCACAGGATCGCTCCATGGGCACGTGGATGAGGGCTGAGGCACTAAAGGCATACGCGGCATCAAAGGGGCTGGATTTTGCTTCAGCCGTCACCTTTGGAATGAAGGAGCAAGACCTCATTCGGTGGGTCGACGCTGTGTACCGTGACGGATATACGGCGATCACGGGACTTTTTGACCGCAACGCTATTGCAGTGCTCAGGGCAGCAAAAAAGCTTGGAATTGACGTCCCGGGGCAGCTTTCAGTTACAGGGTCAGACGGGGTCCTCGAAGGACTGGATCTCATCGGGCTGACCACGGTCCGAAAACCCGTCGAGACGGTTGGGCGGATGGCAGCGAGGCGAATCGTGGAAATGATTCAGTCTGACGGCGCAGATAGCAAACATATGCGGCATCTTGTCGCCGGGGAGCTCGTAGTTGGAACCACCACTGGCGGGGTGAACTGAAAAAGGGCCGCTCTGCGTAGAGCGGCCCTTCGGGGAATTCGAGCTAGAAAATCAGCAGCGGGGGGAACGAAAGCATGTCGTCGAAGACATTGAATGCTGGCCGCTCCAAGTCAAAGATGTCGATTTCCTGGACCCACGCAGAGTAGCGCTCTGCCAGTTCTGCGTTGACCTGCTCCGTAGTTTCGGAGGCCGTGAGGCGGTAACCGAGACTGCAATGAAAACGGTAGGTATCAAAGTACTGGTCCTTGATCTCTAGCACGTCACGCAAACTCGACCGAAACTGGTTGAGCTGCTCAGCCATCTCCTCGTCTGCAGGAACGAGATGTACGGTCAGTGATACGCCGAGGTCGTAGACATAGTCTGGCTTCATGCGTAGCGGCGGCAGGGCAGGAATACTGTCCCGCTCATCAACGAGCCGCGTGCGGATCAGCTCTACCGCCTCCGTCATGTCCGATGCAGGCTTCAACCAGTCCGGCCACCGGGCTTCCTCGCCAATGAATTTCCGGTCTTTGAGCCCGGGAAACACCGTCATGTGGTAGCTCGAGGGCGGAAGTAACGCGAAATGCTGCGTCATTCCTTGCTCGACGGCGTCGTCCTGGATGCGTTTGCACACTTCGTAGCTGGGGCTGTCCTCTACGACATTCGCGACAAACGTGCAGCCGCGGTGTCGCTTAGCAGTGCCGTCAGCTTTGAACTTCTCAAAGGTTCGTTGATCTGAGGCAGGGGGAAAAGAATTCAACGGTTTACTCCCAGCCTCTACTACTTGCCGGCGCGCTCGTTGTAGGAGGTGATTTCCGCGTCGGCGCCCTGCTGCGCCTCATCGAGCGCAGTCTTTGAATCGCTGCCGTTGGCGATGGAGGACATCGCGGACTGGTAGGAGTTTCGCGCAGAGTTCAGCGCACCGGTCTTGCAACCGGCGGTCACCTTGTTGCTCGGGGTGTTCTGGATTTGGGCGATGAGAGATTCCTGCTGCTCCGTGAGGTCAGCCAACGACTCACCTGCGCCCTTCGTGGTGGGCAGGTAGCCGGTCTGGTCGAAAATCTTCTTCTGCACCTCGTCGGTGCCAACGTACTGCATGAACTCCCATGCAGCCTGCTGGGTGTCCTTGGAGTGGCCTTCCTTGATAGCCCAGAGCGAGTTGCCACCCGGTACCGCGCCCGCTTCGTCGGTGTCACGCGGCAGAGAAAGGATGGACCAATCGAAGTTTGGGTTCGCGCTCACGATGTTGCCGTAGTTGCCGGAGGAGTTCAGCTGAATTGCTGCCTGATCAGCCAAGAACGCGCCCGTGGCGGCGGAACCGTCGTTGCCCGGGTTGTGGATTGCACCCTTTGAGTACAGCTCGCCGATGCGCTTCCAAAGTTCTTCAGTTTCGGGCGACGTCAAGTTGAACTCGGTTGCGGCGGTGTCGACGCCATTTTCGGGGGAGCACATGTACTGGCCGGTCATTGACTGGAACTGCTCCATGTACCAACCGCTGTGGTGGAACGTCAGTCCAGCCTTGCCAGTCTTGTCGTGGATTTTCTCGGCGGCGTCGAGCAGCCCGTTGACGGTGGACAGGTCATCGTGGCTCACGCCGGCCGCTGCCAGCTCGGTGTCGTTGGTGTAGATGGCCGGCTGGGACACCATGAACGGCATCGAGTAGACCTTGCCGTCGAAGGTGTAGTAATTGCCCACAACATCCATGAGGTCGTCGAAGTTGTAGTCGCCGCCGAGCTCCTGGGCAGGTGTGGCAACACCGGAGTCGCGCAGGTACGCAGTTTGAACGTCGGAAGCCTGGAGGAGCGCGGGCAGGTCGCTGGTCTGGACGGAGGCGATGAACTTCGCAATCGCGTCCTCGTAGCTGCCCTGGTAGGAAGCCTGGACCTCAATCTCTCCCTTGTGCTCGTTGTTGAAGTCGTTGACGATCTCCTCCAGCGTGGTGGCGGCTGCGCCGGATGCCGAGTGCCAGAAATCGACGACAACGGCACCGTCGGCGGTTTTCTCGGTGTCGCCACCGCCTACGGAGTCGCCGCAGGCAACGAGGGTGGTGGACAGTGCAGCAGCAGTTGCGACAGCGATGACGTGCTTGAGCTTGGACATTATTTGACGGCTCCTTCGGTGAGACCACGTGTCAGGTACTTTTGACCAAACACGACGAGTAGAACAGTTGGGATGACGGCGATCATGAGGCCGGCAAGAACAAGGCCGGTGTCGATTGCCGCCTCGTCCGCGAGCGACTTGATACCTGGTTGGATGGTGCGGACAGAGGCAGACTGCGTAATCAGCAGCGGCCACATGTATCCATTCCAGGCTGCGATGGCGCTGGTGACGATGGCGGTCATGCAGACCGACCGGTTGAGGGGGAGGAGGAAGGACCAGAGGAACTTGAACGGTCCGACCCCTTCGAGGATGGTCGCTTCTCGGATTTCCTTGGGGAACTCTTTGAAGGCTTGGTAGAAGAGGAAGAGGGTGAAACTGGACGCCAGGTACGGGATGAATATGCCTACGACGGTGTCGTAGAAGCCCATACTCCGAACAGTGAGGTAGTTACCGATGACGGAGACTTCGCCTGGGATCATCATCGGCAGGAGGAAGAAGACCAATGCCTTTGATGCGCCGGGGAGGCGTCCGAACACCAGCGCATACGCTGCGAGTACCGAGGTGACGAACTGCCCTGCGGTTTGGCACACGGTGACGATGACCGAGTTGATCAGCTGCTGTCCCACAGCGGATTGATTCCACGCGCGCGGGTAGTTGTCCAGTGTTGTCTCCCCGAAAAATAGGGTGTCGATTCCTGCCTGGATGTCGCCCGACGTGCGGAACGATCCGATGATTGCGTACAGGACCGGAAACGCTACCGCGAGGCAAATGATCAGCAGCCAAATCCAGATGAGGATTGTGGCGAAAGGAGAGCGGAGGTTGTTGTTCATGGTTCTTACCTCTTATTCCGGTTGGATAGCCAGAATTGGATGAGCGTGAGGATGAGGATGATGACGAACAGCACCATGCCTCGAGCAGATGCAGCTGCGAAGTCAGCCGTGCCGCCGCCGAACGCGAGCGTGTAGATATCGAGAACGAGTGTTCTCGTTGAGTTACCTGGGCCGCCGCCGGTGAGCACCTGGAAAATGGTGAATTCCTTTAGGGCGGCCATCGCCTGGGTTACCGACAGCACGAGCAGCATGGGCGCGATACTCGGAAGAATGATGTGCCGGACATACTTCCATCCGGTCGCTCCGTCGAGGTTTGCCGCCTCAACCATTTCTCCGGGGATCCCGTCGATTGCGACGAGCATTAGCAAGGTGACGAAGGAAATGCCGATCCACACGTCGGTGATGAGCACAGAGATCATGGCGACGCGGGGGCTTGTCAACCAGCCGACTTGGCCGAAACCGATCGCGCTGGCGACTTGGTCGAAGAAGCCCACAATTGGGGCAAACATGAGTCGGAACACCAGTGTGCCCACCGCGGTCGAGATAGCCATCGGGATGAGCACAACTGCGCGCATCCAGAAGGTGCCCTTCAGGCGGTATGACAGGGGCAACGCGATGGCGAGTCCTAGCGCGAGCTTCAGGATGACCGAAGCGACCGTGAAAAACAGCGTGCGGGAGAACGTCGACAAGAAAGTGGGATCCGAGAACATGTTGGCGTAGTTCTTGAATCCGGCGAAACCTGCGGGGCGCCCGAAGAGGTCGGTGCTGCTAAAAGACAGGTACACCGCCCGGAAAAACGGTAGAAAATCGAAGGCGACGAAGAGCAGTACCGCCGGGAGAAGGCAAAGCCAAGCCCACCATTCGCCAAACTCGCGGCGGCGCTTTGGTTTGGCGGTGTTCTCCTGCCCACCTTCCAAATCCTCTACCGGGGGGATTTGGGGGCCTGGTGCCCCTTTCATCTGGATACCCATTAGTTGATCCTCATCGTTGTTTCCGCGTCGAAAAGGTGAATGAAGTCACGGTCGAACCGGAGGCCGAAGCCGTCGCCGGTTTCGATCTGGACGGTGTTGGGGGTGCGGACGATGAACTCCCCGAGGTCGTTGAGCCCGTCGATCGATACGTGCACGTACTTGTCGGAGCCAAAGTTCTCGACGTATGCGGCCACTGCATCAGTATCGCCCTGCTCCCGGCCGACAACTGACAGGTTCTCCGGGCGGATGCCGACGACAACTCGCGGCGACCGAGGCTGGACCTGCAGTGCCGGTAGCGGGAGACGGACGTGCCCGATGTGGATCTCGTTTCCCTCGATGGTGCCGGTCATCATGTTCATTGACGGGGTGCCGATGAACGTTGCGACGAACGTGTTTGCGGGTTGGAGGTAGAGCTCTTCCGGCGAGCCCACCTGCTGCATGTCGCCGCCCTCCAGCACAGCGATCCGGTCAGCCATGGTCATTGCCTCGGTCTGATCGTGCGTGACGTACAGCATCGTCGTGTTGAGGCGACGCTGGAGCTGGCTGATCTCCGCGCGGGTAGAGACACGAAGTTTCGCGTCGAGGTTGGAAAGGGGTTCGTCCATCAGGAAGACCTGTGGATCGCGAACAATCGCGCGGCCCATGGCCACACGCTGTCGCTGTCCACCAGAAAGTGCTTTTGGAAGCCGCTCGAGATACTTGTCAAGGTCGAGGAGCCGGGATGCCTCTGCGACGCGCTTGGCCTGTTCTTCCTTCGGGACCTTCTGCATCTTCAGCGCAAACGCCATGTTTTCCGCGACAGTCATGTGCGGGTACAGGGCGTAGGACTGGAAAACCATGGCAACGTCGCGTTTTGAGGGCGCCAGGGTGGAAGCTGGAACGTCGCCGATGTAGATTTCACCGCTCGTCAACTTTTCAAGGCCGGCGACCATACGAAGGGTCGTGGACTTGCCCGAACCTGAGGGACCCACAACGGCAACAAACTCGCCGTCGCGGATCGCTAGATCCATGTTGTTAATTGTTGGACGAGGGTTACCTGGGTAGTGGAGGGTGGCCTTGTCAAAGGTAATCGATGCCATATGCGGTTCCCTACGGGTGTTTTGCTGGGAGAACACCGAGCGAGGTCAGTTCGGTGCGCGCATGCTGCGTGGACTGCCACAGATGGCCGTGCCAACCTGCGGAGTTTGCCCCGGCGATGTTTTTCTCCCGGTCGTCGAAGAAATGGAAGGTGGGTGATTCCACGTCGGAAAAGCCCTCAACTACGAGGTCGTAGATCCGCTGGTCTGGTTTCATGCAACCGTGTTCAGAGGAAAATACGAGGCGGGTGAACACATCGGACCACCCGCTGTCTCGCACCTGCTGCGCCATTCGAAGTGGGGCATTGCTCAAGATCCCGAGCGGGACCTTCGCCGCCGCGAGATCTTGGAGCAATGCGTGCGGTTCCCGCGCGATTGTCGCGTTGAGCTCGGCATCTTTTTGTGCCGCCGGCGAGACAGTCTCGCCACTGGTCGGAAGCCCGGCGCGTTCCAGAACCGGAGTCCAGAACGCGGAGTCGCTCGCACCGAGGTCGTACTCGTCGCGGATGGCCCAGTAGGCATCTGCGAAAGCACCACGATCGAACTCGCCAGCAGAGGAAGCAATGTGATCCTGAAGTTGCTCCATGCGGTTGCCTTCCGGCACGAGAACGCCGCCTATATCGAAAACGACCACAATGGTCACGTGGCACCCCAGCTTTCATGTAGTGGTTTTTGGGAACGTTCTCACAAAACCTCATGTAAGTGTCCAGAAAGTTAGGTCTAAGCAAACATTCGCTTAACGTTGGGAACGATCCCATTAACTTTCTGGACCGTGGGCGATTGGCAGATGGCGGTGCTTGAAGGGGGAACAAAGCGCGCGTGGGGTTACGCTGTTCGCATGGATAACGAGACGAGACAGTACGGCCCCCAGGGTGGCGAGCCGCACCGCGAGCGGCCCCGGCAGTACTTCCCGGACCAGTCCCAAAACCAGTACCAGCAACCGCAGGCGCAGCCCCGCTACGAGGAGCGCTACACCCAGCCCGCCTACGAGCAGCAGCAATACCAGCAGCCCTACCAGGACCCGTACTACGACAACGGGTACGAGCCAGAGCCGGAGAAGGGCACGTCGGCAGGCGCGATTGCGCTCGGCGTGTTCGCGGCGCTGAGCTTCATCGCCGCGGTGGTGCTGGCCGTGCTGTGGCGCGGCGCGGCCGCCGAGGCGAACAAGCCGCCAGTGACGGAGACCAGCACCATCGTGCAAACCACCACCGAGCGCGAGACGAAGACGGAGACCACCACCAAGTTCCCGTCCATTTTCCGCGACCGGGACAACCCCACCGCCACGCTGGAGCCGACCGAGCCGGCGCCGGACCCGAACGAGATTGAGCGCGAGATCCGCGACGGCGCCCGCGACATTCTGGACCAGCTGCGCGGCGGCGCGGACGAGTACCTACAGGAGCAGTAGATGGCAGCTATGGAGATTGCGGCGGCGGTGGCGGAGCTCGTCGCCAAGCATTGCACCGATGTGGTCATGAGCCCGGGCTCGCGCAACTCGCCGCTGGCCTACGCGCTGCTCGCGCGCCGCGACGTACGGGTGCACATGCGTATCGACGAGCGCTCCGCCACCTTCACCGCCCTCGGCCTCGCGCGGGTGCAGCGCCGCCACGTCGGCGTGGTGATGACCTCCGGCACCGCCGTGGCCAACGCGTACCCGGCGGTGATTGAGGCGCACATGTCGCACACCCCGCTCGCGGTGATCAGCGCGGACCGCCCGGAGCGCCTCGTCGGCACCGGGGCGAGCCAGACCATCTGGCAGCAGGGCATCTTCGGCCGCTACGCCGAAACGCAGCAGGTGCAATCGCTTGACGACGTCCACGCGGCCACCTTCGACGCCACCCAGGTCCACATCAACGTGGCCCTGGACACCCCGCTTGTGCCGGAGCAGCTGCCGGAACCGGTGGGCGAGCCGCGCCGGGTCGGGCCGGGCGCCCTCGAGGGGGCGCGCGACTGGGTCGATCACGGCGCCGTCGACGTCGATCTGACCCGCAACACCCTGGTCATCGCCGGCGACGAGGCCTGGGAGGTGCCGGGGCTGGAGCACGTGCCCACCATCGCCGAGCCCACCGCGCCCACGCCGTTCCACCAGGTGCACCCGCTGGCCGCGCGATTTTTCGCCCAAGCTGAGGTGGCCATCTCCCACGACGGGGGCGACTTCGCTGCCGACACCAAGCCGGAGCAGGTCATCGTGGTGGGCCACCCGACGCTGCACCGCGACGTGATGGCGTTGTTGGCGGACCCGGACATCGAGGTCGTCGGCATCTCGCGCACCGAGACGTTCACCGGGCAGCCGGATAAGCGCGGCTCGCGGGTCAACGCCACCGGCCAGCCCACGGACACGTGGCTGAAGATCTGCGAGGCCGCCGGCGACGTCGGCGCCGAGACCGTGCGCCAAGCGCTCACGGAGGACGAGTTCGGCTTCACCGGCCTGCACGTCGCCGCCGCAGTGTGCGACACCCTCGGCGTGGGCGACACGCTGGTGCTCGGCTCGTCCAACCCGGTGCGCGACGCGTCGTTCGTGGGCATGCCCTTCGACGGGGTGTCCACGTATGCCGCGCGCGGCGCCGCGGGCATCGACGGCACCGTCTCCCAGGCCGTGGGCGTGGCGCTTGCCACCCAGGCGCTGCGGCCCGACGAGATCCGCGCACCGCGTATCGTCGCCCTCATGGGGGATCTGACCTTTATCCACGACACCAACGGCCTGCTCATCGGGCCCGACGAGCCGCGCCCGGGCAACCTCACCATCGTGGTGGCCAACGACGACGGCGGCGGCATCTTCGAAGCCCTCGAACCCGGCGCAGACAACCTCCGCGGCGCGTTTGAGCGGGTGTTTGGCACGCCGCATGGCGTGGACGTCGAGCAGCTGGCGGAAGCGTACGGGGCCGACTACCGCCGCGCCGACACCCTCGCCGAGCTCAACGAGGTGCTGCTGGAGCTCGAAGCGCAGCCGAGCCCGATCACCGTCGTGGAGGCCGCCACCACACGCACCACCCGCCGAGCGTTGGCGGCGCGCCTGAACCGATGAGGTGGCGCCGCCGCGCGCACCAGGTGGTGCTCGCGCTCTACGCCTTTGCCACCCTCGGCAGCGTGGCCATGGTCGCAGGTCCCGCGCTCAACGACGCCCGCATCCAGGCCAACCCCGGCCGCGGCACCGCGATAGTCACCGAAGCCGGGCGCATGCGCACCTTTGTGGAGTACCAGACCGAAGACGGCCAGCTGGTCTCCCCGCCGCGCGGGCTGTTGTACCCGACCGGCCTGGGGGAGGGGCAGCAGGTGTGGGTGACCTACGACAAAACCGACCCTGACCTGGTCAAGGTGGAAGGCCGCGGCTGGGCGCTGGCGCTTCTGCCTGCGCTGTCGACGTGGGCGGTGGCCACGCTCGTCGCCGCCGCGGCGTGGTTCGCTGCCGGACGGTGGGTGCCGGAGGGGTAAAAATTCATGTTTGGTTCAACCAAAATTGGCGGCAAATTTGGATTGCAGTGGGAGAGTGCCTGATATGCGAGTGGGAATCGTGGCGGAGTCTTTCCTCCCCAACGTCAACGGAGTGACCAATTCGGTGCTGCGCGTGCTCGAGCACCTCAAGCGCGAAGGCCACGAGGCGATGGTCGTCGCACCCGGCGCGCGCGACTTCCAGGACGAGATCCCCGACTACTTGGGCTTCGAGATCGTCCGCGTGCCCACAGTCATGGTCCCCCTGGTGGATTCGCTGCCGATCGGCGTGCCCACCTCCACCGTCGCGGCGGCGCTGTCCGGGTTCAAGCCGGACATCATCCACCTGGCTAGCCCGTTCGTCCTCGGCGGGGTCGGCGTGTTCGCGGCGCGCCAGCTCGGTGTGCCGGCGGTGGCGCTGTACCAGACGGACGTCGCCGGCTTCGCCACCAAGTACCACCTGCCCATGGTGGCGAACTTGGCGTGGGATTGGACGCGCACGATCCACAACATGAGCGAGATGACGCTGGCGCCGTCGTCGAGCTATATCCGCATGCTCGAGTCCCACGGCATCAACAACGTGCGCCACTGGGGCCGCGGCGTGGACACCGAGCTGTTCAATCCGGCAAAGCGCTCCGACGTGCTGCGCCGCATGTGGGATCCCACGGGTGAGAAGAAGATCGTCGGCTTCGTGGGCAGGTTGGCCGCGGAGAAGTCGGTGCACCGCCTTGCCCCGCTTGTCGACGACCCTGCGGTCCAACTCGTCATCGTCGGCGACGGCCCGGAGCGGGATTGCCTTGCCGAGACCCTGCCTTCCGCGGTGTTCACCGGCGCGCTGTCCGGCGAGGAGCTCGCCCGCGCCTACGCGTCGCTGGACCTGTTCGTGCACACCGGCGAGTTTGAGACGTTCTGCCAGGCCATCCAGGAGGCGCAAGCCTCGGGCGTGCCCACGATCGGCCCGCGCGCCGGCGGCCCCATCGACCTGATCAAACACGGCGACAACGGGCTTTTGCTCGAAGTGGAGACCTTCGAGCAGGAGCTTTACGACGCCGCGCGGTGGATCCTCGACGACGCCCGCCACGCCACCCTGCAGGCCGCCGCCCGCGAGTCCGTGGCCGACAAGACCTGGGCCGCGCTCGGCGACCAGCTGCTGGGCTACTACTCCGAGGTCCTGGATGCCTACGAGCGCAACGTGGTGCACCTGTTCGGCCGCGACGTGGCCCTGCCGCGCTGGGTGCCGGCACGCCTAGGCCAATCCCGCAGGCAAGCGCGGCGCGGCGACACCGCGTAGGCGCATGCGCGCCGCCAAGTAGAGTGGCGAGCATGTCCGTCGGCGACCTGTCCACCAGCACCCAGAACTACCTCAAAGGCATCTGGGCGCTTTCGGAGTGGTCAGATACGCCGGTGACGCCGTCGTCAGTGGCCAAGCACCTTGGACTGCGCAAATCCACCGTCTCCGACGGGGTGCGCAAGCTCGGCGAGCAGGGCCTGGTGGAACATAAGCCCTACGGCGCCGTCGAGCTGACCGACACTGGCCGCACGTACGCGGTGGCGATGATCCGCCGCCACCGCCTGATTGAAACGTTTTTGGTGGAGGCGTTGGGCTACACCTGGGACCAGGTGCACGACGAGGCCGAAAACCTCGAGCACTCGGTGAGCGACTTTATGGTCGACCGCATCGACGCGTTTTTGGACTACCCCAGCCGCGACCCCCACGGTGACCCCATCCCCTCAGCCAGCGGGCGTGTTGATGCCCCCGAGGCCGTCCCACTGACCGGCGTGCAGCCGGGGCAGAAGGCCACGATTGAACGCATTGCCGACGACGACCCGAAACTGCTGCAATTCTTCGACAGTCACGGGCTCGTCGTCGGCGCAACCCTCGAGGTGGGAGAGGGTGCCCCTTACTCCGGCGCGGTCGCGGTCCGGCTTGCCGGCGCGGCGGAGGCGGTGCCGCTCGGCGAGGAAGCCACGGATTCCGTCTTCGTGCGCGTGGATGCGTAACGACGACCCCGCAGCACCCCATGCGGGCCGAACAGGTACACCACACCAAACACCACACCTTGGGCGAGCACAATCATGCCGCCAGAGGCTGTGTCCAGGTAGTAGGAGCAGTACAACCCCACGATTGCACACGCTGCCGACATGGTCGGGGCGATGACCAGCATCGTGCCGAACTTGTTGGTGAGCAGGTAGGCGGTCGCACCCGGGATGATCAGCATCGCCACCACCAGGATCACGCCAACGGCCTGGAGTGCCACCACTGACGTCAGCGCCAGCAGTGCCAGCAGGGCCGCACCGAGCAGGCGCGGATTCAACCCAATCGCGTGTGCATGGGTGGGATCGAACGCGTAGAGGGTGAAGTCGCGCCGCTTGAGCACCAGCACGCTCAACACGATCGCTCCCAGGATGGCCACCTGCAGCAGGTCCCCACGGGACACACCAAGCAGATTGCCGAAGATGATGTGGTTCAGATCCGTGTGCGAAGGGGTTACCGAAATGAGCACGAGCCCCAGCGCGAACATGGTGGTGAACACAATGCCAATGGCCGCATCCTCCTTCACCCGGGACGTATCGCGCACCAGCCCGATCAGTGCCACCGCAAGGAACCCGAACACCACCGCGCCGACGGCAAACGGCACGCCCAGAATGTAGGCCAGCACCACGCCGGGCAGGACAGCGTGGCTTACCGCATCGCCCATCAGCGACCAGCCAACCAACACCAGCCAGCACGACAACAGCGCGCAGACAATCGACGCCACCAGCGAGGTCGCAAGCGCACGCATCATGAACTCGTACCCAAACGGCTCCGTAAGCAGCGCAATCATGCTGACACCCCCATACCGAAGCCCTGTACCAAATTGTCCGGCTCTAACACCACTTCAGTCGGGGCGTGCATCAACACCCGGCGGTTCAACAGCACTGTCTCCGGCGCGAGCTGGGGCAAGGCAACCAGGTCGTGCGTCACCACAAAAATAGTGGTGCCTTCTGCCGCGAGGTCACGCAGCAGCTCAGTGATGGTGGCCTCGGAATGTTTGTCCACGCCGGCGAAGGGTTCGTCGAGAAGCATGATGCTCGCACCCTGAGCGATACCGCGGGCGATGAAGGCACGCTTCTTCTGGCCACCCGAAAGCTGACCGATCTGGCGGTCTGCGAACGACTCAAGGTGGGTGCGCTCAAGCGCGCGATCCACAGCCGCAATGTCCTCCGCACGCGCGTGGCGGGTAAAGCCCATGTGGCCGTAGCGGCCCATCATGACCACATCACGCACTGTGACCGGGAACTGCCAGTCCACGTCCTCGCTCTGCGGGACGTAGCCCAGCACCTGCGTCTTGCGGGCGCGCATGGGGTCGATGCCGTTGATACGAACCGTGCCGCGATCCGGCTTGACCAACCCCATGATCGCCTTGAGTAGCGTGGATTTGCCCGCGCCGTTCATCCCGATCAGCCCACAGATACGGCCTGGTTGGACGCTCAAAGTTGCGCCGTCGAGCGCGACGACGTCGCCGTAGCGCACCGCAACATCGTCAACCGCGATTGCGGGGATCACTGCTTGCCCCCGTTCAAACCGTCGATGATCACCTTCGTGTCGTGGCGAATCAGATCCAGGTAGGTCGGCACCGGACCGTTTTCCTCAGAAAGCGAATCGACGTAGAGGGTGCCGCCGTACTCCGCGCCGGTGGCCTTCACGACCTGCATCATCGGCGCGTTAGAGACCGTGGATTCACAGAACACAGACGGGACGTTGTTTTCCTTCACAAACTCGATCGCGCCGGCGATCTGCTGCGGGGTGGCTTCCTGCTCAGCGTTGACCGGCCAGATGTAGCGCTCGGTCAACTTCGCGTCGCGAGCCAGATAGGAGAACGCACCTTCGCAGGTGACCAAGGCGCGCTGCTTGTCGGGGACAGCGGCGAGCTTGGTTTCCAGCTCGTCTTGCACAGCCTGCAGTTCCTGCTTGTATGTTTCGCCGTTGGCCTTGAAATCATCGGCGTGCTCCGGGTCGAGTTCGCTGAACGCGTCGACGATGTTGTCCACGTACTTCTGCACGTTCACCGGACTCATCCAGGCGTGCGGGTTGGGCTTGCCGGCGTAGGCGTCCTCCGCGATGTCGATCGGGTCGACACCTTCGCTGACCACGGCGTGGGGCACGTCCAGGTCGGCGACGAACTGGGAGAACCAGTTTTCCAGGTTCATGCCGTTGTCCAGGATCAGGTCGGCGTCGGAGGCGCGCGAGATGTCGCCCGGGGTGGGCTCGTAGCCGTGGATTTCCGCGCCGGGTTTGGTGATGGACTCCACTCGCAGGTGGTCGCCAGCGACGTTCGAGGCGATGTCCTGGATCACCGTGAACGTGGTGAGCACGACGGGGGTGTCTTTGTCGCCTGCGGCGTCGGTGCTGTCCTGCGAACAGCCTGCCAGGCCGGCGGCTAGCGCAGCCGTGGCGGCGAGTGCGAGCACCTTGGATTTCAGCATGTTGGTCCTCTTCTTTCCGTGTTCTTCTGTGTTCTTTTCCGTGCGGTTAGAGAAGCGGCGGCGGGCCGACGCGGTGGGACGTGGCAATGAATCGGTCGAGCTTTTCCGGGGATTCGTCGCGCAGGTAGACGGCGAGCAGCCGCATCAGGTTGAGCGTGACGTCTTCCGGGTTGGCGCTCGAGCGCACGAGCCGCGCGGACGCGAGGTAGTCGCCTTCGCGTGCGGTCTCGAACAATGCGATGGCTTCGAGCCATGCGCCCATGTTGGAGTCATCAAGTCCCATACCGGCGAATAATAAAGTTCGGCGCGCCGAACTTGCAAGTGTTGAGTTGTCGTACGGCCTCCGTTTGTGGGTGGCAAAGTAGACTTGCGCACCATGGCCAAGGCGGATCTGGACAAAAAACCCTTCGACGTTGCCGGCATGTTCGACGACGTGGGCAAAAATTACGACAAAACCAACACTGTGCTGTCGTTCGGCCTGGACAAGCACTGGCGACGCCGCACGCGCGAGCGCCTGAACCTGCAGCCGGGCGAGCTCGTGCTGGATCTCGCCGCCGGCACCGCCGTATCCACTGTGGAGCTGGGCAAGTCCGGCGCGTGGGTGGTGGCCTGCGACTTCTCCCAGGGCATGCTCGCCGCCGGCAAAGACCGCGACGTGCCCAAGGTCGTCGGCGACGCGATGCACCTGCCGTTTGCGGATGACACCTTCGACGCGGTGACCATCTCCTACGGGCTGCGCAACGTCCACGACTTCGAGGCGGGCCTGCGCGAGATGGCGCGCGTGACCAAGCCGGGCGGGCGCCTGGCCGTCAACGAGTTCTCCACCCCCGTCGTGCCGGGTTTCCGCACGCTGTACAAGGAGTACCTGCCGCTGGCGGTGCCGGCGCTGGCGAAGCTGTTTTCCTCCAACGCGGAGGCCTACGAGTACCTCGCCGAATCCATCCGCGCCTGGCCGGGCCAGGAGGAGCTCGCCGCGGCGATCAACGCCAACGGTTGGTCAGATGCCGGCTGGCAGAACCTCACTGGCGGCATCGTCGCGCTGCACAGTGCGGTGAAGCCGGCCTAGCGCACGTCCCAAAGCGGCTGGTTGCCCGACATAGCCCGCGCGCCCTTGCCAGCCAAACGCCACAGCCTTGCGACGAGGTCCCGGTCCTCCTCGCCCACGAGATTGCCCATCAGCCGCGCCGCCGCCGGCATGAGGTAGCGCCCGCCCAGCCCGCGCAGCGCCACCGGGCCCGCCAGCGGCAAAAACTGCGGGTAGGTGAGCAGACGCGCCAGGGTGCGGGCCAGGGTGAACGCCTCGCCGTAGTGCTCGCGCAGAAGCGCCGGCCACGCGAGCGTGAGGTCCCCGCCGTCCGCGATCAGCTCGACGGCGGCGACCGCCGTTTCCAGCCCGTAGTCGATGCCCTCGCCGTTGAGCGGGTTCACGCACGCCGCGGCGTCGCCGACCAGCGCCCAGTTCGGCCCCGCCACGTTGGACACCGCCCCGCCCATCGGCAGCAGCGCCGAGGCGACCGACTGCTCCGGGCCGAGCTGCCACGCCTCGCGCTGCTGCGAGGCGTACAGGGCGAGCAGCTTCTTCGTGTTCACCTTCGCCGGGCGCGCGTCCGTGGACAGTGCGCCGCAGCCGAGGTTCACGGTGCCGTCGCCGAGTGGGAAGATCCAGCCGTAGCCGGGCTGGATTACCCCGTCGGCGTCGCGAAGTTCCACGTGCGAGTGCATCCACGGCTCGTCCGAAAACGGCGAGGCGCAGTAGGATCGCGCCGCAATCCCGTAGACCTGCCCGCGGTGCCACGTCCGCCCCAGCAGCTTGCCGAAAGGGGAGCGCACCCCGTCCGCCACGATCACCCAGCGGGCGCGGACCACGCCGCCGGAAGTCTCCACCGCGCTGATCGCCCCGTCGCTGAAACGCACCCCCGTCGCGGCGCAGTCGTGGCGGACGGTGGCGCCGGCGAGCGAAGCTTCGTCGACAAGCATGGCGTCGAATTTCGCGCGCGGGGACGCGGACCCCTCGCCGCGCGGCCACGGCGCGACCACATCGCCGCCGAAGCCGTGCAGCTTCAGCCCGAAGTTGCGGTACGCGGGCACCTCAAGCCCCAGGCGCGCAAGCGTATCGACGGCCCGCGGCGTGAGCCCGTCCCCGCAGGTTTTGTCGCGGCGGGGGGATTGCGCGTCGAGAAGCAGGGTGCTCATGCCGGCCCTTTGCGCGGCGATCGCGGCGGCGGAACCCGCAGGGCCTGCGCCCACAACGACGAGGTCGAACAACTCACTCACGCGCCACATTCTGCCAGCGCCACCCGCAAGTGCACCCGGCGGGGTAATTGGGCTACGGTTAGTGCGTTACACATGGGCCCATCCAACCTGCAAGGACGTTATCTATGACGTACGGCACCACTCCGTCACCGCGCCACGGATTCAACCTGGACCTGGGCGACGACGCGCTCAACACCCGGCTCAACACCGGGCTCGAAGCGGTGGAGGAGCTGCTGATTACGGAACTTTCCCGCGGGGAGAGCTTCCTCACCGACAAAGTCACCCACCTGGCCAAAGCCGGCGGCAAACGCTTCCGCCCCATGATGGCGCTGCTGTGCAGCGAGTTCGGGCCGAACCCCGGCGCTGAGAACGTCATCCGCGGCGCCGCGGCGACCGAGATGGTGCACCTAGCCACGCTCTACCACGACGACGTCATGGACGAAGCCGAGCGCCGCCGCGGCGTGGAATCCGCCAACACCCGTTGGACCAACACCGTGGCCATCCTCGCCGGCGACATCCTGTTCGCCCACGCGTCGCGCCAGATGAGCCTGATGGACCTCGACACCGTGGCCCACTTCGCCGACACGTTCTCCGAGCTGGTCACCGGCCAGATGCGCGAAACCGTCGGCGCGGACGGCGCGGGCGCCGCAGACCCGGTGGAGCACTACCTGAAGGTCATCGAGGAAAAGACCGGTGTGCTCATCTCCTCGGCCGCCTACCTCGGCGCGCGCCACGCGGGTGCCACCGACGACGTAGTGGCGCGCTGCTCCCGCATCGGCGACGCGGTGGGCATGGTCTTCCAGATCGTCGACGACATCATCGACATCTTCTCCGACCCCGAACAGTCCGGAAAGACCCCCGGCACCGACCTGCGCGAAGGCGTGTTCACCCTGCCGGTGCTCTACGCGCTGGAGGAGGATTCGCCGGCCGGCGAGGCGCTGCGCGGCCTGCTCACCGGCCCGCTCACCGACGACGCCGACGTCGCCCGCGCCCTGGAACTCCTCGGCCAAACCCGCGGGCGCGAGCGCGCCCTGGAGACCGTGCGCGGCTACGTCGACGACGTCGAGCGCGAACTCGACGCCCTGCCGGACGGCCCCGCCCGCGAAGCGCTTCGCACCATGACCCGCCTGACCGTCGAACGAGTCGGTTAACCAGCCGATTTGCACCGATCGCGGGGCGGTGTTGTAAGGTAAATCCCGCACTTTGAACGTGCTTGCCAGGTTGCCCGAGCGGCCAAAGGGAGCGGACTGTAAATCCGCCGGCATTGCCTTCAGAAGTTCGAATCTTCTACCTGGCACCACACACAAAACCCCGTCGGTTTCACCGGCGGGGTTTCGTCGTTAAGCAAGTGCTTCACGACGTCTAAAGTGCGCACCGTAACCGCCTAAAAAACCCGCAACTGCCTGGCGATTTGTGTTTGAAAACAACATCAGGTTAATCTTTCCAAGGCTTCAACGGAGCGGGTCAGAGCGAAAGCGAAGATCCACAACACAGAGGCTGTGCCCCCTTAGCTCAGTCGGCAGAGCGTTTCCATGGTAAGGAAAAGGTCGACAGTTCGATTCTGTCAGGGGGCTCTGTTGTTTGCTAGGGCCTTTTGGCCCGGCGAGCACTAGGGCGGTGTAGCTCAGTGGTAGAGCAAGCGACTCATAATCGCTGTGTCGAGAGTTCAATTCTCTCCATCGCTACTCACCTCAAACGGGAGCCGAAAGGTGACCGTGGTAGGGTTAGGCGCACTTGAACGAGTGCCCTAGGGGCGTGGCGCAATTGGTAGCGCAACGGTCTCCAAAACCGTAGGTTGCAGGTTCGAGTCCTGTCGCCCCTGCCAAAACAACCTGGAGGAGTTTTTGTGACTAACCCCAACGGTCAAAACCCCGCACAGCCGACCGGCAAGCGTCAGCTGCGTGGGGCTTCTCCCGTTTCCTCCGAGGGCTACGAAGCGAAGCGTGCCCCCGTCGCCGACGACGCGGACGAGAAGGACGGCTCCAGCGTCGCCGCCTTCCCGGGTGAAGTCGTCTCCGAGATGAACAAAGTCATCTGGCCGACCGGCAAGCAGATGCTCAACTACACCCTCATCGTGTTTGCGTTCCTGATCGTGCTGACCATCTTCGTGTGGGGCACCGACGCGCTGGCATCGTGGCTGATTCGCTGGATCTTCATCCGCTAGGTACAATTCAACGCGCACAAACTTTTCCCGCCGCCTCGGACGCCGAGGAGGGCGGGATAATTTTTGCCCCGGTACCCTGGGGCGCACACGTTTCGACGGATGAGGAGACACACCCATGACTGAGGCAAACAAAGACGTTGAAGGCGCAATCGAGAACAACGAGCAGGAAATGATCGACGAGGGCGCGCCCGTGCAGCCGTCCACCGACCCGGTCCTGAACGGCGGCGACGACGACTCGGCCGGCACCGAGGGCGGTGACTCCTCCGACGAGGAGAGCGACAGTAGCGCCGACGCCGCAGCCGAGGGCGCGGTGGAGGAGCCGGTCCAGGAGACCGACCTGAACACCATCGAGGCCGCCGAGGGCGACACCGGCGCCGAGGCAGACGCCAATTCCGACAGCGAGTACAAGCGCCGCCTGCGCGAGTACACCCGCGAGCTGAAGAAGCAGCCGGGCGACTGGTACATCATCCAGTCCTACTCCGGCTACGAAAACAAGGTAAAGACCAACCTGGAGATGCGTTCCCAGACCCTCGAGGTCGAGGACTCCATCTACGAGGTTGTCGTGCCCATCGAGCAGGCCATCGAGAACAAGGACGGCAAGAAGAAGCTGGTCAAGCGCAAGCTTCTGCCGGGCTACGTGCTCGTGCGCATGGACATGAACGACGCTGCCTGGTCCGTGGTCCGTGAGACCCCGGGTGTGACCTCGTTCGTGGGCAACGAGGGTAATGCGACGCCGGTGAAGCACCGGGACGTCGCTAAGTTCTTGCTTCCCAAGTCCGCCGCAACCGGCGCGAAGCCGGAGGTCAACGCCGACGGCGAGACCGTCGTGGCGATGCCGGAGGAAGAGGCACCGAAGAAGCTCGCGCACGACTACAAGGTCGGCGAGGCCGTCACGATCCTCTCCGGCGCGCTGGCGAGCGTGTCCGCCACCATCAACGCGATCGACCCGGAGACCGGCAAGATCGAGGCGCTGGTGTCCATCTTCGGCCGCGAGACCCCGGTGGAGCTGACCGCCGACCAGATCGAGCGCATCATGTAGGAGCGTTTTGCTTCTCGACGTCCTCACGGCGTATCCTGATTCGTCGCGCGTGCACGCACGCGCGACGTTTTCAATTCTTGTAAATCCCCGGTGGCTGGGTCTATCCCGGCATCCGGAAGCCCCGCGGCAGCTCATCGTGGCTGCGGGCGCTGTAACTAGGAGGTACTACGATGGCAAAGAAGAAGGTCACCGGCCTGATCAAGCTGCAGATCGAAGCAGGCATGGCCAACCCGGCCCCGCCGGTCGGTCCGGCTCTCGGTGCGCACGGCGTGAACATCGTCGAGTTCACCAAGGCCTACAACGCCGCAACCGAGTCCATGCGCGGCAACATCGTGCCGGTGGAGATCACGGTCTACGAAGACCGCTCCTTCGACTTCATCCTGAAGTCCCCGCCGGCAGCGTCGCTGCTGCTGAAGGCTGCAGGCCTGAAGAAGGGCTCCGGCGTCCCGCACACTGACAAGGTTGGCAAGGTCACCTGGGAGCAGTGCAAGGAGATCGCCGAGACCAAGAAGAACGACCTCAACGCCCGCGACATCGAGGCAGGTGCTGCGATCATCGCTGGTACCGCCCGTTCCATGGGTATTGACGTCGAGAAGTAAAAAGCTTCGCGTGGAAGGGCCGTAAGCCAGGCCCGCAAACCACAGCTCCTGAAAGGAACCCAACATGGCTAAGAAGTCCAAGCACTACATCGAGCAGCTGGCGAAGGTCGACCGCGACAGCTTCTACCACCCGCTCGACGCCGTCACGCTTGCGAAGGAGACCTCCTCCGACAAGTACGACGCAACCATCGACGTGGCAATGCGCCTGTCCGTCGACCCGCGCAAGGCCGACCAGCTGGTCCGCGGCACCGTCAACCTGCCGCACGGCACCGGTAAGACCGTCCGCGTCGCTGTCTTCGCCGAGGGCGAGAACGCAACCAAGGCGCAGGAGGCTGGCGCGGACATCGTCGGCACCGACGAGCTGATCGAGCAGATCAACGCGGGCACCATCGACTTCGACGTGGCTATCGCTACGCCGGACCAGATGGCCAAGGTCGGCCGCGTCGCCCGCGTGCTGGGCCCGCGTGGTCTGATGCCGAACCCGAAGACCGGCACCGTCACCCCGGACGTGGCTAAGGCTGTCGCCGACTCCAAGGGCGGCAAGATCGCCTTCCGCGTGGACAAGGCGTCCAACCTGCACGCCATCATCGGCAAGGCGTCGTTTACCCCGGAGCAGCTCGCTGAGAACTACGGCGCGCTGCTCGACGAGGTCATCCGCCTGAAGCCGGCGTCCGCCAAGGGCATCTACCTGAAGAAGATCACCGTCTCCGCTACCCAGGGCCCGGGTGTTCCGGTGGACACCTCCGTGGAGAAGAACTACGCCACCAAGTAGTTCGTCTTCTTTCGCGCGCGCCGAATCGCCGTCGTCCGTTGTTGGGCGGCGGCGTTTCGCGTTGTTAGGGCAGGGGTGTGCTTCGGGGTCCGAAGAGTTGGTCGAGTGCTCCGCGGTCGGTGTTTCTCAGGTGGTATCCCCGCGGTGAGATCCACCAGGGTGCGCCTCTGATCATGGTGATGCGGCCGCGGCTCTTGCGCCAGGGGTCGTCGTCGTTGACCCGGTTGTGGTAGCGGCACAGCGGCACGAGGTTGTTCATGTTGGTGTAGCCGCCGTGTTTCCACGCATCCACGTGGTGGATCTCGGAGCCCAACGCCCCGTGCCGGCAGCCCGGGAACGCGCAGACGGGTGAGACCATGCAGGCGAGGTCGCGTTGTTTCTGGTTGGCGAAGCGCTCGGTGTCGTACAGGTTCACCGCCCCTTGCTCGGGGTGGAAGGCGGCGACCTCCAACACCTCGCCGAACTCTTGCTGCATGTACTCCGCCCCGGTCATGGTGGTGCCGTCAGTCAAGGTGAGGATGACGTCGTCGCCGTCACCGGCCATGATGCGTGCGTGCTCCGAAATCGGCACCATCACAATGGGCCTGGGTGCCGCGGCGACGACCCCGCCGGTTTTGCCTTCGACGATGCGCCAGAACGCCTCCTCCATCTGGGGTGCTGCCGGCAGTGTGGCGTCGATGCCTTGCTTGAGGCGGTGTTCCAGGTCTGCGGCTTTGCGGTCGGTGGTGTCGATGGTGATGCGCGCCCGCCCATTCTTCGGCGCGGAGAAGGCGACCTGCTTTTTCTTCGGGGCATTGTCCTCGCGTGGCACCAGCTCTCGTGCGGCGCGTTCGATCGCGCGGTACCCGCCGGTGACATCCAGCAAGGCGAGGCGCAGCCGCCACCGCTCGCCGGTGTCTTTCACGCCCCCGACGCGGCGTTCGATCAGTGCGAGCTCGTCCAGGGAGAACCCGCGGGCCTTCTGTACTGTCAAGGCCTGCTTGCGGGTGAATTTTGTGGGCCCGTAGTACACCTTCTGCATTGCGTCCCACGCGCGTGCCCGATCCGGCGCCATGCCGGCACCCAACGCAACAGGCAGGTCGAAGTGCCGCAGCGTCTCCATGGATGCTGCGGCCATCGCCTGAATGAATGCGTCGAACTGGTTCATAGCCACAGAGACTAAACACGACGCAACCCCGCACAACCCCCGAACCGAAATCTGTGGATAACTCGCCACACCAGCCCCAAAGTTGTCCACAGCCGCGGCCGACCCCTTGCGTTTTCCCCGTGATGGGGGTAGCGTTCCCGCGCCTCGCATTAATGAAACTAATCTTCATTAAGTGTTGAAAAGAGTTTTCATTAGCTTGGCGGTGTTTCTACTCGCGTTGCTTGGCGTCACCCCAGCAAGCGCACAGGTTGAACGCCTGGATCGCGGCCACATCGACGCGTTCAACGTCACCGCGGACGGCGGCGAGCTCACCCTGGACCTGAAGGAGGACGCCACCGGCACCCACGTGCGGAGGGCGCCGGAAGACGTGGAGTTAGTCGTCGGCAAGGATGCGTACACCGATCGCACCGCCGAGGTCCCGGAGATCGGCAAGGCCGGATACCTGCTGCCGCAGACGCAGCGCTCGGATCTGATTTGGCCGGGTTGGGACACGCAGGGCGCGCGCGATGTCGGCGCGATTGACCTGGAGTTCGTCGAGGTCACCGGCCCCGGCGAGGTGTACCTGTTCCAGACGGGCAGCTTCGGCTCGCTGGATGCGGTGCTTGAGGGCGGTGCGACGCGTTTGGAATCCGGTGCGGTCATCGCCCAGGAAGAGCCGGCGCACGTGCACGCGAACTGGCTGTTCACCGCGCCCGGCACCTACCAGATGCGCGTTGTGGCGGAGGGCGGCGGCTCGAGCTCGAACGAGGCCACATACACCTGGGTTGTCGGCGACGGTGAAGCGGCGCCCGCAGCACCGGCGCAGGCGACAACTTCTGAGGCGAGCGCAACGTCAGCCGCACCCGCAGCACCTGCGGCGCCGGCGAGCAAGGCGTCGACAAGCTCGGCCCCGAAGCAGGCTCCAAAGCAAGCCCCGAAGCAAGAAGCCAAGCCGGCCCCGGCCGAAGCTCAGCCCCAACCGGAGCCCGAGCAGCGCCCTGACGCTCTCGCGGAGACCGGCACGACGGTGATGACCGTCCCGTTCGCGATCCTCGGCCTCGGCGTGGCGGTGTTCGGCGCGGCGATGTGCTGCCTGGATACGGCGCTGCGCCGCAAGCTGTTGGCGCTTGCGGGGGTTGAGAAGTGAGGCGTGCCCGAGCGCTGGCGGCGTGCGCGCTCGCTGCTGGGCTCGCGGGGTGCGCGCAGGCTCCGGCGGAGGAGGGGCTGAACGTGGTGGCGTCGACAAGCATTCTTGCGGACGTCGTGCAGAATGTCGCCGGCGATAGCGCCGAGGTCAAGACGCTGATGCGCCGCGGTGCCGACCCGCACTCGTACGAGCCGACGCTGCACAACACGCGCGATATCGCGTACGCGGACGCGGTGTTTACCAACGGGTTGTTGCTGGAGCCGCAGGCGCTGACCCGCACGATTGATGCGACGGCGCGCCCGCAGGCGCGGGTGGTGGCGCTGGCGGAGCAGACGCAGCGCTTCGGCTACGCGCCGATTCCGCTGGTGGAGGACGCGAGCCTGGACACGGTGTGGCTGGGGTTGCGGTTCGCGGCGGATCTTCCGCGCACTGCGGTGGCGGAGCTTGAGCTTGTCGACGCCTCCGGTCCCGGCACCGCCTCCGCCTTCATCCTCGGCACCTTCGGCACCCCGGAGCTGCTGTTTGACTCCACGGGTGGCGCCACCACGCTGCCAGTGGACGCGCACACCCACGTCAGCTGGGCTTTTTCCGCCCCCGGCGTGTACGAACTGAAGCTTCGCGCCTCAGTGCGCGACGCGGTGGACGCGCCGGTGCGCAGTCAGACGGAGCAGACGGTCACCCTCGTGGTGGGGCAGGACCCGGCCCAGGCCGCCCCGGGCAAGCATGCGGTGGAGCGCGGGCACGTGGACATCGCCACGGTCGCCGACAACGACAACACGCAGCTGACCCTGCGCACGGACGACGAGGGCGACCTGGACCCCGCGGGCACGGTGGTCGTGGTGCCCTCGAAGACGCTGCAGCCGATCCCGCCGCAGCGCGAGTTCCGCTTTCTCGGCGACCCGGGCGAGGAGACGTACCTGCTGCCGCAGGCGGTGCTGGGCCGCCACGTCCACGGCGAGCTGGATCCGCACATCTGGCACGACCCGGCCGCGATGGATGCGGTGGTGCAGGTGGTGCGCGACGAGCTGTCCGCGGCGGATCCGCGCCACGCCAGCGCGTACGCCGACAACGCGGAGCGCTACCGCGCTCAGCTCAAGCAGGTGGCGCAGGAGGTGCGCGAACAGTTCGACCAGGTCCCGGAGACCAACCGCAACCTGGTCACCACCCACCACGGCTACGCCTACCTGGCGCGCGCCTACGGGCTGCGCGTGGCCGGGTTTGTCACCCCGAATCCGAGCGTGGAGCCGAGCCCGCGCGATCTGATGGCGTTGTCGCGCACGCTGGACAACCTGGGCGTGCCGGCCGTGTTCGTCGAGCACGGCGAGGAAGACGAAACGCCCGTTTTGAACGAAACCGCTGCCTCGCACGGGGTTGAGGTGTGCCCGATCTGGGGCGACACCTTGGACCCGCCGGGGGAGGGGCCTGCGCAGACGTATGTGGATCTGGTGCGGGCCAATGGGGCGTCGATAAGCAAATGTTTGAAAGGACAACCATGAAGATTCCCGCCATTATCACCGCCGCAATGATCGCGGCCGCACCCGTCGCTGCCGCGCAGGTGCCGGACAACGACCCGGCGTTGCAGCAGGTCGTCGGCGCCGACGAACAGGTCGCCCCGCTGGGCGAGCGCGCCGTCATCGACGCCGGTCACGCGGACCTGGGGCCCGTCTTCGCCGACGGAAAAATGCAGTTCCTGGTGCGCGACGACACGCAGGACACGCCCGTGTGGCGCCACCTCGAGGACGTGGTCTTCGCCGTCGGCGACGGCGCGAAGCAGACCCTGCCGGAGACCGACCAGTTCGCGTTCACCGGCGCGAAGCCGGGGGCCGAGGTGTGGGTGATCCCGCAGACCGAGGTCGCCGGCGTGCCGTGGCTGGGGTGGAACTCGCAGGCGCCATCGCTTCTGGAACGCTCCGCCAACGGGATGAGCCTGGAGTTCGGCGGGCACGAGGGCCCAGGCCAGTTCTCCCTGTTTGTCCAGCCCGGCGGGTTCCACGAGCCGCAGCAGCTGTGGAACGAGCAGGAGCCCGGCACGCAGTCGATGTGGGTGGAGCCGAACACGCACACCCACGCCAACTGGGTGTTCACCGAGCCGGGCGCTCACCTGGTGGGGGTGCGCGCGACGGTGGAGGACCAAGACGGCACCGTGCACACCGACGAGCAGGTCGTGCGCATCGCCGTGGGTGTTGACCCGGCGGAGGCGGCGGATGCCCAGTTCGGTGAGTTTCGGGCTGAGGGGCAGGCTGGCGCGGAGCAGCAGAACAACGGCCTGAAAATCGGACTGCTGGTGGGCGCGGGCGTGCTGCTTCTCGCCTTGATTGCGCTGTTTGTTGTGCGGGGCCGCCGATGAGAAGGATTGAGGTGCGCGACCTGGCGGTGTCGTATCCGGGCCGCGACGTGTTCCGCGGGGTGGACCTCACGCTGCGCGGCGGCGAGTTCGTCGGCCTGCTCGGGCCCAACGGCGCGGGCAAGACCACCCTCATGCGCGCGGTGCTGGGCCTTATCCCCGCGGACGCGGGGACGGTCTCCGCTGGCAGGCGTCCGGTGCGCAAGGTGGTGGGGTACGTGCCGCAGGCGCACAACGTGGCCTGGGATTTCCCCATCGACGTCTATGACGCCACGCTCAACGCCACCCTGGGCCAGCGCCCGTGGTGGCACCGCGCTGGCGAGCGCGAGCACCGCGCCGCCGAGCGAGCTTTGGCGATGGTCAATCTGACCGACCTGGCCGCGCGCCCAATCCACGACCTGTCCGGCGGCCAGCGCCAGCGTGTGCTCATCGCGCGCGCCCTGGTGCGGCGACCGGGCATGCTGCTTCTCGACGAACCGTTTACCGGCCTGGACATCCCCACCACCGAGCATCTGCTGCGGCTGTTCCGCCGCCTGGTGGACCGGGGGCTCGGCGTTGTCATGTCCACCCACAACATCGCCGAGGCCATCGATTCCTGCGACCGCTTGGTGCTGTTCAACCGCGGTGTCGTCGCCGATGCCGCGACGCATGAGCTTAACGACGACGCCCCGTGGACCCGCACCTTCTCCGTCGACGAGGATTCGCCGTGGCTGCGCGGCGTGCGAGCGCATTTGGAGGCTACCCGTGCCTGAGATTTCGTTTGTGCAATTCCTGGCCGACATGGCCAACCCCCAGCTGGCGTTTCTGCCGCGCGCGCTGGCGGCCGCGGTAATCGCGGCGGTGCTGTGCGCGGTGGTGGGCTGTTTTGTGGTGCTGCGCGGCATGGCCTTTATCGGCGACGCGGTGGCGCACGCCGTCTTTCCGGGCATCGCGGTGGCGTTTGCGTGGCAGGTCTCCGTGCTGCTGGGCGGGGCGGTGGCCGGCGCGATCGTCGCGGTGTTGATCGCGGTGATGTCGCAGCGGCGCACCATTAAAGAGGACTCCGTGATCGGCATCGTGTTCACCGCCGCGTTCGCCTTCGGCCTGGTGGTGATCTCCCGTGCGGAGGGCTACACCGCCTCCGTCAGCTCGTTCCTGTTCGGCTCGCTGACGGGCGTCAGCTCCGCCACACTGGCCGTCCACGCCGTCGCCGGCGCGCTGATCGTGGCCGTGGTGGTGGCGCTTCGCCCGTGGCTCACAGCGGTGGCACTGGACCGGGAGACCGCCCGGGCGATGAACCTGCCGGTCGCCGCGCTGGATCTGGCGCTGTACCTGTGCGTGACTTTTGCAGTGGTGCTGGCGGTGCAGACGGTGGGCAACATCCTGGTGGTGGCCCTGCTGATCACCCCGGCCGCCGCGGCGCGCCTGTTCACGGACAAGCTGGGCGCGATGATGTGCATCGCCGCCGCGTTCGGCGTGGCCGGCAGCGTGATGGGGGTGTGGCTGGCGTGGTCCTACGACTCGCCCACGGGCGCGACCATCGTTTTGGCCGTGACCGCCATCTTCGCGCTGAGCTGGCTGTTCGCCCCGAAGCGCGGTGCGCTGGCCGGCTGGCTTCAGGGGGTGAAACGGTGAAGCGATTCGTCGCAGCAGCAGCCGCAGCAGTGCTCACGCTCGTGGCCGCGCCGCTGGCGCAGGCCTCGGAGCACAACCCCGGCGACCCGGGCCACAGCGTGGAACTGGGGAAGATCGACCACCCGTGCGCCGGGCGCAAACTGCTCTACCACTCCCACAACGACGCGCTCTACGGCACCTACAAAAACGACAAGCTCACCGTGATGGCAGTGGACGGCCAGCAGGTCACCGACCAGGAAAAGGTTTGCTTCCGCCTCGCCCCGGACGCGGATGCCGACGGCAACGACGTGTCCACCTTGACCGTGCCTGAGGACGGCTCCTTGGACTTCCTCGGCGAGCCCGGCACCACCGTGTGGGCCGCGCCGCAGTCCGCGGACTGGACCGACAGCTGGCGGCCCATCTGGTCTGGCCTGGGCGCCTTCGACCCTGCGCACGAGGCGGGCGAGATTCCGGACAACTTCGTCGACGACGTCATGCACTTCGACCTGGTGGACATGGACGGCCCCGGCGACGTCAACGTGTTTTTCTCCTCGCGCGTGGGCGACCCGGAGCGGCTGTTTAGCTCCGCCGACGAGGACATGCGCACCATCACCTACGACGTCGGCGGCCACGGCCACTTCACCTGGACCTTCTCGCAGCCGGGCATCTACAAGATGACCTGGCAGGGCCGCGCCGAGCTCGACGGCGGCGGCACGGAGCGCTCCGAGCCGGTGACCCAGTACTGGCTCGTCGGCGACGACACCACCGTCGGCCTGCCCGAAGGCACCACCACCGACCTGCGCACCCCCAACACCACGGAGGAAACCACCACTGCCAGCCCGACGACGAGCGCGAAGCCCGCGCCGCGGCCCACGTCGCAGCACACGTCCACGGCTGCGCCGGCGCCGACGAGCACCGGTTCCGCCGCAGCCGAGGACCGGCGCAAGCTCATCGAGGCCGGGCATATGGATATGGCGTTGGTGGCCGAAGGGGCGTCGGTAGGCGTGAAGCTTATCGACGACTCCGACCCCCACCACCAGGCCAAACGCGAGTCCGGCAGCTTCATTTTCGCCGTGCCGGACGCGGCCCGAAAGACGCTGCCGGAGGGCGCGCGCGAGAGCTTCCCGGAGCCGCATGAGGCGATGTGGATCCTGCCGCAGGCGCAGGAGAAGAACCTGCCTTGGCTGGGCTTTTCCACCACCCGGGTGGCCGCCGACGCGCTGGCGCAAGGTTCGAAGGTCACAGTTTCGATGCGCGACGTGTCCGGGCCCGGGCGCATCTACACCTGGCACGAGGACCTGCGGGGCTTGCGTGTGGAGCTGGACTCCGGCGACGCCTCCAAGCAACTGGAGTACCCGGTCAACGCGCACGACCACCAAGGCTTCGGGTTCACCGAACCCGGCGTGTACACCGCCACGTTCACATTCGCCGGCACGTCCGCCTCCGGCGAGGACTTCTCCGAGGACTTGGTGGCCACCTTCGCCGTGGGCGACGAGGCCGTCGCCGCCGCACGCGAGGGCCGCCTCGGCGGCGCCGACGCTGCGGCCGGTGCCGGCAAGGGCAAGCTCACGCTGCCGGGCGCGCTCGCGGAAGGCATTCGCTCGCTGGAAAAGGAGATTAAGAAGGCCGGCGACACGCTCGCGCCGCTTGCGCGCAAGACCAGCGACGGCGGCAAGGGCGGTTCAGGGGTTGTTTCGACGCTGGCAACCCCGGCGGCGCAGACAGCGAAGGATCGTCGCCAGGCGTCTGACCCCGCTCACGCCCAGCAGCCGGCACCCACCCAGGCTGCGCCCGCGCGTGCAGCGGAGCCAGCCTCCGCGAAACCGGCGGCGCAGGCGCAGCGCGCGCCGGAACGCAACCGGTCCAGCGCATCCGCAAGGAAGCCCAGCAACCGGCAAGCCAGTAAAAGCAAGACCAGCGCCGACTCCCGGGAAGACTCCAAGTCCGCGAAGCCCGTAAGGGCCTCCAGTAGTGCCGCGACGTCTTCACCCCCAGCCGCGCCCGACAACTACGCCCCGTCGCGCAACCCCGCCGGTGGAAGCGGCACCGGAATCCACTCGTCGCTCGACGCAGCCGGCGCGCAGCCGGGCGACCCGGCGGCGGACACGTCGCCGACCGCGGGCGGATTCTGGGCGGGCCTCGCCATCGGCGTGGGCGTCATGGCGCTCATCGGCGGGTGCGTCCTGTTCGTCGCGGCGGCGAGGTTGCTGCGGCGGGTGGAGCGGAGCGCGTCGTAAGGCGAGGGAACCGAAACCCTCTCCTCAGCGTCTAACGGGTGGGGAGGGTTTTATGGCGAGCTATATTCCGCGGCCGAGGCCGGGATTTTTGGACAAACTGGAGCGGCTACGTAGAAGCGGTCCGCCCAGGTGGCGTGATCGTGAACAAGGACTTTTGTTCGAGTATGACCCTTTACACGGTCATGTTGAGGGTTATAACCTGCGGGGTAGGCATATCGGTGTGTTCGACGCGATCACCGGAGAAAGAGTCGCTGCGGCGAAGAAGGGGAGACGGATCGATGTTTAAGACGTTTGTGGAACGGTGTTTGGAAGGCACCGCGCAACCGGACGACGTCGACGACTGGGTGGATGCCTGGCACGAATCCGCACGCGGCAGCGAGGATCTCACTCTTGATGAGTACCTCGGTTTCACTCCGGAAGAGGGAGCGATTTGGGCCCGGTATCCCCGGCGGCTCGGCGAGATCCTGGAGAACCGCCGCCAAAACCGCCAGCCCGCGTAACCCGCGATTTGGCCAAACCCGCGTCCACCCGCTAGCATTCCCTACCGAAGTTTGAACGGCCCGCAAAGGCCGAGCTCAAGTTTCACCGAAGACCGTCGGTCACTCTCGAAAGGGAGTCGAAGGCGCTCCACTTACGGGGCCGACCCACGCAGGAGAAACGCGGCACACTCCAACGTATGCCTCGTGCTTCTGCACGGGGCATTTTTGCTTGTAGGCGTCAGTTTCGCGCGAAGCGAACGTCGATAGGCAAGATGCTCCGGGCGGATTGAACAACATGAAGTTATCGGAAGGAGGCGTGTGTCATGGCAAACCCGAAGAACACTGCGGAACTTGCAGCTCTGAAGGAGAAGTTCGCTGAGGCGGATTCCCTCGTGCTGACTGAGTACCGTGGCCTGACCGTCGGCCAGCTGCAGCAGCTGCGCGGCGATATGGGCTTCGATGTCGAGTACCACGTCGCCAAGAACACCCTCATCAAGATCGCTGCGAACGAGCACGGTATCGAGGGTCTCGATGATCTTCTCACCGGCCCGACCGCCGTCGCGTTCATCAAGGGCGACGCTGCTGTCGACGCTGCGAAGGTGATGAAGAAGTTCAACAAGGACCACGACGCGTTCGTGATCAAGGGCGGCTACATGGACGGCAACGTCCTGGACGCTTCCCAGATCGACGCGCTGGCCGAGATGGACAACCGCGAGACCACCCTTGCCAAGCTTGCTGGCGCATTCGAGGGCTCTCTGGCAAAGGCAGCCGGCCTGTTCCAGGCTCCGGCATCCAAGACGGCCCGCCTTGTCGCTGCACTGCAGGACAAGCAGGAAGCCGCATAAACACACTTTTACATCCGGGTTGTAAACGCCCACCAACAGAAAGGAAGCCACAATGGCTAAGCTCACCAAGGACGAGCTCATCGAGCAGTTCAAGGAAATGACCCTCATCGAGCTCTCCGAGTTCCTGAAGGAGTTCGAGGAGGTCTTCGACGTGACCGCAGCCGCTCCGGTTGCTGTCGCAGCTGCAGGCGCTCCGGCAGCTGGCGGCGAGGCTGCCGCTGAGGAGAAGGACGAGTTCGACGTCGTTCTCGAGGACGCTGGCGACAAGAAGATCGGCGTGATCAAGGTTGTCCGCGAGCTGGTTCCGGGCCTGGGCCTGAAGGACGCCAAGGAAATGGTCGAGGGTGCCCCGAAGGCAATCCTCGAGGGCGCCAACAAGGACGACGCCGAGGCTGCCAAGACCAAGCTCGAGGAGGCTGGCGCAAAGGTCACCCTCAAGTAAGAGCTTTTTGCTTGACGACGATCACCCCCGTCGCCGGTATCCACTCCGGCGGGCGGGGGTTTCGCGTGTCTGGGGGACAAAACGCGTGTATTTTCGGGCGCAAACCGTGCTACCCGGAGGAGTGCACCTGTGATTTGCTTCCGAGTCGATGCAGCAAGTGTTTCAGCGCTGTTTGAATACGACGGGTCATTTCATGTGTTGCGTATGACTGAGACCCAGGATTTCAACGAGTTCGACGGCCAGCACTTCGAGGTGTTGGAAGTTCGAAAAGACACCGACGGCACTCCACTGCCGCAATATGGCCTGACGGAGGCCCTAGGGGCGTTGGTGGTTGAAAGCGACATAGCTCCCGCGGTCCGTGACGCGTTGAATCAAGGTGGGGCGAAGATTGCGGAGGCGACGTTTGTCAGCCAGTTCGGCACCTACTACGGGTTCCGCGCTTTCAACTTGTACGAGGAGACGCCCGAGGCGCCGGTGTTTAGAACTCGCACTACGCCGTCGAACCCTGACCTGTGGATGGACCAGCTTTACACCCCACAGTTTGCGGAGTGGCTGAAGACAAACTTCGACACCCGTGGGTTGCGCATCAACAGGGTGGAACGTGACCCGTACTTCTACCGCCCGGACCGTGCGTAAAGCATTCGGCGCCCGGCCAGCATGCGCCTGAGCAGGATGTTTGCCGAAAACGGTGGAAATCTTCGCGGAGTTTCGGCACGCTTGACCGCAATGGTGTGATTCCGATGAGCGTCAGGAGGCCGACGCGATGAGTGGTCCGACCCGAAAGCAGCTTGTGGAGCGGTGGGAAGATGCCTGCACGCCTGAGATGTTGCTCGCCCCGTCGCCGTTCGGTCTGGTGGATGGTCGCGAGGATTTTCGTGGCTACCACTGGCAGGGGAAGCTGGGCGATTACGGTGCGCCAGCCGAGGGGTTCTTGCCGGAGGGGCAAGTCATCGACAATGTTGACCTCAGTTATGCCGAGATCAACCCATTTCAGGCGCGGCACCTTACGCTGAGCAATTGCTATGCCAAGCAAGCGAAGATCCTCGTAGCTAGTTGGACGCACGGCAGCGTGACGGCATGCGAGTTTGAACGGTGCACGGTGAAAAATGGGATGCCTTGGAATGGGGTCACTGTGACAGATTGCGTGTTTCGGGCGTGCAAGTTCCCGGAGGTCTTTGCTTGGGGAGCGCGATACGACAATTGCCAGGTGATTGATATGCGGTTGAAGGGGCCGGTAGGCGGCGGACTTAACAACCCGGTGTTGACCAATGTGACGGTGAGCGGCAAGTGGAAAGAGTGCAGCCTTGAAGAGACAGTCGAGGGGGATCAGCTTGTCGGCTGCGATTTCAGCGAGGTTGAATTCGGTATAGCGGCTTTCAAATACGTGGATATGCACAAGGTGAAAATCCCGGCAGAGCTGCAACGTCTCACCGTGCTGAACTGGGAGGATATTCGTGGGCGCGTGGTGGAGCTGGTGCAGGAATTGCACGAGGCGTCTTCCCAGGGGGAGGAAGCGTTTAAGCAGTCGAGACTCGCGCTGATCTTCATGGAACAGGACTTCAGGGGACAACACGACGAGGCCCCGCGGCCACGTGGCGCCCGATATTGCCTTGAACTCGAAGCCTGGGCCCGTTGGGGGCATAGTCACGACTACCTGTTGGGGCTGTACCGCGACGCGGGGGCGAAGTTCATGCGTGACCCGTTTGAAGAAAGTGAGGACTAAAGATGAGTATTAATGCAGGCTTTGAATACATCGACGGCGACTGGGAGGTCGGCGATCCGGGCATTGGCCCGGAGGAAGACTGGATGATCAGCGTCGCCGATCTGGACATGTGCTTCATCACCATCAGCACCGCGGACGGCAACAAAGAGTACTTCTTCGGCGCGAACCCCACCATTGTGGACGGGGTTGAGCCGGAGCACGTGCCTGACTACGACATCGAGAGCTTCGACGCGTTCTTCGCTGAGCGTTATCCGGAGGCGAAGGACGGCGTCGCGGAGTTTGTGCGCAAGTACCGCATTATGTCCACGGACACCGAGAGCACGTATGACGACGCGGCCAGCGACGGCGGCGATCTTGTTGGTCTGTGGTGCGAGACGTTGGGGCTGCCGAACCCGCTGAACACCGCTGCCTAGGGGGATTGAAAATGTCCGGTACTCCCGAAAAGCAACCTGGTCGCCTCGTTCCGTGGAGGTGGCCCATCGATCCGGATGTGCTCGAGCTCTCGCTGGCATGCGTGCCTGATTGGGTGCCGTCCGAGTACCGCGAATTCTTCGACTCTTACAACTCGTTCGATTTCGAATACGGCGAATGGCTCTATCCGGAAATTCCGCCGGGTGTTCCTTTGAGTATCCAATCGATCCTGAGCAGTGTCCGCGAGGAAGCCGAGGCGTTCGGCGACGACCCTGACGCTTGGTTCCCGGTCGCCTTCATTGGCGATGACGAGTACGTCGTGTACCACCGCAACGACGATGGTTCAGTCGAGTTTGGCCGCTACCGCTTCTGGGACAGGCAGTACCTGGACGGGCCGTATCCAAGCATGGCCGAGTGGATGCGCACCTACGGGGTGGAGCTGTAGATCATGGAACTGCATGCTGTGCGTTACGACGACCGCACGTTCGACGAGCCCAGCGTCGACGGCATTAACTTCTCGACGGTCCGCTTCGAGTCCTGCACCATCACCCGCCCGCGCGGGAAACCGGGCAGGGTTAACGACATCGCGTTCATCGATACTGATTTGTCCGGCCCAGAGTTTGATTTCCACGCCAACTGGCTAAGCACCGTAACCGGATCCACGTTGCGCGATGTGGTGATTGAGGGCCGCGGTGCGCAGTTTCCGATTCGCGCGCGTGTGCTGGATTCGACGATTACTGGCGAACTGTGCAACGTCGGTTTTGGCGAGCACTACCGCTACGACCAGCTCGACGGCGTCGACTTGTCCGGGTGCAAGCTGGAAAACGTCAGTTTCCAGGGCATCCCGATGGAGCGCGTGAAGCTTTCACAGGAGGACGAGGCGCTGGTGGTCGAGGACTGGGCGTCGGTTGCAAACGACGTGTACGCGGTCGTGCTGGAGGCGATGGACGGTCCCGACCAGAAGGTCGAGTACGCGGCCATCGAGGTTTTCGACGCGCTTGAGAGCGACTCATCGCTCTTCCGCTCGCGTTATGGCATCACCAGGCCTGAGAATTCGCTCGGCTACGACGAGCGCCGCGGGGCGCGGTATGTCCACGAGCTCGCATTCACCGACAAGCCGGAGTGGTTCATGGATGTGATCCACTCGCTATACCGAAAGGTTGGCGACGGGCGGCTGGTTCCTTTCCTGTACCAGTAGCGGCAGTTCGCAGCGCCGGGCTCTACGTCGGCTGCGCTACACTTTCCCACCATGCTGCCCACTTCCCGCATTCTTTCCGTGTTGCTCGCCGGCGTCGGCGCTGCGCTGGTGGTGGCGGGGCTGTTGGCGCCGAACGTGCTGCTTTCCGGCAACCGCCTGCCGTTGGCGCTGGGGGAGGCCACGTGGACCATCACGGACCCGAACGGCACCCGCGAGGGCGAGGCGGCGCCGGTGACGCGCCAGCTGCACATGGAGATCCAGGAGCCGTCCGACGGTGACACGGCGAGCGTGCGCGTGGGCGACACGCTGCGGGCGGGGGAGTCCGGTTCCGACTTCAATGACCTGCTCACGGCGTCGACGTGGTCGTACGCCGTGGACCGCGTTTCAGGTGCCGCGCAAGGCCCGGCGGAGGCGCTGATGGTCATGGGCATGCCCGCAACACAGGTGCCTATCGACGGCGCGTGGTTGACCTTCCCCGCCCCCGCGCCGCAGGACACCGTCCAGGTCTTCGACGCGGTGCTGCGTGGCGCGGCGCCTGCGGAGTTTGCCGGTGAAGAGGAGATCGCCGGGCGTACGGTGTACCGCTATACCCAACGCATCGCGCCGACGAACGTGGCCATGCGCTACGCCGACCCGCGCAACACGCTCACGCTCGAGGACGACAACGGCGAGCCGCAGCGCACCTTCCTGCACCACGCCGCCGAGCGCGAAATCCTGGTGGATCAGGAAACCGGCGTGGTCGTGGGCATCGACGAGAAGGTGGACGACTACTACGCCGACGCAGAAGGCAACGGCGTGAAGAACGTGGTCACCTATGACGGGGTGATGGACCGGCAGGACGTCGAGAAGCTTGTGCGCAAAGTGGATGATGCGCAGACCGCCGCCGCGGACCGCGGGCTGTGGCGCGTGCTGGCCTGGGTCGGTGCGGCGCTGACCCTTGCGGGCCTGGCGGGCGCGCTGCGGCCGGGGCGTGCGGCGCGTCGCGATTGACCGCGCGCGGACGACGGGTGGTAGGCTTCCGGCAGCAACCGCACGAGTGACCCAGACGGCATCGGGCAACCCGGCGGACCGCAGGCGGGGGCCTTTACAAACGGGGGAGATTACTCTATGGTTGTTCTTTGCGCTGGAAGCCGTCTCCAGTACGCGTAGAGAGCCTTGTGCAACGGATTGAGAAAATCCGATTTGACAAGGTGATTTTGTTGTCTCTGGGGGCGGGTCTTCTAAAGCAGACCGAATGCTAACTTATCCTGCGGAAATGCCGCCGGGCCGCGAAGCCAGACGCGGTGTGGCGAGCCTCCGCCAGAGGTGCTGGAAGGACCCAACTTGGCAGTCTCAGACCAGACCATGAACATGGCTGATATCCCCGGGGCTCCCGAACGTTACTCGTTCGCGAAGATTAATGAGCCGATCACCGTCCCGGGACTTTTGGATGTACAGCTCGAATCCTTCGCGTGGCTCGTGGGCACGCCCGAGTGGCGCGAACGCGAGCAGGCCAACCGCGGCGACGATGCGCGCATCACGTCCGGCCTGGAGGACATCCTCGACGAGATCTCCCCGATCGAGGACTACTCCGGCAACATGAGCCTGACGCTGTCCGAGCCGCGCTTCGAAGACGTGAAGTACACGATCGACGAGTGCAAAGACAAAGACATCAACTACTCCGCGCCGCTGTACGTGACCGCGGAGTTCATCAACAACGACACGCAGGAGATCAAGTCCCAGACCGTGTTCATCGGCGACTTCCCGCTGATGACGGACAAGGGAACCTTCATCGTCAACGGCACCGAGCGTGTCGTGGTCTCCCAGCTCGTGCGTTCCCCGGGCGTGTACTTCGACGAGACCATCGACAAGTCCACGGAGCGCCCGCTGCACTCCGTGAAGGTCATCCCGTCGCGTGGTGCGTGGCTGGAGTTCGACGTGGACAAGCGCGACACCGTCGGCGTGCGCATCGACCGCAAGCGCCGCCAACCGGTCACCGTGCTGCTGAAGGCCCTGGGCTGGACCACCGAGCAGATCACGGAGCGCTTCGGCTTCTCCGAGATCATGATGTCCACCCTGGAAAACGACGGTGTGTCCAACACCGACGAGGCGCTGCTGGAGATCTACCGCAAGCAGCGCCCGGGCGAGCAGCCGACTCGCGACCTTGCGCAGTCCCTGCTGGAGAACTCCTTTTTCAAGGCCAAGCGCTACGACCTCGCCCGCGTGGGCCGCTACAAGACTAACCGCAAGTTGGGGCTTGGCGGCGACCACGACGGTCTGATGACGCTGACCGAAGAGGACATCGCCACCACGCTCGAGTACCTCGTGCGCCTGCACGCCGGCGAGACCGAGATGACCTCCCCGGCCGGCGAGATCATCCCGATCAACACCGACGACATCGACCACTTTGGCAACCGCCGTCTGCGTACCGTCGGCGAGCTGATCCAGAACCAGGTCCGCGTCGGCCTGTCGCGTATGGAGCGCGTCGTGCGCGAGCGCATGACCACCCAGGACGCGGAGTCGATCACCCCGACGTCGCTGATCAACGTGCGCCCGGTCTCGGCCGCCATCCGCGAGTTCTTCGGTACCTCGCAGCTGTCGCAGTTCATGGACCAGAACAACTCCCTGTCCGGCCTGACCCACAAGCGCCGCCTGTCCGCGCTTGGTCCGGGCGGCCTGTCGCGCGAGCGCGCCGGCATCGAGGTGCGAGACGTGCACCCGTCCCACTACGGCCGTATGTGCCCGATTGAGACCCCGGAAGGCCCGAACATTGGCCTGATCGGCGCGCTGGCGTCCTACGCGCGCGTCAACCCGTTCGGCTTCATTGAGACGCCGTACCAGAAGGTCAACGACGGCAAGCTGACCGACCAGATCGACTACCTCACCGCAGACGAGGAGGACCGCTACGCCATCGCGCAGGCGGCCACCCCGATGGATGCCGACGGCAACCTCACCGGTGAGCGCATCGAGGTCCGCCTCAAGGACGGCGACATCGGCGTCGTCGGCCCGCAGGGCGTGGACTACCTCGACATCTCCCCGCGCCAGATGGTCTCCGTGGCAACGGCGATGATTCCGTTCCTCGAGCACGACGACGCAAACCGTGCACTGATGGGCGCGAACATGCAGAAGCAGGCAGTGCCGCTGCTGCGCGCCGAGGCCGCCTACGTGGCTACCGGCATGGAGCAGCGCGCCGCATACGACGCCGGCGACACCGTCATCTCGAAGAAGGCCGGCGTGATCGAGAATGTCACCGGCGACTTCATCACCGTCATGGACGACGAGGGCGGCCGCGACACCTACATGCTGCGCACCTTCGAGCGCACCAACCAGGGCACCTGCTACAACCAGACCCCGATCGTGTCCGCGGGCGACCGCGTCGAGGCCGGCCAGGTCATCGCCGACGGTCCGGGCACCAAGGACGGCGAAATGGCCCTCGGCCGCAACCTGCTGGTTGCGTTCATGCCGTGGGAAGGCCACAACTACGAGGACGCCATCATCCTCAACCAGCGCGTGGTGGAGGAGGACATCCTCACCTCCGTGCACATCGAGGAGCACGAGATCGACGCCCGCGACACCAAGCTGGGCGCCGAGGAAATCACCCGCGAGATCCCGAACGTCTCCGAAGACGTGCTCAAGGACCTGGACGAGCGCGGCATCATCCGCATCGGTGCGGACGTGCGCGACGGCGACATCCTGGTGGGCAAGGTCACCCCGAAGGGCGAGACCGAGCTGACCCCGGAGGAGCGCCTCCTGCGCGCCATCTTCGGCGAGAAGGCCCGCGAGGTCCGCGACACCTCCCTGAAGGTGCCGCACGGCGAGCAGGGCAAGGTCATTGCCGTGCGTCGCTTCTCCCGCGAGGACGACGACGATCTGTCGCCGGGCGTCAACGAGATGATCCGTGTCTACGTCGCCCAGAAGCGCAAGATCCAGGACGGCGACAAGATGGCCGGACGTCACGGCAACAAGGGTGTCGTGGGCAAGATCCTGCCGCAGGAGGACATGCCGTTCATGGCCGACGGCACCCCGGTGGACATCATCCTGAACACCCACGGTGTGCCGCGTCGTATGAACATCGGCCAGGTCCTGGAGATCCACCTCGGCTGGCTGGCCAAGGCCGGCTGGACGGTCAACCCGGACGACCCGGCAAACGCCAAGCTGCTGGAGACCCTGCCGGAGCACCTCTACGACGTGCCGGCGGACTCGCTGACGGCAACCCCGGTGTTCGACGGCGCGACCAACGAGGAGATCGCCGGCCTGCTGGCAAACTCCAAGCCGAACCGCGACGGCGATGTGATGGTGGACGAGAACGGCAAGACCAGGCTTTTCGACGGCCGTTCCGGCGAGCCGTACAAGTACCCGGTCTCCGTGGGCTACATGTACATGCTCAAGCTGCACCACCTGGTGGACGAGAAGATCCACGCCCGTTCCACCGGCCCGTACTCCATGATTACGCAGCAGCCGCTGGGCGGTAAGGCCCAGTTCGGTGGCCAGCGCTTCGGCGAGATGGAGGTGTGGGCGATGCAGGCGTACGGCGCCGCCTACACCCTGCAGGAGCTGCTGACCATCAAGTCCGACGACGTGGTTGGTCGCGTGAAGGTCTACGAGGCGATTGTCAAGGGCGACAACATCCCGGATCCGGGCATTCCGGAGTCCTTCAAGGTGCTGCTCAAGGAGCTGCAGTCCCTGTGCTTGAACGTGGAGGTCCTCTCCACCGACGGCACCCCGATGGAGCTCGACGGCGACGACGACGAGTTCGATCAGGCCGGCTCCTCGCTTGGCATCAACCTTTCCCGTGACGAGGGTGCAGCGGCGGATACCGCCTAAGCGCCAGGTAGCCGTCGTAAAGCTTTTGCTTTTCGACGGCACGACGAACGAACAGCACACATCTAGAAGAAAAGGAACTTTTACGTGTTTGACGTAAACCTCTTCGACGAGCTTCGCATCGGCCTGGCCACCGCCGACGACATCCGCCGTTGGTCCCACGGCGAGGTGAAGAAGCCCGAGACCATTAACTACCGCACGCTGAAGCCGGAGAAGGACGGCCTGTTCTGCGAGCGCATCTTCGGCCCGACCCGCGACTGGGAGTGCGCCTGCGGCAAGTACAAGCGTGTCCGCTACAAGGGCATCATCTGTGAGCGCTGTGGCGTTGAGGTGACCAAGTCCAAGGTGCGCCGCGAGCGCATGGGCCACATCGAGCTGGCCGCTCCGGTGACCCACATTTGGTACTTCAAGGGTGTCCCGTCCCGCCTGGGCTACCTGCTGGACCTGGCGCCGAAGGACCTCGAGCGCATCATCTACTTCGCGGCGAACATCGTCACCTCCGTTGACGACGAGGCGCGCCACAACGACATGTCCACCCTCGAGGCGGAGATGTTGATGGAGAAGAAGGATGTCGAGGACGACACCAACTCCGAGATCGCGGACCGCGCGCAGAAGCTGGAGGAGGACCTCGCCGAGCTCGAGGCTTCCGGTGCGACTGCCGCTGCCCGCAAGAAGGTGCAAAACGCTGCGGACAAGGAAATGCAGCACATGCGCGAGGCCGGCGAGCGCGAGGTTGAGCGCCTGGACGAGATCTGGACCACCTTCCAGAAGCTCGCGCCGAAGCAGATGATCATCGACGAAAACCTCTACGAGGAGCTCGTCGACCGCTACGAGGACTACTTCACCGGCGGCATGGGTGCCGAGGCTATCCAGACCCTGATCCGCAACTTCGACCTCGAGGCTGAGGCCGAGGAGCTGCGCGGCATCATCGCCGAGGGCAAGGGCCAGAAGAAGGTCCGCGCGCTGAAGCGCCTGCGTGTCGTCGCCGCGTTCCAGCGCTCCGGCAACGACCCGGCCGGCATGATCCTGGACGCGATCCCGGTGATCCCGCCGGAGCTGCGCCCGATGGTCCAGCTCGACGGTGGCCGCTTCGCCACCTCCGACTTGAACGACCTGTACCGCCGCGTGATCAACCGCAACAACCGTTTGAAGCGCATGATCGACCTGGGTGCGCCCGAGATCATCGTGAACAACGAGAAGCGCATGCTGCAGGAGTCCGTTGACGCACTGTTCGACAACGGCCGCCGCGGCCGCCCGGTCACCGGCCCGGGCACCCGCCCGCTGAAGTCCCTGTCCGACCTGCTCAAGGGCAAGCAGGGCCGCTTCCGCCAGAACCTGCTGGGCAAGCGCGTGGACTACTCCGGCCGTTCCGTGATTATCGTCGGCCCGCAGCTGAAGCTGCACGAGTGCGGTCTGCCGAAGCGTATGGCGCTGGAGCTGTTCAAGCCGTTCGTGATGAAGCGCCTGGTGGACAACGACTACGCGCAGAACATCAAGTCCGCCAAGCGCATGGTGGAGCGTCAGCGCCCCGAGGTGTGGGACGTGCTGGAAGAGGCGATTTCGGAGCACCCGGTGCTGCTCAACCGCGCACCGACGCTGCACCGCCTGGGCATCCAGGCCTTCGAGCCGAAGCTGGTCGAGGGTAAGGCCATCCAGCTGCACCCGCTGGCATGTGAGGCGTTCAACGCCGACTTCGACGGCGACCAGATGGCAGTCCACCTGCCGCTGTCCGCTGAGGCGCAGGCTGAGGCCCGCGTGCTCATGCTGTCGTCGAACAACATCCTGTCCCCGGCGTCCGGCAAGCCGCTGGCGATGCCGCGCCTGGACATGGTCACCGGCCTGTACTTCCTGACCATGCTCAAGGGCCCGCAGGAGATCGGCGGCGAGGGTGCGTACGCACCTGCCGACGAAAACGGTCCGGCCCGCGGCGTCTACTCGTCCTACCGCGAGGCCATCATGGCCTACGACCTGGGCGTGCTGGGCCTGCAGGCCCCGATCAAGGTCCGCATCGACCACCTGCGTCCGACCCCGGAGATCGAGGCGGAGCAGTTCCCGGACGGCTGGGAAAAGGGTCAGGCTTGGATGACGGACACCACCCTGGGTCGCATCATGTTCAACGAGCTTTTGCCGTTCAACTTCCCGTACCAGGAAGGTGCCATGGTCCGTAAGGGCGGTGGCGGCGGCAAGGTGCTGCTGGGCGACATCATCCAGTCCATGGTTGAGAAGTACCCGATGATCACCGTCGCGCAGGTGCTGGACAAGATGAAGGACGCCGGCTTCTACTGGGCGACGCGTTCCGGCGTGACCATCTCCATGGCCGACGTGCTCATCCTGCCGAACAAGATCGAGGTACTCGAGCAGTACGAGAAGGAAGCCGAGGCCATCGAGCGCAAGTTCTGGGAGAAGGGTGCGCTGACGGAGGAGAACCGTTACGACCGTCTCGTGGAGCTGTGGCAGGACGCCACCAACAAGGTTGGTCAGGCTGTCGAGGACCTGTACCCGGACGACAACCCGATTCCGATGATCGTGAAGTCCGGTGCTGCCGGTAACATGCGCCAGATCTGGACCCTGGCTGGCATGAAGGGCATGGTCGTGAACTCGCGTGGTGAGTACATCACCCGCCCGATCAAGACCTCCTTCCGCGAGGGCCTGTCCGTGATGGAGTACTTCAACAACTCCCACGGTTCCCGTAAGGGGCTGGCCGATACCGCGCTTCGTACCGCGGACTCCGGCTACCTCACCCGTCGTCTGGTGGACGTGGCGCAGGACGTCATCGTCCGCGAGGAGGACTGCGGCACCCGCCAGGGCGTCAAGGTTCCGGTTGCGGTCGAGTCCGGCGGTTCGTTCGCGCGCCACGACCTGGTCGAGACCTCCGTGTCCGGCCGCGTCCTGGCTGCCGACGTCAAGGGTGCCGACGACAAGGTCATCGCCGAGGCCGGCACCGAGCTGACTGAAGAGCGTATCGACGAGCTCGTGGCCGCCGGTGTCACCGAGATCAAGGTCCGTTCCGTGCTGACCTGCCAGACCCCGACCGGTGTCTGCGCCAAGTGCTACGGCAAGTCCATGGCGTCCGGCCAGCTCGTGGACATCGGCGAGGCTGTCGGCATCGTGGCTGCGCAGTCCATTGGTGAGCCGGGTACGCAGCTGACCATGCGTACCTTCCACCAGGGCGGCGTCGGCGGCGACATCACCGGCGGTCTGCCGCGTGTGCAGGAGCTGTTCGAGGCCCGTGTGCCGAAGAACCGTGCCCCGATCGCATCCGTGGCGGGCACCATCTCGCTCGAGGACGAGGGCAACTTCTGGACCCTGACCATCCACCCGGACGACGGCTCCGACGTGGTGGTCTACGAGAAGCTGTCCAAGCGCCAGGGCCTGGCCCAGGTGCGCCGCCCGATGGAGTCCAACCCGGAGGCCATGATCGAGCGCGGCCTGCGCGAGGGCGACCACGTCGAGGTGGGCGAGCGTCTGCTCCGCGGCGCTGCCGACCCGCACGACGTGCTCGAGGTCCTCGGCCGCCGCGGTGTAGAAAAGCACCTGATCGACGAGGTCCAGGCTGTGTACCGCACCCAGGGTGTGTCCATCCACGACAAACACATCGAGATCATCATCCGCCAGATGCTGCGCCGCGGCACCGTCATCGACTCGGGTTCCACCGAGTTCCTGCCGGGCACCCTGGTGGATCTGTCCGAAGCACGCCAGGTCAACGCCGCAGCTGTGGCGGACGGCGGCGAGCCGGCGGAGATGCGCTCCGAGATCATGGGCATCACCAAGGCGTCGCTGGCCACGGAGTCCTGGCTGTCGGCGGCCTCCTTCCAGGAGACCACCCGCGTGCTCACGGACGCCGCGATCAACAAGCGCTCCGACAAGCTGATCGGCCTGAAGGAGAACGTGATCATCGGCAAGCTGATCCCGGCCGGCACGGGTATTTCCCGCTACCGCAACATCCAGGTCAAGCCGACCGAGGCGGCACGCTCCGCGGCCTACTCGATCCCGACGTTCGGCGACTCCATCTACGGCGACGAGGGCTACGGCGAATTCACCGGCGCCTCCGTCCCGATGGACGAGTTCGGCTTCGAGGAGCTGTAACACCAGGCCCAGCATTCTGGCTTAGCTAGGTCTGCGTGAAAAACGCCCGGCTTCCCCGCGAAAGGGGAGGCCGGGCGTTTTGCCTTTCGACGCCCCGTCCTACCGCACGCGGGCGCCGCGGGCCGCGCGGATGATGCCCACGCCGCCCATCAGGGCGAAGCCGCGGACGCGGACCACGGGAGCGTCCGCAGGAAGATCCGCGACGGAGACAGTGCAGGAGGGGTGGTCCTCCTTCCCGAAACCGCCCATGATGCCGATGCCGTCGTCTATCACGCGGACGTCTTCGGGCACGATGATGTCGATCCCGCCCATGATCGCCACGGCGTTGATCGTGGTTTCACGGGATGCGAGCCGGGCTTCGCGCAGGTCGAGTGCGTTGCCGCCCATGAGCGTGAGGGAGGTGTGCATCGGCGCCACGAGCCACTGGCCGGTGCGTTCGGACCCGCCCATGACTGAAAGCGTGAATGCGGAGCCGCCGGATTCACCGGTGACCAACGTGTGGGATGGGGCAACTTCCCGGTCCGGGCGTTTGACGGGGGAGAGGTCCTCCACTAACGCGGGAAGTTCGTCGGCGTAGGTGGCGGCGTAGAGGGCGCGGGAGCGTTCGTCGAACTCGGACATGGAGATCTGCCCGTCGGCAAAGGCGTCTTGGAGGTGTTTAGCGGCGGTGTCGCGCTCTGCGTCGGAGGCGCGTTTGCGGGGCGGGTTGGGGTTGTCCATGCCTTAGACAGTAGTCGCCGAAGGTGGCGTCGGCAGGCGAAAGGCGCGCAGAAGTGCACGTATTCTGCTTAGATTCGACGTGTGAGCGAAAAGTCGGCGAAGCACCAGCCCGTGCGGGGGTTGGCGAAGTCGGTCGCGGCGGACATCGGGACGAGGACGAACGCGACCGTCGCGGGCTTGCTTGCGCTCGCCGGCGTGACAGGGCTGGCCGGCGGGTTCGAGGAGGCGGCGCCCGAGCAAGTCGTCACCGCCACCGAGACGGCGGAGCCGCAGGAGCTGGACGTTTCGCCGTTGACCGTCCAGGTGCAACGCACCTACGTCCTCGACGGCGCGCGGGTGGTGCACATGCGGCTGACCAACACCGCTGAGCGGCCCATCTACGCGGTGCAGTGGCACCAGGCGTTTGATCTGGAGGATTCAGCGTCGGAGGAGCAGCCGAAGTTCCAAAAGATCGACGCGCGCCTCACCAGCGACGAGGACTTCGAGAGCGTCCCGCTGCCGGACAACCAGCTGCTAAACCCCGGCGTGCCGCAGGACATCGCCCTCGTGTTCAGCGGCGAAGACGCCGGCGACACGCTGGTGGTGTGGTCGATGGAGTACCGCAAGTCCTTCCTGGACGGCGACAAAACCTGGTTTGCCAAAGAGCGCGTGGCGGAGGTGGAGCTGCGATGAATATCCGCAGGGTGTGGACCACAGCTGCGGCACTCGCGTTGCTTGTGCTGGGCATGCAGCTTCGCGACGTGCTGCCCAACGCCGCCGACCGCGCCGCCGCAAGCTTCGACTACGCCAACTCGGCCCCGATCATCGGCGACGTGGAGGACGTGCAGGTCACCGTGGCGGAGACCTTCAACGGCACAGTTTCCAACGCCAGGTGGGTGGTGGTGGACTACCAGTTCACCCAGGACCAGGAGGTGTTGCTTGGCGCGGAGATTGAGGCGGCCGGCGGGAACCTCTACGCGCCGGAGAACACCCCGGGCAACGCGTGCGAGCTGACCTACCCGGGGTTGCGCAGCCCCTGCACGCTGGTGTTTGAGATGCCGGAGGAGGAGGCCGCAGGCGCCACGCTGTATTTCTACGTGGGCAACCGGATGGGCCCGCGCGTGGTGGTGCAGCTGCCGGAGGCGCGGCGGCAACCTGAGGTGACCCGTGAGGCGGTGTGGCTGTGAGGAAGCTCTGGTGGGCAAGCGCGCCCGTGGCTGCCGGTCTGATGCTCGCGGCGTCGTCCCAGCCGTACTTCAGCCTGGTCAGGCCGTGGACGTGGTCCCAGGAGCAGGTGATCGCCGCGGGCGCTGCGGGCAGCTTCGACCTGCCGGTCGCGGATTTCGACGGCGCACGGCACCAAGCGGACGTCGAGGTGCTCGGCTTCCAGGCAGTGGAGGACGAAAGCCAGATCGGCCTGCACTCCCCGGAGGGATTCACCATCTGGGCGGTGTTGACGCAGTGGCACGCGCCGGCGGAGTCGGTGCTGGAGAACTGCCGCATGTGGGTGACCGGCTCGGACGGCAAGGAGTACCTGCGCAAGGACGGCCTGTTTGGCACGCCCATCGACGACTTCAGCGCCCTGCACGCCTGCACCCCGCCGGGGGAGGCCGGCCCCGTGGTCCGGGTGGACGAGATCGGTTCCACAGGGCAGCACCTCGAGCCGGGGGATCCGCGGCCGGACGAGTGGCGCAAGGTCACCCCGCTGGCGCTGCCGGACGGCGTGCAACCGGTCAAGCTGCATATCGGGTGGGACTTTCCCCACTACGTCACGGTGGTGCTGCCGGAGCCGAAGGTCTACGTGGATTCCCCTTCTTTCGGCGAGTAGCTGTGCCGCAGGAAGAAGTCCAGGCCTGAGGCGATTAGGCACACCACCACCAGCAGGTACACCGCCCGCGCGACCACCAGCAGGTAGTTGAGAGCCTGTTCCGCGGCCATCTTGCTGTCCACCGGGCCGATGAGGGTGCGCCCGAGCTCGACCACGCCAAGCTCGACGCTGGTGGCCAGCATGAACACGATGCAGAAGATGGTCATGGGCACCAGCCCCGCCCGCGCAAGGGTGCGCAGCCCTTTGAGCGTCGCCTTGATGGGCCCGACCACGGGCTGCAGCGCCTCGTCGACCGCATGTTTGGCCTCGTTGTGGGCGGCGGTTTGCATGCGTTTGCGGATGCTTATCGACGCCCCCTCCGGCGCCTCCTCGACCTTCGCATCTTCCGCCTTCTTGGCGGCGAGCGTGGTGCCGAAGACCACGGCGCCGAGCGTCAGCCAAGCTATCGGGACGGTCACCAACTGGTTCAGAGCCGGTAACTGGTCGGCGAGCCACGCCCATGCGTCGCCAAGCACGCCGGTGTGCTCCGCGACGTCGGTTTTCAGCTCTTCGTAGCGGTGGTGGGCCGGGGCCAGGCTGCGGCGGGAAAGCGCCCAGTCCTGCACGGCGCTGAGCCGGTTGGTCAAAAACACCGACACTGTGGTCATCCACAGCACTTCTAGGTAGGCGGCGAGATAGGTGAATCCGAGGCCCTTCTCCGCCAGGGCGAAGTAGCCGATGATTTTGCGCAGCACTATGGTGGCGGCGATCAGGCCGATCAGGGCGGCGGTGTCGTCGATAAATGCGCGCGTGAAGTCCGCTTCGAAGCCTTGGTTGAAGTACTCGTCGTAGGTGGTGGCGCGGCGGAACGCGGCGAGGTCCTCTTTGAGCAGGCCGTGGGTGGAGTACACCGTGAGGAAGCTGATCAGCATGCCTCCGGCGGAAAGCAGGCGAACGCGGGAAGAACCGTCCTTGCGGTCCGGAAACGTCGCCGCGAGGAACGGCAGCGAGGGGCGCACAAGCCACAGCGAGAAGATGATGGACAGCATCACCATCAGCGGCGCCAGCGGCATGACAAGGCTGGCGGCGAGGCTGCTGAATGTGGAGAGCCACACCGCCAGCCAAATCACGGCCTGGCGCCCGGCAAGGCCGAGGCATACCACTGTGACCAGCTGCGACAGGTGGCGAAACAGCAGACCCGCCGCGCGTGCCGGAATCACCGCGGACTCAACAGCAACGTCGCGCAGCGACTGGGAGACACCCGTCCAAGGAGCCATGGCAGCAGTGTAACCGGGCGACCGCGGACACGCAGTTTGCTTTGCGACGTTCCTTCGGTGTACCTTTAGCGAGGTTTCGCCCGTATCTTGCGGCGCGAAGTACTCGAACTCCATGCGACTCGTTCACACGGTAGTTCATGCAATCGGCAGGGCCCCGAAGAAGAGCCCCCATTTTTGCATGTATGGCCGGGTGTGGGCGGGACGCGCTAACAGAAAGAGCGTGAATGCCTACTATTCAGCAGCTGGTCCGCAAGGGCCGCCACGATAAGTCCACCAAGGTGGCGACCGCTGCGCTGAAGGGTTCCCCGCAGCGCCGCGGCGTGTGCACCCGCGTGTACACCACCACTCCGAAGAAGCCGAACTCTGCTCTGCGTAAGGTCGCCCGTGTGCGCCTGACCTCCGGCATCGAGGTTTCCGCATACATCCCGGGCGAGGGCCACAACCTGCAGGAGCACTCCATGGTGCTCGTGCGTGGCGGTCGTGTGAAGGACCTGCCGGGTGTGCGCTACAAGATCGTCCGCGGCGCTCTGGATACCCAGGGTGTGAAGGACCGCAAGCAGGCTCGCTCCCGTTACGGCGCGAAGAAGGGGCAGTAAACAATGCGTAAGCAGCAAGCACCGAAGCGTCCCGTAGTCAAGGATCCGGTTTACAACTCCGAGCTGGTCACCATGCTGGTGAACAAGATCCTGCAGGACGGCAAGAAGTCCACCGCAGAGCGCATCGTTTACGGCGCGCTCGAGCAGTGCCGTGAGAAGACCGGCACCGACCCGGTTGGCACCCTGGAGAAGGCCATCGGCAACATCCGCCCGGACCTCGAGGTTCGCTCCCGCCGTGTCGGTGGCGCGACCTACCAGGTCCCGGTCGACGTCAAGCCGGCCCGCTCCACCACCCTCGCACTGCGTTGGCTGGTCACCTTCACCCGTCAGCGCCGCGAGAACTCCATGATGGAGCGCCTCGCCAACGAGATCCTGGATGCTTCCAACGGTCTCGGCGCCTCCGTGAAGCGCCGCGAGGACACCCACAAGATGGCCGAGGCCAACCGCGCCTTCGCCCACTACCGCTGGTAGTCGCTGGAGCAAGGCGAAGCATGGAAACCCGGAAACTGCATACCCGCTTCCTAGGGAAGCGAGCTGGTGCGTTTCCGGGTTTTTCCAGCTGAGTCGGACCTCACGCTGCCACTTCCGCGATGTAGTGGCAGAATTGACAAAGGACAACTGACCGACATAGGCGCCGACAGGCGTCGACGACTTCAAAGTTGGGGTATTTAACGTGGCACAAGAAGTGCTTAAGGACCTGAACAAGGTCCGCAACATCGGCATCATGGCCCACATTGACGCCGGTAAGACCACCACGACCGAGCGCATCCTCTTCTACACGGGCATCAACCGCAAGGTTGGCGAGACCCACGATGGCGGCGCCACCACTGACTGGATGGAGCAGGAGAAGGAGCGCGGCATCACCATTACCTCCGCTGCCGTGACCTGTTTCTGGAACAACAACCAGATCAACATCATCGACACCCCGGGTCACGTGGACTTCACCGTCGAGGTGGAGCGCTCCCTGCGCGTGCTGGACGGCGCTGTTGCAGTGTTCGACGGCAAGGAGGGCGTGGAGCCGCAGTCCGAGCAGGTGTGGCGTCAGGCCGCGAAGTACGACGTTCCGCGTATCTGCTTTGTCAACAAGATGGACAAGCTGGGCGCTGACTTCTACTACACCGTCGGTACCATCGTCGACCGCCTCGGTGCGAAGCCGTTGGTCATGCAGCTTCCGATCGGCGCTGAGGACGACTTCGACGGCGTCGTCGACCTCATCGACATGAAGGCCCTGCTGTGGCCGGGCAAGGTCGAGACCGGCACCCCGCCGCAGATCCAGGAGATCCCGGAGGATCTCAAGGACAAGGCTGAGGAGTACCGCGAGAAGCTGCTCGAGACCGTCGCAGAGTCCGACGAGGAGCTCATGGAGAAGTACTTCGGCGGCGAGGAGCTGACGAAGGAAGAGATCCAGGCAGCCATCCGCAAGATGACCATTGCTTCCGAGGTCTACCCGGTGTTCTGCGGTACCGCATACCGCAACAAGGGCATCGAGCCGATTCTCGACGCTGTTGTCTCCTACCTGCCGAGCCCGATTGACATCGGCGAGGTGCACGGCACCTCCGTCGACGGTGAAGAGGACCTGACCCGCAAGCCGTCTGTCGAGGAGCCGTTCTCCGCTCTGGCGTTCAAGATCGCCGTCCACCCGTTCTTCGGCAAGCTCACCTACGTGCGCGTCTACTCCGGCCAGGCAATCCCGGGCGAGCAGATGCTCAACTCCACGAAGTCCAAGAAGGAGCGCGTGGGCAAGCTCTTCCAGATGCACGCGAACAAGGAGAACCCGGTCGAGCACGCCGACGCCGGCAACATCTACGCGTTCATCGGTCTGAAGGAAACCACCACGGGCGACACCCTGTGCAACCCGGACCACCCGATCATCCTCGAGTCCATGGACTACCCGGATCCGGTGATCCAGGTGGCTATTGAGCCGAAGACCAAGGCTGACCAGGAGAAGCTGGGCACCGCTATTCAGAAGCTTGCCGAGGAGGACCCGACCTTCACCGTCCAGCTGGACGAGGAGACCGGCCAGACCGTCATCGGCGGCATGGGCGAGCTGCACCTCGACGTGATGGTGGACCGCATGAAGCGCGAGTTCAAGGTCGAGGCGAACATCGGTTCCCCGCAGGTTGCGTACCGCGAGACCATCCGCAAGAAGGTCGAGTCCCTGGATTACACCCACAAGAAGCAGACCGGTGGTTCCGGCCAGTTCGCAAAGGTCATCGTCACCATCGAGCCGTACTCCCCGGACCAGGAGGAGCTGGAAGAGGGCGAGTCCGCTACCTACAAGTTCGAGAACGCCGTCACCGGTGGCCGCGTGCCGAAGGAGTACATCCCGTCCGTGGACGCTGGTATCCAGGACGCGATGCAGTACGGCTTCCTCGCCGGCTTCCCGCTGGTGAACATCAAGGCCACCCTCGAGGACGGCGCGTACCACGACGTCGACTCCTCGGAGATGGCGTTCAAGCTCGCTGGTTCCCAGGTGCTGAAGGAAGCTGTCGCGAAGGCGAAGCCGGTCCTGCTCGAGCCGGTCATGGCCGTTGAGGTTGTGACCCCGGAGGAGTACATGGGCACCGTCAACGGTGACATCAGCTCCCGCCGCGGCCAGGTCTTCGCTATGGAGGACCGCTCCGGCGCGAAGGTCGTCAAGGCGAAGGTGCCGCTGTCCGAGATGTTCGGATACATCGGCGACCTGCGTTCCTCCACCGCCGGCCGCGCGAACTTCACCATGGTGTTCGACTCCTACGCTGAGGTTCCGCAGTCCGTCGCTCAGGAGATCATCGACGAGCGCAACGGCAACAAGTAGTTGCCGCCCGCCCCTCCTCACGGGTCCGCACCGCGTGCCAGCGGTGCGGCGCGGATTCCGCGGAGGCGGGGTGAGAGGGCAGCGGCCGCGCTGAGGAACCGCCCACTAACCGGGCGGTGTCTGAGCCGGCCGTTACCCTCTAGGTCGATCCGGGGGAAACGGCAAGGCCGGTTTGAAAAACGGCCGCTGGAAACCTAGGATCTTGTAACTGGCACATTGTGAAATGGCTCCCGTATCCGTGCCCTACGCTGGGCGCGGGCCGGGGCGTATGTAAACCACGTGGCTGCGAAGGTCGTAGTCACCATGAAGTCCAGGAGGACAACAGTGGCAAAGGAAAAGTTCGAGCGCACTAAGCCGCACGTGAACATCGGCACCATCGGTCACGTCGACCACGGCAAGACCACCACCACCGCCGCTATCACCAAGGTGCTGGCAGATGCTTACCCGGAGGAGAACAAGGCCTTCGCCTTCGACGCAATCGATAAGGCTCCGGAGGAGCGCGAGCGCGGCATCACCATCAACATCTCCCACGTGGAGTACAACACCCCGAAGCGCCACTACGCTCACGTGGACGCCCCGGGCCACGCCGACTACATCAAGAACATGATTACCGGCGCTGCTCAGATGGACGGCGCAATCCTCGTGGTTGCTGCTACCGACGGCCCGATGCCGCAGACCCGCGAGCACGTGCTGCTCGCTCGCCAGGTCGGCGTTCCGTACATCCTCGTCGCTCTGAACAAGTGCGACATGGTCGACGATGAGGAAATCATCGAGCTCGTCGAGATGGAGGTCCGCGAGCTGCTGGCCGAGCAGGAGTACGACGAAGATGCTCCGATCGTCCACATCTCCGCTCTGAAGGCTCTCGAGGGCGACGAGAAGTGGGTTCAGTCCGTCATCGACCTCATGCAGGCTTGCGACGACTCCATCCCGGATCCGGAGCGCGAGACCGACAAGCCGTTCCTGATGCCGATCGAGGACATCTTCACCATTTCCGGCCGCGGCACCGTGGTTACCGGTCGTGTGGAGCGTGGCGTGCTCAACCTCAACGACGAGGTCGAGATCATCGGTATCCGCGAGAAGTCCCAGAAGACCACCGTCACCTCCATCGAGATGTTCAACAAGCTTCTTGACACCGCTGAGGCTGGCGACAACGCAGCTCTGCTGCTCCGTGGCCTGAAGCGCGAGGACGTCGAGCGTGGCCAGGTTGTCATCCACCCGGGCGCTTACACCCCGCACTCCAAGTTCGAGGGTTCCGTCTACGTCCTGTCCAAGGACGAGGGCGGCCGCCACACCCCGTTCTTCGACAACTACCGTCCGCAGTTCTACTTCCGCACCACCGACGTCACCGGCGTTGTGAAGCTGCCGGAGGGCACCGAGATGGTCATGCCGGGCGACAACGTCGAGATGTCCGTCGAGCTGATCCAGTCGGTCGCTATGGACGAGGGCCTGCGCTTCGCTATCCGCGAGGGCTCCCGCACCGTCGGTGCTGGCCGCGTCACCAAGATCCTGGACTAATTCCAGAACTGGTGTAACCAGCTGACGTAGAAGCCGTCTTCCCCGCCGGGGAAGGCGGCTTTTCGCATGCGCTAGGCTCTCATGCGTGCACGACCCCACCCGAATCCCACGCCTGACCCAGGCGCTGCAGCGTGCCTGGGAGGGCCAGCCGGACCTGAACTTCGCCCAGCTCATCGGCGTGCTGCAAAACCGCGGCCTAGGGTGGGGCACAACCGACGACGAGACCATGGAGCTCTTTGCGGCGATGGAGCGCGAGCATCCTTCGCTTATCGACGCCACCGCCGGCCCCCACACCATCACCACCCTCAACCCGCCGCACCTGGTGACCATCACGGGCGGCTATGTGGTGGTGCGCAGCGGCATTGATCCTGAACGTATGCCATCTGTGTGGCGGATGGGCGGGATGCGCAAGACCGGCCCCGGTCTTCCGTTGGTCGTCTCTGACGAGGAGGGCGTTGAGCACCGCCTGGGGATAGTGTCGTTGGTGGAGCGGATTGCGGGGGAAGCGGAGGCGTCGATAAGCATCGCGCAATCGGCGGTGGGCAGTAGGCGCTGGCTGGTCCAATTCAGCGACGGCGCGCGAGCCGTGGTGGGGCAGCGCATCCGCCTCTGGCGGGTAGACGGGCGGGCAGTGGACACCAAACGTATCGCCTGGAGCGAGATTCTGCGCTGCGAACCTGGTGCGGAGATGGAAATAGCCCCAGCGGGCGGCGGGATGCCGGTCTCGCTGGGGCTGGTGCAGCTCGTGCTGGAGTTGGAACGCTAGGCGGTAATCCGATCCAGCTGGAGCTTCCACACCGAGTCAATGTCCATGGTGTGATTAGCCATGCGGAAGTCCTGATCCGCGGCCTCGATGATGCGCACGGCATCATCGAGCGGGTACTCCGGGTTGGCAAAGACGGTGAACGTCGCGGTCGGACGCTGGCCCACCATCGCCACCTTGCTGGACGCGCGGCGGATCTCGTTGGCGTCCTCCAGGGAGGAGCACGCTGCCTCGGCAACCCGCTGGACGTTGATGACAGTCTCGCCGCGCTCCGGATCCGCAGGCAGGATGCCACGGTTCGAAAACGCGCGGGACCGGATGTTCGCCAGCAGGATCCACAGGCCCAGGATTGCCGCCACGACAGCGCCGATGATCAGCGCGGTGACGTAGTGGTCCTGGTAAGCCAGGTCGATCAGGCGGGTGCGGTCGAGGTAGTCGGCCGCGTCGACGAGGTAGGGGATCTGCCAGTACTCGGCGACCGGGAAAAGGCCAGCGGCGATCAACAGCAAACTGAGCAGGAAGAGCACTAGTCGGTTGAAGAAGCTGAGTGTCTTCGTCATCGCGTCACCTCCGGGGTCGTCGTGGTGGCGGGCGCGGACTCCGTAGTGGTCTGAGGCGCGCCTGAACGCTGGGCAGTCGATTGCTGCGTAGCAGGGCTGGGCAGCAACTTCACCGACACAGCCGGCGGGGTTTGCAGGGCATGGAACTCACCGTTCAAGGATTGGGTGATGCGCTCCTGCATGGCGGCGCCGGATCCGTCGTCGACTACTTGCACCTTCACATTCTTGCGGTTCGCCTTCGTGCTCACCTGTTCACCGCCGAGGTCCCCGCGGGTGGTGAACGTGGCCTTGCGGGCGATGTCCACCGGGCGGGTCCAAATGGAGGCGGGGGAGTTCACCCGCACGTAGCCGTGCGGGCGCGGCTTGAACGTGAAGAACAACAGGATCAGGCCGAGCAGCACGAGAATGATGCCCACGACAACTGCCGTCACATCGGCCTCAAAGGAACCGAGGAAGTCCCAGGTGCGGCCCAGCCAGGAGTCCGACGGGGCCTCGTCGCCGTAGAAGTGGTACCACAGGTCGCGCGCCGCGACGCCAGCCAGCGCGAGCAGCAGCAGGCTAATCAGCACCGCGAACCAGCGCGAGGCCGGGTTGCCCAGCGGCTCGTCGCCCGGGTGCGGGCCCACTGCTTGAGCTGGGGGTGCGGTGTTAGCGGGAGCGGTCATAGTACTTCACCACCGGTTCAATCGTGATCTGCTTAAGCGGCTTCGGCGCGGGCGCCGTGGGTACCACTACCGGCTGTGGCGCAGGTGCGGAGGAAATCGGGGCGCGCGCCACCGGCTCCACCACGATGGGCTTGAGCGGCGGGCGGTTGACCGTGATCTCCTTCAGCGGAGCGCGGCGCGGCAGCGGCACCTCGCGGGGCTGGGCGAAACGCTGGACGTCCACAGGCTTGAGCGCCTGCAGTGGGGGCAGCTGCGGATGGCGGGCGACAAGCTCGTTCGCCTGCGGCGACCACGGCTGCACCGGTTCCGGCGGGAACGGGACCCGCGCCTCCGTCGGAGAGGTGTGGATGGCAGCGAGGCGCTGCGGCTCCGGCACCTCGGGGGAGAACGTGCGCACTGGCTCCGGGGTCTCCGGAGTAAACGTGCGCACCGGCTCCGGCTGATCCGGGTGCTCCACCTCGATCGGGGCGGGGACGACCACATCCCGCATGTCTTCGACGAGCGAGCGCGCCTCGATCGGCATGAGCTGCTCGAGCGGCTTGGTCACGGGGTGCTCCACGCGGGTCGGGGAGACCTCGATGGGGGTCGGGATCACGAAGGCTTCGTGCTCCGCCACCTGGTCCCAGGTCACGCGGCCGGTGTCGGGGAGGGTTTCCACATTGGCCACTGTGACCTTCACGCGCGAGACGTCCAGGCCCACCAACGTGCGGATGTGCGCGATGATGGTTGCGCGCACAGCGTCGGTGATGGCAGCTACCGGGGCGGGGTAGGAGGTGGCAATCTCGGTGTCCACCGCCACTGTGCCCGTCGCCTGGTCCAGCCGGGCGTGGATGCGCGGGAAGCTGCGTCCCGCGAGCCCGGCCAGCTTTGCGTCGATGGTCCGGCATCCCGGCACCGCCGCAGCTGCCACCTCAGCGACGCGCTCGATGGTGCGCTCACTGACGTGGTAGAAAGAATTATCCATTAGCTTCGGCCTCTGCCGGTGCCGTTACTCAGGGCCGCGGACAGGTCCAGACGGCCGTCGAGCTGGGCCCCGACAACCCCGCCGATGATGGTGAACAGCAGCAGCCAGAGCAGGCCCGGCCAGCCGCCGAAGGTGACAAAGAAGGCGACAACGATACCGATCACGATGCCGGTCAGCGCCTTGTTAGCAAAAAGATTCATAATAAAACCACGTTTCGGGTTATGAGGTTGGGGCGGGCAGCGCAGTGGCGGAAGCCGCTACTGCGCGTCGCCTGCGACAACGTCCACGAACTCCGCGTCGGATGCGCCGAGCACTGCAGTGCGGACATCCTCGGCTACGTCCTGCACCTTCCGGCCGGAGGCGACGTCGAAGACGAAGTGGACTTCAAATCCGGTTCGGCCGTCCCGCGAGATGGCCTTCAGGCCTTCAATGCGGGTGTTGGGCAGGTAGGTCGCAATCTCGCCGACGCGGCCGCCGTGCAATGCGGCGACCCCGTCGACAGCGACGGCGGCATCGCGGACGCCCTCCGCAACCTCGCGGCTAACGGGGGTGTACGCCATGGCTTACTGGTTGATCGGCTGGTTGACAGCCTGGTAGTTCGCGTTGGTGTCCTCGAGCTGCTCGGCGCCCTCCTGCTCCGGCAGGTGCACGTCGTGCACGGTGACGTCCACGCGGTCCACGATCAGGCCGGTCATGCGGGTGATGGCGACGGTGACGTTCTCGCGGATAGCGTTAGCCAGCTCGTGGATGGCCACGCCGTACTCGGCGATGATGGCGACGGCGACGGAAGCGTGGCCGTCCTCGACCGCCACGTTGACGCCCTGCTGGACGTTGGTGGAGGAGGTCAGGGACTCGCGCACAGCGCCCCACATGCGGGCAGCGCCGCCGCCCAGGTTGTTGACGCCGGAGACCTCACGGGCAGCGATGCCTGCGATCTTGCCCACAACGTTGTCGTCGATGACGGTGGAGCCGTGCTCGGTCTCCAGGTTCTCGTTGCGCGGGCGGACCTGCTCCGGCTCCACTGCGGTGGAGGAGGACGCCGGGGTGTTAGCGCCGGTGGTCTTTGCGGTGTTTGCAGAGGTCTCGTTAACGTTCTTGTCGGCCATGACGGTCCTTTCAATCTGTAAATACTGTGCATCCGTGACCTCCGGATGTGAGGCGCACGGTCTGGAAATAAAGGGTACACAGATCTAATCGCTCGGGCTGGGGTGAGGAGAAGGTGATACCAAGTTGCAATATTTGTGGGCTCGCCGGAGGTTCGTCGTGAAGCGGGGCTTGTGCTTCCTGCAACCTTGTGTTTTAATACCCAGGTTGCCTTGACATGGGCCGGGTGAAACCGGCCGGTGGCCAGGCAAACATGACACCTTCCAACCGGAAGAAACCGGAGAAGGGCCATGGCAAATTCACAGCGGCAGTACGCAAGGGTCACGCGCCCTTCCGAGTCTGACACCCAGGCATGTGCTTATAGACGGGCACGCCTTGGCGGAAGCACTGAAACAGCATGAATTTGCTCGGTCACCTTCCGGACGTGTCATGGCAGTCAGAAACGACACTGGCGTTGAGCCAAGGGCCCAGCCCGGACAACGTTATAGAGAAACTAGAAGCTACAAACCCCACCGCTTCGCCCGTTTCTCACTCCGTTCGAAATGAGCGGGAGAGAATAAGGACGAACGTGGGGATGCGAGGAAGAGGTAAGCGTGGCGGGACAGAAGATCCGCATCAGGCTCAAGGCTTACGACCACGAGGCGATCGACGCATCCGCGAAGAAGATCGTCGAGACGGTCACCCGCACGGGTGCCCGCGTCGTGGGCCCGGTGCCGTTGCCCACCCAGAAGAACGTGTACGCCGTTATTCGTTCTCCCCACAAGTACAAGGATTCTCGCGAGCACTTCGAGATGCGCACTCACAAGCGCCTCATCGACATTCTCGACCCGACGCCCAAGACGGTGGACGCGCTCATGCGCATCGACCTGCCGGCAAGCGTCGACGTGAACATCCAGTAGAGCAATCCCCAACGTAAGTAGTGGAGAACTAACAACATGTCTGAGAACCAGATCAAGGGCATTCTGGGCAAGAAGCTCGGCATGACCCAGATCTTCGACGAGGACAACCGTGTTATCCCGGTTACCGTCGTCGAAGCTGGGCCGTGCGTGGTCACCCAGATCCGTACCCCTGAGACCGATGGCTACTCCGCCATCCAGATCGCCTACGGCGACATCGATCCCCGTAAGGCAAAGAAGCCACAGGCCGGCCACTTCAAGAAGGCCGGCGTGAACCCGCGCCGTTTCGTCGCCGAGATCCGCATGGAGGACACCTCGGGCTACGAGCTCGGCCAGGAATTCAACGCAACCATCTTCGAGGGCGACACCTACGTGGACGTCGCCGGCACCACCAAGGGCCACGGCTACGCCGGCGCCATGAAGCGCCACGGCTTCGCCGGCCAGGGTGCCGCACACGGTAACCAGGCTGCGCACCGCCGCGTGGGCTCCATCGGCGCCTGCGCAACCCCGGGCCGCGTGTTCAAGGGCACGCGCATGGCAGGCCGCATGGGCGGTAACCGCGTTACCACCCAGAACCTGAAGATCCAACGCATCGACGGCGACAACAACCTCATCCTGATCAAGGGCGCCATCCCGGGCGCAAAGGGTTCCGTTGTCACCGTCAAGACCGCAGTGAAGGGCGGTGCTCACGCATGACGAACCTGACGCTTGACGTCCACACCGCTGACGGAGCCACCAAGGGCTCTGTCGATCTCCCGGCCGAGTTCTTCGACCGCGAGGCTTCCGTGGCGCTGATGCACCAGGTTGTGAACGCACAGCTTGCTGCAGCTCGCCAGGGCACCCACGCGACGAAGACCCGCGGCATGGTTTCCGGCGGCGGCAAGAAGCCGTTCCGCCAGAAAGGCACCGGTCGCGCACGCCAGGGTTCCACCCGTGCGCCGCACTTCACCGGCGGTGGCACCGTGCACGGTCCGCAGCCGCGTTCCTACGCGCAGCGCACCCCGAAGAAGATGATCAAGGCTGCCCTCGCAGGCGCTTTGACCAACCGCGCACAGAACGAGCGCATCCACATCGTGGAGGACCTGGTTCCGGGCCAGACCCCGTCGACCAAGTCCGCCCGCGCTTTCATCGAGCGCCTCACGGACCGCAAGTCGGTTCTGCTGGTGATCGGCCGTGATGACGTGAACTCCCGCCTTTCCGCAAGGAATCTGCCGGGCGTCCACATCATTGAGCCGACCCAGCTGAACGCATACGACGTACTCAACGCTGACGATGTCGTGTTCTCGGTCGAGGCGCTGCACACCTTCGTCAACCGCGGCAAGGAGCTCGCTACCGCCGCTGCGGAGGAGGAGAAGTAAATGGCTAAGATCGCGAACCCGCGCGACATCATCATCGCGCCCGTGCTCTCCGAGAAGAGCTACGGCCTGATGGAGCAGAACACCTACACGTTCTTCGTCGCTCCGTCGGCCAACAAGACCCAGATCAAGATTGCCGTGGAGCAGATCTTCGGCGTCGACGTCGCATCGGTGAACACCGCTAACCGCGAGGGCAAGCGCAAGCGCTCCCGCACCGGCTACGGCCAGCGCAAGGACACCAAGCGCGCCTACGTCACGCTCCGCGAGGGCAGCGACTCCATCGACATCTTCGGAGGTGCGACGGCCTAACGGCTATCGCACAGCGAAGAGGACGATAGAAAAGGAACCATTATGGCTATTCGCAAGTACAAGCCGACAACTCCGGGTCGCCGTGCCAGCTCCGTTTCCGCGTTCGAGGAGATCACTCGCTCGACCCCGGAAAAGTCGCTGCTGCGCCCGCTCCCGAAGAAGGGTGGCCGTAACTCTCACGGCCACATCACCACCCGTCACCGCGGCGGCGGCCACAAGCGCCGTTACCGCGTGATCGACTTCCGCCGCTCCGACAAGGACGGCGTGCTGGCAAAGGTCGCTCACATCGAGTACGACCCGAACCGCACCGCAAACATTGCGCTGCTGCACTACTACGACGGCGAGAAGCGCTACATCATCGCGCCGAAGGGCCTGACCCAGGGCACCGTCGTCGAGGCTGGTCCGAACGCCGACATCAAGGTCGGCAACAACCTGCCGCTGCGCAACATCCCGACCGGTACGACCATCCACGCTGTGGAGCTCAAGCCGGGTGCTGGTGCCAAGCTCGCCCGCTCCGCCGGTGCGTCCATCCAGCTGCTGGGTAAGGAAGGCAACTACGCAGTCCTGCGTATGCCGTCTTCCGAGATCCGTCGCGTGGACATCCGCTGCCGCGCCACCATCGGTGAGGTCGGCAACGCCGACCAGATCAACATCCGCTGGGGCAAGGCCGGCCGCATGCGCTGGAAGGGCTGGCGCCCGACCGTGCGTGGTGTGGTCATGAACCCGGTCGACCACCCGCACGGTGGTGGCGAGGGCAAGACCTCGGGTGGCCGCCACCCGGTGTCGCCGTGGGGCCAGAAGGAAGGCCGCACCCGCAACCCGAACCGTTATTCCAACAACATGATCGTGCGGCGCCGCCGCTCGAAGAAGCGCTAAGAGGAGGTAAACAGACATGCCACGTAGCCTGAAGAAAGGCCCGTTCGTCGACGAGCACCTCCTCAACAAGGTGGACGCTCAGAACGAGGCTGGCACCAAGCAGGTCATCAAGACCTGGTCGCGCCGTTCGACCATTCTCCCCGATTTCATCGGTCACACCTTCGCCGTCCACGACGGCCGCAAGCACGTGCCGGTGTTCGTCGACGAGTCCATGGTCGGCCACAAGCTCGGCGAGTTTGCACCGACCAAGACCTTCAAGGGTCACGTCAAGGAACAGAAGGGACGTCGATAAGCAATGGCTGACACCATCACCACTGCATCCGCGACGGCCAAGTTTGTCCGCGTCTCGCCGATGAAGGCCCGCCGCGTGCTGGCACTCGTCCGCGGCAAGGACGTTGCCGAGGCCCTCGCGATCCTGAAGTACGCACCGCAGGGTGCTGCCAAGGACGTTGCGAAGGTTGTCGCCTCCGCAGCGGCCAACGCTGAGAACAACTTCGGCCTGGACCCGCGCACGCTCGTCATCTCCGAGTGCTACGCAAACGAGGGCCCGACCATGCGCCGCTACCAGCCGCGCGCCCAGGGCCGCGCCTTCCAGATCCGGAAGCGCACCTCCCACATCACCGTTGTTGTCGAGTCCAAGGAAGGGGCCAAGTAATGGGCCAGAAGATTCACCCGCACGGCCTGCGCCTGGGTATCACTTCCGACTGGAAGTCCCACTGGTACGCCGACAAGAACTACGCTGACTACGTTGCGGAGGACATCAAGGTCCGCGAGTACCTCGAGAAGAACCTCGAGCGCGCCGGCATCTCCGACATCGTCATCGAGCGCACCCGCGACCGCGTGCGTGTGGACATCCACACCGCTCGTCCGGGCATCGTCATCGGCCGCCGCGGCGCAGAGGCTGACCGCATCCGCCGCGAGCTGGAGAAGCTCACCGGCAAGATGGTCGCGCTGAACATCATCGAGGTCAAGAACATCGATGCCGACGCAACCCTGGTTGCACAGTCCATCGCTGAGCAGCTGGTCAACCGTGTCGCGTTCCGTCGCGCCATGCGTAAGGCCATCCAGTCCGCGATGCGCAACCCGCAGGTCAAGGGCATCAAGGTTATGACGTCCGGCCGTCTCGGCGGCGCGGAAATGTCCCGTGTCGAGCGCTACCACGAGGGTCGCGTTCCGCTGCACACCCTGCGTGCAGAGATCGATTACGGCACGGCAGAAGCACACACCACCTTTGGCGTCATCGGCGTCAAGGTGTGGATCTACAAGGGCGACGTCGTGGGCGGTGTCCGCGAGTCCGAGCTCAACGCTCCGAAGAACGAGCGCGGTGGCCGTGGCGACCGTCGCCCGCGCCGCGGCGGCCAGCGTCGCCAGCGTGCAGAGCAGAAGAAGGAGGGCTAATTCATGCTCATCCCTAAGCGCGTGAAGTACCGCCGTCAGCACCGTCCGCACCGCACGGGCGTGTCCAAGGGCGGCAACAAGATCACCTTCGGCGACTACGGCCTGCAGGCGCTCGAGCCGGCGTACATCACCAACCGCCAGATCGAGTCCGCACGTATCGCCATCAACCGCCACGTCAAGCGTGGTGGCAAGGTGTGGATCAACATCTTCCCGGATCGTCCGTTGACCCAGAAGCCGCTCGGCGTGCGTATGGGTTCCGGTAAGGGCCCGGTGGAGAAGTGGGTGGCCAACGTCAAGCCTGGCCGCATTCTTTTCGAAATGTCCTACCCGAACGAGGAGACTGCAATCGAGGCTCTGCGCCGCGCTGGCGCGAAGCTGCCGTGCAAGGTCCGCGTGATTAAGAAGGAGGACCAGTTCTAATGGCAACCGGTACCCCCGCATCTGAGTTCCGCGAGCTCAACGACGATGAGCTGCGCACCCGTCTGACCGAGGCGAAGGAGGAGCTGTTCAACCTGCGCTTCCAGCTCGCGACCGGCCAGCTCACCAACAACCGCCGCATCTCCACCGTGAAGCGCGACATCGCTCGCATCTACACGGTGCTGCGCGAGCGCGAGCTCGGCCTGTCCGTTGTCCCGGAGTCCACGGGAGCTGAGGCATAACCATGAGTGAGGCAAACGTGACTGAGAACACCAAGGTCAAGGCAGTGCAGAAGCGTCGTCGTGGCTACGTTGTGTCCGACAAGATGGACAAGACGATCGTCGTCGAGGTTGAGGACCGCAAGTCCCACGCCCTGTACGGCAAGATCGTGCGTACCACCACCCGCGTGAAGGCACACGACGAGGAGAACACCGCCGGCATCGGCGACCTCGTCCTCATCGAGGAGACGCGTCCGCTGTCCAAGGACAAGCACTTCCGTCTCGTCGACATCATCGAGAAGGCTCGCTAAGAGCACCTAGCTTTTCGACGTCGTACCCGTCCAACCTCGTGTTGGGCGGGTATTTTCGTGTGTTTGACAACTGTTCACCCGGATTTCGGCGCTCATTTACTCGTGTTGAGTAACTTCTTCCAGGCCAAACTCTGTATACGTTTCCTGGGAGAACTCATGCCTATCAAGGGTATTAACCTGCTGTTCCAGTCCAAGCGCTCGTCTTTGACCTGTACCTACAAGTGCGGCAACGCGTGTGCTGGCGATTGCACCAACGAGTCCGACAACCCGTACTTCGGCGACCTGATGTCCCGCCGCGGCGTGCTGAAAGCATTCGGTGCTGGCACCGTGACCCTCGGCGGCGGCGCACTGCTCGCCGCCTGCGGCGTCGACGAGGATGTGGCGGAAACCACCGAATCCGCGACGGCCACCTCCACCAGCACCGAGGTCGCGAAGGCTGAGATCAAGCCGGCTGCTGGCATGCGTTTCGACGGCGTGCAGCCGAACGAGAAGGACGAGGTTGTCGTCCCGGCGGGCTACGACACCTCTGTGCTGATCGCCTGGGGCGACCCGGTGTACGAGGACGCGCCTGAGTTCGACCCGAACAACCAGACCGCCGCAGCTGCAGCCCGCCAGTTCGGCTTCAACAACGACTTCGCCGGCCTGATGGAGCACCCGACCGACAAGAACCGCATGCTCTACGTCTGCTCCCACGAGTACTCCACTGAACCGCAGATGCTGCCGAACTACGATCCGGAGAACCCGACGGACGAGCAGATCAATATCGGCATTGCCAGCCACGGCCACACCGTCCTCGAGGTGTCCAAGGACCCCAAGACCGGTGAGCTCAAGCGCGAGTTCGGCCCGCTGAACCGCCGCATCACTGGCGAGACCGAGTTCAAGATCGTCGGGCCGGCTGCCGGCCACGACCTGCTCAAGACCTCCGCCGATCCGACCGGCACCACGGTCTTCGGCACCTTCAACAACTGCTCCGGCGGTGTGACCCCGTGGGGCACCTTCCTTTCTGGCGAGGAGAACATCGACCAGTACTGGGCCAACGCCGCCGCCGTCACCGGTGAGCGCCCGGCCGCGGACGTGAAGCGCTTCGGCGTGTCCGAGAACGCGTCGCAGCGCAAGTGGGAGCGCCTGCACGACCGCTTCGACCTGGCGAAGGAGCCGAACGAGTTTAACCGCTTCGGCTACCTGGTTGAGATCAACCCGTACGATCCGGAGTCCGTCCCGGTCAAGCACACCGCCCTGGGCCGTTTCAAGCACGAGGCCGGCAACGTCCACGTCACCGAGGACGGCACCGTGGTGTGCTACTCCGGCGACGACGCGCGCTTCGAGTACATCTACAAGTTCGTCTCCTCCAAGAAGGTCAAGGAGGGCGACATCGCCCACAACATGGCAATCCTCGACGAGGGCACCCTCTACGTCGCCAACCTCGAAGGTAACTCCGAGGCCGGCGAGATCACCGGCGACGGCGACCTGCCCAAGGACGGCGACTTTGACGGCACCGGCAAGTGGATCCCGCTGCTGACCGCCCATGCCGACGGCACCGCCGAGTCCCACGTGGACGGCTTCACCGGCGAAGAGGTGGCCATCTACACCCGCCTCGCCGCAGACGAGGTCGGCGCCACGAAGATGGACCGCCCGGAGGACTTCGAGGTCAACCCGGTCAACGGCAAGCTCTACGTCGCGCTGACCAACAACAGCTACCGCGGCGCCACCGGCGAGAACGCCAAGAAGAGCAAGGAAGACGTCACCGAGTACGCGCCGATCCGCGAGAACAAGAACGGCCTGGTCATGGAGATCGAGGACGACTACGCAGGCACCGAGTTCAAGTGGAACCTGCTGCTCGTCTGCGGCGACCCGAACGCCGCGTCGACCTACTTCGGCGGCTTCCCCAAGGAGCAAGTGTCCCCGATTTCCTGCCCGGACAACGTCGCGTTCGACTCCCACGGCAACCTGTGGATCTCCACCGACGGCAACGCGCTCGGCACTAACGACGGCCTGTACGCCGTCGGCCTCGAGGGTGAGAACCGCGGCCAGGTGCTGTGCTTCCTCACCGTGCCGTACGCCGCTGAGACCTGCGGCCCGATCGTCACCGACGAGCTGGTCCTGGTCAACGTCCAGCACCCGGGCGAGGAGGACGATGCCACCTTTGAAAAGCCCGCGTCCCACTGGCCCGACGGTGGCAACTCCGTTCCGCGCCCGGCCGTTGCTCAGGTGTTCCGCACCGACGGCCAGAAGATCGGCATGGAGAAGGCTTAAACGCTAGGTGTCTTTTGCTCGAACCCGCCGCTGTCCACACTCGTGGCCCGTGGCGGGTTTTCCACTTTCTACAGACAACTAAACTGGAGTAAAATTTTTCCCCATGTGTGGAATCGTTGGATACGTAGGCGCCGGCACCGCTGAGCGCGACGCGAAAAATGTCATTGTCGAGGGACTGCGCCGCCTCGAATACCGCGGATACGACTCCGCCGGTGTCGCGGTTGCCAACAACGGCGTCATCGAGTGCCGCAAGAAGGCCGGCAAAGTTGCAGACCTGGAAGCCGAAATCTCGGACAACCCAATTGCGGCTTCCAAGCTCGGCATCGGGCACACCCGCTGGGCAACCCACGGCGGACCGACCGATGCAAACGCCCACCCGCACGTCGTCGGCGACGGCCGCATGGCTGTGGTCCACAACGGCATCATCGAGAACTTTTCGGCGTTGAAGGCGGAGCTCGTCGATAAGGGCTACCGCTTCGTCTCCGAGACCGACACCGAGGTCGCCGGCACCCTGCTGCTGGACATCTACGACAAGGAAGCAGACGGCGACCTCACCCGCGCGATGCAGCTGACCGCGCAGCGCCTCGAAGGCGCCTTCACCCTGCTGGCGATCCACGCAGACCACCCGGACCGCATCGTCGCAGCGCGCTGGAACTCCCCGCTGGTCATCGGCGTCGGCGAGAACGAAAACTTCCTCAGCTCCGACGTCGCCGGCTTCATCGAATTCACCCGCGACGCCGTGGAGATGGACAACGGCCAGATTGTCACCCTGACCGCCGAGGGCTACGAGGTCTGCGACTTCGACGGCAACCCCGCCGAAGCCAAGCCGTTCACCGTTGAATGGGACGTCACCGCCGCGGAAAAGGGCGGCTTCAACTCCTTCATGGAAAAGGAGATCCACGACCAGCCCACCGCCGTCCGCGACACCCTCTACGGACGCTTCGACGAACAGGGCAAGCTCATCCTCGACGAGCTGCGCATCGACGAATCCGTGCTGCGCTCCATCAACAAAATCATCATCGTGGCCTGCGGCACCGCCTCCTACGCGGGCCAGGTGGCGCGCTACGCCATCGAACACTGGTGCCGCATCCCGACGGAGGTGGAGCTCGCCCACGAGTTCCGCTACCGCGACCCGATCGTCAACGAGCGCACCCTCGTGGTCGCCGTGTCCCAGTCTGGCGAAACCATGGACACGCTCATGGCCGTGCGCCACGCCCGCGAGCAGGGCGCGAAGGTGATCGCCATCTGCAACACCGTCGGTTCCTCCATCCCGCGCGAGGCAGACGCGTCGCTGTACACCTACGCCGGTCCGGAGATCGCCGTGGCGTCGACGAAGGCGTTCATCTCCCAGATCGTGGCCGCATACCTGCTCGCCCTGTACCTGGCTCAGGTGCGCGGCAACAAGTACGCCGACGAGATCCGCCAGATCGTGGACGAGCTGCAGGAAATGCCGGACAAGATCCAGCAGGTGCTGGACAACGAAGGCCAGGTCAAGCAGCTGGGCCAGGACATGTCGGACGCGAAGTCCGTGCTGTTCCTAGGCCGCCACGTCGGCTTCCCAGTCGCCCTCGAAGGCGCGCTGAAGCTCAAGGAGGTGGCCTACCTGCACTCCGAGGGCTTCGCCGCCGGCGAGCTCAAGCACGGCCCGATCGCGCTCGTGGAGGAAGGCCAACCGGTGTTCATCATCGTGCCGTCCAAGCGCTCCCGCAATAACCTGCACGCCAAGGTCGTCTCCAACATCCAGGAGGTCCGCGCCCGCGGTGCGGTGACCATCGTGATCGCGGAAGACGGCGACACGGACGTGGAGGCCTACGCCGACCACATCATCCGCATCCCGCAGTCCGCCGGCCTGATGCAGCCGCTGTTGTCCACCATCCCGCTGCAGATCTTCGCCTCCTCCGTGGCGGAGGCCCGCGGCCTGAACGTGGACCAGCCGCGCAACCTGGCTAAGTCCGTGACGGTGGAGTAGGGGACCTTTGCGCTTTTCCGGCGTCGGGCTCGGGCGGTTTCGTCTGGGCCCGGCGCCGTTCTTGTGCCGGTTTCGCGGATCGTCTAGCAGCGCATAGAGGAGTGCTAGACGATCATTTGTTGGGCGCGGCGTTTGCCCAGGTGATGTTGGAAATAGTTGTCGTTAGCAGCGTGATCGTATAGCAGCGGTAGCGAGCCGCTAGACGATCCGGGCCTCAGTGGGATTCGGGAGACCACGCCGCGCCGGGGTGCGCGCGGCGGAACTCCATCATCCGGTGGAAGACCTCAGCTGCGCCTGCTCTTTGGCCCTGCGTCTCGCTGAGCGCGCCACTGCCGTCGGGGAGATCTGTCGGGGCGAACACGCCAGGGCGCAGTACTTGAGCGAGAAAAGAGGGATCGGCAGTTGCAGCGCCGACGTATCGGGCAGCGTGTGCCTGGGTGGCGTCGATACGCGTCCAGTCCACCGCCCAACCTGCAGCGCGCAGCATCTGATCGAAGAAGTACCGCTGTGTGCGGGAGTTGCCGTCGCGGAACGGGTGCACGATTGTGAGCTCGCTCCAGTGATCTGCGACGGTCCGCACCGCAGACTCGATTTCTGACGACGAAGGCGGCAACTTCGCGATGCGGCTCATGACCCGGTCAAGCTCAGTGTCGACGTACTGCGCCCGGCACATGGCCATTCCCATTGCGCCGACCTCCTCGGTGCGGATCTCGCCGGCCCACGGGTAGATGTCTTGCATCAGGTAGTGGTGGGTGCGCAGGAGTGATTCGCGGGTGAACTCGGTGAGGGGAGGGCCGAGCTCGAGCTCACCCAACCGTTGCGTAGCAAGGCTCCCAGCGATGCGTTCTAGCTGCGCGGGATCTGAAATCCCAAACAGGTTATCGGGTGCTTCCCGGCTCTGTCGGGCCACGATGCTTAGGCCACGCCGGCGATACGTCGGCGCAGTTCGTGTGCGCGTGGCGAATCGCCCAGCCCCTCGCGCTCCAAGACAAGCAATACTGCCTCGTCGGCGGAGACCTCGCTACGGAATTGCCGTCTTAGCAGCGCTTCGTCCTCGGCTGATAGGGGTTGCCCCGCCATGACCATGGAGGCGTTCACGGCGGCAACCTTTTGGTCTTCACTGCGCGGGTCGGTCATGGTGCAGCATTTTACCTGTTCAGGAGTAGAAGCGGAACCCTGCGGATCTGCTAGCTCCGCTTTGGACGGCACTAGCAGATCAACTGTCCAAGTTTTTGTTTGTGCAGGTGATGTTGAAAGGCGTTGTCGGTAAGAGCGTGATCTGCTAGTTACCTGGAAGAGGGCGGGGCGGGGAACTAGCAGATCCGCGCGCCGGGGGGTGAGAAGACGGTGCCAGACCGGAACCCCACAGACCCGCGCAGATCCGCGCCTACACCAGCTCGTGCAGATACGGCGTGTCGGCGCCGGTGCGGGAAACGGTGATGGCGGCGGCGCGGGCGGCGAAGTCCAGGATCTCGCGCCACTCGTCCGCGCCCAGCGCCAACAGCGCGGAACGGTCGAGGCCGCGGGCGTCGAACTGGTGCACCAGCGCGGCCATGATGGTGTCGCCGGCGCCGATGGTGTCCGCGACCTCCACGGTGGGGGCCTGCACTTCGCAAACGCCGAACGGTGCACGGACACGGATGCCTTCGCCGCCGAGGGTGGTCACCACGACGGGCACGTGTGAGGTGTCGCCGAGGAATTCGACTTCCTCGTCGGAAAGCTTCAACACCGTGACCGATTCCAAGAGACCGCGCAGGAACAGGCGGTGTTTCTCCGAGGAAAACGCGGGCCGTAGGTTGGGATCCAGGCACACGATCGCGCCGTTGTCGGCGCTGACTCGCGCGGCCTCTGCGTAGCGCAGCGAGCCGGGTTCCAGGGCCAGGGACAACGTGCCGAACACTGCGTAGCCGCTCTCCACCGGCACCGGTTGGGCGAGCCGGTCCGCGGTGCCGTTGACGTAGAAGGTGTAGGAGGCGGAGCCGTCGTCACGCAATGCGGTCACTGCGAGGGTGGTGGGCTCGCTGCCGCTGGGGCATTTCGAGAGGTCGACGCCTTCGTCGATGAGTGATTGCCGCAGCGCCGCGCCATACGCGTCGGAGGAGAGGCGCGATTGGAACGCCACAGGAGAGCCGAAGCGCCCGAGCGCGCGGGCCACGTTGAACGGGCCGCCGCCGAGCGCCGGGGTGAGCGGCGCGAGCGGGCCGGGGGCGGACGGCACGAGGTCGACCAGGGCTTCGCCGTACACGGTGATCATGCGTCATAGAATAAACACATGTCGTACCGGCCGAAACACCACCTCACCGCGCCTCAGGGCAGGCTCAACGACCCGAACGGGATGATGTTGCTCGGCGATGAGCTGCATGTGTTCTACCAGCACGACCCGTCCTTTCCCGCCCAGCCCAAACGCACCGGCTGGGGGCATGCCGTGACCACGTTGGGCTCAGGCGTGTGGCGGCACTTCCCGGACGCGCTCTACCCGGGCGTGTCGTACGACGAGAACGGCTGCTACTCCGGCTCTGGCGTGGTGCACGACGGCCAGATTCGCCTGTTTTACACCGGCAACGTCAAACGCGACGGAAAGCGGCTGACCAGCCAGAACATCGTGGACGTGGACGGCATCGAGGGCCCGATGGGCGGAACCTACCGCCGCCGCGGCACCAATCCCGCGATCGATGGCCCCGCGGACGGCTACACCGCGCACTACCGCGACCCGCACGTCACCCAGGCGCCGGACGGCACGTGGCGGATGGTGCTTGGCGCCCAGCGCGAAAACGGCACCGGCGCCGCTGTGCTCTACACCTCCGACGACCTGGACAGGTGGCAATTCGCCGGCGAGATCGAGTTCGCGGGCCTGAACTACAACGTCGCCTCGGCCTACATGTGGGAGTGCCCGAACCTGCTGCGCATGCGGGATCAGGCCACGGGCGAGATGCGCGACGTTTTCGTGTTTTGCCCGCAGTTTCCGGATTCGGACGAGTGCGGGTACGTCGTCGGCAAACTTGAAGGCCTGCGGTTCGAAGTTGAGCGGGATTTCACGCCGCTGGATTACGGCTCGGAGTTCTACGCGCCGCAGCTCATCAGCGACAACAACGGCGGCGCGCTCATGCTCGGCTGGATGGGGCTGCCCGCGCGCGACGACACCCCCAGCTTCCCCGCGGAGGGGTGGGTGCATCAGCTCACGCTGGTCAGGGAGCTTTCGCTTATCGACGGCCACCTGGCCACCGCCCTGCAGATCCCGGACGCCCACGACATGCTGCTCGAGCGGGTAGCGCTGGGGGACGCGCCCTGGGCAGCGGACCTCGTCGCAGAGGGGGAACACGTCGGCGCCACCGTGACCTGGCAGCCGGACGGCCACGGGCGCGGAACAGTGTTCGTCGACGTGGCAGGACGTATCCGGTGGGCCGAGTGCGCCGCAGGTGAGCTGGTGCTTACCGCGGACGGCGCGGCGGTGGAGTGCACCGCGGGCGACGGGGAAGTCGCGTTTTCTTTTGCCGTCTTTGCTCCCGGTGGGGCGCAGTGGTCGGCGCTGACACCTCAATAGGAAGGAACAACCGTGCAACACAAGGACGTGGCCAGCCGAGTGCTGTCCGCCGTGGGCGGCGAGGACAACATCGTCGGCGCGGCGCACTGCGCCACGCGCCTGCGGATGGTGCTGAAGGATTCATCGCTGGCGGACACCGCCGCGCTGGAAAACGACCCAGACCTCAAGGGCGTGTTCGAAACCGGCGGGATGTACCAGATCATCGTCGGCCCTGGCGACGTGGACAGGGTGTTTGCGGCGATGGACGGGATGACGTCGAGAAGCATTGCGGTTTCCACCGAGGAGCTGAAAAGCGTGGCGGCGAACCAGGGCAACTGGTTCACCCGCTTTATCAAGGTGTTTTCCGACATCTTCGTGCCGCTGATTCCGATCCTGGTCGGCGGCGGCCTGCTCATGGCGCTGAACAACGTGCTTACCGCAGAGGGGCTGTTCGGCGACGAATCCCTGGTGGGGATGTTCCCGCAGATCCAGGGGCTGACGGAGATCATCAACGTCCTGTCGTCCGCGCCGTTCGCCTTCCTGCCGGTGCTGGTGGGCTTCTCCGCGACGAAGCGCTTCGGCGGCAACGAGTACTTAGGCGCCGGCATGGGCATGGCGATGGTGCACCCGGCGCTGGTCAACGGCTACGACGTGGCCACCTCCATGGCGGAGGGCACCATGCCGTACTGGGACCTGTTCGGCTTCCCGGTGGCGCAGGGCGGCTACCAGGGCGCGGTGCTTCCGGTGCTGGTGGTCGCGTGGATTTTGGCCACGATTGAGAAGTGGTTCCACCGCCGCCTCAAGGGCACCGCAGACTTCCTGATTACCCCGCTGGCCACGCTGCTGATCACCGGGTTCATCACGTTCATCGCGGTCGGCCCGTTCGTGCGCTGGCTGGGCGACCTGCTCATTCACGGCCTGGCCAGCCTGTACGACCTCGGCGGCCCGGTGGGCGGGTTCCTGTTCGGCCTGGTGTACTCGCCGATCGTGATCACGGGCCTGCACCAGTCCTTCCCGCCGATTGAGCTGGAGCTGTTTAACCAGGGCGGCTCGTTTATCTTCCCCACGGCGTCCATGGCCAACATCGCGCAGGGCGCGGTGGCGCTGGCCGTGTACTTCCTGGCGCGCAACGCCAAGCTCAAGGGCCTGGCGGGGTCCTCGGGCATCTCGGCGGTCTTCGGCATCACCGAGCCGGCGATCTTCGGCGTGAACCTGCGTCTGCGCTGGCCGTTCTACATCGGCATGGGCGCGGCGGCCATTGGTGCGATGCTCATTGCGCTTTTCGACGTCAAGGCCACCGCCCTCGGCGCCGCCGGCTTCATCGGAGTTGTGTCCATGCGCCCCGGCGATATGCCCACGTTCCTGGCGCTGGCAGCCGTCACGTTCGTCATCGCGTTCGCGGCCGCGTACGGTTACGGCCTCTACCTGGTGCGCAAGCAGGGAACCATCGACCCGGACGCCCCGGAGGATTCGCGGGCCGACGCGGCCGCGGCGGCGACGCTGCGCGAGGCATCGGCGGACGCGCTGCCGGTCGCGGCCCCGCTCACCGGCGAGGCGCTGCCGCTGGCGGACGTGTCCGACCCGATGTTCGCCCAGGCCAAACTCGGCGAGGGCGTGGCAATCCGCCCGACGGTGGGGGAGCTGCGCTCGCCCCTCGACGGCAAAGTGGTGGTCACCTTCCCGTCCGCCCACGCTTACGCGGTGCGCGGCACCGGCTCCGACGGCAAGCCTGTGGACGTGCTGATGCACATCGGCTTCGACACCGTGAACCTCAAGGGCGAGCACTTCACCCCGCAGGTGAAGAAGGGCGATGAGGTGCGCGCGGGCGATCTGCTAGCCACCTTCGACATCGAGGGCATCGAGGCCGCTGGCTACGAGGTAACCACCCCGGTAGTGGTGTCCAACATGAAGAAGGTCGGCGAGGTCCTGCCGGGCCTGCTGCTGCCCGGCAGCGTCAGCGCCGGCGACAAGCTGTTCTCCGTGGAGCCGAAGCCGGCTGCGGCCGAGGCTCACACCCCGCCCGCCAGCCGGTAGAGGCGGTAGAAGTGGTGCACGGGGCCGTTGTCGCGGCCGACGTTAAGTTCGTCGGCGTGGGCGATCGCCTCGTGGAGCCACTCGGATGCCCAGGTGGCGGCGGCGTTGGCGTCGGTGAGCACCATGCGCGTTGCCAACGCCGCGGAGAGCGAGCACCCGGTGCCGTGGGTGTTTTTTGTCGCTACGCGGGGCACCTCGGCGACGTGAGCGGCGCCGCCGGGGGTGACTAGTGCATTGGAGGCGCGGTCGCCTTTGAGGTGGCCGCCTTTGACCAGCACGCTGACGCCCGCGTCGTTGGCGTAGGTGCGGCCCAAGGCCACCGCCGCCTCAAACGATTCCGGCTCGGGCTGGCCGGTGAGCACGGCCAGCTCCGGCAGGTTCGGGGTGACCACCGTGGCGTGGTCGCGGACCAGCTGGCGCAGGGCCTCCTCCGCGTCGGCAGAAAGCAGGCGGTCGCCGGAGGTGGCCACCATCACCGGGTCCACCACCACGACCGGCACCGGGTGGGCGGCGAGGTAGTCGGCCACAGTGCGGGTGGTTTCAACGTCGCCGAGCATGCCGATCTTCACGGCGTCCACTTCGACGTCGTCGAACACCGCGTCGAGCTGCGCGCGCAGAAACGACTGCGGGGGAGTGTGGATCTCTCGCACACCCTGGGTGTTTTGGGCCACCAGCGCGGTGGTCACGCACATGCCGTAGCCGCCGGCGGCTGCGATGGATTTCAGGTCGGCCTGGATGCCGGCGCCGCCGGTGGGGTCGGTGCCGGCGATGGACAAGACTCTGGGAATTCGTGCCATATTCGCCGACCGTACCGGGAAACTAGCCCGCGGCCACTGCGATGCGCTCGGCGAAGCGGGAGTAGTCCTCCCGAATAGCCAGCAGCGGCTCCACCACCGCGGTCTGGGAGACCTCGGCGACCTGTTTCTGCACCGCCGAGCGGGTGCGCCGCTTGACCCCGGAGCCAAGCATCCCGCCGAACACCGCGGAGACCAGGCCGATGACCAGGCCGGTGAGCAGCCCTGCCATGATCAGCAGCGTCGGGATTGGCCAGCCTTCCACGTCGGGCACGAGGTCGCCGCCGAGCAGGGGAGTGAGCACGCCCGGCACGAACGCGACCAGCAGGTACCACAGCACGCCCACCAGGGCGGCCAGCAGCGCCAGCCACTGGATCACGGTGAGCAGCGACCAGCCCTTGGACGGCTCCGCGGGCAGCGTGGTGCGGGCGACGGCGCGGTCCAGCTCCGCGGGCAGGCCGGCGGAGACCTCCTCGGCGCGGTCGGCCACGGCGGCGGACCACTCGTGCGGCAGCCCGTCGGCGACGGCGCCCGCGTAGTCGCGCACGCCCCGGTTTGCCACGGCCTTTGACGCGGCGTCGAGCTCCGGCATTGAGCTGCGGTGCACCCCGATCTCGTCGGATGCTTCGCGCAGTCCCAGCCGGCGCAGCGGGTCGGGTTTGAAGCGGGTGATCCAGGAGGTCAGTAGCCACCCGGTGCGTTCGCGCAGCCGCTTGCGGTACGCCGCGGCGGTGGTCTCCGCGATGCGGTCCGCGCCGGCGGCTTGCGCCAGCACGGCGTCCATGTCGCGCTTCGCATTCTTTGCGACGCCTCCGGCGCCCCTCACCCCGGAATACCCCTCGGCGACAGAGCGGATGTCCGCCTCGATGCGCGCGGTCTGCGCCGTGTGCGCCTTGGCCACCTTCGCGATCGCGGCGCGCAGGTTCTCGATTCCGGCGCCCGTCAGGGTGGAGGTGGGGACGACCTGGACGTTGGTGAGGCCGTCGTCACGCAAAAGCCCCGCGTACGAGTCCGCGACGGTGCCGACATCTCCCGCGGCGAGCAGGTCGGACTTGTTCAGCACCGCCAACGTCACGGCGGAGTGGTTGGCGTGCGGGCGGATGAACTGGTCGTGGATGACGGAATCCGCGTATTTCTCCGGGTCGGAGACCCACACCAGCACGTCCACCTGGCCGGCAAGGCGTTCCGCGATGGCGCGGTTGGACGCCTCCACCGAGTCGAAATCGGGCAGGTCTAACAGGATCAGCGGGCCAGCGCCGCGGGCGAACTCGCCCTGGCGGGCGCGGCGGTCCTCCACGCCCAGCCAGTCCAGCAGCTCCTCGGAGCCGTCCGGCTCCCAGATGGCGGCCAGCGGCGAGGAGGTGGTGGGGCGGCGCGCGGCGGCCTTGCCCAGGTCCTCGCCAACAACAGCGTTGAACAGCGAGGTCTTGCCGGAGCCGGTGGCGCCGAAAAAGCCCACCACGGTGTGGTCGCCGGACAGCGCGCGGCGTTCCGCGCCGGCTTTCGCCACGCGCTCGAGGCCCTCGCGGTTGCCCGGCGAGAGGTACGGTGCGCCGATCTGCGCGGCCTGATCCAGCGCCTGCAGCCGCTCGGTCAGGCCAGCTTTCTTCCTAAACATTGCCGTCCCCCTTGCCAAAGTTGCCGCGCAGCTGGTCAAACAGCCCGCGCAGCGTGCCGCGCTCGAAGTTTTCCTCCACATCCTCCTGCTTTGCGGGAAGCTGCGGGGCCTCTTGCCTATCGACGAGCCCAAGGAGCCTCACGTTCACAGCGCGCTTCGCCTCCGCGGAAGCTTCCCGCACCTGCTCGGCGGTCGCGCCCTCGAGCAGCGGGTCCGTCAATACGTGGTAGCGGTCGCGCTCCGCGGCGAACAGCTCGCCCAGGCGCTGGTTCAAGTCCTCCCGGGCCTGGACGACCATGCGGCGCACGGTGTCCTCGCCGAATATCGTCTCAAGCAGCTTCTGGCCTACCACGGCGGATCCGCCCGCGATGGCCACCTCGCCGCCGGTAATGCCCGCCGTGGAGGCGAAGACCACCAGCATCAGCGCCACGGTGGCCACGTTCAGGCCGAACGACATGAGGCGGGCGCGCTGGCGCTTGTCGCCGGCGGTGTCCTGGATGTGCTGCACCATGTCCTTTTGCCAGTCGCGCACTAGCTGCGCGGCCTTGTCGGAGATGTCCGCGCTGGCGCGGGCGAGCGCCGGATCCGCGTCCGTGCGCAGCTCCGGGGCCACCGAACCGGTGTGGGACCACGCGCGCGACGCGGCGGTCTCGGCCGCATCCACGATCACGGCGTGCAGGCCGGACTCGATCTCGGTCTCTACCTCGCGAAGCGGCGCGGGCTGGCCGGTGAAGAAGCTGCCCACCTTGTCCACGGCGCTGGAGAACCAACGCTCGACACCGCGGAACACATCTGAGGTGCCGACGACGTCCTGCCAACGGTCCATCACCTCGGAGCGCAGCAGCTTACCGTCGGAGGTGGCGTCGATGACATGACGGTTCGCGGCGGTGTAGAACTCGTGGATCGACTCGTCGAGCTGGTTGGCAAAGTTTTCCTGGCGTTCGCGGCGGCCCACCAGGGCATCCACGCGGGTAAGCGCCGATTCCACCGCACCCGCAACGGTCTTGCCGGCCACGTCGCGCCGGGCGGCGGTGTCGTCCGCGAGCGTGGTCAGGTACTCGCGAAGTGGTGCGACCAGCTCCTCGCCCAGGAATTCGCCGGACTGCTCGCCACCAAGGTCCGCCACAAACGGGACGGTAAATACGGTGGCCTTGGAAAGTCCCGCGTCGTTCATCATGCGGCGCAAGTCGTCTGGCACCGTCTCCGCGGCCTTGTCGTCGAGGCGGTTGAGCACCACCACGACCTCGATGCCGCGGCCGGCGGCGTCGTTGAGGAAGTTCCACACCAGCTGGTCCGCGTAGCGCGCCGGGGTGGTGACGAAGATCCACAGGTCCGCGGCGGCGAGGAGCTGGGACGCCAGGGCCCGGTTCTGGTCGTCGATGGAGTCGAAATCGGGGGCGTCGAGAAGCGCCAAGCCCTCCGGGATGCGGGGCGTGTCCACGACACGCAGGGTGGTGGAGCGCTCGTCGCCCGCGCCGTGCGAGCGGGCCAGGCCGGGCAGCACCTGCGGGGAGTTGAACCAGTCCGCGTCGCCCGGGTTGGCCACCAGCACCGGCTGACGGGTGGTGGGGCGGATCACGCCCGGGTTAGACACCCGCTCGCGCAGCAGCGCGTTGACAATGGTGGACTTGCCGGAGCCGGTGGAGCCGCCGATGACGGCGAGCAGGGGCGCGTCGAGGTTGGCCAGGCGCGGCAGCACATAGTCGTCGAGCTGATTGACTATGGCGCGGGCTTCGGAAGCGACGTCGACAGGCAGTGCCGTGTACGCCACCGCATCGCGCACGCCGCGCACGGCCTGAAGGACATCTGGAGCCGAGTGGGAAACAGGTGTATTCACCCGTCCCATTCTGGCAGACGGCGCGGAACTAGTCCTTGTAGTCCGTCTTGGTCAGGTTGAGCCAGCCGTAGAGCCCGCCCATCATGAAGCCGCCGCCGACGAAGTTGCCCAGCCACACGACGACCCAGTTGCGGATCACGTTCCAGTTGGTGAAGCCCTCGATCACATCCGGGCCGAGCGTGAAGCCGCCCAGGCTGGTGAGGATGAAGTTCGCGATGGAGTGCTCGTAGCTCATGGTCGCAAACGACGGGATGATCAGGATGACGCCCCACAGCTTCGCGCTGTAGTCTTTGCCCGCCTGGGTTGCCAGCATGAAGGCGATGTTGACCACGACGTTGGCCAGGATTGCTTCGACAAAAAGTGTTGAACTGGACTTTTGCAGCTTGGCCACCAGCAAGTCGTGGAGGAACCCGTCCACTTCCACAAGCTGGCCCATGGTGGTGCGGGAAATCAGCCATGCGATCACCACTGCACCGATGAGATTGAAGATGGTGACGAACAGGACCAGCAACAGACCCCTGACCACAGTGTTCTTTTTGTGGATCGCGCCATAGGTCATGAACATCATGTCGCCTGTGGCGAGTTCGCCTTGCAGCACGATGATGATGTACAGCGTGGAGGCGAAGATGCCGCCGAACGCGTACTTGCCCCACCCCGGGGCGTACGTGTCCGTCAGCTGGGCAGTGGAGGCGGCGAACGCCGTCATGATCCCCAGATACACGCCCGCCAGTACTGCACGGGTGGCAAACCGGGCGGGCTCTTCGGAAAAGAGGTCAACCTTGTTCTTAATCGCCGTAGGGGCGGCTTCGTAAAAACTCACGGGATTTAACGTACAAGAGGTCATACCTTATGGCGAAACTTGGCGATACCGCCGGGAAGCCGCTGACCTGCCGTGTTGGTGCTTGTTGCGTTTCGTGTGTCTAGATTCACAGGCAGAAGTAAGACTCCCGGACAGCGACGCGAGCGGCGCAGGAAGCTGCCCGCGCGCGGATTTGGGGAATCGGCCCAGCTCGTGGTTGAATACTCCAGTTGTCTACTGCTGGTCGGGTGCAACGCGCGTTTCCGAGCTGCGCATCCGAGACCCTTCGACCACGTGGTGGTTCGTCGATAAGCAATGGGCACCGCAAACATTGACCACGTGCGTGCAGGACGGAAATCTGGCGCACATTGATCCAGGTCAGGAGACCAACTGTGATTCAGCAAGAATCGCGTCTGAAGGTCGCCGACAACACTGGTGCACGCGAGATTCTGTGCATCAACGTTCTCGGCGGTTCTGTTCGACGCTTCGCCGGCATCGGCGACACGATCGTCGCCACCGTGAAGGAAGCTGCCCCGGGCGGCAACGTCAAGGAGGGTGAGGTCGTCAAGGCTGTCATCGTCCGCGCGAAGAAGGAAACCCGTCGTCCGGACGGCTCCTACATCTCCTTCGACGAGAACGCTGCCGTCATCATCAAGAACGACACCGAGCCGCGCGGCACCCGCATCTTCGGCCCGGTCGCTCGTGAGCTGCGCGACAAGCGCTTCATGAAGATCGTGTCTCTCGCACCGGAGGTGATCTAACTTATGAAGATCAAGAAGGGCGATATGGTCCAGGTCATCGCCGGCAAGGACAAGGGCGCTCAGGGTCGCGTCATCGAGGCGTACCCGCAGCGTGACAAGGTCCTGGTCGAGGGCGTGAACCGCATCAAGAAGCACGTCGCTAACTCCTACACCGAGCGCGGCGCCGAGTCCGGCGGCATTGTCACCCAGGAAGCCCCGATCCACGTGTCCAACGTGATGATCCTGGACTCCGACGGCAAGCCGACCCGCGTCGGCTACCGCTTCGACGAGGACGGCAAGAAGATCCGCGTAGCCAAGTCGAACGGGAAGGACATCTAATGACTGAGAGCATTCAGAACTACACCCCCCGCCTGAAGACGCGTTACCAGGACGAGATCCGCACCAAGCTGAACGACCAGTTCTCTTACGACAACGTCATGCAGATCCCGGGCCTGACCAAGATCGTCGTGAACATGGGTGTCGGCGACGCCGCCCGCGACTCCAAGGTCATCAACGGCGCGCTCGAGGACCTCACCGCGATCACCGGCCAGAAGCCGCAGCTGCGTCGCGCGAAGAAGTCCATCGCTAACTTCAAGCTCCGCGAAGGCATGCCGATCGGCGCGAAGGTCACCCTCCGCGGCGACCGCATGTGGGAGTTCCTGGACCGCCTGCTGACCGTGGCCCTGCCGCGTATTCGCGACTTCCGCGGCCTGAACGACAAGCAGTTCGACGGCAACGGCAACTACACCTTCGGCCTGTCCGAGCAGACCATGTTCTACGAGATCGACATCGACAAGATCGATCGCGTCCGCGGCATGGACATCACGCTCGTCACCACCGCCACGAACGACGACGAGGGTCGCGCCCTGCTGACGCACCTCGGCTTCCCGTTCGCCGACAAGGACGGCAAGATGAAGCGCGCATAAGCGTTCGCTTGCTTGGCTGCTTTGCGCCCCCGGTTCTTTCTGGACCGGGGGCGTTTTGCGTGTGTTGGGGTGGGCTGGGCGCCGGGCGCCGCCTGAGGTGCGACTAACGAGGTTCACGAGTGGGGTCGGGCGGGAACGCCAAATCGAGCAGTTCTACTTCGGTGAGGGTTTCCGGGTTGTGCCACAGGATTGCTTCGATCCGCCCGTCGTGGTTGTAGAGCGTGACCCAGTGCTCGTAGAGGACAATTCCTGCACGCCCGTCGTCGGCCCAGGGGACGCCGAGGGCATCGAGCTTCTCCGTGAACCTCGAGGTTGGGATGTGGAACGGGATGCCCAGGAAACTGGCGTTGTACTGCGGACTGATTTCGAGCTCGGTCACCACACCGTCCTTTTCGGTGGCCCTGGCAGCAAACGCTTGCCCATTCAGTGACAGCGTCGCCTGGTACCCGTTTCCGAGGAACTCGTTCCAATTCATGCGGTCGATGATGGGGGTCGGCTCGGGATCGCCCATTGCGTCCAGCACGTCCTCGAACTTCAACGGGCAGTCCGTGGTGAAGTCGACGAGCGGCTCGTACCCAGCGCGGTCCTCGGCCGGCTGGGCAGGGGAAGTGGTGCGTGCGGCTGACGCGGCGGCTTCGGCTTGCACGTTTGCCTCGTAGATCTTCCGCACTGTCTCAACCGGTCCAACAATCGACACCACTCCAGGTTCGTTGGCGACGGTGACGCTGTGCGTATCGACGCCCGCGCGTTCGGTTATGCGCGCGCCTATCGCCGCTCCGCATTCTCTTGCCTCAGCCTCCGCGAGCACCGGGGGAAGGAAGTCTTCGAAGACGAACACGTTGCCCACGTCGTCGATCTCGACGAAGTGGAGCGTTTCGCCGGTGACCCGGCTGCGTGCCGCGGCGAGCGAGCGGATGAATCGGAGGTAGTCGTCCTTGTTGGGCGACAGTGCGACGCCCAACTGCTCCCAGTACTTCACCCTGTTCGACGTGAGGTCCGCGACGGCATCCAACACATTCATGGCGATGGTGTCGGCCGGGTCCGGGTCTTCGGGCCATGCACCATTAAACGCGTTGTCGAGTTGGTCGTAGCAGGTGTCCATTCGGGCACGTGCGTCGTCGCTAAGCGAAAAGTCCCTCGTTGATGCATCGAACTCGATGCTGTTGATGATGGCGGTGACCTCCGGCCACCTCGCAGTGCAAGAGCGGGCGTAACCGTGGAGGAATGCCTTCGCGGTTTGTAGGGCGCCGAGCGCTGAGGCAGTTGTGGATCCGGCGTGTTGGAGTGCTTCGTCGTAGAACATCGGCCGTCGACCTCCTCGTGCTGTGCGGCCCACCTTAGATGAATGGAAGCTCTCTGATTCTGCCCACCTGCGAGTTATTATGCGCTTCGTAATTTATGCAGACGAGACGGCAGGAAGCGTCCATGTCATTCTTCTCCCGGGGTGCGATTATCGCACCCAAGGAATTCAACCGCTGGCTCATCGTCCCGGCAGCGCTGGCGATCCACCTGTCCATCGGGCAGGTGTACGGGTTCTCCGTGTTTAAGAAGCCGATGATGGAGCACTTCGGGGTGGGGGAAGTTGCGGTGGGGTGGATCTTCTCGCTGGCGATCGGCATGTTGGGCACGTCGTCTGCGTTGTTCGGCTCGTGGGTGGAAAAGGTCGGACCGCGCGCGTCCATGTCTGTGGCAGGCGTGCTGTGGGTGGTCGGATTCCTGGTGGACGGCTGGGTATTAGCGCCGGGAACCTGTGGTTGGTGTATTTCGGCTACGGGTTCATCGGCGGTATTGGCCTGGGCATCGGCTACATCTCGCCCGTGTCCACGCTGATGAAGTGGTTCCCGGACCGGCCGGGCCTGGCCACGGGGCTGGCGATCATGGGCTTCGGTGGCGGCGCGTTGATTGCCTCGCCAGCGTCGAACCGGCTGATGGAGGCGTTCGGCGGCGGTGCCGAAATCGCCGACCGCGCTGCCGGGCTCGAACCGACGTTTATCACCCTTGCCGTGGTGTACTTGCTGGTCATTGCGATGGGTGCGTACTGCATCCGTCTGCCGCACCCGGACTGGACCCCGACAGGCGCGCCGAAGACACAGGCGAAGGCGTCCAAGGTAGCCATCGTGGGTGCCAACGTCAGCGCGAACAACGCTATTCGCACGCCGCAGTTTTGGTGCCTGTGGGTAATCCTGTTCTGCAACATCACCGCCGGCATCGGCATCCTGGAAAACGCCGCGCCGATGGTGCAGGACTACTACCCGGCGCTGAGCGCTGCGGCCGCCGCCGGCTTCGTCGGCCTGCTGTCGCTGGCCAACATGGGCGGGCGCTTCATCTGGTCGTCCGCCTCCGATGTGATCGGCCGTAAGAACATTTACATGGTCTACCTGGGCGTCGGCCTGATTTTCTACTTCGTGGTGGCTTCTGCCGGCCACACCAGCCTGGCGCTGTTTGTGGTGAGCACCCTGATACTGCTCACCTTCTACGGCGGCGGGTTCGCCACCATCCCGGCGTACCTGCGCGACCTGTTCGGCGTGTACCAGGTCGGCGCGATCCACGGCCGGCTGCTTACCGCCTGGTCCGCGGCGGGCGTGGCGGGCCCACTGATCATCAACATGGTGGTGGAGCGCCAGGCCAGCCGCGGCAACTCAGGACCGGAGCTCTACCAGCTCTCGCTCTACATCATGTGCGTGCTGCTCGCGGTGGGCCTCGTGGCCAACGTGCTGGTCAGACCCGTTGCGGAGAAGTGGTTCGAGGACCCAGAAACGGTGCAGGCCAAGGTGGAGGCGGACCGCGCGTCGGCGAGAGAGTCCGCAACGACGGCGACCGGTGGCGGTGCTGGATCCATCCACGCGCTGGTGGCTGCGGTGCTCGCGCTGGTTATCGCGGCGCTGCTCGTCTACGGGCTGTGGGAGACCGCGGTGAAGGCCTCGCAGATGTTCGCGGGTTAAACCCCTTACGCCCCGGCGTAAACGCTGAAACGTTCGGCGCCCACCTCGCCGACGAGCACCGTGTTGGTGGCCCGGGCGAGCTCCACGGCCATCGACGTCACGCCGGCAGTGGTGGCCACCGCGCCGAACCCGGCGGCCGCGGCGGCGCGCACGATTTCGAAGCCCACCTGCGCATCGGTGGCGAGGGTGAGGGTGGGGGACGGGAGGGCGTCGAGAAGCATGTGCCCCGCAAGCTTGTGCACGGCATTCAAAGGATCGAGGTCCTGGCGCCCCGCATCGCCCGCGACGGCGGTGGGCAGGTCGCGCGTGCGGTGCTGCGACAACGCCCCGGGAAGCGCGAAGATCGCGGACGGGTCGAGCTCCATGAACTCGTCGCGCACGTCGAGATTCGCGGCGAGCTCGCGCACCCGCTGCTCGGCGGAGATGCCGCACGCGTCGCCGGGGATCGGGTCGATGAACTGCGGGGCCGAGGGTCGCGCGAGCTGGATATCCAGCAGGTTGTAGGTGTTTTCGCCGCCGATCGCGCCCTCGCAGTAGCGGGCGGTGACCACGTCCTCGACACGCGTGATCAACCCGCGCGCCAGCAGCAGGCCATGCGCGAGCTCGATGTCGTGGCCCGGGGTGCGCATAAGCGTTGCGACGCTCACGCCACCGGCCCGGATCTCCAACGGCTCTTCAACCGCGACCTGGCCCGCGCGGGTGTCGCGGGTGCCGTCGGCGGAAATCTTGGTGACTGCGAAGCTGCGTTTGGTCCTGCTCACGGGAACCGATGGTATCGCCGGATGCTTAACTCGCGAACTTGCGGCGAATCTACGTGCGAAAACGCGGGTTATCCACAGGGGTGCGAACGCGAATTCCACAAGCCCGGAAACATCCGCCTTGACGCCCCGCTACAACTGCACCCACACATCCGAACACAGAAAGGGGTGGGTGCGTCCGATGCGTACCGAAGACAAGATCAAACAACGACTGCAGAAACTGCTCAACCAGGCCCGCGACCGTGAGGGCACACCGGAGGGCGACGCGTTCTACGCCAGGGCGTTCGAGCTCATGGCGGAGTACGGCTATGAACAACGCGACCTGGACACCGAGGACGGCGACGAGGTGGGCCAGCGCACCTACGAGTTCGCCGGTTCCTACACGGAGATGCAGGCGAACCTGCTGCTGACCATCGCATTCGCGCTGCACTGCACGGGCTTTTCGCAGCGCGTGTACAACTCCACGCGCATGAAAGACGCCGTCATCTTCGGCTGCGCGCGCCACCTGGAGCGGGTGGACATGCTCTACGCGCTGCTTCTGCCCGTGATGCTCGCGGACGCGCAGAAGGTGCGCGCCACCCACTGGGGAGAATCGGCGGTGGTGCGCCGCCGCAGCTTCATGTCCGGCTTCGCTGCGAGCATCGGCGCGCGCCTCGCCGAAGCCGAAAAGACCGTGGAGGAATCAGACGGGGAGTATGGGCTCGTGCTTGTCGACGACTTCCAGAAGGCCACCGAAGCCCGCGACAACTTCGCCGCAGAGATGGGCTTCTTTTTAGGCAGCTTCTCGTCCAAGCGTTCCTTCGACGCGGATGCGTTCGACCAGGGCCACGAGGCGGGGCAGCGCTCCGACATTGGGCAGACGCGGGTGCGTTCGCGCCCGTCGCTGCCGTTCTAGCAGTTTCGGGGATCTTCGTGGTCGTGCAACTTTTCTTGTACGGTGTTGATGCAAGAAAAGTTGCACGATCTCGGGAGGTTCGATGACACCACGCGAATACCACCATCCAACAACCGACGAAATCACCCTGACCAGGGTGCTTGGTGCTTTGAGTGACCCCACCCGGCTGGAGATGATCCGTCGGCTCGCCGACGGGTTGGACCATGACAGTCTCGAGCTTGCAGACGATTTGCCCCGGTCGACGCTCACGTACCACACACGCATGCTGCGAGAGGCGGGGGTGACGTGGACCCGGGGAGAGGGGCGTGCCTGCTTGATCCGACTGCGGCGGGACGATTTGGATCGCCTATTTCCCGGTGTGCTTGCGGCAGTGATCGCCAACGCGAACACCGAGGGGGAACAGGGATGATGCGTCGGCTATGGCCTTTCGTGCTGGGGAGCGTGGCACTCGGCCTAGACGCATACGTGGTGGCGGGACTTCTGCCGGCCATCGCAGCCGCCCTTGGAACGCCAGAAGCCACGGTTGGACTGGGGGTTGCGGCGTTTACAGGTTCGTATGCCGTCGTGGGGCCGTTACTGGCGGGAAAGGCAGGGCAGCAATCGCGGCACAGCCTGATCATCGCCTTGCTGGTGTTCACTTTGGCGAACTTGGCCACGGCGCTGTCACCGACAATCTGGGTCTTCCTGGCCTCTCGCGTGGTGGCCGGCGCAGCAGCCGGTGTGTATTCGCCGCTGTCCTCGGCGGTTGCCGCTGAAATCGTCGGGCCGGAACGTCGAGGGCGCGCATTGGCGCTAGTCCTCGCTGGACTTGCGGTCGGCACCGTATTCGGCGTGCCGATCGGTCTGGTGCTGGCACAGTATTGGGATTGGCGTGCCGCGATACTGCTGATCGTGGTCGTCGGAGGCGTAGCACTCTCGGGTATTGCACTTCGAGGAGGGGACCTGCCAGCGATCCCAGCGTCTGGTCCCGCCGACCGTCTGCGGTCTATTACACGGCCTAAGAATCTCCTCACGGTCATTGTGACGCTGTTGACCGGCGTCGCTTCTCTGGGGCTTTACACCTACCTCACAGTCGTGCTGTCTGGGGGAGCCCTTGCGGCGCATCAAAACATAGCGATTTGGGTGTGGGGGCTGGGCGGTGCTGTCGGAGCACTGGGGATTGGGTTGCTCGCGGACAGGCATGACCCGCTGCGGCTCAGTGCTGTGATCCTTGGGGGCCTCACCTGTGCGTTGCTCGGCATGACCCAAGGTCAGGTTCCAGTGTTAGTGGTAGTCAGTCTGTTTGTCTGGGGGTTGTGCGGTTGGGCGTCCCTTGCGCCCCAGCAACAAGTATTGATTCAAGCGAATCCGGCTGATGGCGCAACGGCCGTGGCCGCGAATGCTTCGGCCAACTACCTAGGTTCGGCGCTGGGTGCGGCCGCCGGGTCGCTATTGGTCGCTGCACATGCGACACCGGCCGTACTTAGTGGCTCAGCAGCGGCCGTGGCAGCGCTTGCGTTGTGCTGCCAGCTCGTTCGGCAGCGCATGGATACCAACGGCTGAGAGAAACTTTTGTTGTCCTCAGTCCACCAGCCACGCGGCAGCAGCCACGATCATGGCCTCGGCCGCGCGGTCGAGCGTGGGCTGCAGGTCGGGCGCGAAGGCCGGGGAGTGGTTGCCGGGGGCGTTTTCCCAGTCCTTGAAGCCGCCCAAGCCCCAGTACGTGTACGGCACGTCGAGCGCGTCCGGGATGATGGAGAAATCCTCGGAGGCGGGGATCTGGTCCAAGTCCGTGGCGTCGCTGCCGAAGTGGGCGTCGAACGCGCCGCGCACCCGGGAGGTAATCGCCGGGTCGTTGTCCGTGAGCGGGTACTCGTCGTAGAACGTGATCTCCGGCTCCCGCGGGCTGCCGGCGGCGGCGCACTCGCCCTCAACGATGCGGGTGATTGCGCTGCGCAGCGCGTCGCTGACCTCGCGGGTGTAGGCGCGGGTGTCGACCAGGAGCTCGGCGGTTTCCGGGATCACGTTCGCTTTCACGCCGGCGTGGATCGCGCCAACGGTGAGCACCGCAGTGTCCTTCGCCTGCACCTCGCGGGAGACCACCGTGTGCAGGCGGGTGACGATGTTGGACGCGAGCAGGATCGGGTCCACGCCCTTTTCCGGCATGGAGCCGTGGGTGCCTTTGCCCCACACGGTGATCTGGGCGGAAAACGCCTGGGACATGAACGGCCCAGGGTGGGTGCCCACAACACCTGCGGGCAGCATCGGCAGGACGTGCTGACCCAAATACACGTCGGGTTTCGGCATCGCCTCGCGGATGCCGTTAGCCAGCATCACCCGCGATCCGGCGTACGCCTCCTCCGCGGGCTGGAACACGGCGACCAGGGTGCCGCGCCAGCAGTCGCGGTTGACGGCGAAAGCCTCCAGCGCTCCGAGCACGCCCATAATGTGGAAGTCGTGCCCGCAGGCGTGGGCGACGTGCTCCTCGCGGCCGCTGACAGCATCCACCTGCGTGGCGGTGGAGGCGTACGGCTTGCCGGAACGCTCCTGCACCGGCAGCCCGTCGATGTCCGCGCGGATGGCCACCACCGGGCCGGGCCCGTTGTCCAGCACGCACACCGTGCCCGTTTCGCCCACCTGCGTGTGCGGCAGCTGCAGCGCATCCAGCCGGGAGCGGATCTTCGAGGCCGTCTGCAGCTCCTGCAGCGACAACTCGGGATGCTGGTGGAACCAGACGTAAAGATCCTTGCGGGCCTCGCGCGTGGCGGTCAGCGATCCGACGAGCTGTGCAAGGGCGGTATCCATGCAGGGCAGTCTATGGGGTCTTGAATCTCTGGCGGGTTGGTGGGGCGCTGAACGTGCCCGTCGATAAGCGATTTGCTCATTGGTGCAGGAAAGCGGTAAGTTACCCCCTCGGACTTGCGCGCCGACGCTTCGGCGTGCGCAAGCCGAAGTACATTTGAACATCCAACTTTGTTGCAGGCCCCCCGCCATGATGCGGACCGCGTGCAAGGGAGGCGGCGAGCGGCCCGCGCTATTGAGTGCGGGCAGCGTGAGTAGCCCCCGACAGACCATGCGGAAAACGCGACCCGAAACGCCTCAGCGTTACAGGTCACCCGGTGGATGGGAACCGCAACGAGAAAGGTAACGGTCACCACAATGACCATGACTGATCCGATCGCGGACATGCTGTCGCGCGTGCGCAACGCAGCAAATGCGCAGCACGACGCCGTGTCTATGCCTTCGTCCAAGATCAAGGTGAACATCGCCGAGATCTTGAAGCAGGAAGGCTACATCGAAGATTACAAAGTTGAGGACGAGAAGGTCGGCAAGTCGCTGACGCTCAACCTCAAGTACGGCCCGACCCGCGAGTCTTCCATCGCTGGTCTGCGCCGCGTGTCCAAGCCGGGCCTGCGCGTGTACGCGAAGTCCAACGACCTGCCTCAGGTGCTCGGTGGCCTGGGCGTGGCAATCATCTCCACGTCCCACGGTCTGCTCACCGACCGCCAGGCTCAAGAGAAGGGTGTAGGCGGGGAAGTCCTCGCTTACGTCTGGTAAAGGGAGGTTGAAAGACTTATGTCTCGTGTAGGTAATGCACCCATCGCAATCCCGAACAACGTCGAGGTGAAGATCGACGGCCAGCACGTCGAGGTCAAGGGCCCGAAGGGCACCAAGGACCTGGATATGCCGGCACCGATCACCGCTTCCGTCGAGGACAACCAGATCCTGGTGGCTCGTCCGGACGACCACCGTGACAACCGTTCGCTGCATGGCCTGACCCGCTCCCTGATCAACAACATGGTCGTGGGCGTGACCGAGGGCTACAAGATCAACATGGAGATCTTCGGCGTCGGCTACCGCGTGCAGCAGAAGGGCAAGGACCTCGAGTTCTCCCTCGGCTACTCGCACCCGATCCTGATCGAGGCGCCGGAAGGCATCACGTTCTCCGTCGGCGGCAACACCAAGTTGGCCATCGAAGGTTCCGATAAGCAGCAGGTTGGCCAGATTGCGGCAAACATCCGCCGTCTGCGTAAGGATGACCCGTACAAGGGTAAGGGCATCCGTTACGCCGGCGAGCAGGTCCGCCGCAAGGTCGGAAAGACGGGTAAGTAATCATGAGCAATACTGCAGAGAACACCAAGCGCACCCCGGTTGGCAAGGACATCTCGTCCCGCCGCCGCGAGGCACGCGCACGTCGCCACAACCGCATCCGCAAGACGCTGCGCGGCACCCCGGAGACCCCGCGTCTCGTTGTGCACCGCTCCTCGCGTCACATCCACGTCCAGGTCATCGACGACCTCGCAGGCCACACCCTGGTCTCCGCGTCGTCCATCGAGCCGGACGTGCGCAACCTGGAGGGCGACAAGAAGGAAAAGGCTGCCAAGGTTGGCCAGCTCGTCGCTGAGCGCGCCAAGGCTGCAGGCATCGAAGCAATCGTCTTCGACCGCGGCGGCTACAAGTACCACGGCCGTGTCGCGGCCCTGGCCGAAGCAGCTCGTGAAGGTGGTCTGAAGTTCTAATGATCACCGCAAACATCACCATCAACGGAAGGATCGCGTAATGGCCGAACGTGAACGGCGTGACGGCGGGCGCTCCGCCGACAACCAGAACAACAACGACCGCAACGACCGCAACGATCGTGGCAACCGTGGTGGCCGCGGCCGCCGCGACGACCGTCGCAACAACCAGAACGACGAGCGCGACAAGTACATCGAGCGCGTCATCACCATCAACCGCGTTGCCAAGACCGTCAAGGGCGGCCGCAACATGTCCTTCACCGCACTCGTCGTCGTCGGCGACGGTGAGGGCATGGTCGGCGTCGGCTACGGCAAGGCGAAGGAAGTTCCCGCCGCAATCCAGAAGGGTGCAGAGGAAGCACGCAAGAACTTCTTCCGCGTCCCGATGATCGGCGGCACCATTCCTCACCCGGTCCAGGCAGAAGAGGCTGCGGGCATCGTCATGCTCCGCCCGGCTGCTCCGGGTACCGGTGTCATCGCCGGCGGCGCTGTCCGTCCGGTGCTCGAGTGCGCTGGTATTCAGGACATCCTGGCCAAGTCCCTTGGCTCGGACAACGCCCTGAACGTGGTCCAGGCAACCGTCGCAGGCCTGAAGCAGCTTGTCCGCCCCGAAGAGGTGGCTGCCAAGCGCGGCAAGTCCGTCGAGGAAGTTGCACCGGCTCGTATGCTGCGCGCACGCGCAGGACAGGAGGCCTAAGCACCATGGCACTGAAGATTACGCTGCACCACGGCAAGGTTGGCGAGAAGCCGACCACCCGTAAGAACCTCGAGGCTCTCGGTCTGCGCAAGATCGGCCAGTCCGTCGTGAAGAAGGACAACGCTGCTACCCGCGGCCAGATCCTCAAGGTGCGCCACCTCGTCACCGTTGAAGAAGTTGCAGGGGAGTAGATACAACATGGCTGACATCATCAAGCTCCATGATCTGCGCCCGGCAGAGGGCGCAAACAAGGCCAAGACCCGCGTCGGTCGCGGTGAGGCCTCCAAGGGTAAGACCGCCGGCCGCGGTACCAAGGGCACCAAGGCTCGCAAGCAGGTTTCCGCTGCTTTCGAGGGTGGCCAGATGCCGCTGCACATGCGTCTGCCGAAACTGAAGGGCTTCAAGAACCCGAACCGCGTCGAGTACCAGGTGGTCAACGTCGCGGATCTGGCCGAGGCCTTCCCGCAGGGCGGCGACATCGCCGTCGCCGACATCGTTGCCAAGGGCCTCGTTCGCCCGAAGCAGCCGGTGAAGGTGCTGGCAGAGGGCGACATCAACGTCGCGCTCAACGTCACCGCGAACAAGTTCTCCAAGTCCGCTGAGGAGAAGATCAAGGCCGCTGGCGGTTCCGCCAACGTCGTCGAGTTCTCCAAGCGTGCGTAAGAGCACTTAGCTTTACGACGAACCCCCGCCCCGGACACTCCCGTCCAGGGCGGGGGTTTCGCCGTTTTTGTGGGGAGGGCGTCCTGACACATCGCGGCGGCCGTTTGCGCCGACCTGTGTTTTTGGGCGCGCTCTGACGGATTCCGCCGCGAAGTGTCGGGGGGCGCTGGGGATTTGTTCACTCGCGCAGTCGGTCCGAGTGAACAAGTACCTAGCTGGGTGGGCAATGTGTTCATTTTGCCCAGGTCGGAGAAATCGACGGGCGGATCTGTTCATCGGCCGGTGAATCAATTTAGGCGGGGGATCCGTCCCCGCCCGCCACCTCTGACACATCACGGCAGCCGGTTGTGCCGACCTGGGCCGATAGGTCCCGCCTGACGGATTCCGCCACCATGCGTCAGTCCGAGCGCCTGGGAGGAGACTGGGAGTCGCGCCGTAACCGAACCTGAAATATCAACTTTCCACCGGGTGCTGTTAGTGTAGTGGGGTCAAAAGACCGCCCCGCCGGTTTTCGCGTGCCCGCGAAACCTGGGCGAGGAGTCGAATGTCCACTACCTCCCGTCCGTGGCGCGGCGGGGGCCAGGAGGCTTTGTGTCCGCTATTGCTCAGGCGTTCAAGGACCCGGATCTACGCAAGAAGATCCTGATCACCCTTGCGCTGATGTTTCTGTACCGCGTCGGCGCCCAGATTCCCACCCCGGGCGTGGACTACGCGCTGATCAACTCCCGCCTGGAGGAGATCTCCCAGGGCGACCAGGCGACGATGTTCTCCATCATCGGCCTGTTCTCCGGCGGCGCGCTGCTGCAGCTTTCCATTTTCGCCATCGGCATCATGCCGTACATTACGGCGTCGATTATCGTGCAGCTTCTCACCGTGGTGATCCCGAAGTTTGAGGAGCTGAAGAAGGAAGGCCAGTCCGGCCAGGCGAAGATGACGCAGTACACCCGCTACCTCACGGTGGCGCTGGCGCTGCTGCAGTCCGCCGGCATTGTGGCGCTGGCGGACCGCGAACAGCTGCTCGGTCAGGGCATGCCGGTGCTGGTGGAGGACCGCAACATCTGGACGCTTCTGATGATGATCATCGTCATGACCTCCGGTGCGGTGCTCATCATGTGGCTCGGCGAGATCATCACGGAAAAGGGCGTCGGTAACGGCATGTCCCTGCTCATCTTCGCGGGCATCGCCACCCAGATCCCGTCCGAGGGCGCGTTCATTCTCCAGCAGTCGGGCGCGGTCACCCTGACCCTGGTTGTCCTGGCGCTGATTGCGCTCGTCGTCGGCATCGTGTTCATCGAGCAGGGCCAGCGCCGCATTCCGGTGCAGTACGCCAAGCGCATGGTGGGCCGCCGCCAGTACGGCGGTTCCTCCACCTACCTGCCGCTGAAGGTGAACCAGGCGGGCGTGATCCCGGTGATCTTCGCTTCCTCGCTGATGTACGTGCCGGTGCTGATCACCCAGATCGTCACCATGAGCAACCAGACCCCGCCGGACAACTGGTGGATGAACCACGTGATGGCGTGGCTGCAGAACCCGGGTTCCTGGCAGTACATCCTCACCTACGTGGTGCTGATCATCTTCTTCTCCTACTTCTACGTCTCCATCCAGTACGACCCGGTGGACCAGGCGGAGAACATGAAGAAGTACGGCGGTTTCATCCCCGGTATCCGTCCGGGTCGCCCGACCGCGGAGTACCTGGCGTTTGTGATGAACCGTTTGCTGTTTGTCGGCGCCATCTACCTCGCCGCGATCGCTGTTCTGCCGAACCTGGCTATGGACGCCGGCATCACCGGCTCCGGCCGTATGGGCATGAGCGCGTTCGGCGGCACCGCGATCCTGATTATGGTGTCCGTGGCCCTGACCACGGTCAAGCAAATTGAATCCCAGCTCCTGCAATCCAACTACGAAGGACTTCTGCGATAATGCGTCTCGTTCTCCTTGGCCCTCCCGGTGCCGGTAAGGGCACCCAAGCCGCGATTCTCTCCGAGAAGCTCGGCGTGCCGCACATCTCCACGGGCGATTTGTTCCGCGCCAACATCGGCGAGGGCACCCCGCTCGGCGTTGAGGCGAAAAGCTACATCGACGCCGGCAAGCTCGTGCCCACCGACGTCACCGCGCGCATGGTGGAAGACCGCCTGAATCAGGACGACGCGAAGGACGGCTTCCTGCTGGACGGCTTCCCGCGCACTGTGGAGCAGGCTGAGATCCTCACCGAGCTGCTGAGCAAGAAGGGCGAGAAGCTCGACGGCGTGCTCAACTTTGTCGTCGACGAGGACGTTGTGGTCGAGCGCATGCTCGCCCGCGGCCGCGCGGACGACAACGAGGAGACCATCCGCACCCGCCTCGGCGTCTACCGCGACGAGACCGCCCCGCTGATCCAGCACTACGGCGACCAGATCATCTCCATCGACGCCGTGGGCGACGTCGACGAGATCAACCAGCGCGCCATGGAGGCGCTGGGCAAGTAGCCCACGTAGCGTGAAGGCCGGTGTGTTTGCACCGGCCTTTCGCATTTCGCTTATCGACGAACCAAAGGACCACCACGCAATGGTTTTCAGGAAACGCAAGATCGCGGCCAAGACGCCGGAGGAGCTCGACGCCATGGAGGCCGCCGGGCGCATCGTCGGCACCGCCCTGCAGGAAGTGCGCGCGGCAGCGAAACCCGGAGCGAGCACGCTCGACCTGGACAAGGTCGCCGAGACGGTCATCCGCGACCATGGCGCCATCCCGACGTTTTTGGGCTACCAGGGCTTCACCGGCTCTATCTGCGCGTCGGTGAATGAGGTGGTCGTGCACGGGATTCCGTCGAAAAGCATTGTGCTCGAAGAAGGCGACTTGGTCTCCATCGACTGCGGCGCCACCCTCGACGGCTGGGTGGGCGACAGTGCCTGGTCGTTCGGCATCGGCGAGTTGGCTCCGGAGGTGGACGCCCTCAACTGCGCGACCGAGTGGGTGCTGGCGGAAGGCCTCAAGGCGATGGTGCCGGGTAACAAGCTCACCGACGTCTCCCACGCGCTCGAGCTGGCCACCCACGCGGCTGAGGAGCGTTTCGGGGTGGAGCTGGGCATCGTCGACGGCTACGGAGGCCACGGCATCGGCCACACCATGCACGAAGAGCCGTACCTGGCCAACGAGGGCAAGCCGAACCGCGGTCCCGTCATCCAGGACGGATCCGTGCTGGCCATCGAGCCGATGCTGATCCTCGGCGGGGAAGTGGACACCGAGGTGCTGGAGGACGAATGGACCGTGGTGTCCGTAGACCGCGCACCCGCCGCGCACTGGGAGCACACCGTCGCGGCGACCGCAGGCGGCCCGAGAATTCTTACGCCGCGCGTGTAGTTTTCTGGCGCGTTGTGGTGCGTTTGATGACAGGGAGGTTATACTTCCGCCATGTCTTACCGTCCCCGCCACGCAAAGCAGTCGCCGCTGAAGCGACGCGCAACCACGTTCGCTGCCGGCCTCGGTGTCGTCGCCTCCCTGGCAGCACCGGTTTCCGCCCAGGCCGCGCCCGCGCAGAACCCGGTTGCCATGTCCAGCTTGGACTCGCTGTCCAACCAGGCGACCACCTCCTTCAGCAATCTGGATAAGTCCGCGCGCGACGCCGCGTGGAACATCCGCAACGGCCTGCGCCAGCAGGCTGACGCGCTGGCCGCCATCGACCCGCAGCTGCCGGCGAAGGCGAAGCAGCGCATCGACGAGATCCTCGAGATGTTCTTCCCGGGCCTGATCGCCGAGAAGACCCCGAAGCCGAAGCCGGCACCGGCCCCCGCACCGAAGCCCGAGCCGGCGCCAGCTCCGGCCCCGGCCCCGGCACCTGCGCCGCGTACCTCCCCGTGCCCGGCGGACGCGAAGGCCTGCGTGGACCTGACCAACCAAAAGTCCTGGCTGCAGAACAACGGCGAGATCTACTACGGCCCGGTGCAGATCAGCTCCGGCCGCCCGGGTCAGGACACCCCGAAGGGCACGCACTACGTCAACCGGAAGGTCAAGGACGAGATCTCCTACGAGTTCAACAACGCTCCGATGCCGTACTCTGTGTACTTCACCAACAACGGCATCGCGTTCCACCAGGATGATCCGTACGTGCCGTCTGCGGGCTGCATCCACCTCTACCGCGCGGACGCGCAGCGGTACTTCAACGACCTGCAGATCGGCGACAAGGTCTACGTGTTCTAGCACGTGCCCGCGATGAGCCCCGGCTAGCGCTGGGGCTTTTTGCGTTTTCGCAGGTAAATGGCTAATGTAGTCCAGCGGTGTTTGTGCAACCTTGCGCAGGCGCCGCATGTAACCGGTAAATACGTCTGCTGCCTGCACTTTCAGGCGGCGTAGGAAGTGGAGTGTATGGCGAAAGAAGGCGCAATCGAGGTTGAGGGCCGCATTGTCGAGCCCCTGAAGAACGCGATGTTCCGGGTCGAACTGGACAACGGGCACGAGGTTCTCGCCCACATCAGTGGCAAGATGCGCCAGCACTACATCCGCATCCTCCCGGAGGACCGTGTCGTGGTGGAACTTTCCCCCTACGACCTGGACCGCGGGCGTATCACCTACCGCTACAAGTAAGCATTTCAGCCTTCTCACCCAGATCCGTCCCAGTGGCGGATCGTGCACCTCTGGCCACGGTGGCTGGAGCCGCGCGTAACCACAACCCACTCTCCGGCACGGCCCGGACAAAGCGTTGTTTGGCGTGGACGGGTGGGGAGAAAACCACCGTAACAACCCGAAAGGCACGTACCTCATGGCACGTCTAGCTGGTGTGGATCTCCCGCGCAACAAGCGCATGGAGATCGCACTCACCTACATCTATGGCATCGGTGCAACCCGAGCCAAGGAACTGCTCGAGAAGACCGGCATTTCTCCGGACCTGCGTACGGACAATCTGTCCGACGATCAGCTCGCCGCTCTGCGCGACGCGATCGAGTCCTCCTACACCGTAGAGGGCGATCTGCGCCGCGAGGTGCAGGCAGATATCCGCCGCAAGATTGAAATCGGCTCCTACCAGGGCATGCGCCACCGCCGTGGCCTGCCCGTCCGCGGCCAGCGCACCAAGACCAACGCGCGCACCCGCAAGGGCCCGAAGAAGACCATCGCAGGAAAGAAGAAGTAACCTATGGCTCCTCAGACTCGTTCCGGTGCGCGTCGCGGACGCCGCACCGTTAAGAAGAACGTGGCCGCTGGCCACGCGTACATCAAGTCCACCTTCAACAACACCATCGTGTCCATCACGGACCCGCAGGGCAACGTGATCTCCTGGGCATCCTCCGGCCACGTCGGCTTCAAGGGCTCCCGCAAGTCCACGCCGTTCGCCGCGCAGATGGCTGCCGAGAACGCTGCCCGCAAGGCGATGGACCACGGCATGAAGAAGGTCGACGTCTTTGTCAAGGGTCCGGGCTCCGGCCGCGAGACCGCAATCCGTTCGCTCCAGGCTGCCGGCCTGGAGGTGTCCTCGATCTCCGACGTGACGCCGCAGCCGTTCAACGGCTGCCGTCCGCCGAAGCGTCGTCGCGTTTAAGGCTGAAAGGAAAAGAGGTAAAGAAACATGGCTCGTTACACCGGCCCTGCTACCCGTAAGTCCCGTCGCCTCCGCGTCGACCTCGTCGGCGGCGACATGTCCTTCGAGCGTCGCCCGTACCCCCCGGGGCAGGCAGGCCGCGCCCGCATCAAGGAGTCCGAGTACCTGCTCCAGCTGCAGGAGAAGCAGAAGGCTCGCTTCACCTACGGCGTGATGGAGAAGCAGTTCCGCCGCTACTACGAAGAGGCGAACCGTCGTCAGGGCAAGACCGGCGACAACCTGCTGATCCTGCTGGAGTCCCGTCTGGACAACGTGATCTACCGCGCTGGTCTGGCTAAGACCCGCCGTCAGGCACGTCAGCTGGTCTCCCACGGCCACTTCACCGTCAACGGCAAGCACATCAACGTGCCGTCGTTTGCGGTGACGCAGTACGACATCATCGACGTCCGCGACAAGTCCCGCAGCATGCTGTGGTTCGAAGAGGCTCAGGACAACCTGCTCGAGGCCGTCGTTCCGGCGTGGCTGCAGGTCGTTCCGGACACCCTGCGCATTCTCGTGCACCAGCTGCCCGAGCGCGCTCAGATCGACGTGCCGCTGCAGGAGCAGCTCATCGTCGAGCTCTACTCGAAGTAAACTTTCGTTTGCTTCACCCCGCGCACTGTCGACGCGTTCGCACGGTGCCCGGAATCTTCCACATATCCGTTCCTACCGGCTTCAAATAGCGGGAGCCGACAAAGGAGAAGTTCATGCTCATCTCTCAGCGTCCTGAACTGACCGAGGAGTACATCGACACCAACCGCTCGAAGTTCATCATCGAGCCGCTCGAGCCTGGTTTCGGTTACACCCTGGGCAACTCTTTGCGCCGCACGCTGCTGTCGTCCATCCCGGGCGCAGCCGTGACCTCCATCAAGATCGACGGTGTGCTCCACGAGTTCACCACGATCACCGGCGTCAAGGAGAACGTCTCTGAGATCATCCTCAACATCAAGGACATCGTCCTGTCCTCCGACTCTGATGAGCCGGTTGTCATGCAGCTTGCTGTTGAGGGCCCCGGCGACGTCACCGCAGGCGACATCGAGCCGCCGGCTGGTGTGGAGATCCACAACCCGGATCTGCACATCGCGTCGCTGAATGAGCAGGCTCGCCTCGAGATGGAGCTTGTTGTCGAGCGCGGCCGCGGCTACGTCCCGGCCATGCCCAACTCCGGCGGTGAGGCCGGCCGCATCCCGGTCGACCAGATCTACTCGCCGGTCACCCGCGTCGCCTACAAGGTTGAGGCGACCCGTGTTGAGCAGCGCACCGACTTTGACAAGCTGATCATCGACGTGGAGACCAAGAACTCCATGACCGCACGTGACGCCCTCGCGTCGGCCGGTTCCACCCTGGTGGAGCTCTTCGGCCTGGCGCGCGAGCTGAACACCGCGGCCGAAGGCATCGAGATCGGCCCGTCGGCGCAGGAGACCGAGTACATCGCCGCGTACTCCACGCCGATCGAGGAGCTGAACTTCTCCGTGCGCTCCTACAACTGCCTGAAGCGCCAGGACATCCACACCGTCGGTGAGCTCGCAGAGTGCACCGAGTCTGACCTGCTGGATATCCGCAACTTCGGCCAGAAGTCCATCAACGAGGTCAAGATCAAGCTTGCCAGCCTGGGCCTGACCCTCAAGGACGCTCCGGAAGATTTCGACCCGACCCAGATCGAAGGCTACGACGCCGAGACTGGCGACTACGTCGACACCAGCGCGGACGAGACCGAGTAACACCACAGAGCACGCGCTCAATTAACCGCACACGAGGAGTACGAAAATGCCTACCCCGAAGAAGGGCGCCCGTCTCGGAGGCTCGGCCGGCCACCAGAAGCACATTCTGTCCAACCTGGCCCTGGCCCTGTTCGAGCACGGCGCAATCAAGACGACGGACGCGAAGGCACGTATGCTGCGTCCGTACGCCGAGAAGCTGATCACCAAGGCGAAGAAGGGCACCGTGGCTGACCGCCGCGCCGTGCTCGCCGAGCTGCCGAACAAGGAGGTTGTGACCTACCTGTTCAACGAGCTCGCGCCGAAGTTCGCCAACCGCGATGGCGGCTACACCCGCTCCATCAAGCTGGAGAACCGCGCCGGCGACAACGCTGCGATGACCCAGATCTCTCTGGTCCTCGAGGAGACCGTGTCTTCCGAGGCAACCCGCGCAGCACGCGCCGCCGCTTCCCGCCAGGCCGATCAGGCCAAGGCTGAGGAGGCTCCGGCAGAGGCCGCAGAGTCCACCGAGGCTCCGGCTGAGGAGACCGCAGAGGAGAAGTAGCCCACAGCTACGCCCCGCACGAGCGCCCGCCCACCTGCACTGCAGCGTGGACGGGCGCTTTGCTGTGCGCGCCAATTCCGGCGATACAATGCCTCACCATGGACGACACGCTGCGCCTGCGCCTGGACATCGCCTACGACGGCACCGACTTCCACGGCTGGGCCCGCCAAAAAGGGGACCTGCGCACCGTCCAGCAGACCATCGAAGACGCGCTGTCGCTCGTGCTGCGCACCGACGTGGCGCTGACCGTCGCCGGGCGCACCGACGCGGGCGTGCACGCCTCCGGCCAGGTCGCGCACGCCGACATTCCCAAAGACTCGCTCAACCAGCGCTCGATTGAGGGGGATCCGGGGCGGTTGGTGCGTCGATTAGCAAAATTGCTCCCTGAGGACGTCCGCGTGTTCGGCGTCACCCAAGCCCCCGCGGGCTTCGACGCGCGCTTTTCCGCCCTGACCCGCACCTACTGCTACCGGGTGACCACCCACCCCGCGGGTGCGGTACCCACCCGCGCGCGGGACACCGCCGTGTGGCCGAAACCCGTGGACCTCGACGCGGTGCAGGCCTGCGCCGACGCGCTGGTGGGCCTGAACAACTTCGCGGCGTTTTGCCGCCCGAAGGAGCACGCCACCACCATCCGCGACGTGCACTCCTTCACCTGGCGCGAAGTCGAACCGCAGCTTTTCGAGGCGCGCATCACCGCCGACGCGTTCTGCTGGAACATGGTCCGCGCGCTCGTGGCCACCTGCCTCACCGTCGGCGAAGGCCGCCGCGCGCCCGAGTGGCCGGAGGAGCTTTTGCTTCTCGACGCCCGCGAGCCCGACGTCCCCCTCGCCCCCGCCCGCGGCCTCACACTGGTGGGGGTGGACTACCCGGCAGATAGCGACCTGGCGGCGCGAGCCGAAACGACGAGAGCTATGCGCGAGATGTAGCATGCTTGGGTTACATCAGAACCGGGAGGTGCCATGACAACAGTCGCTGCCGCGTGGTTTGCCGTGGTGTTCTTCACCCTCCCCGGATTCGTGTTCTCCTGGGTCGCCGGCATGAAAGCCCCGGCGGCAGGCGTGGCCGCGCTGCCGGTGACCTTCGGCCTGTTTGGCGTGACCTCCTGGTTCTGGGGGCTGACCAGCGCGCCCTACAACCTGTGGACGTTCGGCGTGAGCATGGTCGTGGCACTCATGGCGGCCGCAGCGTGGCGGTACATGTTCGTGCGCCGGGCGCGCCGCGGGGGAGCGGTGAGCTGGCGCCGGGCGCTGTTTCCCGGCGACGTGCGCAAGGGAAGTATCGCCGACCCGTACTGGGTGCTGCCCGCCGTAGGCGTCGGTGTGGGCGCGTTCATGGCGGCCTCGGAGAGGCTGCACTGGCTGGAACGGATGCCCAACGGCGTCTACAACATCGTCCAGGGGTGGGACGTGCAGTGGCACGCCAACCTGGTGCGCTTCATCATGGACGAGGGCATCGCCTCCGCCACCCGCATGGGCGAGCTGCAAAACGTGGAAACCCAGCTGAAGCTGTTCTACCCGTCCGCCTACCACGCAGGCATCGCCCTGTTCGGCGAAACGGCGGGCCTGGACCCGATCCCGGCGCTGAACATCGCCTCCGCCGTGCTGCCGGCGCTGGCGCTGCCGGCGACGCTGGCGTGCCTGGTGTTCGCGTTCTTACGCTCCACGGGTGTCACCGCGCAGATCGCCGCCGCGCTCGCCGCGATCATGGGCTATGCCGCCCCGCAGCTGTTCTGGATCCCAGATTACGTGGGCATGTGGCCCTACCTCTTCGCCGTGGCGCTCACCGGCACCGTGACCTGGCTGCTTATCACCGTGCCGCGCCGGCGCGCCAGCGCCCTGCCCGCCGCACTCGCGTTTGTAGCGGTGCTGTGCGTGCACCCGTCCGCAGTCACCATCGTCGTGCTCGCCGTCGGGTTCTACTGGCTGACGTCCACCCTGATCTCCCCGGAACGCACGCGACTGGCGGACACGCTGTGGATCGCCATGCCCGCCGTCGCCGGCGTTGCCATGTTCGTTCCCCAGGTGCTCGCCGGCTCCGCCCAGGCGGGCGAGGTGGCCTCCTGGCGCCCCGAGGAAACCTTGGGCGTCGGCGGGGCGTGGGGGACCGCGCTGCGGATGGAGACGCGCCACGTGCTGCAGTTCTTCCCGGCGTACGACCCCACCGTGCTGCTCTGGCTCGCCGCCGCCGGCGCGGTGGTGTGCCTGCTGTGGCGCCGCCAGATCTGGCCGGTGCTCTTCTACGCGGTGTCCTTGGCCATTACCGCCAACGCCTTGGCGCCCTTCGGCAACACGCTCGGCCACCTGCTCGACTACGTGGGCAACCTGCACTACAGCACCGGCCACCGCCTGATCATGCCGGTGGTCATGGCTGTCACGGCCTCGGCCGCTATTGCCGTGGCGGCGGGGATTCGCGTGGTCACGGCAGCGCCCGTCGCAAAGCGGTATGCGAAAGGTGAGCGAGTTTCTACAGTGGCGAGCGTTGTCGTCGCCTGCATCGTCGCCTCCGCGGCGATCCCGATGATCCGCGAGCACACCGACCACGGCGCCGAAAAAACCTACGCCGCCGCCCGCGTCGCCGACCGCATGGTCGACGCCGAGGACCTCGAAGCCTTCGACTGGCTGGCTACCCAACCCGCCGCCTGGGAGGGCCTGACCGCGGGCGACCCCGCCGACGGCTACTCCTGGATGTACGCCTACAACGGCGTGCCCACCCTGAACCGCCACTACCTGTGGCCCAACGGCGGACGCGGCACCAACGGCGACATCATGTACTGGAACGCCGACTTCATCGGGGAGGGCGAACACAACCTCGTCGACGAGACCGTGGAGAACCTCAACGTGAAGTTCTTCCTGCTCAGCCCCGGCGCGTTCTGGAACTACCAGTACCCGCCGTACGAGATGCTGCGCGACTTCTGGGTCTCCGAGGGCGTGACACCCGTCTACCGCAAGGGGAAAACGGCGATCTTCGCGGTGAACAGCCAGTTCAGCGAGGCGGAGCTGGAGGAGATGATCGCAGACGGTAAGGAGCACGGCTCGGACGAGCTGTTTGCGCTCGCGGAGGTGGGCGCGACGCAGTAAGCTTTTCGCCAGGTGTTTTTCTCGGGGGAGGGGAATTGTCATGGCGAAGCTTCTGCCAACCACGCGTGCCCAGGTGTCGGGGCACAAGTTCATGCGCCGTCGTATGGAGCACGGCCTGGTCTTTGGGGATATCCGCATGATCCACGATCCGTTGGCCTCGAGGCGCCGCGCGACCATTTTCGGCACCGCGGCGGTGGCGATGATCGCGGGTGTGATGGGGCTGTTCGCGTGGATGCGGCCCAACGCGGACCCGGGCGATGCGCCGATCGTGCGCGCCGCGGACGGCACGCTGTACGTGCGCGTGGGGGAGGCGGCGCACCCGGTGACGAACTTGGCGTCGGCGCGCCTGATCGCCGGCCAGGCGGCTGATCCCGCCCGCATCGGCGACGAGAAGCTCGCCGAGTTGCCGCGCGGTGTGCCGGTGGGCATCGTCGCCGCACCGGGCATGTTCGCGCCCGAGGACGCGCCATCGGCCAGCTGGTCAGTGTGCGGGGCGGACGCGATTACGGTGGTTGCGGGCAAGGCTCCGGAGCCGTTGCCTATCGACGCCGCCGTCCTCGCCGCCGACGCCACCCGCGAGTGGGTGGTTACTGCTGAGGGGCGGCGCCTGCTGCCGGAGGCACACACCCCACAGGGCCGCGTGATCCGCCGGGCGCTGGGGATTACCCCGGACACGCCGCGGTGGACGCCGCCGACGCAGGTCATTTCCGCGTTGCGGGAGCTGCCGCCGGCGGCGTTGCCGGATCCGCTGCCGCAGATCATTGACGCGGACGACCAAGCCTGGGCGCTCGCCGACGGGCGCATCCAGCCGATCACCGGCACCCAGCGCACCATGCTTTTGGACGCCGGGGCGAAGGCCGCCGTCGCGAGCCGTGCGAGCCTGGCGGCCTACCCGGACGCGGAGGAGGAACTGCGCCTGCCTAGGGAGCGGCCGCGGTGGGTCGAGCCGCACCTGGCATGCGTGGACCAAAACCGCGGCGGGGCCACCGTGGACGAGGTGCCGGAGGGCATCGAGCTGTCCGGCACGTCCGTGGCCACGCACTTCGCGGGGTTGGACGGCGGCTCCGTCGGGGTGGACTCGGGCCACGGGTTCCACGTCGTTTCCGCCAACGGGCTGCGCCACCGCGCCCCCGACGCCGAGACGCTGGCGACCGTGGGTGCGGCGCACGTGGAGGACGTGCCGTGGGAGATCGTCGCGCTTTTGCCGGAGGGCGCGGAGCTTTCGCGCGACGCGGCGATGACGGCGACGTACTAGGCCCAGTTGCTAGAGCTGCCGGGCGCGCAGCGCGACCACCAGCGCGGCCAGCGCGAGCGCCGCGCCGGCGAGCGCGCCGAGCCTGCCCACGGCCGGGTTGGGCCGCGGGTCCACGGGTCTCACCTGCGCGGTCGGACGGTCCGCCAGCTCGTGCGGCGTCAGTTGGGTCAGCGCTGCCAGCGGGTCGATGGCGCCGCCGCCGGGTTGGGCGGAGGCGTCGAGAAGCGAGCGCACATGCTCCGGGGCGATGCCGGGGTAGCGCGACTGCAACAGCGCCACCGTGCCGCTGACCACCGGGGTGGCGAAGCTCGTGCCCGCGTACGGGTGCACGCCGTTGTTGACCAACGTGCCTTCCGCCCACCCGCCCGGGGCGAGCGCGGCCGGCACATGCCCCGGCGCGGACAACCCGGCGGGCAGGGAGTAGTCGGCGATGGCGTGGTTGTCGGCGCGCGCGGCGACCGCCAGCACGGTGGGGAAGCGGGCGGGAAAGACCTCGAAGCCGGGTTCGCAGTCCGGCCCGGCGTTGCCCGCGGCGGCGACGACCACCGCGCCTTGCGCCTCCGCGCGGTGGAGGGCGGCGGCGATGCCGGAAGTGTCGATGCGCGAGGCGAACCCGGGCTCCAGGCAGGACACGACGGAGATGTTGAGCACGCTCGCGCCTTCGTCGAGGGCGTTGTGGATCGCGTCGGTGAGCGTTTGCAGGTTGCCGGCGTCGACGTCGCGGTAGTGCGCCGAGGTCTGGCGCACCGAGATGATTTCCGCGTCCGGGGCGATGCCGAGGGTGCGCCCGGCGATGATCCCGGCGACGGCGGTGCCGTGGTTGTCGCAGTCGTGCAGCGCGTCCGCGGCCACAAAATCGCGGCCCGGTCGCAGGTGGGTGATCTCGGGGTGCGGGGCGACGCCGGTGTCGATCACCGCCACGCGCACCCCGGCACCGGTGGCGAACTTCCGCAGCGCCTCGGTTGCGGGTGAAGCAGCAGGCTTTGCGACGATCGCCGGCACCGCGCACGCCACATCCTGGGCTTGGGCAGGCGCAGGCGTGAGGCTGAGCGCGAGCAGGGCAAAGGCGGCGAACTTGCGCATGTTAGAGCCCCCGGATCATGTCGAACAGCCCGGTCAAGTGCACCGCCAGCGGGATCACGGCGATGGTGGCGGCGACCTCGGCGCGCTCGAACCACACGATGGTGGTCGGCTCCACATCCGGCACGCGCGGCGCCCACGCGACCGTCGCCGCGGCAGCCAGTGCCGCGAGCGCGGCGACGGCGATGCACGCCGGGTGCCCGGTCTTTGCCGCGGCGGCCGCGGCTGCGACCACGGCGGAAAGCGCCACCGCGGTCAGGCACGCCCGCGGCACGGACCAGTGCTGGCGCGAGGCGTAGACCACCAGCGCGCCAGCCACGCACAGGCAGAACACGAACACCCACGCCCCGCCGGCCCGGCCCAGCCAGAAAAGCGCCGGCACGCAGCACGCGGCGATCGCCGCCGAGATGGCGGAGGCGATGGTGGACGCGGCGGCGCTGCGGGCGTCCACGTCGTGCTGGTAGTCGTCGGAGCGGTCGAACTCCTCGCCGGCGGTTGGCACCCGCGGCACCGTCAGCCCCGCCGCGCGCGTGGACGCGCCGGGCGTGGCCATCACCCCGAGTACCCCGGTGAGCACCGTCAGCGCCGGTGGGGCGAGCGGGCCGGGCAGCCACACGCCGGCCGCCCCGGCGCCGCCGAGCACGCAGACCGCGGCGGTGAACGCCACCTGCGCCGCCCCGGCCAAGCCCAGCGCCACACCGACACCGACGGCCACCGCCGCCGCGAGCAAGCCCGCCAGCGCCCCGAGGCCGAGCGAGGCCGCATCAGCACCGCCGCCGCCACCGGCGACCCACGCGCCCGCGGCGAGCCCCGCCAGCAGCAGCACGGCAGCAAACGCCACGCGCGACCTGCCTATCGACGTCACCGCCAACGCCAGCAGCGCCACCGCACCCAGCGCGACCGGCCACGAGGCGTTTACCCGCGCCAGAAGCAGCACCGCCGCAAGACCGGCGAACGTCGCCGCCGCGTCGAGGCCGCGCACCTGCCGCGCCGACTCGGCCGCCCCGGCCAGGGCGTCGGCCGCGTCGCGCACGACCGGCGGGGGCGCGGGCTCTTGGGGATGGAGGGCGACGGTGGCGCCGTCGTGAAGCTTGAGCGCGTACAGCGGGGTGTGCATATCCAGCACCGCCCCGCCTGCGGTGGTGGCTTGCCACGGGCGGTGCACCTCCGGCAGCTCCACTAAGCGCGCGAGCTCCGGCAGCACCTCCGAAAGCGTCGACGACGTCGGCAGAGTGACGTCGATGTCGCGGTGGAACGCGACAACCGAAATGCGGACAGTGACGCGCACGACGTGGTGCGCAGACGTTGCAACCAACTTTCAAAACCCCCGAAATATCAGGCGCGGCCCCCATTCGCCGCGCGACGGGAAACAGTATGGCTTACAATCCACAGCGCGTCCACAGTTCGGGGGAACTGTGAGAAACCACAAGGGGGGAAAATCCACGATGCTTGGCCTCGACTACGACCAAGTCCTCGCACCAACAACCGGCACTCAAGCGGCGATCGACGCCGCGCCGCCGCCGACCGGCAACTTGCGCGCCGAGCCCGTGCCCACGGCCCAAAAGCCGCAGTCGCCGCCGGTGATGAAGATCCTGCTGCCGGTGGTGATGGTCGTCGCGATCGGCGCGGTGATGGTGCTCATGGCCATGTCCGGCCGCGCCGTGAGCCCCATGATGCTGATCTTCCCGCTGATGATGCTCTTCGGGCTCGCCGGCATGTTCAACCCGCAGGAAAAGCAGGGCGACATCGACGAGACCCGCCGCGTCTACCTGCGCCACCTCGATGCACTGGCGAACAAGGCGCGCGCGAACGCCGCGACCCAGCGCACGCACGCCACTACGTTGCACCCCGCGCCGGGCGAGCTGGTGGCCGCGGTGCCGGTCGAGCGCGTCTGGGAGCGCGCAGGTGCCCCCACGGTGCGCCTGGGCACCGGCGCGGGCGCGCTGTGCACCCCGGTGGACGTGGACGATCCGGGCAGCCCCGAGGACTTGGACCCGGTGTGCGCGGTGAGCCTGCGCCGCACCGTCGCGGCGGTGAGCACGGTGCCGGGCATGCCGATCATGGTGCAGCTCGACGCGTTTCCCGCGATCACGCTCGCAGGTCCTACGGCGGCCGACGTGGCGCGCTCCATCGTGTGCCAGCTGGCGTTTTTCTACGGCCCGGAAAAAGTCCGCATCGACGCGCCGTTCGCCTGGGCGAAGTGGCTGCCGCACACGCACTCCGAGGGGGCGTTTCGCATTGCGCTTATCGATGGCCACGCCTCGCCCGCACCCACCGACGCCGACCTGGTGGTGACCATCCACGACGACCCGGACTTCTTCGTCGACCCGGACGCGTTCCACCTGATCTGCACCGACGTGCTCGAGGCCGCCACGGCCCAGGGGATTGAGCAGCTGGGCGTGCCGGATCGGTTCACGGACGCGGAGGCGGAGTTCGTCGCAAGGCACTTAGGCTTCTACCGCCGCCCCGACGGCGCGGTGGAGGCCGGCGGGGATTTCCTGTCCATGCTGGGTGTGCCGGACGTCGATGCGCTGGACGCGCACACGATGTGGCCGGGGGTGCGCAACAAGCTCACCGTGCCGATTGGAGCGACCCCCGACGGCCAGCCGGTGTACCTGGACTTGAAAGAGGCGGCGCTCGGCGGGATGGGCCCGCACGGGCTGTGCATCGGGGCGACCGGGTCCGGCAAGTCGGAGCTTTTGCGGACCCTGGTGGTGGCGCTGGCGGCGACGCACTCGCCCGACGAGCTGAACTTCGTGCTGGTGGACTTCAAAGGCGGCGCGACGTTTTTGGGTTGCGAGTCGCTGCCGCACACCGCGGCGGTGATCACCAACCTCGAGGACGAGGCGGTGCTGGTGGAGCGCATGTATGATGCCATCTCCGGCGAGATGCACCGCCGCCAGGAACTGCTGCGGGCCGCCGGCAACTTCGCAAACATCACGGACTACACCAAGGCGGGCAACACGTTGCCGTCGCTGGTCATCGTGGTCGACGAGTTCACCGAGCTGCTCACCCAGCACCCGCACTTCGCGGACCTGTTCGTGGCGGTGGGCAGGCTCGGCCGCTCCCTCGGCGTGCACCTGCTGCTCGCCTCGCAGCGGCTGGAGGAGGGCAAGCTGCGCGGGCTGGATTCGCACCTGTCCTACCGCATCGGCCTCAAGACGTTTTCCGCCGGCGAGTCCCGCCAAGTCCTCGGCGTGCCGGACGCCTACGAGCTGCCCGGCGAGCCCGGCTCCGGCTACCTCAAAGCCGGCATGGACCTGACCCGCTTCCGGGCGGCGTACGTCTCCGGCCCGCTGACCCGCACCGTGGTGGAGCACCCCGGCGAGCAGCACGTGCGGCTGTTCACCGGCGACGAGATCGAGCTCGCGCCCACCGCCTACGTCGAGGAGGACCGCTCCACCACGCTTTTGGACGCGGTGGTGGCCAAGGCCCGCGACGTCGCCGACGCCCGCGGCATGCGCGCCCACCAGGTGTGGCTGCCGCCGCTGCCAGAGCGCATCCCGCTGGCGCAGCTGGCGCACACGGACGGGGCGCTCGGGCTTATCGACGAGCCCTACAAACAACGCCAAACACCCTTCCACCTGGACTTGGACACTGCCGGCGGGCACGTCGCTATCGCGGGCGGGCCGCAGACGGGCAAGACGATGGCGGTGCGAAGCATCGTCGCCACGCACATGCGCGCAGGGTTTGCCGTCTACATCATCGGCGACCTGCCGGAGCTGGAGGCCTTGCCGCACGTCGCCGGCGTGGCCAGCATGAAAGACGCCGAGCGCACCCGCCGCGTCATCGACGAGGTCACCGGGTTCCTGGACCACCCGCGGCCTGTGATGCTGGTCGTCGACGGATGGCACGCGCTCGACGAGGACCTGCGCGAACCGCTCGCCCGCATCGCCTCCGAAGGCCCCGACGCCGGCATCCACCTCGTGGCGACCACCCAGCGCTGGAGCGCGATCCGCCCGAACGTGCGCGACCTCATCGGCACCCGCCTCGAGCTGCGACTGACCGAACCGATGGACTCCGTGATCAACCGCAAACACCAGGAAAAACTGCCCGCCACACCCGGCCGCGGCCTGACCCCGGACGGCAAAACCGTCCAGCTTGTCTTCACCAGCGGCGAGGACATCGCCCACCTCGCCACCTCCGACCAGGCGCCGGTGGAGCGGCTGCGGGTGCTGCCGGAGCGCGTGGATACGCACTCGCTTCTCGACGGCCAAAGGATCCCCCTCGGCATCGGCGGCCCCACCCTCGAGCCCGTGTACTCGTCCGGGCACGTCCTGGTCATCGGCGCCGGAGGCTGCGGCAAATCCACCTTCATCGCCAGCACCATCACCGCGGTGGAGCACATGGGCCGCGAGGCCGCTCGCATGGTGGTGCTCGACCCCAGGCGCGCGCACCTGGGCCGGGCCAGCGAGGAGATGGTCGCCGCCTACGCCGCGTCCACCAGCGCGATCACGCAGGCCGCCAAATCGCTCGCCGTCACACTCACCGAGCGCCTGCCCGGGGCCGATGTGACACCCGAGCAGCTACGCGATCGTTCCTGGTGGTCGGGCCCCGAGCTGTACCTGATCATCGACGACTACGAACTCGTCGGCGAAGAACCCCTACGCCCAATCGCGGAGCTTCTGCCGCACGCGGCTGATATCGGCCTGCACGTCGTGGCCGCCCGCAAGTTCGGCGGCGTTTCGCGCGCGCTGTTCGGGCCGTTCCTCACCGCCGTAAAAGACCTGCACCCCGACGTGCTGCTCATGGACGGCACCCGCGACGAAGGCGCCATCTTCGGCGTGCGACCCAGCCCGCAACAACCCGGCCGCGCCACCTGGATCAACGGGGAAGCGCGCGGCACCGTCCAACTCCCGGAGGCACAATGACCGAGCTGCGCATCACCGCCACCGACGCATCCACCGTGATCACCGGTGCGGCCAACATCCACCGCTTCGACGCGCCCACCAGCCGCGAAATCGCCGGCACCGTCCGCAGCGTGTTAGGCCCCGAGCCGCACGGCGCGCCGGTGCACATCGCCGCCGACCCGCAACGCCTACGCGAACTGACCCACGCGCTCGCCGACTACGACATCGACCCTGTCTCTTATACACATCTCCGAGCCCACGAGACTCCTGAGCATCTC